>JGI20225J20221_1000028_pt1 | contig 476836 bp, 369 predicted proteins | sample BioMet4_FD_20221 | JGI IMG/M metagenome (IMG submission 20221)
CACTACTGTCCCGCTAAAGTGAAGAAATAGGTCCTTGAAATAATTGAAATACAGTCTAATAAGTAGCATTTTGAAATGAAACGGACTTGATATGTAACTTTGCAGCCAAATTCCAAAGACTGCTATGTTTCAAGACAAATACGTTTTCACTCAACTTACCGCTTTTCTGAACAGGACTCAGTTCAACAACTATGTTCGCAAGTATGATGGCAATCGCTATGTGAAGCACCTCACTTGCTGGAATCAACTGCTTGCAATGATGTTTGGACAATTGAGTAATCGCGAAAGTCTCCGTGACTTGATTGTTGCTTTGGAAGCACATCATGCAAAGCAATACCATCTTGGATTGGGGCGTGAACCTATCGCCAAGACTACTCTTGCAACAGCAAATAAAAATCGTGACTACAGGATCTTCGAAGACTTCGCCTTCTTCATGATGAAGGAAGCTTGCGAAAAACGAGCGACCAACATTCTTGATATATCAGGTAAAAAGTATGCTTTTGATTCGACAACTATTCCGTTATATCTTGCAACTTTTCCGTGGGCTAAGTTTAGAAGAAGAAAGGGAGGAGTCAAATCTCATGTCTTATATGACATAGAGGCTCAGGTTCCAGCCTTCTATACTGTGACCATAGCATCCAAACACGATTCTACAGCAATGCTTTCAATTCCTTATGAGCCATATGCTTACTACATATTTGACAGGGCTTATGACTCTTTTAAAGAATTATATAGAATGCACCTTACAGATTCATTCTATGTAGTCAGAGCCAAGACAAACTTGAATTACAAAATGCTCAAATGGAAGCGAAGAATGCCAAAGAATGTACTGACAGATGCGGAAGTCAAACTGACTGGTTATCTCTCTGAGAAAAAATATCCTGAGTCCTTTAGACTCATTCGTTACTATGACGAAGAAGATGACCGCGAGTTTACTTTCCTGACGAATGCCAAACATGTTTCAGCATTAGACGTTGCCAATCTCTATAAGAAAAGATGGCTCGTTGAGCTCTTCTTCAAATGGCTCAAGCAGCATCTTAAGATAAAGAGATTCTGGGGCACTACAGAGAACGCCGTTCACATACAGATTAGTGTGGCTATTATCACATATTGCCTTGTGGCTATTGTCCAGCATGACATGCAACTGAAACGCACAACCTATGAGGTTTTGCAGATTCTCAGCATCTCATTGACGGATAAGGCACACTTACGAGACCTGTTCGATAAGACTAATTTCAATGATGTCAAAGAACTAAATGATTCCCTTTTTCCGGGGTTATTTGATTAATGTTTAAATTGTCCCGATTTTAACGGGACACTAATGATCTGTTTATAAAAATAAATGTCTAAAAAAAGATTGTATATAAATAATTACTATTTTTGAAAAAACAATCTATTATGAAAAAGTTTATTTATTTATTTAATCTTTTAGGAGTATGTGTATTGCTCTCTATTGCCTCATGTAATGATAACGCTATAAATGATGTGCTATCAGCTAAAGACAATGAAGTAGAAGTTAAGTCTGATCTTAGAATTATCTCCTCGTTGGGATTTGATACCACTAATGTGGTAATAACTAAGTCTTTTTATATCGTAGAAGGGGATATTGCATTTAGAAAAGATAAATTGAAGGAATATTTGGCAACTCGACAAGCTAGATCTGAGTTTATCGTTTCCGTTGGATACAGGTTTGATATTAAAGTGAAAATTTCACAGAATATTCCACCTTTGTGGCAAGATGCAACTAGAGCAGCTATTTCTAATTGGAATTCTTTAGGTGGCCTTTATATGCGTGAAGTTACAGATGGGGATGGGGATATTAATGTTACAGGAGAGTATCTTAATGGCGCTGTTGCTCAGTCTTCCGGTTTTCCTTCAGGTACGGGAAGACCTGCTGATGGGATAATGATTGATATTAATTCTTTTTATAACTATACTTCTAGTCAAGCTGTTTTAATTATGACTCATGAGTTTGGGCATTGTTTAGGCTTTAGACATACTAACTGGATCGTTAATGAAAGTTCGTTCCCTGCTATTGGGATACCTAATACTCCTACATCTGGAACGAACCCTGATCCTAATTCGATTATGAATTGGGATATTGCTATTCTAAACAGGTCCTGGTCAGGATTTAGTTTTTATGATGTTAATGCGCATAATTCATTATACCCTATAAATGTTGAGATTAATGGTACTGAGTTTTTTCCAAAGCAACTCCTATATAAACCATCAAGCGTTTACTCCTATTATACTACAAACACTCCTTCTGGCAAACATCAGTGGACAATAGGGCATAATGGAAGTACTATTATAAATGTTACAACAAACGATAACCATTTAAATTTGTATTTGGTTGCTACTCAAAACAGAGATGGTAAAGATGATGCTTTTGTGTTTAGTGTATATTCATATGACTATAAAATAATAGGAAATAAGACAATAACCGTGCCTGATGGATATGTTTTTACCACAGTACCTGGTTCACTGCCTATAGAGCCATAAGTTCTGTTGCAAGTCACAGCATAGTTTGAATTAGAAACGTTTTCAAAATATCCCAAAGTAGGATATATGCATGCTGGTGGTATTTTTGGGTAGAATAAATGAAGTATAACTGTTTTAGTATATAACTCGATTAACAAAGGTAAGCCGTTTTTCACTCTTAATATTAAATGAAGATTATATTAAAAAGAGGGCAATAATATACTGTCCTCTTTTTTTGTTATATTTGCCGATGTTTAAAAATGATTAGTGACGAATGAAAGAATTTGTAATCTCTGAAGTACAGGCAGAAACAGCAGTGTTGGTCGGAATTATAACCAAGACTCAGGATGAGCGTAAAACAAATGAATACCTTGATGAGCTGGAGTTTCTTGCTGAAACAGCCGGAGCTGTCGTTGTGAAGCACTTTACCCAAAAGCTCGATATGGCGCATTCTGTGACGTATGTGGGGAAAGGTAAATTGGAGGAGATTAAGGCTTATATAGAGAATGAGGCTGAGGAAGAGCGTGAAGTGGGGATGGTGATTTTTGATGATGAGCTTTCTCCAAAACAGCTTCGTAATATTGAAGCTGAATTGAAGATAAAGATACTGGATCGTACGTCGCTTATCCTTGATATCTTTGCCATGCGTGCACAAACGGCAAATGCAAAGACTCAAGTGGAGTTGGCGCAATATAAATATATGCTCCCGCGCCTTCAACGCTTATGGACTCACTTAGAGCGTCAAGGTGGTGGATCGGGTAGCGGTAAAGGTGGTTCAGTGGGACTCCGTGGTCCGGGTGAGACTCAGCTGGAAATGGACCGTCGTATCATTCTTAACCGTATGTCACTTTTGAAAGAGCGTTTATCTGAAATTGATAAACAGAAATCAACCCAACGTAAAAACAGAGGGCGTATGATTCGCGTGGCTTTAGTAGGATACACTAATGTTGGCAAGTCTACATTGATGAATTTGTTGGCCAAAAGTGAAGTCTTTGCTGAAAATAAACTTTTTGCGACTTTAGACACCACTGTACGAAAGGTGATCATTGAGAATTTACCTTTTTTGTTATCGGATACTGTGGGGTTCATTCGGAAGTTACCCACTGATCTGGTTGATTCTTTCAAGTCAACTCTTGATGAAGTTCGTGAAGCTGATTTGCTGTTACATGTAGTGGATATCTCCCATCCGGATTTTGAAGATCAAATTGAAGTAGTAAATAGAACATTGGCTGATATTGATGCTGCCGGTAAGCCAATAATACTTGTTTTTAATAAAATAGACGCTTACACTTATGTGGAAAAGGCGCCTGATGACCTTACCCCCCGAACAAAAGAGAACTTAACACTCGAGGAACTGATGAATACGTGGATGGCAAAGATGGAAGATAATTGCCTCTTTATTTCTGCGCGTGAGAAAATAAATGTAGAGGAACTGAGGAGTGTGGTTTATAAACATGTAAAAGAATTGCACGTGCAAAAGTACCCCTACAATGATTTCCTTTATCAGACCTACGACGAAGAGGATTGAATTTTTATCACGTGAAGTAGTGTGAGGTTGTGTGAACCTCTTGTGAAAGTACTTGGTTGACATTATTCCCCAGTTCGTTTTCTTAAGTACGACGTTTACAGTGTGACTTGTTGTATCTTGTCTCGAACTTGAAATAATTTTGATACAAAGTACTTCATGTAATTCCGTGGTGAATATATAAAACCGATAAAGAATATGAATTACAGACATCTGACTGAGGATGAAATTCTTCAGTTGAAAAGCCAATTTTGTTTGGCTGATGATTGGGGGAAAGTTATGGTAGCGAAAGATTTTGCTACAAGTTTTATTCATCACACTCGCTTCTCTGGGGAAGTGCGCTTAGGTGTTTTCCTTTCCGAGTTTATTTTGCCGGGAGGAATTAAGAAGCATTCGGGACTACGTCATGTTACCCTTCACAATGTAACGGTTGGCAATAACTGCTGTATCGAAAATATCCAGAACTACATTGCAAATTATGAAATTGGGCATGATACTTTTATAGAGAATGTGGATATTATTCTCGTAGAAGGATTAAGCAAATTTGGTAATGGGGTGGAGGTCTCCGTTTTGAATGAAACAGGCGGTAGAGAAGTACTTATTAGTGATAAGCTTTCCGCGCATCAAGCATATATTATGGCTCTATATCGGCATCGCCCCGAACTTATTAACAGAATGAAGGCCATTACCGACTTTTATTCTAGTAAGCATTCTTCTGATATCGGGACTATTGGCAATCATGCAATGATATTGAATACAGGATCTATCCGTAATGTACGGATTGGTGATTACTGCCGTATCTGTGGTACCTGCCGGTTGACTAATGGTAGCATTAATAGTAATGCGGAAGCACCGGTTCATGTCGGGCATGGTGTGATCTGTGATGATTTTATTATATCTTCCGGCTCACATATTGATGATGGAGCTATGTTGACTCGATGTTTCATTGGTCAGGCGTGTCGCTTAGGGCATAACTACTCTGCTTCTGACTCTTTATTCTTTAGTAATTGCCAAGGTGAAAATGGAGAAGCTTGTGCCATATTTGCGGGCCCTTTCACGGTTACTCACCATAAATCAACTTTACTTATTGCGGGAATGTTCTCCTTCATGAATGCAGGATCCGGGTCTAACCAAAGTAACCACATGTATAAGCTGGGACCTATTCATCAAGGAACTCTGGAACGTGGTGCCAAAACAACTTCCGATTCATATATTCTGTGGCCGGCAAGAGTTGGAGCTTTTTCATTGGTGATGGGAAGACATGTCAATCATTCCGATACGTCCAATTTACCTTTTTCTTATCTGATTGAGCAGAATAACACCACTTATTTGGTTCCCGGTGTCAATCTGCGCAGCGTGGGTACTATCCGTGATGCACAGAAATGGCCGAAACGTGATGGGCGGACTGATCAAAATAAGTTGGATTATATCAACTACAATTTATTAAGTCCTTACACTGTGCAAAAAATGCTGAAAGGTAGAGAGACTCTGTTGAATCTTCGTAAAGCTTCGGGAGAATTATCTGATATCTATTCTTTCCATAGTGCAAAGATCCGCAATTCAGCCTTAGTGAAAGGTATTCAGTTCTATGAAATCGCTATTCATAAGTTCTTGGGAAACTCTATCATTAAACGTCTTGAAGGAATACATTTCGAGAATGATGAGACCATACGTGCCCGCCTTCGTCCTAATACATCTATTGGGGGAGGTGAGTGGGTGGATATTTCAGGGCTGATAACCCCTAAAAGTGAAGTAGATATTTTAATCTCTGATATTGAGTCTGGAAAAATTAATCGCTTGAAGCACATTAATGCTGAATTCGAGCGGATGCATCAAAATTATTATACCTATGAATGGACGTGGGCTTATGACAAGATCGAAGAATTCTACGGTTATAAGCCAGAGGAGATAACTGCATCTCAGATTTGTTCTATTGTCGAAAAGTGGAAAGAAGCTGTTGTGGGACTGGATCGTATGGTGTATGAAGATGCAAAAAAAGAGTTTTCTTTAGCTTCTATGACTGGCTTTGGAGCAGATGGTTCCCGCGTAGAGAAAGAACTTGATTTTGAACAAGTTCGTGGTGACTTTGAAAGTAATCCTTTTGTTAAGGCTGTATTAAAGCATATTGAAGATAAGACGGCATTGGGTGATGAACTTATTTCCCGCTTGAAGAAACTCTCTTAAGTACTAAAGGGCTGGCTTTTCAAATAATGGATAGAATGACGTGTGTAGTTGAGCTTTTGCTTTTTCCACACGTCATTTGTTTCAGAATATAGCCTCTTGTCTCCTAAAAACATATATAAAGCAATATTCTGAAAATAAATAGAGTGCTCCTTTCACGGGAGCACTCTATTTACTCTATAAGTTATAATGGCTACTTATTTCTTTACAGCTTTATCAGGAGTCACTGTTGGTTTCGTAAACTTTACTCGAGGTGTGCCAGCAGTAGCTTTAGTAGCTTTTACAGCTTTGTCGCTTTTCTTAGCTTCTGTGCAAGCTTTTGTTTTAGCATCCTTAGCTTCTTTCTTAACAGCAGTTTGTTCCTTCTTAACTTCTTTCTTAACCGGAGTTTGTGCGTAAGCAGAAGTTCCCAATAACATGGCTGCAACAAGTGCAAAACCGAACATCATCTTTTTCATGATTGTAACGCTTTTAAAATTAATAATTTCATTTGTTATTGTCCTTTCTTTAATAGGACATCACAAAGATAAAGTGTTTTTTATCAGTGTTGTAGTTAGAAAACTGTTATAAAAATATTAGAAATTAATTAGAACAGAGGTCATGCTATGGTAAAGCTCTATAATAAGTTTTTTAATTGTACGGCAAATGCTGTGAATCCCGGGCTTGACTCCAATGCAATATTTCCATTGTGAATCTCAATAATTTTACGGGAAAGAGCAAGACCGATTCCATTTCCTGGTGCAAAGTTCCTATTATTTCCCCGATAAAATGGCGTAAAGATAAGTTGTTGATCTTCTGGAGTAATCCCTATGCCATGATCGATGATGCGTATGATGACAAACTCGTTTTCATACGAAATGTGGACTTCACAAGTCTTATCCGTAGAAAACTTACATCCGTTTTCTATTAGATTGCTAAAGGTGACTCCTAGTAAATATTCGTTTCCTAGTAGAGAAATTAGCCGTTCATCATCGAAGTTCTTATCAAAATGTAGCTGGACCGTATATTCGGAATTTGATTTCTGAACTTTATTGCACACTTCAATCAGTAATTCGTCCAAACGCACTTTATGCATGGCTATCTGTGCTGAATTGTAATTAGCTTTAGCAATGTCTAGGAGGTCAGTTGATAGCTTTGCCAATCGCTTGGCATCTTGTAACGTACGCTCTATTACTTGCCTATATTCCACTTTACTTAGGTCTTTTTGCCGCGAAAGTTCGAGCTCGGTGATAATAGCAGAAAGAGGTGTACGAAGTTCGTGGGAGATATTATATACAAACTGTTTCTGTGCTTCGAAAGAAGTCTCCAATTGTTCCAACATGCGATTAAAGGTTATGGCCAACTCCGCCAATTCATCCTTTTTATTGCCTTCGTCGATGCGTATATCCAAATGATTGGAGTCATTTATAGCTTGTACTTTGTCTATCATCTGTGACACCGGATTGAAAGCCTGTTTAATGAATAGGCGAAGGATGAAAATGATACATACCATTACAATGAGGTATGCTACTCCGAATACCAGTCGTAAGACTCGTAATTGGGCATAGCCTAATGCATCATAGCCTGTTGCAATGACAATGTAATCACCTTTAAGACCTTCAATTAAGAAACCGAATGTTTGGTTTTTACCGTACCACGCTTTATAGATTCCGTCGGTTTGTATTTCTTTAATCATTCTACGCTGTTCCGCTTCAGGTAGTGAATTTTGTCTATCGCGGTAAATCACCTCTCCGTTTTTATTGAAGATACTGACTTGAGGCTCGTACTTTTGAAGTGAGTTCTCATAGATTAAGTGCAATATTTCGGGCTCAATCGTCTCACCATCTATTAAGTTGACTTTAACTGCCCCACGAAGATGTAAGCGTTCAAAAAAATCATCGTGGTATTTGACGCTGTAAAAACGGTAGACTCCTACAATGAAAAGTAGAAGTACCATTCCGAAGACGATGGAGAATATGAGCGTAAGTTTTAATTTAATCTTCATGATCCTCTTTAAGGATGAACCCCATCCCCGATTTGGTGTGAATGAGTTTCTTATCGTAGCCTTTATCCACTTTGCGGCGGAGGTAGCTGATATATACTTCAATGAAGTTTGTTCCGGTATCAAAAGACATATCCCAGACTTTTTCGGCTATCTCGCTTTTTGATAATACTCTGCCTTTATTGGTCATCATATATGCCAACAGATTGAATTCTTTGGGAGTGAGATTTAACTCTTTACCCCCGCGCTTCACAGTTTTGGTGCGTTGGTCCAATTCCAGATCGGCAATGCGTATGATTTCTTCTGTGTTTTCCAATCGACTCCTTTTAATAAGCGCATTGATGCGTGCCGTTAATTCCCGCATTTCGAAAGGTTTTACCATATAGTCATCCGCACCTGCGTCAAATCCGTCTATCTTGTCATCGGTAGTGCCAAGAGCCGTAAGCATAATGATCGGATACTTCTCATTTGCTTTTTTTAGTTCTTTGCAAAGCTCCAGCCCGTTTTTAGTCGGCAGCAAGATATCCGTTACAACCACATCAAAATGATTTTCAAGAGCGATGGAAAGTCCTTCACCTCCGTCAGTTGCTAATGTTACGTTATAGCCATTTTCCTCCAGTCCCCGCCGGATAAGTTCAGCCATACGTTCGTCGTCTTCGATAATAAGAATTAAAGGTTGCATATTCTTCGGTTATATATTCGCAAATGTACATCTTTTCACAATAGAGTGAAACAGACTTTGCTGAAGAATTAGTACTTTTGCATCAAACTAACTAACATTAAATAATTAATTGATATGGCAACACCTCCGTTCAAGTATCAACCCATGTTTGAACATGGTGAAGATAAAACTGAGTACTATCTGCTTACAAAGGACTATGTATCTGTGAGCGAGTTTGAAGGAAAGCCCATACTGAAGATCGAGAAAGAAGGTCTTACGGCAATGGCGAATGCAGCTTTCCGTGATGTATCATTCTTGTTGCGTCGTTCGCACAACGAGCAGGTAGCCAAAATCTTGAGTGATCCTGAAGCAAGCGAAAATGACAAATATGTGGCATTGACTTTCTTACGTAATGCTGAAGTGGCTTCAAAAGGTATTCTTCCTTTCTGTCAAGACACCGGTACAGCTATTGTACACGGTGAAAAAGGTCAGCAGGTATGGACCGGTTATTGTGATGAAGAAGCTCTCTCCCTTGGTGTTTACAAAACATATACCGAAGAGAACTTGCGTTATTCGCAAAATGCTCCTTTGAATATGTATGATGAAGTTAACACTAAGTGTAACTTGCCCGCTCAAATTGATCTTGAAGCTACCGAAGGGATGGAATATAAGTTTCTTTGTGTAACAAAAGGTGGTGGTTCTGCTAACAAGACTTATTTATATCAGGAGACAAAGGCAATCTTGAATCCCGGGACATTGGTTCCTTTCTTGGTTGAAAAAATGAAGACTTTGGGCACTGCTGCTTGCCCTCCTTATCATATCGCATTCGTTATCGGTGGTACTTCTGCTGAGAAAAACTTGCTGACAGTGAAGTTGGCTTCCACTCATTATTATGACGAATTGCCTACTACAGGTAATGAGTACGGACGTGCTTTTCGTGATGTGGAATTAGAAAAGCAGGTTTTGGAAGAAGCATATAAGATTGGTCTTGGCGCCCAGTTTGGTGGGAAATATTTGGCACACGACGTACGCATTATCCGTTTGCCCCGTCATGGTGCTTCTTGTCCTGTAGGACTTGGTGTTTCCTGCTCTGCTGACCGTAACATCAAATGTAAAATCAATAAAGACGGAGTTTGGATTGAGAAGCTTGATTCCAATCCCGGTGAGTTGATCCCTGCAGAATTGCGTCATGCAGGTGAAGGAAATGTAGTAAAAATAAATTTGAACCAGCCGATGGTAGATATCCTTAAAGAGCTGACTAAATATCCTGTATCTACCCGTTTATCATTGAATGGTACGATTATCGTAGGTCGTGATATTGCTCATGCTAAATTGAAGGAACGTCTGGATCGTGGCGAAGACTTACCTCAATATATAAAAGACCATCCTATTTACTATGCCGGTCCGGCCAAGACTCCTGAAGGCATGGCCTGTGGCTCCATGGGCCCGACTACTGCCGGTCGTATGGATTCATACGTAGAACTGTTCCAAAAACATGGCGGTAGCATGGTGATGCTTGCAAAAGGCAATCGTAGCCAGCAAGTGACTGATGCTTGTAAACAGTACGGAGGTTTCTATCTTGGTTCCATCGGAGGGCCTGCTGCAATCTTAGCACAGAATAATATTAAGAGCATTGAGTGTGTGGAATATCCTGAATTGGGAATGGAAGCTATTTGGAAAATTGAAGTAGAAGATTTCCCTGCATTTATTCTTGTGGATGACAAAGGCAATGACTTCTTCAAACAACTTAAGCCACGCTGCTAAGCTTTAAGAACTTATTTTGAGCCTGTTGAGGCTTTAAATTATAGAGATAAGAGCTGCTTTGGAATATACCGAAGCAGCTCTTTTTTGATTTATCTTCCTGTAGTTTATCGTTTGAGTTAGAAGCAATGTTTAAATACTAAAAGACTCTACTATACCTTTTGGGGTGATCTATATAGTCGCTATACTTTTCACATTCTTCTCAGTAGAATATCTGGCGCTAGCGTGTCAATAGGAAATATAATCTGCTACACTTCTTATATTCCTTGTTTATAATCTATCCTTTTTAAGCCTATAATCTGGAATTCTCGTTTTTCAGTTTACTTTTTCTTTTGTTCAGTTGAACTGCTTTTTTATTCAGTTGGGCATAAAAGGCCTTTCGGGCTCTTGAAGCTCATTCTATTTTTGTGCAAAAATTATAATCAAAGAGAAAATGAAAAGATTAGTTTGTATGTTTTGGGGATTGTTTATGTTTATCACCTTTAATGCTTTTGCTCTCAATGCTAATCATGAGATCTTGGGCATGTGGAGAAATGAGGAAGGTAGCAGGATTATTGAATTTGTTCAAAATGGGGCTGTTTTCGATGCCATAATCAGAAAAGCGGAGAATCCTTCTTTAGTAGGTAAAAGACAAATTAGCGGATTAAAATTAACCGGAAAAGATCAGTACGATGAAGGTATGTTACATCTTTTCAAAAGAGATAAGACTGCGAAATGTAGCATAAAAATGGTCGGTGCCGATAAGATTGAAATAAAAGCCGGTATCGGGCTAATGTCGAAATCCCAAATTTGGGTAAAGTCAAAATAAACGGAGGTTTATATGAATAAATGTATTTTAGTCATACTGATGCTATGTGGCGCACAGGCACAAGGCCAAGTCGTGTTTAAGTCATTGAAAGAAGTGCTCCTTTATGCCGATGATCATGTCTATAACATTAAGGCTTCGGTGGCACAGCAGGAGGTAGATCGTTCTAAACAGGTACAAGCCAGGTCCTTTTTATATCCTAATGTTGCTGCATCTTCCGGTTATACTGATAATCTGACGATACAACCCACATTGGTTCCTACCAAATTATTTAATCCCAATGCACCGGATGATACGTATGAAGAGATGACTTTTGGTAAAGAACATCTTTATAATGCCGGGGTTCAGGCACAATGGGATATTTTGAATTTCCAAAAGATTTTTGCGATGCGTACGTCTGAAATGCAAGCTGAGGCTGGTCGGCTCAATATAGCGAAAGTGAAATATAATACTTACAATCAGTTAGCTTCGACTTATTACTCTATTCTGTTGATGCAAAAAACGTTGGGTATTTATACGGACAATGTTGAAGTTACGGCGGCTTTACTGAAAAGCGCCAAGGATAAATACGCAAAAGGAGTTATCAGTGAAGGCGATTTGAATCGGGCATCCATACAACATCTTCAGAACTTGAAGAATAGGGAAGTTGCCGAGAATAATCTGCAACAGCTTTACAAACAGTTTCAGAGTCAACTGAATACGGATCAAGAAATTTGTGCGACGGGTGATTTGGAACCCCATCTTGTCGAAAATACTGAGTTCAATACGGTAAATCCCGAAATACGTTGGCAAGAGTCACAGGTTAGAGTTTCAAAATCTGTTCTGCGGCAGACCAAAGCTTTATATTATCCCGCACTGAGTTTTCAGTACCAGTATAATTATAATTGGGCTACAAATGATTTTATGCATCTCTCTACCGCCAATAAAATGCCTTCACAATATTTGGGCGTAAAGCTAAGTATTCCTGTATTTACAGGGTTTTCAACAAAAGGTAAAGTGAGGCAATCTCGGTCGGAACTACAAATACAGCAAATGCAACTCGACAATTTGCGCCTGACCAAGTCATTGGAAGATGAAACGTTACGCTTACAGTATCAACAGTCTGATAATAATCTGAATAGAACAAAAGAGATATTGACTTTGCAAGGCCAAAATGATACTTATACCGAGAATAAGTATGAAGCCGGTATTATCAGCTTGGACGAAAGATTGGATCGGTATAATGACTTATTGGCAGCTCAATACAATTACCTGCAAAGTCTGGGCGATTTTTCACTGGCTCAATACAAAGTCTATATTCGTCAAATCAATTATTAACTAAACAATAAAGTATGAATAAGTTTTTCAGTTATCTGTTAATGATGCTGTCGGCATTGGTGATGTTTACCTCTTGCCAGCGCAATGAGAAAGTATCACCTGTCAGGAAAGATATAGAGGATGCAGTATTTGGAAGTGGCCATTTGGAGCAAGATGATGAATATCTTGTTTCCGCGACAGTGAGTGGCGTGATAGAGTCTTTGCCTGTGAAAGAGGGGGATGAAGTGAAGCCAAATGACTTGATAGCCACCATAAGGAGTGATTTACAACATAGCCAATTGGAAGATGCCCGTGCAATTTATCATGATGCCCTTAGGAATGCGGCAACCGATTCTCCTCAATTGAAACAGATAGAAGCCCAAATTGCCCAAGGCCAGCATCAACTCGATTTGGATAAGGTAAATTATTTACGATATAAGGATTTGAGAAAGAAGAATTCCGTCTCTCAGCTGGACTTTGATAAAGCTGAATTACAATACAATAACTCTCGTGAAAATATGGAAATTCTGCAAAAGAGATGTCGTGAGGTTCGTAATTCACTTGAACTAAGTGTGGATAGGAGCCGCATACAAATCAGTGCACAGCAGTCGCTTCTGAATGATTATGCAATATCATCGGGCAGTTCGGGCAGTGTTATCGATGTGTATAAGAAGAAAGGAGAGGTGGTTCGTCCGGGAGATGCTCTTGCCAAAATAGGGAGTGGATCTTATATTATTAAGTTGTATATATCCGAGGATGACATTTCGAAGGTAAAAGTGGGGCAGAAAGTAGCCGTACATCTTAATACTTATCCCAATGACATTTTTCCGGCCAAAGTGACCCGGATATTGCCTGGATTTAATGAGGAGGAACAGTCTTATGTAATCGAAGCTTCCTTTGATTTGTTACCACCAACGATTTTCTCCGATACACAGCTTCAGGCAAATATTGAAACCGGTAAACGCAAAGGGGTATTGGTTATACCCTCAGCTTATTTGGTGAAAGGTAGATATGTGATACTCAAGGATGGTACACAGAAGGAAGTCAGAACGGGAAGTCGGAGCAGTGACTGGGTTGAAATAGTATCCGGAGTAACGGAAAAAGATATTCTTATTAAAAGTCGTTAGAAGAATATGAGTATTAATAAAAAAATAGCATGGACGCATCTTACGGCAAAAGTCCGTCAGTTGCTTGTCGCGGCATTAAGCGTGACTTTTGGTATATCGATGTATGTATTTCTCAATAGTTTTGTGTCCGGTGTGAATACAGCACAATCCGAAATCACTTTTTCAAGTATGGGACATATTAAAATTTATAATGATTTGCCCACCGAAGTGCCGGTATTATTGCCTAAGCCAGCCGATTCGAATACGATTGCTATGGTCAGTAATGCCCGCAATATCCGTTATACGGAAGGTATAAAAAATAGTACGCCTATAATTGAAGCCCTTAACACATTTAAGGAAGTGACCGGGGTTACGCAACAGGTTAACGAAAATGTATTTTTGCGCAATGGAGTAACAAAATATAGTGCCAACCTGTCGGGGGTGGATGTGGAGAATGAAGATCATTTGTTTAAAACTTCCCAATATATGGTTGAGGGTAATTACTTTGATCTTGAGAAACGTTCCGATGGTATCATTTTGGGCAGCCGATTGGCACAAAACCTTGGAGTAGGTATGGATGATAATGTAACAGTGCTCACTTCGGATGGAACCTCAAAGATATTTAAGATTATTGGAGTTTTTGAGACCGGATCCGCAACAACTGATAAGGCAAAAGCTATGGTATCTATTCACGCAGCCCGCCAGTTGTTCTCTGAGAATAAGAGCTTTGCTACTGATATTCTAATAAATATTAAGGACTTTGAGAAAGCGGTTAAAGTTGCCCAGAAAATATCGGGTGTCACACAGTACAAAGTAGAACCATGGCAGGAAGGAAACAGCCAGCTTGATTCAGCTAATGTCATCCGAGATTTGCTTGCCGTGACCATCTCATTGACCATTCTTGTAGTTGCCGGTTTTGGTATTTACAATATTATGAATATGACGGTGAATGAGAAGATCAGGGAGATAGCAATTCTCAAGGCTATGGGCTTTAACGGCAATGATATTGTGGAGATATTCCTGACTCAATCTGTAATTATCGGTATAATAGGGGGAATAGCGGGGCTCATAATAGGAAATGTGATTTCACGGATTATTGATGAAATACCTTTCAAAATTGCAGCTTTTACCACATTCCCCATTGATTATAAGCCATTTGATTATATACTGGCCTTTCTCTTTGGTATCATTATAACCATTATTGCCGGATATCTGCCCGCAAAGAAAGCTGCTAAACTTGATCCTGTGTCCATCCTGCGAGGTTGAATATAAATGATTGATTAAATACTATTTATCTATGAGTGCTTTATCTGCAAAACATATTAATAAATATTTTTACGACCCACAAAAGTTTCAGGTTCTGAAAGATGTTTCATTTGAGGTGAATAAAGGAGAATTTGTGGCTGTTGTAGGCAAGTCCGGATCGGGGAAGTCGACTTTACTCTATCTATTATCGACAATGGATACCGATTATGAAGGTGAAATTTTGATTAACGATGCTAAAGTCACCGGGCTCTCTCAAAACGAGTTGGCTAGATTTCGTAATGAGCATATCGGCTTTGTCTTTCAGTTTCATTATTTATTGCCGGAATTTACAGTCTTGGATAATGTTATGCTGCCTGCATTGAAACTGAATAAGAAACCAAAAGAAGAAATTGAAGCTAAGGCCATGGAGTTGCTCACTCTGCTCGATATTAAGGGTCATGAACATAAACAAGCTTCGAAACTATCCGGAGGACAACAGCAACGTGTCGCGATTGTACGGGCTTTGATTAATGATCCGGCCATTATAATGGGTGATGAACCTACCGGCAATCTGGATTCGAAAAATACAAAGGTGGTTTTCGATATCTTCAGGCAATTGGCAAAAGAACAGGGGCAAACAATTATAGCTGTTACACATGACGATGAGTTCGCAGCCAATTGTGATCGTATCATTGAGTTTTCCGATGGAAGTATCATCTTATAATTTTGTGCAAATGAAGTCAAAGTTATTAATAGGTGTCTTTCTTTTCTTTTACCAACCGGATATGTTGGTGGCACAAGACCGAACTAAAGATTTTGCGGGGGCTGTATTTACCAGTACGGCTGTTCACGATGGAAATGAAATCAAGGGTCATAATGAGCGACTTGAAGCTTTTCTCAATTTCCCGATATGGGTGGGAGGGAGCCAGGCCCTCGGAGGAAATATAACTTATGTCCGCAATGATTATGGCGGAATAAATGAATACTTCAATCATTCATTGTCGAACATAGAAATGAAAATTACTTGGCAGAAAAAGATTAACGAGAGGTCAAAAATTCAGCTCACAAGTAGAGTGGGAATCTTTTCTGATTTTAATGATTTATCTGCTAAGGATTTCGTTTACTTTATAGGAAGCAACTATAGCGTAAAATATTCCGACCGTTTGAATATGGGATTTGGTTTTGCTTATGCCCGTCAATTTACGGGATATCAAATAAATCCTTTTCTTACAGTGGAATATCGGATAAGCGATAAGTTGACCTTATCAGGCCTGTTGCCCATTAAGCCACGACTGGTGTACAGAATCAGTCGGTACTTTACTTGGAATAATGAGATATCCGGAGCTGTTGAAAACTATCGTCTGAATGCAAAGTCATTCAATAACGCGGTTATTCAGCTATCCGGTTGGAATGCGATGAGCCGTTTTGAGTATTTGCTGAAGCGGCGCCATCGTTTTTATATTGGTATTGGATACAATTTTAAATCGAAAATGGGCTATTATGATGATACTAATGAGCATAACTGGACTATTTTTACATTCAACCTTACGCATAAGGCCAAACCTGTGTCCGAGATAAAAGTATCCGGTGCGAAATGTATGATCGGATATAATTTTGTATTTTAGTCGCGATAAATTATAATGATTAACTGCCGTGAAGATAAAAATTAACACCATATTACCTGCTGCTCTGGCTCTTATTCTTCCGTGGTTGAACTTATTTTCCACTGCGGATAGTATCAATGGATATACTCTTGAATTCTATTGGAAATGGGGGTGTGCTTCGTTAGTGCTATATACTTTGTGGTATGTACTATTGGCATCCTCTCAAATAGAAGGCAAGTATAAGACCATTTCTCGAATAGCTGTAGTATCGGTTTTTTTATTCCTGATCTACTTATTTTTCTCATTGATGGTTTTTAAGGATAACACCCATATCAAATGGGTTTTCTTCGGAAAATTTGCTTCTGCTGCCATACTTTTCTCAATTATTCAATACGCGCTGAAAGCGAGTAGGGATATTGCCCGTTTAAAGCTTGAAAAAGAACAGATTCAAACAGAAAACTATCGGGCACAATTGCAGGAGTTACGGTTAAAAATTGATCCGCATTTCTTGTTCAACTCTATGAATACTTTGCGTACGATGGTCAGGAGTGGTAATTTGCATTCGGAAGAATTTATCATTAATCTTTCAAATTTCTATAGACAGACGTTAAGGCTGAATCATTCTTCGGCAGTCAGTCTGCTGGAAGAGGTTGAAGTGTTGAAGTCATTCCTTTTCCTAATGCAAATGCGTAATGAGGGTAAGCTAAAAGTAGATCTATCAATTGATGAAAAGTGGAGTTTGCATCTTATTCCCACCCTCTGTCTACAGATTGTGGTGGAGAACTGCTTCAAGCATAATCAGGCATCAGCTGCCCATCCCTTGGAAATCAGCGTTCGCACTGAAGACGGGTTTATTTCGATAAAGAACAACTTGCAACCTAAGCTCTCGAAGAGTGAAACATCCGGGTATGGGTTGGAGAATATAAAACGACGTTATGAACTTTTGGGCATAACGGACGGGATAATAGTGGAGCAGAGTGCCGAATATTTTGAAGTCAAATTAAAATTGATGTAACTCATGAATATATTGGTTGTTGAAGATGAACCTCATACCGCTCAGTTATTGAAAGAGATAATTGAACAGGACAAAGACTTTATGGTCATTAATATGCTCGATTCTATTGCGGAGACGGTCGGCTATTTAAGTAAATACCATCAAAACATTGATTTACTTTTCCTTGATATTAACTTATCTGACGGACACAGCTTTGAAATATTCAAGCATATTGATATTGATATTCCCGTGGTGTTTTGCACCGCTTACGATGAGTATACCCTCCAAGCCATAAAACAGAATGGCATTGATTATATCCTCAAACCTTTTATGGATGAGGAAATTCACAAGTCTTTGCAAAAGTATAAGAAGTTGGTTGGCAAGATCCAGCGTAAAATTTTGCCCGACTTTCAGTCTACCATTAACAAAACGACTTCAAAGCCTGCTTATCAGGAAAGTTTCCTGACCCAGCATAAAGAAAAGTCGACCGTTGTATATATGAAAGATATTGCTTTGTTCGCCATAGAATATGAGACGGTTTATATCTATACATTCGATGGTAGNCGAATGCCAGTTTTTAAAAACCTGGATTATATTGCTTCGGTTTGTGACCCGGATCTCTTCTACAGGATTAACCGTCAGATGTTTGTGAACCGTAATAATATTCTATCTTTCGAGCCCTATTTTAACAGGAAAGCTGTATTGCACCTTAAAGTAGAGTCCGAAGAGAAACCTATTGTAAGCCGACTGAAGGTTGTCCCCTTTAAAGATTGGGTGGAAAAGTAAGTGATTCCATAGTCTTGCCTTTATGTTGGCAAAGCAGTGCCATGCTATTGGCACAAAGTTGCCAATAAGGAGGCAAAGTTGTGCCAATAGCATGGCATTATTCTTTTAATTACTATGGAAAGTCTCTTTATAGGCGACAGTGATCTATTTACTTAGTGCTTTTTTCCATTTATCGTAGTACTTCAATACTTTGAGTCCGCTATTGTTGTACCAACTATAGCCATTGCGGCGTTCATAGCCAATTTCCGATATATTATACTTCTTTACCCCATCACGATCGGAGAAGAAAGGTCGATTGTCCTCAAGAGTATAAAAACGGGCCCACAACGGCTCGCAATTAGTACAACTGACCATACGAAAATCTTTTTTGCCTTCGCTATTGGTGAAGTATTCTTTTTGTTGCCCTTCTATCTTTGAAGCTTTAAACCATACAATGGCACTCTCTACTGCTTCTATCACCGCTTTGGATGGATGGGGGAGCGACATTAGTAAAAGCACTATATCATCGGACTCTTGTCCGCTTAGCGATGGTAACTCGTATGCACGTGCTTTAGCGGGAAGAAGAGTATGTTCATCGTGCTGTGCGCACCATACCGTTAGCTTACCGTTGATTTTTACCTGAGTTTTGAGAATACAGTCTATTCCTTTGTCGAAAGCGTTGCGAGCACTTGTGGCAAGACTGTCCGATATATAACTATATGGAGCTTTTTTCTGCGAAACTTCTCTTAAAAGTTCCATCACGTTTACCATGGCATTGTCATTGTACGTGATATGGGTGTAATATGGTTTGGGACGGGGCCAAAACTGTGGCCAACCTCCGTTTTCATATTGAGCTTTAAGTAGATAATGTATGCCCTCAATTGCGGCATCTCTATATTTTGTAGTATTCGTAGCCAGATATATGCGCGACAAATAACATATTTCAGTTGTGGTAGCGGTATTATCTATGGTGCTTTCATTCACATCGTTTTTGGCGGCGAGTACATCCTTCAATTCCTGTTGTGACAACTCGGCAGGCATATATATGTTTTTCGGCCATCCCCCTGTGACTTGTTGATAGAGTAGTACATTGTCTGCAATTCTCACAGCTTCTGGCGTTTTGAAGAAAGCATCATCGAATTTCGGTGCCATCTTCACCCAACTCTTATAAGGTTGTTTTTCTTTATAGCTTTCGGTTTCTTGTCCGCACAAATAAGTTAGCGCGAGTAATACGAACAGGCCGGATAAATAGAATCTTTTCATGGCTTTGATTTCTAGGGATTGATTGTGCGACAAATATAGAGGAAATAACAGCTTCTGAGGAGGAATAATTGTTTTATTCAGGGTAGTTTTTGCTCTTTTGTCTATTCTTTTTGGCGGGGCAACTTCATCTGTTCCTACGTAATCTATACGCCAATTGCACTAATTCCTTAGTATGCCGCCCGGTATTTCCCTTCTTCTTTATCTTCAAGCATATTGAGATAGGAGGTGTAACGTGATTCGCTAATATAATGCTCCTCTACGGCTTTGCGCACTGCACATCCTGGTTCGTGGCGGTGGGTGCAGTTTCCATAACGGCATTCCGCGGAGTATTTGAATATTTCAGGAAAGTAGTGCCCGACTTCTTCTTCATCCATATCGAAAGTACCGAATCCTTTGATTCCCGGAGTATCAATGATATACCCGTCACCTTCCACAGGAAACATCTCGGAGAATGTTGTGGTATGCATGCCCTTGTTATGGTAATCGGATATCTTGCCGGTCTTCACTTCGGCATCAGGGAGTATGGCATTGATCAGTGTGGATTTACCGACACCCGAATGACCGGAAAATAAAGTGACTTCGCCTTTCAGAGCCTCTTTTATCATATCTACTCCCAAACCTGTTGTGGCTGAAACTTTGAAGCACTGATATCCAATGGTATTATAGAGGTTGATGATATTGTCGAGATAATGGAGTTCCTCTTCATTGTAAGCATCGACTTTATTAAATACGATCTTAACAGGTATGCGATAAGCCTCTGCTGATGCTAGGAAACGATCGATGAAAATGGTACTTGTTTCGGGATAGTTTATTGTCACAATGAGCATACATTGGTCGAGATTGGCTGCAATGATATGCGACAGCTTGGACAGGTTGGAAGCTCTCCGCACAATGTAGTTCTTTCTATCTTCAATCTGGCAGATTAAAGCTGTCCCTTCAGGATTGCGGACAATATCTACATAATCTCCCACTGCTACCGGGTTGGTGCTGCGAATACCTTTAAGGCGGAAGTTGCCTTTTACTTTACACTCTACGCAATCACCTTCATCTGTTTTTACCAGATACCAGCTACCCGTATTCTTAATAACTAATCCTCTCAAATGAATTGGAAATTGAAGGTTGAAAATTGAAAATGAGGCTGAAAAATAAATAGAAAATTGGAGAAAGAAAAATTGAAAAAGAGATTGAAAGTTGAGAATCAAAGAAGAAGTCAGCACTTGTAATCTTCAATTCTCAAGTTTCAATATTCAATTTCATACAGTCATTATTTCTTTGTCTTTCTTTAGCAGAGAGTCTTCAATCAGTTTGATATATTTGTCATGCATCTTCTGAAGTTTGGCTTCGGCATCTTTCTGCATGTCTTCTGCCAACCCATCCTTAACAGCTTTCTTCAGCATGTCAATTCCGTCGCGGCGGGCATTACGTACACTTACTTTAGCTGTTTCGCCTTCAGCTTTGCATTGTTTAGACAATTGTTTACGACGCTCTTCGGTCAACGGAGGAATTCCTATACGGATAATCTCGCCGTTGTTTTCCGGCATAATGCCAAGATCGGAGTCAATAATAGCTTTCTCAATGACACGGAACATACTTTTATCCCATGGCTTGATGGCAATGCTGCGGGCATCAGGGGTGGTAACGGCGGCTACGTTGTTAATAAGTACCATGCTGCCGTAAGAGTCTACACGGATACCGTCCAGTAGGCGCACGTCTGCTTTTCCGGCGCGGATGTGAGCCAGTGTTTCTTCAAGGTACATAAGCGCCATATCCATTTTTTCCTGCGCTTCGTTCAGGCAATCTTTTACGTCTATCATATTCTCTGATTTATTAAGAATTTCCTTTGTATATTGATTTATAAACAAAAATAATATTTTTTTATTATGTCACAAACAAGTGTAGTGCTTTTTATCAGCCCGGAGAGCTATTTATGTGCTTGTGAGATCTTAGAGGACTTTTTTCACAAACATGCTCTGTCTCTACTTGTATTAATTGTGTACCAAGGTACCTATTTCTTCGCCCTGTAATACTCTTTTTAAGTTACCCGGAGTATCCATGTCGAATACGATGATCGGTAGCTTATTCTCCATGCACATGCATGTAGCAGTCAGATCCATAACTTTTAGTCCGCGCTTCAGTACTTCATCGTAAGTTATGTCGTGAAACTTTGTGGCAGTAGGGTCTTTCTCGGGATCGGCTGTATAAATACCGTCAACACGTGTTCCCTTCAACATGACATCAGCTTCAATCTCAATCCCACGAAGAGAAGATCCGGTATCTGTGGTAAAGAAAGGGTTTCCTGTTCCTGCCGATAGAATAACAATTTCACCGGATTCCATGCTTTCAATAGCTTTCCATTTATTGTAGAATTCTCCTATCGGTTCCATGCGTACTGCGGTCAAGACTCTTGCCTTAGCTCCTATTGCAGTCAATGCCGAACTTAGTGCCAGGCTGTTGATAACAGTAGCTAACATTCCCATTTGGTCGCCTTTTACCCGGTCGAAACCTTTATTGGTACCACTTAGCCCGCGGAAGATGTTTCCGCCGCCGATCACAATACCAATCTGGATTCCCATTTCGTGGATATCTTTGATCTGGGCGGCATATTCCCCAAGACGTTTTTCGTCAATTCCATATTGCTTTTCACCCATGAGGCTTTCGCCACTAAGCTTTAAAAGAATTCTTTTGTACTTTGCCATATTGCCATGTGTTTAATTTCATGCAAAGATATATGTTATTCGTTTACCCTTGCAAAGCTACGTGAATAAAATGATGTTTTCAGCTTTCGACAATTCTTCGATTGCTTTTTTGCAAAATATTTCGACTTAATAAGCCTTGTGTTATACCTCGAAGTGAGAGGTAGATAATAAAGGCAAGCCAGAGTGCATGATTGCCGATAGCATTGTGGAAGATAAAATAAATGACAAAGAATGATAAGGATGCTGCCAGCATGGAGTACAGCATTTGGCGTGTAGCGGTGATCCCAATAAAAATCCCGTCCCAAAGGAAAGCTGAAAAGCCGGCAAGTGGTATAGCCAGCACCCAATAAAAATAAGTATTTGCTTCATGTATGACAGTCTTTTCACTGGTCAATAAGTGGAGCAATCCGTTTCCACCAAGCAGATAGAGTAGGGTAAAAACAATGGCAAGCGCTGTACCCCATATAAAGAGACGTCGAATGATATGTTTGAGGGATGTATGATTTCTTGCTCCGTAATATTTCCCCGACAGTGCTTCGCCGGCATATGCAAAGCCGTCCATAATGTAGGAAAAAAGGGTAAAAAGCTGCATTAATAATGTGTTTACTGCGAGCACAATCTCTCCTTGTGAGGCTCCGGCAGATGTGAAATACATGGTGACCATTACTAAGCAAAGAGTACGTAGGAAAATGTCACGGTTGACTTTGAAGAAGCGGCTCATTTCTCTTTTGCGAAACAGGCGGTGGAAAGACAAATATTGCTTTAGGTTGCCATAGTAGCGAAACCATAGCATTAATGCCATTAAGAGTCCGGCATATTGGGCGATGAGTGTCCCCAGGGCTACTCCGGCAACCTGTAAATTGAATATGTAGACAAATGAAAGGCTTGCAAAAATGTTGATAATGTTTTGTGCTATGGCGATGTACATGGGGAAACGGGAGTTTTGCATTCCGATGAACCATCCCGAGAATGCATATAACCCTAGCATTGCCGGTGCACCCCAAATACAAATGTGAAAATAGAGAGCTGCCATCCGTTCCACTTCAGGTGAAGTGTGTATGAGCTCGAAAGCTATGATTCGGATAGGATATTGCATAATTAGCAGGCATAGACCAACAATCGCTGCCACTCCAAGTGACCGTAAAAGCAGACGGGTGATCTCGTTCAAATCATGCCTTCCGTACGCTTGTGAAGTCATTCCGCTTGTTCCCATTCGCAAGAAACCGAAAATCCAGTAAATGATATTGAATAACATTCCCCCTATGGCAATGGCACCGATATATGCAGGTGATCCCAAATGTCCGACAATAGCCACATCAATGAGCCCCAACAGAGGGACTGTGATATTGGAGATAATTGAAGGTATGGCTATCCGTAGTATCTTTCTGTCTGCTGAATATGGTCTGTCAATTGTCATGATGCTTTCTCTATCGCAATGTTGTAGGGCTGCAAAGATACTTATTTTGCTTAAGATGTTGAAAAATACCTAATAATAAGGTGATTCATAGCCTATTAATGTTGAATTTTAGTTATCTTTGCGACATGGAAAACTAACGAATAAAAGACATTAGATGAGAGTCTTAACTTTGCTATTATATATTTGTTTGGCTTTTCCGGTTGGTTTGTCTGCTCAATCCGCTGGAGATTTACTGCAAAAGGTTACTGAAGCCTTGTCTGCAGGTAAGGATGATTATGCGATCAGCTTATTCCGACAGGCTGCGGATGCTGGTGTCGATCAAACGGAGATGTACTATTGGACGAGTGTTGATAAAACCAAAGAAGTGACTCCACGTCTTGCTCAGCAGTTAGCTGTCCGTTATAAAAGCTTGCGTAATTATGACAAAGCTTATTTATTCTATAAAGAAGTGCTGCAATATCGTCCGCAGGATGTATCAATTATGGTAGCATGCGCTGGCATGGAAATGATGCGCGGACAGGAAAAGAATGCTGTTAAGCTTTACGAGAATATTTTAGCCCTTGATCCAAATAACTTGCAAGCAAATATTTTTCTTGGTAATTACTATTATCTGCAGGCTGAACAGGATAAGAAGAAGCTGGAAGATGACTACAAGAAAATAAGTGAGCCTACCCGTATGCAATATGCCCGCTATCGCAATAATCTGTCTGATGTATTCAATTCGGGTTATGCCAAAGCCCGGACTTATCTGCAAAGAGTCCTTCAGCTATTTCCTTCTGCTGAAGCAGGAAAGACCCTCGATAAAATAAAGAAGACTGAAATAGAGCTTCATTGATATTCAACTAATCTAGGATATCGTTAACTGTATATTTTATCTGTGCAACGTTATTTAATGTTCTGATTTAATCCATATTGACTATTCTGACCAGTCGTTTTCTTTCTGTAACGGGATATATCTTTTATTCCTGTGTTACCGCTTAGACTCTTCCTTATTTGGTAAAGGAGAAATTCGAATATTGAAGAACTTATTTCTATAAATAAACATATCTAAGATTAGAAATAGATAGTAGAATAGTAGTGGTGAAGTGAATATCCATAATTTTTGTTGCATGTCTATAATCAGTGCCAAAAATGCTAGTAAAAATATACAGATCAGCATAGCAATATAATATTTATATCTTGCTCTTTCTATTATGAATTCCAAATCAGTACTTTGGACCTCGAATGTCTGATGCTTCCTACACCAATATGATTCGATAAGAATGGTATGTTCTCCTTCGGATAGTTCAACTTCAATTTGCTCACCTCTTTCAAGAAAGAAGTGATCTTTATCAATGGAGACTTTTATATCATCAAAAAAAAGTTCTTTCTTTCTCCGTAATAAAATAGTCTTTGACATATGGCAATTGGATCTATTTTTGAATTATATAATGTTCTCGATTAATGTAATAAATGTATATCGTTTTTGTATAAGATATTTCTTTGCGGCAAAGATGTAAATGATTTATTGAAGATAGATGTTTTGTTGTTTTAAATTACAGTATATAGTGCACTTCTTTAAAGAGATACAATCGAGTTCTTCCGGATGTATCCTCAAGAATAAGCCGTCCGTCAGGTTCTACGCGTACTAAGTGTGCAAGGAATTCACCCCCTTGATCGGTGTAGCGATGAAAGCCTTCTTTGCGAAAAAGAGATTTTTCATATTTCTTGGTTATATAATCCTTTTCTGAGCTTTCAATATTTATTGTTTCATGTTGCAGCCGCATATAGTATGCTTTTAGTCTCTGCATAATGCCCGAAAGAATTAAGAGTTGGTCATGCTCTTTACCGGTAATTTGATATAAAGAGACCGGATTAGGTGCATCACTTCTAAATTCTTGTTGATTAATATTTAACCCAAATCCTACTATGCACTTGCTTATAGAGCTTCCGGTCAGATCATTCTCAATCAATATGCCGCAGATTTTCTTTTCTTTCCAATAGATGTCATTGGGCCATTTAATAGAAATATGCTCTATCCATTGCTCCAATTCCTCTTTAATAGAAAGAGATACAATCTGTGAAATAATAAATTGATTCTTGGCTTCAATAAACGTGGGATATACTACGAAGCTACATGTGAGATTCTTTCCCGGCTCTGACTCCCATCTGTTTCCCATTTGGCCTTTCCCTGCGGTTTGTTTTGTGGTGCTGACTGTCGTGAACTCATCAACCTTATGGTTGCGGCAATATTCACTTAAGTAGCGGTTTGTTGAGTCGGTTTCTTCTATTTCAATAAAAGGTACCGGGAAATTTTCAAGGTAAGGCATCGTATTCTGCACGCATTTTTTTAGTGAATTTATTCAAAACCTCCTCATAAGAGTGATCTATCAGTTTCTTGATCAAAATATCGTCTATTCCATGATCCAATGGAAACTGATTCCAATATTTCTTATTGAAATATCGGGCAGGTATAATTTCGGTATGTTCTTCCCTTAATTCTATGGCATAGTCTGGATTACATTTCAGGCAAATCCTATTGCTGCCCTCCAAATCAATTAAGGCAAACATTTTATCCATTACTTTGATGACGAGTGAATATTCATCGAATGGGAGACTTTCGGTTGAGCCTTTCTTTGCAAGGCAATACTCTCGTGCGGTTTCTATGTCCATAATTCTATCTGGCAGGTTTGTACGACAAACATATATAAAAAGAATAAATTATCCGTTTTTTTCACGAATGATTTTGTGTTTTCAATATATCTTGTCAGTTTGATTTCTCTATTTTACCCATAATCTTTGCCGATGTAACGTTTAAAACATCGGTGGATAGAAAGCGTTAATGATATGCTCCACCTTGAAACAAGTGGGTTCGCCGACTACTGTTATAATGTCGAAACGGACAGGAGAGTCAATACCAAAGTGTTTTATATAAGCATCGCTTGCAATCACAAGACGTCTGATCTTTTGCCAATTGACAGCATCCTGTGGCTGAATATAGTCTGTATTAGTTCGGGTTTTAACTTCTACAATGACCAGTTCTCCGTCCTTGTATGCCACAATATCCAATTCCAGATGATTCTTTCGCCAATTGCGGTGGCGTATGGTGTATCCTTCTTTCTCCAGATATTCTACAGCTGCATTTTCTCCAAATACACCTAAATTATTATGTGCTGCCATATTACTATTCCTTGGTCGTTTCTACTTACAAAAATAGCTAATTCGTAAATATTAAAAAAACGGTGTGATATTTATTTCATTTATTGAAAAAGACCTGGTATCTATTTTGTTTTTACCGAAGTAAACGTATTTTTGTACTACAAATGAGAAAAAGGGATAAAAAATGCATAAAGTCAACTTCTGAGGAACCAAAGCGCCATCAGAGGATAGTCTGCTTGATGAGTGATGAGGAACAGCAGATTGTAGATCGTTATCTGGAGAAGTATAAGATAACGAACAAATCCCGTTGGCTGCGCGAAACGATCCTTATGTTTATTTATAAAAATATGGAAGAGGATTATCCTACTCTATTTGGTGAACACGATATGAGAAGATGATGGATGATGTACATTATATGAGACAAGCTCTACTCGAAGCACAAAAAGCTGCTGAACGAGGAGAAATACCTGTTGGAGCCGTGATTGTTTGTAAAGATCGTATTATTGCGCGTTCTCATAACTTGACGGAAACACTGACAGATGTCACTGCCCATGCTGAAATGCAGGCCATAACTGCTGCTGCAGGTACGCTTGGTGGAAAGTATCTGAATGAGTGTACGTTGTATGTCACCGTTGAACCGTGTGTGATGTGCGCCGGGGCTATTTCATGGTCACAAATAGGGCGTTTGGTATTCGGTGCTTTAGATGAAAAGAAAGGCTATATGCGCTATGCTCCCGAAGCATTACATCCGAAAACCACTGTGACTACGGGCATTTTGGCAGAAGAATGTGCCACTTTAATGAAAACCTTTTTTTTGGCAAAACGCCGTTGAGAATGCACTCTACTTTATTTCTTCAAAGTCTACGTATTCTCCTTCTTCTTGGGAGAATATCTTCTTATGTTTCCCTTGCTGATTATTGGAGCTGGCAGACTGGTCGTCTTGGGATGAAGATGTATTATAGCCGCCTGAATTTTGATTCATAGACTGGTATTGGCCGTTTCGTTGGTAACTTCCTGTAGCCGTACGTCGTCTCCCAATACCAAATAGAGCTCTTAGAATTGAGCCTACGATACTGAGTCCGGCAAACAATATTATTAAAACGAAGAAAAATAAGAATGCTAAAAGATGGAACATTGTCGAATACTTTTTAATAAGTTCATTTATATAACATGAACGTTATTACAACAAGCGTGCCAAATATTTGTTTAATGTTTCTCTTTGACAAAGAGACATAAAATAATATACCACGCAATGACAGATGCAAATCCAATAAAGAATAATAGAGGGATGCTTACTGCTAAGAAGAGATATCTGACCTTATTTGACTGCCACGAAAGACTTTTCAGTTTTAATGAAAACATCGGGAATTCAGCAACCATTAAAAGAGAAAAGATGAGTACCAGGATGAGTAATACCGCAAGCCAAATTCCTCCTTGTTGTATAGGTTCATGATATTTAGTAGCTACTGCAGCCCAAAATAAGGCATTAGCTGGAGTTGGTAATCCGATAAACATGCTGGTTTGCCGTTCATCAATGTTAAACTTTGCTAGCCGGAGTGCAGAAAAGACGGAAATTATAAAGGCAAAATAAGGAACATAATCCTGTATCCCTGACATCCATATCGGATAAGAGGCTTCACGTAACAGCGAAAATACGATAATTGAAGGAGCTACTCCAAAACTCACATCATCGGCCAAGGAATCCAATTCTTTACCTATAGGGGAAGGAGCATGGAATAAACGGGCGCACATTCCATCGAAGAAATCGAAAACAGCACTGATTACGATAAATGTTAAAGCTAAGTTATAATTGGCTTCAAAAGCCATAACTGAAGCAATACAGCCTGAAAATAAATTTAGGCAAGTCAGTGTGTTGGGAATATGACGCGTTACAAAATTAGTCATTGTTTAGGATTTAAGTTTGGCAATTACAGTCTGGTTACCAACTGTATATTGCCCCAGTTGGACAAGTATCTCTGTGTCTAAAGGCAAGTATACATCCACTCGAGAACCGAATTTAATAAAACCCATGTGTTCGTCAATGTAACATTCTTCGCCAACTTCAGCATAAGTAACAATACGACGTGCCATTGCTCCGGCTATCTGTCGTGCAAGTACTTCTATTCCTTCGGGGGTTTCTATCACAATAGTTGAGCGCTCATTGTCGGTACTTGCTTTTGGAAGCCATGCCTTCATGAATTTACCGTTCTGATGAGATACTTTTTTAATAGCCCCATCAACAGGATACCAATTGGCATGCACGTTGGTGACACTCATAAATATTGAAACCATAATCCGACGGTCATGAAAGTATTCACTCTCGTCTACTTCTTCTATAACAACAATTTTACCGTCAGCGGGAGCTACTACAACTTTTTCTGTATCACGACCGAAGAGACGGATCGGACATCGGAAGAAGTTGACTAACATTCCATATATAAAAATGCTGATTGCTGTTGAAATACCAAACACGACTTTACACTCAAGTCCGAAATAAAAGGCGGCGTTGATAACCAACAATAATAGCAGACTGCCAGCTAAAGTGTGTGTGCCTTCGCGATGAATGCGTATCTTTTTTAATCTTTTTAATCGGCCCATGTAAGTGCTTTACGCTTTTTAAATACAAAAATATCCGCAAAAATAGACTTATTTTGAAAATCTAACAAGGAATTCGGGTGAGAAATACATATGTTGATAACTTTTTGATTATTATTTTTGTTTCCCAATAGAGACATTGTACTTTTATGCACATTTATTTTAGAAAGGATTGATTATGCAGGATTTTATTCATTTGCATGTTCACACGCAATATTCACTGCTTGATGGTCAGGCTAGTGTTAGTGCTTTGGTGGACAAAGCTATGAAAGATGGTATGAAAGGGATAGCCGTTACCGACCATGGTAATATGTTTGCCATCAAAGAATTCATCAATTATGTAAATAAGAAGAATAGCGGTCCGAAAGGTGAAATTAAGGATCTCGAGAAACGTATATTGGGCATTGAAAGTGGAAAAGCGGAATGTACGGACAAAGAAACCGAGCTTGTGGAATGTCACATGAAGCTGGAAGAAGCTAAAAAAAAGCTTTTTAAACCTATCATTGGTTGTGAAATGTATGTTGCTCGCCGCTCGATGGAAAAGAAGGAGGGCAAATTTGACCAGAGTGGATGGCATTTGATTGTATTGGCAAAAAATGAAACGGGATATCATAATCTTATAAAGCTCGTTTCAAGAGCTTGGACAAAGGGGTACTATATGCGTCCACGAACTGACCGTAGTGAACTTGAAAAGTACCATGAAGGTTTGATGGTTTGCTCTGCATGTATTGGAGGAGAGGTTCCCCGGAAAATCATATTAGATAAACTGGATGAGGCTGAAGAAGCCGTTCGTTGGTTTAAAAATCTTTTTGGGGATGATTACTATCTCGAGTTACAGCGCCACAAAGCTACTGTGGCGCGTGCCAATCACCAAGCTTATCCCATGCAACAGAAAGCCAATGAAAAAATGATTGAGCTTGCAGCAAAATATGATATCAAATTGGTCTGTACCAATGATGTTCATTTTGTAAACGAGGAGAATGCTGAAGCTCATGACCGGTTGATTTGTTTGAGTACCGGCAAAGATTTGGAGGATCCGAACAGAATGCTCTATACCAAGCAGGAATGGATGAAGACACGGGCTGAGATGAATGAAATTTTTGCTGATGTTCCGGAAGCTTTATCCAATACTATGGAAGTATTGGATAAAGTGGAGTATTATTCCATAGATCATGCACCAATTATGCCTACTTTTGCTATCCCTGAAGATTTTGGGACAGAAGAAGGCTATCGAAGTAAATATACGGAAAAGGACTTGTTCGATGAGTTTACTCAGGATGAGAACGGAAATGTAGTGCTAAGCGAAGCCGATGCAAAAACCAAAATAAAACGCTTGGGTGGGTATGAAAAGCTTTATCGTATCAAGCTGGAAGCTGATTATTTGGGTAAATTAACTTTTGAAGGAGCAAAAAAAATATATCGCGATCCGTTAAATGAAGAAGTGCAGGAGCGACTCAAGTTTGAACTATATATCATGAAAACAATGGGTTTCCCTGGCTATTTCTTGATTGTACAAGACTTTATCAATGCTGCGCGTACAGAACTGGGAGTATCAGTAGGACCAGGACGTGGTTCGGCTGCTGGTTCGGCTGTTGCATATTGTCTTGGAATTACAAAAATCGATCCGATACAGTATGATTTACTTTTTGAACGTTTCTTAAATCCTGACCGTATTTCTCTGCCGGATATTGATGTGGATTTTGATGATGATGGGCGTGGTGAAGTTTTACGTTGGGTTACCGATAAGTATGGTCAAGAAAAAGTAGCCCATATTATTACTTATGGAACGATGGCCACCAAGCTGGCTATAAAAGATGTGGCCCGTGTACAAAAATTGCCTTTGTCAGAATCTGATCGTTTGGCAAAGTTGGTTCCCGACAAAATTCCCGATAAAAAACTTAATCTTAAGAATGCAATTGAATATGTGCCCGAATTGCAAATAGCTGAAGCTTCTCCTGATCCGCTTGTCCGGGATACGTTGAAATATGCCAAAATGCTTGAAGGCAATGTGCGTGGCACAGGTGTACATGCTTGCGGTACTATTATATGTCGTGATGATATCACGGATTGGGTACCGGTGAGTACGGCAGATGACAAAGAAACCGGCGAAAAGATGTTGGTCACTCAATATGAGGGATCGGTAATCGAAGAAACCGGTTTAATTAAAATGGACTTTCTTGGGCTTAAGACGCTTTCGATCATAAAAGAAGCTGTTGAAAATGTCCGCATACATCGTGGTACTTATTTGGATATAGACAATATACCTATTGATGACCCTTTGACTTATAAACTTTATAGTGACGGGCGCACTGTAGGTACTTTCCAATTTGAATCTGCCGGAATGCAGAAATATCTGAGGGAATTGCAGCCTTCTACGTTTGAGGATCTTATTGCGATGAATGCTTTGTATCGCCCAGGACCTATGGATTATATTCCGGATTTTATCGATCGTAAGCACGGACGTAAGAAAATAGAGTATGATATACCGGTGATGGAAAAATATCTTAAAGATACTTATGGTATTACGGTGTATCAGGAACAAGTGATGCTTTTATCACGTCTACTAGCAGATTTTACCCGAGGCGAATCTGATGCATTGCGTAAAGCGATGGGTAAAAAATTACGAGATAAGCTGGACCACATGAAACCCAAATTTATTGAGGGTGGAAAGAAAAATGGACATGATCCAAAAGTCTTGGAAAAGATTTGGGGTGATTGGGAAAAGTTTGCTTCATACGCTTTTAATAAATCTCACGCAACATGTTATTCATGGGTGGCATACCAGACGGCTTACTTGAAAGCTAATTACCCCTCGGAATACATGGCTGCTGTCATGAGTCGAAGTTTATCCAATATTACGGATATCACCAAACTCATGGATGAGTGTAAGGCGATGGGGATTAACGTACTTGGTCCTGATGTAAATGAAAGTAATTTGAAATTTACGGTTAATAGCGAGGGTAATATTCGTTTTGGATTGGGAGCAGTGAAAGGTGTTGGTGAAGGAGCTGTTCTTAATATAATGGAAGAGCGTGAGAAAAATGGTCCTTTTGCGGGTATCTTTGATTTCGTTCAACGTGTAAATTTGGCTGCTTGTAATCGAAAAAACATGGAGTGTCTGGCTTTAGCCGGTGGATTTGATAGTTTTCCTGAATTAAAAAGAGAACAGTTCTTTGCTGTGAATTCAAAGGCTGAAATTTTTCTTGATACATTGGTTCGGTATGGAGCCCGTTTTCAGGCAGATAAGGCAATTGTTACGAACTCGTTATTCGGAGGAGAAAATATGGTGGAGGTAGCAAAGCCCGAAATTCCCCCTGCCGATCGTTGGAGTGATTTGGATCGTTTGAATAAAGAACGTGATTTAGTTGGCATTTATCTGTCAGCTCATCCGCTGGATGAATTCTCTGTGATTTTGCAATATGTATGTAATACACAGATGGCGGAACTCGAAAATAAAGAAGCTTTGAGTGGTCGTGAAATTACAATGGGTGGCATTGTGACTTCCGTACGTCGTGGAGTAAGCAAAAATGGTAATCCTTATGGCATTGCCAAGATAGAAGATTACTCGGGTTCGGCTGAAATTCCTTTTTTCGGTAGTGACTGGGTAACCTATCAGGGATATTTGGGTGAACGGACATTCTTATTTATAAAAGCCCGTTGTCAGCCTAAGCAATGGAAGCAAAACGAACTTGAGATAAAGATAACTTCGATGGAATTGCTACCCGATGTTAAGGACAGGTTGATTACGAAAATAACCATTCTTATCCCTTTGTCTTTGTTGAACTCGGCTTTGGTAAAGGACTTGTCTGCTTTGACCAAGGAACATCCCGGAACAGCGGAATTGTTTTTTAAAGTCACCGATCCGGAGAATAATACTGCCGTCGACCTGATTTCCCGTCCTGTGAAACTCTCGGTAGGGCATGAGTTGGTTAGCTTTTTAAATGAACGTCCCGAACTTGGCTTTCGGATAAATTGATTATATTTGCTATCATTATAGTAAAATAGAATTTTATCAACATTAAGTAATAATAAAATGGCTTTGGAAATTACAGACAACAATTATGAGGCTATCCTTGCTGAGGGCAAGCCTGTAGTTATAGATTTTTGGGCTCCTTGGTGTGGCCCATGTAAAATGGTTGGACCGATTATAGAGGAACTTGCTGAAGAATATCAGGATCAGGTGATAATGGGTAAATGCGATGTGGATGAATGCGAGAATATTCCGGTTCAATTCGGAATCAGAAACATACCAACTGTACTCTTCTTTAAAAATGGCGAAGTTGTGGACAAGCAAGTTGGATCTGCAGCCAAGTCTGTTTTTGATGCTAAAATCAAGGCTTTATTGTAGAGCTAGAACTAACCCCTAAAAAACATAATTATGGGACTTGAAGACGATTTTTTGAGAGATGATCTTGATGACGAAAAGACCATTGAGTTCATTAAAAATTATTTGCCGCAGGAATTAAAAGATAAATTTTCAACAGATGAACTCTTTTACTTTCTAGATCTGATTGATGAATACTATTCTGAAAGTGGCATTCTTGATGCTAAACCTGATGCAGATGGTTACATTGATATTGACTTGGGGAAAATCGTAGACTATATAGTCAAAGAAGCCCATAAGGATGAAATGGGTGAATATGATCCCGAGGAAATTCTCTTTGTAGTACAAGGAGAGATGGAATATGCCGAATCATTAGGCGAAGAGTAAATTGTCAATATTAAAAATTCCGGCTGTATCTTTAATCCAATTAAAGATACAGCCGGAATTTTATATAGTTCCTACGCTATTGTTTTTTAGTTTGCTTTCGGAGCAAATCATTTTCAGACTTTAGTAGTGCTTATCATAAGTATTACGGACATAATTATAAGTATTAGCCCCAATACCCCATAAAATAACCGAGCACGTTTACGACCCAAATTTTGTACAAAAAAACGGGCATTCTGTGAATTGAAGAACCAATTCCAGTCAAGAACTGCTGCCAGTATCGAAACAAAACCAGCAATTAAAAACAACAGTTGAACGATGTAAGGACTCATTTACATATTCTTCCCGTTTCTATAATTATTGCTTATAATCTTCTAAAGTAACTTTCCTTTGTCCCTCTTCTGTTTCTTCAATGGTAACTTTTGTCGTATTTTCAGGTAGAAGCTCCTCTATTAATTCGGGCCATTCAATAAAACATAAGGCTCCACAAAAGAAATAGTCTTCATACCCCATATCGTAAGCTTCTTCCAACTTTTTAATACGATAAAAATCAAAATGATAAATCAATTCACCACCTTCGTCTGAACGATATTCGTTCACTATGGCAAAGGTAGGAGAGGTAATTACATCAGATACACCCAGTTCTTCGCATATCGCTTTTATAAAAGTAGTTTTACCTGCTCCCATTTTGCCATAAAAAGCAAAAACGGTATTGTCGCCCATCGCGGCAATAAATTCACGGGCAGCTTCGTGAATCTGATCTAATGATTGAATTTTTATTTCCATTTTTCGTTTATTTCAGTTTTCAAAGATAACGCCATTTTTTTATTCATTTTTCTCGAAAATAGAATTTTCTTTTTTAACCGGCTGATTTGTCTTTCTTATTCTACGGTGCTCCTTTATCTTTAAACTGGCTTGTTTTGTGATGGAGGGAATCGAAATGTTTTTCCTACTTTACATATTGAGTAGATGATGATGGAGAAAAATATAATAGATGCCCCGGAGGGTACATTTAAGTAGTATGATATAATTAAACCGCCAAGGCAACTGAGGTATCCTATTCCAATTGAAAGCCAGATAATATAATGGAAACGATGCGAAAAAAGATTTGCTGTCATTTGAGGAATTGTCAGTAAAGAGATGACGAGTACAATACCTACCATCCGTAGACAGGCTACTATTGTTAATGCGATGAATGTCATTAATATAAATTCGAATAATCTCACTGGAATTCCTTGTGAGCGAGCAAAGTCACGGTCGAAAGCAATATGGACAATGGGATGAAGATAACAAATGAAGAATGCCGTTAAAGCAATGGATAAGCTTGCTAGTAATATTATATCTGTTTTATCTATAGTCAGGATGTTACCAAACAGATAGGCTGAGAGATCAGGCGCAAATCCTGGTGATAGAAAAGTGAAAATGATGCCTATTGCCATCCCAAAAGTCCAGAATACTGCAATTGCAGAGTCTTCACGCATGTCTTTACGCTTGCTTAGCCATTCTACACCAAATGCTGAGAGTATTGAAAATATTGCTGCGGATAAAATAGGGGATATGCCGGTATAGAGTCCTAATCCTATTCCTCCGAATGAAGCATGTGTTAATCCGCCACTAATGAAAACAAGACGGCGCGTGACAATATATGTGCCAATCAATCCACAAGCTATACTGGCCAATAAACTTCCAATAAGTGCGTGTTGGAAAAAGGTGTATTGCAATAGATCGATAAAACTGTCCATTCTGTATTAAAATCTGATATTACTATTATTCTTCAGTAATTGAAAATCCTGCATGTTGTAGATCATTCCAATAATTTGGATAAGATTTAGATACAACAGAAGGCTCTGCAATCATAATTTCCGGGACAATGAAGCTTGCAGGAGCAAAGGCCATTGCCATCCGATGATCTTCATACGTTGAAATAACAGGAGCTTTTTCCTGCTCACAACGTTCTCCATCCCAAATCAGTATACTATCTTGTTCTGAGCGTAAAACATATCCTATTTTACGCAGTTCACAAATTAAAGCATCGATACGATCTGTTTCCTTTATCTTTAGAGTTTGCAGTCCTGTGAAGCGGAATGGAATATCAAGTAACGCACAAGTGACAACAAAAGTTTGCGCGAGATCGGGTATGTCTATAAAGTCCTCATCTATTCTGGATATATTCGTCGCCTTCTTTATTAATTTAGCTCCGTTAGTATTAAATTCAGTATATACCCCTAACTTTTCAAAGACTTTTGCACCTCGACTATCTCCCTGATAACTATTCGGATGAAGCCCATTTAGTTGAACACTGGCATCAGCATTACTTAATGCTGTCATCTGATACCAATAAGATGCAGCACTCCAGTCACTTTCAACTCGCAACTGAACATCTCTACGATATTCTCCAGAATATACTTTTATACAGTCTTCAGATTGCCATGATACCTTGGCACCGAAGTCTTTCATTAACTGCAAAGTGAGATTAATATATGGGCGTGAAATAATTTCGCCGGTTAAATGCAGAGTTAATCCATTTCTTAGAATAGGAGCTATCATTAACAGGGCGGAAATATACTGTGAACTTACATTCCCTGAGAGAGTAATGTCCGTACCTTGGAGTAATGTTCCACAGATTCTTAGGGGAGGAAAGCCTTCATTTCCTATATATTCAATTTTGGCTCCCAATTCTCTTAAGGCTTCTACTAAAATTTTAATAGGGCGCTGCTGCATTCGTTCCGTACCGGTAATTTCCCAAATTCCCGGTTTTAGGCTTAAGTAGGCAGTTAAAAATCGCATAGCTGTTCCCGAAGCATGTATGTCGATGTACGCTGATTTTTCTTCCAATGCTTTAAGCATGGCTTGAGTATCATTGCAGTCGCTTAAGTTTTCCGGTTGATACTTTCCTTGAGAGAGTGCATGAAGTATCAAAGCTCTATTGCTAATACTCTTTGATGACGGGAGATCTATAACTGTATGGAAGCCCGATGGTGCAGTAATTCTATAACGCATAATTATTGATGGTTCGTTAAATGATTCAAACCTCATTTTTGTTGTATGGTTCTTTATCCTTTATGCAAAAGTAGAATAAAATTTTTGAATGAAGAAATCTATAAAATCATGGCAGAATTTTTGCGCGATATACTTTATTTATTGAGAACCTCCCAGAATCGTTTGGGGAGATAAATATTGGAAATATTTATTGCGTTTTTGAATAATGGTGCTATCTCTTGAGGGGTAAATCCTGCTATGCCGCATCCTATTTCTGTTACTAAAAAAGTGAGTTCTTGATGTTTTTTTGCGAAATCGATAAATGTTTCCACATAAGGCTGAATAGCTTGCGGTCCACCATGCATGGTGGGTATACCATAAGTCTGTCCTTGTAAGCCAGCCGCTTGTCCCCAGATGGCTCCCCACTTTTTCCATGCTAATAAAGCGGCACCTCCACCGTGTGACCCCGCCAAATTGCTACCAAATACGAATATTTCATTTGAACTGAGCGCCGTAATGTGGTTGGGTGATATCCGCGTGTCCATCTTATTCTTTTGCTAAATATACATTGAGATTATAAACCAAGATGAAGAAAAGCTCCTTTATCTTATAATTAAAAGCATTAAAAATAAAGGAGCTTTTCTTCTAATCTTATTTTAAGTTTTCTTTTAAGCTACTCATATATTGATCAAATTCCTTCTTATTAAAATAAGCCTCATCTTTTTTATAGTCCGCCGTATTGTATTTATCATTGGCGTAATATTTGATAGTGCATACTTTTATTTGATCTGAACGTCCTTTCATAAATTTGCTATATGGAGCGAAATAAATAAAATTGCTTTGGTCATCTTTTGAAACATATTCTAAGCCTACGTTATCTGTATTATTTGACATGTGGAACCCATCGTTCGATTTACGGATACTGTCTGCATACTCCAACGAAATCTTAGTGCTGAGAAGTTTGTTCGGACTTAGTAAATATACGCCGTCTTTTTTAAATTGTAATTGAGTAGTGAACTCAATGTTCTCGCCTTTTGTTATGGTCGTAAAGCTTGGAAGTAAGATACTGGTATCCGTTAAACATATTTGTGTCCGGGGATTTTCCAGCTGAATAGTTTTGGGCTTTTTTTGAATCAAATTACACCCTGCAAAAATAAAAATGAAAATTAAAACAGGCAATACTTTTTTCATGGCTATAAATTTTTAGAAGTTATAAGTCTATTGCAAATATACTGTTTTATTTTAATTATCATGATGTTAGGGCTTCTGTAATAAAATTGTATATATTTGTGTTATTAAAAAATAAATGAAATGGGAATTGATCTGACCACACCTGCGTTACTTTTTTCGGCAATATCGCTAATCATGTTAGCTTATACCAATCGCTTTCTTTCTTATGCTAATTTAGTTCGTACATTGAAAGATCAATATTTGGAAGATCATTCCAGTGTGACTGCTGCACAAATTGAAAATCTTCGTAAGCGATTATATCTTACTCGATCGATGCAAGTAACAGGTATTGGGAGCTTGCTATTGTGTGTAATTAGTATGTTTACTATTTATATTGGTCTACGTTTAATATCCGTTTTTATATTCGGAATGGCTCTTGTTCTTTTAATTTTATCTCTGTCCATTTCTATTTATGAAATCTATATCTCAGTTAAAGCGCTGGAATTGCATCTTAAAAAGATGAAACATTGATGTTTTATATGAGTATATTATCCTTATATTCGTTTTTTGAGTATCTAGATGATTGTTTGCAACGTAGGTTTAAAGGTTAAAAAATAGTAGTTAAGTTTATGAATAGATTGTTGAAGTTTCGTGTGCGAAGGAAAACATTAATTATAACTGCGGGTTTTGTATGGATTATTGCTGGGGGTAATATTCTCAAAATTGGCGTTTTAACGGGTTTGAAAGATCCTTCCCGCTGGTCGGAGGAAGCTTTGGGAGCAATACTCATTTTCGGAGTGTTTTTTTTCTTGATTTTCAAAAGAATGTTTGTTAAACATACACTTCGCATAGCTCTTAAAGATGATCAAAATCATCCACTTGCTTTTTTCGATGCAAAAGGGTGGATTGTTATGGGATTTATGATGACATTGGGGATTACGATTCGTGCTTTTCATCTACTTCCGGATTGGTTTATCGCATTTTTTTATACAGGTTTGTCCATTGCATTGATTTTGACAGGAAGTCTCTTTCTTTTTCATTTACGTAAGATACCTTATTGAAGATATTTTTATGGAAATATTTCTAGCATATAAAAAATATATAAAAAGAGTAATAAAGAGGTTGGTTGCTACCCGAAATATGAACTTCTTATTAATTTTGTCCCCACTATGCTTAGCGGAATAAAGAGAGAAACTAGAATGAGGATAACAATAGCATGGATGCTTCTTGTTGCACTCATGCCATTACAGATAGTGAAAAGCCTTCACTACCATGAATCTGTGGTTTCGTCAAGTTGTAGTCATCATGGGTGTCATGGAGATAATGACTTTCAGCATTCATGTCCTATTTGTAATTTCACATTGTCTCCGTTTGTACATTCGGAAACACCTCAATTTACTTTTGTTGCGGAACTACTCTCATTCGTTGTTCCGGTCTATGAAAAAGGAAAAGTTTTTGTTCTTTTTCATTCGTGTGGTCTGCGTGCTCCTCCTCTCGTGGCTTGACATTTCTTAATACATGCTTAAGTCTACTGAAATTAGCCAGGTTTCGTTGCATAGTTTTGTGTAGCGTTATCTGTACTTCCCATCGTTTTAGTGGATGTCTTTGTTGCTCTATCCGTAAAATATCGGGTCGTCTGTATGAGCATTTATGCATGTCGTTCATATTAGTTAATATTGATATTGCTACGAAATCATGTAAAGTGATATACCTTTATGCACCCTAGTGCTGTATATTACATTCTATGTTTTTCTGTCGCATTTTACTACTTATAGAAAAGTTATGAAATATATATATATGCTTATTGTGATACTGCTTTTTTCATTTGAAGCAGTTATGGCTAATACCCCCGCGGGTAATGGATCATTAAAAGGGAAAGTAACAGATGGTACTGATGGGAGTGCATTGATAGGAGTTAACCTTTACTTCCCGGAATTAAAACAAGGAACAGTGACTGATAATCAAGGCAATTATTCAATAGTAGGTTTACCGGCTATAAAAACGACACTACAGGTGAGCTACCTTGGACATCAGACGATTGTGCAGGAAGTTGATCTGAAAAACATCAAGTCATTGGATTTTGTGTTGAAAGAATCCGATGCTGCCATTAATGAGGTTGTCATTACAGCCTTAACCGGGAATTCACTCATTAAAAAAACGCCTTCGCCAATATCCTATGTTTCGAAAAGAGATTTGGAGGAAACCGCATCTACGAATATCATAGATGCGATAGCAAAGCAACCGGGGGTTTCACAAATAACTACCGGAGGAAGCATCTCAAAGCCTGTGATACGTGGGTTGGGGTATAACAGAGTGGTTGTAGTGAATGATGGAGTCCGTCAAGAGGGGCAACAATGGGGAGATGAACATGGAATAGAGATAGATCCTCAAAGTGTGAACTCTGTTGAAATATTGAAAGGGCCTGCCAGTTTGATGTATGGCTCTGATGCAATGGCTGGTGTGATAAATTTCCAGTCGGATCCTATATTGCCGGAAGGCTCTGTTAAAGCCAATGTAGCCACGGAATATCAGACGAACAATGGTTTGTTTAATTATTCTGTAAATACTGCCGGAAATAAAAATGGTTTCTTGTGGAACTGGAGATATAGTGATAAAATGGCTCATTCGTACCAAAATAAGTATGATGGATATGTATATGGCTCAGGTTTTAGAGAGCGGGCGTTGTCCGGTTTATTGGGGATTAGTCGTAATTGGGGCTATTCGCATTTGACTTTTGATTACTATCATCTTACTCCGGGGATTGTAGAAGGTGAGCGTGATGACGAGACAGGTGGATTCTTAAAGCCCGTTGTAATAAACGGGGAAGAAGGGGAAGCTGTTGCGACAGATAAGGATGGCAAATCCTATAGTCATCCGATGCCTTATCAGCAAATTTACCACTATAAGGCTGTTCTTAATAATAATATAATAATTGGTGAAGGAAATTTGCGGACCATTATCGGTTATCAGCAGAACCGTCGGCAGGAATTTGAAGACGTCTTATCTCCAAATAATTATGGACTTTATTTTCAGCTCCATACGATAAATTACGATGTACGTTATTCTTTTCCGGCAATAGCAGGCTATAAGTTTGTGGCTGGTGTTAATGGAATGTATCAGAAATCATTGAATAAAGGCTCGGAGTTTCTTATTCCCGAATATAACTTATTTGATACAGGAATGTTTTTTCTAGGCAGCCGCAATTTCGGGAAGCTTGACGTAAGCGGAGGGCTTCGTTATGATCGTCGGAGCACACATGGAAAATCCCTCTATTTGAACTCAAATGAAGAGGTCGTTAATAAGAACTCTGCAGGTGCAGAACAGAAATTTGCTAATTTCTCCCGACATTTTCAAGGTATTAGTGCTAGCTTGGGATTAACTTATCAAATTTCCGATTCTTGGCATACTAAATTAAATATATCGAGAGGTTTTAGAGCCCCCAACATTAGTGAATTGGCTTCGAATGGAGTACATGAGGGGACAATACGTTATGAGAAGGGAAATACCGGGTTGACAGCAGAAAATAGTTGGCAAGCCGATTGGGGAGTTGGATACTCTTCTTCTTTTATATTCGCGGAAATTTCTCTTTTTGCAAATAGAATAAACAATTATATCTTTTCTCATAAGCTGACGGACAGTAACGGGGAAGACATATTAACCGATGGATATCAGACTTATCAGTTTGTCTCCGGAGATGCCCGTATACTTGGTGGGGAAGCCAGTATTGATATTCATCCCGTTGAACGTTTGCATTTTCAAAACACATTCTCTTACGTGAATTCAGTGCAGCTCAATCAACCGGATTCTACTAAATATTTACCTTTTACACCGGCTCCAAAATGGACATCAGATCTTCGCTATGATCTCATTCGACATGGCGAAATTTTGAATAATACTTATGTCTCGTTTGGGTTGGAATGTAATCTAAGACAGGATCATATTTACTCTGCTTTTGGCACCGAGACGATAACACCATCTTATACATTGCTGAACGCTTCTATTGGAACCGATTTAATGCATAAAGGTCGCAAGTTGGCATCTTTATATTTCACAGCCAATAACCTTACGGATAAAGCTTATCAGAACCATTTAAGCCGCTTAAAATATGCAGATGAAAATCAGCTGACCGGTAGGCAGGGCGTTTATAATATGGGTCGTAACTTTAGTGTAAAACTGATTGTGCCGTTGAGCTTTTAGTGATAAGAGTTCCTTTCCTTTCTGAAATAATTAGGAAGAAAGGTTTTCTTTAATAACATTCTTCCATTTTTGGTGGAATAGGAAATTAATGTACTCCGAGAGATATTCTTTGAGAATATGTCTCGGAGCTATTTTTATATAATAAGAATTTGCTTTTGAAAGTTCAATCGCCCTCCAAACCATTTCTTTTTGCGTCTCTATATTGACGAGGTGACATGCCAAAATGTTGTGTAAATGTTTTATAGAAAGTGCCCCTGTTGACATATCCAGCTTTATACATAATCTCTTCTATTGATAGGGTTGTTATCACTAAATACCGTTCTACTATTGACAATCGATATTCTTTTATAATTTCAGCAGGAGATTTTTCTGTTATATTTCTTAATTTCCGGTAGAACTGGCGCGTGCTGCATCCCATTAATTTACTTAGAAATTCGATTGAGAGGTCTGCGTTTTGAATATTATTATCGATATTCTGCATCATTCTCTCAAAAAATGCTCTGTCATCAACATGTAATAGATGTCCATTTTCCAGTTCGAATGTACTGTATACCGAATTGTAATATGCCTTTAGTTCATCTTTTCGTAGAATTAATCTATTTGCAATGGTTTCAAGGTACTGTATGTCGAATGGTTTAGTAATATAGGCTTCAGCACCTGCTCCGATACTTTTGATCTGCTCATCTATATTATTTAATGCTGATAATGCTATAATCGGAATATGATTTAGGATAGAATTCGATTTTACTTTTTTTATAAACGATACACCATCCATGTCAGGCATCATTATGTCCGTAATGATCAAATCTGGCAACTGTAGTTTTAGAGATTCATAAGCTTTTTCTGCTACTTCAAAGGATATTGTATTGTATTTGTTAGCGAAAATATCTGCAACGAACCATAACATTGAGGTGTCATCATCGATAATCATAATCGTGCGTTTTTGCGAATCAAAAGCATTGGCTTTTTCTTTTTTAATTTCCTTTATGCTTTCGTTTAGATTGAGTTGCATGCTGATAATACTATTATTAATAGTATTATCAGTAATGTCTAATAGTGGTAATTGTACTTTGAATGTAGTTAATTCGTAAGGCGAACTTGATACCTCAATCTCACCTTTCAATAAAGTAACCATGCTATGACAGATTGCCAATCCTAACCCATTACGTGGGGATTGACTTTCTTGCGATTCAAAATTGTCAAGTATGCGAAACCTGTCAAATATCTTGTTTATATCTTCTTTCTGTATACCCTTCCCTGAGTTTGATATACGAATGCAGAGTAAGTTATTTTCATTTATATATAATTCAACCGTAATTTCTCCGTTATCTGGTGTATATTTGAAAGCGTTCGAGATTAGATTATTCGTTATCTTGTATAGACAACTATTATCCGTATTCCAATAGATATTTTCTTGTATTTTTAGTTTATAATTAATTTTCTTTCTTTCTGCCAATTCGGAGAATGCTTCAGTGATATCTTGTATTTGCTTGCTTACGAATATCTTTTCTATCTTGAGAGATTTATTTCCTGTTTCTAATCTACGAAATTCTATGAGTTCAAGAATGAGGGAATTTAACCTGCCGGCATTTTGCCGAATCATATTTGCATATTTGTTGATATAAGAATCTGTGCTTTTGTAGGAAAGTATTCGTTCACATGGCCCTGAAATTAATGTAAGTGGTGTGCAGAATTCATGTGTAATGTTAGTGAAGAAGCGTAGTTTGGACTCATATAGTTCTTCTTTTTTCTGTTGATTGATTTGTCTTATCATGCTATTCTTCTTATGATGGTAGTGCTTAATACTCCATTTGATGCTGATCATAATTATGCTGATTATAATTATTACATATATCCAGTACGCCATTGTACTTGTGTACCATGGAGGAGTGATTTGTATAATTATACTTTGAGGTGTGCTCTCCTTCCCCGTATTCTTATTTTTATATTTGACCAATAATATATATTTACCGGGAGTTAAATTGGAGAATGTTGCAGTATTTGAAAAACCATTGTCTATCCATTCATTACTTAAATTGATTATTTTATAATAATAGACGTAATTATTTCCATTAATATAATCAATGGCTCTGAATGATAGGCTAAAGAAATTCTGCTTATAGCTCAGCTTTAATATTGACTTTCCCTTATCCTCCATTATTTTGCTAAAAAGATTGTATTCTTTACCGTATATAGATAGCCGATAAAATTTGAGGGCAGGTGTATATGGTTTTATGCCAATCATGTTTTCTTTAATACTTATGAATCCATTAGTCCCGCCAAAAAACAAAGTTCCGGTTCTTTCATCTTTATAAAACGCCCCATCACTAAATTCTGTTATTTCAAAATACCCTTTTTGCGGGTAAGTTTGTATTGTACTTCTTACAGTATTAAAGCGTACAAGACCTTGATTTGTACTTAGCCAGAGATTAGCATGCGAGTCTTCCAATATGCCATGTATTGTGTTGTTTGGAAAGCCATCCACTTCGTTGTAAACGTGATATTTCTTGTTATTTAATTTTATTAACCCGTTACTACTTCCAAACCAGTACCCTTCTTTGTTCTTGTGAATTGCAAAAATATCATTGATAGTTTGGCTTTTTACTGTTTGATTGAAATGAAATGATTTAAATCTATCGGTTAATGAATTCCAACGATATGCTCCATACCCACGGTTTCCAAACCAGATGATCGAATCATTTTCTTTAAATGATGTGAAAAAGTTATTTGCAAAGCGCTTACCTCTCTCTTGTATAAATCGTTTTGCAAAAATAACTTTTGGTTCGTTACATAACATTTTAATTTTCACTTTTATTATACCTTCTTCAACGGTAGAAATCCATAATGTGCTGTCATTAAATTCGCAAATCGAATGGATATATCTTACGTTTTTACCTCCTGCAAGAAGGGGAAAGTTTTTTATTTTATTATCCTTGTAAGAAAAATAATTCATTCCATTTTCTGTTCCTATCCATAATATTCCATGCTTACTTGGCTCAAAACAATATACGGCATTATCTGCTAATGCGCTATTATCTGCTTGTAGATGGTCGTATATATTGCTTTCCGAGTAATAGTCGAATAGACGTAGAATTCCTCCTCCTTTAGTTCCAATCCACAATGTGTTCTTACTATCTAGAAATAGGCTTCTTACCGGATTGTTGATATTATATGGAGAGCTACTCAGTATATTATTTTTTATAGAGTAGTCGTTCACAAAATACATATACACTCCTTGTCCATCTGTTCCGACCCAAATGATGTCCTGGTTTTTATCTTTTACCAAACAGAAAATTCCCGATTGGATATTGGTTGCTTGGATACGATATGGACTCTTTAAATTCTTTTGATGCCTGATTTGAATTAATCCATTGCTTTTAAAGCCCACAAAATAATCATTATGATGACGTATTATAGAGGATATTTCCCCACGGGAGTGTATCTCTGTCGATAAGTTTATAATGAAGGATGTTTTTTTGTTTTTTAGATTGTACTCATATAGAGAATTATCTTCGTCTGCAAAGATAATAATATCGGACTCGTCTGCCGACGCAAATTTTAGTTTTTTTGGATGATGGAAGTAGTTATCTGGCTTTAACTGTATGGCATTCTTTCTTTTTATTATATTGAAACTTTTACTATCTCCGTTTGTGGAAAATATCCATAAAGTTTCGAAATTATCCACTATCATTTGACAGATGTCTCCGATATTGACTTTTACTGTTAATAGCTTTTGAAATTGTTTGTTACCTTTAGGAAGGCAATAGAGATCTCCATTGTCTTTTATGATATAAATATCATTTTCGGGAGATCTGGCTATTTTATTGATATCTTTAAAGTTTTCAAAATATTGGATTTCTTGCGTTTTTGTGTTTAGACGATCCAATCCGTAATTCGTTTTTATCCATAATATATTTTTTTCAGCCTCTACTATGCTATTGATTAAATTACCGGAAATGTTATTTCGAAAGTCAATGGGAGTATATAACTGTAATATATTGCCATCAAAGGTGTTTAATCCGTCGCATGATCCAAACCAAAGTAGGCCGTCTTTGTCTTGGCATATTGAAAGAATGGCACTGTTAGATAATCCATTTTTATTTGATAGTTGACGGATACTGTATTGATTCGCTGCATAACAGAAAAATACAGAAAAGAAAATTAGAATGGCTGAAGCGGAAAAACGATAAATGGCTTTCATAAAAATATCAGATTTAAATTGGACTAGGTACAAAAGTAGCAAATAAGCCTTTACTATCGGATTTTAATATAGTAAAAAAAAGTATGATTTTGTGCCGAAGTTGTATTAAATGCTTGTACGACTCTTTTCAACTACATAAATGGCATATATTCGTACAGCGGTGCTATATCCCCTTTTCTATATTTGCTGCATATTTCTGTTTAGAAGATGTTTTTAATAAAAATGCTATGAAGTCTGATGTTACTTCTCTAAGTGGGCAATCTCTTAAGTGGGAATTATAATTCTCATATTATTAATATATGGTATGCGTTTATTATGAAAATAAATTTTGTAGATATGAGTTCATTACGCGATGTTGAGAGGAATAACTAATGATATTTTAATAAATATGTAACTCGAGAGTAAGATTATAAATAAAACTATTTAACTAATATGAGAAAAAAAATAAAATTAATATTATTCGGAATATTTCTATTCACACTTAATCTATCCGCTCAGCACTCTTTTGAATTATTTTCACCTGATAATAGACTGCGTATTCAAGTTGAAATTGGTAATAATCTGTTTTTTAGTCTTTTTTGTAATGAGCATTTAATTTTTAAGAATAACCGCATAGAACTTGCTTTAAAAAATAAGACACTTGGACTAAACTCTTATGTAAGAAAAGTAAAGAAAGAAAATATTCATCGGGTTTTGAAACCGGTATTCCCTTTGAAATTCTCAACAATAATTGATGAATATAACTCATTAAGGATATCTTTTAAAGACAATTTTTCTTTGGAATTCAGGGCCTATGATGATGGATTGGCTTACCGCTTTATTACCGATATGCCTGATTCGGTCGACGTTCTTAATGAACAGCTCCAAATAAAATTTGCATGTGATTATAAATTGCATCTGCAAATTCCTTCTGGTTTTAAAACAGCCTATGAAGAAGCTTATACACATCTTGATTCTAATGAATGGGGGCGGATGGGTAAATTCTCGACGTTACCTGTTTTGATTGAAACCCCCTATTCCCGGGTTTTGATTTCCGAATCAAATGTAGCTGATTATCCGTGTATGTTTCTGCAGGGAGTATCGTATGGTTTATCTTCAGCTTTTCCTAAACTACCTGTTGAATTTGGAGATGACGGAGACCGTAGCCTGAAAATATTGAAAGAGGCAGATTGTATTGCAAGAACGGTTGGTAGACGCGATTATCCTTGGCGCTACTTTATTGTGGCGAAAGATGATAAAACATTATTGAAGACCTCGATGCCCTATAAATTAGCAGAGGAGAGCCAAATTCGGGATGTATCGTGGATTAAGCCGGGGCAAGTCAGTTGGGAGTGGTGGAATGGATGTGCCCCTTATGGGAAAGATGTTAATTTCTCAACAGGTTGTAATACTGAAACTTATCAATATTATATAGACTTTGCTTCCATGTTTAATATCCCGTATATTATTTTGGATGAAGGATGGTCTCAAAAAACAACTAATCCATTTATTCCTAATTCAGAACTTGATATACATCGTTTAATCCATTATGGGCAGGGAAAAAATGTTGGTATTATCCTTTGGCTTACATGGTTAACTGTGGAAAAGCATATGGACCTTTTTAAAACTTACTCGGAATGGGGTGTTAAAGGAATAAAAATTGATTTTATGGATAGGAGTGATCAATGTATGATGAATTTCTATGAAAAAGTCGCAAAGGAAGCGGCTAAATATAAATTGTTTGTTGATTTTCATGGAGCGATAACTCCTAAAGGATTAGAATATAAATATCCCAATATCCTTTCGTATGAGGGCGTCAGAGGGCTTGAACAGATGGGAGGATGTAAACCTGATAACACCATTTATTTACCGTTTATCCGAAACATAGCCGGAGCAATGGACTTTACGCCCGGGGCTATGATTAATATGCAACCTGGAGTATATTGTAGTAATCGCCCTAATTCTGCAGGAATGGGGACTCGAGCTTACAGTATGGCTCTCTTTACGATTTTTGAAAGCGGATTGCAGATGCTATGTGATAACCCTACATTGTATTATATGAATGAAGAGTGTACAGAGTTCATTACTAAAGTTCCCGTGACTTGGGATGAAACCGTTCCTTTGGTTGCAATCTTGGGGGAAGGTGTCATTATAGCTAAGCGAAAAGGTGATAAATGGTATATCGGGGGAATTACCAATGGCAATGAAAAGAAGGTAATAATTGACTTTAATTTCTTGCAAACCGGCAAGCAATATAAAATGATTTCCTACGAAGATGGACCAAATGCATCCAGGCAGGCTATGGACTATCGGAAAAAGGTGCAGGTTGTTACATCAAAAACGAAATATGAGGTATCAATGGCTCCAAATGGAGGATGGACTGCTGTTTTGGAATTGGATTAATAATTTAAGCTATGAAGAAAATAGTTGTATTGCTGTTCCTTATTGTTTGTTGTGTTAACCTTATTTATTCCGAAAATGGATATGATTTATGGTTACGCTATAAAAAGGTTGATAATCCTTTTTTGTATAGCTCATATAGAGAAAAGAACCATCATGTTATTTTCCCTTGTTCTTCAGATAAGTTACTTGCTGCGAAAAACGAACTGAGAAATGGCTTTTTGGGGTTATTGGATTTGCAGTTGACTGAAACGGAGGTGATCGAAAATAATACTCTGGTTGTAGGTACTCCAAAGACGATCCCTGCGTTTCAACATCAGCCATTTATTCAAGATATTAACAAGTTGAATGATGATGGCTTTGTGATTCGGAGTTTAAATTTCCAGGGAAAGCAAGTTACAGGTATAATAGCTAAAACGGATATTGGGATTCTTTATGGCGTATTTCGCTATCTCCGATTAATGCAAATGCATAGTTCCATTGAAAGATTAGCTATTACAGAAGAACCGAGCTTAAAATATCGTGTACTGAACCATTGGGATAATCTTAACGGTACTATTGAGCGTGGATATGCCGGATCGAGTCTTTGGGATTGGGAAAGACTTCCGACATATAAAGATAAACGCTATACAGACTATGCCCGGGCAAATGCGTCAATCGGTATTAACGGTAGTATTTTGAATAATGTAAATGCAAGTGCAAAAAGCCTGCGTGCCGATTGGTTGGTAAAAGCCGCCGGATTGGCTGATGTTTTTCGTCCATACGGCATAAAAGTGTATCTCACAGCAAAATTTAGTGCTCCCAAAGAAATTGGAGGGCTAGATACTGCGGACCCCTTAGATCCAAAAGTAAAGCAGTGGTGGAAAGACAAAGTAAAAGAAATATATGCTTTAATCCCTGATTTTGGAGGCTTTCTGGTAAAGGCGAACTCTGAAGGCCAACCGGGACCACAGGATTATGGAAGAACTCATGCCGATGGAGCTAATATGTTGGCTGACGCATTGGAACCTTTTGGAGGGATTGTTTTCTGGAGAGCTTTTGTTTATCAGAATGAGCGGCATGTAGATCGCGTGGTTACGGGCTATAATGAATTTAAACCTTTGGATGGCACTTTCAGAAGAAATGTCTTTGTACAACCTAAGAATGGTCCAATAGACTTTCAACCCCGCGAGCCTTTTCATCCTTTATTTGGGGCCATGCCTAATACTCCTCTTGCAATGGAATTTCAGATTACCCAGGAAAATTTGGGACATGCCGGTCATCTGGTATATTTAGGGACTTTGTATGAAGAGACGCTCCAATCCGATACTTATGAGAATGGTACCGGATCAACGGTTTCTAGGATTTTACAGAATTACAATAAAACGTATGGGATGTCTGCTATTGCCGGCGTATCGAATATAGGTTCTGATTTGAACTGGACAGGCCATTTGTTTGGACAGGCAAACTGGTATGCCTTTGGACGCTTGGCATGGAATCCCGATTTGAGCTCCAAAGATATAGCCAAAGAATGGGTTAGATTAACTTTTTCCAATAAAGAGGAGATTATTGACCCGATTTTGAATATGATGCTTATGTCGCGTGAAGCTGCTGTAAATTATATGATGCCTTTAGGAATAAATCATATCATGAACTTTGATACACATAATGGACCGGAGCCATGGCATGATGACCCCGTATGGACTGCTTTTGATTATCACAAAGTGACTAAAGATAGCATTGGTGTAGATAGGACCATTAATGGGAGCAACGCTGTAAGTCAATATCGTTCTCCTGTCAAGGAAGAATTTAATGATATTCAAAAGTGCCCGTCTATTTATTTGTTGTGGTTTCATCGGGTACCTTGGAATTATAAAATGCCATCCGGACAAACTTTATGGAATGAGTTGGTAGCCCATTATTATAAAGGTGTGGATGAAGTTGAGCAGATGCAGAATATATGGAATCGACTGAAAGGGAAAATCGATAATGAGCGCTTTGAACATGTTTCTTCATTATTAAAACTTCAAAAGGGAGAAGCTGCTTGGTGGAGAGATGCTTGTGTACTCTTCTTCCAACAATATTCAGGTTTACCTATCCCCGAAGGTTATAGCCACCCTGAACATTCTCTTGAGTACTATAAACAGATACCATTCCCTTACAATTGGGATCAGACTAATTTTTTTGAGAAATGAGAGGAAGTAAAATCTATGTGGTAGTAGCCATGCTGCTCTTTTGCAATCTGTCTTTTGCGCAAAAGATTAAAGTGGCATGTGTAGGGAATAGCATTACAGAGAATTATGCTCTTCCACTGAAAGACAAATATCCCACTATTCTGCAACGTCTGCTTGGAACGCAATATGATGTTCGTAATTATGGCATTGGAGGGCGTACGATGTTAAGAAAAGGCAATTATCCTTATTGGAATGAGGCGCGCTATAAGGAGGTGCTGGAGTGGAATCCGGATATTGTCATCATTAAAATGGGAACCAATGATGCAAAACCCGGGAATTGGACTCATAAAGAAGAGTTTGTGACTGATTATGTTGACTTTGTAGATTCTTTTAAGTCTTTAACAAGTAAACCTAAGATATATTTGTGTTATCCGCTTCCGGCTTTCCCGGGAAATGTTCTACCTGTGGATGACCGTATTATTGCTGATGAGATGATCCCGATGATTAAGCAAGTCGGTAGCAGGACAGAAGTCAGCATTATTGATTTGCACACTCCATTCATAGGGAAGAGTGATTTTGTGTATGATAAGATTCATCCCAATGTAAAGGGAACGACGACTATGGCACGAATTATTGGCAAGGCTATTTGTCCTAAAAAGAGTTTCCCGAAACCACTACTTCGTTCTAAAGTTGATGTGATATTTATTGGTAACAGCATCACTGAAGGAACTTATTTGCAGACACCACCTCCCATGGCTGCTGCTCTGTATTTGGATAGTTTGGGCTATGATGTTAAATATGCGAATTGTGGAATGAGTGGATATACCACTTATAATTTCTTGCCCCCAGGAAGAGCCTTCCAAAAAGTTGTTTCTGCTGCCGATTCTATTTATAAGAAGGGAGAAATGCTTGTGTTCTCAATGAAATTGGGTACAAATGATAGTGCATGCAAGGGTACTACTGGAGCACCTGTTTCTGTATCTGCATACAAAGTAAATATGCAAATTATTATTGATTCTATACATGCAAGATTCCCTTTGGCTAAAATAATGATTCATTATCCTATATGGTATAGTGAAAATACTCAGAATGGTGCAGTGTATCTTAAAGAAGGGCTTGATAGATTGAAAACCTATATGCCGATAATAGATCAACTGGTTAAAGATAATAATGGTTTTGTCTTTTCCGGAGATAAAAAAGGTTTTGGACTTTTCCGTAATCATGGCCTAAAATATTATAAACCTCAAGAAGGGAAGCAGGGCATATATTATTTGCATCCCAATGCTTATGGTGCCAAAATCTTGGGAAATCTGTGGGCAAGGGAAATTGATAGATTAATAATAAAGAAGAATAGAATGGAGTAACCTATCTAATAGTGTTTAATAATAATTAAATCAGAACTATGTTAACAGCAAAAAAAAAAAGAAGGATATCTGGCTTTAGGTATCTGGTAGGGCTTTTATTAGCTCTTGTTTTAGTCTATCCGACTTTCTCTGCCATGGCAGGAATCAGGTCGGTGGAACAACGGACTGAAAAGAAAATCTCGGGAATAGTACAAGATGCTTCGGGTCCTGTGATCGGAGCTATTATTAAGGTTAAAGGTACAAACAACGGAACTGTAACTGATTTGGATGGAAAATACTCATTAAAGGTCGGTATGGGTGATGTTCTAATCATTAGTAGTGTGGGGTATAAAGATCAATCTGTTGTAATTCAGCAGAATCAATTTACCTACGATATTACCTTGGAAGAGAATATTGAAGCGTTAGGTGAAGTTGTAGTAGTCGGCTATGGAGTACAGAAGAAATCGGATATTACGGGTGCGATGGTTAATGTCAGCAACAAGAGCCTGAAAGAAGCTCCTGTTGCGAATGTTGCAGCTGCATTGCAGGGACTTGCAGCAGGTGTTGACGTTCAGATGTCAGGAGGGGCCACTCATCCGGGTGCTGTACCTCAAATTCGTATTAGAGGAGAAAGATCCATTAATGCCGGCAATGATGCATTAATTGTTCTTGATGGAATACCATTCAGTGGAAACTTGAATGATATTAGTAATGATGATATAGAGAGCATTAGCATACTTAAGGATGCATCTGCTACTGCCATTTATGGCTCTCGTGGAGCTAATGGTGTAATTTTGATTACCACTAAAAAAGGCGCGAATGGAAAAACCAAAGTTTCTTATAGTGGATATTATGGAGTGGTAAAAGCTATTAGCAAATACAAAGTGATGAATTCAGAAGAGTTTATCCGGTTTAAACAATGGGCTTTCTATAATGCCAATGCCGATAAGTATTCTGGGCCGGATGATCCCGAGATCATGCAAATTAACCGGGTTTTTAAGGACCAAGCAGAAATGGATGGTTATTATGCTGGAAACGATACGGATTGGCAAGACTTGATTTATGAGGATGGAATGACCATGAATCACCAGCTTTCTTTGAATGGTGGGAATGAGAAGACAAGTTATAATGCTTCGGTTGGTTATTATAAAGGTGAAAATAATTATGCTCCCCATTCCTTTGAGCGTATGACCGCTAAAATTTCAGTGGATACCCAAGTAGGGAAATATGTGAAAATGGGCCTCTCTTCTTTGAATGGTTACATTATGAATAATGGAGAGAATAATAATCCTATGGATCAGGCGTTAAGAGCTTCTCCTTTTGCAACTCCGTATAATGAGAATGGAATTCTGATCAATGAAATTCCAGGGAGTGGAGGGCAGGTATGGAATCCTCTTTTAGACTTGCAAGACGGAGCTGTAATTGATAAACGCAGAGCTCTATCCACATTCAATGTGGGTTACTTGGATGTTACACTTCCTTACGGATTAAGTTATAGATTTAACGGTGGTCTACAATTAAAATATGAAACGTTGGGACAGTTTCAAGCAAGTCTTACAACAAAAAGGATGGGTGCACAAAATAGATCTTACGCCGACCATTATTTAGGAGTTGAATATACCATTGAGAATATTCTAAACTGGAATAAAATAGTTCATAAGGATCATAATATATTTCTTACTTTGATGCAGAGTGTTCAAGAAAGCAAACGTGATGGTAATTCCATAGAGGCTTATAATTATTTTAATAATAATATCCAGTTTTATAATCCTTCTCCGGATTTGGCTTTAGGTGCAATTTCCGGCGGTGGAGGATTCAGCAAATGGAGGATAATGTCTTTCATGGGGCGCTTGAATTATAGTTATCGTGAGAAGTATTTGTTAACAGCCACAATCCGCTCAGATGGGTCCTCACGCCTTGCAGAAGGTAACAAATGGCATAGTTTCCCATCGGTTGCATTGGGCTGGAATGTCATGAGGGAAAATTTTATGTCTAAGCAGCATATCTTTTCTGCTTTAAAATTGAGGGCGAGTTGGGGCAATGTCGGGAGTACCGCCGTAAATCCATATCAAACGATGGCTAATTTGAGTACTAATAAGTACATGTTGGGTTCTTCGGGCGTTGTAGGCGTATATCCGAACTCTGTGCCGGATAAGTCTTTGGGATGGGAGTATACGGAAACTATTAATTTGGGAATTGATTTCGGTTTCCTCAATAATAGAATTAATGGTACTTTGGAGTTTTACCAACAAAAAACAAAAGATTTGCTATTGGGAGTTAGTTTACCTATTACTTCAGGGTACTCTTCCAGCTATTTGACGAATTTAGGGAATACCCGTAATCGTGGAGTTGAATTGAATATAAGTACTGTGAATATCGAGGGTGATGGTCAAAATCGATTATCGTGGAACACTGATTTCAATATTTTTGCTAACCGGAATAAAGTGACAAGTTTGGGAGAAGGTGTAGCAAAAGATGAATCTAATAATTTGTATGTAGGAAAAGACAGATGGGTGATCTATTCACTTAAAGCAGACGGATTATGGCAGGATACTCCTGAAGATCGTGCTTTGGCTGAGAGTTATGGGTATCCGACTTCCGGTAATTCTTCTGTAATTGGTACTATAAAGATCAAGAATAACCATATAGATTATGAAGCGGATGGCGTTACTCCCAAGGCTAAGCAAGTGATTAATGATGACGATAGAGTCTTTTTGGGCAGACGTTCTCCTGATTTTGAAGGCGGTATTACCAATAGATTTGCATATAAAGGATTTGATTTATCTTTTCTCTTCTCTTTCCGTTCGGGGGGAATTCTAACTTCAAACATGCACAATGGCTGGATGAATACCATGCAGGGAACATTTAATAATCTGAAAATAGATTATTGGACTCCGGAAAATACGAATGCAAGATGGCCGAAGCCATCGGTCTCCGGTGTTGGAGATAATAAAAAACTGTTGGCTCGATATGATGCTTCTTATCTGAAGTTAAGAAATATTTCCTTAGGATATACTATTCCTCAAAGTTTTTCCAGAAAATATGGAATTGAATCTATGAGGATTTATACGACGGCATATAATTTATATACTTGGTTTAGTAGCCAATATAAGAAGGACGGGGGCATTGATCCGGAGACCTCGAGTACCGTTGATTTAAATACTCCGCCCACAAGGAGTTTCATAGTAGGAGTTAATTTATCATTTTAATAGTAAAAGACATGAAAAGAATAATATATATATTAGCACTCCCATTCTTCTTTATATCTCTTGCATCATGCCAAGACTGGCTTGAGGAAGAAAACCATTCTAGTACAACTCAAGATTTCTTAAAGACGTCCCAAGGCTTTAAGATGGGGTTGAATTCTGCTTACTCGGTGTTGAGAAGTATGTATGGAGATGAAGGAGGAATCCATGGTCTAATGAATCCTGGGACAGATGAACTTAAAAGCAGTACGACAGAGAACAGAGCCACTACATTGTCTATATATGATCCTACTCGATATACGGCTAACAATGAATTTTTGAGTAATTTATGGTCGTATGCATATTCTAATATCAATACGTTGAATTATATGATAGAGAATGTGGAAAGCATTCCAATTGATGCTAATTTAACTTTGGCCCAACGGGCACAGTATTTGGGGGAAGCTAAGTTTATGAGAGCTTTTCTCTATTTTAATTTGGTGCAACAATTTGGTGACGTCACTGTATCTACTACATTCAATGATCAGCCTTCCAGGTCTGCGGTACGGGATGATATGCTAAAGGCTTACGATGTGATTATTCAGGACTTGATAGATGCTTCTACTGAATGCTCTTCGAGTTTACAACTGAATGGATTGGAAGCCGGTCGTGCTTCGGGTGCTGCAGCACGTCATTTGTTGGCCCGAGTTTATTTGACATTGGGGTGGGTATACGACAAGAGTGCTTCTTCCTATCCAAACAACAGTCATAATAAATATTATGATCCAAATAAAGCAAAAGAATATTATCAAAAGGCTTATGATATTGCGTCAAAACTAATAGCCGATGCGCCTTCCTTGGGGATTTCTTTGATGCCTAACTTTGCAGATGTCTTTAATGAGGCGAATGATGATCCTTCTGGGAAAAATAAGGAAGAGCTGTTTGTGGCTCGTATGGATTGGGACTTGGATAATGTTTATGGATATCGTTCAACTTTGAACCATTATTACGTCAATGGATATGAAGCTTATATGGGAGAACGTAATATCAATGATGGACGTTGTTATTCTTGGTTCAACCCCAATAGATATACTTATAATGCATTTAATAATAGGGATAAAGATACAAGGTACGATGCAACATTTCAGAAGGTATGGTACGCTACTAAGACGCAAAATGGCGGCACTGTCTCTTATAACATCAATGGGAAGAAAGAATCTTTTGATTGGAAGTATACGACTGTCGGAGATACTGCTATCTACTATCCGGGTTATAATATGACAGCGGATGAAATCAAAGCTAAAACCTATAATAGAACAGGAAATAAATATTTAATATTTACCCCGGAAGCTTATGATGGTTATAAAATATTTCCAACAATCACTAAATTCCTTGATCGGACAAGAGCACAATATAATGATAATTCAGATCGTTCATATATAATATTTAGATTAGGTGAAACTTATCTGTTAGCTGCTGAAGCTGCCTATAAATTGAATGATAATGATAATGCTGCGAAATATATCAATATATTAAGAGAGCGCGCTCGCAATAAATCGACTTCTGTATCTGGAGCTCTTAATATTAATCCGTCGGATATAACTCTTGACTTTATCTTGGAAGAAAGGACACGAGAATTACTGGCAGAACATTGTCGTTGGGCTGATCTTGCTCGTACAGGTACATTACTGACAAGGGTTAGGCTTTATAATGATGGAGTGGCCAAGACGAATATTGAAGATAAGGATCAATTACGTCCCATACCGCAAAGTCAGATTAATCGAGTGACAGTTGGTAAAGTATACCCACAAAATGAAGGTTGGTAAAAAGAGTTTTGGGTAATAGAAGGCTGCAAACGATATAGAATAATGCTATTTGTTTGCAGCCTTTTCTGTATTTTATTATTAGCTTTGGGACAATATTCATGATAACTCAAAAATCTCTATTTATTTGGTATGAAAAACAATAAAAAGAACAAAATCTTTTACTTAGCGGCAATATTGATTGCTTCTACTTGTAGTTTACACTCTCAAACTAAAGACGCTTTGATTCCTCCCGAACTTGAAAATACGGAGTGTCTAGGTATTAACAAAGAGGCTTATCACGCTACATTGATGCCTTATGCCAACTTGCAGGAGGCTTTAGCAGCCAATCGTCATGCTTCGTCTTATTGTCGTGTTTTAAACGGTATGTGGAAATTTAACTGGGTGCCAACTCCTGAAGCACGTCCTGTTGATTTTTATAAGCCGGATTATGATGTCTCTGCCTGGAAAGAAATTTCGGTTCCTTCTAATTGGGAGGTTCAGGGCTATGGTACTCCTTTTTATAGAAATCTGGGTTATACCATAAAAAGAGACTTCCCTCATGTGATGAGTGAACCTGATCCTAAATATACAGCGTATAAAGAGCGTAATCCGGTGGGAAGCTATCGCCGTGATTTCGATGTACCTTCTAGCTGGAAAGGGCGTCGTATCTTTATTACTTTTGACGGTGTGGATAGTGCTTTCTTTATTTGGGTTAATGGGAAAAAGGTTGGCTACAGTGTAAACAGTCGTAATGCCGCCGAATTTGATTTAACTCCGTTTGTGAATGCAGGAAAGAATACATTGGCAGTTGAAGTATATCAATACAGTTCGGGCACATGGCTGGAAGATCAGGATATGTGGAGATTGCATGGTATCTTCCGTAACGTAACCCTTTGGAGTGCACCTCAAACGCATATGCGTGATTTCTTTGTAAAGCAGGATCTTGATAAAGAGTATAAGAATGCCACGCTTGAGATCGTTGCGAGGGTAAAAAACTATAGTACTAAAAAGAGTAAGGGGCAAAGCTTAACGGCAACATTATATGACAAACAAGGGAATGAGATTACCAAAAAAACTGTTTCCGGGAAAGCTTTATTGGGACAGCAGGAACAGCAACTTGCAGTGAAAATGGATGTTATGGCTCCTGAGAAATGGACGGCAGAGACTCCTAATCTTTACACAGTTGTGTTATCTAATTCCGAAGGAGAAATATTATCTTCTAAGATCGGTTTCCGAAAACTTGAGATCAATGGCAGGATTATGACTGTCAATGGTGTTCCTTTGAAGTTGAAAGGGGTAAACCGGCATGAGCATTGGTCAGAAGTAGGGCATGCCGTAACTGAAGAACAAATGATAAGAGATTTGCAGGTTATCAAGCAAGGGAATTGTAATCACATAAGGACATGCCATTATTCCGATGATCCACGCTGGTATGAATTGTGCGATGAATGGGGTATCTGGCTTGTGGCTGAAGCGAATTGTGAATGCCATGGTTATGATGGAAAGTTTGATGAAGAACCACTGATGAAGGCGGCCATTTTAGATCGCAATGTAGCTAATGTGGAGAATTTCAAGAACCATCCTTCGGTTATAATATGGTCTCTTGGTAATGAATGTGGTGGGGTTGGTTCTAATTTTGTTGCGGCAATGCATAAAATTAAAGAAATTGATCCAACACGTTTTGTGCACTATGAGCGTTTTGGTGTTGGCGATAAGAATCCTGCTGACTTTGACGGTCGCATGTATGGTACTCCTGAAGATTTTGCAAATGTTGCAAGAGATAAGAATCTTAAGAAACCATTTTATATATGCGAATTCGCGCATGCTATGTTTAATTCTATGGGATCTTTGGCAGAATATTCCGAAGTCTTCGATAATAATCCGGAGATTGTAGGAGGAGCCATTTGGGAATATCAGGATCAGGCTTTGTGGAACAGACGTAATCCGGCTCATCCTATATTGGCTTATGGTGGGGGCTTTGGTGAATACCCCAATGACCACTATTTCATTCATAAAGGAGTTGTTTCTTATGATCGATCTACTGAAGGTACTGGTGTAAAACCGCATTATCCCGAGATGAAAAAGGCTTTTCAGTGGATTGATACCCGATTGGTAGATCCGGCGAAAGGGCAGATATCAATTAGGAATAAATATCAGTTTATATCTCTTAATGGATTTGAAGGGTCTTGGACTCTATCGGAAAACGGGAAGATTATTGCTTCCGGTAAACTGGATATGCCTAATGTTGCTCCTCTGTCGGAAGCGACAGCAACTATTCCTTATCGAATTGATAAGCCGAAACCTGATGCCGAATACTTCTTACGGGTTTCTTATCGCTTGAAGAATAAAACATTGTGGGCGGACAAAGGATTTGAGCTTGCTTGTGAGCAATTTAAATTACCCATAAATACGGTTTCAGCATTGATAGCACCATCTGTAAGTCCTGTGAAAATTACAAAAGACGCTCAGTCCGTAACGATCTCAGGTCACAATTTTTCTTTAGCTTTCGATAAACAAAGTGGTTCCTTAATTCAGTTGGTTAAAGATGGTACCAATTTATTGGCTGCTGATGGAGGTCCAAAGCTTCATTTGTGGCGGTCAGCTCATCGAAACGATGATATGTGGGCTTTCCGTCAATGGGAAAAATGTGGTGTGGATAATTTGAAGTATTCATTAGTCAGCTTTGATATAAAGCCTGTTGACAAGAATTCCGTGAATGTTGTCTCTGTGGTAAAAGCTGAAGGAAAAGAAGGGTTTGGAGCACTTCATACTACAACTTACTTGGTGAAAGGCGATGGTATTGTTACTGTGACTAATAAGATCGAGTTTGTTGGTACGCGTATTAATTTAGCACGTATTGGAGTACGTTTTCTTCTTGATAAGAGACTTGATAATGTGACTTATTTTGGACGTGGCCCGGTAGAGAATTATTCTGATCGTAAATCAGCTCAGGACATTGGACAATATAAGTTGGATGTGAACAATCAATATGAATACGAAAAACCAATGGATAGAGGTAATCATGAAGATGTTCGTTGGGCAGATATGTCTGGAAATGGCACGCCTTCATTCTCTTTTCAAGCGGACAAAAACTTGATGCAGTTTTCTGCATTACCTCATACTGATGAACAAATGCAAAATGTGGAATACAAGATTGATTTACCAAAAAGCCAGGCTACTGTATTCACTCTTGCTACTAAAACTTTAGGAGTGGGTTCCAATGGTTGTGGTCCTAAACCATTAGATAAATATTTGGTATGGTCCGACAATACTGAATTTACTTATGTCATAAATCTATCTCAGATTCATGAATAGTGATAATTCATTAATTAATAGAAATAAAAAAGGAGTTAAGATTGATCTTAACTCCTTTTTTATACTCAGTCGGGGTGAGAAGATTCGAACTTCCGACCACACGCCCCCCAGACGCGTACTCTAACCGGGCTGAGCTACACCCCGAATTGCGGATGCAAAAGTAAGGCTTTATTTTTAAATAGCAAATGTTTGAATGATTAAATTTGATGCATTTTCAGCCTGCTATCTCCTTGTAGAAGCATCTTTAGTGATTATAATTTCTATAATCCCATGCATTCCCTGTAAAAATCAAACATTTGGAAGATGGTTTCCTTATCTGCGGTTTCATTTAAGCTAACTTCACCAATATTCTTTAATAAACTGAAGTTAATAATGCCCGCAGTGTTTTTCTTGTCATGCTTCATGAGCTCATATAACTGCTCATATTGGTTACAGTCAAAAGAGAAAGTTCCATAATTTTGGCGTATGAACTGAATGGTTTGGCGCATTTTCTCTATGGGGAATCCTACTTTTATATGTGAGAGATAGAGCTCGCAAACTATTCCCCACGCTACTGCGTAGCCATGTAATACGGGGTGATTCTGTGCCAATGCCAAACTTTCGAAAGCGTGTCCTACCGTATGTCCTAAGTTTAGAGCCTTACGGATACCATGTTCCAATGGATCCTCTGCTACAATTTGTTCTTTCACGCTTACTGATCGTCCGACCATTTCTTTTAAAACAGAGTAGTCTATGCTATCCGTATTGAAATTTAGTAGCTCACTCCAATGTTCCGGGGTGCTGATTAATCCATGCTTTAGCATTTCAGCATAGCCTGAAAAGAAATTCTGTACATCAAGGCTCCGTAGAAACTCTGTTTCTAAAATAACGTAAGCAGCAGGATTAAACACTCCGATTTCATTCTTTAATCCATTGAAGTTTATACCTGTTTTGCCACCAACAGCTGCATCTACCATAGCCAGCAATGTTGTGGGTACATTGATATAAGTTATTCTTCTTTTAAAAGTGGACGCTGCAAATCCTCCAAGGTCAGTGATCATTCCACCACCAAGATTTATCAGCAATGAATGCCGCGAGGCACCTTTTTCGCTAAGTGCTTGCCAAACAAATGCCAAATTTTCCAAAGTCTTATTTACGTCTCCTGCACCGATAATGATTTGCTCAGTTTCAGGTAGCAAATCTTTCAGTAGAGGGTAACAATATTGTTGGGTGTGTTCATCGGTTAATATGTACAACTTGTCATAAGAACATTCCTGTAGGATTTCGGGCAATGTTGTCTTTAGATTTTCACAAAGAATGATTTTCTGTTTGCTCATAATAAGGAGGTATTTCTTACGCAAAGGTAGAATTTCTATTGGAAAGAACTATTTTTGTTTTTGAAAAAGATCGTTTGCAATAAATTAAATGGATATTGCGATGAGGTATCAATTTGGGTGAACATATAATGCTGTCTCATAATTGTTTCATTAGAATAAACATTGTGAAATTCTGTATATACATATATGATATTCATCGGTTTTATTTGCATAAACGTCGATAATTAAAGTATTTTGTTTTTTCCTAATTAAACTTTTAAGAGGTATCTATGTCCAATTAAACAGTGTAAAAAGATTGAATGTTGTTTTAATAAGCAAAATCGAATGAAAAGAATGATCGTCGGAATGGTGACTTTACTGTCAACAATCCTTTCCGCTTATCCGCAAAGCGCGACTATTACAGTATCCGGGCATATTATTGAAGCTGACACAAAAGAGGCTGCTATTCAAGCTTCAGTGCAATTGCTGTCTTTGCCGGATAGTACTTTTATAACAGGAGGTGTTACTTCCCAAAATGGTAATTTCACGCTACCAAAGAAGGTTAGAGGGGGCAAATATTTGCTTAAGGTTTCATATGTAGGATTCCAAACTAAAATTTTACCGTTGCAATTATCTTCTTCTGTTCCGAACAGAAATGTAGGGACAATTTCTTTGAAAGTTGATGCAATATTACTTTCTGAGGCGGTAGTTACAGCTGAAGCTCCTCAAGTCCAAGCAGTAGAAGATACACTCGTCTATAATTCCTCGGCATATCGTACACCACAAGGGGCCATGTTGGAAGAGTTGGTTAAGAAACTTCCCGGAGCCGAGATTGATGATGATGGAAACATTAAAATCAACGGTAAAGATGTGAAGAAGATCATGGTAGATGGTAAGGAGTTTTTCGGTGGTGATGTAAAAACCGGTTTGAAGAATTTACCTGTTGACATGATTGAAAAGCTGAAAACTTATGATAAAAAGTCTGATTTAGCGCGTATTACCGGTATTGACGATGGTGATGAAGAAACCGTACTGGACCTTACTGTAAAGAAAGGTATGAATCAGGGATGGTTTGGTAACTTTGATGCTGCTATAGGTAACCATGATCGTTATATTGGACGTGGAATGATGAATCGTTTTGTTGATGATACCCAAGTATCTGTAATTGGTTCAGCCAACAATGTAAATGATCAAGGCTTTTCGGGGGGCGGTGGAGGACCACGCTGGCGACCTAATAATGGGTTGAATGCACCGAGAGAATATGGTATTAACTTTGCAACTCAAAATTCAAAAATAGAGTTGGGGGGTAGCGCCCGGTTTAATTCTAATGGGTCTGATATTGCAAGTATTAATTCTTCCGAGCGTTTCTTGCAAAGTGGTAAATCGTTCTCTAACTCCAATTCCCATGCATGGAACGGTAATAAGTCATTTAGTGCTGACTTCAGAATGGAATGGAAACCGGATACATTGACTAACATTATATTTCGCCCGAACTTTTCTTATGGAAAGACGAATAATTCTTCTTTATCGCAGTCCGGGACCTTCAACAGTGATCCGTATGCTTTAGTAACTAACCCTAATGACTATCTTGACTTTGACCAAATTGAGACCAATGATCCTTTGAGAAGCGTGAGGGTAAATGCTACAAACAGTAAAGGGTTGACGAAATCAAATAGTGTATCAACTGATGCTACTGTGCAGATTAACAGAAAGCTTAACAATAAAGGACGAAATATAACTTTCAGAGGTAGCTTTGGATATGGCAATAATAATAATGACCAATTCACCGAGTCTACCACTAATTATTATCAATTGCGGAATTATTTGGGTAATGACTCTATATTGGTTCGTAATCAATACATTGCCACGCCGACAAAGAACTTCAATTACATGGGCCAGATAACTTATAGTGAGCCTATTGCGCGAGCCACATTTCTTCAGTTTAGCTATCAGTTTCAGTATAAGTATAGTAAAAGTGATAAAACCACTTATGATTTGCAAGACTATGATAACTGGGGTATAGGTGTTCCTCTACCTGCGGGTTATGGTGAAAATGCTGTGGATAGCTTAAGTAAATATGCGCAATATCGATACTATAATCACAATGCATCAGTTTCATTACGGTTTATTCGCGAAAAGTATCAGTTGAGTGCCGGATTCTCTTTTCAACCTCAGAACACCAAATTGTCTTACATACGCGGAAGTTATATGACTGATACTACACGTACTGTCGTTAATTTTGCTCCGAACGTGGATTTACGTTTTCGTTTTTCAAAAGTGAGCCAGTTACGTTTGATGTATCGCGGTAATACCGGTCAACCTAGTATGGAAAACTTATTACCAATAGTGGATAATTCAGACCCTTTAAATATCAGAGTGGGTAATCCGGGGTTGAAACCTTCGTTCACACATTCTATGCGAATGTTCTATAATACATTTAATGCCGAGCATCAGCGTAGTATTATAGCCCATATCAATTTCTCGGCGACACAGAACAGTATAAGTAACAGTACGGAGTATAATGATAAAACAGGTGGAACAATAACAATACCTAAAAATATAAACGGTAATTGGAATGCCTTCGGAATGTTTGGCTATAATACCGCTCTAAAAGATAAAAGATTCACCGTAAACACATTTTCAACGGTTAATTACCAGAATAACGTAGCTTTCTTGTATGATCAATCTGTAAAGGGTGATCAGAAAAACACGACTACGGGATTGACCCTAGGTGAACGATTAAATGGTGGCTACCGTAACAATTGGTTTGAATTCGGTTTGAATGGTTCTGTTTCATATACTTCCGAACGCAATAAGTTGCGTCCTACATATAATCAGGAACCTTATACATTCTCTTACGGAGCAAGTTCTAATGTGACTTTGCCTTGGAGCATGAATGTTTCTACAAATATAGCCAACCAAAGTCGTCGTGGATATTCCGATGCCAGCATGAATCGTAATGAGTTGATCTGGAATGCGCAGGTTTCTCAAAGTTTTATGAAAGGCGCAGCTACGGTCAGCTTTGAAATGTATGATATTTTGCAACGCCAGAGTAATATCAGCCGTTCGCTAAGTGCAACAGGCCGTTCGGTGTCTGAATATAATGGTATTAACAGCTATTGTATGCTGCACTTTATTTACCGCCTGAATATTTTTGGAAGCAAGGCTGCTCGTGATAAGATACAGAATCGTCGTGATTTTGATGCTCCCGGCTTTGGAGGTGGTGATCACCCAAGAGGTAGAGGTGGCTTTGGTGGCGGTGGCGGCTTTGGCGGCGGACGCCCATTTTGATAACCTAACCAGTTCTTTTATAAGCTCCCCTTTGTTTCTCTATATTCGGAAATCAAAGGGGATTCTTTTTCTATAAGTGTTAATTAGTGTAACCGGCGGTGAAGATGATTTTGAATTTATTAAATTTGCTTTCTACGCTGTTTTTAATTTATATCATATAATGATTGATTGGTATTCCATAACCAGCCAAATTGCGACTATTATATTTGATATTTTATATTTTGGCATAATCATCGGCATCATTGTCATTATCATCCTTGACAACAGAAATCCGGTGAAGACTATGTCGTGGATACTGGTTTTGTTATTTCTTCCTGTTATAGGACTTATCTTTTATTTCTTTTTTGGGCGTAGTCAACGACGTGAGCGGATTATCAGCAAGAAGAGTTATAATCACTTACTCAAAAAACCAATGGCAGAATATATGGCTCAGGATATTTGCGCTCTTCCGGATAATTATAACCGCCTTATTTCACTATTTCAGGATATTAATCAATCTTTTCCCTTTGAGGGCAATAGAATAGAGACCTATACGGAAGGTTTTTCCATGCTCCAATCTTTATTGCGGGAGTTGAAGAAAGCGACCAAGCATATTCATTTGGAGTTTTATATTTTTGAAGATGATGCTATCGGGCGACTGGTCCGGGATGCGTTGATTGATAAGGCTCGTGAAGGAGTGGAGATTCGTGTTATTTATGATGATGTGGGTTGTTGGAATGTACCCAACCGTTTCTTTGATGAAATGCGTTCAGCAGGTATTGAAGTCCGAAGCTTCTTGAAAGTACGTTTCCCTTTGTTCACAAGTAAAGTGAACTATCGCAATCATCGTAAAATAGTAGTTATTGACGGACGGATAGGATTTGTCGGTGGAATGAATCTTGCCGTACGCTATATGCGGGGACCTTCATGGGGGATTTGGAGGGATACCCATATTATGCTTGAGGGAAAAGCGGTGCATGGCTTACAAACCGCCTTCTTGCTCGATTGGTATTTTGTTGACAGGACTTTAATTACGACATCACGCTATTTCCCAAAGATTGAATCTTGCGGTTCTTCACTTGTACAAATTGTGACTAGTGAACCTATAGGACTTTGGAAAGAGATAATGCAGGGGTTAGTAATGGCTATATCCAATGCTAAAAAATATTTCTATATTCAGACACCTTATTTTCTTCCTACCGAGCCGATAATGATAGCATTACAAACCGCTGCACTAGCTGGGGTCGATGTAAGGTTAATGTTGCCATTGCGAGCGGACAGCCATCTGGCTCATTTAGGATCAAGTTCCTATTTAGTTGATGTATTACAGGCGGGAGTTAAAGTTTACTTTTACAAAAAAGGTTTTCTACATTCCAAGTTAATCGTTGCCGATGATGAGCTTTCTATTGTGGGTTCAACCAATCTGGATTTTCGAAGTTTTGAACATAACTTCGAAGTCAATGCTTTTATTTATGATGTGGAGACTGCATTGCAAGTACGCGAAATCTTTCTTTTCGATCAGCGGGATTGTACGCAGATTTTTCTAAAAAGTTGGGAAAAGCGTCCATGGAGACAGAAAGCAAAAGAAAGTGTAGTGAGATTAATGTCTCCGTTACTGTAAACGGAGATCTTTCAATATATAGCTCGTTTATTCTCCCTTCTATTTCGTTTTACTCATTTGGCGTTTCGGCTTTCTCTCTTACTTGGAAGAATGAGAAGTTTACACTGCCGTATGCGCGTCGTTTTATAAAATTAGGGTGATTTTCAAAATGATTAGTCTTGCCATGTTCCAGAACAAACAAGCCGTCTCCTTTCAGCAGATTATTCTTGAAAAGTAGGTCAGGAATAGAAGCCAATTCGGGCAAGTCATAGGGAGGATCAGCAAAAATAAAATCGAATTGCTTGCCTCCATTTTTAATATACTTGAATACATCTCCCTTCACTGTTAGCCAATTTTCGGCTTTGATCTCATGCATTATTTTATTAATAAAAGCATAGTGGTTGCGATCTTGCTCAATGCTAATCACTTTGTCGCAACCTCTTGATACCAACTCAATACTGATACTTCCTGTACCGGCAAACAGATCGAGTGCTGTGACACCATCTTGAAAATCCATATAGTTGGATAACACGTTGAAAAGGTTCTCTTTGGCAAAGTCGGTTGTCGGACGTGCTTTAAAACTATGAGGCACATCGAATCTTCTTCTTTTATATATTCCGCTGATTACTCGCATAGCACTATGGAACGTAAGTCGAGGTTAGTGGCAGGAGTCATAATGAACACCTGCTTGATATATTTTTTTAATTCTGGTAATAAGGCGTCTTTTTCAGATAAGTCACCACTTAGATGTAATTCATCACGCAAGGCATCAAAACCCATTTGCTTCCACGTATAAAGCAAATAATAAATACGATCTGTCACCTCATGACATTCAAAAGAGTTAGCAAGCAGTAGATGACCGCGATCGTAGCAAAACATTTCTATTCCGGCTCCCCTTAAGTTGACATATATTTTGCGGCTGTTTCCCAGACGGCTTTTGGCCGAAAAAGATTCGATTAAAGAGCTTGCTTGCGAATAGAATTTAATATCGGGATACTGTTCTTTCAGTAAGTTATAAGAGCTTTTATCCATACCGAAAAGTACTACGGCGTTATTTTTCCGGAGAATGTTATATTGCACCAGTTCATTTTCACGTGCCGAGTGACTATGATAGAATAATGTCTCAATCTGCTCATCTTCAAAGAATTCCAGCGGAACAAGGACAAAACGCTTATCGGCTATTAATACATTTACTCGTCGGAAAGTATGGTTTAACCATTCCACTTCCCGGAGCATTTTTTTTATATTCGCTGTAAGTGATAAAGTTTCTTCAACTTCTCTTTCGATAAATGTGAAATTTCCTCCGTCAAGCGGATTATAGACAGAAAGCATAAATCCTTCCGTACTTAAGCGGATAGAGAGAGTGTATTGTTCCGATTTACTGAAATCAACTGTTTCCATAATTCTTTCGAAAACGAGATTAAGTCTTGTTTTCGTGAAAGATATTTATTTTTGGTTTATATTCGTACTGCGAATTTAAAAAAAATATTCTAATGACAGTAGCTTTTGACTGTTTTTCCCATTGAAACGATGATAAACGAATACTTGGAAAAGTTTATCAAGGGTATTTTTCCTTATGAACCAACCCTTGAACAAAATGTGGCAATAGGAAAATTGGCAGAGTTTATAGCTTCCCCGCGTACCGATGTAGTATTTATACTCCGCGGCTATGCAGGTACTGGTAAAACATCGCTTGTCGGGGCTTTAGTCAAGGCGCTCGACCAGCTTCAACAAAAATCCATATTGCTCGCTCCCACGGGACGGGCAGCGAAAGTGTTCTCGACTTATGCCGGGCATTCGGCTTTCACTATTCATAAAAAAATTTATCGGCAACAGAGCTTTTCGAACGAGATGTCTAATTTTTCGGTCAATGACAACTTGACAACGAATACCATGTATCTTGTCGATGAGGCTTCAATGATTTCTAACGACGGACTTTCGGGGAATGTATTCGGGACAGGTCGGTTGCTGGACGATCTGGTTCAGTTTGTTTATTCCGGGATGGGCTGCAAACTTCTTCTAATGGGCGACACCGCACAGTTGCCTCCGGTAGGGGAAGGGCAGAGTCCGGCTCTGTTTAGTGATGCTTTAAAAGGGTATGGTCTGGAAGTTTGGGAAGTGACATTAACCCAGGTCGTACGTCAAATGGGGGATTCCGGTATTTTGTGGAATGCAACTCAATTAAGAGAATTGATTTCTAGAGATGAATGCATTTCACTTCCGCGGATTAAAGTTTCGGGCTTTTCCGATATAAAAGTCCTGTCAGGGGAGGAACTCATTGATACATTATCTACTTGTTATGACAAAGATGGCATGGATGAAACGATTGTGGTGTGCCGTTCCAATAAACGTGCCAATATCTATAATAAGGGGATCAGGGCACAAATTCTTTGGCGTGAAGATGAACTGAATGTTGGAGATCTATTGATGGTGGCCAAAAATAATTATTATTGGACGGAGAAGAATACGCAAATGGACTTTATAGCCAATGGTGAGATCGCCGTATTACGTCGAGTGCGACGCGTACGGGAGTTATATGGCTTTCGTTTTGCCGAAGTCACGTTGTCATTTCCCGATCATGAAGATTTTGAATTAGATGTCAACCTCTTGCTTGATGCACTTCAAAGTGATGCTCCCGCTTTATCTAAAGAAAATAATGACCGGCTGTTTTATGCTGTATTAGAAGACTATGCCGAGTTATCGACAAAGCGGGAACGAATGAAAAAGATGAAAGCAGATCCCCATTATAATGCTTTGCAAGTGAAATATGCTTATGCCGTCACTTGTCATAAGGCTCAGGGTGGGCAGTGGAAAAATGTATTTCTAGATCAGGGCTATATGTCCGAAGAATATCTCACGCCCGATTATTTCCGCTGGCTTTATACGGCTTTTACCCGTGCAACCGGAACACTGTATTTGGTCAATTATCCAAAGAACGCATATTATTAAGAGAGGCCTCTGTTCCTTAAGTTAACGTAGGTTTGACATGGCATAATAGAAGAAAAAAATATTTGCAAAAGAGAGGTTAATCTCAACTGAATATATTTTTGCTATCGTATTTACCCTCATGCTCTAATGAATTTCTGTATCCGTTTATTCATGGGAAATATAGACATGAGAGTGGCAGTGTGAGAACTATGAGAGTAAGCCTTACACCCTCATGTTAGGCTTAGGCAGAATGCTAATAATTATTTCATTATAAAATAATTAAGTGTATTTTCTTATTTAATATATCAGTCATATTGCCGTGCTTTTTGTTAATAGTGTACTTATCGTCAATAACTGACCATCACTTTATGTCAAACACATGTTCTGTTTGGCTCGAACAGATCGTCAGCTGGAGGTCAATAGATGGTCAGTCGGAAGAAGAAAAAGGTTTTTCTGTTGCTGTTATTTTGTTTTTTATTTATGTAATTATCTCTACCTTTGAGCAGCTAGTATGAAAGATTAATAAAACAGCATATTATTTTGGAAGAAGAACTAAATTTCTCACAAGTACCTTTCAATTATTCGTTGTGTCTCAATCGCCAATGTCCTAAAGCTTCCACTTGTCTGAGGCAGTTGGCAGAGCAGAGCCTACCCGGCGATGTGGAGCAACTGATGATTGTCAATCCCAAACGAATAGCTGCCGCGGAAAGCAACTGTCCATATTACCGTTTCAGTGAAAGAGTACGTTATGCCAAAGGTTTCATTGGCATTCTGGATAACCTCACCCATAGTCAAATGAGAATAGTGGTCTCTCGTTTGATCGGACATTTTAGTCGTAGAACTTACTATCGTATCCGAAAAGGAGAACGTCCGCTTTCTCCCCTCGAGCAAAAGGAAATCCTGAACATACTCAAGAATTGCGGAGTAACCGTATCAAAAGACTTTGATAGTTACTTTGAAGAGTATGACTGGTAGTTATATGTCGGAAGAATAAAAGTAATGCCAACTTATTGCCAAGAGCATGGCAAAGTTGTGCCTCTATATTGGCAAATTAATGCCAATATAGAGGCAATTTTGTGCCAATAGGTTGGCACAATAACATAATCTATTGCTGGTATCTGCAGCATTGTGGTCTCCTAATCTTATTAATTTATAGCAGAATGTATTTTGGAAAATGAAATAAGAATGTAGAATGGACATAAGTCCTTGTTATTGTACATATATTCTATAATAGATGTAAAGGTGGCTGGTAATTTTGTGTAGTTGTTAATTATGTAACATTATGAAAAAATTAAGCTATCTTATTTCTGCGTTTTCTTTAGTAAGTTGTGCAACTCAACAAGTGGAGGAAAAGCCCAATGTGATTGTTATCTTAGCGGACGATTTAGGTTTCGGTGATGTCAGCGCTTATGGGGCCAATACCATTCATACACCTAATATAGACAGTCTTGCTAATGGAGGGGTCTGCTTTACTAATGGATATGCAACTTCAGCAACGTCCACTCCCAGTCGTTATGCCTTGATGACCGGAATGTATCCTTGGAAGAATAAAAATGCAAAAATACTTCCGGGTGACGCTCCACTTATCATCGATGAAAATCAATATACTTTGCCGAAAATGATGCATGGAAGGGGTTATATAACCGGGGCTATCGGAAAGTGGCACCTTGGTATGGGTAGTGGAAATGTTGATTGGAACAATACCGTCAAGCCGGGGGCAAGGGAAATCGGCTTTGACTATTCTTGTCTTATTGCAGCAACGAACGATCGTGTGCCGACCGTTTATGTCGAAAATGGTGATGTGGTAGGACGTGATTCACTGGATCCTATTGAGGTGAGTTATGAAAAAAACTTTCAGGGAGAACCTACTGCTATTTCGAATCCGGAAATGCTGAAAATGACATGGGCACACGGGCATAACAATTCGATAATAAACGGAATACCGCGTATTGGTTATATGAAGGGAGGACAGAAAGCCCGTTGGAAAGATGAAGATATGGCGGATTACTTTGTAGGCAAAGTTAAAAACTTTATAACCCAACATAAAGACTCAGCGTTTTTCCTATATTATGGTCTGCATGAACCCCATGTACCTCGTGCTCCTCATCAACGTTTTGTAGGCAAAACAACGATGGGACCACGCGGAGATGCTATCATGGAAGCTGATTGGTGTGTCGGTGAATTATTGGCTCATTTAAGAAAAGAGGGTGTGTTGGAAAAAACATTGATTATTTTCTCTAGTGATAACGGCCCGGTTTTGAATGATGGATATAAAGATGGAGCCTCTGAATTAGTAGGGAAACATTCTCCTTCCGGAGGCTTGAGAGGTGGTAAATACAGCTTATTCGATGGTGGTACACATGTCCCGTTCTTTGTCTATTGGAAAGGTAGGATTCATCCGATGGTATCTGATGCTTTAGTTTGCCAGGTCGATATATTGAGTTCTTTGGCTGCGATGCTACATTCCGATTTACCGAAAGGCTTAGATAGTCAGAATTATATGAATGTATTTTTGGGAAAGAAAGAATCCGGTCGTAAAGAACTAATACTTGAAGCCCAAGGTCGCTTGGCATATCGTGCAAAGGATTGGATTATGATGCCTCCTTATAAAGGTTCTCTACGTAATTTGACAGGGAATGAACTTGGCAATTTAGGTGAATTCGGGCTGTTTAATGTTAAGACCGATCCGGCACAACAGCAAAATAAAGCCACACAGTATCCCAAAATACTAGAATCTTTAAAGCAACATTTCTTCTCGTCTGTTGAAGGCTATTATCACAGTGAAGTAGAAGAAGAGCCATTAAAATAAGGTCAAATGTCTTTTTGAACATATATACCCGGTGATAAAACATCCGTTCTATTCTCCGGGTATTCATTTTTCTACTTTTGCCGCATTCAATGCCGAATGATTAACCTTGAAGATTAATAATATGAAAAATGCCGTTTTTCTATTCCTTGCTGTATTGTTAGTTGCTTGTCATTCCGGTTCTTCTTTAGTATTATTACCTGAGTCTCACTTTCGGACTGAGATTGACGGTAAACCGGTATCACTTTACACGCTCACTAATAGTAGTGGGTTATTGATGCAGGTAACTAACTGGGGAGCTCGCGTGGTATCTTTGTGGGTACCTGATCGACGAGGTAAACTAGATGATATTGTATTGGGATACGATAACATTGACCAATATCTACATAGTCACTCTTATTGGGGTGCTGCAATCGGGCGCTTTGGCAATCGTATTGCAAATGGACGTTTCACTCTCGATGGGCAAGTCTATCAGTTGCCTTTGTCGGATAAAAGACATTGCCTTCACGGAGGGAAAAAAGGCTTCGACCGGGTCGTTTGGAATGTTGATACCATTGCTTCCGATCATATCTGTTTCTCTTATCGCTCAAAGGATGGAGAAGAAGGGTTTCCCGGGAATCTTGATATAAAGATGAAATATAGTCTGACTCTCGAAAACGGATTTAAAATTGAGTATAGAGCTGTAACCGATAAAAGCACTCCGATAAATCTCACCCATCATTCTTTATTTAATTTGAAAGGTGCAGGAAATGGTTCTGTTGAATCACATCTGTTGCATATTTCAGCCGATCATTATACACCCGTGGATAGTACACTGATTCCTATCGGAGTATTGGCTTCGGTAGACAAAAGTCCATTTGATTTCCGTATACCCGTATCGATCGGTAAACAAATGAACAACCCGGATGCGCCATTAAACCGAAGTTGTGGATACGACCATAATTTCGTTCTGAATCGTAAGAAAACGGGTGATTTGGAATTTGCAGCTTCATTATATGAGCCCTCTAATGGGCGTTATATGGAAGTTTGGTCTACTGAACCGGGATTACAATTTTATAGTGGAAACTTGTTTGACGGTACTATAAGAGGAAAAAAGGGTAAGAGTTACAAGCATTGTGCTGCTCTAGCCTTAGAGACGCAACATTTTCCGGACTCTCCCAATCAGACCGGATTTCCTAACACGATATTAAGGCCGACCGAAGTTTATATTCAGACTTGTATCTATCAATTTAGCATAAAATAAAAAATAAGAATGAAAAACAGCAAAACTATCAAACAGTTTATTTTGGCTTTAAGTATTGTATGTTCATCTACATCACAATTATGGGCCGATTCATGGAAAGAAATCACTTATGCCGATCCAACCATTTTTGTCGAGAAAGGTAAATATTATCTTACCGGTACGCGTGGACGTGAACCATTTGGTTTTGCCCTACTTGAGTCGACTGATTTGAAACATTGGAGTGTAGCTAATGGCGATACGCTACAGTTAATTCTGCGGAAAGGTGATCATGTGTTTGGTGAGCGAGGGTTTTGGGCGCCCCAATACTTTAAAGATAAGGATACCTATTATTTTACATATACGGCGAATGAACATACCGCCATTGCTTCTTCCAAGTCTGTTTTTGGTCCATTTCTTCAGGAAGAAATAAAACCTATTGATGGCTCTGCAAAAAATATAGATCCATTCTTGTTCAAAGATGATGATGGTAAGTACTATCTCTATCATGTCCGCTTCAATAAAGGCAACTACTTATGGGTGGCCGAATTTGACATGGTAAAGAGAAGTATTAAACCTGAAACATTGAAACAATGTCTTGATTGTACCGAACCTTGGGAAAAGACACCAAATTATAAGTCGGCACCTATAATGGAAGGCCCGACAGTGAAAAAATGGGATGGAGTTTATTATTTATTCTATTCGGCTAACCATTTTATGAATATTGATTACTCTGTGGGATATGCCACTTCTACTTCGCCTTTTGGCCCTTGGAAGAAAAACACCAATAATCCTATCATACATCGTAGTCTAGTCGGAGAAAATGGGTCAGGACATGGAGATGTGTTTAAAGGGCTTGATGGAAGGTACTATTATGTTTATCATGTCCATAGCTCCGACTCAACCGTGCAACCGCGAAAAACGCGTATTGTCCCTTTGATTATGAAAAAGGAAAACGGTATATATCACATAACCATAGACCGGAAGCACATTATAAAGCCGGTATGGAAGTGACTCTTATATGATGATTCGAGAATTTGTTAACAGCTAAAATAATGTATATGAAAAGAAAAAAGCTTTATTTATCTTTCTTATGCCTTTGTTGTTTGTTGCTGTGCTCACTGACAGTGCAAGCGCAGCAAAGTTATTGGAAAGGACAAGTACAGGATGCAACTACTGGTGAGACGATGATCGGTGTTAGCGTCCAGGTGAAAAGTAATGGTAGCGGGACAATCACCGATCTCGACGGTAACTTTTCGGTGAAAGCTGCTAAGGGTGATGTCCTTGTGATTTCCTATATCGGCTACAGAAGCCGGGAAGTGAAATTGAATGGCAATAGCGCGTTGGGTGTTATTACTTTGACAGAAGATGCAAAATCTTTGCAAGAGGTTGTTGTTGTAGGATATGGAGTGCAAAAAAAAGCTTCCAGCGTTGGTTCTATAACCTCGGCTAAAGGTGACGATTTGTTGAAGGTGGGTAGTGTGAACTCGGTCTCCGAAGCTTTGCAAGGACAGATGCCCGGTGTAGTTGCCATTAATTCGACCTCTAAGCCGGGTGCCGATAAGGCTTCTTTGCTGATTCGTGGTAAGTCAACATGGGGTGATGCCGCACCTTTGGTTTTGATTGACGGTATTGAACGGGACTTCAATGATGTGGATGTAAATGAGATAGAATCCATATCAGTGTTGAAAGATGCATCGGCAACGGCGGTTTACGGTGTGAAAGGAGCTAATGGGGTAATTTTGCTGACTACCAAGCGTGGATTAGATCAGAAAGCAGAAATTTCATTTACAGCTAACTTTGGGTTTAAGCAACCTTCTGCTGCTCCTGAATGGTCGGACTACGTGACTTCAATGAAGCAATATAATAAAGCGCAAGCCAATGATGGAAATTGGGGAGGTCTAGTGCCGGAGTCTACTATCAAGGCTTGGGAGAATGCTTATGCCACTGGAAACTATGGCCCTTATAATGACGTATTTCCCGATGTTAACTGGTGGGATGAATTAGTGAAAGATATTGGCTACGAACAGACATACAATTTGAATGTGCGGGGCGGTACTAAGAAGATGAGTTACTTTGTTTCTTTAGGCTATTTACACGACGGAGATATTTTTGCTACAACAAAGCAGCCTGATTTTGATCCTTCCTTCAGTTATAAACGTTACAATTGGCGGAGTAATTTTGACTTCAATATCACCGAAACGACTAAACTTTCGTTTAATGTAGCGGGCAAAATGGGATATCAGAATCAGCCTTCGTATTTTCTTAATGCAGACCCGGATGAACGCTTTTTCAGTACACTTTTTACAGCTCCAAGTAATAATTTCCCATTAAATATAGTAATGGAATTTGGGGAGACGGACAGAGTTCGGACCAGAATGTGGCTTATTTAATGGCAGAGGGCGGAAGTCGTAATATAAAACAACACCAAGGATTCTATGATATTATTTTAAATCAAAAACTCGATTTCATTACAAAAGGGTTAGCGCTAAAAGCTTCTTTATCATATACCACTTCTTCTTCTTGGACGACTCAATTAATGCCGGGCAAAATTTTAGGTAATGATGATTTAGTTGCCCAACGTACGCATATTCGTATTAACAGGGTGTACGATTATGCCAATCCTATCTATAATAGCGACGGCACCATTACCTATAATTATGTAGAAAAACGTTATCCCGACGAAAATGCTGTGGGTGATTTGCCTATTGGAGGCATTTATGACGGTTTCCAAGCTTATGGACGTAAGCTGTATTATGAATTGGCATTAAACTATGATCGCCATTTTGGTAACCATAATGTTACAGGTTTATTTGTTTTCAATCGGAAGATGAATGAATCAACTAGTGGAGATGTTATGGATTTTCCGGCTTATGAAGAAGATTGGGTGGGACGTGTTACTTATAACTTCAAAGAACGCTACTTGGCTGAATTTAATGGTGCATATACAGGGTCTGAAAAGTTTGCTCCGGGGCGTAGGTTTGGTTTTTTCCCTTCTGCTTCAATAGGATGGCGTATCAGTGAAGAACCTTGGATGAAGAAGCTTGGCAAGGATGTACTGAGTAATTTAAAGGTTCGCTACTCTTATGGGGTTGTGGGTAATGATAAAGGTGCAACCCGTTTCAACTACATTCAGAAATTTGATCAATTGGCAAGCAATGCTCAATTTGGTTTATATCAGACAAGTAATTGGGGACCACTATATAAAGAAGGCAAATTGGCCGACCCTGATGCCACATGGGAGCAATCCGTGAAACAAAATATAGGTTTGGAAGTGGGCTTATGGGGCAAACTGAATGTAACACTGGATTTGTTCGATGAAAGGAGAAATAATATTCTTATGACCCGCAAGACTATTCCTTCGTGGGCTAACAGTGGGATTGATTTTCCGCAAGTAAATCTTGGTAAGACAAAGAATCACGGTTTGGAGATTGATGTGCAATGGAATGATCATATCGGTAAGTTCAACTATTATGCAAAATTCAATTTTGCCACTAGCGAAAATCGTATTGTTTTTATTGATGACCCGAAGAACCAGAGTGATTATTTGAAACAAGCCGGTAAATCGATAGGATATGTTACTAAATATTTGGCTACAGGCAATTTTCAATCATTGGACGACATCTATAATTCAGCACAATCTGCCATTGTCAATGGAGCACAAAATACCCTGATTCCGGGAGATTTGTACTATATAGACTATAATGGTGACGGTATTATAGATAGTAAAGATATGGTACCAATGGCAAAGTTGAATTATCCGGTGACAACCGTAGGTGTTACTTTGGGTGGAACATATAAAGACTTTTCATTCAATATGCTGTGGTACAGCGCAATGGATGTGTATAAAGAAGCTATTCCGGCTTATTTATGGGATTTTCCGGCGAGCAATATTAAGGCACAACCTAATACGATGGATGCATGGACTTATGATGCACCGATTCAAAGTGGTCCTGTTCGTCCCAGTATCCATTTACAAAGAAGTTATAACTCGGTGGGTAGTACTTATACGTATACAGACTATACCTATCTCCGTTTGAAGAACCTTGAGGTCAGTTACAACGTTCCCAAACGTTGGCTGAAGCACGTATCATTGGGTAAACTGCAAGTGTATGTAAATGGAACGAACCTGCTAACCTTTACAAAAGGTGATTCACGTCGCGACCCTGAATATGCCGGGCAGACCGTTTACCCGATGGTGAAACGTTATAATGTTGGTTTTAGATTAGGATTATGATACACTTTAAATTTACTAATATGAGAAGACATAAGTTGAATTGGATATGGATTATTGTGTTGGGAGTGTTCTTTGGAAGTTGTGAGGACTATCTCAATCGCTCACCGAATGATGGGTTTTCTGAAGATGCTGTATATAAAGACTATAATAGCTTGTCTGGCTTTATGGATCGTATTTTTTTGAATAATAGTATTTTGATTTATACGTATGATATCAATTCCTATGCGAATCAGTATGTCACAGTGGGTAACTTATCCGACGAATATGCTTCTGTGCGTAATGATGATCCTTCAAAATTTGTCAATGCGGGAAATTGGCTTGAGAATGCAGGTGCACGTTTTGAAGTGGGTTCGAAAGTAGGAACCGCTACCGGTAATTTGGGAGCTACGGCTATTGCCCGCGCTTATACCGGGCTTCGGATAGTCAATCGCGTTATTAATGGGGTAGACAAAGTTCAATCCATTACCGATGAGCAGAAACAAAAATTATTGGGGCAAGCTTATTTCTTGCGTGCTTACTTTTATTTTGAAGTGATCAAACGTTATGGTGGGATGCCTATATTCGATGCTTTATGGGGAGCGTCGGATAATTTCGATCTTCCTCGTAAAACTTATCAGGAGTCTAACAAATGGATGCAAACCGATTTGGACAAGGCAATAGAGTATTTGCCCACGAGTTGGCCGGAAGAAGAACATGGACGGCCGGATAAGGTTGCTGCCTTGGCTCTCAAGTCAATGACACAACTTTACGCAGCCAGTCCGCTCATGCAAAACGATTTGAATACTATTGAAGATAAAGGGTATGGTAAAGAGATGGCTGCTGAGGCCGCTCGAAGTGCACAAAAGACTATCGATGCAATTGAAAGCCATGACTATTATCGTTTGATGTCACACGATGAATATCGTAGCATTCAATTGATGCCAAACTCAAATCAATTTGCTCAACCCGAATACCTATGGTTTTTGCGTTGGCATCCTGTCAATTGGTCAGCTTATGTTAGGGCACAATGGTTGACCCAGCCTTATGATGATAAAACTGGTGCGGAAGGTACCCCATATAATGCTCCTACGCAAAATATGGTTGATTTGTTTGAACGTATGGGCGATGATGGTAAGTATTATCCTATTACCGATCCGCGTTCTGGATATGATGCTGTGAAAACGAGCCATCCTTATTCAAATAGAGATCCTCGGTTAGCTAACAATATTTTGGTTCCGGGTGAACAATGGGGTAAGAACTTACAAGGTGTCCCATATTATACGACGACTTATTCAGGAGGTTACTCTGAATATTTTATATCGACTAATACTTTTACAAACAGTTCTCAGCAGACCGGGTATATGTGTAAGAAGTTCACTTGGCCAGAGGCTAGCGTACCTTTATTTGGGGCTTCCGGTTTTGAGCGTTACCGATTGGTTTCTGTCTATATACGGGTATCGCAAGTTTATTTGGATATGGCGGAAGCTTCTTATGAAGCTACAGGGAGTGCAGATGCATTGGTTGAAGGATGTACAATGACTGCAAGACAGGCATTGAATATCATCCGTGTGAGAGCGGGAATTGGAGAACTGCCCGACGGAGTTGATTTTCGGGAAGCTTATCGTAGAGAGCGTGCTGTCGAATTGATGTTTGAGGGACACCGATGGTTTGATATCCGGCGGTGGATGATAGCTGAAGATCTGTTTAAAGGCGAATTCCCCATCATGGGGGTTAAGGCTGTTCCGATCAATCACCCGTATACTGCTGCCCAGTTAACAAAGGGAACTGCCTGCACTTATAAATTAACTGATTTTACGTATGAATATGTGCCGGTAAAATCAGCTGTCCGGAAGTTTAATAAGCGCAACTATTGGTATCCGCTGCCAATGGATGAAGTGGCTGCTTTAAATAACTTACAGCAAAATCCTGGCTGGTGATAACTTAATATAATGAGGAGCATATATGAAAAAAAATAATAGATATATCAGAATAATAGGGCTCTTTTTAGCTCTTATGCTTGGTGTTAATCCGGCTTTTGCACTCTCTTTGGTGCAGGATTCTTTGATAATAAGCAGACCTGATGGTGGAAAAATAGATAAAAAGCACGAGGTAGGCGCGACGAGTGTTCTTGAGAACGGAGAGTTCGGAACTTTTCCTGATTTGACTTTGACCAACATGTTACAAGGTAAGATACCGGGTTTGCAAGTACAATCCATTGTCAGTGGATTGGGCAACAATACTCCCGATTTATATATCCGTGGCTTGCATGGTATGTCCGAAAATACAGCGATTGTTGTAGTGGATGGAGTGGAACGTCCGATAGCCGATTTGATCCCGGAAGAGATAGAACGCATAGAGGTGTTTAAAGATGCTACTGCTAAAATTATGTATGGGGCGCGTGCTGCAAATGGTATTATATGGATTACTACCCGCAGAGGAAAAAATCATGGTCCTGTTTATAATGCAACTGCCGAAGCAGGAGTCGTTCAGATGACACGTACTCCCGAATTTATAGATTCGTACCAGTATGCGAACCTTTATAATGAGGCTCGTGCAAATGATGGATTATCTCCTTTTTACAGTCAGGAACAGTTGAAAGGATATCAGAATACAAAAGGAGCGAATGATTTGCTGTATCCAAATGTTGATCTCTATAATATGATGCTGAATAAAAATGCCAACTACCGTAAGGTGTCATTTGATGTGACTGGCGGTACCGATAGAGTGCGCTACGCCTTAATAGCGGGTTATACAGGTGGTAGCGGGTTTGAAGACGTGGCTTACACCCCGCAATTGAACCGCTTAACGCTTCGTGGAAATTTGGATTTTAAAGTGACAGATTTCCTTAGTGTATCTGCTGATGTGGCAGGACGCATGGAAATGCGGCGTTGGGGACAATTGGACTGTGCAACTTTATTCTCAGCATTGTCTACACATCGTCCAAATGAGTATCCGTTAACATTATCGACGGAAGAAACCGGGCTGGCGAGCAGTGCCGATGGGGTGCCGGTTTTTGGAGCTAGTTTATTGCGCCCGATGAATGTGTATGCAGAAATGATGTATGGCGGTTATACCGATGAACGATATACACGTAGTCAGACAAACTTTGGTCTTAATCTTGATTTGGATATGTGGACTAAGGGATTGAAAGCGGGTGCATTTTTGTCATTTGATAATTATGACTATCTGCAATTGGCCTTAAGTAAGGTTTATCCTACTTATGCTGTTGATACATACACCAATTCTGATGGTGAACAGCAGATACAATACACTCAAATGAAAAAAATGGCGGTCAGCACTTCACAAACTAGACAGTCGACAACTTTACAACAAACGTTGGGTTGGAATGCTTTCGCCTCTTATCAAAACACTTTCGATAAACATGATTTGTCTGCAAGGTTGACATACTTGTATTCTAAAACAACAAATCAAGGAGTGGCTCAGGATATTATTAACGCTAATTATACGCTGCGTTTGAATTACATTTATAATAAACGTTACGCTTTAGAAGGAGACGTCGCTTTAATGGGTAGCAACCGATTCGAACCGGGAAATAAATATTTTCTTTCCACTGCGGGAGGTATCTCTTGGATTCTAAGCAATGAAGACTTTCTAAAGGATAATAGATATATTAACTTTTTAAAATTGAAAGCCAGTGCCGGTATCTTAGGATATGATCGGAGTACGGAACATTTGCTTTATGATCAGGCTTGGGCACAAGACGGGAGTTTTAGGTTCGGATCAACTGCTACCGGAGCAACTGCATATTATTCCACTTTTGTGCGCGTGGCTAATCCAAACCTCAAATGGGAGAAGGATACAGAATGGAATCTAGGTTTGGAAGCTGCCTTTTTCAACAACCGATTAAGCACTGAAATAAACTACTTCCATGAACTGCACTCTGATATTATAGGCTCTATAGATGCATCCTATGGCGATTATACCGGCGTTTTTGTCTATCAAGATAATATGGGCTCTGTGTTAAACCATGGAGTAGAAGGTGTCTTCAAATGGAATGATCGCGTAAAAGACTGGGCTTATTCAGTTGGGGCCAATTTTGTGTGGTCGAAGAATAAGGTACAGAAATGGAATCAAGTGCTGCATGGTGAAGAATATCGCTATACAATAGGTAGATCTACTGATGCTATGATGGGGCTGGTGGCTGAAGGATTGTTTGGGAAGGACGTCGACATAAATAATCATGTGGCTCAGACTTTCGCCGATTATCAGCTGGGCGATATTGCATATAAAGACCTGAATGGTGATAAAGTAATTGATGACCGTGATGTGAAAGAACTTGGAAACTCTTTTCCACGTACTACATTTGGACTTGATTTTTCTTTGAGCTATAAAGGATGGGGATTGTACCTACAAGGTTATGCAGAACTGGGTGTTAATGCATGGGCTACCAATGCTTATTATTGGAATAACGGTGAGGGAAAATATTCCAAATTGGCTTTAGATCGCTATCATCCAGAGAATAATCCTGAAGGGAGCTATCCACGCTTAACTACTACGGCGGGTTTGAATAATTTTCGAAATTCTTCCTTTTGGATTGAGAATACTAGCTTCTTTCGTATGAAAAATGTAGAGCTTAGTTATACATTCAACCACTTCTGTGCTGGTTCGGCTGTAAAAAAAGTAAAAGTATTCGCTCGTGGTGCAAATTTATTTGTGATCTCTTCTGTGAAAGATTTAGATCCGGAACTTCTGGATGCTGGCGTGACCAACTATCCAATGACACGGACCTTTACAGGTGGAGTCTCTTTTGTGTTTTAATTTTCAACCATTAATATGAATAACATGAAACATATATTAAAGGGCTGTGCATTAGCATGTCTGTTCTTCTTTTGTGCTTGTGAAGATGCATTGGATACAAAACTTACTTGGCAAATAGGGGATTCTGATGTATGGAGAGTTCCTGAACTTGCTCAAGGTGTACTATACAAAGCTTATAGTGGTATTGCTAATCGTCCCGATTGTTTTGAAGATAATTTTTTAGATTGCGCTACCGATAATGCTGTGACTAATATGCGGAGTTCTGCTGTTTATAGGTTGGGAATGGGAGGCATGACCGCATTCACCAATCCTATAGCGAATTGGGATAATGCTTATAACATGCTGGAATATGTAAATTCATTCCTTGAAAACGGGCTTAGCAGTGATATTTTATACAATCGTTCGGATGCGACAATAGATAAACAGATTAAACAACGCCTGAAGGGCGAAGCATGTTTTTTGCGAGCATGGTGGCATTTTGAACTATTGAAGTTGTATGGAGGAAAAGCATCTAACGGCAAAGCTTTAGGCATACCATTGGCTGATCATTTTTTTACTCAGGAAGAGGCTGCCAAGCATAATGATTTTGTTCGTCCGAGTTATCAGAGCACTGTGGACTTTATAGTTAATGATTTGGATAGTGCAATGGTGCTATTACCAAATGCTTATTCAGGTGATGATTTACAATTTGGTACTACACAAATAGGACGAGCAACGAAACCTGCTGCTGCTGTATTAAAAAGCCGTGTGCTCTTATATAGTGCGAGTCCGGCAATGCAGGATGATGATGTGATAAAGATAACAGGTATGGGGCAATTTGAAATATTAAATCCGACTGCTTATCAAGAAAAGTGGAAAGCTGTAGCTTTGGAGATTAATAAGATATTAGGCATGACAGGTTTTGGAACCTTTGTTCCGATTACAGCTTCTGCTGTAGCAGATGCTCAAGCAGAGAATGCAGATTATGCTTTTCGAAGATATTTTAATAATAACTTGCTTGAATCATTTGAGTTTCCGCCATCATATTATGGTGATGCCCGTGCTACTCCATCTCATAACCTGGTGAAAGCCTTTTATGCCAAAAATGGTTATCCGGTAACGGATGTTCGTTCCGGCATCGATATGAAAGATCCGAATTTTAATATGATGCAACTTTATAGTGCACTGGATAATCGCTTTGCACTGAATGTATATTATCAAGGTTCTATATTTGGAGACTCTGGTCAGGCATTGGATATGTCTGAAGGAGGGAAAGATTCCCCGAGTTCCAGTGAAAATGCGACGCGTACTGGATATTATCTATCAAAGTTTGCCTCAAAGAAATCGGCATTGTTGAATCCTATACAATTACTTAACTCAGCTCATTATAACCCTTTATTACGAAAGTCGGAGGTACTTTTGAATTTTGCTGAGGCTGCCAATGAAGCTTGGGATAATCCGAAGGCTAAAGGTGAAGGATGCTTATACTCTGCATATGAGATTATGAAAAATATTCGTTCGAAAGCAGGGGGAATTGTCACAGACTCTTATTTAGACGAAATAGCCCAGAGTAAAGACAGCTTTCGAAAACTTGTTCAAAATGAACGGCGCTTGGAATTTGCTTTCGAAAATCACCGTTACTTTGACATGCGGCGTTGGTTGATTCCTTTGGATGAAGATATTACGGGAGTATTTATTACCCGCAACACAGACGGTACATTTACTTTTGAAGAGCGGGTAGTTGAAAAGCGGAAATATGAAGTGAAAAACTATTTTGCTCCATTGCCATACGCAGAACTTGTGAAAAATAGAAATTTAATAAACAACCAAGGCTGGGAATAAATAGCCTTTGATATAAATACTTGTCTATGATGAAAAAAATTAATCTACTTTGGATAGGCTTGATCTGTATTTTAGTGACGGCTTGTTATGATGATTATGAAAATGATTACGATAAAAGTTTTGTGTACTTTGCTTCACAGAAACCTTTGCGAACATTAATAACTGACGAAGGAATGTCAATTAAAGTAGGGGTGGCTATTGGCGGCAAGAGAGAAGTTCATACCGATGATTGGGCTACATTCGAAATTGATCCGTCTCTGTTGGAAGGTACAGGGCTGACATTAATGCCTTCAAATTATTATCAGCTGGTTAATCCCAATAAAATGACAGTCAGTAATCCCAATCTGGCCATAGCCGATGTCGAAGTGACTTTTTCCAATGACTTTTATAATGATAATGCGGCTCTAAATAAGTACTATGCTATACCTTTTCGACTTACCGGTCACAATCAAGATGAAGTAAGCACTGACGTCAATGGCAATCTCAAAGACTATAGCATAGTCGTTGTAAAATTTGTCAGCCAGTATCATGGAACTTATTTTGTCAAGGGAAAAATAACGAATATGTCTACTCAGCAGATTACGGAATATAATAATCAAAATTTGAGCCAGAATATCACTCGTAATTTCATTTCTTTGGGTAGAAATAAGGTACAGAGACCGGGCTTTGGACAGACTCTGGAAAATAATGAATCTATTAATCTGACTGTTAACCCTGATGGTAGTGTTACTGTGGAAGCTGGAGGTAGTACTCCTATTACGAATGCTTCAGGAACCCTTGATCCTGAAGCTGAATCGTTGGAATTTGTCGGTAAACAACCGAAGTTTACACTTTCTTATCGATATACAAAAGCAGGAATAACTTATCAGGTTGATGAAGAACTAATTCGACGTCAAAGCCCTGAAGCTGATTTACGTTTTCAAGAATGGTAAAATAGGTATTAATTATTGGAGTTTTGTTTTTATCGCCGGTGAATTAGTCTTTGGATATAATCCAATATGGCTAGCCCCCGGCGATTAGAATTTTAACTCTTCTTTATTTTAAATGTTTAAGGAATTCGGTTGGAGTCAGGTTAAATTCTTTTTTGAAGCATTTAGTAAAATAGTTTGGATCTGATATACCTACCGCAAAAGAAGCTTCAGAGACATTCATTCCATTTAATAAATGAGTTTTGGCTTCTTTCATTTTGATCGTTCGTATAAATTGAGTAATGGAGCATTCTGTCAGTGACTTTAATTTCATATGAAGCAGGCTACGGCTTATGCGGAAATGGGCTGTGATTTCGCTCACTCCAAAGTCTTCTTTATTAATATTGTCCATAATCAGCCGCACAAGTTCTTTCATAAAGATCTCATCGCGTGGATTGTTGGTAATCTGTTTTATATTTAGTTCTTTTGCTAGCTTAAAGTGCTCTATATTCAATCTTCTGACATTCAACATGTTTTGTACTAGTAGTTCCAAGTTTTGGGCATTAAATGGCTTGCTGATATAGGCATCGGCCCCTTTCAAATATCCTTCGGTGTAGTCGTGCTCATCGGCTTTTGCTGTTAGAAGTATAATCTGAATATGACTTGTCATTGCATCTTCTTTAATGTGAGCTGTAAATTCAAGTCCATTCATACCTGGCATCATTAAGTCGGATATAATTAGATCGGGTAGCTGTTTGGTCATTTTTTTGCAAGCTTCTATTCCATTATAAGCCCGCATTACATTATACCTTTCATTGAATATGGTGACCAGATAATCGTTCATTTCTTTATTGTCTTCCACAATCATAATTGATTCTTTTGAAGGGTCTTTCTCCTTGTTTGTCAGCTTTTCAGGAATGAGTTCAATCGTTTCTTGCATCCGCTGATTATACTTCTGAATTTCTTCCATGGTGATTGTTTCAGTGGAACGTTCTTCTTGATTGTATGCATCTTTAGATACATTAAGTGTCACAATAAAATCGGATCCTTTATTGACCTCACTTTCTATTTTTATTTCACCTTTGTGCATGTGGATAAGAGAACGGGTTAATGACAAACCTAATCCGAAACCTTCGCGGTGATCACGCTTCTCAACTTGGTAATAACTTTCGAATATTTTATCTTGCACTTCTTTGGGGATTCCTCTACCATTATCTTTTACAGAGATTTCCACAAAGATCCCATTGTCTTGTTTTATTAAATGAGCACTTAATTCTACACATCCGCCGACTTGTGTATATTTGAAGGCATTTGAAAGTAAATTATAGAGAATACGTTCCAATTTGGATGGGGAGAACCAGACTTCTTCTTCTGTTTCTTCTAGATTAACAATAAAATCAATTTCTTTTTCTTTAGCAACAATGCAGAATATATGTGATATTTCATCTAGAAAATGCATCATGTTTCCTTTACGAACGCTGATATGCATTTGTTTCATTTCTATTTTACTGAATGTTAATAACTCATCAATCAGATAATTCATTCGGCTTGCATTCCGGTAGATTACTTCTAATTTATCTTTATCGTTATTATTTATCTCAACTTGCTGTATTAAACGTTGAAGAGGTGATAAGATCAATGTTAACGGAGTTTTTAAATCATGTGATATATAAGTGAAAAAGCTGGTCTTTTGTTGATTCATCTTTTCCATATTGAGCCGCCGTTCATGCTCAGTTTTTAATTTCATGAGTAAGATGATACGTGATTTGGTATATTTATAGGCTATATAAATAATAAATGAAGAAAGTATCGTGTAAAAGATATATGCCCAGGTAGATAACCACCATGGTGGAAGTACTCTTATGATTAAGTTTTTTTGTCCTGCCTCGTCCCAGTGAATCCCGTCTTTACTTGCTTTGATCCTTAAGATATATTTCCCTGATGGAAGATTAGAAAAACGAACTTGATGCTGGTTCCCGACAAATTGCCAATCTTTATCTATACCTTCCATTTTCATGGCATATTGGGTGTTATTACTGTATTGATAATTCAATCCGGTATATTCAAGACGTAGTGATTGGGCTTGCTGATGCGTTAAGGTAATTGATGTGCTTTCAGATACAGAGGATGGCAAAAAGGCTTTTTCGTTGTTGGGTGACATATATTCATTGCCACTCCATATCCCGGTTAATACAATATCAAAATGGGAAGTTATTGATCGCACCTGTTCCGGATGGAAAGAAATCATTCCATTGATGGTTCCGAAATAGAGTTCTCCATCGCTTTTTTTACATGCCGATGAGTAATTAAACTGATTGATGGGCAATCCGTCGGCGGTGGTATATCTATTAACGAGTTGCGTCTTTGGATTAATGCAGCAAAGTCCACTTCCGGTACCTATCCAGATATTTTGCATATTATCTTCTACGATACCTTTAATCGCGTTGGAACCTAGTTGCTCGTTTGTATAAGATCTTATGATTTGCCCTTTATGGTTTAATAAAAATAAGCCGTTATTATCTGTTCCTACCCATATCTGTTTGTGTGAATCGGGATATATGTAAGTAATATAAAGATTCATGTAAGGTAGTATATGGTTCGGCCTCACTTGTAATGTATGTGTATTTATTTGATATATTCCTGCTTTTCGCGTTCCGGCCCATAGTATACTGTCATTATAATAATTTATACTGAAAACGCGGAGAGATGTTATTTTTATAGGGGATGATTTTTCCTTTTTTTTATTAATAAGATATAAGCCTGAAGGACCTCCGTACCAGATATGATCGTTTTTGTCTTCCATAATGCAGAAGCCAGAAGAACCAGCTTCTGTTAGTAAGTTGTAATCAATGGTCCGGTTTGAACTTGGTATATAGTGGATAACTCCTTTTAAAAACAATCCGATCCATAAGCTCTTATTCTTGTCAAGCCATAGGGAATGGACATTTTTGGCATTTATATGCATCTTTTTATGTAGTCGCTCCGACCGCGTAATCTCTTTATTCTCATTTAAATAATTTAACCCTCCATCTTCAGTAGCAATATATAGACTGTTGTTCGGAGCATTGATTATTTGACGTACAGCTTTTCCACTTAGATGGTTGAAGCTATTTCCATAAGGATATATTCGGAAACGGTCCGAACCAAATATGTAATAATTGACTCCACCGAAATAAGTCCCCGCCCACATATTGTGAGCCTTGTCTTGGTAAAGACTATAAATAGGCGAATCGTTTAAAGCACTCAAATCTTGTTCAGACTGTTCGTAGTGGGCAATTCGTTTATAATGCTTATTGAATATATAAATGCCATATTCCGTTCCGATCCAGATGTTGCCTGTATAATCTGTGGTTGCGCATCGAAAGTCTTTTATAAAGGTGTCTTTTGATAAATTGGATAGAGTGTTGTCTGTTATGTTATAGATAAAGCAGCTGTTATTATTATTGAGTAAAATTTGGTCGGGAGAAATGAGGATTGTATTACTGCAATTCTTTGCAATTGGTTTGATAGAGGAGGGTAGTTCGATAATTCGCCTTTTAATTAAATCATATTTCATCAATCCTCTATTCGTATCGATCCATAGGCACTTATTCTTATCTTCTGCAAAGTACTTGATATGTGTGTTGCTGCTATTCAATAAGAATGGAGTGAATGAATCTTTCTTTTTATTATATTGATAAAGGCCGTTACTGCAACCTGCTAAAAGTATGTGATTACTTGTATTCAGAAAGCAGACGTCCTCTTTGGTATTACCTTTGATTAAATAATGTGTGAAATCTTCTGTCCGATAATTATAGTTGCAGATTCCTTGATCTGTAGATATCCATAGTAAGTCACGGAATGAATCGTTATACAAGCGGGTAATGAAGTTGTGACAAAGCGAAGTGGAGTCAGCGATGTTATGTGAAAACGAAGTAATAGTATAACCGTCATATCGGCATAGACCATTGCGTGTACCAAACCACATAAATCCCCGATTATCCTGTGCAATTGTATTAATCGTGTTATGGGGAAGACCTTCAGTGGTAGTTAACTGCTTGAAACGTATATTACTATACAGAATTTGTCCTGTTGATATGCTTATATTGAAAATAATAAAACAGCATAAAGCCACTGTTTTAAGATAGTGAATTTTCATGGATATATTGATTTAATTTCAAGATCAAAGTTATAATTTTTTTTGTTTTCGATAGTCGCTATTATGTTCAAACGGATAGTAACTATGTTCAGTTTACTGTCTGCATGATTGTTTTTATACATGATTGCAGGTATTAAACATTATTTTTCTGTCATTTATGGATTGAAAAAGTGACTTTTACAGTGAATTTTTAAAATCAATACAATGACTAATATGACATTAAAATCTTTGGCTTTTGGTATTGGCTTATTTTGGCTTATTCCTTTTACGTATGGGAGCAACACTTCTGTACCTGATGGAACTCTGTATATTAATAAGTCAAAAACCCACAAGGTAAATCCAGTGAAATATGGTTTCCATTATGAGGAAATCGGTATGATGGGAGAGGGTGCTTTGCATGCTGAACTTGTGAGGAATCGTTCATTTGAAGAAGCAACTCCTCCTGAGGGATTGTCTGTAAAAAATGGAATTTACGAAAATATTCCGGCACCACGTACCAAAGAAAAGGACGTATATACCGCTGATCCACTGATTGGGTGGACAACTTCTCCATTATCTTATGCTCCCATATTTATTAATCGCACGAATATTGATCCAATGAGTGACCAAAATAAATATTCCATGTTGGTTAATGTTACAGGGGATATTACAAATTATAAGAATGCGATGATCCTTAACCGGGGGTATTATGGAATGAATTTTGATGCAAATGTATCATATAAACTTTCTCTTTTTTTGAAGAATAGAAATTACTCTGCTCCATTACGAGTTTTTCTTGTTGATGAACGTGGCTCTTGTGTAAGCAATGTCGTAGATTTTAATCTGAAAGATGGGGCTTGGGCTAAGTATACTGCTGAGTTAAAACCAGAGAAGAAGATCGAACGTGGAATGTTGGCTATTCAACCTCTAACGAAAGGGCAGTTTCAGGTAGATGTTGTTTCTTTATTCCCTTCTGATACATGGAATGATGGGAAATCTGTGTTTCGTAAAGACATTGTGCAGAACTTGAAAGATTTTGCTCCGAGCTTTATCCGTTTTCCGGGTGGATGCATTGTTCATGGGGTGAATGAGGAAACTATGTATCATTGGAAAGAGACATTGGGACCTATCGAGAATCGGCCAGGTAAGTGGAGTAAATGGGCTCCTTTTTATCGAACAGATGGAATTGGCTATCATGAATTCTATGAGTTATGTGAATACGTAGGGGCAGATGCAATGTATGTTCTTCCTACGGGTATGATTTGCACAGGGTGGGTGAAGCAGTCCTCTCCATGGAATTTTGAACAACCTAGTGTAAATTTAAATGACTATATTCAAGATGCTTTAGATGCGATAGAATATGCGATTGGTGATACCACTACTGTATGGGGTGCTAAACGTGCTCAGAATGGGCATCCCAAGACTTTTCCTTTGAAGTATATAGAAATAGGGAATGAAGATTTTGGGCCTGTATATTGGGAACGTTATGAAAAAATATATAAGGCTCTATCTGCAAAATATCCAAATCTTATATATATAGCAAATAGTATTATCGGAAAAGAGAATGATGATAAAAGAAAAGATATCGCACATTTTCCTAATCCGGGAAATGTGAAAGTCTTCGACGAACATTTTTATCAATCTATTGAATGGGCATGTAGGCAACATTATCGTTTTGATAATTATAAGCGAGGAGTAGCTGATATATTTATTGGTGAATTAGGAATTGATGGTAAATATCCTTATAATTTGTTGGCTACTGGGGCAGTGCGTATGTCGATGGAACGTAATGGTGATTTAAGTCCTCTCTTTGCAGAGCGCCCGGTGATGAGACATTGGGATTTTATGGAGCATCGGATTACGCCTCTTCCAATGCTTATTGATGGAGTAAACTGCAGCGTGAAGACTTCTTTCTTTTATTTATCAAAGATGTTTCGAGATAACACTTTCGACATTTGTGTCGATGCTTCGATTAAGGACATGAAAGGTCTGCAAAATATATTTGTCACTATGGGGTATGATACTGCAGGTAAACAATATATTTTGAAGTTGATTAATCTACAAGATAAAAAAGTTTCCCTTGAGAGTAATGTATTAGGTTTTAAACATCCGGTAAAAGCTCACCAAACAAGCTTGGTTTTGTCTTTTGGGAAAGAAAATACGCCTGATAATCCTAATTTGGTTAAGCCAGTGGAATCTGAAGTCACATTAGATTTGAATAAATCTTTGGAGTTGGAGCCTGCGTCAATGGTGATATATCGCTTTAAAAAATAAAAACAATTGATCTCAGATAGAAACTGATACTAAACAACTAAAAAAAGAGGATATATGAAGTTGATTTTGCGATTTGTGTTTTTTTCTTGTATAGGGTTATATATGGGACTGACTAGTGTATTTGCGCAAAAATATGGGCTTGCTGATACTTTTGATGAAAAGTTACGGATACCTCAGTTTGTCCAGCCGGCTTTTGATTATTGGATGCGTGATACTTGGGTAACATTGGGACCGGATGAGTATTATTATATGACTGGAACAACAGCTGATCCTAATCGAGTTTTCCCTGGGCAGATGCATTGTTGGGATTGGAATGATGGATTGTATTTATGGCGGTCCAAAGACATGAAGAATTGGGAGCCAAGAGGTCTCATTTGGTCTATGGAAAAGGATGGAACATGGCAAAAGAATCCGAAGATATATGGTAAAAGTGAGCGATATGCCAAAAGATCGATCAATGGAGATCCTCTAGACAATCGTTTTCATGCGGTATGGGCTCCTGAATTACACTATATTAAAAGCGTTAAAAACTGGTTTCTTGTGGCATGTATGAACGAATCCGCAAGTGGAAAAGGCTCTTTTATACTGAAAAGCATTTCCGGAAAGCCTGAAGGACCTTATGTTAATATTGAGGGGAATAAGGATAAACCTTTATTTCCCAATATTGATGGTAGTTTATTTGAGGATACTGATGGAACGGTTTATTTTATTGGACATAACCATTACATTGCTCGTATGAAAACTGATATTAGTGGTCTCGCAGAGGAACTGCGGACTTTGGATGAAAAGAAATATGATCCTGAACCATATATAGAAGGGGCATTTATCTTCAAATATGATAATAAATATCATTTAGTCCAAGCTATATGGTCTCATCGGACGCCCGAAGGTGATACTTACATTGAGAAGGCAGGAGTAAATTCTCAAGAAACGCGTTATAGTTATGATTGCATCATTGCAACTTCCGATAATGTATATGGGCCCTATAATGAACGTTATAATGCCATAACAGGGGGAGGGCATAATAATTTATTTCAGGCTAAGGATGGCAATTGGTGGGCTACATTATTTTTTAACCCACGCGGTGGACAGGCTGCCGAGTATAAGACCACTTGCCGACCAGGTTTAATCCCAATGATTTATGAAAATGGGAAATTCAGGCCTAATCAAAATTATAAAAGTAAATAATATTACTTTGGGCAAAACCGAATATTATGTTTTTCTTTAAAGAAAAGCTTGATAAAAGAATAAGCGGGAAAAATACTTTTCCCGCTTATTCTTTATTTAAATATCATTTATAGTCCGGCAATTTCTATCACCTTGTCTACAGCTGCGTTAATGCCATCCGGGTTTTTACCTCCGGCGGTTGCAAAATGTGGCTGTCCGCCACCACCACCTTGGATCAATTTAGCTGCTTCTTTAACAAGATTGCCTGCTTTCAAGCCTCCTGCTACCAGGTTATCGCTTAACATAACGGTTAGCATGGGCTTATTCTCGTAAACCGTTCCGGCAACAAAAAACAGATTCTCTGTTATTTCTCCACGAAGTTGGAATGCAATATTCTTAGCAGCTTCAGCAGGTATGGGAGCACAACACTTAATGACTTTGACGCCATTGATCTCTTGAATATTCTTAAGAAGTCTCTCTTTCAATTGTCCTTCTTTCTCCTTCATGAAATCATCAATCTGTTTCTTTAAGCCTGCATTTTCATCAATATACTTAGTGATTGTTCCAATCAAGTCGGGAGCATTGTTGAAAAGCCCCTTTAAGTCACGCAACGTGTCTTGTACGATATCCATCATTTCTTCAACTCGTGCTCCTGTATAAGCCTCGATACGGCGTACACCTGCGGCAACGGAACTTTCGGAAATAATCTTCACCATACCGATGTTGCCTGTTGCTGCAACATGAGTACCTCCACAGAATTCAACTGAAGAGCCGAATTGGATAACACGAACGTGATCGCCGTACTTCTCACCAAAGAGAGCAATAGCTCCTAATTCTTTGGCATCTTCAATTGGCATGTTGCGATATTCTTTCAGAGGAATATTTGCTCTTATCTTGGCGTTAACCATGTGTTCTACTTGGCGAATTTCTTCATCGCTGACCTTTTGGAAGTGAGAAAAGTCGAAACGAAGCGAATCGGGTGTTACCAGGGAGCCTTTTTGCTCAACATGCTCGCCCAGGACTTCGCGTAAGGCTTCATCCAACAAGTGGGTTGCAGAGTGGTTAGCAGCGCAAGCAGCACGCTTATCTGTATCTACGCAAGCCATCATCGGAGCTTCAGGATGTTCCGGTAATTTCTTGGCAATATGTATAGGCAGATTGTTTTCTTTTTTTGTATCAATCACCTCTATGGTTTCAAATTCGCTGACTAAGGCTCCCGTATCACCTACCTGCCCACCACTCTCTGCATAGAAAGGGGTGTAATCCAATACGATTTGATATAGAGTCTGGTTCTTTTGCTTTACCTGGCGATAGCGAAGAATGGATGTCTCATATTCAGTGAAATCATAACCTATAAATTCAGTTGTACCTTCTTTAAGTATAATCCAGTCACCGGTTTCAATAGCGGCAGCATTACGGGCACGCTGTTTTTGTTGTTGCATTTCGGCGTCAAACGCAGCGATGTCAACAGTCATATTGTTTTCACGGAGGATCAGTTCGGTCAAGTCCAAGGGGAAACCGAAAGTATCGTAAAGGGTGAAAGCATCTTTTCCATTGATTATTGTTTTACCGGAAGCCTTAGCATCTTCCATGGTTTTGTCCAATAGACGGATACCTGTCTCTAACGTGCGGAGGAATGAATCTTCTTCTTCTTTGATTACTTTCTCAATTAAGTCTTTCTGTGCAATGAGTTCAGGATAAGCTCCACCCATATTCCCTATTAATACAGGAAGTAGTTTATACATAAAGGCTTGTTTCTGTCCGAGGAAAGTATATCCGTAGCGTACGGCACGGCGGAGAATGCGGCGGATAACATAACCGGCTTTTGCATTACTTGGCAATTGTCCGTCGGTAATGGAGAAAGAAATAGTACGGATATGATCGGCAATTACGCGCATGGCTATATCCTTTTGCTTATCAACACCGTATGAGGTGCCGGCCAAATTTGCAATAGCCTGAATTATCGGCTGGAATACGTCCGTATCATAGTTTGATGTTTTTCCCTGNANAGCCATACAAAGACGCTCAAATCCCATCCCGGTATCAATTACTTTTGCAGGGAGTGGTTCTAAGCTACTGTCAGCTTTACGGTTATATTGCATAAATACCAGATTCCAGATTTCAATAACCTGTGGATGGTCATGATTTACCAAGTCGCGACCGGATACTTTGGCACGTTCTTCGGCAGGGCGTAAGTCGATGTGGATTTCTGAACAAGGTCCACATGGCCCTGTATCACCCATTTCCCAAAAGTTATCGTGTTTGTTACCATTTATAATATGGTCTTTCGGCAGAAATTGTTCCCAATAGGATGCTGCTTCATCATCACGTTGTAATCCTTCTTCGGGGCTACCTTCGAATACGGTTGCATATAGATGGGTAGGATCGAGTTTTAATACGTCTACCAAATACTCCCATGCCCAAAAGATAGCTTCTTTTTTGAAGTAATCGCCAAACGACCAGTTTCCCAACATTTCAAACATCGTATGGTGGTATGTATCGTGCCCGACTTCCTCCAAATCGTTATGCTTACCGCTTACACGCAAACATTTTTGTGAGTCCGCGACTCTCTTATATTTTGCCGGGTGGTTACCCAAAATGATGTCTTTGAATTGGTTCATACCTGCATTGGTAAACATCAATGTAGGGTCATCTTTTATCACCATTGGAGCCGAAGGTACAACCTGATGTCCTTTCGACTCAAAGAAATTCTTGAAAGAATCTCTGATTTCATTAGCAGTCAACATACTCTATGTCTCTATCCTTGAGGTTAATAATCTTGAAAAAACATCGCAAAGATAGCTTGTTTTTATTACTTTTGCTTTATCAACCTGCGAAATATTTCCATTAGATGCGCAAAGTATACTATATTTATAACCCGCGGACGCAGACTTATGACCGTATTTATCCGACTGTCCGTCAGCGGGCGTTGAGTATATTACGCCGTTTATTTGTCGGGATGGGTTTGGGAGTCGGATGTTTTATTGTGTTGTTGATTATCTTTGGTTCGCCTTCCGAGAAGGAATTGCGCAAAGGCAATAGTCAGCTTTTAGCGCAATATAATGTGCTCTCTCATCGTCTGGATGAAATTCTGGAGGTTTTGCAGGATATTCAGCAGCGTGATGACAATCTTTATCGTGTCATTTTCCAAGCAGATCCTGTTTCGTCGGTTATTAGGCAAGCCAGCTATGAAGGCACTAATCGTTATGAGCACTTGATGAATATGCCTAATGCTGATTTGGTAATAAATACGACGCAGAAAGTCGATATGTTGAGGAAGCAACTCTATATCCAGTCGCGCTCTTTTGATGATGTGGTGGCGATGTGTAAGAGTCATGATAAAATGCTGAAGTGTATTCCGGCTATTCAGCCTATTTCGAATAAAGATCTTCGCCAGACTGCCTCCGGGTATGGTACACGTATAGATCCTATATATGGAACTCTTAAGTTTCATGCGGGGATGGATTTCTCAGCTCATCCGGGTACGGATGTTTATGCTACCGGTGATGGAATTATTGTGAGAGTAGGATGGGAATCTGGTCTGGGTAATACAATCGAAATTGATCACGGCTTTGGATACCGGACTGTTTATGCGCATTTGCGCGATTTTCATACAAAGGTAGGCAAGCGGGTTGTGCGTGGAGAGGTAATCGGTGGGGTAGGAAGCACTGGAAAAAGTACCGGACCGCATTTACACTATGAGGTTCATGTTAAGGGACAGATTGTGAATCCTGTGAATTATTATTTTATGGATCTGAGTGCGGACGATTATGATCGTATGATCAGGATTGCTGCAAATCATGGTAAAGTGTTTGACTAGATTTAATATAACATTCTAATATAAAGATGTATGCTGAATAAAGATAAAGATCTGAAGCTTTATTATTCGATTAGCGAGGTTGCTCAAATATTCGATGTGAATGAGTCGCTATTGCGCTTTTGGGAAAAAGAATTTCCACAATTGGAGCCTAAAAAAGGTGGACGTGGAGTACGCCAATATCGTAAGGAAGACATTGAAGTTGTGAGACTAATCTATCATTTGGTGAAAGAGAGAGGAATGACAATTCCTGGAGCTCGGCAGCGAATGAAAGATAACAAAGAAGCTACTTTGCAAAATTTTGAGGTAGTAGAGAAACTGAAATGTATTCGTGCGGAGCTCTTGAATATGAAGATAGCTTTGGATGGTTTCACTTATGAGCAAGTGGAAAAATTAGAGGATAACGTAAAAGAGGAAAGTCGTAACGGAGGGCAGTAACAATTATCCTTCTACACGAGTGACCTGCTTGATATTCTGTACCAGTTTCAGGTTATTGCAGATCTTTTTCACATCATCAACATCATGCACGTATAATTGGATATTTCCTTCGAAAATACCGTCATTTGTTTCGATGGTCAGTTTTCTGATATTCACATTCAGCTGTCTGGAAATTACTTGTGTCACTTCATTAAGTAGTCCCATTGAATCTATCCCTTTGATGTAGATGTTTACAAGGCAAGAGAGACCTTTATGAGTATCCCATTCAGTGGCTAGAATGCGATTACCATAACTACTCTTTAGGCGAGCAGCTACCGGACACTGTCGCTTGTGGATGATAACACGTTCATTTTCATCTATATATCCCAATACGTCGTCTCCCGGTATCGGGTGGCAACAATCTGCCATGATATACTTCTTTTGGATATCCTCATCTGTTAGCTTAAGTACTTGCTTTGGATTAATCTTTTCTGTTAAGGGAGCGGGTAGAAGTTTCTCCATTTCGGGCACTTTAACTTCTTTATTGCCTCCAAAAGAGAATGTGAGATACTTTTTCCAGTTTGTACCTTGCTTTTCTTTGATTGTATTTCTGTCGGCATCGCCAAGTAGAATCTTGCCGCTTCCTATAGAAGCTAGAAACTCCTCGAAATTTCTCATGTTGTGCAACTTGCACAATTTTTCCATGATAATATCTTCAAGGCGGGTATCTTCATTTTTAAGGAACTCATTTAAGAGTTTCTCTCCTTTTTTCTGATTACTTCTTTGCTCTTTACGCAATATTGCGGCAATCTTAGCTCTGGCTTTAGCTGTAGTGGCAAATACTTCCCATTGCGGTTGAACACGCTGAGACTTAGAAGTCAGGATCTCCACTTGGTCTCCACTCTGCAGTTTATGGCTTAAAGGGACAAGCTTGTGATTGACTTTTGCGCCAATGCAATGGCTTCCTATATCCGTATGAAGTGAAAAAGCAAAATCTAATGCCGTTGAATTTTGAGGCATAGTTTTTAATTCTCCCTTGGGAGTAAACACAAAAATTTCCGATGCAAACAAGTTCAATTTAATAGTATCGAGAAAGTCAATTGCATCAGGCTGGGGATCATCAAGGATCTCTTTAATGGTTTTGAGCCATTTCTCGAGTTCGCCTTCGTCTTCGCTACCTCCTCCTTCTTTATATTTCCAATGTGCGGCAAATCCTTGTTCGGCCACATCATCCATTCGTTCGCTACGGATTTGTACTTCAATCCATTGCCCGTTATTCCCCATCAGGGTTACGTGTAGGGCTTGATATCCGTTAGCCTTCGGATGGCTTACCCAGTCACGAAGACGGTCCGGATGAGGCTTATATATTTTGGATATGGAGACATAGATATCAAAACAATCATTTAGCTCTTCATCGGGGTTGCGAGGTTCAAAGATTATGCGTACCGCAAGCAAGTCATATATTTCTTCAAATGGAACATGCTTTGTCTGCATTTTATTCCAAATGGAGTAGATAGATTTGACGCGTGCCATGATTCTGTATTTCAACCCCATTTTATCCAGTTGTTCCTGGATAGGAGTAGTGAACTCTTTGAAAACTTTATCTCGTTCTACTGCGGTTTCTTGAAGTTTTTCTTCAATTTCGCGGTATTCTTCAGGATGCTCGTAACGAAAGCTGAGGTTCTCCAGCTCGGTCTTTATTTTGTTTAATCCGAGACGATTAGCTAAAGGTGCATAGATGTATAGAGTTTCACCGGCAATTTTAAATTGCTTGTTAGGTAGCATGGAACCGAGCGTACGCATATTATGCAGACGATCAGCAATTTTTATCAGAATAACGCGGATATCGTCGGACATTGTGAGCAGTAGCTTCTTGAAGTTTTCTGCTTGTGCGGAAGCGTGATCTCCAAAGATTCCACCGGCTATTTTTGTAAGCCCATCAACGATTTGAGCTATTTTAGGACCGAAAATATTATCAATATCTTCTACTGTATAGTCGGTGTCTTCAACAACATCATGTAATAGAGCTGCGCAAATGGAAGTTGATCCCAAACCAATCTCATTACAGACAATTTTTGCAACAGCAATCGGATGTAAAATGTAGGGCTCACCCGAACGTCTCTTGACACCTTTGTGAGCTTGATTTGCAAAATTAAAAGCCTTGGTGATAATTTCAACGCGTTTACGATGCTTAGTAGCCAAATAATCATTCAACAGACCTTGAAAGGCCTGTTCAATCATTTCTTCTTCACTTTTCTCTTTTATATCTTTTTGGCTCAAGCTGTCTTCCATAATACGCTTTTTAGTATTGCGATTACAAAAATAGTCAAAATAAAATAGGATGCAATCCTCTTCTTTTTTTATTTATGTATCTTAAGGCGCTTTCCTGCAGCGATATTATTACCCTTTATTTTATTCCAGCGTTTTAGTTGCTTTACACTCACGCCGTATCTATCAGCAATTGTTGATAAACTTTCACCGCTTTGTATCTTATGTGTAGCTATTCTAGCTTTCTTGCGTGAAGGTCTGGAATATGCAACCGGACTTTCGGGTACTGCTACTGTTTTACGATTGGATAAAATCTCGTCACGTCGGTAAGCGTATACGCTGTCTTGATTATCAATGAATTTACTGATATAGTTGAGAGGTAGACGAAGAGTTTGCGGTTTACTGTCTCCCGGAATGATATATCTTTTGTATTGAGGGTTAAGACTCTTTATTTCATCAAAGCTGACGCCGCACACATTGGCTATCTGTTCGAAATGTACATCACGATTTATCTGAATTGTATCTGTAGCATCAGGAATATTGGTTTCCATCGGACAGATATTATGCTTGCAATAGTAAGTCATTACGTAATTGGCAGCAATAAAAGCAGGCACATATCCGCGTGTTTCTTTGGGTAAGTAGTTGAATATTTCCCAATAGTCGGTTTTCCCTCCCGCACGGCGAACTGCTTTGTTTATTGTTCCGGGGCCGCAATTGTATGCAGCAATAACAAGATTCCAGTCTCCGTAGATACCATACATGTCTTTTAAGTAACGAGCAGCTGCCCAACTAGCTTTTATCGGATCACGGCGTTCATCAACGAGGCTATTGCTTTCCAAACCATACATTTTTCCGGTATGAAGCATAAACTGCCATAATCCGCATGCACCAACTCTGGATACAGCCGAGGGATTTAAAGCGGATTCTATAATGGGGAGGTATTTGAGTTCTAATGGCAATCCGTAAGCATCCAATGCCTCTTCAAAAATAGGCATATAGAAATTGCATGCGCTTAACATGAAAGCTACTTGATTACGAAGGCGACCGGTGTACATGTCAATGAACTTCCTTACAGCATCGTTGTAAGGCATTTCCATGACTGATGGGATGCGTGATAGTCGATCGATATATACGGAGTCAGCAAAGTGTGGATTTTCAGTTGAGGTACTACAATCTTTTCCCAAATCAATATAATTCTTCGCTTTCCAGTCACTGAACAAGCTATCTAAAGGGTACGTCATACTTTTAGGTAGCTGAATGCTTTCGGAGCGTTCTTTTCCGTTTTGGCGGACAACTACTTCTACGCTTTCCTGTGCATTGACTTGCGAAATAAAGAGTGGTAAACAGAAAAAGAGTGAGGTTATAAAATTCTTCATGCTTGTTATATATTTATTCTTCATGTGTCTATTTCTTAGTGAATCACTTAGCTAAAACCGGAAACTACATTGTACTCCAAGAGATCGGTTTGAGGTCATTTTTCCAAATTGATTGTTAATAACAGCCGGTTCTATACGCATGCTGAGGTCTGGAGATATATCGAAATTTGATAGCTCAGCATCCACATAAGCATCAATAACCGAAATTAAATATACCCCGATAAAAGCAAAGATACTCATGTCCCTATAGCGGCGATACAAGTTTTTACGTTTCTGTAATATGGTTGTCAGCTGCTCATGTGAAATGTTATATCCCGGTGGTATTAAGTCGGTTATACTGGTCGACTCCCACTTCTCATCTCTTGCATCTTTATAGGCTTGCATGTAGTCCTTGTACATCTTATTATTCCAACTCAATGCATAAGCACATCCTGCAAATCCTCCATAAATAATAGGTAACTTCCAATATTTTCTATTGTATATTTGTCCTCCTCCGGGAATAACTAAAGCCAACCATGTGGCTTTTACCGGATTTGGGGTCCATATCTTTTTATTCAGAGCAGCTTGTATACTGTCAGAAGGAACCAATGCAATATTCGGAGTAATTTTGGTTGTCAATTCTTTCAATTTATGCCTATTCTCTGTTGCAATGCTGTCACCTATTATACTGTCTGCAGCTATAACTGCTGTTTCAACCTTTTTCTTATCCTTAAGTAATTTGTCTTTTGTTTCACTTGCCTTCTTTGAAATATTCAGGGAGTCTGTCGCTTCCTTTTGCATCCGCTTTGCCGCAGCTCTGGGATGATTTTGTCCGTACATGGCAATACCTACTGTTTCAAATAAACAGAGTAGTAAAACGATACGCCATCGGTATATGTTTTTAATTCTAATCATTTACTTCTTCAGTGTATCAAGGATACCTATGATACGCTCCAATTCTTCTTCGTTACTGAACGGAATACTGATTTTTCCTTTACCTTTCTCGGAGCAAGTTAATTGCACTTTCGTATTAAAGAAACCCGAAAGCTGCTTTTTAAGCACACTAAACTCAGCCGGGAGTTTAGCCCGTTTAGGTGCAATTCGTTTTGCACCGCTTTTTATCGTTTCTCCTTCGCTCAATGATTTTACAATTTCTTCTACTCTACGAACCGAGTATCCATGCTCTATAATTTCTTCAAAAACTTTAACTTGCAATTTCGGTTCATTCAGTGCTAATAATGCACGGGCATGGCCCATGTCTATTTGCTTGTATTGCAGTCCCATCTGAATAGGAGCGGGAAGTTTAAGTAAGCGGAGGTAATTGGCAATCGTAGTACGTTTTTTGCCTACACGTTCACTAAGCCTTTCCTGTGTAAGGTCATATTGTTCGAGTAAATGCTGATAAGCCAAGGCAATTTCTACAGAGTTCAGATCTTCACGCTGGATATTCTCAATGAGTGCCATTTCCATCACATTCTCATCATCTGCCGTACGAATATAGGCAGGGATACTTGTGAGGCCGGCTAATTGTGAGGCTCTGAAGCGTCGTTCACCGGCAATTATTTGATACTCATTATCGGATAACTTACGTAAAGTAATCGGTTGTATAATGCCAATTTCGCAAATAGAATCCGCCAATTCTTGCAATGCAGTCTGGTCGAAATCACGACGTGGTTGATTAGGATTTACGGATATTTTAGAAAGTTCGATTTCATTAATAGAAGAGGAACCTTCTGTCTGAATCTCATCCATTGAAAGTAGGGCATCCAATCCCCGTCCTAATGCATTTCTTTTCTGTGCCATAGTACTTTCTTATTAATGAGTGTTACGTTTAATCAATTCTTTAGCAAGTGCCATATAATTTTTGGCTCCTGTAGATTCTGCATCATACAAAATAGTAGGCATACCATAACTTGGAGCCTCACTCAACTTCACGTTACGTTGTATTACCGTGTTGAATACCAATTCCTGGAAATGACGCTTGACCTCATCATATATTTGATTTGCTTGGCGAAGGCGTGAGTCATACATCGTCAAAAGGAATCCTTCGATTTCCAAAGATGGATTTAGTTTCGATTTGATAATTTTAATGGTATTGAGCAACTTGCTGATTCCTTCCAATGCAAAGTATTCGGCTTGTACCGGTATGATAACCGAGTCGGCTGCTGTTAACGCATTTACAGTGATTAAACCGAGTGAAGGTGAGCAATCAATAAGGATATAATCGAAATCATCTTTCAGTGTAGACAATACGTTTTTCAGTATTCTTTCTCTACTTTTAAGATTAAGCATTTCAATTTCCGCACCAACAAGATTAATGTGGGAGGAAATCACTTTCAATGTTTCAATTTCAGTGTCATGAATAGCATCATGTACGTTTGCTCCGTCAATGATACATTCATAAATGGTACATTCAGCTTGTTTGATGTCGACTCCTAAACCTGAGGAAGCATTTGCCTGAGGGTCAGCGTCCACAACAAGAACCTTTTTTTCCAGCGTAGCAAGTGAGGCGGCAAGATTAATTGTCGTTGTAGTTTTTCCTACTCCTCCTTTTTGGTTTGCTAAAGCAATAATTTTTCCCATATTTTTTTATCTTTATCGGCAGCGAAATAAATGATTATTCCGAATAGTGCCTATACGAAAAAAGGAAAGATTGCGATATTTGTTGATAAGTTGGCTCTTTTGTTAATAACTCAACATCACTTGCTCTTCAAACATATCTGCCAGATTGATATACACTTTTCCTTTTGAGTTGCAAATATACAGAATTATATGATATAGAAACACTCTTTTTGGCTCGCTTGCAGAAGATTAAGATTTGTAAACGCCTGTATCGTTTATGTTTTTTCTTTTTTAAGCAAAGAGGCTCCGGCTTTTTCCTTACTTTTGTACAAAACATATAGTATAATATTATAGTTATGGAAAATAAGCGACCTTTGATATTGGTTTCGAATGATGATGGGATTATCTCGAAAGGGATCAGTGAACTTATCAAGTATCTACGCCCTCTCGGTGAGATTGTTGTTATGGCTCCTGACACTGCCCGCTCGGGTAGTGCGTCGGCAATTACAGTCACCGAACCGGTTAGTTATAAGTTGCTTCGCAGGGAAGTGGGTGTATCTTTTTATAAATGTTCTGGAACTCCCGCCGATTGTGTTAAGTTGGCATTTCATACAGTCCTTGATCGCAAGCCCGATTTAGTGGTGTCCGGTATTAATCATGGTGATAACTCTTCTGTTAACGTACATTATTCCGGGACAATGGGAGCGGCTATTGAAGGATGCTTAAAAGGTGTTCCCTCCATTGGATTCTCTCTCTGTAATCACGCTCCCGATGCCGATTTTGAGCCGGGAGGTAAATATATTCGCGAAATTGCAGCTCGTGTGCTTGAGAAAGGCCTTCCTTCGTTAACTTGCCTTAATGTGAATATACCTGATACCAAGGAGTTAAAAGGTGTTAGAATCTGCGAGCAAGCCAAAGGATTGTGGGTTAATGAGTGGGAGAATCTGACAAATAGAGGAGGCTCTTCCTATTATTGGATGACTGGTGAATTTGAAGGTACTGACATTAAAAATGAGAAGAGCGATCACTGGGCTTTGGAAAACGGTTATGTTGCTATTACCCCAACTACGGTTGATGTAACTGCATACGGTCTGATAGACGAATTGAAAACGTGGTTCTGAGATTTGATAATCTTATAGATTTACTCAAATGAAGTATTATTTGATAGTAGGCGAGGCATCCGGCGATCTTCATGCCTCTCAACTGATGGAGGCTTTGAAGAAAGAGGATGATCAAGCGGATTTCCGTTTCTTCGGTGGCGATATGATGCAAAATGTCGGCGGGACTTTAGTGAAGCATTACAGAGATCTCGCCTATATGGGATTTATTCCAGTGTTGTTGCACTTAAGGACTATCTTGGCGAATATGAAACGCTGTCGGGAAGATATAATCTCTTGGCAGCCCGATGTCTTGATATTGGTCGATTATCCGGGCTTTAATCTTAAAATAGCCAGCTACATTAAATCTCAGACGAACATACCTGTTTATTATTATATTTCTCCTAAGATATGGGCATGGAAAGAATATCGCATAAAGAATATAAAGAGAGATATTGATGAGCTATTCTCAATCTTGCCTTTCGAAGTTGATTTCTTTAAGAAGCATCAATATACTGTTCATTATGTAGGGAATCCTACTCTTGATGAGGTTGAAGCTTTTCGAAAAGGATATAGTGAAAGTAAAACGGATTTTTTGCGGGAGAATGAGTTATCATCCAAGCCGATTATTGCTCTGTTGGCAGGGAGCCGGAAGCAAGAGATAAAAGATAATCTGCCGGATATGATTAAAGCGGCTTCTATATTTAATGATTATCAATTGGTTATTGCCGGTGCACCTGGTATTACTCGCGACTATTATGACAGTGTATTGGGCTCTTCTGATGTTAAGATTCTTTTTGGGGAGACCTATCGTCTGCTGATGAATTCCGAGGCGGCTTTAGTTACTTCCGGTACGGCAACTTTGGAAACCGCTTTATTCGGAGTGCCGCAAGCCGTTTGTTATCACACTCCTATTGGTAAAGTAATTGCTTTTTTGAAGAAACATTTGTTAAAAGTGAAGTATATTTCATTGGTTAACCTTGTTGCTGATTATGAAGTAGTAAAAGAACTGGTAGCCGATACGATGACTGTCAATGGCATTCGTGCTGAATTAGAGCGGATACTGCATAATAATCACTATCGAGAAAAGATGCTTTCAGGATATGCTACTGTTGCAAAGTACTTGGGTGAACCGGGAGCTCCCGATAAGGCTGCAAATAAAATGGTAAACTTGCTAAAAGGTAAGAAGTCGTAACTTGCTTTTTTAAAAAAAGTCAAAATAGAGATAGCCGGTGCAGTAAGTGCCCGGTTATCTTCGTTTTAAGGGTATAGAAATTCAGAGATCGGTTGATATTAGAATAAAACTATAACTAAAAGGACTTTAATTATGAAAAAATTACGTTGGCTTTTTATAGCGGCTTGCTTATTAATTCTTCCTGTCTTGTCATCTTGTGATGATAACGATGGATATTCTATTGGTGATATTTCGTATCCGAACTGGTCGACAGTACGTGTGACGGGGAATGCCTTTTATCTTGTTTCTGATACTTGGGGAACACTATGGCCGGTTAATATTGATTTGGGATGGTATCAGCCTGTTGACGGACAAAGAGTTTTAACAGTATTCAACCCTCTTTATGATAATTACCAGGGTTACGACCATGCCGTTAAACTTCTGAGTATACGCAATGCATTGACTAAAGTTGTTGAAACAATGGCGCCCGGCAGTGAAAATGATTATGGGAATGACCCTTTATTCATCTATAAAGGAGATATTTCTATAGGTGGTGGATACCTGAATGTTATTTTTCAGCAAAATCTGCCAAAGAATTCAGAGACGAAACATCGCATAAGTCTTGTTCAATCTACAGAAAATCAATATACAAGTGATGGATATATTCACCTTGAGCTTCGTTATAATGATTACAATGACCTGAGTGGCTATCGTGCTATGGCTTTAGTTTCTTTTAATTTGAGTACTCTTAACCTAGATGCAGAAGCAATCAAAGGTGTTAAGCTAAAGTTGAATTCAGAGGTGAATGGTGAAGTTGAATTGACTTTTAATAAGAAGGAAAAAACAGAGCTTCGAAATTTAGATGGTGAAGATTTTACTAAAATGCAGTTGAAATAGCTGTTTCTTCATATTTTTTATAGGATTCCTTTGAATACAATTATATAATAAGAAGACGCCCTTTATAACAGAAATTGAACTGTACCCCAAAAGTTAGATACAAAACTTTAGGAGTGCAGTTCAGCTTTCTTATTATATAATGTCAGAGCTAGTTGCTACCGAACTACTTTATAAGACTTAGAATGTGGAGGTATAAGACTGCGGCAGGAATAGCCATCAATGCGCTATCAAATCGATCGAGCATTCCACCATGCCCAGGTAAGATATTGCCTGAATCTTTTATGCCAAGATGGCGTTTCATTAGAGATTCCGTCAAATCACCCAAAGTCCCGAAGATAACAATGATCACTGCCAATCCCATCCATTCAATCAATGTAAGGAAAGGGAAGAAGTGAGCAAAAGCTACCGAAGATGCAATAGAGAATAGACCTCCTCCAATACTTCCTTCCCATGATTTCTTAGGCGAAACACGCTCAAATAGGCGATGTTTTCCTATTAAAGACCCTACGCAATATGCACCTGTATCGCTTAACCAGATGAATACAAACATTGATAAGGGTAAGATGGGATTATAAACAATACCGCCAACAGTCGGGTCGAATTGGAATGCTAAAAAGTTTAGTAAAGCAAATGGTATTGCAATGTAAAATTGACTTAGCATGGAATAGGCCCAATTGGCTACAGGGTTCTTCTTTCTTAAGTAAAGTTCTGCAATAAATAAATAGAGCATGACAACTAAATAAGGCAGAAAAACTTGTGTATCCGAATCCGCCTGGCAATAAAACATGAAAGCAATAAACAAATATCCTCCTCCTATGGATGTAATAAATTTGTTTAACGATGCTTCTTCACTCTCATTGATCAGATGACCGAATTCTCGCACGCTGAGTGCTGTTATTATTGTGAATAGTATTCCAAATGATAGCGGACTGTATAAAATACAGCCCACTAATATGCCTACAAATAGAGCTCCAGTGATAGTGCGGAGTACAAAATTATTTTTCACTATTATCGGATTTTATTCTTTTGATTCACTCTTTTCTGGAGTCTGTACAGTCTTGTTTTCTTTTTTTGCTTCTTCCGCTTGAGTAGATTCTACTTCGGGAGTATCATTATCTGCTGAGGCATTTGCTTCTTCCTTTCCACTAGAAGAGTTTTCTGATGCTTTTGCAGATGAGATGATTTCTTCGGAGCGAGAAGTCCAAGGACGTTTTCCAAAGATATGTTCCACATCTTCTGCAAAAATCACTTCTTTATCTATTAGCTGCTGTGCTAATTGATTATGTCCTTCTTTATTCTCAAATAATATTTTCTTAGCCCTTGCATATTGCTCGCTTATCATGAATTTTACTTCTTCGTCAATAAGCTCTGCAGTCTTTTCGCTGTAAGGACGGTTAAATGAATATTCTTCATTATTGTAGTAGCAAAGGTTAGGTAATTTTTCGCTCATACCGAGGTAAGCAATCATTCCATAAGCCTGCTTGGTTACGCGTTCCAGATCGTTCATCGCTCCGGTGGATACTTTTCCTATAAATAAATCTTCAGCAGCACGTCCTCCTAATGTAGCGCACATCTCGTCCAGCATCTGCTCCTTTGTGGTGATCTGACGCTCTTCCGGTAAATACCAAGCTGCTCCAAGAGCCCTTCCACGTGGTACAATCGTAACCTTAATTAGCGGATTGGCATATTGCAGCAACCATGATATAGTGGCATGTCCCGCTTCATGTAAAGCTATTGAACGACGCTCTTCTTCAGTTGTAATCTTACTTTTCTTTTCCAAGCCACCGATAATTCGATCTACAGCATCCAGAAAATCCTGTTTCCCTACGAACTTCTTTCCATGTCGAGCTGCTATCAATGCTGCTTCATTGCATACATTGGCAATATCTGCACCCGAAAAGCCCGGGGTCTGACGTGCCAAAAGATCTACATCTACAGAATTATCTATTTTAATTGGACGCAAGTGTACGCCGAATACTTCTTTACGTTCATTCAAGTCGGGTAGATCGACGTGAATTTGACGGTCAAAACGTCCGGCACGAAGTAAAGCTTTATCCAAAACATCCACGCGGTTGGTAGCAGCAAGAATAATTACTCCGCTATTCGAACCGAAGCCATCCATTTCTGTCAATAATTGATTTAACGTGTTTTCGCGCTCGTCATTTCCTCCCATTGCAGCGGCTTTTGCGCGTGCGCGTCCTACAGCATCAATCTCGTCAATGAATACAATACATGGTGCTTTCTCTTTAGCCTGGCGGAACAAGTCACGAACACGTGAAGCTCCTACGCCGACAAACATTTCTACAAAATCAGAACCGGCTAATGAAAAGAAAGGTACATTAGCTTCACCCGCTACAGCCTTAGCTAATAATGTTTTACCCGTCCCCGGAGGGCCTACAAGTAATGCACCTTTAGGAATTTTACCTCCAAGATCAGTATATTTCTGCGGTTCTTTTAGAAATTCCACAATTTCTTCTATTTCCTGCTTGGCTTCCGCAAGTCCCGCTACGTCCTTAAACGTTATTTTTATAGAGGTTCCTTTTTCAAAAAGCTGAGCCCGTGATTTACCAACGCTGAATATGCCACTTCCGCCACTACCCATACCGCCACTCATGCGGCGGGATAAGAATATCCATAAACCGATAAAGAATGCTATGGGAAGTATTTGCCACAAAATGGCTACCAAATAATTCTGCTTCTTCTGATAGCTGATTGAACCATCAAACTTTTTATCGTCCTTTTCTTTCTGTAGAAAGCTAGCCAAACTGTCTCTTGAGGGAGCCTCCGTTGTAACCATGGGATTCTTTCCCGCTTTACCGGAATCTCCAAAAAAGACATTTCGAACAAATTGCGGCTTGATGAATGCTTCAACGCTACAGTCATCATAACTAACTACCTTGTTGACATATCCTTTTTCAACATATTGCTGGAACTGGTCGTAAGGGACGTTCTTGCTTCCTGAGTTATTGTCATTTGTCAGGTATAGCCCTAAAAGCATTATAGCAATAATCATATACATCCAATTCAAATTGAATTTGGGCATATTTGCTTTATTATTGGGTTTCTTATTCGTATTATTATCCATCGTTAATCAATATCAGGTATTTTAGTTAATTTGGCGTCTTCCCATAAATGTTCCAGATTGTAGAAATCGCGTACTTCGGGCAAGAATATATGTACAAGTACATTCACATAATCCATTGCCACCCATTCAGCGTTGCGTAACCCATCTACTGCAAAAGGTTTGTCACCAGATCCTTTGCGTGTGTATTCTTTAATAGAATCCACTATTGCAGCTATCTGGGCAGGAGAGTTACCTTGACAAATAACAAAATAACTGCAGATTGTATCATTTATTTTTGTAAGATCCGCGACGATTATATTTTTCCCTTTTTTTTCTTGAATTCCTTCTGTAATTTGTTGAATGAGGTTTTTTGTTTCGTTCATTATCATCATAATATTAAAGAATTTACAAATATACGGTGATTTCTTGTACCAACCTGCCAAAAAAATAAAACTCTTTCATTTTTTGTTTTTTTTTAGGTAATCTATTCCCTTGGTACCGCGCCTATTAGCTTGTTGCGTGGAAAAAAAAGTCTGATTTTATTGGGTGGAATTAAAATCTTTGTATCTTTGCATCCGCAAAAACAAAAGCAGTCTGGGCTATGGTGTAATGGTAACACTACAGATTCTGGTCCTGTCATTCCTGGTTCGAGTCCAGGTAGCCCAACTAAAAAAAGCTTGTCTGGTTTTACCAAACAAGCTTTTTTATAACCTCTCTCTCAGATCAATTATTGCGCTTCTTGAATATTTTCATCAATTACTTTGATCTTTTGTTGCACTAATTCCAAGTCGGCTTTTAGCTTTTCTACCTTTCGGTTAACCTCAGTCAGCAAAGTACTTCCTTTCTTAGAAGAAGTAGTTAAAAAACCTAAGTTGTTTTCATAAATCTGCAGCTCATTCTTCATGTTTTCGAATGTGTGCATGAGTCTCTCACGTTCCCTGTATAAAGCCTGGGGCGAATTTTCCTGTATATTGCTAATTGAAGATTTGAAGTTGCTTAATCTCTTATTTGATGTACTTATGTTATAGTGATCGAACAGCCTGTCTACTTGTGTGTGGTACAATTTATATAACCTGTCTTTTTCTTTAAAAGGTACATGTCCTATATTGTTCCATTCTTTCATCAACTCGCGTACTACGCGGATAGCCTCTTCAGCATCTGTACTTTCATCAATTGCAGTAAGCTTCTCTATAACCTCTTTCTTTAAAGATAGATTAGTGAGCTCAGTTGTGCGTTGTGATGAAGTTGCCGAGTTTTTTTGGTCAAAAAAGTAATCACATGCACCTATGAACCTTTTCCACACAGCATCCGAATATTTTTTTGCAACGGGGCCTATCGTCTTCCATTCTTTTTGGAGTTTGATCAGTTCGTCCGTTGTTGTTTTCCAGTCTGTGCTATCTTTTAACGCTTCGGCCTTTTCACACAATTCTCTCTTTTTCTCGAGGTTTTGGGCCATCTCATCCTTCAAGGTTTTGAAAAACTCACCTTTTTTTTGGAAAAACTCATCACATGCCTTGCGGAAGCGCTCGAATATTTTGACATTCATCTTTTGTGGAGCAAAACCAATAGTCTTCCATTTATTCTGTAGGGCTATAATCTCTTGGGTTTTGTTATCCCAAGCCGCAAAATTGGCTAATTCGCTATAGTCTATACCTTCTATAATCTCGCAAATTACGGTTTTTTGATCCAGATTATGTATTTCAAGTTCTTTCAGTTCTTCAAAATGCTCTTGATGACGACGGTTAACAATAGTAGATGCAGCTTTAAACCTGTTCCATACCTCGTCTCTTAAGTCTTTGGATACAGGACCTGTATCACGAAATTCCTGATGCAATTTTTGGAGTTGGTGGAAAGCCGATACCACATCCTGCTCATCGGCCAATCTTTCGGCAGCTTCACATAGATGTGTCTTTATTTCCAAATTCTTCCTGAAATCATATTCACGGAATTCGTTATTCAGCTTTAATAGATCATAGAATTTCTCTACATACAACTGATAGTTCTTCCAAAGTTCATTAATCTTGCCTTGCGGGATGAGTTTTACTTCATTCCATTGTTGCTGCAATTTTTTGAATTCGGTATATGATTTATTGGCATCTTCGGGAGATTCCACTAATTCTTTAAGTTCTTCAATGATAGAAAGCTTTATTTGAAGGTTGAGTTCTTTCTGCTTCTCCACTTCAATATTCAGCTCATTTCTTTTTTCTTTTATGATGGACATGATGCTTTTGAACTCCTCTTCAAGGGCATCTGCTATTGGACTAAAGTCTTCTTCGGCTCCTCCTTTTTCTATAAATGCCTTTTTTGCGACTTCTTGTTCAGCATTGTGCAGCTTGTAAAAAACTTGCTTCAGGACATCTGTCTCTTGTTTATCCACAGTTGCTACATCCGCAGATATCTCTTTAAGTCTAGCTAAAATTTCTTCTTTAGTCATAGTCTGAGTAGCATCTGTCGGCTTTTCTTCTTGCGTCACATTCTCGGCTTGAGGTTCTCCGGATATATTCTCAGAAACTTCTTCCATTTTTTTGTCTTCTTCTAATTCCGCTGGTTTTTCGGGGAGATTAGTGTCATGAGTGTCCATCATTTGTATTTATATATTTTAAGAAAATTCGGTGTATAAACTTGCAATAGCTCACAAATTAATGAAATAAAATCTTTACTTCATACTTTTTTTTATAGTTTTTTTTTATTTATGATAAAAGTACCGTAATTCCCATATATAGCATCATTCCTATGATATCGTTTGTTATGGCAATAAAAGGACCGGTAGCAATAGCCGGGTCAATTTTCAGTTTTTCTAATGTCATAGGAACTAGTGTACCGAAAATGGATGCAAACATAACTACTGCGAAGAGACTTATTGATACGGAATAGGTTACCGTTGCCGTAGCCCCAAAACGTATTAGGTTGTAGATGTAAACCAAGAGTGAAATTATGGTTGCGTTGATGGAAGCTACTACTGCTTCCTTTGCTACCTGCTTTAAGGTGTCTTTGGCATCGAGGGAACTATTGGCGAGGCCTTGTACCACTATTGCAGATGATTGCGTCCCTACGTTACCACCGGTTCCGCCTATAAGCGGTATGTATAGTGCCATTTCAGGGTGAGTAACGAAAGTTGTATGGAAGTTTCCCAATATCATGGAATTGCCTATCCCACCCAACATGCCGATCAGTAGCCAAGGTAGCCGTGCACTTGTTTGTCTGAAAACCTTGTCGTCCGTTTCCACATCTTGCGACAAGCCTGATGCCAACTGATAGTCGCGCTCCGATTGCTCACGGATTTCGTCCATCACATCATCCACGGTGATTTGCCCTACAAGCCTTCCGATACTATCCACTACTGGTAAAGCAACCAAGTCATACTTCTCAATGATCTGCGCTACTTCTTCAATGGGGGTGTCAACGTGCACATTGATGGGATCCTTTCTCATGACGTGCTTCACTTTAGATACAGACGGTGAAGTAATCATTTTCTTTAGAGGAAATACCCCTTGAAGCCTGTTTTCGTCATCAATCACATAGACATAATAGATTTCATCCAATTGCTCTGCCTGAAGTCTCATTTCTTTTAGGCACTCCGGCATACTCCAGTTTTCATTAACGGTCACCATTTCGGTTCCCATTAACCCGCCGGCTGTATCTTCGTCATATTTCAGCAAATCAACAATATCTCCGGCTTGCTCTATATCCTCAATATGGGAAAGGACTTCTTCTTGTTTATCTTCATCCAACTCACGTATCAAGTCTACAGCGTCGTCTGTGTCCATGTAGTCTACAAAACGTTTAGCTATAGTCTCGGATGGGAGGATGTCGAGAAGCTCTTTACGAGTATCTTCGTCCATTTCCATCAATACATCGGCAGCTATTTCGTTATCGAGTAGCCGATATAATATCCGGGCTTCCTCAGTAGAGAGGTCATTGCATAATTCAGCGATATCCGCAGGATGAAGGTCTGCCAGTAACTCTTTTACTTTCTCAAACTCCTTTAGCTCAATGTGATTCTTCACATCATCAATAAATACTTCTTCCATAGGATCGATATCAGAGATTATACACTCGTTTGAAGCGCTTTTTCCACTTGATTGGTCAAGCTGATGAACTCTTCCACAGACAATTGCTCCGGTCTTTTGTTAAACAGCTCATTCTCTGTGAGCGGACAGTCTTTTCCCAAAATAGGCTTGATTGAATTGCGTAAAGTCTTGCGGCGTTGGTTGAATGTCGTTTTTACCACTTGTTTGAAGAGTTTCTCATCGCATCCAAGCTCTTTTGTATCATTACGTACCATTCGTATAACGGCACTTTTTACCTTTGGGGGTGGGTTGAATACATGCTCATGGACGGTAAATAAGTATTCTACACTATACCAAGCCTGTATCAATACACTGAGAATGCCATAAGTCTTGCTACCCGGCCCGGCAGCTATTCTTTCGGCAACTTCTTTCTGTATCATGCCTGTACAGCAAGGAACCAGATCTTTGTTATCCAGCATCTTAAAGAATATCTGGCTCGAGATATTATAAGGGTAGTTTCCTGTCAAGACAAAAGGCTGACCATTAAAGACCCGTTGGAGATTCATTTTAAGAAAATCATCTTCAATGATGTGATCTTCCAGTGCCGGATAGTTTTCACGCAAGTAAGCTACTGATTCGTAGTCTACTTCTACCACTTTTACACAACGTTCCTTTTTGGTGAGGAACTGGGTTAAAACTCCCATACCCGGACCGACTTCCAATATGGGCAATTCGGGGTAAATATCTACCGTGTCGGCTATATCCTGTGCAACTTTCAGGTCTTTCAGAAAATGTTGCCCGAGAAACTTTTTAGGTTTTACTAATCGCATGTATCAACTTAATCGTTACTTTTGCAGCTTACAAAGATAGTTCTTTTAGGCGAAGAAAGATGAAACGGAATGAAGAAACTCATTAAAAAAACATTGAAAATTATTTTACCACTTGTGCTGAGTGGTTTTATTCTCTATTGGGTGTATCGCGATTTTGATTTTGCGCGTGTAAAGGAAGTTTTACTGCACGGAATGAATTGGGGATGGATGCTTTTTTCACTTGTTTTTGGTGTAATGAGTCATGTTTTCCGTGGATGGAGATGGAAACAGACACTTGAACCTCTTGAGGCTTATCCCAAGACAGGCGATTGTGTGGATGCGGTGTTTGTGTCTTACGCTACCAATTTAGTGATTCCCCGTCTAGGCGAAGTATCACGTTGCGGCATTTTATCCCGCTATGATAATGTATCTTTCTCAAAGTCTTTGGGTACGGTTGTGACCGAGCGCTTGGTTGATACACTGTGTATGCTGATTATCACGGGACTGACTTTTCTTGTACAAATGCCTGTATTTATGACTTTCTTTGAACAGACAGGTACCAAGATACCCACATTAATGCACTTGTTTACTTCAGTATGGTTTTATATTGTATTACTTTGTATTGTCGGTGTGATTGTTCTGCTTTATTACTTGATGCGCGCCCTGTCTTTTTTTGAGCGTGTAAGAGGTATTGTATTGAATGTGTGGTCTGGAGTAACTTCACTGCGTGATGTGAAAAATGTTCCATTGTTCATCCTTTATACCATTCTGATTTGGGTATGCTATTTTTTTCATTTTTATATAACATTTTATTGCTTCTCATTTACATCTCATCTCTCCTTCCTTGCTGCTCTAGTAATGTTTGTCGGAGGAACTTTTGCAGTCATCGTACCCACGCCGAATGGAGCCGGTCCCTGGCATTTTGCAGTTATAACCATGATGATGCTATATGGAGTGGATGCTACTGATGCCGGTATATTCGCTTTAATTGTACATTCCATTCAAACTTTATTGGTTGTTGTCCTCGGTGTTTGGGGATGGCTTCATCTTTCATGGTCAAACCGGGCAAAATAGTCTTACATCATTGTGCTATTGGAATAAAAAAGGTATATTTGCGAAAACTAACTTAATAGCATTATGAGTACGATTTTATCCTTAGCTCCACAAAATGTGTGGAAACATTTTTATTCTTTGACGCAAATTCCACGCCCTTCAGGACATTTGGAGAAAGTTACAGCGTTTTTAGTTGATTTTGGTAAAAGCCTCGGGTTGGAATCATTTGTCGACGAAGCTGGTAATGTAATTATCCGTAAGCCGGCTACTCCTGGTATGGAGAACCGCAAAACGGCTATTCTGCAAGCCCACATGGATATGGTTCCCCAAAAAAATAACGATACCGTTCACGATTTCACGAAAGATCCCATTGAAACTTATATCGATGGCGACTGGGTGAAAGCTAAAGGTACGACTCTTGGTGCGGATGATGGGCTAGGTGTTGCTGCTATCATGGCAGTGTTGGAAGCAAAAGATCTGAAGCATGGCCCTCTTGAAGCTTTAATTACTAAAGACGAAGAAACCGGTATGTATGGGGCTTTCGGCCTCAAATCTGAAACATTGAAGGGAGAGATTTTACTGAATCTTGATTCCGAGGATGAAGGCGAGCTTTATATCGGTTGCGCAGGCGGATTAAACCTGACTGCCACTTTAGCTTACAAGGAAGAGGAAGCGCCAGCGAATTTTGTAGCAAAGAAACTTGTGTTGAAAGGTTTGCGTGGAGGACATTCAGGCCTTGAAATTAATGAGGGACGTGCAAATGCCAATAAGCTGATGGCTCGTGTGATACGCGATCTGTTGGTGGAATTCGATTCTCAATTGTCTAGCTTTGAAGGCGGTAATATGCGCAATGCCATACCACGTGAAGCACACGCCGTAATGGTATTTAATGCTGCGGATACCGAAGGACTCGAAGAATATATCAAGGATTATGAGGCAGAAATAGCATCAGAATATACTCCTATTGAAAGCGGTGTTTCGTTGACGTTAGAGTCGGTCGAAATGCCTGCTACGGTTATTCCTCAAGAGATACAAGACAATTTCATTGATTCTCTACTGGCTTGTCAGAACGGGGTGATGCGTATGATCCCCACTTTACCTGATACTGTCGAGACTTCTTCGAACTTGTCGATTGTTGTTGCCGGTCAAGGAAAAGTTGAAGTCATCATTTTGGCCCGCAGCTCTTGCGATACAATGAAAGAATTTCTGGCAAACAGCCTGACTGCATGTTTCTCAATGGCAGGGATGAAAGTAGAATTGAGTGGCGGGTATTCCGGTTGGCAGCCTAATGTGGATTCTCCTATTCTTCATGCCATGAAGAAATCTTACCAACAACAGTTTGGCGTAGAACCCGCGGTGAAGGTTATCCATGCCGGCTTGGAATGTGGCATTATCGGTATGACATATCCTAAACTTGATATGATTTCATTTGGTCCTACACTTCGTTCACCTCATTCACCTGATGAACGGGCATATATTCCTACTGTTGCAAAGTTCTATGAATTCTTAGTGGCAACCTTGGAACAAATGCCTGGAAAGTAATTTAAGATCTGATAGAATGACTAGAAATATTTTATTGCTATTATCGCTGGTATTTTTGTTTTCCTGTGTCAGTGAAGAAGAAGATGAGCAAGCTCCCGATTTTACGGTATTAGGTATCACTTCCGTAACAATTAACGATAAGCAGTTTAAAGTTCAAGAAGATGGTGCTTTGCTAGATAGAGAAGGCGATAAGCTGATTATCATTCGAGGAACATCGTATACTAAAAGTCTGAAGAAGTCCCAAGTCGATTATTCGGTAGCCTTAGAGTCCTATCGAGAGTCGACAGTGAGTGTGGAAAGCAAGTATTCCGATACGAACATCTCGGTCAATCGGGCGGTAGGAGATAAGAACATTGTTACTTATACTGTAGACGTAAAACGTAGTGGTTATAAGGAGCATTTGATTTATACATTCCTCTTTTGGGTTATGCCGAGTTGATTTTATTTAAAGAATAGATGTTCACATTTCGTGAACGATATAAGATAGTCTCCCTTGGTCACTAATAAAATTAAGTGGCTAAGGGAGACTCTTTATTTCCATTCGCCTACTTCGGTTCATCAATGTCAGCCCATTCAACCGCGATATCTGTTAATGTTCTCACGGCCACTTCATGATTTTGTCGGCGATGGTACTCTGGAATGAAACGCACATGCACGCGCTTTATTTGATGTATGCCACATTCATCACGAGTCTGTTCACCACCCGGTTTACAGTCTGCCGTATACCAAAAAGAGCCTAGACCTTCAAGTTTTACACTACGCCCTTCAGTCAGGGCCTGTCGCATAACTAAGGGTAAGTTGAGCAACACATTATATACATCACCTTTTGTCAAGCTACTCATTTCTGCGAGACGTTCGGCTACTTCATCTGTAGTCATGGGATGTTTGGTAGTCACAGCTTGAGGGTACCACTTACCATTTACCGCTTTCTTTACTTTTTTGTAGAATGCCATTTCACTCGATCTTAATATTTTTATGATTCAGGTATATCTTGTTTATAGAATCATATAGTATGATTCTATAAATCCTATAGTACTTTTCCTGGAATCATATTATAGGATTCATAGCTCAAAGGTATAATAAAGCCATATCTTTCGCAAATAGTTTGTAATAGAATATAATTGCTTTTTAGTGTTTACACTGAAGCTGTTCTTTATTATACCGTTACACTTTCGAGGGAGCGAAGATATTCGTCGTCCATCTTAGCACCAAGGCCGGGTACTTCGGGTACGGTAATTTCACCATGGGGACCGTATGTTATGCCTCCAACGACGGGATCTTCGACAAACATTAGCGGAGTATCGAAATCATAGTATTGTATCATCTCACTGGCTAACGCCAAATGGGCGGATGCAGTAAAGGCTAGGCGTGATTCGAGAAAACCACCGATTTGGGTAACGATGTTGTTTTCCTCTGCGATATTGATTATTTTGAGTGCATCGTAAATGCCTCCTGATTTGCCAAGTTTTATATTAAACATGTCACATGCTTCCAATTGCAATAATCTGGCGGCATCATGGTGATTGCAGCATGATTCGTCTGCCATAATAGGAATTGGACTTTCTCTGCGTATATGAGGTAATTCCATGAATGCCCATCTGGCTATAGGTTCTTCACAGAGCTGTATATTGTAGGGTTGCACTGCGTGTAAGATCTCTATAGCACTGTCTGCACTCCAACCTTGATTCGCATCAATGCGAAGAGGAATATCCATGCCGATGGCTTCACGGATGAGACGGATACGCTCAACGTCAGCTTCTCTTGATTCTCCCAATTTCACTTTAATGATTTGGAAGCCCTTTTGCACGATGGACAGTGCATCTNTTGCCATCTTCTGTGGATCACCAATACTTACGGTATAGTCTATTTGTANCTTTTTGCCTTTCTCTCCTCCTAAATAACGGTAAAGAGGGACTCCGGCATGTTGTGCTACAATGTCATATAATGCCATGTCAAAAGCACTTTTTATACTGGTATTTCCGAATATAGTCTTTTCCATTGCTTCGGTGCATCCTTCAATATCAAGTGCATTTTTCCCTTTCAATGCTTTTGCCAAATATTGACCTACAATAAAACAAGTGTCCATACTTTCGCCATTGATGGACATGAATGGGCTACACTCACCGGAGCCTGTGATGCCTTCATTGGTGTGAATTACAATAACTACGTTTTGGGCGTGGGTGAATGGACCTAATGAAATGACAAATGGTTCTTTGAGCTTAATGGGTGACTTGTAAATTTCAATTTCATTGATGATGATTCCTGTTTTCTTCATTTTTCTATGCTTATTTGTATGAATTGTATTCTGCAAAATATGCAACTCTAATTCGCATACATCTCTATCCGTTTCGGTATACAACAGTTCTTATGGTTAGGATAGGAGTTGTCGTGTTATCTATTTGCTTTGTGTTTTCGCAAATATATATCATTTGTTTTATTTGAACGACTGCAAACTGTCTTTTTATCGCATTGTTCAAAACTCTTTTGATATAATAAAGAACCTTCGCTTGAAATGCTAGTGATGAAAACATTTCAAGCGAAGGAGTATAGAGGTAAATATCAATAACGAAATTGACTTCTGGGACTATTATTTTTTAGATCGTTCTATTAACAGATTGCTTATTGCTTCTTTTATAATAGGCTCCATCAATGTATAACCATCCGGGGTAGGGTGGACTCCGTCTTTAGAATATTTCTCAGGTAATCCGTTTTCTTTGTTTTTCATTACGGAGTGAAAATCAACATAGGTAATGTGATGCTTATCAGCATATTTCTTTAATAGCTTATTCAGTCGGATAATTTGTTTGGCAGGATCTTTGATTGCCGGCCGCCATGAATAGTGGGATGCAGGTAAGGTTGAACAAATGATTACCTTGATTCCGTTAGCTTGGGCTAGTTCAGACATCGAAAAGATGTTTCCGGCTATATTCTCTACAGACATATATTGGCAATTTTGAGCGATGTCATTCGTCCCGGCAAGTATGCTTACTACTTTGGGCTTTAAATCCAGAACATCTCTACGAAAACGTGCCAACATCTGTGCGGTAACTTGTCCCGATATGCCTCTGCCTATGTAATTGTTGGATTTGAAGAAATCGGGATGATTGCGGAACCAGCCTTCCGTAATGGAATTCCCCATGAATACGGCAATAGGTTGTTTTACAGTCTTGTTTTCCAACTCATACTTATTGTAATTAGCCCATGTATTATTGTCGGATAAATCATATCCACTCATTGAAATGGGCATTAGAGTGGGGAATACCCATGCGAAATGATGAGTTGGGAAAATATGAGGACGGTCTTTTTCGGTAAAGTGTATGAATGGGGTGTCATTGTATACCCCGTTCATAGCTTCAATCAGATTACCCGGCCAAGCTTGATGGGACTCTGTTGCATCCTTATCTTCACTTGCATACGATTGGAAAGAATAGAGAAGATAATCGAGGCTTTCCTTTATGGATGCTCCATCGTGTTCCCATACAAATAAGTTTTCACCGGTCAAGTGATAAATCATCCAGCACGAAGCAGTAAGAGGAGCCAACGAGAAATAGCTATCCCATATATCGCCGATTCCTTTAAGGGTTTCATCAGGTTGATTGTCCGTGCGGATTATCTTAGTGAATAGATCGGATTTTATGAGATTGACATTTTGTCTGATTTGCTCTTTCTCATTAAAAAATGATGCTGCAAGGAGTGAACCGAATCGTCCCCAATCTCCCCAGTAATCTTTACGAGTTCTTATTCCATTGGCGGCTTTCTGATAAATATCCGATGTCCATCTGGAAAATGTGTCTTTTTGTTTCATATCCCATATCGGAGCATCTGACAATAGTTCTGCAGCCAATAGCAGACCCGATCCAGAATAAGTCATTACCAATGCACCGTCATGACCGGAATATCCTTTGTTCGTTGTAGCCCACGCGTTTAAGAAGTAACAAGCTTTTTCACCGTACTCACTCTTTCCTGATAATTGATAGGCTAGTGCACAACAATAGGCACCGAAAGCATCTTGTTGCAAGGTTAGTGAATTCTTTTGATGTACCTCAGGCTGGTCGGAAAGTTCGGGTATGGAGAAATCTACTACGGCATGATGGCTTAGGCTTACTATGGAATCAGCATAATGCAATAGCTGCTTGTAGGCAGTGTAATAAGGTTCTTGCTGTTCAGATACTTTCTTTTTTACGTAAGCAATTTGAGGGAGAGGGTGCATACTGTGGGCTGCATTCAACCCCATGATCGGTAAGATGAGTAATACCGGNAAAATAAACTTTAAAAGAGTTCGTTTCATTGTATTTCTGAATTAATATAAGGCTTTTTTTGTGTTGAATAGTGCTACTAGAAAAAAGTTTTAAAGATATACTATATTTTGATGAAAATGTGCTTTTTATATAAAATATATGCTATTCCTCCATTCATAGAAATGTAAAGCAGAGCGTAGATAAGTGATGCTATCTTGGGTATTCCAATTAAATGATATAATGCAGTATAAATGCTTGCAGTGATGGCTACACCCAAAATCGGCGTTTCAAATATACAGGCAAGGAGACTCGCTATTATATAGATGAAAAGTGGATTTGTCCCAAATGCTTGGAACGGAAGACTCCACTTGCTTACTTTATTGATATCTACTATCCAAATTAATAATACGAGAAATAGATAAGCTAGTCCGCATGTGACTAATACATAGCTGGGACTCCATATTTTTTTAATAATAGGGCATCCGTAGCTTAGAAGGTAGCCCGAGAATAGTAGTAGAATGCCTGTGACTGTCAACGAAATCAATCGTTTACCCAGTGCTTTTTTTTGTCGAATAATTTCTCCGCAAAAGAAACCTATAATAACATGTGTAATGCCTGGTAATGTACTTAATAGTCCCTCTGGATCAAAATAAATATGTCCGCCATTAGGCAGCCACTCCTTATACATGTGGTTGTCTCCCCATAGTTTTTTGTCGATTATTGCAATGATGTTATGTTCTGATAATTCAAAGCCGTTTCCTACTTTTAAAATTATGTAATAGAGGGCTAGAATACCGATTGATATTGCAATAAGACAATTGCGTTTTGGTATTAAGACTATCAATAGCGAACCGGCGAAATAAGTCAAAGCCAATCGTTGAAGTACTCCTAATATTCTGATATTTTCTAGTGGGAAGAAAAGATTTGCTAGTGTGATATCTGGATTATTATTTACTAAATTGTTTATTACTAAAGAGAACCAAGATAAAAATATTCCAAGCAAAAAAAGGATAAGAGTACGTCTCACTAATTTCTTTCCGAATGCTTTCGTAAAAGTAGAATTATATTTAGATAAAGAAAAGCTCATTGACACACCCATTACAAACATAAAAAAGGGGAACACTAAATCTGTTGGAGTTAGTCCATCCCATTCGGCATGTCTGAGTGGTGTGTATATTTCTCCCCAATTTCCAGGGTTGTTAACTAGGATCATACCAGCTACAGTAATTCCTCGTAAAATATCCAATGATAGCAGTCGTTCTGATTTCATAATAAATGTGTTATTTAATAAACCCGGGAGTCCGTGAATGAATTCCGTTTTGTGTGAGCCATTGTAAGTGCCATGGCAGGCGTTCGGTAAAATTACTCCAATTGCGATCGCTACCCCATGCCAATTCCGCAAATGCTTGCAGAGAAGGGAATGTATGTTGCCCGAATTTCCGTTCGTTTGGTATCATTTCTGTCCAGACACAGGCCTGATACCCAAGAAACTTGTTTTTTATAATACCTTGGAATTTTGGTTCCAGATTAAATTGATAGAGGGATTTTAGTAGGTCATCAGAGGGTGTGGCACTTAGATAGAAATGCCCCCATTCCATAAATATTAACGGATAACCTTTCTGAGTAATTTCTCCAGGTTCATCGGGTAGCCAGTCTCGCCAGTAAGTATAAAGCAAGTCTTGAGGATTGTTTCCTATATAAGCGTCATCCCATGCCATAACTGTTTTTCCTTTACTTTTGGCATAGGTTGCTATTTGTTCTACAAAATAGTTTTTTAGTCCATTTACATCTTTTAGGTTCTTTTCTTGGATAAGTCCTTGGCAACGTTCACATTTCTTCCAGTTATCCATTTCCACTTCATCTGCTCCTATATGGATGTATTCACTTGGAAAAAGTGCGCTAATCTCATCTAAAATATTCTTTATAAAAGCATAGCTTTCCATTCTTCCTGCACAAATGGGATAGGAGAATTCTTTTCCCCATCCGGCTTGTCCGGTACAGGATAGTTCGGGAAATACCTTGATGGCAGCGGAGAAATGTCCCGGCATATCAATTTCGGGGATAACATCTATTCCCCGTTTTGTAGCGTAAGTTATAAAATCTTTCATTTCTTCCTGAGTGTAATAACCTCCGTATTCACTATTGTTTCTTATAAAACGGGAATCAATGGTGAAGTCGATATCTGAATTTGAAAGCTCAATGCATCGTTTGTCATATTCATCAAATTCCCGCCAACCTCCTTGCATTGTTAGCATTGGGTATTTCTTTACTTCTATTCTCCAGCCTTGATCGTCGGTAAGATGCAATTGCAGCTTATTGATCTTATAAAAGGAAAGGACGTCTGCTATTTTCTTGAGATAGCTGAGATTGAACATGTGACGCGCAAGGTCAATATGAAATCCCCTCCACGTTTTTTGGGGAGTATCGGAGATTATTAGTTTGGGTATGTTTATCAGTGAATTTTGCGTTGTACTATGTTGCAATAGAATTTGCCTTAACGTCTGTATTCCCCACAATAATCCTTCGGTCGTCTTATAACTGAGATTGATGCTTTCGTCAATGTTGATACGGTAACCCTCATCTCCTAGCGTATTATCTTTGGAAATACGGATGAATGCTTCTTCATTTGCTGCATTACTTATGCTACTTGATCCCAGTACTTGCATAAGCGTAATTTTTAATAGTTCATGAGGAATGCCTTCGATATCCCGACTGATTGTTGTTTCTTTAGTCAGTGAAAGGTTGCTGCTTCCATATTGGAGGGATTGTGGCAGAGGTATAAGTGAAACTTTGCTCAAAGGGGTACTTTGATTTTCTATGCTTCCGTTTTTGCTGCATGAATAACTGGTGCATATTTGCATTCCTATAAACAGGATAGCTAGTCTTTTCCTTATGAAATTATTATTCAACGTCCCATTCATGATTTTTATGTGTTTAATCGGCTAATAATACACTTGTTACGCTCTCTTTCCCTAAATAAAAAGCTCGAGCTTTAATTGTTTTTTCTTTGCATGGGACAGGAGTATCCCAAATAGGAGAATGGGAATTGGGTTCTGAACCATCCAAAGTGTATCGTATACAAGCTTTTTTTATGGAAGAATTAACATATAAAAAACCGTTTACGACTAAAATACCCGGGGAAGGCAATCTAAAGTTAATTTCCGATTGCGACAGATATGGAAGTTCTTTGCTGTAAATGATAGCGTAAAAGCGAGATAAATCTTCATTGAACATTTCAGACTCCTTTTTCCCTTTCATCATTTCCCACGAAGGATGGGCATTCCAACCTCTCTCAACCAATCCCAGTACTTTAGGAAATAGATAATAACAAACCCAATCAAAACTACGGAGTGTTTCGGTAAATAGTTGTGCTTGTATTCCTATAATATTTTTTTTATTTTCCGAAATTAATTGCTCTTTTCTATTTCCGGCCTCATCTAAATTTATCGGATTGTCAGAAAGGTCTGTTCGAGTAGATTTATAGTTCGAGAAAGGCAATATCGAGAAGGATTTAGCTTCGTCTACATATCCTGCCCATGAATGTCCTCTTTCATAATAATTGGGACAATACGCCAGATCCATATAGAGATTGTTGACATTACACAATATAACAGGATATCCTTTATTGGCAAGGTGATAGGGTATTTCATCATCGCCCCATTCAGGAACTGTATTCCAGCAGTAAATAGCCTCTGCAGAACGGAGTAGCTTTTCGTCTGTTTTTATAGTATTATGAAGGGCTACTTCCTGCCATCCTCCAAATTTTAAGCATTTATGCTCCATCGATTCGGACAATTTGATAAAGAAATTCTGAGATATATCATGAGTTGTTTTAAATCCTTCCTCTTTCATAAGCTCTTTAGAACAGGTAGAACCCATCCATGCTCCTGTAGGAACTTCATCTCCACCAATGTGGATGGCAGTTAAGTCTATTCCGGCGTCTTTATACATAGATTTAACTTCCGTTATGACTTTTTCTATAAACCGGTAGGTAGAAGGTAATGCCACATTCATTACATTGTCTGTATATGATTGGGCTGACTTATATTGGGATGTATCTTGCAGATCATTTAAAAGATATTCCGTTGCTTTTGACGCATTGTTTTCTTTATACTTATTGAAACGGGCTCTCATAGATACAATGGCTGCACGTGCGTGTCCAGGACAATCTATTTCAGGTATGATACGTATATGTCTTCGGGATGCATATTTTAAAAGATCTACAAATTCATTACGATTATAAAAACCGTTTCCCGGTGTATCGGCTTTTCGATCATATCCTCCATCATAACAAGGATATAGATGTGTTGATTCGTCATAGGTGTGCCCCCTATATGCTCCTACTTCTGTTAATTCTTCAAGCCCTGGTATCTCAAGCCTCCATCCTTCATCATCTGTAAGATGAAGATGCAGTACATTAAGTTTATAAGAAGCCATAGCATCGATTAGCTTTTTAACGTTTTGAATCTTTGTGAAATTACGTGCTACATCTAGCAATAATCCACGATAAGAGAGATCTGGATAGTCTATGATGATTTGATTGGCTAATACCTTTCGCGAACTTTCACCTTTTAATGTGGCTAATAATGTTTGTATACCGTTGAAAATGCCGTGAGAAGTAGCAGCCTCAATAAGTATTTGTCCCGGAGATATATCCAGCTTGTATTTTTCTTTATTTTTGGCTGTTATTTCTTCTTTTATTAACTTTAGTCTGACTTTTAAAGTAGCGATCTCGACTGCTTTTATCTTATACCGCTCTTCTAACAGTTCCCGTAGCACGTTGGCTTCATTGCTAAGTTCACTACTGTATTCCAATGATACTTGATGAGGTATGGTAATTTTCCCATTTCCAAATATTCTATTCTTAACGGTCGGTAATATGTCTGTTTCAGATTGAGCAATATCTGTCTTTAGTTGAGTATTTTTGTTGTAAATACGTTGGGGGGTCGATAATGCTGCTAATATGGAATCTGGGGGGGAGGAGTTACGATAACTCAAAGGGATCGGTTGTGATTCTTTTGTCAAGTGTGTTGATACCCAATAGAAGCCTTCCGGCGTTTGTGATATATTTGGAGTTTTCGCTGATACCGAAAATCGAACCAAAAGAGAATCGCCAAATTCGAGACTTTTGTAATGTTTTGTCGGACGTATCCGATAGAAGTTCCCGTTAAGAACTTCTATCTGTACGTCTTTCGAATGCACTTGCTTGATCTCTCTCGGTAGTTGTGAATAGTAAATCATCCACCTATTATCTATTCTCTTCTGAGAAACATTTTTTAAAACGAACTCATTATCATAGAATTTTGTTTCTGTATTGTAGCCTTTATCTGTCCACGTCAATGAGATGGGGGATTCTCTTTTTGGAGTAGAACAAGCTGATAAAAACCAGATAAGCAAGTAGCCGAAATATATTAATTTTCTCATGCAACAGTTTTAATATGATTTGGTGATTAAATTGTGACCAAGTCTAATATTCAGTTACTTATTCTTTTTATGGTTACAGTCTCTTTTCCTACTCCAGCCGAAGTATCAAAGGTTAGACAGTAATAACCAGGAATGAAACTCTCTGTGTTGGTCAATCCGTTAGAGCCTGAGATTGCAAAGCCTTCCGAGTCACCACTGATTGAGCCTTCCTGAAGTAGCATACCGCTATTTTTATTCCATCCAAGATCACTGTAAATCTCGAATTCAAACGATCCCCACTCATGAGTGTTACTTATGTACATACTGGCTTGATATTTATGATCACCGACTTTTACGGCATATGCCATTCTCGAGATATTGTCGATACTCCAACCATCATGGTCATAGTCTGTGTTCCAAACTGGGGCACAAGTAAATCCATGACCGATAATCCAGAAAGCATTAGGAGCAACATCATTTAGATGTTCGACCCACATATAGTTATATGTTGCGGAATAATATACTTCCCAGTTTCCAGTTTCACGTAAAAAGGTTAGTGTCTTTTTTTCCGGATCATAATCAAAGAAATCTCTGTTGTATGTATTTATCAAATCATCCAATCCAGTTACTTCAACGCTTTGTCCTTTTTTGAAGTTAATGGAGGCTCGAAAGTAGCCTCCACTTGCCTCAAGTTTAGTTCCATTTATCGTTATATTCTTTTGATAGCCAATTGCGCCAAGCTTAAATGTGAATATATTAAATGTAATCTGTTTGATTTGCCAATCTTGAAAGTCGAATGAAAAGCCCGGGTCTGTTTTTGATATGAGTGTTGCCTCATTAGTACTATCAGAATTTCCCCAAATTAAATCGGAATTATCCAAAGCTTCGTTTGTTGAAATTCTTCCAGTTAGTTGCATTGGATAATTTCCTTCGTCAGTCACATATAGATAGGGGTTATCTTCTTGTTGTTTCATAGGAATAATAAGATCATTATAGTGAAGATAGATTGTACTGGAAATACGGGGTCTTTGGATAGTCAAAGTTTTAGTTATTATCTGTTTACTTCCTTCTACATTTATGGCAGTGAGGGTAAGAGTTGCTTCTTTGTCATTCTCTAGTCCGGAGGTAAAAGGAATATATATGCCATGTTGCTTGATATTGCTTTCATATCCTTTTGTTCGGATCGATTCTGAATATATTACTTTGCCGGCAGTTGCAAAAGAAACGTCCAATGTGGATAATGGAGTCTCTTCATCACTAATATTGACTGAGAAAAAAAGAGAGTCTGTAGCCTTTACCTGATTTTCTACTGAAAGTCGAAGATTGGACATTTTGGGCTGTGAGTATGGATAAATGGCTCTGCCTCGTTCTTTTTCGCAAGATGATAGCAACATTAATGCGATACTTGCCATGAGAAGTAGCTTGACTATTTTGTTATTTATTTTCATAGGTTCAATAGTTTAAATGAGATTTTAATTAATATCCTTCATTTTGTACGAGATTAGTGTTCTTATCCATTTCACCCTGTGGAATAGGCCATTTTATTCTAAATCCCTGAATCTTTTTGAAAATCAAATTTCCTTTTTGATCTTTATGCTTTCTCATTACATCTATAGTGCGATCGTTCCGGGTAAGATCAAACCATCGCTGTCCTTCCATATAGAGTTCCAGTTGCCGTTCGTTTTCAACAGCAATTCGGGCTTCACTTTGCGCCATATTTTTGTTTAAAGATGAGTTACCCAAACCTGCGCGTTGACGGATTGTATTGACAATATCGATGGCTTTTCCGGTTTCTCCTGTCTCTACTAAAGCCTCCGCTTTTAGTAACATAATATCAGCCAATCGCATTAAAATAATGTCAGAATTCTTCTCGCGTATCTTATAAGACAACGGGTATTTATCTGCGGGCCAATAAGCACTGTATGGTACACTTCTCCAAAGTATGCTAGATGCATATCTCGTATCTTTTTCTTTATCGAATTTAGCTACTAAGTCGTGAGTAGGCGTGCAATATCGTCTCCAAGTTACTGAACCGTCTCCTTCTTTTAAGAATACCCAATATGCCCAGTTGGGGGAATCAGCCGAATAGTAAACCTCAAAAATGCTCTCAGTAGTGAATTTATGGTCTGGATTCCAGAGGTCATCAAAGTTGTCTACCAGTTTGTATCCTTCGTTAATTACTTTATTGCAATAATCAATCACTTTTGTGTAATTTCGACTATTTTTATCACCTCTTGTCGCTAAAACCTTCGCTAACAGACCGTACGCAGCTCCTTTGGTTGCTTGGAAGGCTCCTGTATTTTTACTGGGAAGATAGCTTATAGTATTTGTTTCGTCCAAATCTACTAAGATTTGCTCATATACTTTTTCTTCGGAGGTGCGCTTAGGATACATTACTGGGTACCAAGTATCTAAATTTTCAGATGTAATAGTAGGAATGAGTTGCAATACCAAAGGGATACCTCCAAAAATACGAACCAGATCAAAACAAGCCCATGCTCGGATAAATTTTGCTTCAGCTATTACAGCATTTTTTTCTATATCAGTAGCGGCTGATGCTTTCATGAGTTTGGTGTTTTCTATAACGTTGGTGGCTGTTCCAATCATAGTTAACCATTCCGACCAGACAAGACTTGCATGAGAGTTGGTCGATGTCATAGTTAGCAAGTCTACTGCTTCTTCATTGGTTCCATCTCCTCCGACGTAACAGTTATCTGACTGGACATCATTAAGCATGAAAATCTCCATTTGGAAATTATTCAGTTTATAAGTATTGTATGCTCCCTGCAGTTCTGTTTGAGCATCCGAAATGCTGAGGTACTTTGAAGTGAGATCTTCGCTTCCTGTTCCTTCTTGAGTGAAGTCTGATTTAGGCTTTTCATCGAGAAAATCATTGCATCCACTTAGAATGATAGCTGATAAAATATAAAAGCTTACTTTATATACGTATTTTTTTATCATAGTGTTATTCTTAAAATTCTACATTTAGACCGAATATGATAGATTTTGACTGAGGATATGTACCGTAATCTACTCCTTGTGCTACAGCACTTGTGCCGTAAGCGTTGACTTCGGGATCATAGCCTGAATATTTGGTCATAGTCAACAAATTTTGTCCAGTTATATAAGCTTGTAGTTTTGAGAGATGAGCTTTTTTTAACCATTTCTTATTGACATCATAAGACAAAGTCACCGATTTTATGCGGATATACGATCCGTCTTCTATGAAACGGGTGGAGTTATGAATGTTTTCACTATTTCCTACTCGTGGGATATCTGTGATCATTCCCGGGCGCTTCCAACGTGCAAGTACGGTCTTTGCCTGATTGCGGAAGTCAATCATTCCTTCGGTATCAATGCGGGTTGCATTAAAAATATCATTGCCCTGACTACCTTCAACAAATAAGTTCAGACTCCATCCTTTGTATGAGAATGTATTTGTTAGGCCAAAGATAAAATTAGGTTGTGCACAACCGATAGTAGTACGATCCCCTGGATCGAGGATTCCGTTATGATTTAAATCTGAGTAAGTGATATTCCCTGTCTCTGGATCTACTCCTTTAGAAATATATCCGAAAAATGTGCCAAGCGGCAATCCTTCTTTCAAGATCACAGCATTTTCTTTAGTTTCATACATTCCGGCATAGTAATAAATTTTATTTAGACCAAGTTTGGTTAGTTTGTTTCTATTGAATGAAATGTTAAAGTCTGTATTCCACTTGAATTTATTTTTAAAGTTTTGTGAAGAAACTGAAACTTCCAACCCTTTATTACTCATCTCACCGTCATTTCGAGTAATTCCTCCCGGTAAGTTCACGTTATCCGGTAAGTTAACCGTTAGGAGCAAGTCAGTTGTTTTTTTATAATACAGATCAAAAGCAAAGATTAATCTTGAATTGAAAAGAGTAAGATCCAATCCGGCATTCCATTGGGTTGTTTTTTCCCAAGTAAGTTCTTTATTGGCTGCTGAATAGGGGCTGATAGCTAATCCTGGATATAAATTAGTAGTAGTAGGCGATACTTTGCTGGATTTCATTGATGCTAAATACGAATAGTTTCCGATGCCATTTTGGTTACCGTTCATACCCCAGCCGACGCGAAGTTTCATGTCGGTAACAATTTTTTCTAGGGACTTCATGAACTTTTCGCTTGAAACCCGCCATCCGGCTGATACCGAAGGAAAATATCCCCAACGGTGCCCCGGAGCAAATCGGGAAGAACCGTCCGCACGGAAATTAGCTGTTAGAAGATATTTGCTATCGTAGTTGTATGCTACTCTTCCGAGAAAAGAGGCCAAGCTCCATGCTGAAGCTGAAGAACCGGTTCCATCTTTATCTATCTGATTAGCAGCTGAAATAGAATGGATGTCTGGATAAGAGTCTGATAAATCGAACCCTGCGATCCATGAACTATTGCTTTGGGCGTGCTGCTGTGTAGCTCCTCCCATTAACGATAAACTGTGCTTGTTAAAGAAATGATCATAAGTGAGTATGTTTTCAAATAACCATTCAAGGTTTCTGGAGAAACTTTCTTCCACTCTTCCTTTTGACGAGCGCCCGTCCGAAGTAGAGATAGGGTCTAAATAATAATTCCAGTGTGAATTGTTCAAATTGAGACCGAATGTACTTTTCAGTTTTAATCCTTTATACAAATCAAAAGTAAGTCCTAGTGATCCCTTCAGGTAATCGTTAGAAGTTACATTATCAGCTGCATTAGCTGCTAAAGGGTTTGCGATACGTGAACCATATGCATCTTCGTCATATTCTTTCTGGTTATTCTGATTCCACTTTTGCATAAATGGAGGGGTATTAAGTACTGAAAGGATAGAGCCTGATCGCATGGAACTTCCGTTCTCATTAATCCACGTTCCTTTTGTATTTGCATATGATAAATTTAATCCTATCTTTAACCATTTTGTTTGCTGGCTGTCTATATTACTGCGAAAATTGTAACGCTTGAAGTTCGCTTTTTTTACAATTCCCTGCTCATTGGTGTATCCTGTAGATATGTAATATTGAATTTTATCTGTTCCGCTGCTTACAGATAATTGATAGTTTTGATTACTTCCTGTTCCAAAAAATAAATTAGTCCAATCCACATATCTGTGTTCATCATCCGGTATAGTTGGTGCTACATTAGAAACTTGTTTTAAGTCTTTCATTAAATCTTTGTACTCTTCCGTATTTAAAGCTTCTAATTTTCTTCCTAATTGAGAAAATCCTGCATATGCGCTTAATTTTACTTGTGGAATTCCTTCTCGTCCTTTTTTAGTCGAGATGAGTACTACTCCGTTGGCTGCACGTGCACCGTAGATAGCTGCTGAAGATGCATCTTTGAGTACTTGCATATTCTCGATATCGTTCGGGCTTAAGTTTGAAATATCATCAACTGGAATCCCATCTACTACGTAGAGAGGATCATTGGAAGCTTGTACGGAAGTTGCACCCCGGACACGCACTGACATCCCTGTTCCTGGAGCTCCGGAAGGTTGTATGACCTGAATGCCGGCAGCTTTGCCTTGTAGTGCTTGTGCGGCTGAAATTATGGGACGTTCGTCGATATCTTGAGTTGATACACTAGATACAGCTGTTGTTATATCCTTACGTTTCATAGAACCATAACCGATAATTACTACTTCATCCAATAGTTGAGCGTCTTCTTTTAGAGAAATATTGTAAATATTTCGGGAGTCTATTTTTACAAATTCTGTTTGGTAGCCTATATAGCTTATTTTTAAGGTGTTTCCTGCGTTTGTACTTAAAATATATTTTCCGTCTATATCAGTTATAGTACCATTTCCCCCTTCTTTATCAATAATGATTGAAACACCAATTAATGCCTCTCCTTTTTGATCAGTAATTCTCCCTTCTATATTTTTTGTCTTTATGAGAGTCGTTTTGATGGGGATGCTTTTTGCACTTAATATAATTTGTTTGCCAGACTCGATTTTAAAATTAATATTTGTATCTTTAAAAAGTTTGTTCAAGACAAATTCCACTTTTTCATTTTGGATATTGAGGTTTACAATATGGTCTAGTCCTGGCAATTTATCTGTGTAGAAGAAGCTATAGTCTTCTTGTTTTTCAATTAATTGAATTACTTGCAATACTGTTTTATTCGATGCTTTTAAAGAAATCTGCGCATTGATTTCTTGCACGAAAAATATAAAAAACACGCATGAGAGATATAGTCTCCATAGACTTTGATTCTGTGTGGTAATCATATAAATTTAAATGTAAGATTAATTATACTGTCGTTCTCATAATCAAAATATAGAACATCTTTAGTGTATATACTTATGAACGCTTCCTTTTTAGGATGAATTATTTTCTATTTTACTCATAGCTTTTATTATTCTTTACTGATAATGACAGTGTCTTTATTTGTTTTGTAAGATAGGGGATAAGTCAAGCTGATAATATGGAATACATTTGCTAGACTGTTATTACGTATGCTTCCAGAGAAAGTTATATTTTTTAGCTCTTTAGATTCAAATTTTATCGTGATACCGTATGTTCGTTCAAGTGTCTTGGATATACTTTCTAAAGTTGCAGAACGAAAGTAAAGCATATTCCTTCTCCAGAAATCAATTTCACGCATGTCGGCTATTTTCTGCTTAGTGAAGTTCCCAGACAATTTATTATACTCTAATGCTTCATTGGGTATGAGTATTGTTTCTTGATTATTCCTATAAACTTTAATACGACCTTCTAATAAAGCAGCTGTAACATAATGGTCTTCTTGATATCCCTTAACATTGAAAATCGTACCTAATGCCTCTACTTTTAATCCGTTGCAGGATACTATAAATTTCCTATTTGGATTTTTTGCGACTTCGAAATAGGCTTCTCCATTTAGACAAATGGCCCTTTCCTTTTTATTGTATGCGTTATCATAGCTTAATTTACTTCCAGAGTTTAACCAAACTTTTGTTCCATCAGGAAGAGTCAAGTTCGCTTTTTGCCCATAATCTACGACTGCTTCAAACGGAACGTTTGTCGAATCTTCATACATATTAATTATGATATAAGATGACAAGCCAATGCATATTGGAATTAAAATACTTATTGCTATTTTGTATAAGCTAATTGGCAAACGATAATGGAGCTTTTGTTTTTCCTCTTTTTTAATTGTATCTTTTAAATTACTCCATATTTCTTTTTCTATAATTTGATTGGGCTCCTTTATACAATTTTCCCACGCCTTTTCACAATAAGAATCAAATTCCTTATGATTATCATAGGAGGCTATCCAATGGCTTAACGCTCTTATTTCATCAATAGTTGCTCTTTTAGTAAATAGCTTTTCTATTAGTATGTTATATTTATCTGAATTATCTTTCATTTCTTAGCCTTTTTATATTATAGTAATAGAATTCAAAAATGGATTACAGATGTCAGTCTTTAGATTGCATATTTGTGCTTTATTAACAACAACTGTACAATAAAGCCCAACATCCTATAAAAGCAATTTTTCCCATTCTTGCCCTCAAAAAGTGAATAGAGCGTTGGACTTGGGTTGATACCGTTTTTTCAGATATAGATAGTCTTGTTGCAATCTCTCTATAACTCATGTCCGCTTTCCAGTACAGAATAAATATTCTTCTTCTAGCTTCTGGTAGCTCATTGATTAATTTCATGATATAATCTTCAAAGAATTTAGTATCTAGGTCATTCTCAATATAAGAAATATTACCATCTTCTATTTCTTCTCTCTTCCCAAGATAATTTTGTAAAAGCAATTCTCTTTTTATATAATGATAGACCATATTCTTTGAAATTTTGAAAAGATAACCTTCAAAATTTTCATCACAGTTTATATTTTCTCGCTTATCCCAAATTAATAGAAAGACGTCTTGCGTGAGATCTTTTGCAATATTTGAATTTTTTATTATAGCACATATAAAATGATATACCCACCCGTTATAAAGTCGATATATCTTCTCAAATTCTTTTATTTGCCCTTTTTTGAGAGCTTTTAGCGTGCTTTTTTCAACGCTGGTCATAGTTTACTTTATTATAAAGTTAGAGATTTAAGCTTATATTTATAGTTATAGGATCTAAAGAGTAAAAAGGACTACAAAAATATTATAAATAACATATTTTAATAATATGTTTTTCGATTACTTGTTATGAATTTCTAATCTAATAAAATGGTGCTGAAATAAAAAGCTCTTTTCCTGAAAACACTCATTCATCGCAGTTTTTTCGTATGTTTGTGTCAATAGAAAGTTATCCTAGATGTTTATTCAATTGACTCTTGTAAGTATGATCCACATCAATAAAAAGTATCTTTTTTCTCTGCTTTTATTACTGTACGTTTTTGTTTGTAAAAGCCACGCTATTGATGACAAAAAGTATGGTTATGGTTTGACTTTTTGGGCTCACTCTACTAATCAGGATCAAAGAACGTCTTTAGAACTCGCTCCTGATGCTCCACTTCATCTTCCTTGCGATGGCTTTTCGTTAGAATTCGATATAAAGTTAAGGAAAGAAGTCTATACTTATGGGTATGTGACACGGATTATTTCCAATGATTCTTCGTGCTTGGACTTGATTTCTTATTTGGTTTCTGCTAAAGTAAATGTGGTGTTTACAGTTGATGGAGGAGTGGTTGAAAATAAGGAGTTTATAAATCCTTCTTGCGTCATGGCAAACAAGTGGATGCATGTGAACATCCGGTTTACTCCCAACTCCGTTTATGTTCAAATGGGCAAATTAAAGACGGTACTTCCCCATACCTTTAAAAGTTTTAAGAATATCAAGATATATTTTGGGGGTAGTAAGCATTCTCATTTTTTCTCTACCGATGTGGCACCTATGACCATTCGCAACATTGTTATTTCCGATAATAAAGGCAAAGAGTTAAGAAAATGGCGACTGGCTCAACATGACAGAAATTCCACATTAGATAGTATTGAAGGAGCAAAAGCATTAGTGAAGAATGGTATATGGGAAATAGACAAGCATACCAAGTGGGCTTTAATTGAAAGTATTGAAATCGATAATATTAATCCGCAAAGTGCTTATGACGATGTAGGGGGGCGTATTTTTATTGCTTCAAGTCATCGTCTGTACATTTATAATCTATACGCCAATAGATTGGATTCTGTTTCTTTTGCCGGGCATCCGTATATGGGAGTTTCCAGTCAGATGATCTATGATCGTGGAACCGACAGGTTAATATCATATAGCCCTACTATAAAAAAGTTGAATTTCTATGATTTTAAGCGAAGAGTTTGGAGTTCTACCGCCAATATTGTTGTCACCATGCGTCAACACCATAACCGTTTTATCGATTCCACTCGAAAGGAACTGGTTTTATTTGGTGGCTATGGTCAGCATCATTATAATGCTTTGCTTAGTCGGGTTCCTTTGGATGGTTCAAAGCAATGGCATACCATTTCATTAGCCCCAATGATTTGTCCTCGCTATCTGAGTGCATTATGTGTTGAAGATGAAGATAATGTGCTTATAATGGGTGGACATGGAAGCAAGTCAGGGAAGCAGGAAGAGTCGCCGACTAATTTCTATGATCTGTATCGACTTAATTTTCATACAGGTATGTGTCGTAAACTCTGGGATTTTCAGAATGATAAAGATCATTTTGCTTTCGGCAATTCTATGGTTCTTGATTCGGCTACTAATAGTGTATATGCTTTAACTTATAATAATGATCGATATAATACATTTCTTTATCTAAGCCGTTTTAATATAAATGCTCAATCGCCTGCACAGCAGATTATGGGAGATTCAATCATCTATAACTTTTTAGATATTCATTCATATTGCGATTTATTCTTGTGTAAACCTACTTCTTCCCTCTATGCTATCGTGATGCAAGGATACGGCGATAATAATTCGAAGATATCTTTTTATCGATTGGCTTTCCCTCCCATTTTAGAAAAGGATGTTTTGCCTCATTACTCAGGGGGATATTCATTCTATCTTGTTGTTTCATCATTAATCATAACTTTTATGATTGTGTTCTTGATTATTGTGCTTCGGACAATGAAAGAGAAAAAAAAGACTGGCATGGCATCTCTAACCGACGCTGAGGAGAAGCTGTATGGAAGCTTGGATGATACCCAACCAGTAACTATATATGAAGAAAAAGGCTATTCGAAGATACTCTTGGTAGGAGGCTTTTTAGTCACCGACAAGAGAGGCCAAAACATAACGGGGGAATTCACTCCAACTCTAAAGCACTTATTCTTGTTTTTATTTCTGAATTCTATGAAAGATGAAAGAGGTACTACTTCAGAATGCCTTGATGAGACGTTCTGGTTTGATATGAGCAAATCTAATGCTTCCAATAACCGGAATGTCAATATCAGAAAGTTAAGATTAATTGTCGATAGGATTGGTGGTGTGAGTATATCGAGCCGAAATGGATATTGGAATCTGTCTCTTCATGATGAAGTGGTGTGCGATTATAGGGATATTATGCAGATATTGAGTGAGTTTAGAAAGAGAGAATCCTCACTCACTCGGGAAAAATTGGAATTACTTGTGTCAAGAGCTAGCGGAGGGGTATTACTGCCTAATATTTCTTCGGAATGGCTTGATGAATATAAATCGGAATATGGGGTTGCTGTTACGGAAACATTATTATCGATAATAGATCATCCTGCTTTTAGAAGCGATATGCGTTTGTTGCTCAAAATAGCTGATGTAGTATTGGCTATTGATAGCATTGATGAAGATGCAATTCGCTTAAAATGTCGCATACTCAATCAAATGGGACAGAAAGGCCTTTCTAAACAAAGCTTTGATAAGTTTTGCAATGAATATGAACGCCTGTTGAATACCCATCCCGATTTTTCTTATAAAGACATCGCTGGATTTTCTTGATGGAATATACAAAAGCAGTAGATCACTCTGAAGAGATATATCTACTGCTTTCTGCTTTATTTATTGTAACCTATTGATAGCTGTTATTTTGCACTGTAAGGGCGATCTTCAATTTTACTGCCAAATAATTTATTGGGCGTATTACCCATGATAAACTTTAATGTACCGCCATTCATTATATCTTGATACGTGATATAAGATTTTTCATAGGCATTACCATTTAGCATAGCCGACTGTATGTAAACATTTTTGTCATTATTATTTTCTGCAATGACGCTGAACGTTTTTGAATGTGGTAATCGGATTGTCGCTTTATCGAATAAAGGACTTCCAAAAACAAAGATTCCATTGGATGGATTCACTTGATAGAACCCTAATGCAGACATGATATACCATGCTGACATTTGTCCGCAATCTTCATTACCGATAATACCGTCCGGCTGATTAGTATAGAAATCTTTTTCTATGAACCTGACTTTTTCAGCAGTCTTCCATTGTTCACCAGCATAGGGATAGTAATAGCAGAAGGGATGGCTTGGCTCGTTTCCATGCGCATACTGACCGATTAATCCACTGATATCGGGTGGGGCAGACTCACCCATATCCCCTTTTACGGTGAATAATGAATCTAGTTTAGAGGTGAAAGGTGCATCGCCTCCCATAATATCTATTATGTTTTCAGGGCATTGAGGGTTGAAGAAAGTATATTGCCATCCTGTTCCTTCAGTATAATCTCTCGATTTGAAAGGACTGTACGGAGCTCGCCAACTGCCATCATCCATCTTTGGGCGTATAAATTTGATGTTGTTATCAAAATACTTTTTATATGATTTACCTCTTTCGAGATAGGTCTCATACTCTTTGGCTTTATTCATTTTCTTTGCCATCAAAGCTATTCCCCAATCATCGGCTGCATACTCAAGGGCGATTGAAGTTGCTTCACTTACTTTGTCACAAGGTATATACCCTTTCTCCATTAAATAGGTCACACCTTTTTGCTTTGGATATGTTGCGGAAGCAGTCATATATTTAAAAGCCCTTTCGGCATCGAAGCCGTGAAATCCCTTCAAATAGGCATCTGCAATAATCGGCACGGCACTGTAACCTGGCATGCACTCGGTTTCTCCACCATTTAGTGGCCAAATAGGAAGCTTGCCTTGCTGATCATAGATGCTTAAGAAAGAGTTGACGATATCATTAACCATATAAGGTTTGGTGATACTGAATAAAGGATTTAAAGTGCGATAAGTATCCCATAACGAGAAGCAGGAATAGTTAGTCCATGCTCCTTTATACACTTTGTCGTCATGTCCTCTGAATTCTCCGTTCACGTCGCAATATAATTGTGGAGCCATACAAATATGATACATTGCTGTATAAAATACTTCTTTCTTACTACTGTCTGATGTACTGATTTGTATTTCAGATAGCTGTTTGTTCCATTTCTCTACAGCCTGTTGGTGAACTTCTTCAAAGTTCCAGCCTTTTATTTCTGTATTCATATTTATTTCGGCATTCTTGCAGGATACAGATGAAAGCGCGACTTTGAGCATTGCTTCGTTGTCTACACCTTTGAGTGTTATCACACATTTTGCTCCGGCACTTTTGGGGGACTTTTTCTGCACATCTCCTGTTTTGATTTCATCTTTGCCTGCATAAGTATCATTATTATATACAAGCATTGATTCAATGGGATGATTGAATTTTAGAATGAAGAAGACTTTACGTGTCGGACTCCACCCGTGTGTGAATCTATAACCTTCAATAGTGTAATCATCTATTTTTTTAGCATAAGTAGCGAATGCTTTAGAGTCAATTCCTTCAACTAGATTAAGCAGTATATGTTTTTCACTGTTTTTCGGAAATTTGTAGCGATGTATGGCTGTTCGCTCCGAAGCTGTCATTTCAGCTTTGACGCCATTGCTCATATTGATGGAATAATATCCCGGAGACACTTTTTCTTGGTTGTGGTTATAATATATGGAACAGGAATTACTAATATCATTCTGCTCACCTCTATGCGTCCTTACTTTTCCAATATAAGGCATAATCAGAACATCACCCAAATCGGCACATCCGGTTCCACTTAAATGGGTATGGCTGAAACCAATCAGTATGCTGTCGGAATAATGATAACCTGAGCACCAATCCCAGCCTTTAAATATATTTTGAGGACCGACTTGCACCATACCAAAAGGAACGTTTGCTCCTACAAATACATGTCCGTGACCACTAGAACCTATATATGGTCTTACGTAAGCTGTGTAATTGCTTTTTTCAATAGTACGGCTACTTTGGCACAGGAGTTTCGAGGGTATTATTGACAGTGCACATAATAAAATGAATTGATAAAATTTCATAATTTTGCTTTTTTCAAAGAGAGGGTATTACGGGTAATACCCTCTCCGGTTTATTTCTAATTATTTGCTCGCGTATCCTTCATTCTGAACTAAGTTGGTATTTCTTTGCAGCTCGCTTAGAGATATCGGGAACACAAGATCTGTATTCTTGAATGTTGCTCCTGCTGCATTTTGCGTTCCAATTAAATCAACATAGCTTACTTTTCCCTTTTCGGATGCAGAAATTACGGGGAATTTCATTGTACGGACGCAATCATCCCATATCTTAAATTCCAGTGGGAATTCCCGTATTCTTTCAGTCCAACAAGCTTCTATAAAATCTTGTTTGGATAAAGTCAATAAGCTGGCTTTTATCTCGCTTAGCGTTTTTCCTTCGGTATTAGCTCTTGCTTGTATCTGAGCCAAATATCCTGCAGCTTCATCTGTCACTCCATCTGTTTGGGCTATTGATTCTGCATAATCTAAGTAGGCTTCTGCCAATCGATAGAAATTCCAGTCTTTTGTTCCTTTTCCTGTGCTAAGTACTGCAGATTCGTCATAATAATACCAGCATCCGGCCTGTCCCGTTGGTGCCGTCCATGTTTTATTATTATTTGGATTGGTATAATTCCAATGGAAGAATTGATTGGGCTGAATACGTAGGTCCTTGGAATTGTAAACATTCAGGAATCGATCGATTGGGCCGTATACTCTCTCAAATATTGAGAATGTACCAAATACAGCTGTTGCTGAAGATGAGAAAGCATAAGTCGGCCACCAACTGCTATTGTTTATTGAGGCATCAAACTCTTGGCAATAAATAACTTCATCCAAATCATCAGTGGAACGTAATTTATTGTAAGCGCTATTGGCTGAAAGATCTGTATTTGCCGTCAGAGTGTGAGGCGATTCTACAACGATTTTTGCATAAGTTTTGGCATTTGCATAATCTCCTTGATGGAAATAGACATCGGTCAATACCATTGCAGCAACATACTTTGTGATGCGGTGACCGTTCGCAGCAAATGTTTTAGCTGGTAAAACATTGATAGCATCTTTTAAGTCTGTTTCTATTTGCGCATATACTTTAGCTGCAGTTTCTCTTTTCGGGAAAAGGTTATTTAATGTTGTCGGTTCCAAAAGTAAAGGTACATCACCGAATGTCTTTACTAAATAGAAGTAATTGAAAGCACGGAAGAATTTAGCTTCAGCCATTAGTTGATTGGCCGTGTTGCTGTCCATGCTTATACCTGGAATACTTGCTATGGCATTGTTTGTTACATTTATTGCGGCGTAGCAATTATCCCAAATGTCATCGGAAGTATCAGAAATTTCATTGGTATGGTCTTGACGGTTTAGAAGTCTTGAATATTTACAAACAACTTCTTGTCCTTCATAACTATTGCTGAAGTAGCCGGTCAGCATTCCCGTTATGGATGCTTTAGGACCCACATATGCGCTGGATGCATTGGATATACGTCCGGGGGCTCCGTTGCGATATAAATAGTTGATGTTTGCAGTAGCTTGAGCTTCCGTCTTATAGTAATCGACACCTGTCAAGTCCGACTTCGGATTTTCATCTAGGAAATTGTTACATGAAGTCATTCCTAATAGACATGTGGATAGTATTAATATTATTTTTTTCATAACAATCTTATTTTTAGTGTTCATTAAAATGTTACATTCACTCCTAAAGTCCATGTTCTCGCCCTTGGGTATGCAAAGAACGTCATATTCTGTCCAAACTTATTGGAATCACCTTGTGAAGTGGATTCCGGGTCGTAACCGTTGAATTTATTTGAACAGAGAAGGAATGCATTGTTTACACTGGCATATACGCGTAGATTAGATAAACCGATAGACTTGCACATATCATTGGTGAAGGTATATCCTAATTGGATTAGGTTTCCACGTAGATATGAACCATCGGATATCCAGGATGAGTCGACAGTAGTGTTTTGCCCTGCATGTCCTGAGTTGCACAAATATATAGCTTGCTGCATCGTGTTAGGATTACTTCCATCATAAGCTCCGTATAAGATGCTCTTCAGTCCATTGGTAATACCAAAACGGTCATGAGTTGAATGGTAGAATTGTTGCATCGTTTCTACACCCCATACAAACTGTAGGTCGACTGTCAAATCGAAGTTTTTATATGAAAAGTTATTGATGAAGCTTCCGGTCCAGTCAGGCATTCCCTTTCCTAAAATTTCTTTTTCATTAGTGCGTTTAGCGCGACCAATTTGGTTCTTATCACATTTTCCTGCTGTATAATCTTCTTCTGTATACACTCCTAATCGTCTATATCCATAGAAACTACTCAAATTTTCTCCTACACGAAGAATACTTTCTGATCCACCTACCCAACCGTTTAGTTCAATATCTTCATCGTTCTCTCCTAGATGGAGGATCTTATTTTTATTATAGTTCAAGTTTAATGTGGCATTCCAATTGAATCCTGTCTTTGTGGATATTGGAATAGCATTTACCATTAAATCCATTCCTTGATTTTGTACGGAACCAATATTCTTATAAATTGAACTATAACCAGAGGAGGTTGGCAGAGGACAGTCAAGTAATAAATTAGTAGTCTTTTTATGATAGTAAGAAACATCAAAATTCAATCTATCTTCGAAAACTCCAAAGCTCATTCCCAGATCCCATTGTGCGGTTTTCTCCCATTTTAGGTCTGGGTTTGCAATAGAACTGATATAAGAATATGGAGAACGCGATCCATTCAGAAGTAATGTGCCTGAACTCACAGAAGCCAATGATTTATATGGATCTATTTCGGAATTACCGGTCAATCCATAGCTTGTGTGAAGCTTCAGATTGCTTATTGTTTCACTATCTTTTAAGAAATCTTCTTGAGATACATTCCATGCTAATCCGGCAGAAGGGAAAAAGGCATATTTGTTGTTCTTTCCGAATTTGGAAGAACCATCATAACGACCGGTGATTGTGGCTGAATACTTATTATTATAAGTATATGCAAGACGCAGGAAATAAGAATTCATGGCCCAGCGGTTATAACTTGATGAAGGTGAAGATGGTATAGTACCTGCACCCATATTATTCCATTCAAAAAAGTCGTCGCTGAATCCTTCAGTATACGAATCATCGTAGTTGTATGTACGTTCTTGCCATGATAACCCGGCCATAGCATTTATGCGGTGTACACCAAATTCTTTATTGTATGTCAAGTAGGTTTCTTCTTGCCAGTATAGTTTATTCCTATGGGATATCTCAGCCCAACCATTTGGCATTGAAATATTGTTTAGTGATACGGATGAATATCCCTTGTAAGTAATATTATGGTTATCAACACCAATTTGGGTCTTCAAATCCATTCCCGGCAATAAGTGAAATGTCAAAGCTGCATTACCAAATACTTGCGTATTATAATTCATCCTTTTCTGCAAATTTAAGATCATTACAGGGTCTGACATACCTTCAAATCCAAAGGTATCGGACATTGTAGAGCTTGCAGAAGTTGTGTACTTTCCGTTGCTATCTTTGACCGGTAGCCATGGTAACATTTCAATCATGGTACGACGGGCATCCTGCCCACCACCGGTTTCAGGCGTATAGCGTCCCCACGTATGATTAACCATTAAGTTGATGGAGGTAGATAACCATTTTGTAGGATTTGCATCATGTGCTATTTTTGCATTTAGTCGTTTACTAAATGTATTGATTACCACACCTTGTTGGTCTGTATAGTTCAAAAAAGCTCCCATTGATGAGTTCTTTCCAGCTTGCTGTATGTTAAGCTGGTGATTGTGAGAGAAGGCATCTCTGGTAGATTCTTTTTGCCAGTTTGTATCATATAAAGGATTCCCGTTTGCATCAAAATAATTCCGGTCTGTAAACCAGTCGCTTCTCTTCAGTGACCAATTATATCCCATATTCTTATTTTCGTTTTCGAGTCCTTGCATGAAAGCATCACACCATTCCTGGGCATTTAATACGTCCATGTAGCGGGCAACTGTACTTACGCTCATAGATCCTGAGTAGCTTACTTTTACACCTTCTCCATCTTTATTACCTCGTTTGGTAGTAACCAGTATAACACCATTTGCACCCCGAGCACCGTATATTGCTGCGGCGGAAGCATCTTTTAAGACTTCTATACTTTCAATATCATTTGGATTTACCAAATCGAAGTTCTCCATCACAACCCCATCTACAACATATAATGGGTCAGATGATGCATTAATTGTTGATAATCCGCGGATTACCACACGGCTCTTATATGCGCCCGGTTGACTTGAATTGGAATATATATTCACGCCGGATGCTTTGCCTCTCAAATTATCCAATGGGCTAAAGTTCTGACTCTTTATCATGTCTGTGCCTTTGGCTTGTGATATGGATCCAGTGACATCCCTTTTACGCATAGTACCGTAGCCGACTACCACAACTTCTTCTAGTAACTGTGAATTGTCTTCCATGGTTATAATCATTTCTTTCTGGAAGTCCGGACTAACTTCTTTGGTATTATAACCGACAAAAGAAATTTGTATAATCGCATTAGCAGGGACTTTAAGAGCAAAACGACCTTCCATGTCGGTAATGGTTCCGTTTGTGGTTCCTTTTACTACGACATTGGCTCCTATGACGGGTTCTCCTTTGGTATCTATTACTTTACCGGTAATCCCCTTTTGCTGTAAAGTATTACCTACTTCATTAGCTCCGTTCCTGTATTCTCTGCCGGCTTTTGCATAAGGTGCAAAGAGGAACAAACAGATCACTAATCCTGCTATATTTCTAATAATAGTTGAAAAGTGTAAATTAACAAAGTCTTTATTTTTCATAATTTTATTTTAATGTTTAACATAATGCGAATAATGAATAATTTGATAGGTCATTTATGTGTTATTTCATAGGCGTTTGCTTTTAATCGTTATTTTAGTATATGAATAATTTTAACCAGCTTTTATGGATGCTGGTGTCAAGTCAAGAGATATGCCGGATGGCAAATGTAAATTCCCTAAGGGAGGACTTTAATGGATTGTTTTAGCCTGTCACCGACAAGGGCTCAACAAGAAATTAAGAAGAGTCTTTATTTCTCATAAGTAACATTAGTTTAAGGTAATAGTAAATTCTGTTAGCCATCAATGACTTTTTGAATTTCGATATCAAAAATAAGAGTGGGGTCTTAATGCTACATTAATTCTGCATTAATAACAGGCTTTTACTCCAGCTTTTTTGCTTTTTTGTTTTTGTAAGTGATGAATGCTTCCGCTATTTATATTGTGATGGATAACCACTTTCTTTTCAATAAGTTGAAGTATTGTTGCAATATTTCTATGGTTGAGTTGCGATGTACATGCCGCATAGAAAATGTAACTTAGTTTATATACTTTTTGATTTAAAAATCAGTTTCTTATGAGTGGTAAAGAGATAAATATAAAAGCGTGCGCCTTTATATTTATTTTGTCTCTATTGTCTGAAAAAAAATAAATATAAAATTTTGTTTATTAGATAGATAAATGTATATTTGTCGCATACACTTGTTATAATTAAGGTCTTTAGATATCAGAAACAATGAAAAGACAGCTTTTTGATAAGTATTCAATGCAAGCGTTGTCGGAGTTACATCGCTATAGAGCTGTCATGTTCAGTCCCACCCTATGATGTATTTGTCAGAGCGAATTTAAATTTAGTACAAATACTTTAATCTTTTTCTTTTATGGATAAACCAACTGTTGCTGAAGTGCTGGATTGGGTACTGAAGCTGTATAACACATGTGAAGAAACAATAACAAGTGAAGAACGTCGTGAACAACGCAAATATGCGTTGATGGTGCAACGACCTCAAGATAAAAAATTCCTAGTAAAAATGCTCGATGAATCTTCTCAGATTCATGATCGAAAGAAGTTGGCAAAACGCATCAAAACTCTGATTGATCGATATGGTATTCCTGAATTTCTCAATAAACGTGATGCCTTGCTCTTCAAAATATATCGCTCGTTTGGACACTATTTTGATTTTATTGCTATTCCTATTATAAAGAAACGTTTACGTACTGATACTTCTAAAGTAATTATTGATGAGGCACGCCCTGAGTTGACTGATCATTTGGCTACACGTTACAAAGAGAAAATAGGTCAGAATGTGAATTTGCTGGGAGAAGTCGTATTGGGTAATGGAGAAGCGGATAAGCGTTATTATCATTATTTGGATGCTTTGGAATATCCCGATATCAATTATATTTCTGTAAAGATATCGGGCATATATGCTCAGACCCATGCGCTGAATTATGAAGAAAGTTTCCCGGAATTGGTAAGGCGCATGAGTACTCTTTACCAAAAAGCGATGGATAACCCATATATTGATGAATATGGAGTGAAGCGTTCTAAGTTTGTCAATTTGGATATGGAGGAATACAAAGATGCACACTTTACCATGCGATTGTTCAAGGAAGTTCTGTCAATGCCGCAATTTAAGGATTATTCGGGCGGTATAGTTGTGCAAGCTTACCTACCTGATGCTTATGGATTCCAAACTGAATTATTGGAGTTTGCAAAGGCTCGTGTAGCAGCTGGTGGTGCACCTATAAAAATGCGTATTGTGAAAGGTTGTAATTTAGAGATGGAGACGGTAGTATCATCTTTACGCGGATGGGCTAATCCTGTCCGATCTTCGAAGACAGAAGTGGATGCAAACTATTTGCATTTGTTGGAACGGGGACTCTTACCCGAGAATGCAGAAGTCCTTCATCTGGGCGTTGCTTCACATAACTTATTTACAATAGCTTATGCTTATCTTTTAGCAAAGAAGTACAATACTACCGAATACATGTCTTTTGAAATGTTGGAAGGCATGGCTAATCATGTTTGGCGTGCTCAATCCATTCTTGGCAATCATGTTATTTTATATACCCCTGTGGTAAAAGACGAGCACTTCTTAAATGCCGTTTCTTATTTAGTAAGACGTATGGATGAAAACACTGCTCCCGATAATTTTCTTACACACTCTTTCAATCTAAAGCCGGATACCGAAGCTTGGGGCTTTTTGCAGAGGCAATTTGAAGATGCTTATGCGTTGAAAGATAAAATAACTCATATTCCAACACGTATTCAAGATCGAAATAAACCTTATCTGTCTATTTCTGCGGGTGATGAGATGATCAATGAACCGGATACTGACTTTGATTTAGAGCAAAATCAGAAGTGGGTAAGAAATATTTTTGCAAAATGGAAAAAGACAATAAATGATACTCCTGAAATCATACCTTTACAAATAGGCGCTGACATGGTAGTTACTGATAAACGCCATAAATATATGGACCGTTGCCAAAATGATGAAGTCTGTGTCTGTGAGATGTCTATTGCCGGTAAGGAAGATGTGGAGAGAATATTAGAGATTGCTCAAAATGATCCGGCTGAATGGCGAAAGACGACTTTAGAGCAAAGGCATATTATCATGTATAAAGCTGCTGATAACCTAGCTGACTTACGTGGAGATTTGATAGGCTGTATGTGTGCTGTCACCGGAAAAACGGTGGTGGAAGGTGATGTGGAAGTGTCCGAAGGTATAGATTATGCCCGTTTTTATACGACTACGATGAAGAAATTTGCAGCACTTGATAATGTGGAAATTACCCCCAAAGGCACGGTTTTAGTGATTTCTCCATGGAACTTTCCTTGTGCTATTCCCATAGGAGGAATTGTTGCTGCTTTGTCCGGTGGTAATACTGTAATACTGAAACCGGCAACGGTTGCAGCTCCTGTAGCGTGGTTATTTGCCAAAGCTTTTTGGAATGCAGGTGTCCCCAAAGAAGCGTTGCAGGTTGTGATAACCGAACGCGAATCACTTCGTTTATTAACAACTTCTCCGGTAGTGAAGCACATTATTCTGACTGGTGGTACCGAGACTGCTCAAAATATTACTAAAGTGAATCCCGTGACTCCTCTTTCTGCTGAAACAGGAGGGAAAAACGCTATTATTTTAACGGCATCGGGTGATCGGGATCATGCTATAATGAATGTGGTTACATCTGCTTTTGGTAATGCCGGACAAAAATGTTCCGCTTGTTCATTGTTATTGGTTGAACGCTCTGTTTATGAAGATCGGGAATTTCGAGAAAAACTAATGGATGCAGCTATTAGTATGAAGACGGGAAGTGTTTGGAACTCCGGTAATGTTGTAGGTCCGATGATTACAAACAATAATGAAAAACTTCTTCGTGCATTGAACTTAGAACCCGGAGAATCTTGGTTGGTGCCGCCACGTTTCCTAGATGAGAAAGAGTATGTACTTGCACCGACTGTAAAATGGGGAGTAAAGCCGGGTAGTTATTCCTTCCGTACGGAATTGTTTGGCCCGATGTTAAGTGTGGTTTGCATTGAAAATTTGCAGGAGGGCATTGGTTTGGTAAATGGGTTGGATTATGGTTTGACATCTGGTCTTCAAAGTTTGGATGAATCAGAGCAGAAATTATGGAAAGATTCTATAGTCGCAGGTAATTTGTATATCAATCGTGGTATAACGGGTGCGATTGTCAACAGACAGCCTTTTGGAGGCATGAAACTTTCCGCTTTTGGTGGAGGCGTTAAGGCTGGTGGTCCTAATTATTGTTCTTGTTTCGTTTCAATCGCCGATAAACTTAGCAGTACGACCGACTATAAAATAAGCTATGCCAAAGCTTTCGAAAATGAATTTTCTCATCCGAGGGATATAAATAATTTATATGGCGAACAAAATATTTTCCGTTATTTGCCCTTGAAGAGTATGGTACTTCGCCTTTTCCCGAATGATGCCAATGAACATGCGCAGATGATAGCATTGGCTGCTAAATTATGTGGTACTCCTTTGACAATCAGTTTTGACCTCGACGATGATCGTACTTCTGCACTAAGTTCCATCGGCTGTATTCTGAAGAAGGAGAGCTTGGAAGAATTCCTTTCTGCAATAAAAAAATATGAACGTATTCGTACTTGTTCGCCTAATATTCCCTTGAAAGTATATGAAGTTGCTGCTCAAAATAACAAGTATGTTGCAACTGCCACACCGGTAAAAGAAGGGCGCATTGAATTGATTCATTACATAAAGGAACAAAGTATAGCTTTTGAATATCATCGTTATGGAAGCATTTCGGATATTCCGGCTTGTGAATAATAGAATTCTTTTATAAATTATTGCGTGATGTAGGCAGATATTTCTCTGTTTTTGCGGCGGAAACATTTTAGAGGTTTCCGCCTTTTTATTTACTATCAGCATATTTTAAGTCAAAAATGGTATTCATTTAAACATTATTTATTTTCTTTGTCTTCACTAGTACGAAAACTAACAAAAGATTTTATGAAGAAGTATCACAGAATATACCATTGTTTCGTTATAGCACTTATTGCTGTGCTTTCGAGTAATTTGAACGTATTGTATGCCCAGACGTTTGATCAGTTGTGGAAACAAGTTGGACAAGCTCAAAAAAAAGACTTGCCTCAGACTACGATAAAGTTGACTGATCAAATTTATCGTAAAGGAGAACGTGAAAAGAATGTCCCTCAAATGTTGAAAGCATATATTACCCGCTCTTATTTTCAAAATAGTCAAACTCCAGATAGCTTCTATGTGAATTTAAAATCTTTGGAAGATTGGGCATTACGTGAGCAGAATGTGGTGAATCGGGCTGTTTTGAACTCTTTAATAGCGGGTATTTATGCAGATTATGCTTCAGATAACAGTTGGGAGTTACGGCAAAGAACGCCTTTGCAACTTAATGAGAAAGAACTGCCGAATGATATTCGAGAATGGAGTGCCAACTTGTTTGCAAAGCAAGTAATGAAATACACGAGTGAATCGTTAAAGGATTTCTCTGAACTACAAAAAACTTCTACACGTATTTATTCCCCATTTGTAATTCAAGGTAACGCTAGTAGATATTATCATCATGATATGTATCATCTATTGGCTTCACGTGCTGTCAGTGCATTGAAACAAGTATCTTCCCTTAGTGTAGAAACAGATGCTGTATGCAAAAAAGAAATAGAGCAAGTATTTGGAAAGACTATTGATTTGTATAAGAAGACGGCAGACGGCAGTGAGGCTATTATTCTGACTACGTTAGATTGGCTGGATTGGCAGAAAGATCAGAATAAACCTGTCTTTCGACATTTTGCTGAAAATCGTGATATAGAGAAGGAGGCTTATCTACATGATATTAATGTATTGATTGATACATATAGTGGACGAGACGTTTGTGCCGAAGCATATATGGCAAAAGCCACTTATTATCGTGAACTAAATAAGAATGTGGAAGCTTTGGCCGTTTGTGATGAGGCTATAATGCATTATCCAAAGTATGCTCGTATTGGACTCTTGAAGGGAATCCGTAAAGAAATATTGCAACCTATGCTGTCAATGAGTGCCTCAAAAGTTACATATCCGGGTGATTCCTTGAGAATAGATATAAACCACCGGAACCTTGAGGGTTTTGCCGTGAGTTTTTATAAAATGACTGGGCTTACTCGTGCTCAACTTGAAGAAGGAGCTGATATGTCATTGTCAAGCTTGATAAAGAAAAAAGGAAAGGAAGTGTCGAAGCAACACTTTCAACTACTTCGCTCTAATGATTATCAGTCGGCTGATACTGTTTTCCGTGTACCGACTCCCAATATACCTGGTGTATATGCTTTGCAACTCATACCGGATGAAAAGACGGGAGGTACCTCGGAAAATTTAATAACCCTTACCCGTTTCAAGGTTCTTACCTTAGGACTTCCTAATAATAATTCAGAGATTGTTGCTCTTGATGCTGCTACCGGATATCCCATTGATAATGCCCAAATTTCTATTTATTCCACAAAAGGTGCCGTTGTAAAGCAACTAACTACAGGAAAAGATGGTAAAGTGTCGGTAGAATGGAATAGTGATTATCGCACTTTGGCTGCTACTAAGGGTGAAGACAATGCTATGCCTCCACAATACGGTCAAAACTATAGAAATTGGGAAATTGGACGCAATAAGGTGGAACAAGTGAAATTAATCACTGATCGCGCATTGTATCGTCCTGCTCAAACAGTATATGTAAAGGGCGTTGCTTATGTACAAGAGAATGATAGCGCCAATATTGCACCAGGCAGAAAATATACACTGGTATTGCGTGATGTGAATAATCGGGAATTGTCTAAAAAGGAAGTGACAACCAATGAGTTTGGTTCATTCACTACAGACTTTTCTCTTCCATCTGCTTGTCTGAATGGAACGTATATGCTTGAGGTGATGAATATTCAGGGAGCTACGAGGAATATTCAAGTGGAAGAGTATAAGCGCCCGACTTTTGAAATAACATTTGATGCTCCCAAAGAATCTTATCAAATCGGCGATTCTGTTTTAGTGAAGGGACTTGTAAAGACATTTAGCGGAGTACCGGTTCAAAATGTGGAAATCAATTATACAGTTACTAGAAATTATAATCCATGGCTAATGGGGAGTTACATTGAAAGAGTTGGAAATGCAACCCCATTGAAATCAGGCAAAAAGAGTATTGATTCGGATGGACATTTTTCGATTCCGGTCTATTTGGAAGGAGTTGAAGGCCTTTCGGAAAGTATATTTAATTATGTAATTGAAGCTAATGTGACCTCCGTGGCTGGTGAAACTCAACGCGCATCCACATCGTTGGCAGCGGGTAATCGTTCTTTGTTCTTGTCTACTGATTTTGCGGATCGGGTATGTAAAGATGATACCGTTCGTGCAACGTTCTTTGCTCGGAACTTGAGTGAAAAGCCTATAGATATAACAGGCGAATATCGTCTGGTACGTCTTGAGAATGGAAAGAAGCAAACGATATTACACAGCTCTTTTACTTCAAATAAAGAAACCTTGTTGACGGAATGGCAAAAACTACCATCCGGTTCTTATGAACTTCAACTTTCTGCCCGTGATAAGGATGGGCGTACTGTGGATTATAAACAGTCCATCATACTTTTCTCGTATTGGGATAATCGTCCGGTTTCCAAGTCGGATATTTGGCTGTATACTCGTAATACAGACTTTGATGATGCACATCCTGCACAATTCTGCTTTGGAACTTCTTTTAAGGACGCGTACGTCATGGTGGATATGTTCAGTGGAAATAAACGTTTGAAAAGTTCAATATTACAGATATCAGATTCAATTGTCCGTTATGAGGTTCCTTTTTTACCCGAATATGGAAGACAGGCTGAATTTCTGTTTACCTTTATTAAAGACAATGTGATTTATTCAAAGAATGTATCATTAAATAAACGCTTACCTTCAAAAGAGTTGACGATGAAGTGGGAGGTGTTCCGTGATAAACTTCTTCCCGGGCAGCAGGAAGAATGGAAATTGACTATAAAGACTCCAAAAGGGAATGCTGCTAACGCGGAAATGCTGGCTACAATGTATGATGCATCTTTGGATAAGATTTATCCAAACCGGCAATTATTCAAAATTGATTATCCATTTCCTTATTACTATTATAATTGGTCGGGGAATTATCTTGGCAGTGTTTATTATAACTGTGTCTTCCCGATCTCATATCCTATCTATCAAGAACTGGTCTATGACAGATTTTTTCATCCATCAAATGAACTACAAGAATCCGGAATCTTACGCTTTACTGCGCCGGTTGTAAAAGGTTATTCCTCAGTAACTCCTCTAAGCAGAACTACTACTACTATTGCCGAGGTAGTAGGAAATGATGAAGAGATAAGCAAAGACATTACAGATCTCCAACAAGTTATTGTTGGTTCGGGAACCCAGAAAAAAGTCTCAAATATCACTCATGATAATGTACAGGTTGATAATTCAGTTCTACGTTACAATTTTTCGGAAACAGCCTTTTTCTATCCTCAGTTGCGTACCAATGAAAAGGGGGAAATTTCGTTCTCATTTACGATGCCCGAGAGTCTTACACGTTGGAACTTCCGTGGATATGCGCATACAAAAGATATGCTGACCGGTATCCTTGAAGGCAGCGCAATGACTGCAAAAGATTTTATGCTTTCACCAAATCTTCCCCGTTTTGTACGCGTGGGTGATCATACATCCATTGCTGCTTCAATTAGCAACCTTACCGGTAAGGAGATAAGGGGAATTACGCGGTTTGAATTGTTTGATCCAATGTCCGATAAGATCATTTCTACACAAAAGCAATCCTTCATTGTCGATGCCGGAAAAACCGTTCCGGTGAAGTTTGATTTCGACATTACAGATCGCTATACTTTATTGGGAGTTCGTCTTATTGCAGATGGCGGATCGTTCAGCGACGGTGAGCAACATATATTGCCGGTGCTTAGTGATAAGGAATACATAACGGAGAGCATAACTTTGCCTATAAGAGGAGAGGAAACACGTACTTTTGCTTTAGACAGTCTCTTTAACCGGAATAGCAAAACAGCTACTAATCGGAGGCTGACTGTAGAGTTTACTTCGAATCCCGCTTGGTATGCCGTTCAAGCCTTACCTGCAATGAATTTGCCTAAAAATGATAATGCCATATCTTGGGCGACGGCTTATTATGCAAATTCAGTCGCTTCTTTTATCGTTAATAGTCAACCTCGAATAAAAACGCTATTCGATAGTTGGAGAGCTACAGGAGGTAATAAAGATACATTCATGAGCAGGTTACAGAAAAATCAAGATGTAAAGAATATCTTGATCGAAGAGACTCCATGGTTAAGTCAAGCAACCTCCGAGGCAGAACAGATGGCTCGTATTGCCACTTTATTTGATTTAAATAATCTGTCGAATAATAATATTGCCGCACTTACGAAGCTTAAAGACCTCCAAAATGCGAATGGATCTTGGAGCTGGTGTAAAGGGATGAATGGAGGCTTTTCAATGACTGCCTATATTGCGGAATTGTTGATTCGTCTTCCTTTACTTACCGGCAGTGCTAATTCCAATGAGGCACAGCAGATGTTACAATCGGCATGGACATATCTTCACAGTGAAGCTAATCGGGAATATAAAGCGATATTAAGAGCTAAAGATAAAGGTGAAAAGAATGACTTAATTTCTTCTTCTGCTCTGACCTACATGTATCTTCTTGCCGTATCACGAGAAAAGGTACCGAGTACGAATGAAGAAGCTTGTCGGTATTACTTGTCGCTTGTCGGTAAGAATTTAATGGGCTCTTCTATCTGTTTCAAATCTTATGCTGCTGTAATCTTACATAAGAATGGTCGTACAGCCGAAGCAAAAGATTTTGTAAATTCGATCAAAGAACATTTGATAAAGACATCTGAGAGAGGTGCTTATTTTGCATTTTCAGAGAGGCCATATTTATGGGGCATGTTACCTGTTTCTATTCATGTGGGAGCAATGGACGCTTTACGTTATGTTGAAGGAAATACTTCTTTGCTCGAAGAGATGAAGCTTTGGTTGCTTAAGCAAAAACAAACGACTAATTGGAATTCGCCGGTGACTGATGCCGATGCCGTATATGCTTTGCTCTGTCAAGGTACTAATCTGTTGGCTGAATCAGGAAACGTTTCTATTAAGCTAGGTAATAAAGTAATAGATACCACTTCACCGAGCGTTCAATCTACCGCAGGATTTGGCTATGTAAAAGAAGTTTTTGATGGAGATAGTCCTGTTGTTCGAGCAAAGTCTGTAACAGTTACTAAACGTGATGAAGGGGCAGCTTGGGGAGCTGTCTACGCCCAATATCTCGAAGATATCTCTGCTGTGAAGCAACTAGGAAGTGAGCTGAATGTAGAAAAGAAGCTCTATGTGCAACATTCTTTAGCAAATGGAAAAAGTGAACTCCAGCCGATCTCTCCTTCCACAATACTCAATGTAGGGGATAAAGTTGTATCCCGTCTAACGATTCGACTTGATCGTGCAATGGACTTTGTTCAACTGAAAGATCAGCGTGCAGCATGTTTTGAACCGGAGTTTACGTTGTCCGGTTATCAATGGAATGGGGGTGTTGGTTATTACACAGAAGTCAAAGATGCTTCTACCAATTTCTTCTTCGATCATTTGGGTAAAGGGGTTTGGATACTGGAATATAGCTATCGGGCTGCCCGTGGTGGTCAATATGAAAGCGGACTGGCAACTTTGCAATGTGCATACGCACCCGAATATGCTACACATTCAACTTCGAGTAAAGTATCGGTAAAATAAGCAATATTAGGAATTGGCAGTTAGGAACTTTCGATGAAAAGCCCTACTTTTGCCTATTCTTAATAGATAAACCAAGTGAGAATGAAACGATTCTTTATAACCTACATATTCGTTGCGTTAGGTGTTGCAATAATGGCTCAGCCCCGATTCTCGTCGAATAAAGAGACTTTCAGTTTTGGACAGATCGAGTGGAAACATCCTGTCACAGTGCAATATATCGTAACTAATACGGGGAATAAACCATTGGTACTTACCGAAGTGGAGCCATCATGTGCTTGCGCTCTTGTACAGTGGACGAAAGAACCGATAGCATCCGGCGAGAAAGGAATGATTTCGGTGGAGTTTGATGCTAAAGCTTTAGGGCATTTTGATAAGTCCATTGCAGTGTATTCCAATGCATCTCCTCACTTGACTTACCTTCATTTTACAGGAGAGGTTGTGACAGAAATAAAAGACTACACTCAAGGTTACCCTTACCTCATTGGACAGATACGTGTTGATAAAAATACACTTGATTTTCCCAATGTATATCGTGGCGAGCATGATGTAGTGAAAATAGGTGTGGTAAATCTTTCTGATAAACCTTACGAACCGGTATTGATGCATTTACCTCCTTACTTGGAAATGGCGGTTCAACCGGAAACTTTGCAGAAAGGTGAGAAGGGGGTGATTTCACTTACACTTAAAGCTGAAAAGCTACCGGACTTCGGATTGACTCAAGCTTCTGTATACCTTGCCCGCTTTAGTGGAGATAAAGTGAGTGAAGAGAACGAAATTCCATTTTCTGCTGTATTATTACCTGATTTCTCAGGGCTAACAGACACTGAAAAAGCAAATGCACCTGTTGTTCGTTTATCAAAGACAGAGGTTGATTTGTCTTCTATGCTGTTTAAGAAAAATAAAGCGAAAGAAGATATTTTAATAACCAATACCGGTAAGTCACCTTTGCATGTAAATAAACTGCAGGTGTTTAATCCGGCTGTAGGAGTAAACTTGAAGAAAAGTATTCTTCAACCGGGAGAGACAGCCGCCTTGCGGGTGATGGTTGACAAAAAGAACATAGCTCGTAAACGTGGTTATCTGCGTATCTTAATGATTACTAATGATCCTGCTCAACCAAAAATTGAGATTAATATAAAAGCCAAATAAGATCATGGAACATCCTGAAAACTGTGAAGACTATAAAGGACTTACTGTAAATGCAGGCATTGAACAGCCTTCTTCTGTTAATCCATATCTGAAAGAAAGACGTAAAATACGCAAAAGAGAACTTACGGTCTGTGAATTCGTAGATGGAATTGTAAAAGGTGATATTACTATACTCAGTCAGGCTGTAACTTTGATTGAGAGTGTAAAGCCGGAGCATCACGCTATTGCCCAACAAGTAATAGAGAAGTGTCTTCCTTATTCCGGTAATTCCATTCGTGTAGGAATTAGTGGTGTACCTGGTGCGGGTAAAAGTACTTCTATTGATGTTTTTGGATTGCATGTACTGGAAAAGTATGAAGGTAAACTAGCTGTTCTCGCTATAGACCCTAGCAGTGAACGTAGCAAGGGAAGCATACTCGGCGATAAAACGCGTATGGAAAAACTTTCAGTGCACCCAAAGTCTTTTATACGTCCTAGCCCATCTGCCGGTTCTTTAGGTGGGGTGGCTCGAAAAACTCGTGAAACTATAATCCTATGTGAGGCAGCAGGCTTTGATAAAATTTTTGTGGAGACCGTCGGAGTAGGGCAGAGTGAAACTGCCGTACATTCTATGGTGGACTTCTTCTTGTTGATACAGTTAGCGGGGACAGGGGATGAACTCCAGGGAATAAAACGTGGAATAATGGAGATGGCTGATGGTATCGTTATAAATAAAGCCGATGGAGATAATCTGGATCGTGCAAAGCTTGCAGCTTCGCAATTCCGTAATGCACTACACCTTTTCCCAACTCCCGATTCAGGTTGGGAACCTCAAGTCTTGACTTATTCAGGTTTCTATAATTTGGGTGTAAAAGAAATCTGGGATATGATTTATAAATACATCGATTTTGTGAAAGATAACGGCTACTTTGAATATCGCCGTAATGAGCAGAGCAAATACTGGATGTACGAAAGTATAAACGAATGGCTTCGTAACAGCTTTTATCAGAACCCTAAAATAGAGTCTTTAATGGCAGAGAAAGAACAAATGGTCTTGCAAGGAAAGCTGACCTCTTTTGCTGCTGCCAAAGATTTGTTGGATATATACTTCAAGGGATTGTCCGATAATTCTTATACGTGATATAGGGAGAACTATTGCTGTGACTCTTATTTCGTTAACTCTTCCTTTATTTCCTCGTTTAATTCTGTTACGGATAGGATAATGGATGACAGCATTTTCTCCTTTACCCTCGCATTGGACTCAAGTTCGAAATTTACTACCATATTATAGATTTCTTTGATTTGCATATTACCAATCACTCCTTTTAGTGAATGGATTTTTATTTTGGCATCATCTGAATTAATATTAATGTTTTTCCAATCATCCTTAATGCTGCCATACAGATCAATGAAAGAAGATAATAGTTCTTTGGTAAATTCTCTGTTGTTGAATGTATCATTGAGGTATGCTAAATCAAGATATTTATAACCTTCTAATTCCGCTATATCCTTTATGTTTTGGATATCTTGCTTAAGCTTGAAATAGTTGGAAACTATGTCATATAACTCTTTGAGAATAATCGGCTTTCCTAGATGATGGTTAAAACCTGCTTCATTTGAGTTTTGTATATCTTCATCCGAGACACTGGCGCTCATTCCGACAATGGGAGTATAGGTGTTGAATTCTCTTATTTTTTTTGCGGCTTCATGCCCATCCATTACGGGCATTTGGATATCCATGAATATAATATCATAGTTGTTTTTCATCGCTTTGTTGACTCCTTCAAAGCCATTAATTGCCACATCAACTTGAAAACCTATTTTCTCGAGCAAGTGAATAGCAATAAGTAAATTTGTCTCATTGTCCTCTACCAACAATGCTAATTTGGGCTCTCCCAATATAAATTTATTGGTTTGTGCAGGTTCTTTTTTAGATGATGCTTGGGCTTTATTGCCAGTCAAGATAGAATATAGCTGATTTGGTATAAGTGGTTTGGGTAGATAATGAATTTTTGATAGAGAGGAGAACATGCTGCTAAATTGTGTTCTCTCATATTCGGATATTAAGATACTGATATCATTATCCTGACTATAGCCTTGAATTATTTGGTAAATGAATTGACAATTATCAGCATAGCTTTCCCAATCAATTAAGACTAAGTTTTCTTTTTTTATGTCTGGAAGTTGTTCCACATGTGAATAGCAGATTGCTTCTTTATAGCCGATTTTCTGCAATATATTTAAAATGGAATCCGACTCGTTTTTAAATCTATTAAAGACAATGACATTTGTGTATTTTAAGGACTCATTATCCTTTGTCTCTTTCACACCTTGCTTGAAATCAATAAGTACATCAAAATAGAACTCAGTACCAAATCCTTCTTGGCTTTTGAAAGATATGTGTCCACCCATCATCTCTATTAATTTTTTGGAGATAGTGAGTCCTAATCCTGTGCCTCCAAATCTTTTGCTCGTGCTGGTATCTCCTTGCTCAAATTCGGTGAAGAGTTTAGCTTGCTTAGATTCGCTAATACCAATTCCTGTATCTGCTATTTTGAATTCCAATTTAACCTTATTATCAATGATTTCAGATTGGGTATATATACTGATACTTCCCTTCTCTGTGAACTTGAAAGCGTTACCTACTAAGTTGATTAATATCTGAGATAAGCGGAGTTCATCTCCAATAAGTATTTCGGGAATATCGGGATTAATGAAGAAAGTGTATCGTAGCTTTTTTACATGAGCCATATATCCAAATACGTCGGATAATTTTTCAAAGATATGAGTCATTTCAAATTCCTCATCTGCCAGAGTCAGTTTTTTGGCTTCTATTTTTGAGAAATCTAGAATGTCATTGACTATCTGTAGTAATAATTCTGAAGAAGATATGATTTTGTGGATATACTCATCTTGAATATTATCTAATTCTGTTTCAGATAGCATGTTGGATAATCCGATGATACCATGCAAGGGAGTCCGGATTTCATGTGACATATTGGCTAGAAATTCAGATTTAGCTTCACTGGCAATTAAAGCACGCTCTTTTGCATCTTGTATTTCTTTTTCTATTCTTTTATATTCTGTTATATCTATATTTACTCCGATAACAATAATATCATTACTTTTTCCGTCTTCTACTTTTATGCCTCGTGCGTTTATATATTTTTTAGTTCCTTTATTCCCGGTAATTTCGAATTGAACATTAAAAGTCTCATTTGTTTGGATACTTGTCATAAAATTATTGTGAACTATTTCTCTTTCTTCTGACTTAAGAAATTTATTCCATTTTTCTATATCGATAGGCTCTTGTATGTTATCAAGCTCATATATTTGATACATTGATGGATCCCATTCTACAATTGACTGGTTAATGTTAAATTTCCAAATGCCTAAATTTGCAGATTCTGTTGCTAGCTTTAGCTTATATTCATTGTCCTTTATCTTTGCGAAACTCATATTATATTTATTAACTAATGGTAAGATTATGAAAATCGTTTCCAGTGCAAATATAAATAGTGTAGCTACTACGAAAATTAGGAGCAAAAGAAGAATTCTACTATTATAATCTTTAGACTCTTTTACTAATTTATTGACAATAGAATCAAGACTAGGCAATAAATCGTATGCACTATCTCTTATGATAGATGCGTTTTCGCGACTCGGGATTGTGAGATAATTTTCTACAAAGTGAAGATATCTAATAGTTTTGTCATGTGCATTAATATATTGAATCCTAATAGATGCTGAAGATTTGCTACTCTGAATTATTCTCGATACAAGCTTTGTGTTTTTTTGCATTTCAGCAAAGTCTGATTCGAGATTTTCCCAACTAACCTTATCTTTATTGGTAGTATGCATTATTACATCAAGTGCTATTCTTTGGGAATGCATTCTTTGTCGTCCTGCATAATTTATAATTTCCTCATTATACATCTTTGTGTTCATGAAGAATAATATCATGCAGAGGTATATTATAGCAAAGGCAAAAAGAGTTGCATATATAATAATCATTGATTTTGTCACATTTTTTTCAGAGCTCTTGATGTCGTATATTGCCTGTTGTATTTTTTTCATATAGCTGTATATTTATCTTTTAGACAAGTTTTTTGTTAGAAGATTTTTCTTTTTATATATATATATTCAAAGTTTAGAATATAACAATTCTATGTTCTATTTGTTTTGTTTATTTTGTTATAAATCAGTTGATTGATCATGCTAAAGAGTATTTGAGGGCATAATGATTATTATTCACAAGTCTAATACTTTATAATAGCAGTTCTTTTTCTATGTAATTTCGTTGCTGATATTCTCTTGTTGAAAATAACGTTTGTTGTATAGAGAAATCTGCTAGTATATTCATCTCTTATGTTCAATCTTATATTCTCCATTTTATCAATTGGAGGATGCGAGTTCTTTCATTGGTCATAGGCAATACCTTTCTATTCTCACTACATATTTTCAACCTTTGTAGCGAACATTAGATACTGTAACTATGTTTGCAGATTAAAAAATGATAGTTTAATATTAAAGAATGAAGTTATGAGTTTTTTGGATTTGGCAAAAAGTAGGTATACTACTAAGAAGTTTGATTCGGAGAAGAAGATTTCCGAGGATAAGATAGCGCAACTAAAAGAAATATTAAGATTAAGTCCTTCGTCTATTGACAGCCAACCTTGGAAATTTGTGTTTGTGTCTGATGTCAAAATGAAGAAAGAACTGGCTGGTGCTTCCTTTTTTAATGAGCATAAAGTAAATGATGCAAGCCATCTAGTTATATTTTATACATTGGATGACCTGCAAGCGTTTGAAGACCGGATTGTACAAAATTACCCTGAGGGAGCTGTTGCCTACTATAAGAATAATATAAAGCCCCGTTCTGAAGCGGATATTAAAACTTGGATGGCTCATCAGGTGTATCTTTCTTTAGGTTTCTTCCTGAGTGCTTGTGCAAGTATAGGGATTGATTCCACTCCAATGGAAGGCATTAATATTTTGGAATATGGTAGAATATTGCCTCTAAAAGGCTACAAACCTTTATTTGCAGTAGCAATAGGATATCGTTCCGGCGAAGATGTCAATCAGCCTTCAATAACTCCTAAGAGTCGCCTGGAGCTTGAAGATGTTATTCTGTCTATCTAAAAATAAAAGCCGGTTGAGCTGTTAAACTTCTCTTCCGGCTTTTTCAAAATCAGCTTTCGATTTACTTTTTGTGACGATGTATACTCCGGCAAAGACTAAAAGAATTGCGATTCCTTTCTGCCATCCGAATACCCCGATCCCTAATATGATAGATACGATAGAAGCTACAATAGGCTGCATATAGTTATACATGCTCACTACAGTAGGACGCAGGAGCTTTTGGGCTGTCATAATGCAGATATATGCAAAGAAAGTTCCTCCCAAAACGATATAAGCTACATCGAGCAATGCCGTTCCCGGTATAGTATCCCAATGTATTGCCGTGATATCACTATACGAGAAGGGGATATAGCAGATAGACGCATATACAAACATCCATTTATTGAGTGTGACGGGGGAGTACTGCTGTGTTAATCCTTTAAAAGCAGTCAGATAGATGGAGAAGCTCAATTGCGCAACCATGCAAAGAAGGTCTCCCCAGATATTTCCGGCTCCCGATGCACCTGACTGACTACTCATAATGAGAATTAGCGCACCCATGGCACCGACAAAGATGCCGAGTACTTTTAGATTAGTGACTGGTTCTTTGAGATATATTGCAGCCACAATCATGGTAATAATAGGAAGTGTTGTAGTGACAATAGATGCATCAATAGGGGATGTCAGGGAAAGGCCGAAAATAAAAACGCCTTGATTGAAGACCAAGGCGAACAAGGCTGCAAAGAAAAGTTTAAGCATATCTTTATGGTTGACATGCTCTCTCTTCACAAATATAGAAAGTAACCAGAACGCAGCAGCAGCTCCCACCATACGGAAGGTAGTCACAGACAGTGCGGAAAATTCTTGTAAGGCGGATTTACCGATGGGGGACATCAGTCCCCACATGATATTCGCACTAAGGGCGAGAATATGCCCTTTCATATTTTTATCGCTCATCTTCTTTTCTTAAAATCGCTGCAAAAGTAATGAATTTATTATTCGGAATGTTTATATTTGCTTTTGATATAAAGCAATAAATTATGGAACAGCAGGCTAATTATATTAAGCGGATTGAAATTCACAAGCTGTGGGACAGATACAACATTGTTTGGGATTTACGCCCCGATGTTAATATTCTTTCCGGTATAAACGGAGTGGGAAAGACAACTATCCTCAACCGTTCCGTTACTTATCTCGAAAAACTCTCCGGTGAAATTAAAAAAGGTGAAATGGATGGAGTGCTTGTAGAGTTTGACCCTCCCGAAGCTACTTATATCCCTTATGACGTCATACGCAGTTATGACCGACCTTTGATTATGGGAGATTTTACTGCTCACATGGCTGATCCGCATGTGAAATCGGAAATGGATTGGCAACTATATCTCCTGCAGCGCCGTTACCTTGATTATCAGGTAAATATCGGGAATAAGATGATCGATCTCCTATCCGGTGATGAGGCTCAGCGTGAACAAGCTGCTTTATTGTCAAAGCCGAAAAGGACTTTCCAAAATCTGATTGATCGTTTATTTGGCTACACCCGTAAAACGATAGACCGAAAGAGCAATGAGATTGTTTTTTATCAGGATGGTGAACGACTACTGCCTTATAAGCTTTCGTCCGGTGAGAAACAGATGCTAATTATATTACTCACCGCATTGGTTCAAGATAATCGGCATCATGTTCTTTTTATGGATGAGCCGGAGGCTTCGCTTCATATCGAATGGCAACAAAAACTTATCAGTATGATAAAAGAACTTAATCCTAATGTACAGTTGATCTTGACTACGCATTCTCCTGCTGTGATAATGGAAGGCTGGTTGGATGCGGTGACTGAAGTCAGTGATATTGCTGTTTCCGTGAAAGAATAACTCCTGCCTCTTTCGCCCGATTTGTGGTAACATGTTGAATTAAAAATAAATGGATCAGCTCTTTGGTCTGTAAACGGTAAATATGGCAATATCCTTACAACATAATCTTACTTCTTCATATTTTGACGCTGCGAACAAGCTGTACTCAAAGAAAGTCCGGAGGCGCATTGTTGCTTATGTGGAGAGTTTTGATGATATAGCTTTCTGGCGTGCGTTATTAGCAGAATTTGAAAATGATGAATTTTATTTTCAGGTAATGCTTCCTTCTTCTACTTCACTGAGCAAAGGTAAGAAGATGGTATTGATGAATACGCTTGATACCGATGCGTTGGGCAGAAGCATGATTGCTTGCGTGGATAGCGATTATGACCTGTTGTTACAAGGCGCTACAAATGTTTCGCGTAAAATCAACAGTAATCCATATATTTTTCAGACCTACGGTTATGCTATAGAAAGCTTCTTATGTTATGCAGAAAGTTTGCATGAGGTTTGTGTACAGGCTACCTTAAACGATCGTAAGTTAATGGATTTTCCTGCTTTCATGAAAGAATACTCTCAAATAGCTTATCCGCTTTTTCTTTGGAACATCTGGTTTTACCGCCAAAGAGATACAAATACATTTCCAATGTATGATTTCAACACTTGTGTGCGGATACAAGATATCAGTACCCGATATCCGGAGCGTGCTTTAAGTGAGATGCAACAATGTGTATCTAAGAAAGTTGTCGAATTGGAAAGAAGCTTTCCTGAAAATGTTACTGAAGTCAAAGGTTTGGCAGAAGAATTAAGTAAATTGGGTTTGACTCCCGATACGACTTACCTTTATATCCAGGGACATCATATCATGGACAATGTGGTGATGAAATTGCTCATTCCTGTGTGTACGGTTTTACGCCGTGAGCGGGAAGCCGAAATCAAGAAACTGGCGGAACATAATGAGCAGTTCCGTAATGAGTTAACTAGTTATGAGCACAGTCAGACTAATGTGGAGTTGATGCTAAAGAAAAATACGGGCTATAAGAGCCTCTATCTTTACAAATGGCTCAAAGAAGATATTGCAGAATTTATGAAGAAGACGAAAGGAAAGATATCTTGATAAAGCTGAAAAACCGTATTACGAAAAGATTAATAAGATTGGCTTAATTTTTTGAAAACTGTGATGAATAGAGTTGTAAAGGGAGTTAAGAATAATATATAATATAGGAACGAGAGGATGAATATTGTTGAGCAAATTAAAGAGGGATTGGTTTCACTAGGTTTCGGACAGTCATTAGCCGATCAGTTGGATCAGTTTGTGGCTTTTGCGGGAGTGCTTGTCATTGCATTCTTTGCAGATGCCATTTGCCGTAAGATCTTACTTCGGATTGTATCCCATCTTGTTAAACGGACTAAAGCGACATGGGATGATATAATTTTCGATCGTAAGGTTATGGTACATTTAAGTCGGATGGTGGCTCCTGTTATTATTTATATTCTTATACCAGTTGCTTTTTCGCAAACCGATACACCAACATTGGATTTTATTCTGAGGATGTGTTTGGTTTACATTATTATATCTTTTATCAGCTTTGTCAGCTCTTTCATGTCTGCAGTCTATACGGTGTATAGCGAGAAAGACCAGTTTCGTGATCGACCGTTGAAGGGACTATTGCAGACGGCTCAAGTTGTTCTGTTCTTTATTGGTGGCATCATAGCTATAAGTGTGCTTGTTGATAAATCGCCCATGTTTTTGTTGACGGGATTGGGAGCATCTGCAGCTATCCTGATGCTAGTATTCAAAGACAGCATTATGGGGTTTGTCTCCGGGATACAACTTTCAGCAAACAAAATGTTGAAGGTTGGCGACTGGATTGCCATGCCCAAATATAATGCCGACGGTACAGTGATTGAAGTCACACTTAATACGGTTAAAGTACGGAATTGGGATAATACAATCATCACAATTCCGCCTTATGCATTGGTTAGCGACTCTTTTCAGAACTGGCGTGGAATGCAAGAGAGTGGGGGAAGACGGGTGAAACGGTCGGTTAATATAGACATGAACAGTGTGAAGTTCTGCACTCCGGAGATGTTGGACAAATATCGTAAGATACACTTGCTGAGAGATTATATCAATATCACCGAAGACGTTGTCAAAAAATATAATGAAGATAACTCCATTGATAATTCAGTTTTGGTAAATGGCCGCCGCCAAACCAATCTCGGCGTATTTAGAGCATATCTGACTCAATATCTCAAGAACCTTCCTGAAGTAAACCAGGAACTGACTTGTATGGTTCGCCAATTGCAACCCACCGATCATGGTATACCTGTTGAATTATACTTTTTCTCTGCTATTAAAGAATGGGTAATCTATGAAGGTGTGCAGGCCGATGTATTTGATCATGTTCTGGCAATTATCCCCGAATTTGACTTGAGTGTCTTTCAATCTCCGTCAGGGGCTGACTTTGCAAGAGTACTGCATTAAGCTAAGTTTCTCTTTTTTTATTTGTCGAATAAGAATTATGACATATTGCTCCATATTATGTCGTAAGAGCTCCTATTACCTTTTTTTCTTTTCTCATAAGGACTATTCCCTAAAACTTGGAATATTTTTACCTTATTTCATCAAAGAGTGGAAAGAAAACCTTTCGTATAACACTGAATTTCTTTATTAATATAGATGTAATGAGATAGAAATATTGATAGGTTATGTTTACGTGATGTAAATATTTAGTGTTAATATAAAAAGAATCATTATTATGAAAAAGAGAAAGCTTTTACTTTATTTTTTTGTGGCGTTATTATTGGAAAGCTGTTCGTCAATAGTCAGAATAACAGGAGAGAAAACAAATAAACTAGAATTAGGGATGTCTAAAAAACAACTCACAAGTATTCTTGGACGGAAATATACTATTTCAGAGAAGCGAATACAGAATGGTGCTGAGATCGAAGTTTTATCCTATAGAGATACTTATAATAAGGATGAAGTTTATCTGTTTCAATTTGCGAACGATAAATTAGAAAAATGGAATAGAGAATTATTACCTAAATTTGAAAATAACAAATAACTGTAAAATAGGAATTCAATCCATTAATGATAACTATATTTTAGGGAGGCTTTCTTCAGTGAGATTGCTTCCTTTTTTTATTCTACAAAAATCAATATCAGTATATTTATAGTTCTAACGATTTTTTATCATAATATAAACGAAAGCGAACCAGCATGAGTCTTCGGTAGGTATACCGATCCTTTTAGTCTTTTATAATAACGAAATATTCTTTGGAGAGAGCTTGGCTTAGCTCTCTTTAAGGAAAGATAAATATAGAATCGTGATGTGAGTATAGATCACTCCTATAGTGATGGTAGATCAGTCGTATTCTCATCCCACTTCAGTCATATACTGATTAGTCCCTCTTTCAGAGACTGCACTTAATAGCTTCTAGGCTTTATAATTTTCTTTTCGAATAAGATGGAATATACGAAAGGAAGTAGCTGTACAAAGCGTAGACGTTATAAGATTTTCAGCTTGCATCTCATCTTATTTGATTAGAATCATGAAAAAGCCCCACTCTCGGATATAACCGGGAATGAGGCATATAAATCCAAATAAAAGTATGCGGAAACGGCTTAATTAATAAGCTGTATTTTGTGGATCAAAGTTTGTCCAACCATCCATCCAAGTATCGCTTGCACCGCTGAATGCACCGGCATAAGTTACTGTGGTGAAACCTGTCAGACTTGTGAAGCTTGCACCGTTAAGAAGCGGACTACCTGCAGCAGGACAGTAGTTTTGACCTACGCTCTTAGGATCTGTCAGGTTCAAGTTAGCTTCAGTAAGAGTTGCATTATTAGTGAATCCACTGGTTTTGAAGAATGTACTGGAGAATGATGGTTGGTTAGCATCGTATGAAGGTGTATTTTTACCATCTACTACATTCCATGTAGCAAGCTGATCTTCATATTTCTTATTGTAATCACTGCCTGTAACACCCATACCAGCAAAGAACAAGTTCTGTAATTTGATGAGCCCATTGGTTGCGTAAGTACGGCAGCTACCTAATTCATTGTCTATAATCAAGCCGATAGGCCAACCCACTGCAACAGAGTTATAGCAGTTCAACTTGCTGTCGCGACGGATATGCATTGCTGATTGGAACTTGCCAAGTGCAGCAGTATTATCAGGTTTCATGCTTCCTGCTGTAATATAGGTTGCATCATTCTTGAAGCCGGCAGTAAGATTTTTGCTGGTCATCGGACCTATAAGAGTGACATTACTGAATGCAGCAGTAGTATGTGGGTCAGTATTTGCTCCGGTAGCGTTGTTATCTGACTCAAAGCTATTGGATTGAGAAGTATCGGCAATGCGTGGATCGCGTACAGAAAGGCAGAATTGTACTTTTCCGGCGAATCCGTTGTCGGTGTCGAAGTCATCATCCCATCCTTTGTAAGCCACTAGATACTTACAGTTTACAGAGCCTCCGAACCATTCGAAAGAGTCGTCATTGGAGTAGGAAACTTGAATATGGTCTACAGTAGTACCGCTGCCAACCGAACCGAAAGTAACTCCATTGATTTCTTTGTCGGTTTGGAATGGGTAACCTGCGAATTCTACACGGATATATCGGAAAACGCCTGAATTATCATCCGCTATTTGACCCTTACCATGTACTGTCTTAGGACCACCTTCAATCTGTTGTCCAGCTGAACCATTGTTGTTTAATCCGTTACCACAGATAATTAAGCCTCCCCAGTCACCTGGACGGCGACTACCGGCAGCTTGTGCAGAAGTAAATACGATTGGAGAAGTGGCAGTACCTTCGGCATAAACTTTTGCTCCCGGTTCTATAATAAGGGCAGCTCTTGTTAGTTTATCACCTTTAATAATGGTACCTGCTTCTATGGTCAATTCTGCTCCTGAGCGTACGTAAACCCAACCTTTCAGACTGTAAGTTCCTTTTTTAATAGTTTGTTTTCCGGTAAAGCAGAATTCTTGTCCACCATTACCTATCTGAGTTCCATTATTAAACAGAATACCATCACTGGTTGCTATTCCTGCATATCCTTTTCCGTCTACTGTTGGATAAGTGATCACAGGCTCTGTACCAGTAGTCGGTGGTTCGTTGTTGTCGTCATTGCTGTCGCTACATGCGCTCATTGCAGTGAAGGCTACAGCCATAAAGAAAAGACTGCTCCATTTCATAACGTTCATTTTTAATTGTTTCATAATTATTTTTGTTTTTTACGGGGAACTTCCCCAGTTAATATTCTATTTAAAATGAGTATGTCACGGACATATTGAAATTACGTCCAGGCTTATAACTCTTTGTTACTTCTTCGTATTTGATATTATCTCCTGCACTGTTTGTTGCATTTCCGAATTGTTTGAAGTTAACGCGTTGTGCTAGTAGATCACGTACGCCTGCTTTTATCTCAAATCCTCCTATTTTTTTGCTGACAGAGAGGTCTATGGCATCATGAGGCATCTCATAAGAGTTGGGAATAGTACTTGTTTGATCACCACTGGTTCCTACTGTACGTCCTACACCAATAATTCGTTTTCCAATGCGGTTATATAGTGCCGCTATGTTTAGGTTCCATTTTGGATGTTGATAGAATACACCCGTATTGATGAGATAAGGAGATTGCCCTTGCATGGGGCGGTCTTCTTCTTTGCTGCCTTTTTCAAATTTCACTTTACTCTTAATCAATGAGCCATTGAATGACCAACTGAAGTTTGGCAGACCTATAAAATCCAGGTTCTTGCGTAGATCCACTTCAACTCCGTAGTTATTGGCTGCTTTTGCGTTTTTATTGGAGTAAACGAGATCTGTTCCACCGGCTACTGTATATGTCCATTCAATAGGGGAATCAAAATGTTTATAGAATAAAGCGACTGAAACAGATTCTCCGTTTGATGGATACCATTCATAGCGAAAATCTATATTGTGAATATAAGACGGTTTTAATGATGGATCACCTTCTACGTTTGAACCCAAATCGAAATCATAATAAACGGAAGTGGATAATTCGCGGAACTCGGGGCGATTTACCGATTTGCCATAGGCAAGGCGGAATTGTTGTTTGTCGGTTAGCTTATAAGTTGCATTTACCGATGGAAACAGGTCATTATATTTATAGAACATGCTTCGGTGGCTTTCTACGTCATCCCTTGTATTTCCGATCATTTCCATTTTGGTATACTCGTAGCGAATTCCTGCATAAAGATCAATTCGCGCATTTATTGGGAGATTGGCACTGATATATCCGGCTCCTAAGAGGTTATTTCCTGAATAGTCATTTCTTTTCTGCACTTGTTCATACATGAATAGTTTGTCTTCTCCGTAATTATCATTAACCATTAGTTGGGTGGGCAGATCAAAATTCTTAAAGCCGTCGGGCATGCTATTTCCCCAACTGTAAAGGAATAGACGGGTGTTGTAAGTACGTGTACGATATTCTCCGTATGCGCCGGCCTTCAGAGTAGGCGTAAAATCACCAAACTGGAAGTCACGTTGATAATTGACATTTGCCGAACCAACATGTTCATCAAGACGGGTAAATTCGCGACTGATGTCATTACCGGCGGTTAAGGCTATGGTTCCCGGTTCATCATTATCATTCAGTATATATCGGCGGCGATCGGGAAGAAGTCGGTTGGCGTAAGAATATCCGGCACTCCAGTCAAGTTTGCTATCCTCGAAAGTATGTTTACCTGTGAATTGTCCGTTATAAGTGCTACGGCTGGAGTAGTAATACTCATAGGTCTTTTCGTTATTACTCTGAGCATCTTTTCCGTAACGGCTGGTGTAGCGGTTCTTGCCAATCTGATTGAAGATATTCTTGAATTCGTAGTGATTATGGCTATTCTTGGGCTGGTACATGAAGTTGAGTAAAGCTCCTACACGTACATCATTATTATATTGATTGTCTGTGCTTTTGCGCAGGTATACAGAGTGATTATTTATAGCATCATAAGATCCGAACAATGAATTCTCCATATCCAGATAGGTCTTATAAGTATTGCTATAATTAAGTGATGCAAGTAATCCGAATTGACGACCACTTTCTGTTTCCCAACGGTGGGCATAGTTCACATTAAGTTTCAAGTCTCCAACAGGCTTCTTTGTTTTAACTGTCCAGTCATTGTTCAGTCCGTTATTAAGCAAATCAATACGGTTGGAGTTATTCGGGAATGTATTCATGGTACTTTTTATACCTCCGTCAAGTGACCTTAGTCCATTATCGAAACCGAGGAAATCAGTAGAACTACCTTGGTTATAAATGAAATCTTTGAAATGGGTTTGATCGTTAATGCTTGTTCCCAAAGAGATGTTAAATGAATTTTCACTGGGCATATCCTTTGTATTCACCATGATGAATCCTCCGGTAAAGTCTGCCGGATATTCAGGTGCAGGACTTTTTACGATGACCATATTGTCCAATTGTGAACTGGGGATGATATCAAATGAGAATGCACGTGAATCCGGTTCGGAACTGGGAACGGCACTGCCATTGATCCATACATTGTTATAGCGCTGTGATAAACCGCGAACCATGACAAATTTCTCATCTATAATACTGACTCCGGGAACACGTTTAATAACTTCCGAAGCATCTTTATCCTGAGTTTTAGTGATTTGCTGGGCTGATACACCACTCTGAACAACAAGGCTTTGGCGTTGTTCGCTAATCAAAGCATTCTCTGTATTTCTCTTTTTCTGTCCAACGACGGATACTTCACCAAGTGCTTGTGTGTCGTTTTCCATCTCAAAATCCAACGTAAGTTCCGTCCCATCCACTTTTACATTAGCTTGGCGGATATTCTTATAACCAACATATCTGATTTCAAGGGTATAAGTCCCTTGTTTTACAGGGAGGTTATAGTTGCCGTCAACGTCTGCGATGGCTCCTAATGTTGTTCCAGCAATTTGAATTGTAGTTCCAGTCAAGGGCTCCTTTGTTTGTTTATCAATGACTTTTCCTTTAATTGTAGCTGCCATTCCTGTCGTAGTGAGAAGAAGTGCAAAAATGAAAATAAGGCTTTTCTTAATGTTTTTAGTGATACTCATCTTTTATACTTTTATTTATCCGCTGCAAAGATGGAGTATAGGGATTACAGATGTAATACACATGTCATACATTTGTTTTTCTATTAGATTTCAAATCTGTGACAGACCCTATTCTACTACTTGTCTGTCTTTATTAGAATCAAAAAAGTGTATTCATGATTTTTCATTTATTTGATTATCTTTGTAAGATGATGTTAATCAAGGCTAAATTATGGACAAACATTTTTTAGATTCTGAATATTTTCACCGTCTCTCTACCCTCGAAAAAACAGGCTGGTGGGAGCTGGACTTGACTAAGAATGAAATGTTCTTCTCTGAATACATTTGTCAATTGTTGGGAGTTACAAGCAAATTGAGATTAAACCAATTTGTAGAATTGATTGATGAAGGGTACCGGGAGGAAATCAACAGTTTCTTCTTTTCTTCTATGACTTTCTCCGGTGTATTTGAGAAGATCTTCCCTATTAAAACTTTTGCCGGCCCTGCCTGGGTGCGTCTCTATTACGATTCAAACGCTGGTCAGTCTGGTGATAAGCAAAAGCCATTTGGCTCTCTGAAAGTATTGGACGGCGATCTTCAAAATCGCGAACGTCTGTTTCAACGTAATTTATATAACTACATGCCTTTGGGGTATGCACGTCTTGCTGTAATATATGATGCAACCGGTTCGGCTTGTAACTTTCGCATTATAGAAATCAATAAATTTGCAGCTAATTTATATGGAAAGCCAGAGGCTGATTTATTGGGTTACTTAATGTCTGATGTATGTGGTAGCGATTTTGCTTCTAAGATATCGGAGATGTTGCAATTCTCTCTTAATCGTCTTTCTCATAAAGAATTTGATCGTTATTTCGAGGCCTCAGGCCGAACTTGTCGATGCTTGGCGTATTCTCCTGAGCCGGATGAGCTTGTGATGCTTTGTATGGATGTGACAGAAATAAAACGAACTTCTCTAGAACTCGAAAAGAGCAGTAGCTTGTTACAGAATATCTTTTCCATTATACCTGTAGGTATTGAGGTATATGATAAAGATGGAAGGTTGGTGGATTTGAATAAGCGCGATATGGAGATGTTTGGTATAAAAGATAAGAATGAGGCTGTTGGCAGTGATTTCTTTGAAAAGGAGAACCTTCCAGATGATCTTCGCGAATGGATTAGGTTGGAAGGTAGCTTTACTTTTTCGTATGACTATAAACTCAATCATTCAAAGGGTTTATCAACTCTTTCTCATGAGCCCCCCTCTGATATAAGTGTAAAGATTTTCAAGATTTATGATGCCAATGGAGATTATCAAGGGTTTCTATTGACCAACGTTGATAATACCGGCAAACGGCTTTCTGCAAACCGTATTAATGAATTCGAGCAACTATTCTCATTAATTTCAGGTTATGCTAAAGTTGGTTACTCCAAGTTGAACGCTATGACTGGTGAAGGTTATGCTATTAAACAATGGTATAAAAATAATGGAGAGAACGAGAATACTCCTATAAATAAGATCGTAGGAAGGTATCCTAAGATGCATCCGGATGATAGAAAATATGTATTGGATTTCTATGATAAAGCTAAGCGAAGGGAAGCTAATTATTTTCAAAGGGAAGTTCGTGTGCGGAGACCAGGGACTAAGGATGGCTGGAACTGGATACGAATGCATATTATATTAAATATATATGAACCTGAAAATAATCTGGTGGAACTGATAGGCATCAATTATGATGTAACTGAGGTTAAGGAGACCGAATTCAAACTCATTGAAGCAAAAGAGAAAGCAGAAGCTGCCAATCAATTGAAAACAGCCTTTCTCGCTAATATAAGCCATGAAATACGCACCCCTCTTAATGCTATTGTTGGTTTCTCCACTTTATTGATAGAATCAACAAATCAGGAGGAGAAGCGGGAGTTCCAGCAAATTATAGAGGAAAACAATGGATATTTATTGGAAATCGTTTCGAACCTGTTAGATATTTCAAAGATTGAGACAGATAAGTTTGAACTTCATTATACTCAGTTTGATTTTAATTTATTATGCCAGAATGTTATACAATCTGTGGCTCCTCTAATGACTTCCTCTGTCAGTCTATTCTTTGAACCGGAATTTCCGGAGTGTATTATTATTTCCGATAATAACCGTTTGCAGCAAGTCTTAATTAATCTGTTGGATAACGCCATTAAATTTACTCCGAAAGGCTCAATACGGTTGGGATATCATATTCAAGAAAGTGTTTTACGGGTCTACGTTAAAGACTCGGGTATTGGTGTTGCCACAGATAAGAAAACAAATGTTTTTGATCGCTTTATCAAGTTGAATACCTATACTCAAGGTGTCGGATTAGGGTAATCCATTTGTAAAAGTATTGTAGAGCAAATGGGAGGAGAAATCGGTGTTGATAGTGAAGTTGGAAAAGGCTCTTGTTTTTGGTTTACACTACCTTTATCCGATTCTATAAAGTGATTGGCTATTCATTCATTATGATGGCTGGCCTTTTGTATAATTTGAAATATACATTATTCACTCTATTTCCATGTTATAATACCCGACAACTTTTGAATAAGCATATTATTGTTCTACGATAAAAAAAGAGGTTGTTTCAACATGAAACAACCTCTTTCCTTTTCATTCATTTTATTTATAGTCCGAAAGAGAATTTATCGATGTATTGGTAAATTACGCTGGCAATACTTAAAATGATAATGCCGGCTGTACAAATCAGTAAACTTGTACGGGTATAATTATCACTGCGGAAACCAACGATTGGCTCTTCATTCTTATTAATATACATTGATTTCACTACTTTTAAATAATAGTAAAGTGAAATCACCGTATTTACTAATGCAATAAAGACAAGCATGTGGAAACCACTGCGGAATGCTGCTGCAAAAATGAAGAACTTAGAGAAGAATCCTGCAAAAGGAGGAATACCTGCCAACGAGAACAAGCTTAAGGTCATTAGGAACGATAGCTTGGGGTTTGTGGTATATAGACCATCATATTCTTCAAGTGTGTAGCGTTGCGTGCGTAAACCGATTATATTGATTATGGTGAATGCACCTAAGTTGGCGAATAAGTAAATCAATACGTAATATACCAGTGAAGTCATTCCCTGGGGAGTTCCACTTATTACTCCAAGCATGATGTATCCTGCTTGTGAAATACTGGAGAATGCCATCAATCGCATGATGTTTTGCTGGCGTAGGGCGAACAAGTTGGCTAGTGTAATAGAAGCTATGATAATCCAATATAATACTTCCTGCCATTGCGCAACCATTGGAGCAAATACCTTTACCAATATTGCCATGAGAACAAATGCAGCTGAACCTTTAGAGATGACACTCAGATAGGCTGTCACTGTGCTTGGAGAACCTTCGTATACGTCAGCTGTCCAAAGATGGAAAGGCACAAGAGATAATTTAAAGCCCATTCCTGAAAAGAAAAAGACAAAAGCAACAATCTGCAATGCACTTCCGTTAATGTGTGCAGGTATATCAGTGAAATACATTGTTCCTACAGTTCCATATATCAATGATATTCCAAATAGAAGTAAGCCGCTGGAAAAAAGAGCGGTCAATATATATTTGGCACCTGCTTCTGCCGAATGGTGGCGATACTTGTCGAATGCAACAAGCGCAGCCATCGGAATACTTGCTGTCTCAAGTCCGATAAAGAACATGAGGAAATGTCCTGCAGAGATCATAAAGTACATTCCCAGCAGTGTTGATAATGTCAACACGTAAAATTCTCCTTGTTTTATCAAATTGTCCGGTTGACGGAGCCATTCATGAGCCATCAGAAAGACAACAATGGTACCTATGCTCAATACCGATTTGATAATACAGTGTATGGGAGTGCTGTAGTACATTCCGCCGAAAGCTTCTGTAGCCGGAGTTGGAATGATATTAATTAAGGTATGTATCGTAAGTAATACAACCGGTAATAATGTATTAAGGCGTGGCTTGCCATCTTTCTTATGCCCGTCCGGACAGAAAAAGAGGTCGGCAATGAAGAGTATCATGATAACAGCTATCAGTGATAACTCTCCTTTCATAGCGAGAAATTGGGAATAATCCATATTTTTACGATTTGACGATTTACGATTTAATGAGTGAAGTTCATATCACTTTCATCTCCGAATCATTGACAATGGTTTTATCTAAAAACTTGTACTAACGGCAATACGCTGTCACTGATCATATTACTCATCCACAATGGCGCAAGTCCCAGACCTGCTACACATACTATAAGTATGATAACTGCCGTGCGTTCATCCCAAGTAGCATCCGTCAATTCGAGATGATGCTTGTTGGTACAAGTTCCATATAGGATTTTGCCGACAAGACGCAGGATATACACAGCAGTAATCACGATACTGGTACATGCTATAATTGTCCAAGTGCGGTGGAATACATCAGGATGTTGGAATGCTCCGTTGAATATTGTCATTTCAGCAATAAATCCGCTAAGTCCCGGTAAACCAAGATTGGCCAAACCCGCAATAACGTAACATACTGAAAGGAAAGGCATGATTTTCATTAATCCGTTTAGCTCACGAATATCACGAGTATGGGTGCGGCCATAGATCATACCGATAAGAGCGAAGAACAATGCCGTCATCAATCCGTGAGAAAGCATTTGCAATACAGCTCCGGTACATGCTGTCTGATTCATCATTAGAATTGCGAACAATACAAGTCCACAGTGACTTACTGATGAATAAGCGTTGATGTATTTCAAGTCTGTTTGTACACAGGCCGAGAAAGCTCCGTAAACGACTGATATACCTGTAAGTATGAGGAATATCCATCCCAATTCTTGAGCAGCTTCAGGCATTAGGTACATTGCAATACGAAAACATCCATAACCTCCCAACTTCATTAAAACTCCTGCATGAAGCATTGACACCGCTGTCGGTGCAGATGCGTGACCGTCAGGACTCCATGTATGGAATGGGAATAGGGCCCCCAAAACACCGAAACCAAGGAATGTTAAAGGGAACCATATGCGTTGTTGCTCAATGGGGATATTATGTAACTTGGCTATTTCAAGTAAGTTCATTGTTGTACCACCCGAGCCATAATAGATGCCTAAAATACCAATCAGCAAGAATGCCGAACCTCCCATCAACATTAATGTAAGTTTCATGGCAGAGTATTCTTTGCGTCCGCTACCCCATACACCAATCAGTAAGTACATCGGAATAAGAGCTACTTCATAGAACATGAACATCGTGAACAAATCCGTAGAGATGAAGAAGCCGAATACGCCCATCGAAAGCAATGTAAACCAAAGGAAGTATTCTTTCGTTAATGGTTGTAACTTCCATGAAGCGAAAGTTCCTGTGAATACAATGACGGCCGATAATAATAACATGGCAACAGAGATACCGTCTACTCCTACGGAATATTGAATATTAAGTGCAGGATACCAAGGTATGTCTGCACGGAAAAGCATTTCGTCTGTTGCTCCGGCATGGCGGGCGTTAAGATATGCCACTGTTAGTGCAACGGCAGCTACGACCAGTGCCGATGCGCCTACAACCATCACCGCACGTATCTGCCGTATGTTGCGGCTTAACCAAAGCCCCAATAACATCAACATCGGGATGAGGACAAAGATTGATAACAAGTTCATCTTTATAGTTATATTATTTTATGTTTTACATTATACTCTTTTCGTATTGTAGTAGCATCTGTTTTCCTCAGTATCAGAATGCAGGGCTACTTCTTATACTAATTAAAGCAGCAGAATTAATATCAAACCTAAAGCACCAAGTAGGAATACGTAAGCGTACTGTTGAATTTGTCCGCTTTGCAAACCTCGTATCTCATCACTGGTCGTATTCGTACCCCATGCAAGGAAGTTGAAGAAACCATCCACCACATTATGGTCAAACCAAGCTATAGGGCGACTGATACAGCCGAATATGATGCGGTGAGTGATGAATTGGTATATTTCGTCGATATAGAAACGGTGATATGCTGCTGTCCATAATTTGCTGAAACGTTTTCCCAATGAATCGGCAATCGGCTGCTTGCTACCTTTATACATATAAGTAGCAATACCTATGGATATAACTGCTATAACAACGCTGGTTATCGCAACGATCAAGTCAATGTGTATTTCGTATGCGTGTCCATTTGAAGAGACAAACTTTCCGAATGGAATAAAACCACTAACACATGTGATTACTGCAAGAAACATAAGAGGGAAAGTCATAGCCAAAGGACTTTCGTGCGGAGTGTGTTTCGCATGAAGTTCTTTGTTTTCCTTACCCCAGAAAATGCCATAATATAAGCGGAACATATAGAATGCTGTCATACCTGCAATAACTGCCATTATCCATCCCATAACAGGATTAAATTCGAAGCAAGCTGCCAAAATTTCATCTTTTGAGAAGAAACCGGAGAATGGGGGAATACCTGCAATAGCCAAACATGCTATTAAGAATGTGATATGGGTAATAGGCATATATTTTCTTAAACCACCCATCGCTGACATTTCGTTGCTGTGTACGGCATGAATGATACTACCTGCTCCAAGGAACAATAAAGCTTTGAACATGGCGTGAGTGAACAAGTGGAACATTCCGGCCATGTATCCAAGACCACCTTCGTGAGGATCTGCGGAGGTACATACTCCCAAAGCTACCATCATAAAACCTATTTGAGAGATAGTGGAGAATGCTAAAACACGTTTGATATCGCTTTGTACACAAGCTATGGATGCTGCAAAGAATGCAGTGAACGCACCCACGTATGCTACAATGTGGAGTGTATCCGGTGCATAATCTATAAATAAAGGGAACATTCTGGCAACAAGGTATACTCCGGCCACAACCATCGTTGCTGCATGGATTAATGCAGATACCGGAGTAGGACCTTCCATTGCATCAGGCAACCAGATATGCAGAGGGAACATTGCACTTTTACCGGCACCTCCGATAAACATTAGTCCTAATGCCAATGGTACCATAGCTGCTCCACCTGTAAGTAACGAGACTTCATCCGGATGGAATGTATATGTACCGGTATAATATCCGTAAATCAAAATACCGATGAGGAAGCCTAAGTCAGCAAAACGAGTGACAATGAATGCTTTCTTTGACGCTGCAACGGCAGAAGGTTTAGTGTAATAGAAGCCGATCAAGAGATACGAGCTAACACCTACCAACTCCCAGAAGAGGTACATTTGGAATATGTTCGTTGCAACAACCAAACCCAGCATTGACATGGTGAATAAGCTGAGGAATGCGTAGTAACGTTGGAAACCTTGTTCCCCTTTCATATAACTGAAAGAGTAAATGTGTACCATCAATGAGACAGTGGAGATCACGATTAGCATCATCACTGAAATGGGATCTAATAGAATGCCTAAATCAATGCTTAGCGTTGATGTGAAGGACAACCATTTCATATTGTAGGGCATAAGCGTAGCAAATGTCCCGTCTGCCAAACGTGGTGCAGTGAAGTATTGGAAGGCTGTAAAGTAGCTTAATACCGCCACTGTGCCTAATACTACAGTGCCTATCAATCCAGCCGTACGATGTGTCATCCATTTACCGCCTATTCCCAAGGTAAGAAATGATAAAAGGGGTAAAAGGAGAATCAAAATAGTCAGTTCCATATTGTCAATTATCTTTTTTTATTCTTATGTTTATCGATACTGCCACACTTTTTAGACTACCATTTCATCTCATCAAGATGTTTCACTTGGATGCTACGGATGTTGCGGTAGATATTGATCATAATGGCAATAGCTATTGCTGTTTCCGCTGCCGAAATAGCAATGGAGAATAGGGCAAAGAAGTGTCCTTCCAATCCGTTAGGGAATAGGAAGCGATTAAATACTGCAAAGTTGATATCTGTAGCATTCAGTATCAATTCTATTGAAATAAGCATTGTCAGTGTATTCCGGCGAGTGAAGAATCCGAAAATCCCGGCAAAAAGCATGATAGTTGAAACTATCAGGTAATATTCCATGTGAATCATGAGAATAAAATTTATAGATTAATGAATTTAACGTTTTCTGGCGATCAGCAGCCCACCTACGATACATGCCAATAATAAGATACTGACAGCTTCGAAAGGTAAGAGGTAACCGTATTTATCACTACTCATCATCAAATGTCCGATGGTCTTGATATCTGTTTCTACAGGAGTTGTCTCAGATATCGCCGGCATAAATTTATGTTTGAGTATCACGAACAAGAGTATAGCAGCCCCTGCGACTACTGCTCCTAGAGCAGCAATGAGCTTACTCCGTTTGAATTTCTCTGCGCGATCGTTCTCGCCACTGGTTAGCAGAATGGAGAAGACATAAAGTACAACGATACCTCCTGCGTAAACCATGATTTGGACAGAACCTAAAAATGTATATCCCAAGTAGAAATAAATACCTGCCGTACCAAATAAGGTAAACAGTAAATAAGTCGCCGAGCGGACAATACTGCGGGTGGTCACGGTGAAAATGGAGAATACAACGGTGAATGCCGCAAGAAAGAAGAATACTATAGTTTCAAAGGTTATTTCCATGATTTTGCTTATTTTTCTTTAACCATTAATTTACTGCCGGGATGATTCAGCGTCAATATCAATTTGGAGCGATCGAACACCGCGTGTTCAAACTCTTGATCGAACGTTATCGCATCATGAGGGCAGGCATTCACACAAAGTTGACAGAAAATACATGAGCCCAAATTATATTCATATTTGCTCAATATTTTCTTTTTCTTGCCATCTTCAGTTTCTATTGTCTCTGTTGTAATGTGAATGGTGTCATTTGGACAAGCCATTTGGCAAAGACCGCAGGCAACGCATTTATGCTCATTATGTTCGTTGTGCGGCATGATTAAATCTCCGCGAAAACGGTCGAACATCTTTAATGTTGCTCGATTTTCGGGATATTGCTCAGTTACCTTTTTACGGAAGAAAACTGTAATAGTGGTTTTCATTCCTATAAGTAGGGTTTTGATGCCGTTAAGCAAACCACCTAAATAACTATCTTTTTTATTTTGATCCATATCTTAATCTTATTTATTTGCTTCTCACGTGGATTTGATAGGAGTAACTACTATTAGAAATGCAATTTAAATGCTACAATCAAGACCATTAATATGAGGTTGATCATTGAGATTGGCACCAAATATTTCCATTCTAAGCTTAGTATTTGGTCAATACGCAAACGAGGGAATGTCCACTTAATCCACATCAGCAAGAATACCACAAAGAAAGCTTTTCCAAAGAACCAGATGAATCCGGGGATATAATCCATAATAGCGTTAAAACCATCTAAACCTACAATATGGAAAGGCATCCAGCCGCCGAGAAAGATTGTTGCAGCTATTCCGGCTACGATGAACATGTTAAGGTATTCGGCCAAATAGAAGAATCCGAAGTGCATACCCGAATATTCGGTGTGATAACCTGCAGTCAACTCACTTTCCGCTTCGGGTAAGTCGAAAGGACCACGATTGGTCTCAGCATTTCCGGCGATTAAGTAAACGATGAACGCAATGATTGCGGGAATATGACCTTTGAAGATGAACCATCCGTCGGCTTGTTGCTCTACTATTTCGGAGAACTGCATCGTGCCGGTCAGTACAATCATTGTCAAAATGCTCAATCCGATAGACAACTCATAACTGATAATCTGAGCTCCACTTCGCATTGCACCGATTAATGAGAATTTATTGTTCGAACTCCAGCCTGCAAGTAGTATACCTACTACACCAATGCTGGAAGCAGCCAACATGAAGAAAACTCCTACATTGAAGTTCAGAATTTCCATCCCTTTATTTACGGGCAGACAGGCAAAGGTAAGGAAAGAGGCGATAAGCACCATGAATGGAGCGAGATTGTAAAGGAAGCGATCGACATTTTTCATCTCGATAATTTCCTTGGTCAACATTTTCAATACGTCTCCGATAACTTGTAAGATACCCCATTTACCTACGCGATTCGGGCCTAAGCGGCACTGGAAGAAAGCGCATATCTTGCGCTCCATGTAAATAAGGATAATGGCAAGCAGTGCATACATAAGAATGATGCACACGCCTATTACCAAACACTCGATGAATATTGCCAGTCCCTCCGGCATAAGAGATGTCAAAGTCTGGTGTATCCAGTTGGTTACTATACTAAAGTCAAACACGTTATTTAGTTATTTAGTTGTTATTGATTGGTGATTAATAGAAGTAATACAACCTTTAATCACTAGTCGTTAATCGTTAATCGCTAATTGTTTATCATTATCTGTCAATATCGGGAACAACGTAATCCAAACTTCCTCCTATGGCGATAAGATCGGCAATCTTTGCTCCACGGCAGATCGTATCTATTGCGCTGACCAATGGAACTCCGCTGGCACGGAAATGAACGCGATAAGGAGTTTTGTCCCCGTGACTTTCGAGGAATACACCAAATTCACCACGACTTCCTTCAACTGCAGCATAGTAGCTTCCTTCAGGAACGCGGATGATAGGTTTCATCTTTTCCTGATAAGGGCCTTCCGGTATATTGTCGATCAGTTGCTCAATAATATGTAAGCTTTCCATGATTTCATCCATACGTACTAAATAACGTGCCCATGAATCGCCTTCCGTACGGACAATTTCTTTGAATTCCACTTTATCATAGACTCCGTATGGCATTCTTTTACGGACGTCACATGCCCATCCCGACGCACGTCCTGTACCACCGGTTGCTCCAAAATTGATGGCATCTTCGCGACTCAATACACCTACATCTTTTAAACGGTTTTGAGTTATGATATTGCCGGTAAAAACCTCGTGATATTCGTGGATAATATTGCGTAAGTAAGGAATAAATTCTTTAACCCGTTTTACAAAGTTGGGATGCAAGTCAGCTTGTACTCCACCAATTGTATTGTAATTCATAATTAAACGTCCGCCGCATGTTTCTTCAAAAATATCGAGTATTTTTTCACGGTCACGGAAACCATAGAAAAAGGCTGTCAAGGCACCCAAGTCCATTGCAAGACAAGAGTAGAACAATAAGTGGGAATCAATACGTTGGAGTTCATCCATGATTGTACGGATATACTTTACACGATCGCTCACCTCAATACCCATTGCCTTTTCAATACACATACACAATGCGTGGCGGTTTTGATGTGCACCTAGATAATCCAATCGGTCGGTAAGGGCCAATGTTTGAGGATAGGTAAGGCTTTCGCACATTTTTTCTATACCACGGTGGATATAGCCACAGTTTGCGTCGATTTTTTTGATGATCTCACCTTCCAGTGAAACGCGGAAACGCATTACACCATGTGTTGCAGGATGCTGAGGACCAATATTAACAACATATTCTTCGTCTCCAAAAAGTTGGAGTTCTTTATTCTGTAAAGTACCGTCGGGGTTTAACTGAAGTTCAGTCGTCGAATCGACTGTCTCTTCGTTGTCCATGCGTAAAGGATTGTCCTTCTCAGGATCATTGTCTTTGCGCAAAGGATAACCTACCCAATCGTTACGAAGGTAGAGGCGACGCATATCGGGATGCCCGATAAACACAATGCCGAAATAATCATAAACTTCACGCTCGTTGAAGTCTGCCGCTTTCCATATATCGCAAACAGACGGAATCTCCGGACGTTCACGGTTGGAGGTTGCAGTACGGATTACGATTTTTTCACCTGTAGCTGTTGATTCCAGATGATATACCACGCCAAGTCCACGAATCGTCCCCTCTTCGTCTTTCTCATCGGGAGCGCCCCAGTCCATGCCGGTTAGACATTCCAGAAAGTCCATTTGGCGCTCATTGCGCAAGCGGAGCATTTCATCGTGTAAAATCGCAGGTTCTATAAATTGTATATTTTCCATATTCTGAATGTTTCACTCGTCACAGAGTGCATACAAAGTATTGTTATTTATTCGGATAATATTGGGTCAGTTTGTGTTATTCTGCTGCATCATCTTCCGGCTCTTTTTCTTTCCGGTTCACGCCACCAAAGAATTTTTCCACTTTCACTTTCCGTTGCAATTGCATCATTCCATAGTAAAATGCCTCCGGACGTGGAGGGCAACCGGGAATATATACATCTACCGGAAGAATAGTGTCAACTCCATTGACCACGTGGTATGACTTGGTAAAAGGACCACCACTAACAGCGCATCCACCCACCGCTACAACATATTTAGGGTCGGGCATCTGGTCGTATAAGCGTTTCAATACCGGTGCCATTTTGTTGGTAATCGTACCGCAAACCATAATCATATCTGCCTGACGCGGACTGGCACGGGCTACTTCGAATCCGAAACGCGCCATGTCATAACGGGCTGCGCCCAATGCCATGAATTCGATACCGCAACAACTTGTTGCGAATGTAAGCGGCCACAGCGAATTGCTGCGTCCCCAATTGACAAAATCGTCCAGAATGCCGAGCGCCACATTGACACCACCTGCATTAAGTTCTTGAACGAGTTTTTCAAGGGTTTCATTGTCCTTGAACTCTCCATAAGGGATAGACTTTATTTTTGGTTCTTTCTTTATTTCCATTCCAATGCTCCTTTCCGCCAAGCGTAGGCTAGTCCTAATACTAAGATGAATAAGAAAAATAAAATGCTGATAAGTCCCGATACGCCCAAATCGCGTGTGATCACTGCCCAAGGGAACAGAAATACCGTTTCCACGTCGAACATCAGAAACAAGATGGCAAACAGGTAATAACCCACTCTGAATTGCATCCACGATTTACCACGGGTAGGGACTCCACATTCATAGGTTTCCATTTTCTGTGGGTTGTACGAACGCGGTGAGATCGCTTTTGATAAAGCGATAACAATACCCACGAAAGCGATTGCCGTCAACAGGACGGTCACTAGCAAAGTAAAGTTCATAAATCTAATTATCTTTTAGATGTATATTAAACTGATATGCTGGATAAAAACTTTACAGAATATCATCCGGCATAACTATCAGCAAGTTTATGACTCTTGCTAATTTGATTTTGATTTATTAATGATACCTTTTCTCTTTCCAAGCATGTGTTTTTACTGCAGTAGGCTAGAGAAAGGGACAATACCCCGAATGTGGAGCAAGAATAAGAAAACTGTTTGTTCGTTGAAAATGTGTATGAAGCTGGCTTTTTCACACTACGTCTTTTATACTGTAGTATGGTAAATAAGGCTAACATACAATGTTCAATGTACTGTCTCATACGACCATTTTTCTCTTTCGGTGGGCAAATATATAATTTATCTTCCTTATTTTGGCATATCGAGTTGACAAAAATACAATTTTAGCACTTTTTATCCTAAATCAAATTCGTTTCCAGAATTCCGGAGTGAAAAGCAGAAGAACGGTGAAAAGCTCCAGACGACCTAGTAGCATTAAGAAAGATAGCAACCATTTTGCAGCAATAGGAAGCGCATTCCATGAGTATGCCGGACCGAAGTCGCTTAGTCCGGGACCGATATTCCCTAAACTGGAAATTGCACAACCTATGGATTCTTCAAAACCTATGCCCATACTAACTAAAAGTAGTGTGGCTATAATTATAATGGCGATATATAGAAAACAAAATGCAAGTACAGTCGATTGTATTGGCGAAGATATCACTTGCTTACTTATCCGTATCGGTAAAACGGCATTGGGGTGGAGAATGCGTCTGAACTGGTTACGTGAAATTTTGGCAAGTATAATCATGCGGATACATTTTATTCCTCCGCTAGTACTTCCTGCAGATCCACCTATGATCATGAGTATAGTTAATATACCGCCTGTAATGGGCAACCATGAAGTGTAGTCTTCTGTCGAAAAACCGGTAGAAGTTAGCAGGGAGATAACTTGAAATAAAGCTTTTCTGAGAGACTCTTCTAATGTTGAGCTTCCATTATAATGAAGTAAAGTTGTAATAATAAATGTGCTGATAGCAATTAATGATATATAAAAGCGAAATTCTGTATCGTGTATTAGTTTTTGAAACTTTTTATTAATCACCAGTAGTAGAAGCGTGAAGTTAATACCGGAAATTAGCATGAAAATGCAAAGTACATATTCTATATAGGGCGAGTGATAGTAAGCGATGCTTGTCTGCTTTGTAGAAAAACCTCCGGTACCACTTGTTGAGAATGCATGGCAAATGCTGTCGAACCAGTTCATACCGCCAAACATTAACAACGTAAAGAGTAGAGCTGTTACACCGGTATAGAGGCACCATATCCATCGTGCGGTGACACCTGCACGTGGGTGGATTTTATCATGTACCGGTCCGTTGGCTTCTGCTGCAAAGACCAAGAGTCCACTAATTCCAAACAATGGCAGGATTGCTATTGTGAACATGATTATTCCCAATCCTCCTATCCACAATGTCATGGATCTCCAAAAGAGGAGTCCGTGAGGCAGTGCTTCTATGTTATCGATAATGGTGGCTCCGGTACTGGTGAAACCGGATATTGATTCGAAAAAAGCATTGGTTATATTCGGTACGTATCCGCTTATGTAAAATGGAAGCATCCCGAACAGGGAGAATGCAATCCAAGCAAAAGTTACCAATACATATCCGTCACGTCTGTCTAACTGACGGCTTCCACCTTTGCCAAGAATTAATAATAAGATGCTTACTATTTCAGTGATGCCGGCTGAAAAAAGAAACGCCGTGAGGTCATTTTCACCGAAATGAAAAGATACAAGTGAGCAGAGTAATAGCATTACAGTCTCAAATTGTAATAGAATGCCTATAATCCGAGTTATAGTTTTGATATTAATCATTTCAACTGTTAATTGAAATATTTCTCAATCTTTTTGATCATCATGCTTAGGCAGAAGACAACGACGTGATCTCCCGCCATTATCTGAGTGTTTCCGGTTACAACAATACCTTTGCCATTTCTTACCAGTCCTCCGATAGTTGTTCCTTTCGGTAATCCGAGGTCTTTCACCATGTGTCTGGTGATGAATGATTTCTCTTTCACAGTGAATTCCGCTACGTCGGCATTGGCGAAGGTCAGGCATTTTACGTTACTTACATCGGCATCCAGCATCATCTGGTAGATATGGCTGGCAGTAATCATCTTTTTATTGATCACCGTACCAATATCAAGGCTCTCCGCCATTCCTATGTAATCAATATTTTCCACTTCCGCAACGGTCTTCCTTACTCCCATGCGCTTGGCTGCAAGGCAGGCTAGAATGTTGGTTTCCGAGTTCCCGGTGAGGGCGACAAATCCTTCCGTTCTTTTCACTCCTTCCTGCAGAAGCAAATCAGAGTCACGACCGTCTCCATTGATAATCATTGTTTTGTCATCCAAAAGCTCGGTGAGCCGGTTGCAGCGGTTGAGATCTTGTTCCACCACCTTAATCTGCATATAGTCCGGAGCATATTCGGCTGTGCGAACAGCAATGCGACTTCCTCCCATTATCATTACATTGCGTACATCAGCATAATCTTCTTTACCTACAATCTTTTGAATATATGGAATGTACTCGTGTGTGGTGGTGAAATATACGATGTCATAGAGTTTGAGTATATCATTTCCTCTGGGGATGAGTGTCTCATTTCCACGTTTAATGGCAACGACATGATAGGGCTTATCGGAATTGCTGATCTGATATAAGGGCATATCCAGTATTTCCGCTTTCTCGCGCATCTTGACCCCTATCAATATAAGTGAACCGTTACAAAACTCCCACCATTGGCGGACCCAACTTCTTTTTATGGAAGATACGATTTCTTTAGCTGCAAGCATCTCCGGATAAATCAGAGAGTCTACGCCTAGGTTTTTGAAAAAGATGCTGTTTTTAGGTTCTAGGTATTCGTAGTTATCAATGCGGGCGACCGTCTTGTGTGCACCTAGATTATGAGCTAAAATGCAGGCGGTAATATTGCGACTCTCGTCGGGTGTTACGGCAATGAATAAGTCGGCTTTGTCAGTCCTAACTTCCTTAAGTCCTTTAATCGAAGTAGGAGAGGCTACTACGGTCATCAAATCGAAATTGGAACCTAGTGTACTCAATTTCTCTTCGTTCTCATCCATTAGGATGATGTCATGCTTTTCACGGGACAGTAATTTTGCGAGATGCGTTCCGACTGCCCCGGCTCCGGCAATGATAATTTTCACGTCATGATTACTTTTAATATACCGTCTTCATCCATTCCGCATAAGTGATGCAGTTCAGGTATGGTACCATGTTCTATGAACTTATCCGGTACACCAATGCGTGTGATTTGCGGGGTGTAACCGTGATCAGCCATGAACTCCAGCACTGCACTTCCCATGCCTCCTTTTATCACACCGTCTTCTACGGTGATAATGCGAGAGTATGTCTTGCCGATTTCTGTTAGCATGTCTTCGTCTAAGGGTTTTAAAAACCGCAAATCGTAATGGGCGATCGATATGCCTTTTTCGGCTTCGGCACGTTTAATAGCTTTGGATGCAGCATTCCCTATTGGTCCGATGGACACAACAGCCATATCTTTTCCATCTTTCAGTTTTCTTCCTTTACCTACAGGAACTTCCTCGAATGGGCATATCCATTCCCTCAATTGTCCTCTTCCCCGGGGATATCTTATGACGAATGGTCCTTTATCCGGTAGCTGTGCGGTATACATCAACCGGCGCAACTCATGCTCGTCCATAGGAGAGGAGATAGTCAGGTTGGGTATCGGTCGGAGGTAAGCCAAGTCGAACACACCATGATGTGTAGGTCCGTCTTCGCCCACCAAACCTGCGCGGTCGAGGCATAACACAACGGGAAGTCGCAAAATAGCTATATCGTGAATAACACTATCATAAGCCCGCTGTAAAAATGAAGAGTAGATATTGCAGAAAGGTTGCATACCTTCTTTCGCCATTCCTCCGGAGAAAGTAGCAGCATGACCTTCGGCTATACCCACATCAAAAGCTCTATCGGGCATTTCCTTCATTAAGATGTTCATCGAGCAGCCTGTCGGCATGGCAGGAGTGACACCGACTATCCGTGGATTTTTCTGCGCAAGTTCCACCAATGTCTTTCCAAACACATCTTGGTAAAGTGGTGGCTGATCGTGGGTATCCGGTGTATAACGTTCTCCGGTACAAGGGTCGAACTTTCCGGGAGCATGCCAGATTGCAGCATTCTTCTCGGCAGGTTCAAAGCCTTTTCCTTTTGTAGTATGCAAATGAAGGATCTTGGGACCTTTCATATCTTTTATACCTTTCAGAATACGGGCGAGGTTCTTAACGTCGTGTCCGTCTATCGGGCCGAAGTAACGAATATTCATTCCTTCAAAGATATTTTGCTGTTGAGCAGCAATCGATTTCAAGCTATTGGCAAACCGGATTAAAGCTTTGCGGCGCTCTTCGTTTAATAACCCCATTTTGAAAAGCAGTCGGGAAGCTTTAAAACGAAGAATATTATAGCGGTTCGATGTGGTGAGATTAAGTAGATATTGCTGCATTCCACCTACACTACGGTCTATCGACATGTCATTATCATTCAAGATGATGAGCATGTTATTCGGAGTGGATGAAGCATTGTTCAACCCTTCAAAAGCTAGTCCGCCGCTCATTGACCCGTCACCGATGATTGCTATAACGTGTCGGTCGGTTTCACCTTTTTGCGCAGCGGCAACCGCCATGCCCAAAGCCACGGAAATGGAGTTGGAAGCATGTCCACAAGTGAAAGTATCATATTCACTTTCTTCGGGTGAAGGAAAAGGACGGATACCTTTGAATTTACGGTTGGTCGAAAATATTTCCCGTCTTCCCGTAAGTATTTTATGCCCATAAGCCTGATGTCCGACATCCCATACAATCCTGTCGTATGGAGTGTTGAACACATAATGCAAAGCAACAGTCAATTCTACTGTACCCAAGCTGGCACCGAAATGCCCAGGGTTGCACGAAAGTTCTTTTATAATGTCTTGCCTTAATTCATTGCATACTTCCGGAAGTTGTTCCACATTAAGCTGGCGCAGGTCTTCAGGATAGGAAATGGAATTTAGCAAGTTATATGCACTTAATTCTTTATTCATTCCCGTAATAGAGATTACAAACTGCAAAAATAGCAAAAGAAAAGAGATGGTTATGTTATTTCATATGTTTTTTGGCATGTTTGTATGGATTCCCAATCCATTTCACTTTGTTTCTCCCCTATGGTTTTTTTGCGTATTTTAATTGCACCAATTGCACTAATTGACTTAATGACTTGATATAATGAACGTTACAAGGGTGTAATTAAGCGAAACAGCAGGGTGCAATTAAATTTAATTGCACCCACTGTTTTATACTCATTTTAGCCGGTTGTTTTTACTAAATATCTCTTTGTTATTAGTCTATATTTATAACTGTATGATCTTACATCTAAACATGTGCCGGATATACTTCTTATCCCTTATAATGCTGCTTTCTTTTCGTATTATACCCATTTTGTTTTTTATCAATAGCGCATCTATACTGTTTACCCACAACTGTGACTCACGTGCTTCACAACTGTGGTTCATGTTACCCACAACTGTGGGTAACATGAACCACAGTTGTGGGCAAGCAATATGTAAGGAATTAAGTGTGAATAATGAAGTAAGATAAAAGGGTAAAAGCAGAGTGCTTTTAGAGATAAAGCAGCCCTAAACAAGCCTTAAAAGAGTCGTAAAAAAGAGCTGAATATTGACCTAAATAANTACTTTTATCCGTTTACTTTCTTATAATCGGCAAGAAAAGTAGCCAATCCGCTATCCGTAAGTGGGTGTTTTAATAGTCCTTTGATGGCGGAAAGCGGGCAAGTCGCCACATCGGCACCGACTTCTATGCATTGAATGATATGTTGCGTGCTACGAATTGAAGCGGCCAATACCTGTGTTTTCATGCCGTATGTGGCATACATGTCTACTATTTTTCGAACCAACTCTATTCCGTCGCTGGAAATGTCGTCAAGACGTCCTACAAATGGAGAAACGTATGTCGCACCTGCTTTTGCTGCCAATAAGGCCTGACCGACTGAGAACACCAGCGTACAGTTTGTACGAATCCCTTTCTTGGCAAAGTACCTGATTGCTTTGATACCATTCTCAATGCAGGGAACTTTCACCACAATGTTTTTATGCAGAGCGGCAAGTTCTTCCCCCTCGCGAATCATGCCTTCATAGTCCGTTGCAATAACTTCGGCACTGACATCTCCATCTACTATGCTGCAGATCTTTAAATAGTGCTTTTGCTGATTTTCTACGCCTTTAATACCTTCTTTTGCCATTAATGAAGGATTTGTAGTTACTCCGTCCAATACGCCCAAATCGTTTGCTTCACGAATTTGGTCCAGGTTGGCTGTGTCAATAAAAAATTTCATGTTATATTATTTTTAAGGTGATTATCTTCTTATTGCGGGGATTGGCATCTATACTAACAACTAGGATTATAGAATGTTTTCCATTTATTTTTATCATTTTATTATACTTAAATAAAGAGAAATATACCTGATGAAAGAACGTGCTTTTTTTGTCATAAAATTCTTATATGCTTATTGTCTCCAATAAACGTGTTGTGAACTTATTTCTTTGTTCAAACGTTTTATTTGTGAGTTTAAAATGATTCGTTTTTGAGTATTTATAAAAACTATTTTAGTAGGATTTATATTACTTTCAGGTATCAGTGCTTTTGCTAAGCAGAAGCATTCGTTAAAAGGAATAGTTATAGATACAGGAGACCGAATTCTAATCCCTTACGTCAATGTAGTAATAAAGGGTACTACCAACCTAGGATTAATACATTTTAATTATGAAAATATTATTAACGGGTGCTACCGGTTACATAGCTCAACGTCTCCTTTATGTGCTTGTTGATCAAGGGCATAATATCGTTTGTTGTGTAAGGGATACTAAAAGATTCCATATTGTAGCCGAATGGCAAGAACAGGTAAGAGCTATCCAGGTTGACTTTCTGAAGCCTGATACTTTATCACTTATACCCGATGACATTGATGCGGCTTATTACCTGATCCATTCCATGGCTTCCCCTTCGGGCGATTTTTTATCTATGGAAAAGCAGTCGGCTCATAACTTTGTCTGCGCCTTGGAAAAAACCAAAGCGCAACATATTATCTATTTAAGTGGCATAGTGAATGACGAGCATTTATCAAAACATTTGCAATCGAGAAAAAATGTAGAAGAAATTTTATTTGCAGGTAAGATTCCGTTGACTACATTGAGAGCTGGTATTATTATAGGTTCAGGGAGTGCATCTTTCGAAATAATGCGTGATTTGGTCGAGAAATTGCCTGTAATGATTGCTCCCCGTTGGCTCAAGACCAAGTGCCAGCCGATAGCAATACGCAATGTCATTCAAATACTGTCGCGCGTTCCTTTACTGAAAGAGACTTACCGTCAGAGTTTCGATATCGGAGGGCCCGACATACTTACATTCAAAGAAATGCTATTGCTGTTTGCCCAGGTCAGAGGACTTAAACGGTCTATTTTTGTTGTCCCTGTCATGACACCTAAACTTTCGTCCTATTGGCTTTATCTTGTTACTTCCACTAATTTCTCACTGGCTCAGAATCTGGTAAAAAGTATGAAAGTGGAAGTCATCTGTAAACCAAATAAGTTAAATGAATTATTAGGCATACAGCCCATTACCTACAAAGAAGCTATAAAGATGGCTTTTGATAAAATAGATCAAAACAGGGTTTTATCGAGTTGGACTGATGCTCTTTCGAGCCGCACGTTGAACGATGGGATAGATGCCCATATTACCGTACCGACCATGGGATGTCTGAAAAATATGCAAATCGTGCAATTAGAGAACCCTGAACTTGCTCTGCAAAACATTTGGAAGATAGGAGGAAGACATGGTTGGTATTATGCCGATTGGCTTTGGAATTTGCGTGGGTTTGCTGATAAACTGGTAGGAGGTATCGGCATACGCCGCGGGCGTAAAAATGATACTGAAATAAGTGCGGGTGAATCTCTTGATTTTTGGAGAGTCTTATTGGCAAGTAAGAAACAAAAGCGATTATTGCTCTATGCTGAAATGAAACTGCCCGGCGAAGCATGGCTCGAATTTAAAGTCACTTCCAATAATGAACTCGTGCAAACAGCAACCTTTCGTCCGTTAGGGCTGTGGGGAAGGCTATATTGGTATATGTTGTTTCCTTTTCACGCTTTTATCTTTAGAGGGATGGTTCATAATATTGGGGTGTAGAAGAATTTAGTAAAGTATCAGCATCGACCTTTTTATTGCCCCGTAATTGTAGAGAGCGAATAACTCTCTTAATCTTTCAATGCTTTTTGGTATACCTCCAATGCTCGGTTTCTAGCAAAGTCGTGGTCGACTATAGGTTTGGGGTACTTGTTGGTATTGATTTCGGGAATCCATTTCTGTATATATTTTCCGTCTTTATCAAATTTCAATGCTTGCAGTTCAGGATTGAAAATTCTGAAATAAGGAGCTGCGTCGCATCCGCTTCCGGCAGCCCATTGCCATCCTCCATTGTTTGCCGAGAAATCGAAATCAAGTAACTTATTCGCAAAGTAGTGCTCTCCCCATCGCCAATCAATTAATAAATGTTTTGCTAAAAACGATGCGGTAATCATTCTTGCCCTATTGTGCATAAATCCGGTAGCATTGAGTTGGCGCATTCCGGCATCTACAAATGGATATCCGGTTTTGCCCTCACACCATGCCTTGAAATCATCTTCATTGTTTCGCCAAGCTATATCATCATATTTTCTTTTGAACGAATATCCATCGGCAATGTGAGGGAAATGCCATGTGATGGCAAAATAGAATTCACGCCATATCAGTTCGTTCAGAAATATATCGCTAAGCTTGTATGCTTTGGAAACCAGTTTTCTGATACTGATTGTGCCAAATCGAAGGTGTATGCTCAAACGAGATGTTGCTTCGAGAGCAGGATAGTCGCGATAAATGTTGTAATTCTGTATAAGCTGCTCATTGATTTCACTACTAGGGAAAGTTATACGACTACTTTCGTACCCCAATTCAGATAATGAGGGACAGTCCGGATATTCAAAGTGTACAAAATTATTAAAGTATACTTCGCAATTATATGGTATGATATGCTCGGGTTTGAAGCAACTATTCCATTTTCTACTATAGGGAGTAAATACGGTATATGGTGCACCATCGTCTTTTAAAATATCGTCCTTGCTAAATATTACCTGATCCTTACAGGTATGAAATTGAATTTCTTTTGCATTCAACAGTCTTTCTATTTCAGCATCTCTTTTACGTGCCAAAAGCTCATAATCTTCATTCGCATATACGGCTTTTACAGAATAATTATCTGTGATTTGTTTGAAAAATTCGCAGGGAGTGCTATGTGTTACAATTATAGAGCTATTCAAACGTTGTAGTTTTGTTTTCAGCGAAATTAATTGCTTATGGATAAATTCTACCTGAGCATTTTTCCCTTTTTCAAATTGATTGAGAATATTTTTATCAAAAATAAATATTGGTAATACTTGGTATCCGCTTGTCAAAGCCCTAAAAAGAGCAGCGTTATCTTCTAATCTCAGGTCCCGGCGAAACCAAAAAATGCAAATTTCTCTTTTTGTATCAAACATGGTAGAAGTTTAAGATTTTACTTAAATAAGCATAGGTAATTTATATACAGATGTATAATTACTTTGTTGCAGTTTCAAATACAGTATTATGCAATAGTAGTTCTTTTAGGTGATAAATACAATAAATAAAACAACAAAATCGTTTGCTTCACGAATTTGGTCCGGGTTGGCTGTCTCAATAAAGAATTTAATCTGCTGCCAGTTAAAAAAAAGAATGAATTGTTTTTTTCTTAAAAAGAGAAGGTGGGAAATATTATAAATTATCGATATATTTCTTACCTTCATCTAAAATATATATTTATAGCCGCGATGAAACATTATCTTGTATTTTTTATTTTACTTATAACTGTTTGTTGTTCATCCAACAACAGTCATGACAAAGACAAAGGACAAAGCAAAACAGCTCAAAATCCTACGAAATTGTTTAAGCTGCCGGTAATACCGTCAACCCTTCAAACCCCCGAAGCGCGTGGTAACTATCTATCGGAGCATTATTGGGATAACTTTAACTTTGCAGATACCAGTTCTATTCACCGGCCGGAAATCGGAGAGCAGGCGTGGGTGGATTATCTTGATTTTCTTAAAACCGCACCTGTGCCTACAGCACAAAAATCAATATCCAAGTTCTTCAAAAAAGCTGAAGCAAATAAAAAGGTATATGACTATTTCACAAAAATGGCTGATAAGTATCTTTACGATCCCAATTCACCCATGCGAAATGAAGAATTATACATTTCTGTTTTAGATGCAATGTTAAATTCGCCGTTGCTAAGTGATATTGAAAAAATCAGACCGCAAGAACGCCGGAAAATGGCGGAGAAAAACAGAATAGGAAGGCGGGCGACTAATTTCCGCTACACCTTATCTTCGGGGCAAAATAAGACTCTTTATGACATTAAATCGGAGTATACTATTTTATTCATAAATAATCCCGGTTGTCATGCCTGTGAAGAGACTATTGAAGCTTTAAAAGGTTCAGTTGTTATCACCCGGAATATTAATATGGAAAAACTCGCCATCCTTTCAGTCTACCCCGACGAAGATCTTGCAGAATGGCAAAGGCATTTGAATGCTTTCCCCAAAGAGTGGATATGTGGCTATGATAAAAAACTCTCCATTCGAAATCAGAATTTATATGATTTGAAAGCAATACCCACTCTATATTTGTTAGATCAAAATAAAACAGTATTATTGAAAGATGCTACTGTGAACGAAATAGAAATGGTTTTAGCACAAGGGCATTAATGACTCAGCTTTGTGGTAGTAATTATTTGCTTGCGAGTAAAGAATATATGGTAAAGTAGGAAAACTCCGAATGAAAAACGTATTTTTGTCTCGACCTGAGTGTAAGGTCTTTATTATGGCGTAGCAGGTAAATATTAGGATATTTTATTTGACTGCTTTTGCCTTATAGAGTGAGCTTAACTTGATCTAATAACACAAAAATACAGATATATGAAGTGCAACTATTTAATGACCGGTCTGTTGCTTCTTGGGGTGACGGCTTTTGTCCATGCTCAGCACACAGATGGTGTGAAAACCACTTTCCAAACTTCACGGGAGTGGAGGCCTACCATTGACAATCGCGCGGAAGCAGTAATGGTATATGGTGTGGGAGGTAATCCTTCGGATAAATCAAAGAGACCTTCTTTTGAAGAACGGGTTAAATCTTGGAAAGAGAAAGGATATATCGTTCATTTCATGACTGGTATTGCCTGGGGCGAATATCAGGATTACTTTACGGGTAAGTGGGATGGCAAGTGGCATTTGGATGAAGGACAGGTCACTCAAAAAGGTGATACTATCTGGCATGGACACATGGTTCCTTACATTGTTCCGTCAGAAAACTTTTTGAATTACCTGAAGGAAAAGCATATTAAAAGAGTGATTGACGCAGGTGTTCATAGTATCTTTATGGAAGAGCCTGAGTTTTGGGCAAGAGCCGGATATAGCGAAGCATTTAAAAAAGAATGGGAGAAATATTATGGCTTTCCGTGGCGACCTCAACATGAATCTCCCGAGAATACTTATTTGTCGAGTAAACTGAAATATCATTTATATTACAATGCTTTAAAGGAGATTTTTACCTTTGCTAAAGAGTATGGCAAGACAAAGGGAGTGGATGTGAAATGTTATGTTCCGACACATTCTTTAGTGAATTATTCTCAGTGGATGATTGTCAGCCCCGAAGCAAGTCTGGCGTCGCTACCTTGTGTCGACGGATACATCGCACAAGTATGGACCGGAACCTCGCGTGAGCCCAATTACTATAATGGGAAGATGCAGGAAAGAGTCTTTGAAACAGCTTATCTGGAATATGGTTCCATGGAGTCTATGACAGCTCCTACGGGAAGAAAGATGTTCTTCTTGACTGATCCGATAGAAGACTGGCCTCGTGACTGGAGCGATTATAAGAAGAATTATGAGGCTACTTTCACGGCTCAGTTGCTTTATCCAAATATTGCCAATTATGAAGTAATGCCTTGGCCCGAAAGAATCTATGAAGGATTATACCGCACCAGTGCCAACAGTAATCAGAAAGAGCGTATTCCCCGTTTTTACTCCACGCAGATGCAGGTAATGATTAATGCGCTAGGCAAAATGCCTTTGTCAAATAATAAACTAACGGGTAGTAGTGGAGTCAGCGTATTAATGGCGAATTCATTAATGTTTCAGCGGTTTCCTGTTCATAAAGGATATGACGACCCCCAGTTGTCCAATTTCTATGGTCAGGCTTTGCCTCTTCTGAAAAGGGGAGTGCCTGTTAAAACGGTTCATATCGAAAACTTGGAGTATAAAGAATCATTGGCTGATACCAAAGTATTGCTGATGTCTTATTCAAATATGAAGCCACTGGCTGCAAAGGCTCACCAATATATAGCTGAATGGGTGAAAAAAGGTGGGGTGCTGATTTTTAGTGGAACTGATAAAGACCCCTTCCAGACTGTCAGAGAATGGTGGAATACCGAAGGTAACAAATATGAAACGCCATCTGCTCACTTATTCCAACTGATGGGACTTTCCGGTACACCTCAGGAAGGGGAATATAAATACGGTAAAGGTACTGTATATATTGTACGTACCGATCCTAAAGATTATGTGTTAAAAGAAGGAGGTGACCAGATGTTTGTAGGTTTGGTAAAACGTATGTACGAGCAAAATGCTAAAGCCGGTAAGCTGGTGTCTAAAAACAATTTCTATTTGCAAAGAGGCGTATACGATTTAGCTGCGGTTCTGAAAGAAAGCGTGAGTAAAACCCCGTATGAAGTGAAAGGTTGCTTAATTGATTTGTTTGATCCCAAGCTACCTGTATACGATTCGAAAAAGGTCTATCCGGGAGAACAAGCACTATTGTTGAATGTGGAGCGTGTGAAAAATAAGAGCCACGCTCAGGTATTGGCGTCGGCCAGTAAAGAATATAATGAACAAAGAGCTAAAAATAGTTATAGCTATGTAGCTAAGAGTCCGGCTGAAACAACTAATGTTTCGAGAGTACTTCTTCCTGAATGCCCGAAGAGTGTCAAGATTAACGGGCGGGAAACTTTCAATGTTGAGAGCTGGAATGTGCGGAGTCACACTTATTTGATAGAATTTGAAAACTCTACGGAAGGAGTTTCCGTAGAGTTTCACTGGTAAAAGTTAAAACATGGGGCTATTTGCCCCATGTTTTGTTAGGTATGTTACCGAGCCACAATTCCAGCTTTCCGCCATTGGCAAAAGCAGAATGGGACAATTGATAAGAATTATACGGATTTCCGTTCAGTGCAGCTTTCTGAATGTAGCAATTCTCTTTGGAATTGTTGTATGTCACGATTTTAAAGGTTTTTCCTTTATAGTAATTGCCATCCAAATGAATAGTCACTTCGTCGAAAAGGGGAGAAGTGATGTCATAACAGGGAAGGCTCGAAGAACCACCGTCCAGACTGAATAATCCAAGAGCCATTAAAGCGCTGACACCTCCCATCTGTCCCTGATCTTCATCATTTTCGGTATAACCTCTTTCGGGAGTGATATAACTATAAGTTTGATCGTATACGCGGCGCACCCAATATTGAGTCATCCAAGGTTTACCTACATGGGCAAATACGTGGGCCGAAGAACAACCGGGTTGGTTGGCATAGCTGATACGCCCGAATAGGAAGTTTTTGCCAGTCGATTGTTCGAAGGCATAATTAAGTTTAGAGGCCAGGCTATCGCTTCCACCCATCATTTGAGCTAATTTCGGGATGTCATGCGACAATCCGAATGTAGCTTGCCAAGCATTGGCTTGCACAAATCCTTCTTCGGACATTGGATTGGTATGCAACCACTCACCATCTGCCTTCTTTGGCATTATTAAGCCTATACCCGGGTGGAAAGAAGCCGGCCATCCGGTGGCTCGTTTGGTGTAATATTTTTCATCTTTATACTTTTTCAAAGTCTTGGCCATCTGTCCTAAAGTCCAGTCTTCAAAACTCCATTGTATGGTAAGTCCTGCTTCATTAGGACAATAACCGTGCTTGATGTAGAAATCCAGCTCATCATTCATATCGAAAGCTTGCATACCTCCCTTTTCATGGTTTTTTTTCATAGCCTTATATCCTTCGGCGGGTTGCCACTTTTTATAGAGTCCCCGTTGAAAGGCACTTGTGATAAGCGGAGTGGCAGGGCATCCTGTCATGATATAGGTATAAGAACCTAAGGAAGGTCCGCGAGGCAATAACCCTCCATTTTTGTCATATTGGAGAAAGGAAGCTGAAAACTCATCGAGTACAGAAGGATAAGCTAGTCCCCAAAGTATGTTCAGATTCCATTGAGTCAGCCATAAGGCATCGGAGTTGTACATGTGGAACTTTACATTACCTTTTGAGTCTTTAGGAAGCATCCGGGCTTGGTAGCGTGGACCTATTGTGTGAATACGGGTCTTCGTCCCAATACGTTTGCCTCCTGTCAGATAGTCGGGATAAGCACCGTTATAATCGTCTATCTTGTGACGACCTAGTAGTACATGCCATAAGTCTGTATAGAATTTAATTCGTTGTTGGGGGCTACCGCCTTTTACTTCAATTTTGCCTAACCAATCGTTCCAAGTATCGAATGAATTCTTTTTTACTTCGTCGAAACTCCATTGAGCACATTCCTTATCGATATTTTCACGCGCATTATCCACACTTACAAAAGAAACTGAAGTTTTCATCAATAATTGCCCGCCGGCCTCCATTTGTCCGAAGTCGGCTTCCATTCCTGCTGTTAGTGATTGCTTGAAAGAAGAGCCGGGTATTTCGATCAAGTCAGGAGAACCTTGCATCTGCTTAATGTTATGCTCTTTTTTGTTTCCAAGCCAGCTGTTTAAATTCTGGAAAGGATGGTTGAAGCGTACCACAAAATAGACTCTTCCCACGTCTACTCCTCCCCATACACGCCCTGCTGTATCAAAATAGCCTGCTATTTCAGTGTCATTTACTTTATATGCGTGTGCATTAATCATCGTAGAAGTAGAGATATGCCCTCCCAGGCCTAGCAAAACTTTGGCTGATGTGTCATGAGAATAAGTCAAACGATAAAACCCTACTCTTTCTGTTACTGTTTGTTCTACCCAAAGCTGATATCTGTCCAGATAGAGGCGATGATAGCCCGGTTGTACTATCTCTCCATCGTGTGAGAACGGAGAACTCCAACCTTTTTCGCCATCTCCCGTTTCAACTTCTCCACTTACCGGCATCACGTTCAGACCCGAAATCATCCAGTCGTGTATCTGTGGAAAACCCAAGATGCGGGTTGAATTGTAATTATATCCACCACCGCCCTGGTTAATATTCCGGGTTAGAGGAGCGGCGCTAATCATGCCGAAAGGCAGGCTACCGGTCACAAAGAAGAAGTAGCGGCCCTTAGCTGTCTCTATGTAAGGGTTCACCCACGAAACATAATTTTGATATGACTCAGGTGAAGGATAAACCTCTACTTCGGATAATCCCAGATTGGTACCTTCTCCATCAGTTGCCTGAAAGCGAATCCACTGGACTTTTTTCGGGGAAAATTCAACCACCTTGGGGGCACCGTTGTCTGCAATCTGATTGACGGTGATACTGCTACCGTCGCTAAAGATCAGTGTACCGGCTGCCGTATGGCTTTCCTCACTAACTCTATCGTATAGAATTACTTTATTTACGTATACCGCGCTATCCCAATCCAATTGGAACCATGGGAATGGACGGACTCTTCCGCGTGTGTCGAGCTGGCTGTTAGAGCGCCATTCATTTTTGTTTAAAACTCGGGATACACCGTCGATAAGATGCGCTACTTCGTATTCCGGGGAGATTGCCGACGAACAGGTAACTTTGGCACACGGAGCAATGTTTTGCGGCGTGGCAAAGGCTGTTAGGGGAGAGAGTAATAGAAGGAAAAGCAATAGTGGTTTCATCTTGATTTATTAATAAGATTAATTATTTGCTATTTCGAGTGCAGGTATTGATGAAAAGTAGATGTTCCCCAAACCTTTATTAAGGTGAAATTTGCGAAGTCCTTTCAATATGTAAAGGGTTGAGAGTATTTGTAGTTGGACATTACGCAAGTTTCCATGATGTGATAAACCTGTAATCTTTTTTGAGTACTTGTCTCTCCATACGTTGATAAAAATATTTACACTATTTTGCGTAAAGAGTGTGAATATTAGAATAAAGATTCTGGTTAAAGAAAATATCTTTTTCATATTACAAAAAGTCTTCTGCAAAAGTAATTAATAACAAGGATTTTGAAACAAGTCTTTTCTGTTTAATTTCCATTTATATAAAGCATTGGGCAATGTAAGTTTTAAAAGAACTACTTTTAAAAACTTATATTACATTTCGATCTATTCTACGGCTTATTGCTATTGCAGTTAATATATTGTTGGGAAGTGAATGGATTTTGCTATATTCGCATGATATAAAATCATTCTGTATTATAGAAAATACAAGTTGCCTATGAACCTGACTACTCCAGTGGAATTTCCCGTCGCCTTTTCCCGTATGACCCATGCTGATGAACTCTTGTTGATGGGCTCTTGTTTTGCAACGCACATCGGGCGCTTGCTTAATGATGCTAAATTCCGTTGTGATGTAAATCCTTACGGAGTACTTTATAATCCGGCTTCCATTTCCACAGCTTTGCGTGAGATAATGGCAGGTAAGACATATAGCAAAGATGATTTGTTCTTCTATGGGGACTGCTGGCACAGTGCCATGCATCATGGAGATTTTTCTTCATCCGGCATTGAAGAAACTTTGTTCCGTATTAATGATCGTATAAACCAGGCACACCAAAGAGTGGATTCGTTGCACTATTTGTTGATTACTTTTGGCACGGCATGGGTGTATGAACAGAAAGATAATGGCAATATTGCCAGCAACTGCCATAAACAACCCGAAACTTTGTTTACCCGCCGTAAACTTTCGGTAGAAGAGATTGTGGAAGATTATACTTCACTAATAGCCGAATTGAAACTGATAAATCCATCTTTAAAGCTTCTTTTCACGGTAAGTCCCATTCGTCATGTGCGTGATGGAATGCATCAAAACCAACTCAGCAAATCGACTTTATTGTTAGCTATAGATACCCTTCAAGAAAAATTTTCCGAGAATATCAGCTATTTCCCAGCTTATGAAATAGTTCTTGATGAACTGCGCGATTATCGCTTTTATGCCGAAGACATGGTACATCCGTCGAACTTTGCTGTAAAGTATGTTTGGGAGAAGTTTATAGAATATTGTATAGCAACCGAATCGTTAGAAATTATGAATGAAAGTGAGAATATACGTAAGGCCTTGCAACATAAACCTTTCCATCCGGAGTCGTTCCAGTATAAAAGTTTTTTAGGACAAATTGTGTTAAAAATAGATCGACTTAATAAAAAATATCCGTACTTAGATTTTCAAAACGAGAGAGAAATATGTCTTATACGATTGAATCAATTTCCGAAAGGATAGGTGCACAACGTGTGGGGGACACGCTTGCAACTATTGACTGGCTATTGACAGATAGCCGTTCCTTGTGTTTTCCCGAAGAAACATTATTTTTTGCTTTGACCACAGTGCGTAGTGATGGTGCCCGATATATTGCGGATCTCTATTCGCGGGGTGTACGCAATTTTGTAATTAGTGAAGCGACTTCAATAGATACTCAACGGGATTCTTTTAGTTTTGATTATTATAAAGATGCTAATTTTCTGATAGTAGGCAATGTGCTAAAAGCTTTGCAAAAGCTCGCGGAATTACATCGTGAACAATTCCAAATTCCGGTAATTGGTATTACCGGAAGTAATGGTAAAACAATTGTAAAAGAGTGGTTGCATCAGTTACTTAGTCCTGATCATGTGATTAGTCGTTCTCCACGAAGTTACAACTCTCAAATCGGTGTTCCGTTATCCATTTGGCAAATGAATGAGAGTTCACAATTAGGCATTTTTGAAGCCGGTATATCCGAGCCTGGAGAAATGCGTGCATTGCAAACTATAATTCGTCCGACAATAGGGATATTAACGAACATAGGTGGAGCACATCAGGAAAATTTTTCTTCTTTGCAGGAAAAATGCATGGAAAAACTGAGTTTGTTCAAAGATTGTGATGTGATTATTTATAATGGCGACAATGATTTTATGAGTAACTGCGTGGCGCAAGCTATGCTTAGCGCTCGTGAAATAGCATGGAGCCGGAAAGATGCCGAACGCCCTTTATATATAAGCAAAGTTTTGAAGCAAGACGATTGTACTGTTATATCCTATCGCTATCTGGGCATGGAAAACACCTTTACTCTGCCTTTCATTGATCAAGCTTCTATTGAAAATGCACTCAACTGCCTCGGAGCGTGTGTTTATCTGATGCTTTCACCCGAGGATATTAGCAAACGGATGGCGAAGCTTGAACCCGTAGCGATGCGCTTGGAAGTCAAAGAGGGGAAAAATGGATGTCTGTTGATTAATGATAGTTACAATTCCGATCTCGCTTCTTTGGATATTGCACTGGACTTTTTGTACCGTCGTTCTTTGTCAAAAGGACTGAAACGTACCTTGATCCTTTCCGATATATTGGAAACGGGACAGTTACCTCCTGATTTGTATAGACAGGTTTCGCAGCTGGTCAACAATCGTGGTATCGAACGAATTATCGGTGTTGGACATGAAATTGCGTCATGCGAAACATGCTTTAATATTGAAAAGATATTCTATCCGAATACTGAAGCCTTATTGATTGCTGTCAGTCATGGAGACTTACGTTTAGAAAATGAAATCATTCTTATAAAAGGGGCACGTCGTTTCGGGTTTGATGCTTTGACGGAACTTTTAGAGAAAAAAGTCCATGAAACGATCCTCGAGGTGAACCTCGGAGCCATGATTGCCAACTTGAACTATTATAGGAGTAAGTTGAAGAAGGAGACAAAGATGGTTTGCATGGTGAAAGCTTCTGCTTACGGAGCCGGGTCGTATGAAATAGCCAAGACTTTACAAGAACATCATGTCGATTATCTAGCCGTAGCTGTGGCGGATGAAGGTTCCGAATTACGTAAAGCGGGTATCACTGCCAGCATTATTATTATGAATCCTGAAATGACGGCATTCAAGACTATGTTCGATTATAGCCTTGAGCCCGAAGTTTATAGCTTTCATTTACTCGAGTCACTCATTCGTGAAGCGGAAAAGGAAGGTATTACGAATTTCCCTGTTCATATTAAATTGGATACCGGAATGCACCGTTTAGGCTTTTCTTCGGAAGACATGCCTCGCCTGATTGAACGGTTGAAAGGACAGAATGCTGTCATTGCACGTTCTGTTTTCTCTCACTTCGTGGGTAGTGATTCACCTAAGTTCGATGATTTTACCCGTCAGCAATTCGAAATGTTCGATCTCGCTTCTTTAACCTTGCAGGCTGCATTCCACCATAAAATCATACGGCATATTTGTAATTCGGCTGCCATAGAACGTTTTCCTGAGAAACAACTTGATATGGTGCGCTTGGGGATAGGTTTATATGGTGTTAGTCCTATTGATAATACGATAATAAACAATGTCAGTACTTTGCGTACGACTATTCTACAAGTACGTGATGTTCCTGCCGAAGACACGGTAGGTTATAGTCGCAAAGGGTTGTTAAAGCGTCCATCGCGTATAGCTGCCATACCTATAGGATATGCAGACGGGTTGAATCGCCATTTAGGGAACGGACATGCTTATTGTCTGGTGAATGGAATGCGTGCTCCCTATGTGGGTAATATATGTATGGATGTTTGTATGATTGATGTGACCGATATTAATTGCGCAGAGGGGGATTCTGTTGAAATCTTCGGTGATCATTTGCCGATAACAGTCCTCTCCGATGTGTTGGGTACTATTCCTTATGAAGTGTTGACAAGCATATCGACACGCGTGAAGAGAATCTATTTTCAGGATTAAAAAGAGAAGAGCTATACTTTTGTTGTTTTCTTTTGTGATTTGATTACTTTTAGTCTATCTTCTGTTGTCCATTCATAATAAAACTCTATTTTTGTAGCCAAATTAAAGAACAAGTACTATGACAAATTTACTTTTATTGGGCTTTTTGCCTAGCGGATCCGAATGGATCATTCTCGCTGCTCTCATTTTATTATTCTTCGGTGGAAAAAAGATTCCGGAATTGATGAAAGGACTTGGAAAAGGAGTGAAAAGCTTTAAAGAAGGTGTAAACGAAGCTAAAGACGAAATCAATAAGGCTAAGGAAGATTTGGATAAACCGGCTGATAACGCAGCTAAAAAAGAATAAGATTATCCGCGCTTCACGGATTTATTTTCTATGCATGATGTCAATTTGAGTATCCTTCTGTAGTATGGCTGAAAAAGAACTGACCTTTTGGGATCATTTGGATGAACTGCGATGGGTGCTTATGCGCATACTCGTGGTGTGGTTTGTGTTGGCGGTAGGCTATTTTATAGCCATGCCATGGCTTTTTGATAAAGTGATATTGGCGCCATGCCATAACGACTTTGTTTTTTACGATGTCTTGCGTTATGTAGGTCAGGTTTTTCACATGGATGATGATTTCTTTACGCAAGACTTTCATGTCAAGCTGATTAATATAAATCTGGCTGCTCCTTTCTTTATTCAGATATCCACAGCTTTTTGGATGTCGGTGGTTACTGCTGCTCCTTATCTGTTTTTCGAAATCTGGCGTTTTATCAGCCCGGCTTTATATCCAAATGAACGTAAAGGGGTTATGAAAGCATTGTGGATTGGTACGGTGATGTTTTACGTCGGGGTATTGCTGGGTTATTTTATGGTTTATCCTCTAACACTCCGTTTCTTGGCCACTTATCAGTTGAGTGTGGAAGTAGAGAACCAAATATCTCTGAATTCCTATATTGATAATTTCATGATGCTGGTTCTTTGTATGGGACTGGCTTTCGAATTACCTTTGGTCACTTGGCTACTTTCGTTGATGGGCATTGTGCATAAATCTTTTCTGCGCAAGTACCGTCGCCATGCTGTCATTATTATTGTTTTTGTGGCAGCGGTTATTACACCTACGGGTGATCCTTTTACATTGACTGTGGTTTCGGTTCCTCTTTACCTGCTCTATGAGTTGAGCATCCTGATGATAAAGGATAAGAAAACGGATATAAATGAGACAGCTGATTAATCATTTTACTGACGACGACTTGTACAAGTTCACAATGTGCTGTGCGGTTATCGACAATTTCCCCAGGGCACAGGTGAAATATTCCTTTACCGACAGGGACAATACGGTATATCCTGCCGGATTTGACTGTGAATTGATGAAACAGATTGCCTTGCTTGAGCGGGTTATTATCACCGATGAAGAGATTGACTTCATGATTCGGAAATGTTATTATATTCCTCATTGGTTTTACAAGTATCTGAAAGGATATCGTTTCAATCGTAAATGGGTAAAGGTTTCGCAAGATGAAGAAGGGCATTTGCACGTGGAGTTTGAAGGAAGTTGGGCTGATACGATATTATTGGAAGTAAAAGTCCTAGCCATTATCTCTGAACTTTATTATATTATGACCGGAGAATGTCGTCGTTTTGATTACGTTGATTATTATCAAAGATCATATACCAAGGCACAGCGTCTCCTTGAAACGGGTTGTATATACAGTGACTTCGGGACTCGGCGGCGGGCTTCTTTTGAAGCCGAAGACACAGTTGTCAGAGCTATGAGAGATTGCTACGATAGCCGCCAGTGGGAGGGGAAATTCGTAGGTACGAGCAATGTCTATTTTGCTATGAAGTATGATTTGTTGCCGGTAGGGACTATGGCACACGAATTTATCTGTGCAATAGGGGGTATGTATGGAGCTCCCATGGCCAATCATATTGCAATGAATTCGTGGCGAAACACTTTTCGAGGTGCACTGGGAACGTATCTGTATGATAGTTTTGGCTGGGATATCTTCAGTCTCAATTTTTCGGAAGACTTTGCAAATCTCTTTAAAGGACTTAGAATAGATAGTGGCGACAATTATGAGCAATTGCAAAAGATTGTAGCAAAATACAAGTCGTTCGGGATAGACCCCAAGTCGAAACAAGTCACTTTTAGTAATGCTCTTAATACAGAGACAGCTATAGAAATACAGCAATATGCAAAAGATTATTGTCAGCCCTCATTTGGTATAGGGACACATTTTACAAATGATTTCGAAGGTGTAAAACCGATGAATATTGTGATCAAACTTGTAGCGGCAAAGATCACCGAATTATGGACTTTTTATAATGATACTTGTAAAATAAGCGAAGATAAAGGTAAACATACCGGTAAACCTGAAGTTATCAAACGCTTCATGGAGACCCTAAATATAAATGTGGAATGATATAAAAGCGATAATATCATTTCTTAGTTTACAAATCTTTTGCTCATGACGAGTGTTAGGCGATAATCTTTTATCTTTGTTCTATGAATAATGAGGTACAAGAAAATTACGCTCTATTGTCTGCCCTCATACGGCAGAAAGATCTTCCACTCATACCTGTATATCGCCAATTCCGTGGATTATTGGAGCACCTCTGTCGCACACAAATTCCCGAAGGCAACCTGCAATTCACCGACTTGTCTGCGCGTATCAGCTTCGTGTCGTCGAAAATAAATCTTTCCGTTCCCGAGCAAAACCGTCTTCATACGGTCCGGTTAACGTCGAATGTCCTATTGAATGGCGAAGGAAACTTTTCTTCTGAAGTTGTGCTTCGGGATGCCAAAACGCTGGCATTTTTTATTAAAAAATTAAGTGGTGAAGAAATTCCTGACGAACTTTATCATTTGCTTCCAAGGGCGGATGCAACTTATCTTGTCAACCCTCCTACAAGTGAGAGAGTAAAGCAGATGCGTGTCTGTTTTCAATATTCGGATGAGCAATATCTTTATGTACGCCCCTCGGAAACGATTTCCGATGACTTTCTAAAGGTTCGTTATAATATTCCTCAGATTAATGAAGAGTTTAGTGAAACCTGCAAAATATTATGGAAACATGCCCAATTGAACTTATTGGATGTTTCCATTGACCGGAATGGTATTCTAACCCCTTCTTTCATTATACTGGAACCTGATTACCTGATTGATATCAGTTCGTTGGCTGAATGCTTTAGAGAGTATGGACATCATCCTGCTAATTATTTATTAGCGCGTTTTCAGAGTCCTGATAATACGCGACCGCTTTTGTTGGGTAATATTGCCAATCTCTTTTTGGATGAATGGATTCATTCGAAAACGGAGCCTGACTATATGGCTTGTATGAAAAAGGCATTTCGTACTTACCCCATAGAATTGGCTGCATGTCCGGACTTACTTGATCGCCAGAAGGAAAAAGCGTTTTTCGATGACTGTAAACGTCATTTCGAGCATATTCGTGCTACTGTGCAGGATACTTTTTCAATGCCCGGTTATGATCTTGATAAAGCGAATGCCGTGCTCGAACCCTCATATATTTGCGAAGCTTTAGGATTGCAAGGGCGTTTAGATTATATGCAGCAAGATATGTCCGCCTTTATAGAAATGAAATCGGGAAAAGCCGATGAATATTCCATACAGGGCAAGGTTGAACCTAAGGAAAATAACAGGGTGCAAATGCTGTTGTATCAGGCTGTGTTGGAATATTCCATGGGGATGGATCATCGCAAAGTCAGAGCCTATTTGCTGTACACCCGTTATCCTTTGTTATATCCAGCCCGTTCTTCCTGGGCTATGGTTCGCCGTGTGATGGATGTTCGTAACCGTATTGTTGCTACGGAATATTCCATTCAGTTGAGAAATGCGATATCCTATACTGCGGAACGTTTGGAAGAATTAGATCCGGAAGTTTTGAATGAGCGTCAACTGGATAATATACTTTGGAAAAGGTATCTTTACCCATCAATCTATAAGGTTAAAGAGCGTATAGAGGCGCTTTCCTCTTTGGAGCGAAGCTATTTTTATTCACTTTATAATTTCATAACCAAAGAGCTCTATACTTCAAAGACAGGTGATGTGGATCGTGAAGGTTGCACCGGGGCATCTTCTCTTTGGCTTGCTACTTTGGATGAAAAATTGGATGCGGGAGAAATTATATACGATCTCCGGATTAAAGAGAGCCATGCTACTAAAACCCATAAACCTTTTATCACACTCACCCGGATTTCACAAAATGCAGTTGCTGAAAAGACTTTGAATCTTCAGCTTCAGACTGAAATACAATCTACACAGGATCAAGATCGTGCTACAGTTCGATTAAAACCAAAATATTCATCGGCTATAGAAGAGCCTGTGACATTACCGAACTTTCGTGAAGGTGATGCTATTGTATTGTACGAGCGGAATAAGTCTACAGATAATGTGACCAATAGAATGGTGTTTAAAGGCAATATAGAACGGATGGATAACGACGATATACGTGTCCGGCTCCGCGCTTCCCAGCAAAATATTGCCGTGCTACCTGAAAATAGTTATTATGCTATTGAACATGACTATATGGATACTGCATTTAGAGGTATGTATAATGGACTTGCCAATTTTCTTTCAGCAAATAAAGACAGACGCGATTTATTGCTTGCACAGCGTGAACCTCAGTTTGACCGGGAGCTTGATCCCAAAATAGAATCAGTTACGAACGATTTTGAACGTGTGATATTGAAGGCTCGTGCAGCAAAAGACTTTTTCTTATTGGTTGGACCTCCCGGAACAGGTAAGACATCACACGCTTTGCGTGGAATGGTTGAAGCTTTTCACTGTGAGGAAAAACAATTGCTATTACTATCATATACCAATCGTGCTGTCGACGAAATTTGTAAGGCTTTGGTCGGTATAACTCCCGAGCTTGACTTTATCCGCATAGGTAACGAACTGTCTTGTGAGCCTGCCTACCGAAAATATCTAATAGAAAATGTTCTGGATTTATGTTCTACCCGCCGTGAAGTACAGAAGCGTATTCAAAAATGTACGGTGTTTGTCGGAACGGTTGCTACACTTTCTTCTAAAACAGAAATATTCAGGCTGAAAACTTTTGATGTGGCAATTATAGATGAGGCTACACAAATACTCGAGCCACAATTGCTAGGTTTGCTATGCCACCGGACTGATGCCGGGAAAAATGCTATTGGTAAATTTATACTTATCGGAGACTATAAGCAGTTGCCGGCGGTAGTGCTACAGTCTGATGAACAATGTGAGATATATGACAATTCTTTAAGAGAGGCAGGTTTGGTAAATTTAAAAAATTCTCTCTTCGAAAGGTTGTATAAAACAGTTTCTTCAAATGCTCATGCTTGTGATATGCTTTGTAAGCAAGGACGTATGCATCCGGTGATCGCTTCGTTTCCAAATAAAGCGTTCTATGGAGGTAGATTAAAATCAGTCGGTCTTCCTCATCAACAACAGTCTTCCATTCCAACATTAGCTAGTAGTGGGCAGGATGTGTTTGAAGAAAGATTACTTCACCGAGTTTCGTTTATTCCTTCGGTTCCCGAATCATTTATCTGTTCTCCAAAAGTGAATCATTCCGAAGCTATTATTGTAGCTCATTTGGCTAAGGCTGTTTATCAACAATATGCTAAGGATGGTATGGCGGATGATGAAGAACAAAAATGTATTGAAAATGGCTTTAATCCTTCTGTTTTAGGTATTATTGCTCCCTATCGGAGCCAGATTGCGTTGATTCGTAAAGAAATAGCAGCATTGGAAATTCCTGCATTGAATGAAGTCTTGATTGACACGGTAGAACGTTTCCAAGGTAGTGAGCGGGATGTGATTATCTATTCTTTCTGCGTGAACCGCCTCTATCAGCTAAAATATCTTTCTAATATAACCGAAGAAAACGGGGTATTAATAGATCGTAAACTAAATGTCGCTTTGACCCGGGCACGCAAGCAAATGTTTATTACCGGAGTACCTGAATTGATGAAAAGAGATCCTATTTATAGCAAATTGTTAACTCATATTTCAGAAATAGACACGGACTTTAGTAATTCTTAAGCATAATTTTGCCCTTTATATCTTTTGTTAATACCTTGGTATAATATAAAACTCTACTTTTGTACCACGTTTTTTTCATAGAGATTTAGATTTAAGGTTAGAAGAATTGTGGAAGTCGTGAGACTTCCCTTTTTTTATTTTAGCACTTTCCTTCTTGTAGCTAATCTTTCAGTTTTATTTCTTCTCATAATATCTTATTCTTTCATATTGTACTGGTTTTGTTCATTCTAAAAAGTGAAAAAATCAATAAATGCAACATTTTAAGCATTATTTGTACTATTTTGTAGCCGCAAATATGTATTTTTGAAGCTCAAAATATTAATTATTAATCAATCACATGAGTACATTAAATGACTTAAATCAAAAGATGACCAAATACCGATGGGTAATTTGTTCATTGCTCTTCTTTTCTACTACCATTAATTACATGGATCGTAATGTAATCTCTTTCCTTAAAGAATATTTTTGTTCTCCGGCTGGATTTGGTTGGACTAATTCGCAGTTCTCTTATGTTACTGCATTTTTCACAGCAGCCTATGCCGGTGTAACAGTGTTCTCAGGTATGATCATTGACAAAATCGGATCGAAATTGGGTCTTGCTTTATCATTAATACTTTGGTCTATTAGCGGTATAGGAAATGCTTTTGTAGGCACTTCCGTGTCCGTGCACGTAATTATAAGAAGTATATTCGGAGTCGGTGAAGCCGGAAACTTCCCGGCATCTATCAAAACGGTAACGGAATGGTTCCCCAAAAAAGAGAGAGCTTTGGCAACTGGTATTTTCAATAGTGGTTCTAATATTGGGGCTATGATTTCCGCTTTATTTGTTCCATGGTGTTTGATTCATTTTGGTGATGCATCGGGTTGGAAAATGGCTTATATATTGACTGGTGCCATTGGACTTGTGTGGTTAATTTTCTGGTTCCTTCTTTATGATAGTCCTAAGAAATTAAAAGAAAAAGGAAAAGTCAACGCTGAAGAGTTTGCCTATATCCATAGTGATGATGTGGAACTTACTCCTGAGCAAAGAAAGGCTGAGGCTGAAGGTAAGAAAGAGAAAGTGGCTTGGAGTAAGCTATTGAGATATCCACAGACTTGGTCGTTCTTCTTTGGTAAGTTTATGACTGATGGTATTTGGTGGTTCTTACTTTTTTGGTTACCGGATTACTTGAAAAAACAGTTTGGTATGACTACTCAGGAAGTAATGTGGCCCACATTTATTGTTTTCGGTATTGCTATTATCGGTAGTGTATTCGGTGGAAGCGTGCCAATGTTCTTTATGAGTAAAGGATGGAATGTATACAAGGCAAGAATGACAGCCATGTTGCTGATCGCTTTTTTCCCTATTTTATTGTTGTTGACCCAATTTTTTGGTGATAAGGCTGTGTTCGGGTCTTATTCAATGTATCTGGCTACTAGCGTTATTTGTATAGCGGGTGCTGCCCATCAAGCTTGGTCAGCAAATATCTTTACTACAGTGTCCGATATGTTCCCTAAAAAGGCTATTGCTTCGGTAACCGGAATAGGTGGCCTTGCAGGTGGTATTGGTGGCGTGTTGGTACAACTTTTGGCAGGTTTTATCACCGATCTTTATGCTAGTAAGCCTGAAACGGCATATATGATAATGTTTACGGTCTGTGCATTTGCATACATAATTGCTTGGGCAATCATGAAATTACTAGTTCCAAAATATAAGCTTATCACTGATTTATAATATGATAGGCGTTACAATCGATTGAGGAGGGGAGTAATGTTATTACATTGCTCCCCTTTTCTCTCTTTTAAGATAGAACCCTTTTTCTATTAAATAGTACACCTTTATGAACGAAAATTGCACTATATATAACGTTGATTTCTCTTATATTTGCTTCGAACAATATCATTGAATAACATAAATTCATCAGAAATGAAAAGTCGATTAATAGGATGTGGAGTGCTCTTACTTTTTGCTTTTACAAGCTGGGCACAATCTAAAAAAGTTGCTACTAATCTGCCCTGGTCTGTGCGTATGGTACAGTCGGAAATGATCCGTTGCCCTCAGTCATGGCAACTTGATTTTCAAAATACGCTGAAATGGGATTATTGTCATGGACTCGAACTCCAAGCTATGCTTGATGTGTATGATGTTTATGCTGATCCCATTATATTTAATTATGCTTTGGCTTATGCCGATACCATGATTAATGATCGTGGTGAGATTAAAACTTATAAATTGGCTGAATATAATATTGACCGTTTGAATTCGGGAAAGTTCTTGTTCCGTATTTATGAGGAGACCAAAAATGAGAAATATAAAAAAGCTCTTGCTTTACTCCGCAGCCAGTTGGATACACATCCTCGTAATGAAGACGGAGGCTTTTGGCATAAGAAGATATACCCGAACCAGATGTGGCTGGACGGACTTTATATGGAGGCTCCCTTTTATGCGGAGTATGCTTATCGGAATAATAGGGTAGGTGACTATCCTGATATTATTAATCAGTATATTACCGTGGCACGGCATACCTACGATCCTAAAAACGGTCTTTATCGCCATGCTTGTGATGTAAGTCGCAAGGAACGTTGGGCCGATCCGCTGACAGGGCAGTCTCAACATTGCTGGGGGCGTGCCATGGGATGGTATGCTATGGCTATTGTGGATGCTCTCGATTTTATTCCCAGGCATGAAGCCGGACGCGATTCGATGTTAGTCATTTTGAATAATATTGCCCTACAATTAAAGCGTCTGCAAGATCCGGCTAGCAGAGTTTGGTATCAGGTACTTGATAGAAGTGGTGATAAGGGCAACTATTTGGAATCATCTTGTTCCAGTATGTTTGTCTATACTTTATTTAAAGCGGTCAGGAAAGGTTATATTGATAAATCATATTTAAATGTAGCCATAAAAGGTTATAAGGGACTTTTGAATACCTTTATTGAAGTAGACAAAAACGGTTTGGTTTCAATAACGAAGGCTTGTGCTGTTGCCGGTTTGGGGGGTAAGGAATATCGTATGGGCGATTATGATTATTATATCAATGAAAAAATCCGCAGTAACGATGCCAAAGCTGTTGCTCCCTTTATCATGGCTAGTTTGGAGTGGGAAAATTTGAAGCAAGTAAGAACTGTAGTTAATCAAAAATAGAGATGAACAAAATTTGTCGTTATTTATTTTCATTGTTTATAATTCAGTGCTTATGTATCATTTCCATTTATGGTGCGAATTGGAAGGATACTATTGTGGTAGCGCGTGACGGAACGGGTGATTATCGCACCCTGAATCAGGCAATGGAAGGCATTCGGGCTTTTATGGATTATAAAGTGACTGTCTTGATAAAGAACGGGGTATATAAGGAAAAATTAGTGATTCCATCATGGCTTCAGAATGTAGAGTTTATAGGTGAAGATTCTGCTAGGACTATTATCACTTATGATGATCACGCCAATATTGATAAGATGGGGACTTTTCGTACTTATACTGTGAAAGTAGAGGGAAATGACCTGATATTTAGGAATTTGACTATTGAAAATAATGCGGCACAATTGGGGCAAGCAGTAGCTCTCCATACCGAGGGCGATCGGCTTAGATTTATTGGTTGTAGATTTTTAGGAAATCAAGACACCATTTATACGGGGGTAAAAGGAACGCGTTTGTGTTTTTTCGATTGCTATATTGAGGGGACTACCGATTTTATATTCGGCCCTTCAACTGCCTTATTCGAACAGTGTATTATTCATAGCAAACGAAATTCATACATCACTGCAGCTTCAACTCCGCAGGATATTGAGGTAGGTTATGTGTTTAAAGATTGTAAGTTGACGGCTGAGTCGGGTGTTGATAAAGTCTATTTAGGTCGCCCTTGGCGTCCGTATGCAGCTACTGTCTTTATTAATTGTGAAATGGGTAAACACATTTGTCCGGCGGGATGGGATAATTGGAAAAATGCGGAAAATGAAAAGACTGTCCGTTATGCAGAATATGGCAGCATAGGCGAAGGAGCTTCTCCCGGGCGTGTGAAGTGGGCTAAACAGTTGTCACAGATGGAGGCGGAAAGGTATGGCAATTTGGAGTACATTTTTAAGATGTGTTCAAATTGGCTTCCTGTTAGATGATCAAGTTATGATTCTATAGAGATTACCTTTTAGTAATCTCTATAGAATCATATTAACGCCGTAGAAAGTCTTCGCGCATTGGGCTGAAGCAATCAATTAATATGCCTTCTTCAAGGCAAGAACAGCCGTGCTCTGCATCAGGTTCGATGTAAATGCCGTCGCCTGTTTCTACGATTTGCTTTTTCCCATTGACGGTGAATTCAAATTTTCCACTGACTACATAAGTCGTTTGGGTATGGTAATGAGCGTGCAGACTGCCTATGGCTCCACGGTCGAATTTTACTTTGACAAGCATGACTTGACCGTCATAACCCATAATTTGCCTGACTACTCCTTCACCGGCAGGTTCCCATGCTGTCTCTTTTTCAAAAATGAAAGTATTGCTTTGAGTCTTTTTCATCTATTTGAGTTTGATAATTTAGGAGCAAACTTATAGGATTAATATTGAACTGGCAAATTAAAGCTCTGTCTGTTTTAAAAGCGAAGCTTGATTTTTTTTTTTGATGATATAAAATAAAATAATACGGATAAGGATATGAAATATAGATGGGCTTTCTTTTTAGGTTTGTTGCTACTCTTTTCTTCTTTTGAAATAGATAAACCGGTTATTACGATTTTTATGATTGGCGATTCAACTATGGCCAATAAAGAACTGGCCGGGGATAATCCCGAAAGAGGTTGGGGACAAATGTTACCCGGATTCTTGTCGGAGGGAATAAAGGTGGAGAATCATGCTGTAAACGGGCGCAGTTCGAAAAGCTTTATTGATGAAGGCCGTTGGGATATTGTTGTTTCGCGTATTAAGAAAGGGGATTATGTCTTTATCCAGTTCGGGCATAATGATGAAAAGGATGATCCTAAGCGTCATACCGATCCGGGATTATCTTTTGATACTAACTTGGTACGTTTTGTGAACGAAACCCGTGCAAAGGGGGGTATCCCTGTATTATTTAACTCGATTGTTAGGCGAAATTTCGGATTGCCCGGGAGTAATGCAATTAAGAATGCAATAACTCAGGATGATATAAGAAAAAATATTAATCAAGACACGCCATATAATGCTATCAATTTCCCCCTTTCCGCAAAAGAGGTAAAATTGATTGATACTCATGGAGCATATTTGGATTCTCCGCACAATGTAGCCAAAGAGCTGAATGTCCCTTTTGTCGATATGAATAAGATTACTCATGATTTGGTTGAGGGAATGGGGGTTATGGAATCGAAGAAGCTCTTTATGTGGATACCGGCAAATAAATATCTAGCCTGTCCTAAAGGGCGGGAAGATGATACTCATCTTAATATATATGGCGGGCGTATTGTTGCGGGTCTGGCAATGGATGCGATTGCAAAGGCTGTGCCTGAGCTTGCTAAGTATGTGAGACATTATGACTTTGTCGTGGCACAGGATGGTAGCGGTGATTTCTTTAGTGTGCAGGAAGCGATAAACGCTGTACCCGATTTTCGCAAGAATATGCGTACAACTATTCTGGTTCGTAAAGGGGTGTATTATGAAAAGCTAATCATTCCAGAGAGTAAAATAAATATTTCTCTGATAGGACAAAAAGGTGCTGTTATTTCTTATGACGATTATGCCGATAAAAAGAATATCTTCGGAGAGACAAAAGGAACTTCCGGATCTTCTTCCTGTTATATTTATGCTCCGGATTTTTATGCCGAGCATCTAACTTTTGAAAATACTTCCGGTCCGGTGGGGCAAGCTGTCGCCTGCTTTGTGAGTGGCGATCGTGCCTATTTCAAAAATTGTCGTTTTATCGGATTTCAGGACACTCTTTACACCTATGGAAAGGGTTGCCGTCAGTATTATGAGGATTGTTATATTGAAGGTACTGTTGATTTTATTTTCGGATGGTCGACAGCAGTATTTAATCGGTGCCATATTCATAGTAAAGGTGATGGGTATGTCACGGCACCTTCTACCGATCAGGGACAGGAATATGGTTATGTATTCTATGATTGCGTACTTACAGCCGGCGAAGGAGTGGATGAAGTTTACCTATCAAGGCCTTGGAGGCCCTATGCAAAAGCTGTCTTTATCAGATGTGACCTTGGAAAACACATTCTTCCTGCCGGGTGGCATAACTGGGGAAAGAAACATGCAGAGAAAACTGTCTTTTATGCTGAGTTTCAAAGTAAAGGAGATGGTGCAAATCCGAAAGAGCGTGCCCCTTTCTCAAGTCAGTTGAAGTCTATTCGCAGATATGAGATAGAAACTGTACTTTCCGGGAAAGATAATTGGAATCCTGCTAAAAACGGGAATGCTTTGTTGGATATAAAAAGGTAAAATCGACGGAATGGAAGACTCGTCAAAAAATTACTTCAGCCATTTATCAAAGAATTCCAAAGTCTCTTTCTGCATGCTCTTATTAAAAAAATGCTTTTCGTCCCAAAGCTTGGTCACTAATTTTTCAGAAGCATGCTGACTATTCCATACTTTGTGCAAGATTGAGTAGGCATCTTCCACGCCTTTTACCGGGAAAAGTTTATCCTTTGTTCCGTTGAAGAATAAGGATGGCTTGGGGCAAGCTATGCTGGCTACATGGGGATAATCGAGGTAGAGACGTATATTGGGAATAAGCATTGAATAAGCGGATCCTCCTTTATTTTGATTATTTGATAAATCCATTAAGTACTCGGTGGTATTCATCCAACAAATAGAAGCAGAAGCTTTTATACGATCGGTCAGTGCTGAAAGCATCCATGAACGATAACCTCCCATCGAGAAGCCTAGACAACCGATTTTACTTGCATTGACAAAAGATAATGAAGCTAAAAAGTCTGTACTTCGTATATCATCCATAGTAATGAAAGCGCTCCATGATGCACCCATTTGTAGAAAATTGGATGCTAAAGCTTGCTGTCCTTCGTAGCTTGGTCCTTCCTTCTGAGCTCTTTCTCCCCAAAATAGCGCATCCACAGATAATACGACATAACCATGTTCTGCAAAATAATCTCCGGTGTATTGACCGTCATAGCAACGCGTGCTCCAATCATCGGCGTCAGCAAGTACTTCTTTCTTAACATCAAAAGGACGTATCATTTTTTCTTTACCAATAGAGAAGTGAGCGCCATGATCGTGCAGCATTACAATCGCCGGAAAAGGACCTTTCCCTTGCGGTACTAGTAAATAAGCCGGGACTCTATACCAAGAGGATAAGTTGAATGTTATTCTTCTTATTTCATATCCGTTACGTTTTTCCGTATCAATGATTTCCATATTATAGTTATCTGGTGCCGGCGAAACATTCCTCATACATTCAAAAACTTGTTTTCTCGCTTCATTCCTCCATCTGTTGAAATTTTTAATAGAAGACTTTTCCCATGCCATTGGATAAGATAATTGCTCTTTCAGCTGTTTATAAAATAAGGGCATATTTCTGGTTATTCCATAATTTATGCTGTCTTTATTTTGTCCTGATACATTGAAAAAACACGATAGCAATATAAAAATAAAAAGAATAGATTGTTTCATAGTCGAAAGCGATTAAAATATTCACAAAGATAAGTAATATAAAGCTGATTTATGTATCTTTACCCCGATAGAATAGATCTTCCGCTATGAAAAGAACCTTATATTTCATATTAAATATATTATTGTTTTCGACTGTTGCCAAAGGGCAGCATGACTGTATTTTTACTCATTATTCTTCGGAAAACGGGTTGTCACAAAATACCATTATGTCGATTCTTCAGGATCATAAAGGTAATATGTGGTTTTCTACTTGGGATGGCATTAATAAATTTGATGGTTACTCTTTCAGAAAGTATAAGGCCAGACTGGATAATAAGATAACCTTAAGTCATAATAGAATAGACTACATGGGGGAGGATAAGTATGGTTTTATTTGGTTATTGACTTATGACAATCATGTATATCGCTTTAATCCGAAGACTGAATTTTTTGAACGTGTTCCGGCAGGGAATCAGGTGGGAAGCACTATAGCTGTTACGAAGATAATAATATTGAATAATGGAGTAGTATGGCTTTTGACAGATTCTGAGGGTGCCATCAGAGTCATTACCGATCCGGGAGATTATAATCTGACCTCTGAATGGTATTCATCTCAAAAAAAGTCTTTTCCTATTGTGAGAGCTTTTAATGTCTATCAGGATTTAATGGGCAACGAATGGGTACTTACTAATAACGGGCTAGGTAAGATTCGTATCGGAGAATATTCTCCTGCTTTTTATTTTGCTGAAAATGATGAATTGCATAAAAAAACAGCTGGTCAGTCTTTTTATTCTTGTTTAGAGTCGGGCGCCCAACTTTATTTTGGTTCCGATGGAGGAAGAATATGGTGTTATCAAAAGAATACAGGGCGATTTAATTTACTAAAAGTTCCGACGAATTCGCGTATTGTTGCAATTGCTGGATTGGGAACCAAAGAAATGATTTTTGTTACTGACAAAGATGGTTTTTTTGTATATACGCTTAAAACAAAATTGATAGAGCACTATCCCGCTTCTCTTTTTCCTGCTTCCTCTATAATTTCGGCCTATGTGGATAAGTCGTTTGAAGTGTGGTTTGAACAGCATGTGCCGGGTAAAGTGGTTCACTTTAATCCTCGTACGAAAATATTGAAACGTGAAGAGTTAGCAGTTGAGGCTACAACAACTGACCGTTCCCATCCTGCTTTTCATATTCATGAAGATATTTATGGAACGGTATGGGTACACCCTTATGGAGGAGGATTTTCTTATTTTGACCGGAAGAGCAATAGCTTAAAGTCTTTTTATAATAGTTTGTCCGGTGACAATTGGCACTTTTCTAACAAAATTCACAGTGCCTTTTCCGACAGGCAAGGTAATTTGTGGATGTGTACCCATTCAAAAGGACTTGAGAAAATAACATTTCGTCGTCCACAGTTTCGTATGATAACCCCTGAACCTCATTCTTATGAATCGTTAAGTAATGAAGTGCGCGCTTTATGTGAAGATAGGGAGCGTAATTTGTGGGTAGGCTTGAAAGATGGTAAACTGAAGGTTTATAAGCAAGGAAGATATTGTGGATACCTAACGGAAGCTGGAGCTGTCTCTAACTCCGGTTTACCTATACGTGGTACGGTTTATTTTGTCATGCAGGATCGAAAGAGAAACATTTGGATTGCAACAAAAGGAGAGGGATTGATAAAGGCGGAACCCAAACGGCAGAGCCTTCATTATAAGATTAAACGGTACAAATATGATACAAATGATATATATAGTCTTAGCAATGATAATGTCTATTGCGCCTATGAAGACGAGCGTGGTCGGTTATGGGTGGCTACTTATGGGGGTGGAATAAATTATTTGACTCGGGATCAGAAAGGAAAAGAAATCTTTATTAATCACCGAAACAATCTGAAGAACTATCCAATAGACAATTGCTATAAGGCCCGTTTTGTAACAAGTGATAGAAGTGGGCATATTTGGATTGGTACAACTGTTGGAGCTTTAATGTTTGATGAAAGTTTTAAGAATCCGGAAGATATTATATTTCACCATTATTCACGGGTGCCTGATAGGCCTCATTCTATAAGCAATAATGATGTACACTGGATTACTATTACTAAAGCAAAAGAGCTTTATGCTGCCACATTTGGTGGAGGGCTAAACAAGCTTATATCTTTAGATAAGAAAGGAAATGCCGAATTTAAATCGTATACTGTAGATGAAGGACTTTCCTCGGACATTGTATTGTCGATGCAAGAGGATAGGCATGGTAATTTATGGTTGAGTACGGAAAACGGAGTTAGCAAATTTATTCCTTCAACTGAACGCTTTGAAAATTATGATGATAAGACGATTTCCTTTCCGGTCAGATTCAGTGAAGCTGCTTCAGTCTATCTTTCGACGGGAGGAATGCTTTTCGGTTCCAATACTGGAATATTCTCATTTGTCCCTGATTCTATAAAGAAAAGTGGCTATACCCCTCCCATTGTTTTATCTAAGCTGTTAATTGCCAACCAAGATGTGGTGCCGGGAGAAAAATCCATACTGAAACAAACAATAGATGATATAAAGGAGTTACGCTTGTCACATAAAGAAAATATATTTTCTATTTCGTTTGCTGCGCTTGATTATTCGGCTCCTTCTGAAATCCAATATGCCTATATACTAGAGGGGTTTGAAAAGAACTGGAATTATGTTGGCAACCAGCGATTAGCCACTTATACCAATTTGCCAAAGGGTCATTATGTGTTTAAAGTCCGTTCAACGAATAGTGATGGCGTTTGGACAAGCAATATTCGCTCGCTTGATATAGAAATATTGCCTTCATTCTGGGAGACTCCTTTGGCTTATTTGCTTTATGTACTTTTTATTATAGCTATTATTGTTGTGGCGGCATACATTCTCTTTACCATTTACAGGTTGAAACATCGCGTTTCAATGGAGCAGCAAATGACGGATATGAAACTTCGTTTCTTTACCGATATATCACATGAATTACGTACCCCTCTTACTTTGATAGCGGGACCGGTAGAATGTGTGCTACAGAATCCACAAATACCTGCAACAGCCCGCGAACAGTTACAGATAGTCGAACGTAATACGAGTCGTATGCTACGGTTGGTAAATCAAATATTAGACTTTCGCAAAATCCAGAATAAAAAAATGAAGATGCAGGTGCAACGGGTAAACATTGTCTCTTTTATCCAGCGGATAATGGAAAACTTTGATTCTGCGGCTGAAGAACATCAAATAGATTTTCTATTTGAGACGGAGAGCAAGGAACTTTATATGTGGGTTGATTCGGATAAATTTGAAAAAATCATATTTAATCTTCTTTCGAACGCTTTCAAATACACGCCTAATGGGAAAATGATTACGGTTTTCATTCGCGAAGATGAAGCCACTGTTTCAATCGGGGTTCAGGATCAAGGGATTGGTATAGCCGAAAATAAGAAAAAATCTCTTTTTGTCCGTTTTGAAAATTTGGTAGACCGAAATCTGTTTCATCAGGCCAGTACTGGTATTGGATTGTCTTTGGTGAAGGAACTGGTGGAAATGCATAAAGGGAATATAACGGTAGATAGCAGATTAGGAGAGGGAAGTTGCTTTATGGTCAGCTTCCTGAAAGGAAAGGAACATTATGAAAGAGGAGTGGAGTTTTTGCAGGACGACTCAACTGTTGAGTTGGAACTGAAACCAGTTTCTGATAGTTGTGAAATAGCGGAAGTAATGCCTGATCAAGGTCCTTACAATGAAGAAATAATTTCAAAGGAACTTATGCTGATTGTAGAAGATAATGCTGAACTAAGATTGTTTTTACGGAGTATTTTTTCTTCTGAATATAGAATTGTTGAGGCTATAGATGGATTACAAGGATGGAATAAAGCACTGAAATATCTTCCCGATATCATAATTAGTGATGTGATGATGCCCGAAAAAGATGGAATTTCAATGACTCGAGAACTTAGAGCTGATATGAATACCAGCCATATTCCGATTGTATTACTTACAGCCAAAACTTCTGAGGAGAGTAAATTGGAAGGAATAGAATATGGAGCCGATGACTATATTACTAAGCCTTTTAGCGCTGTTTATTTAAAAGTGCGCGTTAAGAACCTGCTTCAACAACGTCGAAAATTGCAACAAAAGTATCATGCTAATCCCGAGGGGGACTTGGAACTGAATCAGACGGAGTCTCTTTCAATAGAAGAACATGTTCCCGGCATATCCCGACGAGATAAAGAGTTTATGGATAAATTGGCTGACTTGATGGAGAAGAATATGGATAATGGTGATCTGGTTGTGGATGATTTAGTACAGGAACTCGCCGTAAGCCGATCTGTGTTTTTTAAAAAGCTGAAATCTTTAACCGGTTTGGCTCCTGTCGAGTTTATAAAGGAGATGCGCATTAAACATGCCATAAAATTGATTGAGTCGGGAGAATTCACTATGACTCAAATCTCTTATATGGTGGGAATTAACGATCCCCGTTATTTCAGTAAATGTTTTAAGCAGAAAATGGGGATGACTCCTACTGAATTCCGTGACCACATTTTTAATAAGAATATTCAATAAATTCTTGCTATCCTAGGTGCTCATACAAAGGTAATATCAAATTGACTCTTCCCAAAAACCATGTATTTCAATGGAATAAACATATAAATGTCCGATAGGAAATCAATAAATAGAAAGAAGATTTTGTAAAATAAAAACGAGGTATGGGTGGCGCATGCATGAGTTTTTCTAATGCCGAATCATCTCCATACCAAGTCCATACCAAGTCCATACCATCTCCACTATTTCTTTACCTTAATCCGCCTCAGCTGAAGTGCGAAAGAGTGGAGAATGTATAGAGATGGTATTAAGAAAATATTATCAAGAAATGAGATCGTCGGGTTTTAATTCACTCAAGATATAATAATGGTTTTATTCATGACTATTCCCTATGGAATAATAAGCTTTTTAATTCCTGGTCGTCCGAAGTTCCTCCATATATTAAATTAAACTGTCCGCTCATTGGGCGCACGGTATTAGTAGAAGTATCCCACCAGTTGAAGGTCTCTTCGTTTAGTGGAAAGCTAACCAGACATGTGTCTCCCGCTGCAATAAAAACGCGCTTAAATCCTCTCAGAGTTTTGTTTGGTCCGTTTTGATCTCCGAGGCGTTGTACATACAATTGGACAACTTCCTCTCCATCTCTGTCGCCCCTATTTGTTACCGGTATGATCAAGTCATTGTGTTCTATCTTGGCTTTCCCGTATGCAAATGAGGTAAAGCTTAATCCATGCCCGAAGGGAAATAATGGTTTTTCTTTTAAGTATCGATATGTACGCCCTTTCATCGAATAATCTTGAAAGTCGGGAAGTTGCTCAACGTTTTTATAGAAAGTGATCGGCAATCTTCCGGAAGGGTTGTAAGAACCGGTAAGAACATCTGCAATAGCAGTTCCACCGGCTTGGCCCGGATACCAAGCTTGCAGAATAGCATCACAATTTAGACTTTCGGGAACCAATCCTATGGCACTTCCTGAGAAATTAATGAATACCACTTTCTTCCCTACTTTTTTGAGCGCAGCCAAAAGTTGACGTTGTATATCGGGTAATTCTATATTTGTGCGGTCCCCACCTTTAAATCCGGGAGCATTTACAGCCATTTCTTCTCCTTCAAGAGAAGGAGCTATGCCACCCGCAAAAAGAACAACATCGGCATATTCAAGTTGCTTGATTATTGGGTTGAAATCCATCTTTCTGTATTCACCTAAATCAAAGTTAAGAGTGGAACCTTTTTCAGGAGATAGCAGAGAGAGTACTATTTTATAGATCTTTCCAGGTTGGGTCTTAAGCAAATAAACATCTTTGGTTTGCTGCGAAGCAGACTTGTTTGATACAACGACTTTTCCGTTGATGGATAGTTTGTATTCTCCCTTTGACGATATACGAAATGCTATAGATTTACTTTTTCCAGAAGAAATTTCACCACTATAAATCGTTGAAAAATTATTCGGAGAAACATTCGGTGCAATACTTGTGGTATCGTTTACTAAAAAATGAAGTGGATTTTTTTCTTGTCTCTCTACGACAGGTTTTCCTTTACATTCCTTGTTATTCCAATACACTGCTTTAAATCCTTTTTTCCCTTTGGCTGAACACTGATTGAATAGACTGACAAAATTGCGATCGATGATACGGTCACATGCCGGATAGTAGCTGAATTGATCTTCAGGTATTCTTTGTCTCATAGCCTCCAGCAGGGTGCTAGTATGTGAAGGGAAGCCGTTGTAATTTCCCCATTGCATGATAGAATCGTTAGCGTTCGGCCCGATCAATGCAATATTCATGTTGTCTTTTAAGGGTAAGATGTTATTTTTATTCTGCAATAAAACGATTGATTCACGTGCCATACGGAGTGCAAGGTGTTTATGCGCTTCATTATCTATAACTGATGCCGGAATGGTATCCCATGGCGTACTATTATCCATCTCACCAAGTTGGAATCGCGCTAGGAGTAGCCTTAATACGGAACGGTCGATCTCTTTTTCTTGTATGACTCCATTTTTGACAGCTTCCGGTAGCGATTTATATACATCTCCACATTCAAGGTCCGTTCCTGTAATAACAGCCGCTGCTGCTGCGTCAGTTTTTCTTTCATAAGTTTCGTGATGCCCTTTTTCGTAGAAATCGTTTATTGCTCCGCAGTCGCTGACAACAATTCCTTGAAAATTCCATTCATTGCGTAATATTTGAGCTAGTAATTTGTTGCTTCCACAACAAGGTGCACCTTCAAATCGATTATAAGCACACATAACTTCTTTTACTTTGCCTTTTTCCACCAAGTCTTTAAATGCAGGCAAGTATGTCTCCCATAAATCGCGTGGGTCTATATTTTCAGCATTGAATTTATGTCTGTTCCATTCCGGTCCGGAATGTACAGCATAATGTTTAGCGCATGCATGGGCCTTATTATAGTTTGCATTTTCGGCCCCTTGCAATCCGCGGACTACTGCTACTCCCATTTTTGAAGTTAAAAAAGGATCTTCTCCGTAGGTTTCCTGTCCTCTTCCCCAGCGTGGATCACGGAATATATTGATATTAGGAGTCCAAAATGTCAGTCCTTGATATCGCTTATAACTACCTTGCTCCCTAGCTATACGGTTTTTAGCACGGGCCTCGTCGCTGACAGCATCGAATACTTTCTGAAGGAGTATGTCGTCAAAAGAGGCTGCCATTCCGATTGCCTGTGGGAAGACAGTGGCAAGTCCCGAACGGGCCACTCCATGTAGTGCCTCGTTCCACCATTCATAGGGCTTAATTCCCAGTCGAGGGATGGCAGGAGAGTTATTCTGCATTAATGCAACTTTTTCTTCCAATGTAAGTCTCGATAGCAAATCATTAGCCCGCTCTTCGGGAGTGAGAGATCGATTTTGATATGGCAACTGGGCATTGGTAGTAAATGCGAAAGGAATCAAAAATAAAAATACAAGAATATATTTCATAGCTTTGACTTTTGGGATGGATAAGATTTACAAATCTACATGATAACTTTGATTTTTGCAAATATTATCCAGCTTGGAAGCTGTCACGATTCTTGATTGAATCTATTTAAAGCATATCATTTTCTTCCTTGTTATCTTCCATCCATTCTTTACCCTTTGTCAGTCGGGCAACAAGTACTGAACTGACAATATTACCTGTAGAATTCAGTAATGTGGCCGGTACATCAATAATTGTACTGATTACCATAAGCGTTCCGGCAAGTTGTGGCGAAAACCCGAAAACCGAACAGATTAATAATTCCCCTGTCATGCCTCCACTTGGAATGGCTCCCATAACAGCTCCGACAAGCAGAGCCACACCGATAATAAAGACCACATTACCTGAGAAACCCGTGTTTTGTCCGAATATTGTTAATAGAAAGACGATTTTTATGATACCCCCCATGACTGATCCATCTTTGTGCATGTTGGTCCCTAAGGGAATAACCGTTTCTGCAATATTTGCAGGAACACCCATCTTTTTTGAAGCTTCAATATTAATAGGGATACAGGCAGCACTTGATGAAGTCGCAATAGCTGTGAGCGACGGTGTGATGATATGTCGCCAAAACGTGCGCCAGCTTTTTGCTCCACCAGCCAATCCGATATAGAGAGAATTAAGTCCGAAGTAGCAAATCACGGTAAGTACCAGATAAAGTGCAAAAGCATTAGCATAGCCATTTAATATCTGAACGCCGACTTTGCCTATAGTATCCGCAAAATAACATCCGAGTCCTATCGGGGCAGCATACATGATAATCTTCATCATTCGTAAAATGACCACCATGCCCGAATTCAATAATTGGGCTACGGTTTTGCCATGTTCCCCGCTATATGCAGTGGCTAGGCCGAAGAATGCTGAGAAAAGAATGAGAGGAAGTAAATTTGCTTTAGTAAACAACTCCAAGAAATCGGGAACACTGAATGTTTTTACAAACAAATCCCCGCTGCTTAAATGTGCCGTTGAACTATATTCCGGCAGATTTGCCATTATCATGGTTTTATCCACCCCATTAAGCGGGTTATAGAAGATGGTTAGAATATATGCTGTAGTTGCCACTATTATTGCAGAGCAGAGGAAAACGAGAATGATGTTAAACATGACTTTACCTATCATGTTCATTTGCTTCATGTTGTAAATGGCCGTTGATATACTGAGAAAGACTAACGGTACTATAAGTACAAACATCATATTAAGAAAAATATCGCCTATCGGTTTGACAACGGAGGCTTTTTCACCAAATACTATTCCACAAATTCCTCCTATCACAATTCCAATGATCAGGCAGATGGTAAATGCATAAGTCTTTATTATTCTCATTTGAAGCATCAATTTGCTATTTTCTGCAAAAATAGATCTTCAAATTGGAATATCTGTGTTTTGTTGCATCGTTTTTTGCTTTTTGTGTTTTTGCTGATAGAACAAACGGTAGTATAGCATATTCTTAAAACAAAAAGCAGTAGATTTAAATGGATATTTCCATTGGATCTACTGCTTTTATTATAATGAAATTTCTGGATTACTTAAGCCATCTTGCGTCGCCTACAATTTTTGTAATCAACGTCGCGTTACTGACCTTGAAGTTCCCTGCATCTGCATTTGCAAAACCCGGGTCTAAAGAAGTATAGACGCCTGTGTCATTCTTTGCACTGACTTGGGTACTTGCCGTAAAGTTTGGAGCATTGAAATAATTGTTATCTTTCATCTCTGTAATGGTAGTGCTTGGTTGATTACTGTAATAGCCCAGAGTTCCTGCAAGAATGTTTTTATTGAAATGTATTTCTTGATTACCCAAACGAATGTATAACATACGTCTGGTAGCTCCATTGATTACTTTATAGAATGTATTGTTTTCAATGGTGATTACACTCTTGCTATCTGGATAATTCGTCGAGCCTGGAGCATCCATTCGGAAGAAATCACGAGCCAAAGCACTATTATAAACCGTGTTATTGCTAAATTTGAATGTTTCAGCCAATCCATTACGGAAGTCGAACATATCCCCACCGTTACACTCTATTTCATGGTATAGGCAGTTTGTGATACTAATTGACTTAATCTTTGTTTTGTAGTTCACATATAAAGCACCTTTTGTATAGTTCTTTATTTCACATCCATCAATGGCTAATGCACCAAAATTATCACCGGCGGCATAAACAATTGTTTGGTCACCAGTAGAGCCTGTTCCATCCAAGATAAGATTCTTCAATTCCACTCCTGCATTATTATCAAGTTTGATGATTGTACCCTGCAGCACAGGCTTCCTTTTTGCGCTAACCCCTGCGATTATGACAGACTTAGTTACATTGATTGTCGCGATGTTGTATGTTCCTTCTTGCAATGCTATAATATCCCCATCGCTAGCTGCTGTAAGTACTGCTGCCAAATCATCTTGCGGCGTTACCAATGTGGCGCCAGATAACGGATCGATAGGTGTTGTCCAAGTTACCAGACCACGTGTTTTCTTACCGTTTTTCAGTGTAGCCGTGTAGGCTGTTTTACCGGTTAATCCGGTAATTCTGACTGTACCTGTGGCCAACTCTTCTGGGGTTATATTATGCGTAATATCGCCCGGAGTAATAATGATGGCAGTTGCTGTCTGACCTATAGGCCACTGCAAAGTGACTTCTCTAGGCTCTGTATCGTCAGCAATTGTAAGTAGCCGCTCATGATTGGTTTTGAAGGTCAAAGCTGTCCATTTGGATTCAGTTATATTCTCGCCTTTTGCTTTTACGCGCACTGAATAATCGGTATCCCATGCAAGCCCTGTGAATAAAGCTTCTGCTGCCGTGACACTTGATACTTTTAGCGGAGTCCCGCTAAATGCCATATTTGCATCTTCTTCATAGATCTCCACATCATAGCTGCTTGCCCCTGTTACTGAAGTCCAAGTCACATCAGAAACAGTGTCATTTTTGATTTCAGATTTCATATTGATGGGAGAGAATAAACGTTCATAGTCAATACTTGTGATCTGTTCACTTTGATCAGAGCATGCACTTACAGCCAAAGCATAGCTGACGCCGAGTATGGTGTTTTTAAATAGTCTGTTCATAATCTTCATTCTTAGTCATTGGTTAAAGTTCCATTACTACTGTCGATAAATGTTTTCCAAATGGGCCAGTATTGATGCTCATCCGGATTGTTTTGGTATAATGCATCAATGAGCTCTTGAGGCAATGATGAACCATCGGCTTTAATCCAATCGGTGTTGCTGGAATAACCGAGTATGGCGCCTGCTGAATCTGTGTCGCCATGGTTCAGTCCGTAGATAACCAAGCTCTCGCCATTACTACCTGTCTTATAGTAGAGTTTGATTGGTAGATCGGCATATTCACCGGTATGTGTCGCCAAACGTAACATCTTAGCTTTTGCTTCGTCCAATTTGGTCTTGAGCAGATTCCAACGAATAAGGTCTGCCTTACGCAGACATTCGCCGGCGAATTCCAATCCTCTCTGTTCTACAATAGCATCGAAAAATGCGCTTTTGTTAGCTGTTGCTTTAGTCATATAAGCAGTTACTTTATCAGCGGGTAATGCCCGGTCTAAGATAGGTTTCATATATTTAGCTGCATTTGCGGGTCCTTCCAATTCGTTAATAGCTTCTGCAGCCATAAGATACACGTCGGCAAGGCGCATATATTGCCAATTTATGCCGTCGTCGTTTGTAGAAGTCACAATACGGGTCATCCATTCGTAACGGAGTTTTCCGAAACACCAGTTCTTAAGTGAACGTAACTGTTGTTTTGACGGATTAGCTTTTGACCATTCGTAAGGTACGCAGGTTATATCACGTCGAACATCTTGTACATCGTAATCGTAGTATAAATAAGGTAATGGTCCGTTTACCCCACCTTGTGCTTGTTGGGTATATTGGTCGGCAGCTTGATGTTTCACACCAAATGTATACAATACCCGTCCGCGTCCCGCGGCGAAAGGTATTTCCCATATTGATTCTTGTCCTGCATCTGTTTTTTCCAAACAAAGCCGGCGGAAGTTATCTTCGAATGAACCGAGTTTACATACGTTTTGATTGATTACGTCTTCACATTCTTGTTTGGCAATTGCGTACATTTTTTCACGACTTAGTTCGGGGTCGGTACTTAAACGAATGCCATCTTTCCTTTGGCTATAGCCTCCGGCATAAAGAGCAATGCGCGCTCTTAAAGACTTTACAAAAGCTTTATTAACCCGTTCCACACTAGACGTTACTTTGGAAGCATTAGGCCATGGCACTAGATTTTCCGCTTCCAACAAGTCTGCCAATAATTGCTTGTATATGATATCACGATCGGATCGTGGTACATAAGTTGTTTCGGAAGTAACGGGCTCAAAACGTGCAGGAACATCTCCCCATGCCTTGACCAAGTCCAGATACACCACAGCACGTAGGGTTAAGGCCTCACCTAGCAATTGCGCCAACTCAGAGTTGGTACTCACATTACCATAAGTACGTAAGCCGCGTATAGCTAAATTGGCTCTTTCAATACCTTCATAGAATTTAGCCCAAGCATTAGTTGCATCGTTCATTAAGGTATTTGTAGGGCTGGCTGCATATCCTGTTAGTGAATATTTGGCATCGTCATTTGTCGTTGTTGACATGCCATTAATCCACTCAACGTCTGAATTAATGCCGTAGTACGGTAAAAAACGACCACGATAAGAATTTGTTTCTCCAAAAGACACATGAATGCCCATCACGGCAGCTTCGGCTAGAGAAGGCGTCGAAAAGATCAGGGATTCGTCCAACGATGACTTGCTGGGTGCTTCCATGTCACATGATGTCAATAGACATAATGAGACGCTGACTAAATATGTAAATTTCTTTATATTCATTTTCGTATAGTTTTAAAAGTTAAGGTTCACACCAACTACGAATTGGCGGCTTTTGGGATAAGCGGAATAATCTACTCCCGGGGTTAAATTAGTATTACGTATAGTAGATACTTCCGGGTCATATCCGGAATAACTGGTCAAGCAGAAAAGATTATATCCGGTAACATAAAAGCGTAAGCTGGTTATCTTGACTTTTTGCAATAGCGATGATGGAATGGTGTAACCCAAAGTCAAAGTGTTGAGTCGAAGGAAAGATCCGTCTTCTACTGCCCAGTCGGTAAATATCATTCGATCTGTTAGAGGCGACCACATTGTCGTATTGGCATTCATTGCAGCAAGCTGAGCAGGATCATTACAGATGGTTCCATCTGCATTTAAATTTGTCCAACGTTTACCGTCTGCCATGATATCAATCATATTCCTGTATTGATATTTACCGGTTTGGGTAAATTCTATCTTGTTTGCGTTATAGATATCGTTGCCGTAACTCCAGTTAAAGTTTGCTGAAAGGTCGAAACCATATAGTCTGCCGTTGATTGAGAAACCACCTGTATGTAAAGGATTGGCATCGCCAATGATCTCTTTCTCGTCACGATTAACAATATTGTCATTACCTTGAATATCTTTTAGCTTCATAACTCCCGGACGTAGTGTACCAACTGCCGGTGAAGAATCTGTGACTCCTTTTTTTAGTGTCCATGTTTTACCATTATAATCCTCGAAGTCAGATACTTCATATCTTCCGTCCGAACGATAACCAATCATTTGTCCGACAGATCCACCTACAGAAACCCAATAATCATATCCTATTTCGGAAGATGCCCAACGGGAGTCTGCTCCGAAATCGTTCATAATTCCCAGTGATTTTATTTTATTTTTATTGAAACCTATATTACCGCTAAAGCTCAGTTCGACATTTTTAGTATTGATAGCCGTCCAATTTAAAGTGGCTTCTATACCTTTATTTTCTGTTTTGCCCATATTGCGGTATTGATTGTCATATCCCGTCCCTTGGGTGGGGTATAGAATTAACAAGTCTTTAGTGGTATTGATGTAACCTTCAACCGATCCATTCAATCTTCCACCAAGCAATGTAAAGTCGACGCCGACATTACGAGTTACCGTTGTTTCCCACTTCAAGTCAGGATTAGCCATTGTTTTAGACGCTGCCCAATAGTTACCGAACCCGTTAACCCAGGCTGTGGTCTTTGGCTCGAATGGCTGTGTAAGCTGCCCTGGAGGAATGTTATTATTCCCGGCTGTTCCGTAGCTAAAGCGTAACTTTAAATCGTCCAGCCAGTTCTTGGTCTTTTCCATAAATGGCTCGGAGGAGATACGCCATGCAACGGCTGCCGAAGGGAAGTAACCCCAACGGTTTTTGCTGCTGAACTTAGATGAAGCATCCGCACGGAAAGTTGCGCTAACTAGATACTTGCTTTGATAATCGTAGTTGGCACGTCCGAAGAGCGAGAGTAATTTATCATCCGGATTTAGATATTTATTGATGGAATAGGGTACACCCTGCGTTGATAACGACCATGCATTTTCTGCGGTGAACCATGTTGGGAAACCGTGTATCATATCAGTCTGAGTAATCTGTTTAATGATGATATACTCATGCCCCGCCATTAAATTTAAATGGTGATTCTCTCCCAATAATTTTTTAAAGTCATAATTCACAGTATTGGTGCTACGGAATGTTTTTTGTGCCGTATTTACAAATTGGGCGGCCGGTTTACCTTGATTCTCTACAGCCGGTTCGTTTTTGATAAGATAAGTTGTTAATCCCCAAAAGCGTTGATCGGTAAAATGATAATCATCTAATCCGAGCTCGGCTCTTACTTTAAGATTGTCTATAACCTCCCAAGTTACACTACCTGCCATATTTAGCTGCTTTCTGTTTTGCTCACGGGCATTATCTGAAATGGAGACCAGTGGGTCGTATAAGTTTCCTAATTCGTCGTCTGAGTTACCACTGTCGGTCGTAAGGTTGCGTAATGGTATCGGAGTATATATTACAGAATATTTCAGACGTTTGTCGGAATCGTAAGTACTCTTGGTGTCGTTTGCGCCACCACCATTGATATCTGTATTCGAATATCTTACAGAAAAATCCACAGCCAGCTTCTTGGTTGGATTTGAGTTCAGTTTCAGGCTAAAGTTATCTCTTTTGAAACTGGATTGTTCCATGATGGCTTTTTCGTTAACATGAGAATAGTTGAAAGCATAGCGGATCTTATCCGATCCTCCATTAATGCTCAAGCTCTGATTAAAAGTATGCCCTGTCCGTCCGAAGGTTAAGTCTTGCCAATCGTTACTCGGAACATTATTATACATATCTATATCACTGTAGTTACCATAGAAATCGGTGTATGAAGTCAAATCTGTGGAACTCTTCAGAGCAGCCAATTCATACTGCCATTTCACATAGTCTTTTGGTGACAGCACATCCATCTTCTTGGCAAGCGTCTTCCAACTGTAGTAAGAATTGTAATTTACACTGAATTTGCCTTGCTTTCCCGATTTAGTGGTGACTAAAATAACACCATTTGCTCCACGTGAGCCATAAATTGCAGTTGAGGATGCATCTTTCAATACATCAATAGATTCAATATCACTGGTTGCTATGTCCGAAATGGATGATACGGGGAAACCGTCAACAATGAAGAGGGGTTCGTTACTCTGAGTTATTGACCCGCCACCGCGTACGCGAATCTTCATTTCGGCATCCGGCGAACCTTCTGTTGTCGTTATTTGGACGCCTGCCATTTTACCGGTGATGGCTTCTGTTGCTGAGGCTACAGGAACGGCTGCAATTTGATCGGAATTAACAGAAGATACTGATCCTGTTATATCTTTACGCTTCACGGTGCCATAACCAATAACTACAACCTCTTCCAAGGCCTGTGCATCTTCCTCTAAAATGACATCAACCATTTTCTTCCCTTTTAATGGTACTTCCTGAGATTTCATACCCACGTAAGAGATTATCAATGTAGCATCGCCCGGAATACTATTGATACTGAAGTTACCTTCAATATCTGTAATACTTCCATTACCGGCTTTCCCTTTTTGAACTACAGAAGCGCCGATAATAGCTTCTCCTGTTTTGTCTTTCACGGTGCCTTTTACGGTCACATTCTGCGCGGATACGCTAAGCGATGTAAATACTGCTAATAATACTAGCAGAGTAGCGCACATGTTTTTCAATTTATTAGACTTCCTTTGCATGATATTGATTTAAAAAATGTGTTTTTCGATAGTGTGTTCGGACACACTGCGCGAATTCTTTGCTGCAAATGTATTGTTATGTGAAAATAAGCATGTGTAATATTTGTTTTTAAAGTGGTATTTTTTGTTTTTGTAGTAAAGATATATTATAACAGGTTGTTTCTTAAATAAATGGAGTGAAATATATTGGTTCTCTTTTACTATTCAATTAAGAACTTTCCTTAAATAAAAAACCAGCACCTGATTTAGTTTTTATTGCAGTAATATTATAAATACCAACTTTCTGTTTGCTATTAGTAGTGTGATTGATAATGAAACAAGATTTTGTACTTTAGGGAAGACGTAGATGTTGGGATGCCCTTTTCTTAGTTGTGCCAATAGCTTGGCACAACATTGCCAACAGGGAGGCAAAACATTGCCAAGCTATTGGCAATGTCATAACTATAGCTTATATGAGAGATAGATAATTAAGGTAATTATTATGAAGCAGGAAGCTTTATCGCGTAAATCAGTATTGCGCTATTTTTAAGATGTCTTCGGGCTGGTCAATAATATAATCAGGATTGAATGTTTCCAACTCCTTGCGGGAGCGGAATCCCCAACTTACTCCGCATGAGGTGACTTCTGCATTCAGGGTAGTTTGCATGTCAACTCCCGAGTCGCCGACATATAAGACATCCTTTTTGTCTACTTGTGTTGCTTTTAGAATATCATATACGATCGTCGGGTCGGGCTTAGGTTTGACACCTTCGCGTTGCCCCAATACAGTTTCGAAATGAATTTCGGGAAAGTAGAATTTAATAAGTTTGGATGTTGCACTTTGGTATTTGTTTGAAGCTACCGCCATTTTAAAGCCATCTCGGCTTAATTGTTCGAGAAGTACCTCTATTCCTTCGTAAGGGTGGCTTTTATCCGTATTGTGCTCATCGTAGTATGGCACAAACTTTTCACGTACTTTCAATATATTCGCTTCGTTCCTGTCGGTTTCCGGTAAGGCCCTTTCGAATAATTTGTTTATGCCGTTTCCGACCATGAATTTATAACTGGCTTCTTCGTGAGTAGGGTATCCCAACTGTGCCAATGCATAATTTGTACTTTGTGCCAAGTCGGCTATGGTATTTATGAGTGTCCCGTCAAGATCGAATATAATTAGCTTTTTCATTCTGTATCTTTTATATTTATTGCAAAGATATAAAATCAAAAAACCTCTTGCAAAGATACTTTATCGCAAGAGGTTTCTATTTTATTTTGTGAATATAGCTTTAGATAATGAGGTGTGCTATTTTGTTATGCGAAACCAATCAATATCAGCCCATCCGGAATCGTTGATTGTAATTGCAGGGCGGGTACAGAACATGCCGACTTTCGCTCCGATCCATTGGCCTTCTTTAGCTTGAAATGTTTTTCCTATGGATGTGAATTTCTCTCCATCCAAGCTATAGCTGAATTCACATCTTGTCAACAGATCGTATCCTCCCTCACTGCCTTTAATGTTCTCTCCGTTGTTGTTGAATCGCACTCTTAGATAGGCCGTATTATTTTCCAATGCAATTTGCTCGTTTACAGCTTCCGGTTTTCCTTTATTAGCACCTATGCAGGTTATTTGAGAGAGAGTTACGCCTTTTTCTGTATTTTCCAAAATCAATCCGGCATAATTCATTCCCATCACCACCAAACCGGTACGTTCCCCATAATATGATCGACAGGGACGGAATGTTAGTTTCATTGTCGCTGTAAAGTTGTTCGAAGGGGTTTTCTGCAACAATAGATTCGCTACATCCCATAGATTCTTGTACTCTTTCACCACGGGGTAAGAATATAATCGAACGAAACCTTTATCACCCGCAAAATAAGCCCATTTCTCATTGATATTTGCTTGCCACTGCCATTGAGGTGAAAGTGTGTATCCGTCAAATTCGTCACTTTCCTGCGGAGTGCATATCGGATAATATTTACCCACACTGGGCTTTTTGTAAACCATTACCGGTTCCCCACACTCATCGCCATTCTTATCTATACCGATAACGGGCCAGTCGTTTATCCACTTCATCGGTTGCAAGTGTACAACGCGACCATAAGCACCTATATCTTGAAAATGAAGGAACCAATCTTCTCCAGTCGGTGTATCCACCCATGCTCCTTGGTGAGGTCCGTTGACCGGACTTTTGCCTTGAGCTAATACTTTCTTCCACTCGTAAGGTCCATACACGTTCTTAGAACGCTGAACGACTTGCCATCCCGTTGCAACTCCGCCGGCGGGATGAAAGATATAATAATAGCCGTTACGCTTGTAAAACTTGGGACCTTCGCTCGTTTCGTTTTTATCATGACCATCAAATATAATGCGTGATTGAGTGATGGCTTTATTGCCTTCGGCATTCAGTTCGCAGATGGCTAATACACTCTTTAACCCGGCTCGGCTTCCTGCATACGCATGGACTAGATAGACTTTTCCATCCTCATCCCATAAGGGACAAGTGTCGATAATACCTTTTCCTTCCTTAACCATTACAGGTTCCGTCCAAGGCCCTTCGGCTTTAGGAGCTTTGGTCATAAAAACTCCTTGATCAGGATCTCCCCAGTAGATGTAGAAGAAATTATTATGATATCTTATACTCGGAGCCCATATTCTATTTCCATGTTCGGGTCGTTCAGGAGTTGTCACGGGGGGTAAAGCATAAGGTATGGCAGCTCCAATAATCGACCAATTTACTAAATCTTTCGAATGAAGTATCTGTAGTCCGGGCAGGCAGTTAAAGCTGGAAGATGTCATATAAAAATCTTCTCCAACACGGCATGCGTCCGGATCGGAATAATCGGCATAAAGTATAGGGTTACGATATGTCCCGTTTCCTTTATCGGCTACCCAGACTTGAGAAACATAACTTTTCTGTTGGGCAAACACGAATGTGCTTGCCGATAGAAAGATGCAGAAAAATAAATTCGAAAGATTCATGATATTGCTTACTGATTGAGCGAACTCTTATTGATATAAAGAAGCTATTAAAGCTTAACCTTTACGGTAACAGGATGTTCCAAACCTTCTTTCCACTCACGAATGTAGGCGAACCAAGCTTCCGGAGTCTTGTATCCGAATGTCTCTTTCATTGAGGTAAAAGTGAGATAATGCTTAAAATATGATGACCCTTTTGCCCCAACGGTATACAGATAGTTCACTTTGTCTTTGACTTCTGATTTCACGTACTTCTGCGGGATATAAGTTGCAAGTCCTACTGTTTCTTTTGCATACTTGACCGTATCATTCACAGGCCAGTCTCTTCCCCAGCAGCCTATTAAGCCTTTATGATCCGAATAAGAAACCGAACCTTTTATGTCCTGTACTCCGGTACAGAAAATCTCATCTTTTAATGGCTCTTCAAAGAGTGTCTCGGCTAGTACATCACGATGACCTGCATATAAAGTGTAACGGTTGATCATATTGAGATCGGAGTTTTGATAATTCCACTCATTCGCTTCTATTTCACAGATTGTACGGATAGGTCCGTATGCAATGATACGTTCGGTCTGTGTTGCTACAGGTTCAATATGAGTCGCTTGCTTTCCATCCCATCCTTTCAATGCACCGACACCACAACTGTTACCTACCATTAATACATCATCGCCAAAACCTTTTGCCAATTGTGCATCAGTCGGGTAAAACTGAGATTCTTTAATTTCAAAGCCTTTATTGAACTTACCATAAATATCCACAGTCTGTTTTTTATCGAAATAAAGTCTGTATGCCACTAACTCCGACTCGAATGCCGGTCCGTGGTGGTGCATCTGGTTATAGATATTACTTGTTCCGGGAATGGTAACAGAAGTAACCGGCACATGTTTACCTTTCTTATCACTGATCAGCATTTCGGCATATACGCGTGCCGGATATACTTTATTACTTTTTGCAGAAGAAAAAGAAACGGAGAGTGTCTTTCTGCTGTTAGCCGGCATATCGATGACAAAAACCAACTCATCATATTTGCGATCTCCGTTCAAGTCGTCCAATTGAGATGGGATCTCTTTATTTCCGTCCATTACAACAGCTGAACGAATCTGGAAGGGAGATTGCAGTTCGCTTATTTTAATGACAACCGGCTCGTTGCTTTTTGATTTTCCCCATGTATTGGATACTTCTACGTTATAAGTCTTTTCTTTTGCTTGGGCTTTTAATATTCCGGGAATACTAATCCCAAGAAGTAAGATAAATAGATAGTTCTTCATATTTCATTATTTTTTGATTGAGACAAAAATAGCAGAAATCTTTGGGATATTCTATTATCATTTTGATGCAAATGCTATCGCATAGGCTCTTTTATTTCTCCAAATCAAAAAAGTAGCTTTGTAAGTTATATTATCTATAGATTTATTCTCAAAGGTTTGAACGTGTCATTATTGTATATTTTCTTATTTATCTTGACATCTTTGACGCGATTCAGTTCCAGAGATGCTCCTTTTGTTGATACCTGTATATTATCGATCGACACATTCTCAACTTGGCTAAGTGCAATGCCTTTGTTGGCGTTAGTTATATTCACATTGTTGATAAAGATGTCTCGAATCGGCATTTCCGGTAAGCCATTAAAAAACATTGCTCTTCCGACACTTGTACAGATAATATTGGAAATATGAATATTGCGGAATATTGGGGTTTCCTCTGTAACAGACGGAATAGCAGCATGCATCCTGCCGGCTAAATCTTCTTCGCTTTCTTCACCTGCACCTTTACCTCCATAGAATAAATCGAAGAGAATTGCTTCGTGAGGGATATTAATCATATTGATGTTATGAATAAAAATATTTTCGACTACACCACCTCGTCCACGATTGCTTTTAAAACGGAGTCCAACATCAGTGCCCATAAAAGTACAATCGGTAACATATATGTTCTTGACTCCTCCGGACATTTCACTGCCCACAACGAATCCTCCATGTCCGTGCAGCACTGTATTATTTTTGACAATAACGTTCTGGCAAGGCTCTCCACGCTTGCGCCCGTCTTCATCTTTTCCCGATTTGAGACATATTGCATCATCTCCGGCATCAAAAATATTGTTGATGATTAAAGCATTCTTGCATGATTCCAAGTCGAGTGCATCTCCATTCTGTGAGTACCATGGATTGAAGACTTTTACTTTATTGATTGTGATATCTTCGCAAGATAACGGATGTATGCACCAGCTTGGGGAATTCTTGAATAAAACTCCTTGTAGTAGAACTTTTTTACATTTTACCAAATTTAATAAAACAGGGCGTAACCATGGACGTATCTCATTCCATTGTTCGTCTGTCTCTATTCCTGTGGGGTTATTAAAATCCTTGCAAGCTAATGCTCCTTTAAGAGATCCTGCAGTCGGATACCATATTCTGCCACTCTTGTCTAACACTCCACCTGATTTTACCAAATCATTCCATTGTATTTCCGTCATTTTCTCCTTTTTTACGGGCCTCCAGCTATCTCCCGAACCATCAAAAACTCCATCTCCGGTGATTGCTATATTTTCTTCGTTCCATGCAGAAATAGGAGATTGACAACGTCTGGTTTCCATTCCCTCAAAAGATGTCTTTATAATGGGATAGGCATTGAAATCATTTGTAAACAGGACTAGAGCATTCTTTTCGGTGTAGAGATTAACGTTGCTCAATAAAATAATCGGGCCGGTCAACCAAACACCTTTCGGGATGATAACCGTACCACCGCCTTTGGCATTTATGGATTTTATGGCGTTATTTATTGCTTGTGTATTTAGTGTAGTTCCGTCCCCTTTTGCTCCAAAATCTTTGATGTTGACTGAATAATCGCTGAAATGTGGTTGTTGCACGATAGGCATTTCAAATGGCAAATTACTATATATATCCTCTTTTATTTGGTTTGTGCTTTGTGCATAAACGCTTGTTTCGACTTGTTGCAATGGGAAAATGAGAATTGCAGCTGTAATCAGCTTTTTTGCAAGTGTGTTCATTCGTTAAATTTTAGGGTATTATTATATGGTTATTATCTCTAGTGTCTTTCAATAGCCTTACCTTCAGACTAATTTTAATTATACTTTCACAAGCGACTCTCCCGAGCAACTTGTGAAAATAATAATTAATGATTCATGTTAACCTAATTCTAACTTTAAATAAATACTATGAAAAAACCTCTTAATTACCGTTTGCAAAAGTAAGCCTGTTCCACCGAATAGATGTGTATAATTTGTTGGTTTAAGTGCATTTTTTGTCGTAATTGCCCCTTTTTTTGCACACTTTCGGCTTTTTTATGCAGAAATATCTATCTTTGCAATTCAATTCTAGAATAAAATAAGTATGAGTTACAATTTATTAAAAGGAAAAAGAGGCATAATTTTTGGTGCTCTTAATGAGCAATCCATTGCCTGGAAGGTAGCGGAAAAGGCTGTTCAAGAGGGTGCAATGATCACCTTATCAAATACGCCGGTGGCAGTTCGCATGGGCGAAGTGTCAGCTTTGGCAGATAAACTGAATTGTGAAGTAATACCAGCCGATGCAACCAGCGTAGAAGACTTGGAAACTGTATTTAAGCGTTCTATGGAAGTCTTAGGTGGTCAAATAGACTTTGTTCTTCATTCTATCGGAATGTCCCCTAATGTTCGCAAGAAACGTCCTTATGATGATTTGGACTATGGAATGTTAAGTCAAACATTTGATATATCAGCCGTTTCTTTCCATAAGATGATTCAAACAGCTAAAAAACTAGACGCTATTGCTGAATACGGTTCTATTCTTGCTTTGAGTTATGTTGCGGCTCAACGTACTTTCTTCGGTTATAATGATATGGCTGATGCAAAAGCATTATTGGAATCTATTGCTCGTAGTTTTGGCTACATTTATGGCCGTGAACACAATGTTCGTGTTAACACCATCTCTCAGTCGCCGACAATGACTACTGCTGGATCGGGAGTTAAGGGAATGGATAAATTATTTGATTTTGCCGATAGAATGTCGCCACTAGGAAATGCTTCTGCCGATGATTGTGCTGACTATTGCATTGTGATGTTCTCAGATCTTACTCGCAAGGTGACTATGCAAAACTTGTTTCATGACGGAGGGTTCTCCAGCATTGGTATGAGTTTAAGAGCAATGGCCACTTATGAGAAAGGTATAGATGACGAATTTAAGGACGAAAACGGAAAAATCATCTACGGATAATAATGGAAACAGCACTTTATCTACTACCTGTCACTTTGGGTGAGACTTCACTCGACGCAGTTTTACCTTCATATAATAAGGAGGTTATATTAAATATTCGGCATTTTATAGTGGAAGATGTACGTTCCGCCCGCCGTTTCTTGAAGAAAGTAGCAAAGGAAATAGATATTGATGCTTTGAGTTTTTATCCGTTGAATAAACACACCTCGTCGGAAGATATATCCGGATATCTGAAACCTTTGAAAGAAGGCTACTCTATGGGAGTGATTTCAGAAGCAGGCTGTCCGGCCGTGGCTGACCCGGGTGCCGATGTAGTGGCTATTGCCCAACGTGAAAATATGAGAGTGGTCCCTTTGGTGGGACCCTCTTCTATTATTTTATCTGTTATGGCGTCTGGTTTTAACGGACAGAGTTTTGCTTTTCATGGTTACCTTCCTATAGAGCAGGGTGAACGGACTAAAGCTCTTAAATTATTGGAACAGCGTGTTTACGCGGAGCATCAGACTCAGTTATTTATTGAAACGCCTTATCGCAATAGTAAGATTATTGAAGAAATACTAAATACCTGTCGTCCTCAGACAAAACTTTGTATTGCTGCTAATATAACTTGTGAAGGGGAGTTTATTAAAACAAAAACGGTAAAGGCGTGGCGTGGGAATGTGCCTGACTTATCTAAAATTCCTTGTATTTTTCTCTTGTATCAATAACTTTGCTCAAGTGCTCATATTCATGCTCAAAACTTTTGCTAAAGAAGTTTTTCCCAAGATTATGCTCTATTTGTCTTAGTGTCCAAAGCTTTCCGTCACCAATCTTTTTGCCGAGTAAGATATTGTCATCATTGAGCTCAAGTAAGAATAAGTAGATTAAACGATTTGTCTCTTCATTCTCGAAATGGTACATGATGTTGAACTTGACATCTTTTATGCATGAGGGCGGTAGTGTTTTATTGATTAGACGATTTACCCCGTTTTCCAAACTTTCTCCATAAAGTAAGTAACATTCCATTGGAATATCAGTCTTTCCCGTCTCCACAATACAATATTCCGAACGGGGTTGGAGATACAACATACTTTTATACGATATGGCAATACGTATGATTGGGTGAATATGTGCACCCTTTTCTTTCGGTACATCTGAGGCTAATCTCCTTCCTAATACATCTCCCTTGGTATTGACTACGGGCACAAATGCACTATATTCCATAGCTTTATTGAAGAAACGAATGCCATATTGATTAAAGAGAATGCTTACCAGGAAGACAATCGGCGGGCATAGTCGGAATAGTATATATTGGGTTAATTCACTTAATGGGCGAAAGAAAATAAGAGCTATGGTTATTGCTATAAAATGAATAATTGCAATGATGAGTACAACTCTTATGGAGACAATCGCTGATATTCTTCCAGGAGAGAGTTCATCCATACAGCACCTCGGTTGGCGTTCTTGCTCTCCTAAGGCACTCTTTTTTCTTAAAAAGAAGATACTTGTCGGGATAATTGCACAAAGCTCAAGAGTTATGGGAAAGTAAGAGTTTGGGCAACAACTTCCGAAAATAAGAGTTGCAAGCGTCATTAAAATCAACATGATTGTAGTAGTGTAAAGGATGAAATGTGGTATATATTTCCCTTTACCAAGAAAAGTATAGACACTATATAAGATCCCTACACCCGTCCCGATGTATATAGAAATATCTTTTGTTATGATTTCGTATAACAAAATGGATACGATAACCGGGATAAATCCCAAAGACATGTTGAATTTTGAAGAAAGAACTCCTTTATGGGCCATTTGCGTATTACTCAGTCGTTTTATTTATAACAAATCTGTTTACGCTTAGTTCTATTGGGCATCCTTTTTATGAAAACGAATATGCCTCTCGGCACGATAAGAAGAACGCACTAATGGTCCACTTTCCACTTCGGCAAAACCTTTAGAAAGACCCAACTCCTTATAGCGTAAAAATTGTTCAGGCGTAATGTATTCTTTAACCGGATAATGCTTATGAGTGGGCTGGAGATATTGCCCTATCGTTAGGATTGAACATCCTGAGTTCGCTAAATCGTCCATCAATTCTTCCACTTCGGATGGTGTTTCTCCCAGACCGACCATTATGCCCGACTTCGCAGTAGATCCGCTCTCCGCTATTTGTTTCAGTACTTTAAGGCTTGTATCATAGCGGGCTGCGCTACGCACTAACGGCGTAATACGTCTTACGGTTTCCATGTTATGAGAAATAATCTCTGGTTTTGCATTAATGATCATAGCTACAAGCTCCTCTTTTCCTTGAAAATCCGGAATGAGTACCTCTACTGTTGTCTCCGGATTGATTCGCTTAATTTCATTGATTGTGTTGACCCAATGCTCTGCTCCCAGATCTTGAAGATCATCGCGGTCGACTGATGTTATAACAGCATGCGATAGTTTCATTAAGGCTATCGATTCTGCCACATGAGTGGGTTCTTTTGGGTCAAGAATGTGAGGCCTACCAGTCAGTGTGTTACAGAACTTGCATGAGCGGGTGCATATCTCACCCCCGATCATAAAGGTTGCGGTTCCTCTTCCCCAACATTCACTCATGTTGGGACAACGACCGCTACTACATATAGTGTGTAAACTATGAGATTCAACAATTCGCTTGGTATCCGAATAACGTTCGTTTGCGCCAATTCTTATTTTAAGCCATTCAGGTTTACGTACTCTATCCATTGTATATATCGATTTATGTGGAAAGAATGTTCTACTTTTTTATATGCAAGTATGAAATTGCTTCTCCTTGAATATTATTGTTTAAGATTCCTATCGAAGAAATCAGTTAGTTTGGTGTAAAGATGATAACGTGTGTTTCCTCCAAAAATGCTATGGTTTCGGTTGGTATATATTTGCATATCAAATTGTTTATCCAACTGAACGAGATGTTCTGCATATTCGGCTGTATTTTGAAAATGTACATTATCATCGGCCATACCATGTACTATCAACAAGTTTCCATGTAACTTGTCAGCACGAGTGAAATTTGATGCTGCTTTATATCCGTCGGCATTTTCCTGTGGAGTACGCATATAACGCTCACCATATATTGTATCATAATAATCCCAATCTGTAACAGGGGCTACAGCAACTCCGGCTTTGAATACAGGAGTTCCTTCACTCATACTCATAAGAGTCATATACCCTCCGAAGCTCCATCCCCAAATTCCTATATTGTTTTTATCAACATAAGGTAGACTTCCTAAATATTGGGCTGTAGAGACTTGATCTTGAGCCTCTTTTACTCCAAGCTTCATGTAAGTACATTTTTCAAAAGCTGCACCTCTACCTCCTGTACCACGTCCGTCGACACATACTACAACATATCCGCGACTAGCCATATAAGTTTCCCAACTAATTCCCCATGAATCAAGAACTTGTTGTGAACCTGGTCCGCTATATTGGTACATTAATACCGGATATTTTTTAGTAGAGGAGAAACCATTTGGTTTCATCATCCAGCCATTGAGCATAGTACCATCGGCAGTTTGGAAAGTGAAGAATTCTTTTTGTGGAATATCGTATTGAGAAAGTTTTTGTTTTAGTTTCTCATTAGTGACTAGTGTTGTGAGAACTTTTCCGGTATTATCATTTAATGTGATAATAAGTGGAGTTTGCAAATTAGTATAACGGTTCATGAAATATTTCATATCCGTGCTAAATTGTGCATTATTGATGCCTGCTTGCGAGGAAAGTTTGATTTTCTTACCTTTTCTATCTATTTTGTAGATTGCTTGTTGTAATGGGCTTCCTTCGTTGCTTGTATAATAAAAAGCATTTTCAGTAGCATCCCATCCCAGAAACTCTTTGACTTCATAATTCCCCGAAGTAACCTGTCTTGCCAAATTACCTCCCATAGTATACCAATATAAATGGTTGAAGCCGCTCTTCTCACTTAAGAAACTAAAGTTCTCTGGATAAAATTTGATATTGTCGAATGTGTTTTCGCTAATATATGTATCACTCTCATCACGAATGGCCAGTTTACAGACGGTAGATCGAGGATCGGCAAAGTAAAGGTCTAAACGATTTTGCTGACGGTTTAAGGTTACGATAGCAAGTTTGTTGGCATCTAGTGTCGGTATGATGCGGGGAATATATCCACCGGTTTCCAATGGCAGCTTTACCTGACGAATTACTTTTGACTTGATATCAAAGGTAAGTACGGATACTTTCGAATTATTTTCTCCGGTTTTAGGATATTTATAGACATAACTTCCCGGGTATTTTTCATAATCTTTCGTGTGAGGAGCTTCTCCAGCAAAGAGAGGAAAAGAATAGGTCGGCACCTCTGTTTCATCAAAACGGATAAAGGCAATCATTTTACTGTCTGCTGTAAATTCAAATGCCCTGTTGAAACTGAATTCTTCTTCATATACCCAATCAGGTATTCCATTAATGATTGCGTTTTCTTTACCATCTTCGGTAACTTGGCTTTCGCTATTCCCAAATAATAATTTTACGAGGAATATATTGTTATCTCTAACAAATGCAATCAGATTTCCATCCGGTGAAAATATAGGAACTTGTTGTGGACCTTTATCAGACAGCTTTTCGACAACATTATTAATTTTACCGTCCAAATTGCGCTTTAGACTATATATATAGTGCACAGCCGTGTAGGAGTGACGGTAAATAGGTTTGGTTTCTGTTGCAATTAGTATCTTAGTACCATCGGGAGAGAAACTGTAACTGTCAAATTTCTTAAAAGGACATTCCCTTGCAGTAGCAGCATCAAATAATACTTCCACTTGTTTCCCTGTTCTGAACGAATACTTGATGATTTGTGTACCTCCCGCATTCATTTGAGAATAATATTCTCCGTCCCCAGGTATCGGTATAACACCGTAAATATTCTCTGATCGAAATTTATTTGATGTAATGTCTTTTAAGTCAAGCGCTTGCCCACTTTGCGCAAAGCTTATTAATGTGTATAAACAGAAAAATGCAATAATATTGATTCGTTTCATAATCCAACCTTAATTTTTTGTGCAGCAAATATAGCCAATTGCCTTAAAGGAAGCAATGAAAGTTTTCTTTTTCTATGAAAAGGGATTTGTCCGAATTTTGCTTTTGACAAGTTTGGCTAAAACCATTTTATTACAATAAACCCATTGGGTAAGATTAATGTTCAGAGAGTTTCTCATTTTGTTCTTCCGAACAGTCTTGTTCTTATGCTTTGATATGCTTATATTTGCATGCATTAAATACTGCCAAATATAAAGTATGCCTTTATTATACAATGAATTTTCATCCTTCTTGAAAGAAAATTTTCCGTATAAAGTACAGAAAATATCACTTAATGCCGGTTTTACCTGCCCTAACAGAGATGGACAAAAGGGGCATGGGGGATGTACTTATTGCAACAATCAAACTTTTAATCCGGACTACTGCCGGACAAATAAAAGTATTACCCAGCAATTGGAAGAAGGGAAGAGCTTCTTTTCTCGTAAATATCCCGATATGAAGTATCTTGCCTATTTTCAGGCGTATACCAATACTTATGATGAGTTGAATGTACTGAAACAGAAGTATGAAGAAGCTCTTTCCGTTAAAGATGTAGTAGGGCTCGTTATCGGGACACGGCCGGATTGCATGCCTGATGAATTACTCTATTATTTTGAGGAGCTTCATAAAACAACATTTTTGCTAGTTGAGTATGGGATTGAAACGACTAATGATAATACTTTATTAAGAATTAATCGCGGACATTCTTATGAAGATACGATTGATGCAGTTCAACGTACCGTTGCATTGGGAATACCAGTTGGCGGGCATGTCATTTTGGGCTTGCCAGGTGAAACACGTGAAGATTTGATACGTCAAGCCGGAATATTATCCCGTCTCCCCTTGACAACATTAAAAATGCATCAGTTGCAACTCATTAGGGGAACCCGTATGGCGCATGAATATCTTCATCACCCTGAAGATTTTCACTTCTTTGAGTTGGAAGATTATGTGAATTTAATCATAGAATATATTGAGCACTTGCGCCCCAATCTTGTATTGGAACGATTCGTCTCGCAGTCTCCTAAAGAGTGGTTGATTGCTCCCGACTGGGGATTAAAGAACTATGAATTCAATCATTTAGTCCAAAAAAGAATGCTGGAATCGGGTGCTTATCAAGGAAAGAAATATGAAGTTTGAGAAAAAAGGTTTATTTTTGCACCTGTTTCTTATTCATACTAAATACAAATAACAAAAATATGAACCGTAAAAGTGTTGTAAAAGGAAAAATACACTACGTAGGCGTCAATGACCGTGTCAAACCCTTGTTCGAAGGGTTATGGCCGTTACCTTATGGAGTTTCCTATAATTCTTATTTGATTGATGATGAAACCATTGCGTTGGTAGATACGGTAGATGTCTGCTATTTTGAAATTTTTCTTCGTAAAATCAAAAATATAATCGGCGAACGCCCTATTCAGTACTTAATTATAAATCATATGGAGCCGGATCATTCCGGTTCTATCCGTCTTATTAAGCAGCATTACCCCAATATTGTCATTGTAGGGAATAAACAAACTTTCGGTATGATTGAAGGTTTCTATGGTGTGACCGGCGAACAATATCTCGTTAAAGATGGAGATTATTTGGCTTTAGGACATCATAAATTACGTTTCTATTTGACTCCTATGATTCATTGGCCGGAAACAATGATGACATTTGATGAAACTGAAGGTGTTTTGTTTTCGGGTGATGGCTTTGGTAGTTTTGGTACATTGGATGGAGGATTTGTAGACTCATGTATCAATACGGAGCGCCATTGGGATGAGATGATACGTTATTACTCCAATATTGTAGGTAAATATGGCTCTGCTGTTCAAAAGGCTCTCCAGAAATTAAATGATTTGGATGTGAAGATGATCTGCTCTACTCATGGTCCGGTATGGACAGGTGAGCATCTGCAAAAGGTGATGCATATGACTGATCGCTTGAGTAGATATGATGCTGATGAGGGAGTGGTAATAGTTTACGGAACAATGTATGGCAATACCGAGCAAATGGCAGAAGCGATTGCTGAAGAACTTTGCGCGCAAGGCATTAAGCATATTGTAATGCATAATGTAAACAAGAGTCATTCCTCTTATATTATATCGGATATCTTTAGATATCGCGGACTTATTATCGGTGCACCGACTTATAGCAACCAGATCTATCCGGAGGTGGAATCTTTATTGTCCAAGATATTGGTACGTGATATAAAAGATCGTTATCTGGGTTATTTCGGTTCGTTTTGTTGGGCGGGTGCCGCTGTAAAACGTATGGCGGAATTTGCCGAGAAAAGTAGATTTGAAGTAGTGGGTGATCCTGTTGAGATGAAACAAGCTATGAAAGAGATTACTTATACCCAATGTGAAAATTTGGGGCGTGCTATGGCAGATCGCTTAAAGAAAGATCGCGGATAGTAATTATAATATTTCCCCCTAATTTATTTATTAACACATAAAAACAATCACCATGAGATTAATTATCCAACCGGATTATCAATCCGTATCCAAGTGGGCTGCGCATTATGTCGCTGCTAAAATCAAGGCTGCCAATCCGACACCTGATAAACCTTTCGTTTTGGGCTGTCCTACCGGCTCTTCACCGTTGGGTATGTACAGAACATTGATTGACCTTAATAAGAAAGGTCTTGTTTCATTTAGTAATGTGGTAACTTTTAATATGGATGAATATGTAGGTTTACCTGAAGGCCATTCAGAAAGTTATTATTCGTTCATGTGGAACAACTTCTTCAGCCATATTGATATTAAACCTGAAAATACCAATATTCTGAATGGTAATGCGCCGGATCTTGATGCGGAGTGCACTCGCTATGAAGATAAAATAAAATCTTATGGTGGGATTGATTTATTCATGGGCGGGATTGGTCCTGATGGGCATATTGCTTTTAATGAACCCGGGTCTTCATTATCGTCACGTACACGTCAAAAAACGCTGACGACTGATACTATTATTGCTAATTCGCGCTTTTTTGACGGTGATGTGAACAAAGTGCCTAAAACAGCTCTTACTGTGGGAGTTGGGACAGTTCTTTCTGCTAAAGAGGTTCTGATTATAGTAAATGGTCACAATAAAGCGCGTGCTCTTTATCATGCGGTAGAAGGTGGAATTACACAAATCTGGACTATTAGTGCTTTGCAGTTGCATGAAAAAGGGATTATTGTTTGTGATGATGCTGCTACCGACGAGCTTAAGGTGGGTACATATCGCTATTTTAAGGATATTGAGGCTGATCATCTAAATCCTGATTCTTTGTTGAAATGATTTTTTTTGATTCTTGTAATCATCTTCCCCATCTTTTGCAGGTTTATCTCTTAAACATGGCAGATTATGATTATGTGATGTAAAAGTAAAGAATAAAATAACTTAAGCCCCGTGTATTAGGATTTGCTAATCCTAATACACGGGGCTTTATCTTTTAATAAAGTTACATTGGATATCGCTATCATGCATTGTTCATGAAAAATTGATGAAATAAATCTGACTTATATACTATTGCTTCCATAATATTCTTTTGAATGCACTCTCTATTTTGTCCGGAGAAACTTGTTTTTTCCGACAAAGAAGTTTATTTTTAGGCAATAAAATAAAAAGCATATTCTTTGAATATGTAAAAGTACCATTGGAGTACCTTATTTCTGAATAACAAACAAATGAAAAGACTGCTATTCTTCTACTATATATTCCTTGGGTTGAGCGTTCTTTCTTGCACAACACGTGATGATAAACGGGTTTTGCTCGATAAGGTGGATAGATATATGACAAATCATCCGGATAGCGCTTTAATATTACTTAATGAATTAAAACATCCGGATAAACTTCGTGGCGTGGAGGCTGCGGACTATGCTTTATTGATGACACAGGCAAGGGATAGAAATTATTTGGATAGTTTGCAGTCTGACTCTCTTATTACTATAGCAGTTGAGTATTATAAAGGTGTTGCCAATAAGGTTAAAGCTGGTAAGGCTTTATTCTATGCCGGTAAGCTGAATTCTTTAGCCCACAAATATCCCGAAGCTATGAAGGCTTATCTTGAGGCGGATAGATTACTTGAAGGAACGGACGCATATAAACTGCGGGGGATGTTGCAGGAGTATATGTCTTATGTCAGTTTTGATCAAGGAGTATATGCTGATGCTGCCAATCATTGCCGCAGAGCAATAGCTTTATATGAACTGTCGGATGAGTCAACGCCGATGCCGTATGTCTATCGTGATTTAGCTAATGTATATTTAGTGGAATCAAAAAATGATAGTGTGCGATATTGCTTGGAAAGAGGGCTCTCTTTACTGAAAGATACTACAGATTATGTGCGGTCGTCACTTCTGTCATTACAAGCTACTTTGGCTAAACGAGAAAAAAAATATGATGAAGCAGTTGGCTATCTTTTAGCCGCTATTGAAGCTGGAAAGGCGTTTAACGATCATTATCGTTATTTTCTGGATCTCGGTTCGCTTTATATGGATATGGGAGAATTAAAGAAAGCAGAATCCTCTTATAATTCTACGTTTTTAATGAAAGATAATTATCTCTCCGCCGGAGCATATTTCTATCTTTATCAATTGGAAAAGAAAAAAAGTAATTATTATAGGGCTATTACTTATAAGGAAAAGTCCGATTCTTTACTTAATTTGGTTAGAAATGAAAAATTGCAGAGTCAAATTCTTACATTGCAAAGGAAATATGATAATGAAAAACTAAAATCGGAAAATATCCGCATCAAACTTGAGAAGGAGCGTTATCTCTATCTTTTCTCATTCATCTTCTTGGTCATTGTAGCTTCTGTTGCTTTGTTGTTGAGAGTAATCAGAAAGAAATATAGGCGTCATTTTCTTCGTAATATTGAAATGATCAAGAGGAATGAACGCGCTTTAAAGGAATATGCGTATCAGATCAGTCAATTGAAACAAGCAGAGGAACGAGAGAGTGAAAAGAAAAAAGAAGATCTTGCCCAGTTAAATCGAAAAGTGGCTTGTCTGGCTGCCGAAAATCGTGAATTACGTGAAAATGTTTTTGTGGAAGCTCTTTATCTACTTGACCAACTTAAGCAAGGGACTTTGATTCTTGAACGGATGACAAATGTCGAAAGAATGCACCTTCTGGATTATATGGATTTGATATTTGCATCTTATATCACGCGTTTGTCAGCCGAATATCAATTGACCAAAACCGATTTAATACTGGCCGCATTGTTAAAAGTTGGATTTACTAATAATCAGTTGATCACGGTTTTTGATTGTGAGATGAATTCTGTTTATAAAATGAAACAGCGTTTGAAGGGTCATTTGAATCTTTCCAAAGAGGAGTCATTGGAGAAATTTATATTATTCTACTAGTCATTTTTTTAGCTTATTTCTTTGTACAAGGAATAATCCACTAACCTTTACTCATAAAAAACGGAGGCAATGATATTTGCATAGAAGTTGCTTTTCTGATAATATTATATGCATTTTTGTATTTCAGTCTCAATTTATTAATAGTGCGTTTTGCTTTTAATACCTCATATTGATTTACCTTTTTGTCCACTACTTATGAATGTGTGTTTTATCTAATCTGTTTATAGTCAATTGTTTGCGTAATATTTCTGTTGTCCACTTATTCTTTTTGTCTTCATCTTTCATTAAACTATTTTTGCCTCATATTAAAAAGGAGAACACGATGAAAACAAAAACCTTCTCTTCATTATTAATCAGCTTTGCTCTACTAGCGGTGAACACTCCGGCTATGAGTGCTAAAAATTGTACTAATCAATCTGTTCAAGAGATTGTATTATCTGCAAATGATATCCCATTTAGTAATTCATCGAGTAGTGGAGGTGGTCCTCGTTCGGTTATTTTTGATATACCGATATACGCCTATTTGTCTGTGGAGAATCATTTTGTTCAATTGTCTTTTTCTCGATCAGTGGGTGCAATTACTATTGTTATTTCCCAAAATGGAATACCTGTTTATTCTTCATCTGAAAATATAGTCTCGGCATGTCAAAAGGGCATTCAGCTTCCTGCTGATCTAAGCGGTGATTTTTTGTTAGAGATAAAAGGGAATAATGGGGCTTACGCCTATGGAGATTTTGATCTTTAGTAGATTCTATCGACTATGAGTATCGATTGTATTCTATAAATGAAGTCATAACATAACAAAATATTAAACGGATTTAGGTTGTGTTTGTTGAAATATTATTACTGGTAGGGTGTTGGATATAATATATATTCGAATAACCTGGGCGGTGGGGGACTCTGTTGATAGAAGATCCCTCCGCTTTTGTTTATCCCAAGCATGGAATATGAAAATCAGATTGATTTATAAGGAGCCAAAGCTATAAAACACAAAAAGAGTTGCATCAATTTACGATGCAACTCTTTTTGTATCTTGTTTATAAGTTAGAGTTTATATCCAAACGTTACAAACGTTGAAATATTCTTGGGCTTTGTAAGACCGCCACCATCAAAAACATTTGTCATGCCAAACTGAGAATCAAGGCCCAATACAAATTTATTGAATTCGAATCCAACGCCTAATTCAAGACCGGCATCAAATTTCTTTAATGCACCATCATCAAAAGCACCTACACTTTCATCACCTACTTTAATCTTTCCACCTATACCATAAGCAAGATAAGGACCAGCTTTGAATAATACATCAAAATTGTTAGCGGTGTGTAGTCTTAATCCTGCTAAGATTGGTAGTTCCAAGTATAGAGGATTAAATGTTGTTTTCGCATCAGAATCTCCTGCTTTACAACCTTTAGATACAAGGTTAAGCCCACTTTGGAGCGACCATGTATTATTAAAAGGGAGTTCCATCCCAACGCCTATGCGATATGCAAATTTTGCATCTGTACCATCTGTATTTTCTCCGTAATAGTCTCCGACACCAATGCCTGCATTGACATTCCATTTAACATTTACTGCATTTTGGGCAGAAACAAATACTGTAGAGACAGCAAGTAGCGTAAAAAGAATAATTTTTTTCATTAGTTTATTTTTTAGTTTAATAAAATAAAGATAAATTCAAGACAAATATATATCATATTTTACTTATAATGAAGTTATTTTAGAATAAGTTTGTCAATCTTTTATAGTGGTATAACTTAAAAATATTTCTAAGTGTGTAATAATGAAATAGTTGTATAATCATATATCTTGCTTCTATATGCAGCCATAATTGCTTAATCTATTTTGAATAAAAAAGTTTTTTCCGTAACTTTACAGAGTTCACTTCTTATTATTAACGCTAGATAAAGACTCAAATAAACTTATGGAACATCATTTACCTGCATTAATACTCGACCTCACGCTGATACTCGGAACCGGTGCCTTTGTTACTCTACTTTTCCGGAAAATAAAGCAACCTTTAGTGCTGGGCTATATTCTTGCGGGATTTCTAATTGGACCACATCTAAGAATATTTCCAACAGTTGCCGAACCTGAGAATATAGAGACACTCGCCAATATCGGAGTCATCTTCTTGCTTTTCGGTTTGGGGCTTGAGTTTAGCTTTAAGAAACTGATGCGCGTTGGTGGATCAGCCTCTATTTCTGCAATGGTTGAGATTGTTTTTATTGTCATTGCAGGCTATTTTACAGGTAAATTTTTAGGATGGAGTGATATTGACTGCTTATTTCTCGGTGGAATGTTGGCCAGTTCTTCAACGACCATTATTATCCGTGCTTTTGATGAATTGAACGTGAAATCTAAAGGGTATGCAAAAGTGGTGTTTGGTATTCTAGTGGTTGAAGATATTGTGGTTATCCTGTTGATGGTGCTATTGTCAACAATAGCTGTAACGAAGAATATAGAAGGACAAGAATTGATCTTCACGGTTGGGAAGCTGTTTTTCTTTTTGATACTTTGGTTTATATCCGGCATCTATATAATCCCTTCATTTTTAAAGAAAATAAAAAAGAGTCTGGATGACGAAGGATTTCTGATATTATCGCTCGGTCTTTGTCTGATTATGGTCGCTATTGCAGTGTATGCAGGTTTCTCGGCCGAATTAGGAGCTTTTATAATGGGCTCTATCTTGGCGGAGACTACTTCGGCTGAAAGAATAGAGCATGTCACTAAACCGGTGAAGGATTTGTTTGGAGTAATATTCTTTGTGTCTATCGGAATGATGATAGACCCTGTTTTGATAGGCCATAATATTGGAGTCGTACTTATTATAACCGTATTGGTAATTGCCGGGAAAGTGTTTAGTACAGGATTGGGGGCCTTGATTGCCGGGAAGTCCTTACACGAAGCTGTACAGATAGGAATGAGTATGGCGCAGATTGGAGAGTTTGCTTTTATAGTCGCTACTTTAGGCTTGAGCCTTGGGGTGATTAGCGATGTTTTGTTTCCGATTGCAGTCGGAGTTTCTGCCATCACGACTTTTACGACTCCTTATATGATTAAGTATTCGGATAATTTCAGCTCATTCCTTGAACGTATATTGCCTAATCGATGGATTCTTTATCTCAATGCTTATTCTTCTTCAACGCAGACTATTCAGGCGGAAAGTAAGTGGCGGGGTTATGTCATGCGGACTCATACAACTATTGTGACAAATGGAATTATATCCATTGCAATTCTTGTATTAGGTACCAAAGTTCTTTATCCTTTTGTGAATGGAGTTATGCCTGAGGCTGCAGCATTCATTCCAAAAGTCATAAGTCTGATCTTGATTTTCGTTGTTCTATCTCCTTTTTTATGGGCTATACTTTTTAAAAATCCGGATGACCTTGATATTGGTCAGTTGTGGATACATCCCGAATACAAGAGAGGACCCTTGTTGATGGTAACCATAACGCGGTTGATTTTCGCTGTTATTCTGATTTCATACCCGATAGTCCAGCTCTTTTCGTATTATGCGTTGGCTTTTGTACCGCTCATACTCCTTTTCCTTTATTTTGCTTCTCAAAGAGAAAAGGACATCTATAAGAAAATGGAATTTCGCTTCTTATCTAATTTTAACAGTCGGGATGAAGAAGCCCGGAAGAAAGCTAATTTTATAAAGGAAGAGATGCTATCTCGTACAATGTCTTCATTATGGAATATTAATTTAGTTGATCTTGAGATTGACCAATGTGCCAATTATGTTGGGAAATCTCTGGAAGAACTGGATTGGCGAAAGTGCTATGGGATAAATGTAGTATATATAAAGAGAGGTGAGCGTTTGATATATGCTCCAAAGAAAGACATGCAGTTATTTCCTTTCGATCATATAGGGATTACTGCTACTGATGAAGAGCTTGAAAAATTTCTTCCGATATTTAAAGAGAGTGATGAATCCCCTCAAAGACAATGCGGGGTGGAAGATATTGTATTGAAAAAAGTTATTGCTACAGTCGAAAATGGCTTGACCGACAAAGCTCTCCATGCATCAGGTATTACGGAACGAACCGGTGGAATGGTTATCGGAGTGGAAAGAGGAAGTGAACATTTCCTAAATCCGGCATCGGAAATGATATTCAAGGAGAATGATATTTTGTGGATTGTGGGTGAACGCGATAAACTGAGTTTGCTTTATAGGGAAGATCATTAACCTTCGTCCAGCCAGCCTTTTCCTTGGCGTACAATACTAAATTCATCCCCGGTGCAATCTACAATAGTTGAAGGCTCGGTACCTCCAATGCCACCGTCAATGACAATGTCGACTATATTTCCAAACTTTTCTTCGATTAGTTCGGGATCAGTTGCATATTCGATATCTTCATTCTCATTGTGAGGTAATGTAGTTGTCATAATAGGCGCATCGAGCAAGCGGGCAATTTCCTGTATAATGCAGTTATCGGGCATTCGGATGCCGACTTCCTTCCGATTGCGGAATATTTTGGGTAATCGGGTGGTGCCATTAAGAATAAAGGTAAACGCTCCCGGTAAGTTTCGCTTAATGAGTTTAAATGTATTGTTGTCTAATTTTGCGTATTCACTGATGTTACTAAGGTCATAGCAAATTATAGAGAGATTGTTTTTACGTGGATCAATCTCTTTGATGTGACAGATTTGTTCAATGGCACGTTCCTTTAATCCATTACAGCCTATAGCATACATGGTGTCGGTGGGGTAAATGATGATCCCACCATTATTAAGCGTATCAACGACTTTCTGTAAGTCTGCCGGATTATTGTTGTTTTCATAAAGTTTTAGAAGCATAAAGGTTTAATGTATAGATGTTTAGTTGTATTATTACAAACGTAGTAAAAAAAATGGAGATAATATGTAAGTCCTGGTTTTTTTCGCTTTTAAGTAATTATTTCTTCTGATTTCGCTTCTTTATCTCCTCGGCCAGTCTCCATTGAAGTGCAGCTTCAGCTTCTTTGCCTGCTTGCATTAAAGCGTCACCAAAAAGTTCGTGGGCACCTGCATGTTCCGGTTTGAGAGTTGTGGCTTTATCAAAATCAGCGATGGCGGCTTCAATTTCTCTTTGCTTGAGACGTAGTTTACCGCGATTGTATACTCCTTTGAAATCTGTCGGTCTTATTTTAATGGCACGATTGAAAGCTTCTTCAGCTTCTCCCATCCTGCTTTCATTCATCAATGTGATGCCTTTTCTTATCCATGCGTCTCCATATTCGGGATAAAGCTCAATAGCTTTGTCGTAATTCGCTAATGCTGCACGTACATCATGAGCTTGGGTGATACACTCATTTCCCATGAGGTAATATTCACGTGCATAGGCTTGAAGTCTCTTTCTCTGCTCCGCCATTTCCGCTTTTAAAAGCTCGTTACGTTCTTTCAACTGGTTGATTATTCCAAGTTTGCGGCGTATGAGGCGTTGTATAACGGGTTTCTCTATGTCGTAACGCGAGTGGATGGCTTTGAAAAACTCACTAAGAAAAGTGTCAAACTCCCCTTTATCGAAAGCTTTGGTTGCGGCAACATATTGCACGTCAGCTTGTGCCTGCTTAAGAGCTCGGTCGATGGCTTGCTGGTTATTGAAACGTTCGGAGAAATTCAGAATCTCGGGACGTACGAATATGTCGGCACGACTTACGGGCTTTCTCAACTGTATACCTTCTAGCGAAGTACAACGGCTGAGTGCGACATAAGCTTGTCCTCCCGCAAAAACTCCTCCGGTGAAGTCGATGATAACCCGGCTGAATGTAAGTCCCTGACTTTTGTGCACGGTAATAGCCCATGCCAAACGAATGGGGTATTGTGTGAATGTGCCCAGTTCTTCCTCTTCAATCTGCTTCTTCTTCTCGTTATAAGTATATCGTATATTTCGCCACGATTCCCGTTTTACATCACATTCTTTGCCATCATCTGTGATGACATAAAGCGTTTCTTCTTTCTCATCAAACCCACTGACGACACCAATGGTTCCGTTAACCCAACGTTTATCGAAATCATTCTTAATGAAGATAATCTGTGCGCCGGGTTTTAAGACTAAATCAAGCGAAGTCGGCAGACTGCTTTCGGGGAAGTCACCTCTTATTTCTCCTCTGAAAGTGACGGGATCTCCGGGAAGTTCGGTCAACTTTCTCTCATTAATATAGTCTACATTATCACGACGGGTTGCGAGAGTGATGTACATGTCCGCTTCATTCTGCTCAATATCCGTTCCATAGCGCGTGTTAAGTAACTGGAGGTCGGCAGCTCCGGCGGTATTCGAACGAATATGATCCAGCACATTGACGAAAACCTTGTCTGTCTGCCTATATACCTTTTGCAGTTCCACCGATACTAAATCAATCTCACTGAATACCCTCGCCGAGAAAAAGTAAGGGGTGGGATAGAAGCGGTTGAGTATTTCTTTTTCATCACCTTTTACTACAGGCTCGAGCTGGAAAACATCTCCGACAAGAAGTAGTTGCTTTCCTCCGAAGGGCTCGCGCAGATTACGGGAGTACACGCGCAAAATACGATCGACAGCGTCAATAATGTCTGCCCGTACCATCGAAATCTCATCTATGACTACCAACTCAATCTCTTCGAGCATCTTGCGATGCAACTTAGTATATTTGAAAAAATCATGGATGCGACCTCGCTGGAGACTTAAGTTGGGATCATCCGGCAGAATGGGGTAGAAAGGAAGTTTAAAGAAGCTGTGCAACGTACTTCCTCCCGCATTTATTGCAGCAATTCCGGTAGGAGCCAATACAACATGCTTCTTTTTCGTCTGTTGGCATACATACCGCAAGAATGTAGATTTTCCCGTCCCTGCTTTTCCTGTCAGAAAAACAGATTGGCGGGTATATTGGACGAGATTCAAGGCATCTTGAAACTCTTTGTTGCTACTATCGGGAGAAAAACTCAATGCAATACCAATTAAAAAATTATATAATAGAAAAATGCTTAAGGGCATTGGCTATTCCGTCTTCATCAACCGAAGCGGTGACATAATCAGCATGTTGCTTTACGGTGTCGGTGGCATTGCCCATGGCGACTCCTATTGCTGCATGGCGAATCATGCCGATGTCGTTGCCTCCATCTCCAATTGCCATGGTTTCTTCAAGGAGGATTCCGAATTGACTGATTATCTCGTCAATACCTTTTTGTTTCGTATTTCCTTTAGCGGTGATATCAACAAACGCCGGATACCAACGCCCTGATTCACAATTACTAAGAAGTGGGAGAATCTCACGCTCTTCTTCCTCTGTAATAAACGGAGTGATCTGATAGATGCTCTTCCCGCTTATAGCTTCTTCAAAACCTTTTTCGGGAAGCTCCCCGACTCTTAAATGCTCGACGAATATTTTTCTGACCATCTCATCCGGCTGGCACACACAAATGTCATGCTCTCCTACAAAGATACAAGGAAATCCTTTGCGGGCAGATATTTCTGCAATAGTCCGCACGTCAGCTTCAGGTATGGTACTTTTATAAATAACGTTGTCACCTGTATAACAATAGCCTCCATTCATTGTAATGTATCCGTCTATGAGTCCTCTTTCCTGCAAAGCGGAGAGATTATTGATAATAACGGATGGACGTCCGGTGGCTATGAATATCCGAATTCCTTTGGCTTTGGCAGCAGTGATCGCTTCAATGGCAGAGTTTGGAATCTCATGAGTCTTGAAACTAACCAATGTGCCGTCAATGTCAAAAAATAAGGCTTTAATCATAAGAAATTCTGTTTAGTTGCATGCAAAAGTACTCAAAAACAGGGGATAATTCGTATTTTTGCGTTGACTTTTGAAAGAAGAAGGAGAGGTTTTAGTGATAAACACGTTCGCTTCTCAAACTGAATAATGTTTTTAACTATAAATAGAATGAAGTATAATTTTGATGAAATAATAGATCGTGAAGGCACCGACTCGGTGAAATGGGACGATTATAAGAAGAGGTGGAATAGAGATGATCTTCTTCCTCTATGGGTGGCTGATATGGACTTCCGTACTCCACCTTTTGTGATTAACGCATTAAAAGAACGTCTTGACCATGAAGTATTGGGCTATACCACTGCTTGTGAAGAATGGTATACCTCTATTTGCGGGTGGTTACAGCGTCGTTATCAATGGAGTATTTTGCGTGAAGAACTGACCTTTGTCCCAGGCATTGTCCGTGGTTTGGCTTTTGGGTTGCAGTGTTTCACTTCTCCCGGTGATAAGGTGCTGGTTATGACTCCGGTCTACCATCCTTTCTTCCTTGTCAGTCGTAAGATGGGGCGCGAAGTGGTTTATTCTCCCCTGGATTTGTACGATGGGCAATATCATGTCAATTTTGAACGCTTCAAGCAAGACATTCAAGGCTGTAAAGTCTTGATTCTTTGTAACCCTCACAACCCCGGCGGTCGTGTTTGGACAGCCGATGAACTGAAAGAAATCGCCAGGATATGTAAGGAGAGCGGTACATTGGTCTTCTCCGATGAAATCCATGCAGATCTTACTTTTAAGCCATACAAGCATCATCCTTTTGCTGCCGTCTCGGAAGATGCAGCAAGCAACTCCTTGACTTTTATGGCTCCCAGCAAGACCTTCAATATGCCCGGTCTGGGAAGTTCATTTGTCGTTACAGTGAATGAAGATTTACGCAACCGCTTTAACAGTTTTATGGAAGCGGGGGAATTTGATGAAGGGCATTTGTTTGCTTACATCGGTGCAGCCGCTGCCTATAAGCATGGTGAAGAATGGTTGGAACAACTGTTGGACTATCTCCAGGGTAACATTGATTTTACCGAGAGATATTTGTCAGAACACATCCCTGCTATTACTATGATACGCCCGCAGGCTTCCTTCCTTATCTTTCTCGACTGCCGTGCTTTGGGGCTAAGTCAGCCCGAGTTAAGTCGTTTTTTTGTGGAGAAAGCCCATCTGGCTTTAAATGATGGTACCACATTCGGTAAACCCGGTGAAGGTTTTATGCGCCTCAATGTAGCTTGCCCGCGAGCTGTGTTGGAGAAAGCGTTGAATCAATTGTCTGCTGCTGTTAGTGCACTGAAATAAAGGAGTAGAAACAAAACTTGTTGCCGGTACTACTGTTCTTGCTGCCAAATATTGGTGCAATGGGTAGTCCGGCAATATTTGTTTATAATCACTTGTAGAACGTATAGTGTAGGCAAATGCCAGTGCCGGAGATTCTTAGGCTCTATCTGTTTATAATTAGAATTCCTTTTCCCTTCGTCGTATTCTTTTTGATAACCTCTTAATTTATAGCTTTTTGTACTTCATTCCTCTATATTCATGTTTGTATAAGCGAAGAAGATTTATAGGTAATGAACTTTTCCTACTTTCAGGGTTATCTTTACATAGGTGTGTAGCATAATGAGGTTTAGGATGTATTGTATTGATCCCCGACATGACATAGGCATCAATGCCAATGATTCTAGTCATCAATGCGGATGATGATAGGCATCAATGGCATTGATGGTATGCTCAACCCTAGGGGGAAATAAGATGAGCTTATCGATGAAGTATATTTATAAGTGTTATTTCGTGGTGCTTGATCCGGTTGCTCCATTATTGACCAACTCTTGCTTTGATCCCCGGCAGGTGTATAATTTCAAGTCGCTCTAAAAAATAAGAGCTCAATGAATAAATACTTTCAATTTTTAGAGTAAGAATTTCTAATCATAAATTATTGAATATGGCGTTTTTGTTAATAAAGCATAATAATACGTTTGAAAAGCAGATATTAATTTTTGTATGCTATATTTGTGATATCAAAATAATATCATTAATAAATATCTATGGAAATGAAAGAGTTTGATTTTAAGAGTTTTAAGATGAATGGCTTTTTAGCATTATTCATTCATTTAATAGTAATGCCACTACTTATGGTTTGGGGAGTTATAACAAGCATTCCCACTTTGGTTTTGGCTATAATACTCTTTGTAGTTTGGCTTGTGTTATTTGCCGGATACATACAGCTGGAACCCAACGAAGCCAGGGCTATGGTCTATTTCGGGAAGTATCAGGGTACTTTTAAAGAGACAGGGTTTTTCTGGGTAAATCCGCTGTTGGATAAGAAAAAACTTTCTTTGCGTGCCCGTAACCTCGACATCGAACCTATCAAAGTTAACGATAGAATAGGTAACCCCATTATGATCGGTTTGGTATTGGTTTGGAAACTCAAAGATACCTATAAGGCAATGTTCGAGATCGATGCGCAGACAATGGCTTCTGCCAATACCCCTTCGGGTACTCCGTTGGGTAATGCCGTCGCACATCGTATGACAGCATTCGAGAACTTTGTTAAGATACAGAGTGATGCCGCATTGCGACAGGTAGCCGGTCAGTATGCCTATGATGATAATGAATCAGGCAGTGAAGAGCTTACCCTGAGATCGGGTGGGGAGGAAATCAATGATCAACTGGAGCAAAAGCTCAATGAGCGGTTGGCAATGGCAGGAATGGAAGTGGTGGAAGCCCGTATCAATTATTTGGCTTACGCACCTGAAATTGCAGCTGTGATGTTACGTCGTCAGCAGGCTTCAGCTATAATCTCCGCTCGTGAAAAGATTGTCGAAGGAGCTGTCTCTATGGTGAAAATGGCCTTACATAAACTCTCGGAAGAGGAAATTGTGGAATTGGATGAGGAAAAAAAGGCGGCAATGGTTAGCAATCTCTTGGTTGTGCTTTGTGCCGATGAGGCTGCGCAACCCGTTGTCAATACCGGTACGTTGAATCACTAAAATTAGTCGATTATGAATTATTCCGTCATATCCAAGTGGGCACTGCTTGTTGGTATATTATTGGCTCAAGCGTGTTCGGCTATTGCTCAAGATCTGTCTTTTCAGCGTGCACAGAAAGTATACGATTTTTTGGTAGGCGGGCAAGGAGATAGCATCTACGTCAATTTGACAAAGGAACTTCAAGCCCAATTGAGCCCGGCTGTTTTTAATGAAACTTTTGATAAGACCGAGCAGCAATTTGGGAAGTTACAGTCAAAGGGCGAGTGGCAAAAGGAAGTTGTCCAGGGTCATTCACTTTATTATGCCGACATGAAATTTGAGCGGTATAACTTACGTTTCCTGGTTTCTTTTGATAAAGATCAGCACATTAATACACTTCGCTTAATGCCTGTGCCGGCCGAACCTGTTAAGTCGACTGCCACTTATGACAAGACAAAGATTTCCGAACAGGATATCACAATAGAGACCGATGGATTCAAATTACCCGGCACTTTGACTCTACCTTTGGGTAAAACGAAAGTCCCTGTAGTAATTTTGGTACATGGTTCCGGCCCGAACGACCGGGATGAGACAATTGGTCCCAATAAACCCTTTCGTGATCTTGCATGGGGGCTTGCCAAGCACGGTATAGCTGTCATTCGATATGATAAGCGTACCCGCATTTATGGAGAATCTTTTGTTCCCGTAGGTCGTCAGATGGACTTTGATGTTGAAACCGTGGACGACGCTTTATCTGCGATAAAGTTGGCAAAGTCCCGTGCAGAAATAGCGACCGATAGTGTATACATATTGGGACACAGTCTGGGCGCGACTCTTGCTCCACGTATCGCAGAGCGCTCAAAAGAATTGGCGGGAATAATACTTTTGGCAGGTTTGGCACGTCCTTTGGAAGATGCTATTGTAGAACAAACCACTTATCTTACCGCTTTGTCCGATACATCCGCTGCTGCTAAGGCAAAAATTGCGACCGTCAAGCAACAGGCATTAAATATAAAACGAATCGGTACGGCCGACTTTGATGCTAAAGTACCCTTATTATTGAACATACCTTCTTCTTATTGGGCTTTTGCAAATGCATATAAACCTGTAAATGTAGCGGCTAAACTCAGTTTACCGATTTTGATCCTTCAAGGAGAGCGTGACTATCAAGTCACTATGGAAGACTTCGGGTTATGGAGAACCGGACTGATTGGACATAAGAATGTGCATTTTAAGTCTTATCCCAAGTTGAATCATCTGATGCAAGAGGGGAGTGGGAAATCGGTTCCAGCAGAGTATGGTCAACCTTCGTCTATTCCCGATTATGTCGTGAATGATGTGGCGTCTTTTGTAAGACACAAAAACTTATAGCCATACTATTGGAGCAAATAGATAATTAGTGTATTATGGATAAGAAGACCATTCTCGTTCTATCCGCTATCTGATAGCAATGATTTTGGTTGGGAAAAATAGAAATATTGTGGTTAAAAAAGAATCATCAATAAAAAGTTTCATTTTAAGAATTGATGCTGAAACAATGGAAGCTATTGAAAAATGGGCTGCCGATGAGTTTCGTAGCACCAACGGACAGTTGCAGTGGATTATCTCGGAAGCATTGAAGAAGAGTGGACGACAGAAAAAGGTAAAGCAGAAGCTCATAAGTTCTAAACCCGAAGAGGATAATTCTCCTGATGAATAGTTTATTTGCCTTTGATTAATTCATATAACAAAAAGGTCAGTTATCTCATTTTGTAACTCAATACTTATTCTTTTGACCCCAAAAAATAAAGATTATGTTAAATTTAGGTCGTTATTCTGTACAAAACATTCAGGTTGCGCGGGTTTATCCCTCATTAGTCGACCGGATACTTGAAATTGTGGCATTACTATTGGCTCTATTTATTTGGGGCAGTGCAATATGGATATATTTTATCCTTCACGATAAGTCCGGGAGTTCCTCTGTTTTTGCCACAGCGGGTGGCGCAACAGCTGTGGCTCTCATTCTCGGAATATCAGCTTATATCCCAATACGAATGATAAAATTCCCCTTTCGTATTACGGAGCATAATGCCCAGGCACAACTTTTTTTGGCAAGGCGACTTGTACGCGTACTCAATGTGGTGACATTGCTAATCTTTATAACAATTGTTTTCACTCAGCATGAGCAAGCTTGTGGTATCCCCACCGGAATAGCTCATATTTGTACCGGTGTTGCTACTATTTTGCTTATTCTCATTATAATAGTCTATTATATCTTTGCCTATCGCTATAGGTGAATTATCAGGTGGATATACCTAAATGTGGTTATGTAATTTCAAAAATATACCTCATTTTAGGGATTGCGCGGTATCTGTCACTCCCCTATCTTTGCAGTATCAGATTTAATGAATTAGTTAGTCATAATTACGTAACCACTTTTATTAAGAGAAAGATTTCCCGTTCATTTCCGATGTGATATCGCGAATGTCCGGGAATTTTTTATCAGGATAATATATTAATTTAGACATCTCTATCCCTCTTCTTTCCTTATAGTAAACTTATCACTTCATATAAAATCAAAATTATTTTGTCTAATAGTTGTTATTTCAAAAATAGTATCTATATTTGCGGTGTATTAATACAATAGTACACGTATATACTAATATATAATTAATATAATCTATGCTGCAAGTAAAAAACGTTTCATTCAGTTATCGTAGGGGCAAGAAAGAAGTCCTACACGATTTCTCGCTTTCTTTGGGAAAAGGTGGAGTATATGGTTTATTGGGACGGAATGGTGCCGGAAAATCTACTCTACTTTATTTGATGAGTGGATTACTTATTCCTAAAAAAGGAGAAGTGATATACCATGATGTCAATGTTCGCCTCCGCCAGCCGGTTACTCTTCGGGATATGTTCCTGGTACCTGAAGAATTTGATTTACCTCCGATATCTCTCCTTAGTTATGTGGAATTGAACAGTCCGTTTTATCCACGCTTTAGCAAAGAGGATATGGTGAAGTATCTTCATTATTTTGAAATGGATCAGGATGTCAATTTAGGTGCTTTATCTATGGGGCAAAAGAAAAAAGTGTTTATGAGCTTTGCTTTAGCTACCAATACTTCATTATTAATAATGGACGAACCTACCAATGGACTTGATATTCCCGGAAAGAGTCAGTTTCGCAAATTTATTGCATCCGGAATGACGGATGATAAAACGATTATTATTTCAACTCATCAGGTAAGGGATATTGATCGGATTCTGGATCATGTTTTAATAATGGATAACAGTCAGGTATTGCTTGACGAATCTATTGGAGATATTTGTAACAAGCTCCTTTTCGTAGAAAGTGATAACCGCAATTTGGCAAATAATGCTCTTTTCACCCTTCCTTCAGTACAAGGCAACTATTTATTATTGCCCAATACAGATGGAGAAGAGTCGGAGATCAATCTAGAGCTGTTGTTCGGCGCTACACTTGCCGAACCTGAGAAAATTAAAAGAATGTTTCACCATAATGAAAATAAACAATGATACGTGATACCTTTTTTAGTATGTCCCGCTTTGTGGATCTTTGCCGTAAAGAAATGGTGGAAAGTTGGAAGACGAATATACTCCGAGTAGTCATGATTTATGGACTGTTTGTTGTAGCGTTTGTTTGGAATGGATATTTTCAATATGAAGAACCTAGCCGTTTTACCGGTGTAAGGAACGGGGTTGATCCTATGTGGACATTCGAACTTATTGTTTTCCTTTGGGCGATTGTTATAATGGGACTTCTTAGTGCTTCCTTTATAATGGAGCGGATGAAGTCGAAAACGAGCCGGATAGCGATGTTGATGACCCCTGCGACAATGTTTGAAAAGTTCTTTTCACGTTGGCTTGTCTTTACTTTCGGTTTCTTAATTGTGTTTTTAATCGCTTTTATTCTGGCTGACTGGACACGTGTGTTAATCTATAGTATAAGCTACCCCGAACTGAAAAATGTTATAGCTTCAGTTCCTCTTTGTCATTTGGTTGGCGGAGGTAATAACGTTGACTATTGGACTGCCTTTGAAACGCCGCAACTTTTTGTGCTTGGAATTAGCGTATACTGCTATATTCAATCGGTTTTTGTGCTCGGGAGTGTAATTTGGCCTAAGAATGCTTATATCAAAACATTTTCTGCAGTAATCGTTTTGGCTGTGACTTATATATCCATAGCACTATTATTGGTAAAGATTTTGGCTGAAGACAAAAGTTACGGTTTTCACCCTTCGATAAGCGATGAAACACTGGCATGTCTCATGACAATGGGGTTCTTTGTGATGGCTGTTTTCGATTGGGTGCTCGCCTATTTCCGTTTTAAAGAGTCCGAAATTATTAATCGTTGGTAAGTATGAATTTCAAAGAAATAAAAGGAATCTACCTTCAAATAGCAGACCGCATTTGTGATGAGATTCTTCTCGAGCAATATCGTGAAGAAGAACGCATCCCATCTGTAAGGGAGTATGCGGCTGTGGTGGAAGTCAATGCCAATACGGCAATGCGTTCGTATGATTATTTGCAGTCGCAAGGAATTATCTATAATAAGCGTGGCATCGGGTATTTTGTCTCATCGGGTGCGCGTAAATTGATTCTTTCATTACGCAAAGAATATTTTCTAAAAGAGGAAATAGATTATTTCTTCAAGCAAATGTATACACTTGGTATTTCGGCTAAGGAGATGTCGGATATGTACCTGGATTTTACTAAGAAACAAAAATAAAAAGAAAACTATGAAACGAACAACTTATATAATCCTGGGCATGTTGCTCACCGGACTTATTGTTATGAGTGCCGCTTTGGTTTATTTATTTACGTGGTCAGCTGATTCGGACAGAACTCTATTAAAAATAGCCGGGGCGTATAAAACAGTAAACCTTCCGCAGTGTAAGGTGCTGGAATTAACGATGAATGAATCTTCTCTGAACCCCGGTACGGGAGAAACTAAAAAGACTCGTTGGGCCTCATTTCAAGACACGCCGTTGAAAGTCTCTCCTTCTAAAGGAAATCTTGCAAGTTTTACATACTCCTCCGATATGGATCGTTATATGAAAATACAGTCATCGGGTGATACGTTGAAGATTATATTCGATTTTAGTGAAGGAAAGCTAGATTCCGAGAAACGTTCAATGGATTGGTTCATCGTTCATTCGCGAGAAATGAAAATAGCTTTGCCCGATCAAGTACAATTGCTAAACGCTAATCTTTTGGATCAGAATGTTAAGATAGAAGGTTTTAAACGTGATAGCTTGTCAGTGGGAGTAAGAGGAAATGCTGTGATGGAAATCTCTCATTTTAAAGCATTAAATGTTCAACGTGGTGATTGGCAATTCAATAGTGGTGAAGTGGAGAATTTGCATTTGTACCTGGACGATATACAAGCATGGAAAGTGAATACGACTTCTTTTCACATTGATAAGGAATACTTAAGTGGAAAGAATACTTCTGAATGTGTTTTACAAAAAGGAGAATGTCGTCAAATCATCTGGAATCCGCAATCACCTGATGCTTCTCTTCGAGTGGAATTGAAAGAAGCTGCAATACTCAAAGTATTAAAGTGATTTTTAGGAGTCGTATAATAGTAATACTTTCTTAATACCATCTTCATGTTTTCTCCGCTTTTTTGCGCTCCAGCTGTGGCTTGAAAAGGTAAAGTCAGAGTGGAGATGGTATGGAGATGGTATTGCCTTGGTATAGGGATGGTCTGATTTTTCTGTAAGCTGTATTTCCGTTCATTACGGCTCTTTTTTATAGTAAAAAAAGCCGATTTTGTGCTAGAACTGTTTTATAGTGTCTCTTTAATATCTTGTATTTCCACCAACTTATTTACAATGGCATATATTGTTAGACCAGCTGGAGAGTGTATTTGTAGTTTACGGGCAATATTTCGCCGATGAGTGATAACTGTATGAATAGATAGAAACAGTTGGTCGGCGATCGTTTTATTTGTCATTCCTTTCACCACACAAGTGATGATCTCTTTCTCTCGTTGGCTAAGTGCCTCTTGCTCGTTTTCTCCCTCTTCTTCTGGTTCATCGTTGCAAAGTAAATGATTGATTTTGGTACTAATAAGCTCTTGATCATCACAGATCGAAATTTGCTCATCGTACTCTTTCAATATATTGATGTCGATTACAGTGGAGACGATGGCAACATATCTGATGCCTCCTTTACTGTTTTCTGTTTTGAAAGATGGAAGATCAAACCATCCCCCAAAGGTCGGGTTGACGATCAGAATATCTGGAGTGTGCATGTGTATATAGCCGTGTAGACCTTCCGGAGAGGAAACTTCTATCGGATGGATGTTTAGGCTTGACAGACGTTTCAATACGGCTATGATGCCGCTACGAATGATCACGGAACTCTCGGCGACAACAACTTTTAAAGACGTATTATTGCTCATTCTTTAGTCTCCTTTCTATTTGTCTCACAGCGGGGACAAACATGTAATCTTCTACTTGACAATGCGAAGCCAAATCGTGTTCGCAGTTGTAAATGTCGAAAAGGACAGCGTTTAGGAGGTTATTGTTTTCTTTTTCCGGATAATATTTTATTATGATACTTTTCAGTTCGGTCAGCTTGTTTTCAATTTGATTATGCTTGCTGGCGAATGTCGCGATGTTATAAGTATCGGAAAGTTTTCCCTTCATCACTTCTTCAACGTATGTAAATACAGCCTGATTCTCATATTCCATGTGTTTACCAACTTCTTTGGCATATTCATCAAAGAACTTAAGAATGAGAAATGCTACATTATCTGTACGTGAACAGTCGAGAGCTTCGAGTAATTTACGTCGGATGGCCGGTAAACAAAAATCGAGGAAATAAGTATGAGCTTGTTTCAAATATTCCATTAATGACGTTATAGAGAACGCATTTTCATCATCGCTGTATGAATACTGCTCTTCGCTTATAAAGTTGGCTACTGCTAAAAACGTTTTGTAGTCTACTCCTTGTGCTTCACAAACATCTTTCACATTCTTATCTCCAAATCCTAATGATAATCCAAATCGGCTCATCACCATCAGTATGGAGTAGTTGTCGAATATCAGATCGCTCATTTTATCTGTAGCGCGATACTTATGTGGCTCACTCATTGTATTTTAAAACTTAGTATTCTTATATAAGAATTGCAAAATAACGGTTTTTATTTGAAAAAGGCAATCGCTATATGTAGGTATTTTATGTTTAGCTATATTTAACTATAATAATTAGTTTACGAACTATAAAATATAGTTATTTGCGAAAAAGAATGATATAAGTCACTTATAAAGTGGCTATGAATATTGATGAGATTAAAATATTATCTATATAGAAAATCGCAATGAAAGGACTAACAGGAAAAGAAGAAGAAATTATGACCCATTTTTGGGAAAAGGGAGACTTGTTTGTGAAAGAGCTTTTGGCTTTTTATGATGACCCTAAGCCTCATTTTAATACGCTGTCAACAATTGTAAGGGCTTTAGAAGATAAGGGATTCTTGTCACACCGTGTTTTCGGTAATACTTATCAATACTATGCAGCTATTAGTGAAGAGGAGTTTAGGCAGGGAGCTTTGAAAGGAGTTGTCAAAAAGTATTTCAACAATTCATTCCTTAGTGTGGTATCTTCACTTGTTAAAGAGGAAGATATATCTGTAGAGGAGTTGAAAAAACTTATTGCTGAAGTAGAAAAAGGGAAAAATAGAAACAAATAAATAAGAACTCAAGATGAAAAACTCTGTTGTTTTGATCTGCCTTTTGGTAACAGTTATTTGTCTACAGTTACAGGCTAAAGATAAAGTGTATGAGAAGCCGTATTTCATCGCAAGAAGTGCGCAAATACTTGAAGTGGAAAAGGTAACCTTGAAAAAAGATACTACCGTATTGGATATGAGGGTCTTCAGTACTCCTACGGATAAGGTGAAGTTATTATCTTCAGCTGCATTGCAGAGTGGTGGTAAAAAGTATTCTTTAATAAAGATGGAAGGACTTTCTGCTAAAGATTGGACTGCAACTAATGATAAAGGAGAGTTATCTTTTAAGTTATTCTTTCAAGCTTTACCTTCCAAAGCCAGCAGCTTTAGTTTTATTGAAGGTGATGGGGTAGGAGAATGGCGTATTTATGGCATTCAGCTGACGGGTAAGCGACCTTCTGTGGAAATACCAGAGTCATTGAAGGGCTATGAGCCTGGAAAAGTTGTTGCATTACCCCCGTCTCAAGTACAACCCGGTAAGGCATTGTTAAGTGGTAGACTTTTGGGCTATAAAGATATGAGTCTTTTGATGTCTGTGAGCTATAAGAGCTGGTTACCTGTGGCAACACAATCACAAGATATCAATATAAATCCCGATGGTTCTTTCCGTACTGAGATTCCTCTGATGTCTCCAACGAGCGTTAAACTGAGTATCGGTTCATTAAACTATACACTTTGCCTGGTGCCAGGCAAGGAAACCATATTAACTCTCAATTTACCTGCGATTTATATTCCCCAAAGCCGTTGGTTTAAAGATGAACCTGCTCTGGAGAAGAAGATTTGGGTGGAAGGAGAAATGGCTGCTTTGAATAGTGAGATTATCGGAAAGAACTATCCGTTGAACATTAGCAAAAATATGCCTGCGATGCTAAAGGATGTTTGTGGTATGACGCCTATACAGTTTAAGCAACATGTTTTGAAGCTCTTGTCAGATAAACGTAATACTTTGGAAGCCGATCAAGGTATCAGTGATATTTATAGATCATTTCTGTTCTGGAATTTAGAAATGGATGCTTGGTCTATAATAAGCAATTACAAGACACTCTTGACTTATGCTCCAATGTTTGCCGGAGTAAAAGATGCTCCGAAGCCAAAAGCTGAAGATTTGAAAGTGGATAGCACTTATTANGACGATCTTTTAAAATTNAGTATTGTACGCAACCCGAGTGCAATGTATTGTTTTGATTACCCTTCCTTTTTATTGAGTCAGGAAATATTGGGAAAGAACAAGATATCTGCCGACGAATTATCTAGCCAGGTTGTTGGTGCAAACCGTTTATTTTCGCAGTTGGATAAAGAATATAAGATACTTACTGTTGATCAAGAGAATGAAGTAAATAGGTATTCTTTGAAAGAGTTTGCTAACATACTGAATGATAAGAATAAGGGATTGATTGACTTGCTCGCTACCAATGCCAAAAAGACCGGTTATAAAGTTTGTGAGATGGATACAGCCGTATCCGGTGATAAATTACTTCAAGCCCTTGTTTCTCCTTACAAAGGCAAAGTAGTACTGGTTGATGTTTGGGCAACTTGGTGCGGCCCATGCAAAAGAGCTATGAAAGAGATGCTTCCAATGAAAGAAGAACTAAAAGATCAGGGAATTACTTATGTCTATCTGGCAGGCGATAATTCTCCTGAAGTAATATGGAAAAATATGATTCCTGATATTCATGGCGAACATTATCGGGTGACAAAAACACAGTGGGCTGATTTTGTTAAGGCGCTTCAAGTAGAGGGTGTTCCCACTTATTTTGTGATAAACAAATCGGGTGAGATTGCTTATCGTACTACGGGCTTTCCGGGAGTTGATACCATGAAGGATGAATTGCAGAAGGCACTGAAAGCAAACTAAGTTATTTTTTGCGTATTGGATTTATTGAGTAATAATCTTTATACAATAGTTGTGTAATGGGGATATTCTTTGTCTATATTTTAAAGGCATCTGTATGCCAAGCTCTGTTCTATCTGTTCTACAGATTGTTTTTGAGCCGGGAGACGTTTCATCGTTTCAATCGTGTGGCTTTGTTGCTCAGTCTTATTTTAGCTTTTGCATTGCCATTGCTGGAGATAAGTGTGAAACAGCAATCGGAAGTACATCGCTCTGTTATGACTTTAGAGCAGTGGTTACTATTGGCGGAAAAGATGCAAATGAACGATGGTATTCACACGACTGTTACTCAAGGGGCTTCAATTGGTGTTCAGCTCATTTTACTCATTTATTTTCTAGGCTTTTTATTTTTCGTGTTACGTAGTATATATGGCGTAGCTAATATGGGGCTCTTGTTGAAGTCCGGTAAACGATATTATGTAAAAAGAGAGGGAGGATTACTCAAGGTTATGCAATCGGGAGATCAGGAGAACTCTGTCTATTCTTTTGTAATTCCTGTTTTGGATGATCATTGTAAAATGAAAGGAGATGCGAATCTCATTGTTCATCACCGCAATATATCAGCCTTCAGTTGGATGAATAACATAGTTCTTTCACAAAAAGATTTGGAAGAGAACGGTACGGAAATTCTGATACATGAACTTGCGCATATTTATCACCGGCACTCATGGGATCTGTTGATAACCGACTGCTGCATCTTTTTGCAATGGTTCAATCCCGCATCTTGGCTCTTGAAACAGGAACTGCAAAATATTCATGAGTATGAAGCGGATGAAACGGTCCTTGAAGCGGGAGTCGATGAGAAGCATTACCAGTTGCTGCTGATCAAAAAGGCAGTTGGTTCCAAATTATTTTCTATAGCTAATAATTTTAATCATAGTAAACTCAAAAAACGTATTTCAATGATGTTAAAAGAAAAATCTAATCCATGGGCACGCCTGAAATATTTATATGTATTTCCGCTTGCAGCAATTGCTGTTGTTGCTTTTGCCCGTCCTGAAGTTACTGCAAAAGCAGAGCTTATTTCTAAAGTGAAAATGAATGATCTGAAAGATTTGGTTGACGAGAAGCTTGTAGACAACTCTAGTGTGTTATCTCAGGGAGCGGACGCAGTGTCATTGCCTACCGATACCTTAAAGAAAAGTAAATCTCTTAAAGCACCTTCTATTCAATCTCTTCCTGTAGAAAAGAAGGAAGCTGATGAGAATATATTCACCGTTAGAGGGGCTGCACAACCTCTGTTTATCATTAATGGGAAAGAAGCTGATAGGGATGTCGTATCAGCATTGGATCCTCAGCGTATTGAAAGTGTCAATGTTTTGAAAGATAAATCAGCAGCAAGTATTTATGGGGATAGGGGAAAAAATGGAGTTGTACTGATCACCTTGAAAAAAGATATTAAGAACATGAATGCTGATCAGTCTGCGACAAAGGAAGATCAGATTATCAATCAGCGTGATAAGGCATCGACTATTGGTAAGGAAGTGACCTATTATGTTGACGGTACCAAGAAGAGCGCGGGTCAAATTAAAGAAATATCTCCAGATGCAATTGAGAGTGTAAATGTGGTTAAGGATGGGGACCAAAAAGGAAGTGTTTATATCTCCACTAAAGAGAAAAGTGGCAAAGGGAAGATGACTGTTAATGGTACTGTGGTCAATGCGCAAGATAAACCGATAGAGGGGGCAATCGTAAAAGTGGAGAATTCTACCTTGGGGACAATAACAGACAGCAAAGGAAGTTTCCAGCTACAAGTGCCTAATGGAGCTAGCTTGAATATATCGTTTATTGGTATGAAAAGCTTGACGCAGAAAGCTGAATCACAAATCAAAGTAACGTTAATTGAAGAGTAACTGTTTTATTAACTTAATCATGCAAATAAGTGTCGTTATGGGATAAAAAATCATAATTTATCTATAACTGTGTTTTTCAAATGAATTAATACATATCTTTGTAGGCATTTACATTATTATTTGTGACACAAAAATGAAGCAGCTTTATATCATAGCAGGATGTAATGGGGCAGGAAAAACAACCGCTTCGTATACTGTATTGCCTGAGATATTGGAATGCCGCGAGTTTGTGAACGCAGATGAAATAGCAAAAGGATTATCTCCTTTCAATCCGGCAAGTGTGGCGATTGAAGCTGGCAAGTTGATGCTGAAGCGAATGAATGAATTACTGATAGCGGGAGCTGATTTTTCTATGGAGACGACATTGGCTACACGGACATACACACGTCTGGTTTCCAGTGCTCAACGGATGGGATATCGGGTTAGTCTGATTTTCTTTTGGTTGAGTTCTCCCGAGTTAGCTGTCAATAGAGTGGCGCAGCGAGTAGAAGCCGGTGGTCATGATATACCGAATAATGTAATTTATCGTCGTTATCAGGCTGGTATTGAAAATTTGTTTAAAATTTATATGCCGTGCGTCGATTATTGGATGTTAGCGGACAATAGTTGCACTCCACGGTCTATAGTTGCCGAAGGTGGAACTAATTTGAAACCACAGATATATGATAAAGAACGGTTTAACGAAATCAGGAAACATGCAGCAGAATGAAGAAATTAGAGAACTGAGTTATAAGTTGCATTGGGGCTTGGAGTTGGCTGAACAAAGATTATTGGAAGAAACAGCTGCCCGTAACGGTTCCCTTTGTGTAGCTACTCCCGATGGAAGGATAATATCAGTTTCTGCTAAGGAACTGTTAAGAGATCGCGAAATTAATACTTCAATCCGTCAGATTGTTATTGATTGAAAGGTTTGCGTAGTACGGATACATATTTCTTGATTTGCAACGATCTATAGGATAAAACTTGGAAAAGTAACATAACAATGAACTCCTGCAGGACATATTTCTGCAGGAGTTCATTGTTTTAAGAGACTTGTAATTTGCAGCATGTAATCAATTCGCTTCTATTTTTTTAATTGTTTCGGAACCCTTTATTAATTTGAACCATTTCCCGGTAAGCCGGGAAATATTTGTATTTTTGCGAATCAACATATTCCCTTTATCTAAGTGTTCTTCTTTATAAAATTTATACAATGATGAAACGCTCTTTTTTCCTATTCATTTTTGTTGCTACGGTGAGCTTTTTAATGCCGGTATATGCTTGTACGTCTGCTGTCATATCCGGTAAGATTACTCCTGATGGAAGACCTTTGCTTTGGAAGAATCGTGATACCGATTTTCCGCAAAACTGTGTACGATACTTTGGCAATGGACGTTACCCGTTTATTGCTATTGCGAATAGTGTAGAAGATAATCCGACAGATGTCTGGATCGGGACTAACTCCGAAGGATTCTCTATTATGAACACGCAGTCTTATAATATAATGGATGTGAAACCAGGGGAAGAGCGTGGTACTGCTAACGGGCGAATAATGAAACGTGCATTGGAAGTTTGCGCTACGGTGAATGATTTTTGTCATTTTCTCGACACTATTGCTAAGCCAAGCTTTATTGAAGCAAACTTTGGCGTAATTGATGCACACGGTGGTGTTGCTATGTTTGAAGTGGGCTATTATAAATATGTAATGTTCGATGCGAATAATCCTAAGGATGCACCTTGTGGTTATATTGCGCGTACTAATTTCTCTTTTTCTGGAAAAGTGAATGAAGGAGCCGGGTATGTTCGTTTTATGCAGGAAGACAAGGTTTTGATGCCTGCATCGGCTACCGGGCAGATTACTCCGGAATGGATTTTCTCGGAACTGTCGCGTTCCTTCACAAATCCTTTACTGGGAATTGACTTGAAGAACGGTGATTTTAATCGTCCAAAGGCATCCGGTTGGTTTGTCGATCAAGATTTTATAGCACGTAGCAGCACTGCTAGCTCGGTGGTTATTCAAGGTGTTAAGAGTGGTGAGAATCCCGAACTGACTACAATGTGGACTATACTCGGCTATCCTCCCACAGGAGTTGTCATGCCGGCATGGGTGAAAAATGCCGATAAGGAACTTCCACGTTTAATTGTTCGCGATCGACAGACCAAAGTCGCTCCTTTAGGTGATTGGTCGGTGAGATTGGCTGCAGATGTATTTGCATATAAGCAGGGTATGGGAAGTAACCGATATTTCAATTGGGAAAAACTTTATAACAATTCACAAACCGGATATATGCAGAGGCTTGCTCCGGTTGAAAAGGAGGTATTTCATAAAAGTATACCTGTATTGGATCGTTGGCGTAAGAAAGGTGCTATAGACGGAAAAGAAATGCAGCAACTCTACAACGAACTCGATCAGTATATTGAAATGCGATATAAACCAATCATTGACCCTTAAACTAATTTGCATAAATCAACCATGAATGGGAAGTCTTATTTTATTTCGATAGCATTTTGTTTTATTGCTTTCGGAAACGTTTACTCGCAAAGTCAGAATATTTATAAGAAAGGCTGGATAGATTTTAATAAGAATGGTGCTAAGGATGTATATGAAGATGCGTCACAACCATTGGAAAAGCGTGTTGATGATTTGTTATCGCAGATGACCGTAGAGGAGAAGACCTGCCAGTTGGCTACTCTTTACGGATATGGGCGGGTCTTGAAAGACTCTTTACCTGTTGATAACTGGAAAAAAGAAATATGGAAGGACGGCATTGCTAATATTGATGAAATGCTAAACGGAGTGGGAAATGGTGCAAAGCATGTTCCCGGATTACTATATCCGTTCAGTAACCATGCAAAAGCCATCAATACTGTACAGCGTTGGTTTATCGAAAACACACGTTTAGGTATTCCGGTTGATTTTACGAATGAAGGTATTCACGGTTTGAATCATACCAAAGCGACTCCTTTACCGGCTCCAATTGGCATTGGCAGTACGTGGGACAAAGCATTAGTGCGCCGTGCCGGTGAGATTGTGGGTCGAGAAGCTAAGGCATTGGGCTATACCAACGTTTACGCACCTATTCTGGATGTAGTGCGCGATCCCCGTTGGGGGCGTACGTTGGAATGTTATGGCGAAGATCCTTATCTGATTGCTGCTCTAGGCACAGAAATGGTGCACGGTATTCAATCCCAAGGAGTGGCTTCTATATTAAAACATTTTGCGGTGTATAGTGTGCCTAAAGGTGGTAGGGATGGCGATGCCCGTACTGATCCGCATGTAGCTCCGCGTGAATTACATCAGCTTTTTCTATATCCGTTCAAAACAGTCATCCAAAAGGCTCAGCCAATGGGAGTGATGAGTAGCTATAACGATTGGGATGGTGTGCCCATTACGGCAAGCTATTATTTCCTGACTGAACTGCTCCGTCAGGAATTCGGATTCGATGGGTACGTGGTTAGCGACAGTGGAGCGGTGGAGTTCGTGGAGTCTAAGCATCATGTGGCCGATACTTATGATGAGGCGGTGCGTCAGGTTTTGGAAGCGGGGTTGAATGTGCGTACCGATTTTACTTCTCCTGCCGATTTTATCCTTCCTATCCGTCGTCTGCTACAAGAAAAGAAACTTTCTATCGACATTGTAAATAAACGGGTTGCCGAAGTCTTGCGGGTCAAGTTCCGCTTAGGATTGTTCGATCATCCGTATGTTGAAGTGAAAGAAGCTGATAAAGTCGGGGGAATGGCACATAATCTGAACTTTGTGAAGCAAATACAGGCTGAGGCTTTAGTCTTACTCAAGAATGAGCAGCATCTTCTTCCGCTTGACAAAAAGCAGATGCAGCATGTGTTGGTAGTGGGACCGCTTGCCGATGAAAGCAATTATATGATTAGTAGATATGGACCTAATCAGCTGGAGACGGTAACCGTACTCAAAGGATTACAAAATTATTTAGGAAGTTTGGCAAAGGTAGACTATGCAAAAGGTTGTGATGTAGTGGATAAAGGTTGGCCGAAGACTGAAATATTGCCCAATCCTCTGACTGCACAAGAAACAAAGGATATGGCCGAAGCTGTGAATAAGGGTAAAGAAAGCGACGTGATTATTGCTGTGCTTGGTGAAGATGAACTTCGTACAGGCGAGAGCCGATCACGCTCTTCGCTCGATCTTCCGGGTAGGCAACAACAATTGCTTGAAGCTCTATATGCCACAGGTAAACCGGTGGTGCTGGTTTTGATCAATGGACAGCCGTTGACAATCAATTGGGCAAATGCTCATATTCCGGCAATATTAGAGGCATGGTTTCCTAATGCACAAGGAGGGACAGTCATCGCTGAAACTTTATTTGGTGAGCACAATCCGGGAGGTAAACTTACTGTCACCTTTCCCAAAAGTGTAGGCCAGATAGAATTAAATTTCCCTTTTAAGAAAGGCTCTCATGGTGGGCAACCGGGTGTTGGACCGAATGGGGCGGGAGCGACCCGCGTATTGGGTGAGCTTTATCCCTTCGGATATGGGTTAAGTTATACGACTTTCCATTATGATGAGTTGGAAGTTACTCCTTTAAAGCAACGTACTCAAGGTGAATATGCTGTTAGGTTTAAAGTCACCAATACAGGAAACCGTGCCGGTGATGAAATCGTGCAATTATATGTACGTGATAAGGTGAGCAGTGTGATAGCTTATGATTCCGATCTTCGTGGGTTTGAACGTGTTTCTTTAGAACCGGGAGAAACAAAGGAAGTTCTTTTTACCTTAAAAAGAGTAATTGCAATGATTATCTACTGACAAACAGCATCTTATGTTGCTCAGAGAATGAGTGTGGGAAATGATTTGGCAACCGTCCGGTTTCTGTGATTTGCTTCGCATTTCAAGGAACTCGGATAACTTCTTCTACAAAGGTACGCTATTTCTCGGAAACTTCATGTATATTTTTTCTCTTTTTATCTGGTAAACACCCCTCTTATGGAAAGAGCGGATAAGACAACACTTTTACGGAAAATACTACCCGAAGCGCAGCGCAGGTGTGGAGATTTTCTGTAAAACCCTTTAGGGCTTGGTGTTGACGTTTCGTTCTTGGAATATACCTTTGTGTTCAGATAAATAGAGAATTATTCCACTCACCCTCAGCGATGATTATATACTTTGTTTGATTTTTATTTCTACCTTATCTATAGTTTTTGAAGAGATAAGTATTCTCTGTTGCAAATGCTCTTCAATCGGTAATTTTGAATAGTTTGAAGAATTCTCGCTATGAATAGGAATAATTCCGAGAGCTGGATTTACAAGATTACACACTTCTGCAAGAAATTCGGGAGAGGCGTGTCCGCTTGTATGTAATTTCTCCATGTGCGGAAACATGGAAACAAAGTCTATATATCGCTGTATAGCGTGTTTCCCGCTATCATTTATATATTCTTTCCACATAGAGTATATCAGCACCGTATCATTCGGGTCTAATCGGGATATAAGTGTTTGGTAGTAATCTTTAAACTTATCGGTTGCCCGGACAAACATACAAAAGCCTTTATCCTCCACCCAATCCATTAGCTTAGTATTCGTAGGATTGAAATCATAGGCTTTATCAAAATGAAACAACGAAGTATGATTGCCTGCCGATTTAGTAAATATCTCAAATATATTCTTTTGAAAAGTGTCACATACAAGCGGTCTGTATTTTAGATGCTTATTCGCAGCATAAAACGATGCAAGTCGCTCCATGTCTGTAGAAGAGCACATTACAAATACGTTTTTGTATCGTTTCATTATTTCCCCGGCTTCTCTTTGCAACTCATTTTCACTCATTACTCTTTCGCCAAGCCTTGAAAGCATAGTTCCCTCGGTAATTAGAAAATCAACTCCACCTCGTGGTAAGATAAGTTTCTCTATGGTAGGCAATAAACCTTTGCTTAAATAACCGTGTCCTCTAAAATCGCCTGTATGCAATACTTTTTTGCCGTTCGCTTCAATCAGAAACATATAAGCGTCATAAGCCGAATGGCTTACAAAATATGGGATTACTTTTATATCTCCTACATTTACAATCTGTTCGGGGATGAGATCGTCCATTTTTTCAAGTTTGGAAATCTCTTCCATTGACAACTCCTCCCGACCTTTGATGCATGATAACTGTCGATGCTTGCAGAGGGCAACCTGCTTGGCAACTTCACCGATATATTGTGGAATGTTATCCGGCACATAGTGGAATAATCCTAAATGGTCGCCGTGATAATGAGTGTAGAAAATCCCATCAATGCCTTGTGTGATTTTCCCTATTGCTTCTCGGCTAGCTAAATCGTCATTCACAGCCCCTTCTCCATCCGGCAAATTTTGCCCTAAATCAATCAATATCCTAGCATTATCAGTGGCAATTTCCGTGATACAGCCCCCAATTTGGTCTATGCCTCTATGGATAATTATCTTCATAATGCAATGTGGGAATACTCTATATGCTCCATCTTTTGGATATGACTATCATTAAGGAGAGTTATGACAGCGGGGGATATTAGCGGGTGAAGTTTTACTGCAAGAAAATGACCTTTGATAAAATGTATTTTATTTGAGTTCAAAGAATTATATAAAACATCAAAATTTCTATATTCGCATTCTTTCGCATTTGAGGGATATTTAATTCTCCGATTTTTAATATCATTCATAATGTTTACATAATACATCAATTCGGATATAATCCCAACCATTATATTATCTGGTTTCTTCAACTCAAAAATATGCAAAGTGTCCCCACGTAAAGCCCATATGTCGATCTGGCTTTTACCACGTGGCATTACGCAACTTGCTTTTGACACGACACTGTTAAACACGCCTACAGGGAGTTGTTGATCAATTACATCATAGTTTCTTTTCTGATTAGCGATATAATCTCTTTCAAGAATAGCCTCATCACCTTGTGCTTCTTTGTCAGCTTCATCACATGGAAAATTTATAACCCAATTTTTGAGATTTTCCCCGTAATAATCCATATTAAACAAAGAACCGTTTTCAGCCCAATCATAGGTTCGGATAAATTTCCATACACGATATTTAAACCTCTCATAATGTAGTAAATCTGATTTTTGAGTAGTTGGATTCCAACAAATTAATACCTTTTCAATCAAATCTGGAAGCCACGCTTTTAAACAAAGAGCCCAGCCTTCAAAAGCTGATTCATTTGATTGCATATTTGCACATACTCCTTTATCTGAAAGGTTAATTCTGAGGATACCATCTAACACTTCAAAATCAATAGATTTTGGTAAATTTACATTAGTGTTTTGACTGATTTGACGGAGTTTACAAACTATTTCTTGATTTTTCATTTATTCTTTAAATTCTGCTTTTAATTCCCTATTAATAGCATGTAGAGGCTTCTTAAATGCGGTTTCTACCTTAATCATGCTTGCTATCAGGAAATCTACCATTTTATCCCAATCATCTTTTTCATATAGACTGACATTGCGTAACTCCTGTTTTATTCTACATGCCTTTTTATTTTCTAACCGCTCCCATTCCAAAGCACCTGTTTGCGCTTCAATCTCATCTTTGTGTTTAAATAGTTTGTCGAAAACAAATTTATTCTCTTCGGTATTGCTTCTTGACATATAGACCTCAGTTCTAGCAAAGCTTTTCCCTATAGAGAAAACAAAACCTACACCACTAACACCAGAACCGGCTGTAATCCAATGATCTTTCGATGGACTGACATTTGCAAAAAGACCAGTTTTAGGATTTAATTTTGATAGTAATAATTTCCAAAATTCAATCCTAATTTTATGCCTTGTCACTTGTTCCTCTTGAGTGCTTTGTTCCTCTTGGGCTTTCTCTGCCATTTTTATGGTGTACTCTTCCACCTCATGAACAGGTATGATTTGTTCAATATTGAGAAATATTTGTTCTCCAAAAGAAAATGGGGTTGCTTTAAAGCATTGAATCTTAAGATTATATTTCTGCAACAGCCACAGAACAGTAGAGGTGACTTCCTTTCTATAATTGCCGGATACTAAAATGATTCTTTGGGTTTTGTTTAATTGGATTTCCTTAAAATCTTCGGCATCCAAAAAATCTGAAATATTGTTTTCTGCATTTTCAGAGTTTCCCTTTTTATCAAGGTAAGATTGGTAAATGTCCCTTATTTGCTGCTTTGACAAACTTGAACAATATGAGGCATATTTTAAAACCTGCCAAGTTACATCTCTTCCACTGTCGTCCAACTTATTTTCAATGATAACCAAATCCCCTTGTTTGTCTATTGCAAGTAAATCAAGTCTTTCACGTGTATCATCAAATCCATCAAATTCCTTTTGGATGAACAATAATTCATCGTCTTCACCAAAGGCATTAGGAGTATTTTCAAGCCATTCTTGTAAATGTTCTCGTTCACGAAATTTCAGATCCGAAAAAGTACAGCATTTGACTTTATTTATTCTATTCTTCTCTTTATCAAGGACAAACATTCTATGTAGTTTTAGGGTTGTATTATTTAATCATTTAGAGAAAATATCATTCAGAAATTCCCAAATGATTTTCGCCTGTAAATTTAGGAAATATCTGTGAACCAGCGATGATTATCTCTTAAAAGCTTTGTCTTTATTTAGTTCCGGCTTTGTAGGGCTTACATTCCTCTCCCTTTCTTTTGCTCAGGTTGGACGGGCTTAATATGCGGTTTTATAGTCTGTCTGAGCTTGCCAAATTGCTCCTTGAACCAGTCGATGATATTCTGTCCGTTGATTGATAGTTTAAGTTTGTCGGAGTTATCGCTCTCCTTGAATAGCTGTAATTTGGCATCCTGTACACTAAAAGAGTAGTCATGTTCAGGCGAATGGAGTTTGCCTGTAACCGTTACCGCTTCGCCCTTAAATAGCTGCTTAATGGGGATCATACCGAAATTCTGAGGGATTATAATTTTAAGCATAAATTTTAGATAATCTGAATAAGAAGAAGGGGACATCTCTCAATCTTCTGAGTAGTGCCCTGCATTGTTTTATTTTGCATTAAAGATTCGCTGGCTCATTTGTTGGGATCATACCGAAATTCTGAGGGCTTACGATTTTAAGCATAAATTTTCGATAATCTGAATAAGAAGAAGGACACATCCCTGACTCCTCTGAGTAGTGCTCTGAATTGCTTAATTTTTGCATTAAAAGATTCGCTGGCCGCATTCGTTGCACGATTCTTGAAGAAGGCTACGATTCNCAGGTAATGTGTTTGTATGGTTCTTCCCACTGTGCCAAAGGATAGAAATCCTGATTTGTCCACCTCCTCGTACCAACGAGCCAGTTTGGTCAATGCCACATCAGCATGTATGGAGTGATGATAAATAAGTCCTAAGCGCATACTTAAATAATATGCCTTTTTGATATCCGGGTATTCTCTAAACAAAATAGCCGCACGTTTGCTTTGAGAGTTAGTCCATGCTGTTTCTTTTTTGAATAACAGGTAACGGCTTCTGGCAAGCAGTTGCTTATTGGTGTCCCCGTTTTCAAAGACAGAAGGTTCGTATTGCGCTCCGCAAGCCTTAGCGTGGCTAATCTCTATATTTTCTTTGTCTATGGCTTCCCATCGTGCTTTAATACGCATTTCCTGTACGGCTTCAAAAGCCAGTTGTTNNACAATGAAATCGNNCTACAACCTGTNTCGCCGGCCGGAAAACATATCACGGGCAAATCCGATTCATGTTAGAAAGCCCATTGTCCCAAAGTTANCTCAACGGTACCTGAAAACGTCGTTTACGGNNTAGTCCCCNCCCNAGTAATACCATCCCGATACGGTTCTCACATCGGTGCCTTTAATCATGGGCAATGATACTCCCTTTTTTGCCCTTAGCNTCCTTATTGATTAAGAATGGTATATAGACTCGCCTCGGGAAAGACTCCGTCTCATCAAGTCCCACATGNNNACCTGATATTCTTTTCAAAAACCAATATCCAATCCTCCTGCATGGGGAAGTTTGCTCCCAGGATCTNTAATTACTCAAATGANTCTTATATTGGNGATTCGCAAAGCTGTTTGGCCAAATCCAGCCCTGTNATGATCTGCACAGGTGAGCTTGATGCTAATGGCGCGAGAGTCGAATCCATAGCTTTTAAAAAAGACGCAAATTCAGAGTGCTGATTTGAGTGCCTTGAGCCACTAATGACCAANTGCGAGAGACGNANTTGCCNTTNGTGTGGTTATACCACCCTGCGCTTCTTTATATAGAGAATACAACTACGTCCACGCATGGGATAATCATACATACGAACTTCTTCATAGAACCCTTTGCTCTCAAGCTTATCATGCTGATATTCTTCAGAAAGAGTATTTTTCTCCTCAAAATAGATTTCAACCTTATCCGAAAGCTCATTGAAACCAACCATCTCGAAGTAATCAAACATGCCATCAGGAAAGATAAAACGAAGGAAGTTATCGTAATTCATATCTTCTTTTTAATGCAAAGATAGAACTTTAACATCAATACCCCTCAGGATTTCAGTATGATCCCTTAATGGTGTCTATTGCCAATCCAATCCCCTTGCACAGCTGTGCTATCCGCAGATGTCCGCCTAACACCGGGAATAGGTCGAGCAATATATTCAGGTCGTCTTGCGCCTTGTACGGCTCATAATCCTGTTTGAGTAGCTCAATGCGGGTTTCTAGGTTGGATATTTCCGTTTCTTTCTGTTGGGTGTATTCGTGCATATTCAGGAACTTCTCCCGTGCCTCGTCTTTGCGGTCGTACATATCCCGGACTTTCTCGTAAACCTCCTGCTTTTCTTCTTCGAGATAGCCGATACTTTCTTTCAGGTCTTCGTTTTGGGCGAATAATTCCCTGTAATATTGAGGAGTAGAGATATGCCGGGCATCCGAACCTTTGATGCCACGCTGCAAGCCGTACTTGTCCATCCGCTCGGCATAAGAGTCTTGAAACCGCTCCAAGTTTTTGCGAGTCACTATATCATCTGCGCAAAGCCGAACGGTATCTTTTGGTTTCTCACGGTACTTTTTCTTGCCGTTGTTCTCTTCTGCTTTAGCCTTTCTTCTTTCACCGATAACGATAGGTACTACGGTGGCGTGAATATGCGGTGTTTTCTCGTCCATGTGAAGAACAGCCGAAACGACATTATCCTTGCCGAACGTTTCCTGCAACCATTCGATATTATCCCTGCACCACTCATCGAGCTTGCCCTGTGCCTGTATGCGCTGTATATCTTCGGGCGTACCCGATAGCATGATTTGCAACGCCCGCACCTGATTGTGGCTAATCTTGCGTTTTATCCCTGCGGTTTCGATGCGGTGCTGTATTGCCTGCGTGCGATTATCGACCCCCTCGGGGAAGTCGATAAACTCCCGATTCAGGTGCTTGCGCTCGGGATCTGCATTGGCAGGCTGAACCGCCCGCTCGATGTGAGCGGTTGTTCCCGAATCGTTGCCTTTCGGCTTTTGAATATGTAGTACTACAAATCCCATTTGTTGAAAATTTAATAATTATCTGTGATAATCTTATTCGATGTGCGCGGACGCACCCGCTTTAGCGGTTCGGTCAGCATGACCGTTAAGGGAGATTCCAAAGGGGGAAAACCTTTGGCTTATTGGGGCATTTTTAGCAGTAGTGAAACGGATGCGTAAAGAAAATGCCCTAATAAGCTACGGCTTTTCTATAAAAGCCCATCGGGGTAGCTGCGGTTAAACTGTCGGCAGCAGCTGTTTTTCCCGGTTTTCCGGCGATGCCTTTTGTCTGTCGATAATTTTAAAACTTGACAACTTGCTTGCAAATTTTAAATCTTGCATGCCGTCAAACCGATGTCGTTTTCCTTTCACCGGAACGGTTATACTGACTCTAACCCGTTGAGTTTATTCAGCTTTTCGGAAAACATATCCATATCCCGCCCGATCTTCTCATTTGTGATCTTTGCATATATCTGAGTAGTGGTGATATCCGTATGCCCCAACATACGGCTTACGCTCTCAATAGGCACCCCTTTGGTCAGGGCAAGGGTCGCGAACGAGTGCCTACTTTGATGGAAAGTAATGTATTTAGCTATACCACAGTGTTTTGCAATAATCTTAAGGCGACGATTACAGTCGCTGTTCTTGGGTACGGGGAACAGGTGTTCGCCATTGCGTACCGATTCATATTTCTCAATAATCCGTATCGGGATATCCAACAACTTCACGTTTACCGGAGTGCCCGTCTTCTCCCTGTGGGTAGCAATCCACTTTGAGCCGTCAGGACAGGCGATAATCTCTTTTTCGGTAAGGTTCTTGATATCGATGTAGCATAGCCCTGTAAACGCCGCGAAGATGAACAGGTCGCGGACTATTTCCAAAGTCCGGTTATCGAATTTATGGTCGATCATCAGCCTGAGTTCGTCCTCCGTAAGATACCCACGCTCCTTACTCTCCTGGCGAAGATGGTAGTGCGCAAAAGGATTGGTAGAGATTATCCCGCTGTTGTGGGCTTTGGTTACTATCATCCTCAAAGGAATGCTGTACAGCCATACCGTTGAAGAAGACAACCCCAATGTGATATGCAGGTAAATGCCGAAGTCGCGGATAAAGTCTTCGGTAATTTCTTTCAGGTGCAGATCGCTCCTGTTATACCCCGATTTGATAAAATCGGCCAGATGCCTGCGAACGCTCAGGTATTTATAGAGCGTACTTTGTGAACGGTCTTTTCCCGCCCGTTTCTCAAACCCGGCGTTATGCCTGTCGAATGCGCCGAGCAGGGTATCATATTCCATACCGATGCCCTGCCAAGCATTGCGTACCATTTCGGCATTGACATACGCTTCCCTGTCCGATATTCGTTGGTAATGTTTGGTAATCTGTGCCCGGATGTTGTCGAGTGTCCGGTTTACCTTTAACGCCCGGTCGCTCCGTCCTGTCGCCCTATTGGATTTGGCATCCCATAATTCGTGGGCGATACTCTGTTTGCAACTGAATTGGGCGATACTACCGTTGATGGTGATTCGTCCTAAAACGGGGACAAGCCCGTTTTTTCCCTTACTTTTGTTCACGTAGAACGCAATTTTGAAAGTGCTGCGCATAATAACTCTTTTTTGGTTACAAAATTAATTCTTAAAGAGTTATCCGGCACTATGAAAAATAACGCAAAACACTGAAACAAAACCCATTACACGACCAATCCCGAAAAGATGCTGGAAATGATTTGGAAATGGAGCAACTGCGTAACTATGCTCTAAACTGCATTTTCCCCTGTCGGAAAAACTACGCCGATTAGCGCATATTGTACTGACAGTCAATCAACTTGCTGCATTCTTCTCAAATCCGTTTTCCCGTGTTCTCCTTTACCATAAAACCAGCCGATTTACAGCTACTCGACCGGAATATGCAATGGACTGTGGAGCCTGGAGATTTTGAAATACTTGTCGGAGCATCGAGTCAGGACATCCGTCTCAAGCAAACAATCACCGCATTGCCATGAGCAGATATCATCACTCTTGAGTACCTGTTAGTGAATAATCGCATTGAGGAAGGAGTAGATTTCCGTAACATTGTCCGGATGAAACCAATGGATATCAGTGTTCCGTTTAAACCATGTCATTTGCTTACGGGAATAAATGCGGCTGTTTTGTTTGATCTTGTCTGTGGCAAAGGACAAGTCCCATTCCCCGTCTAAATAGTTGAAAATCTCTTTATATCCCACGGTATTGAGAGAGTTGAGTTTACGATAGGGGTACACCTTACGGGCTTCTTCCACCAGTCCTTCTTCAATCATGAGGTCTACCCTGTGATTGATACGCTCATAAAGTTCTTCACGGGGGCGGGTCAGCCCTATCTTTATAATTTCAAATGGACGTGTTTTCTGTTCCCGAACGCGAAAAGAGGTATAGGTCTTACCGGTCATATAGCAGATTTCAAGAGCATGCACCACACGCTTTGGATTCTTCAAGTCAACAACCTTATAGTATTCCGGATCGAGTAGTTTGAGCTCTGCACAGAGTGGCTCCAGCCCTTCTGTCTCATATCGACGTAACATTAATTCCCTGGTTTCGTTGTCGACCGTAGGAATATCATCTATCCCTTTACAGATGGCATCCACATACATCATCGAACCGCCGGTAAGGATGACAGTATCATGTTCGGTATATAATTCACTTAAAAGCTCCATCACTTCCTCTTCGTAGCGCGCAGCACTGTAATAATCGGCCAGTTGCAGAGTTCCCACAAAATAATGTTTTACTCTTTTGAGTTGTTCCTCAGTCGGTGCGGCTGTGCCTATTTTCAAGTCGGCATAAAGCTGTCTCGAGTCGGCAGAGACAATGCAGGTCTTATACCTTTCTGCAAGTGAAAGACTAAGTTCCGTTTTACCTACACCGGTAGGACCTATTAATACAATTAGTTTTTTTTCTTTCAACATCGTCGTTGATATGATTATAGCCCTCTTGGTGATATACAAACTGTGCCAGGAGCCTTGTTGTCCGAATTCTTCTACCTCAACTTTTTAAGAGAAGGAAGATGAATCCGTTTTGCAGACTTCTGGCACAGCTATGCTAGAAACATATTGAATTATTGGCCTTGTCTTATTCGAAATAAATTCTTATTTAATGAAGTCTTATTTTCGTGAGATAAAGTCAATAACATCTTATTTTATTCTTCAGTGAGTGTGCTTTCTCCTCCTTCACCCAAATCAAAACCATCTTTGTCAAACTCTTCCATGTCGAAATCCTGGTCGCCGTAGAAGTTCTCATCCAAGTCAAGTGAAGAGTTGCTGGCTGCCATTTCTTCAAAATTGATAGTCTGCTTTGGTGCGTCACCTTCTTTCTTGCTGCACTTTGCTCCTTCTATGTCTTTCCCGGTAATAATTTCAGAAAGCTCAATAAANAAGCAACGTTCAGTCATGTAGTCGAACACATAAATCAGTTTTTGNTTTTCATCTTCAATTAGCTCACTAATAGTCGTATCTTTCATTACCCAACTGTCCACTTCCGGATCATCATTCATCTCTTCAAGAGTGATTTCCTTTTCTTTTTCCCAATCATCATCACAGATGAAGAAAGAGGTCATCTGATCATCAGTATAGTTCACTGATTTCAGTATAGCTTTATGAAAGTCGTAAAATGTAGCTTCCGGATCTATTTGTATTTCTCTGAGGAAATCATCAACCTCATCAGAGATAAGTGTAAATCTATAAACCATATTCCGTTATTAATTACAAAGTTCTTTTTTACTGTTTTCTTTTCATTTTATAATGCCACGTTCCGAATTACGGATAAAGCTCACAATATATTCAATTTCAGGACTGCTTGGTATATCTTCTTCCACTTTCTTCAATGCTTCCGAAGTATTCAACCCACTTTGATAAATGATGCGGTATGCATTGTGGATATTTTCGATTGTCTCATTAGAGAAATTGCGACGGCGAAGGCCGACGATGTTAATTCCACAGTAGGCAATAGGATCACGTCCCGCTATGATATAGGGGGGAATATCCTTGCTGAAACGGCTACCTCCCTGAATGATCCCGAATCCTCCCACACGGCAGAACTGATGCATCAGTATGCTTGCACTGATAATCGCATTATCGTCAATGATAATTTCTCCCGCCATTTTAGTGGAATTCCCTATAATACATCCGCTGCCTATCGTTGCATCATGAGCCACGTGTACCGATTCCATAAGCAGATTATTGCTGCCTACCTTGGTTGTGCCTTTTGCTGCTGTTCCTCTGTTGACGGTTACGTTCTCACGAATAGTATTATTGTCGCCTATTTCGGCTGTGGTGTCTTCACCTCTAAACTTCAAATCTTGCGGTATGGCACCGATTACGGCACCCGGGAAGATGGTATTACCATTTCCTATACGCGAACCGGACAAGATATTGACGTTCGCCATTATGTTATTATTATCTCCTATGACTACATTCTTATCGATGAAGACAAAAGGAGCAATCTCTACGTTTTCCCCGATTTTTGCTTCGGGATGTATATACGCTAAGGGACTAATCATGTTTCAATTTATTTGTTTTTCACTATCTGAGCCATAAATTCGGCTTCGCAAACCACTTTCTCACCGACAAAGGCATAACCTTTCATTGTGGAAATGCCACGGCGGATCGGAGCTAGTAGCTCTACACGGAATACTAACGTATCACCCGGTACTACTTTTTGGCGGAACTTCACACCATCTATCTTCATAAAATAAGTGGAATAGCGTTCCGGTTCGTCTACCGAGTTAAGCACTAATAATCCTCCTATTTGAGCCATTGTCTCTATTTGCAATACTCCGGGCATAACAGGCTCTTGAGGGAAGTGTCCTTGGAAGAATGGTTCGTTTCCTGTTACGTTCTTCACTCCGACAATATAGTTCGCACCAATTTCAATCACCTTATCGACCAACTGGAACGGATAGCGATGTGGAAGTAACTCGCGGATACGGTTAACATCCATAATAGGCGGGCGGTTACAATCGTAGGTCGGAGCTTGTATTTCGTGCATGCGAATCTCTTTACGCATCTGGCGGGCAAACTTATTGTTGATGGTATGTCCCGGACGGGTGGCAATGATACGCCCTTTGATAGGCTTGCCAATAAGTGCGAGATCACCGATAACGTCGAGTAGTTTGTGGCGTGCACATTCATTGGGCCACACCAGCGGTTTGTGATTTATATAGCCTAAATGTGTGGCATCCATGTGTGGAACACCCATTACATCAGCCAGTTTATCATAATCCGGCTGAGACATCTGGCGTTCGTATATCACAATTGCATTATCTAAATCTCCTCCTTTGATTAGACCGGCTTGCAGCAAAGGTTCAATTTCGCGTACAAAGACGAATGTCCGGCTTGCAGCAACTTCATCTTTGAATTTGGCCATGTCTTCCAACGTAGCAAACTGGTTGGGTATGATTGTAGAATCGTACGAAACCAAAACATTCAGACTGAAGTTCTCGTCCGGAAGAACAATAATCGAAGAACCTGTCTCTTCATCACGGAACTCAATTTTAGACTTGATGATATAGAAATCCTTTACAGCGGCTTGCTCTTCAATTCCTACTTTTTCTATCTCGTTTGCATAATATAAAGCGCTCCCGTCAAGAATAGGAAATTCAGGGCCGTTGACCTGTATAAGGCAGTTGTCGATTCCTAATGCATAAAGAGCGGCCATGCCGTGTTCTACTGTGCTGACTTTCACACTATTTTTGCTAAGAACGGTACCACGTGTGGTTTCTACTACGTTATCAGCAATAGCATCAATGATCGGCTGTCCTTCCAAATCTACACGCTGGATCTTATATCCATGATTTTCCGGAGCCGGATTGAAAGTAACTGTCAGGTTTAGTCCTGTATGAAGACCTTTCCCGGTAAGCGAGAAACTGTCTTTCAAAGTCGTTTGTTTCAACATTGGTTACTTATTTATTTGTCGTTTTAATTCTTCTATTTCTTTACGGAGTGCATTCATTTCCAAATACATATCCGGTAACTTTCTGTATACAGCTGCAGCTTTGAAATAAGACTTCAACTCCATAGTGGGAGTGCCTATCAGCTGGCTTCCGTCTTTTATATTACCGGGTACTCCCGATTGTGCGCCAAGATTTACTTTATTACCGATGTGAATGTGTCCGGCTATTCCTACCTGACCGCCAAACATACACCATTCACCTACTTTAGCCGAACCTGCTATGCCTACTTGTGAAGCCATAACGGTATTTGCACCGACTTCCACATTATGGGCTATCTGAATAAGATTATCCAGTTTCACGCCTTTGTGTATGGTTGTTGCTCCCATTGTTGCTCTGTCTATGCAGGTATTGGCACCGATTTCCACGTCATCTTCCAGCACTACAATACCGATTTGTGGTATTTTGTCGTAACCTTCGGGGGTTGGAGCAAAACCAAATCCGTCTGCACCGATCACCACTCCCGAATGGAGTACACAACGATCTCCTATCCGACAATCGTGATAAATGTTAACTCCCGAATAGATCACACAGCCGTCTCCAACTTTTGCGTGGTCACCTATATAAGAATGTGGGTAAATCTGTGCATGATCGCCAATTACTGTGCCTGCACCTATATAAGCAAAGGGCCCGATATAAACATCATTACCTATTTTAGCTTGCTCATCCACATAAGCTAAGGGATGGATGCCGGTTTTCTTTGGTTTGCTTTGTTCGTAGAGCGATAGTAATTTAGCCAGGCTTTCGTATGCATTGTCCACCTTAATCAGTGTGGCTTTTATTTCTTGCTCAGGTTCGAAATCTCTATTTACCAGAACAATACTGGCTTGAGTGTCATAAATGTATGACGTGTATTTTGGGTTGGAGAGGAAAGATATAGCACCCGGTACCCCTTCTTCTATCTTTGCAAAAGTGTGTACTGTTGCATTTTCGTCTCCTATAATCTCTCCTTGTATAAATGATGCGATTTGTTTGGCCGAAAACTCCATTTTATAATTTCTATTTAATGACTTTACGCCGCAAATAACGGACTTTTTTTTAATATATCCTTAATGCTGCATGAATATTTTAGCTTACTTCGGTAAACGCAGGTAGCACAGGTAATACTTTTTCACTTTCTTCGATAACAAAGAAATGTTGAGCATATCCGACGCTTCCGCCACGTTTTTAATGCTTCCGTCATTGTACAGTATATCAATACTGTCGTCTGCCGGATTGTACATATTCTTCTCGATGCTGGGGGTAGAGATAAAATAACTCGCTTCGGAGGTTGAAATATTTAATTGCTGACTGATGCGCAAAGTTAGTTCTTTTTTTCGTTCTTCACTTATTGGCTCTGTGGAAATTTCAACCTTGAATATTCTCCGGTTTACCATTCCTTGGCTTAGGGTGGAGAGTACAACGTCCGGATGTGAGCACCAGACCTTTAATGATGTCCATATATCATTGTCGTCGAGTTCGATGTAATTCTCCAGACAGTCAGGGTTATTGTAAAATACATCCCGGTTTATATCGTTGTATAGGAAGAAATGTAAAGCGGGTGATGCGAAAAGTTCTACCCCACGGTTTGCCAATTCCTTGGCGCGGAGCAGAGTGCTGATCAGCATTTTTTCATAAGCTACAGATGTTTTGTGCAAGTATACCTGCCAATACATCAAACGCCTGGAGGTCAGGAAATTTTCAATGGAATAAATGCCTTTCGACTCAATGACCAGGTGGTCGTCTTTTACATTGAGCATTTTTATGATACGTGCCGATCCTATATTGCCTTCCGTTACTCCGGTGTAGAAACTGTCCCGTCTCAAATAGTCAAGGCGGTCCATATCCAATTGCCCGCTAACGAGTTGATGGAGGAAACGCTTGGGATATTCGTCTTTAAAGATTTGGATGGCAAGAGTGAGTTGCCCGTTCATTTCCTTATTAATACGCTCCATGAGAAGGAGTGAAATGTCTTCGTGGCTNACNCCTTTCACAATGGTGTCTTCTAAGACATGTGAGAAAGGACCGTGCCCGATGTCGTGCATCAGTATGGCTGCTTCCACAGCTTCAGCTTCACTGTCGAAGATAAAATTCCCTTTTGCCGTAAGATTCTGTATGGCTTCCGTCATAAGGTAAAAAGCACCTAATGAGTGTTGGAAGCGGGTATGTTGTGCACCGGGATAGACCACAGATGACAATCCTACTTGTTTGATGCGGTTGAGTCGTTGCAAAAGTGGATGGCGTACGATGTCATACAACAATCCTTTTGGTATATTGATAAATCCAAAAACCGGATCGTTTATTATTTTCCTTTCGTGTGACATATTTCTTTAATTGCTAGTTCAATTCTTTGTTTTACGCCGGTAATGTACATCTTTTGCGTGCGTCAACCTTGTCAACTCTAAAACATGGTTTGTATGCTGATGCTATTGGTTCGTTAGAGTATAGCTTCTAACTGTATTGCCATTTGTTGTTGTACCTCCTGCGCCGCAGCACCTGCAGCCTCGGCATAGTTTTCACCTTTGTCGGCATAAATAATACCACGGCTGGAATTTACAATCAGTCCGCAAGATGCGTTCATTCCATACTTGCAAACTTCTTCCAAAGAGCCTCCTTGTGCACCTATTCCGGGCACCAATAGAAAATGATCGGGCACAATTTTGCGAATGTCTTCGAAAGCGCGTCCTTGTGTAGCTCCAACCACGTACATCATCTGTTCGCTGTCCGCCCATTCCTGTGATTTGCGAAGTACTTTTTCGAAAAGACGTACTCCGTTCTGATCTTCTGTCATTTGGAAATCGTGTGATCCCTTGTTGCTTGTCAACGCCAATAGAATGACCCATTTATTGGGATAAGTAAGAAAAGGAGTCACACTGTCTTCGCCCATGTATGGAGCAACGGTTACAGAATCGATATTGAGTTCTTCGAAAAACGTACGGGCATACATAGCCGATGTATTTCCGATATCACCGCGCTTTGCGTCAGCTATGATAAACTGATCACTATAATTTTCTTTGATATATTGAACGGTCTTTTCAAAAGCAATCCATCCTTTTACTCCCATGCTTTCATAAAAAGCAAGATTGGGCTTGTAAGCTATGCTATATTCGGCAGTTGCATCGATGATAGCCTTGTTGAAAGCGAATATAGGGTCTTCTTCCTGGAGTAAATGCTGGGGTATCTTTTTGATGTCGGTATCCAGACCTACACAGAGAAAGGATTTCTTTCGTTTTATATTTTCAAATAGTTCTTGCTTATTCATAATGTTTTTGTCTCTTTTATCTGTATGTACACATTACACTTATAATGTTGCGGAGAATCTTAGCCTGTTTTAGTCGACCGCAAATAGCTACAATTCGCTTTCTTTCAGACGTTCAGCGTTTTCTGCAACGATCAGGTGGTCGATGCAATCCTGAATGTCGCCATCCATGAAAGCGGAAAGATTATAGATCGTGTAATTAATTCGATGATCGGTGATACGTCCTTGCGGGTAATTGTATGTGCGTATCTTAGCCGAACGGTCGCCCGTTGACACCATTGTTTTTCGTTTGGATGCTATGTCATCCACATATTTCTGGTGTTCTTTGTCGTAAATGAAAGTTCGCAGACGGGCAAGTGCGCGCTCTTTGTTCTTAGGCTGGTCACGTGTTTCGGTACACTCTATCAGGATTTCTTCCACAACGCCTGTATTCGGATTTTTCCAGTTATAACGCAAGCGAACTCCTGATTCCACCTTATTTACGTTCTGTCCACCTGCACCACCACTACGGAAAGTATCCCATTTAATCTCTCCTTCGTTGATCACCACATCAAATTCTTCAGCCTCCGGGAGTACAGCAACCGATGCTGCCGAAGTGTGGACACGTCCCTGCGTTTCAGTCGCCGGAACACGTTGTACGCGGTGTACGCCCGATTCATATTTTAAGGTGCCATATACACTATCGCCGATGACACTGCAAATAATTTCTTTAAATCCTCCGGCTGCACCTTCGTTGGCACTTGATATTTCAAGTTTCCATCCTTTTGTTTCACAATACTTGGAGTACATACGGAATAAATCTCCTGCAAAAATAGCTGCTTCATCACCTCCCGTACCACCTCTGATTTCAAGAATGGCATTTCGACCGTCTTGAGGATCGGCGGGTACCAGTAGCAACTTAATGTTTTCCTCCAATTCAGGCTGACGTGTCTGACAAGCATCAAGCTCTTCTTTAGCCATTTCGCGCATCTCCGGATCATTTTCGTTTGCTAAGATATCTTTAGCCTCTTCAATGCCGTTGATTACTTGAAGATATTCTTTGCGGGCATCCATCAGATCGCCCAGTTCTTTATATTCTTTAGTCAGTTTGACGTAACGCTTTTGATCTGCAATCACTGCAGGGTCGGTAATCAGCGTGGACACTTCTTCAAAGCGGGCTATCAGCCCATCCAATTTCTCGAGTATGGTATTATTGTCTGCCATTCTTCGTTTTATTAATAGTTGAATTCTCCGAATTCACTTTTTATGATCAATTCCTTCTTTTCACTTTCTTCAATCCGCCCTACTATTTGCGCATCAATATTGAAGCTCTTGCTTATGGCAATAACTTTCTCGGCATGTTCCTGCGATAGATAGACCTCCAAGCGGTGACCCATATTGAATACCTTGTACATTTCCGCCCAGTCTGTATTGCTTTGCTCTTTGATGGTGCGGAATAGAGGAGGGACAGGGAACAGATTGTCCTTTATCACACGACAATTGTCATTTATAAAATGAAGAACTTTTGTTTGTGCACCTCCCGAACAGTGCACCATTCCGTGGATATCAGAACGTAGTTCATCCAATAGCTTTTTCACAACAGGAGCGTATGTACGGGTAGGGGATAGAACCAGTTTGCCGGCATTAATAGGGCTACCTTCAACGGTGTCGGTCAGTTTAAGTTGACCGGAATAAACCAGTTCGTCAGGCACCGCTTTATCATAACTTTCGGGATATTTTTCGGCAAGATACTTCGCGAATACATCATGACGGGCACTTGTCAGTCCGTTGCTACCCATGCCGCCGTTATATTCTTTCTCGTAAGTTGCTTGTCCGTAGGAAGCCAATCCCACAATAACATCTCCCGGACGGATATTGGCGTTATCTATCACATCACTCCGTTTCATGCGGCAAGTAACGGTGCTATCTACAATGATGGTACGAACCAAGTCGCCTACATCAGCGGTTTCACCTCCTGTGGCATATACACCGACACCCATTTCGCGGAGCTCGGCAAGCAATTCGTCCGTTCCGTTGATGATGGCCGATATAACTTCACCCGGAATAAGTAGCTTATTGCGACCGATAGTGGAAGATACCAAAATATTATCCACCGCACCTACGCAAAGTAAATCGTCGATATTCATGATCAGAGCATCTTGTGCAATACCTTTCCAGACAGCTACATCACCTGTCTCTTTCCAGTAAAGATAAGCTAATGATGACTTGGTACCGGCTCCATCGGCATGCATGATGTTGCAATACTCCGGATCCCCTCCTAGAATGTCGGGAATTATTTTACAAAAAGCTTTAGGGAATATACCTTTATCGATGTTTTTAATGGCGTTGTGTACATCTTCTTTCGATGCGCTGACACCCCGCATCATGTATCTTTGATTACTCATGAGTTTTTTGATTTGCTTCGATTGAATGTGCAAAAATAGTCATTATTTTGCTTACTGCCTTGCGTTTGCAAAAGAAAGTGCGTCTACCTGCCTGCAGTGAAAGGTGAAGATAGGTATGGATTAAGACCTTATTCTCGGTTAGCTTTTGAGTAGCACATGCTTTAGCTTTTGTTTATTTCTCTATTATGCTTTTGCTTTACTTCTATGTTCATTGCTTACCCACGGCTGTGGGTAACTTGCTCCACAGTTGTGGTTCACGTGAGTCACAGCTGTGGAGCACATGAGTCACAGTTGTGGGTAACTTATATTGATTAGGACTTGTGCTAAGACAGATTACCAGTTGATGTAATGCTTATGAGGGTAACTATTTACTCTCATAGTATCTATCACTATTACCATCATCCTTTGATAGCCCATGAATAGGGGGATTTAGCGAATATATGAGGGCATGATAGCAAAATTGGATATAACTTTTATTTGTATTGCTTGAGTGCAAGTTATGAATACTACATTTTATCCGGATAGCATTGTCCTATAGAATACAAAAGAGAGCAAAGAGATAAACATTTGTTTATCTCTTTGCTCTCTTTTGATCAATTAAGCCTTATGGCTTAAGCTATAGATGTTTTAGAATTCAACTTTAGGAGCTTTTTCTGCACCCTCAACTGCTTCGAAGTAAGCTCGTTTGCTAAACCCGAAAATGCTTGCCAATATATTTTTGGGGAATTTCCGGATAGAGGCATTATACGCTTTAGTTGAATCATTGAAGTCTTTACGAGCTACATTGATACGATTCTCAGTACCTTCCAACTGGGCTTGCAGTTCAAGGAAATTTTGATTAGCTTTCAAATCGGGATAGTTTTCAGTGATAGCCAACAACTTTCCGAGAGCGGAAGTAATTGCTCCTTGAGCTTTCTGATATTGGGCAAGCTTTTCAGGAGTGAGATCATTTGCATCAACTTTTATTTGAGTAGCCTGACTTCTGGCTTGTACGACCCCTTCCAAGGTCTCTTTTTCGTGAGTCGCATATCCTTTGACTGTATTTACCAAATTAGGAATCAAATCGGCACGACGCTGATATTGAGTTTCAACATTTGCCCATTGGTTACTTACTTTTTCATCCATATTTACCAAACCGTTGTAACCGGTTACACCCCAAAGGAGAACAATGGCTACAGCCACAAGAAGAATGATAGTAGATTTCTTCATACGTAGTTATTATTAAATGATAATTTATTCTTTTTATTAATGAATTGGTCACGATTAAAAACGGGAACCGGCTCCGCCACCTCCGCCGGAACCTCCACCAAAACTTCCGCCGCTGAAGCCTCCGCCTCCACCGCCGCCTCCAAAGAAGCCACCGCCAAGACCTCCAACAAACGGGCCTATTCCTCCTCCACTGTGGAAATCGTCGTCTTCGGATTGATGGCGACGTATCACCTGATTTCCACAATTCCGGCAGGTATATACGATTTCTTCCGTTTTTATCCCGTTCTTGTTGGAAATGAGCGAAACGCTGGTGCGTTGCAATTTATGTTTTCCACACTTCGGACATTTATTGGCTTTTCGTGCAATCAATATGCTGATAATCATGATCACGGCGAAAACACCGAAGATAGCAAAAAGTATTGTACCGAAAGGCTGATTGTCTTCACCCTCGGAATCATTTGTCATGCTTCCGTCCAGCACTTTGCAAACTGATTGTATACCGGCTACCATGCCTGCGTCCCAGTTACCGTCTTTTAGATAGGGTATCATTTTTCGCGTTTGTATACGTTTACAAATAGCATCGGGAAGATCGCCTTCCAGACCATATCCGGTATAGAACTGGATACAGCGTTGATCGGTAACCAAGAGAATGACTAGTCCGTTATTCTTGTCTTTTTTACCTACTCCCCACTTATTGAGCAATTGATGGGAAAAGTCGAAACAGTCTTCGTTACCTATCGACGGTACTACTGCTATGACCGATTCTATTCCGGTTTTTTGTTCCAAGGCATATAGCATACGGTCAATACTATCCCGTGCTACGGTAGATAAAATATTTGCCGGATCACAGACGTATCTGGTCTTATCTTGCAAATGTACTTTAGGTATATTGTCAATGGTATATACCTGTTGCGTTTGCGCAGCAAGCGAAACAGACATCAACAACATTATGAGAGGAATTAACTTTTTCATTTGTTCCGTATTATAGCAGCAAATATACAGATATTTCTTGCATATCCACAATGCTGTATAAAAATCGACGGTTTTTAATGACACTTAACCGAATTCAAAGTACTAAGTGCCTTTTTTGGAAAAGAGAAGTTAATAATATGTTCCTGAAGTAAGAACCATCCTTTACTTTACTTGATATATTTCCCTACAAATTTACCAACCTTTTTGGTGTATTCTTTAGGATAGGTTTTATAAGATACGGCATGCTCAACTCCACGGGTGATCCAAATGGCTTTAGGCTCAGGCTTGGCTGAATAAAGCGGATAAACCATTCGTGTCGGTACATAGGTGTCTGCGTCTCCATGTATGAAAAACATTGGGAGGCGGCATTTCTTTACTTGTTTCAACGAAGAAGCTTCCTTAAAATTCCAACCATATTTGAGTTGGCATAGCATGCTGGTGGCATTCATTAAAGGAAATGAAGGGAGGTTGAACTTACTTTTCAGCTCTTGTTTAAACTCATCCCAAACGCTGGTATACCCACAATCTTCCACGAAGCACTTTACATACGGAGCAGACTGTTCTCCCGAAATCATCATTGTGGTTGCAGCACCCATTGAAATGCCGTGGACTACCATTTCTGTTTTTCCACCGAAAATGCTATTTGCCACATCCATCCATCTCATAACGTCCAAGCGATCTTTCCACCCCATCTGTATTGCCCGACCTTCACTTAGCCCGTGACTTTGCAGATCCGGTAAGAGAATGTTGTAGTTTAGATTCCGGTGATATAGATATCCGATCATAAGCATGCGCACACAGTCGTCGGTGTAGCCATGAACTATTACGGCGGTCTTTTGCGTATGCTGTGCAGCTTTGACATAGATGGCATGCAACTTTACCCCCTCTGCATTAACAATAAATGTATCGCGCAAAGCCTTCATATTTTGCAGACTATCCACCCAAGGCTTGATGTATGGATATTCTTTGAACATGAATGTATATGAGCCGGACAGATTTCTCCCTTTATTCTGTGATGGCGTGAGGGAATAATTCAACATGAAAAAGCTTGCCCCCACAGCAACGAGAACAATGACGGTGAGAGTGATTCCCAGAATATATTTTGTTCTTTTTTTCATTTTGAAATATTCCGCTATGTTTCTTTTAATGTTCGAAAGCTTATTTATTCCAGATCTCCCATGCTGCAAATGCTTGTAAAAGCAGCATTTCCAATCCATTTTTAGTTGTTGCTCCCTGATCTTGCCCTTTTTTCATAAATAAAGTTTCATTGGGGTTGTACAGCAAGTCATATAACAAATGCCTCGGAGTAAGACTTTTGTAGGGAAGGAAGGGGCAATAATCCACTTTGGGATACATACCCACAGGAGTGGAATTGACTATAACCGCATTCTTTTCAATGAGTTCGGGGGTTATTTCTTCATACGTGATGGTATTCGGACCCTTTTTAGAACGTGATACGAATGTGCTTTTAATCCCTAAATCGAGCAGTCCGTAATACACGGCTTTCGATGCTCCGCCTGTCCCCAAAATCAAGGCATTCTTATGATGGGATTGCAGTAGTGGTTGAATAGATTTTGTGAATCCAATAATGTCGGAGTTGTAACCGACAAGTTTCACTTTGCTTTTCTGACGGATGATTTTAATCACATTTACCGCACCGATTCTTTTAGCGGTGTCTTTATCCAGTTCATCAAGATACGGGATGACTTGCTCTTTGTAAGGTATGGTTACGTTCAGACCATTGAGATCAGGATTCTCTTCGATGATTTCCATAAAGTTCTCAATGCTCGGGATTTCGTAGTTTACATATTCGGCATCTATATTCTCCGCTCTAAACTTTTCATTAAAATATCCGATGGAGAAAGAATGTTTTAATGGATAGCCTATTAAACCGTATTTTTGCATATTTCTTTTATTGATGGTTGATTTATGATTAAAAAACTGCGATAGCCAGTCTCTTCATGTTTTTTAGAGAGAATGTGTCTTATTTTGTTGCGGTGTACAAAGTACATATTCCGAATGTCAGCCGCTTGAAACTTACTTCACTGAATCCGGCTTTGCGAATGACATTTTGCATGATTTCGCCTTGCGGAAAAGCACGAATGCTTTGTGGTAAGTAAGTGTATGCGCTATTATCTTTTGAGAGTCTCCGTCCCATAAACGGAATGACTACTTTTGAGTAAATCGTAAAGAGTTGTTTCATTGGAAATCTATCCGGCGTGGATAATTCCAAGATAACTAAATGTCCTCCCGGTTTCAGTACCCGGCATATTTCAGACAGTCCTTTATCGAGATCGTCAAAATTGCGAATACCAAAGGCTACAGTTACTGCATCGAATGTGTCGGGAGCGAATGAAAGGTCTGTACAGTCTTCGCGAGCGAAGGAAATGATATCCGACATCTGTGCCTGTGCCACCTTTTTGCGGCCAACATTCATCATACCCTCGGATATATCCGTTCCGATAAGTGATTTCGGTTTCAATTCCCTACAAGCCAATATGGCAAAATCTCCTGTTCCTGTTGCTACATCCATAATCTCCTCCGGATGAAATGGCTTTAAATACCTGATAGCTTTCTGGCGCCAACTCTTATCAATGCCTAGCGAAAGCGCATGGTTTAGCTTGTCATAAGCAGGAGCAATATGATCGAACATCACTTCCACTTGCTCACTCTTCTTTCCGCTTTGCGAATAAGGTTTGATTTCTTCCTGAGGATAATTCATTGGATTGATATTTAATGATGGGTGATTGATGAATGCTTATTATGCTTTTCATCAATCACCTCAAGCATCGTTTAATTATTGTATATTGTATGAGACTATCCGGATTATTTCCCGTTCAGTTCGTCAGTGACATTTTTTTCAATGCGTGCAGCAATATCTCCGGCATTTTCTTTTACGAATGTTTCTCCGGTGATATGCTCGTATAATTCAATATAACGTTCGCTGATTGAAGTTACGATTTCATCTGTCATTTCAGGCACCTGTTGTCCCGCTTTTCCTTGGAAACCATTGTCCATTAACCATTCTCTAACGAACTCTTTTGAAAGTTGTTTTTGAGCTTCTCCTTTTTCAAAACGTTCCTGATATCCTTCCGAATAAAAATAACGGCTTGAATCCGGAGTATGGATTTCATCCATTAGATATATTGTTCCATTATGTTTGCCAAATTCGTATTTGGTATCAACAAGTATAAGTCCCCGTGCAGCTGCAATTTCAGCACCACGCTTAAATAATTCCATAGTGTACTTTTCGAGAACAGCATATTCTTCGGGAGTAGCCAATCCTTTCTCTAAGATTTCTTCTTTTGAAATGTCTGCATCATGTTCTCCTATTTCAGCCTTTGTGGTAGGGGTGATAATAGGTTCCGGGAACTTTTGATTTTCTTTCATTCCTTCGGGTAACTTAATTCCACAGATTTCACGAACGCCACTTTTATATGCACGCCATGCACTTCCGCATAAATAACCACGTACAATCATTTCAATGGGAAAACCTTCGCATAACACGCCTACAGTAACCATAGGGTCGGGAGTAGACACTTTCCAATTAGGACAAATATCTGTTGTAGCATCCAGAAATTTAGCCGCAATCTGATTGAGCATTTGTCCTTTGAAAGGAATGCCTTTAGGTAATACTACGTCAAAAGCGGATATACGATCGGTTGCTACCATAACCAGCTTTTCACCACCAATATTATACACATCACGAACTTTTCCGTGATAAACACTCTTCTGTCCCGGAAAATGGAAATCAGTCTTAGTTAATGCTTTCATTTTTATATTGTTTTAATAACGGTTATTGACTTAAGCGAGCGCTAAACTCTGCCCGCTTCTTAATTTATTTTTTCCAATTGCCTGCTTTCTTCCCTTTGTCTCTTTTGATCGATCAATTCCTTGTCAAACTTTTCGTATGCGTCCACTATACGTTCCACCAATTTATGACGTACAATATCTTTTTTATTCAATTCGACGAAGCTGATACCTTTAACTCCTTTCAGAATGCGGAGAGCCTGAATTAATCCCGATGTCTGCGATGTCGGTAAGTCGATTTGAGTCATATCTCCGGTTACAATCATCTTTGTGTTCATCCCCATGCGGGTGAGAAACATTTTGATTTGTTGAACAGTGGTATTTTGAGCTTCATCCAGGATAACTACCGCATCGTTCAGCGTACGACCTCGCATAAAGGCGAGTGGAGCGATTTGAATAATATTCAGCTCCATATATTCTTTGAGTTTGGCGGCAGGAATCATATCCTGTAAAGCATCGTAGAGAGGTTGAAGGTATGGATCTATTTTATCTTTCATATCTCCGGGAAGGAAACCAAGCTTTTCACCCGCTTCAACGGCCGGGCGACTGAGTATAATCTTCTTTATTTCTTTATTCTTCAGTGCCCGTACTGCAAGAGCAATGGCGGTATATGTTTTTCCCGATCCGGCCGGTCCGATGGCGAATATCAAGTCGTTCTTGGCGAAACCTTCCACCAACTTTAATTGATTCTCACTTCGCGGAATAATGGGCTTTCCCGTGACACTGAATACGATGACATTTCCCGATTTTTCTGCTTGAGGCGCATTGCCTTTGATGATATCGATAATAACTTCTTCTTTTAGCGAATTGTATTCGGCGCAATATTTTTCGAGCTTGATGATATTTTCTTCAAAAGCGCACATTTGCTCTTCATCTCCCAATACTTTGATCACATTGCCACGAGCAACAATTCTAAGCTTTGGATATAAAGCTTTTATCAGTTGCATATTTGTGTTATTCACTCCGTAAAAAATTACCGGATCAATATCCTCGAGAACAATCAGTTTTTCTATCATCTAATATATTTTAAATCATATCAAATCATTTTCTTGCCACAAATAAATTGCAAATTTAGTGAAACAAGCGGACTCTCAAGACTTTCTGTTTTATTTTTTTTGAGGGGTATCTTATTGTAGCCCTGTTCTTTTTCAAAAAGCAAAATTCTCTTCAGAGCAATCCTCTTTTCCTAATGTTTTATGGTTTTACTTATTCGAAATAATGGAATTCAGCTTCAGTTGAGCCGGCATATCTTTTAAGTAGCTCGAAGATTAGTTCTGCAGCTTCTTCCAATCCTTCTGAACCACCGTATCCATTAACGATAGCTAATATGTGTTGTGTGTCGATATCCATTTTGGTACGTTCATTATCGCTGGTCGGAGTACCTATGCCTCCTATCTTATCTCGATAAACAGGTAAGCCTTCTATGTTTAAAGTCCCACGTCCGATGCCCTCAAATGGTTCGTTGGCTTTGCCTATTCCCAAGGTAAGGGAGGTACCTTGTATTTTGTCTGCGTCAAATCCGCCGATGGAAAAGCCGGTACGTAATGATACCAGATTTATAAGGTCGACTAAAGTATCTATTTGATATAATTCTATGCCGCGTAAAAGTCTGCGGCGTAATGCCTCGGCGGAGGGTCGATACCGTCCCGGGTCTTTTCCGCAACGTTTATATGCTTCACGGGTAGCTGATATAGCCGGTTGATATTTTATTTCTTCCAGAGTGGAAGTTTCAATCAGCTTTTTTGTAAACTCATTGATTTCATTCCAAAGTCCTGTGTCGTGTGCCGTATTTCTCACAGCAGCATAGACCGCTACTCCTTTAAATTCAGGACAGGCTCTTTTTAGTTCGTCCGATACGGTTAGTTGATACATAACATATAGTTATTCAATAATACCTGTTTTATCTACTGTCTATTAATTATTGTCCGGTTAACATAATTCCCGACAAAATACGCCCGGATTTAATGCCTAGGCGGCGAGCCGAGAAAAAGTCCCGATAGTGAATATAGGTGCAAATGCCTGATATTTCAATCTGTTCGGGAGCTACTCCGAAATGAGTAAGTTGCAAACAATTTGCTTGCCACAAATCGATATGATGCTTTTGGCTTACATCATTCCATTGAGATATTTCGTTCATAGGAAAATCTTTGGAGCGAAAAGCTTCATAGACTTCTTCGCCTACCTCGAATGATGCAAGTGATATTCCCGGTCCTATACAAGCCAAAATGTCTTCTCCTTTTGTTCCGTAGAGAAGTTGCATCTTAGTCAATGTCTTTTGAAGAAGATTATTGACCGTTCCTCTCCAGCCTGCGTGAATGGCAGCTATTGCTTGGTTCTTCCGATCATAGAGTAGGATGGGAATGCAGTCGGCTGTAGAGATGCAAAGACAATAACCGGGCAGTTTTGTGATAAGAGCATCTTTGCCTTGCAGACGTTCTTTCTTCTCTTTATCAGAAATAGAGATGAAGCTTTGCGATATCACTTCTATCTCTGTATCATGAGTCTGAAAAGGTATCACGAGCTCTTTAAGAGAATCCGGCATCGATTCACAAAGCAATTTTTGATTGAGCCTGACATGTTCTTCTTCGTCACCCGTGTAGGGTGTGCAGTTGAAGGAAGCATAATTGCCTGTACTGCTACCACCATGGCGTGTTGTGGAGAAACAAAAAATGTTGGAATACGGCATCATAATACCGTAACCCAACATCTTTTTATCCTCTGTCAGAGGAATCATTGGTCGTCCTCCTCCCAATCTTCCTCATACTCAAAGTCTTCCAGATCTTCTATATCTTCTTCTTCTTCACGCTCGAAGCTTATATCTTCATCCTCACCCATATCTTTCAGCTCCTGCTGGAGTTTACTTACATCTTTTGCGCGATGAACAAGCCCTTCTATCTTGTTACTTTCTTTATTGAGTTCATTCCAAAGAATATCTTTTAAGATAGAAATACCTAATCCGGATATTGAAGAAATGAATACATGCGGAATACCCTCAGGAAGCGTTGGTTCTATTTCATCCATCAATTCCTGATCGAGCATATCGCTTTTTGTGATAGCGAGAACCCTTTGTTTATCAAGCATTTCAGGATTGAAAGTACGAAGCTCATTGAGTAGAACATCATATTCATTGCGAATATCATCACTATCAGCCGGTACCATAAAGAGCAAGAGGGAATTTCGTTCAATATGGCGAAGGAATCGTAAACCTAATCCTTTTCCAGCACTTGCACCCTCGATAATACCCGGAATATCGGCCATCACAAATGATTTTCCATCATGATAAGACACGATGCCCAGATTAGGCTCGAGCGTCGTAAAAGGATAATTGGCTATCTTGGGCTTTGCCGAAGATACTGCTGACAATAGCGTTGATTTACCGGCATTGGGCAGACCAACCAATCCTACATCCGCAAGAAGTTTTAACTCAAGTATGATGGTCATTTCCTGCATCGGCTCACCCGGTTGGGCGAAACGAGGTGCTTGACGAGTTGCCGTTTTGAAATGCCAATTTCCCAATCCGCCTCTTCCGCCCTTAAGCAGAATGACTTCTTGGTCATGTTCGGTTACATCGCAAAGATACTCACCTGTTTCAGCATTGTACACTACAGTACCACAGGGTACTTCAATGACTTTATCGGCACCATCCTTACCAAAACTTCTGTTCTTTGAACCTGATTCACCATGTCCGGCAAGAGCGTGACGATCATACTTCAAATGAAGTAAGGTCCAGTAATTACGATTACCACGTAATATAATGTGACCGCCTCTTCCGCCGTCTCCTCCGTCGGGACCTCCATTGGGGACGTACTTCGCGCGCCTCATATGCGTAGAGCCTCTTCCGCCCTTTCCGGAGCGGCAGTATATCTTTACGTAGTCAACAAAATTTGATTCGGCCATGTCACTATTTGTTTTTTATTTATTTTACTTTATCGATTGTAGCACAGATATCAGCGAAAATAACTTCCAACTCTCCGTATCCCTTTATCTGTTCGTATTTATTTTCTTTCTTGTACCACTCTTTTAAAGGAGATGTCTGAGAATGATATACCACCAAACGTTTTTTGATCGTTTCTTCATTGTCATCTGCACGTCCGGTTTGTTTGCCACGATTGATGAGACGTTCCATTAAGATATCTTCAGGAACTTCAAGATCAAGCATCACGCTGATATCCTGTCCTCTCTCAGCAAGCATCTTCTTTAAAGCTTCCGCTTGAGGAATTGTACGTGGAAATCCATCAAATATAACACCTTTACTATCTTTTAAGTTGTCGAGGGTACTTGCTAAAATGTCTATAATAAGCTCATCAGGCAATAATTGACCCTGATCCATATACTTCTTAGCCGTTTGACCAAGTTCTGTGCCATTCTTTATTTCGGCGCGCAATACATCTCCCGTAGAAATGTGGTTGATGTTATACTTCTCTACAATGCGCTCACTTTGTGTCCCTTTGCCTGATCCGGGAGCACCGAAAATTACAATATTCAACATGTTATCTAACAAATTTATTTAGTTGTATCAATCTACTACAGTATAGATATCGGGATAATTACGACCGAATCCATCGTAATCAAGTCCATAACCTACGATAAAATCATTAGGTATTTTCATGGCTATATACTCAATATTCAGATCCACTTTCAGTTTATCCGGTTTCAGCAGAAGGGATGCAATGTGTATCTTTTTGGGGTTGCGGGTTCCTAACGTATCTAGCAAGCGTTGCATGGTTAAGCCGGTATCTACAATATCTTCTACTATAACAACGGTTCTGTCCGTAAGATCTTCACTGATTCCTATGACTTCCTTAATAACTCCCGTAGAAGATACTCCTTGATATGAAGCTAATTTTACAAACGAAATTTCACAGGGAATGTTAATTTGTTTCATCAAATCAGCTGTAAACATGAATGAACCATTCAATACGCTGAGAAATAAAGGGTTTTCCCCTTTGAGGTCACGGTTTATTTCATTAGCAACGCGGGTTACTTCTTTCTGAATGTCTTCATGACGAATGGAAATGCTAAATTGTTTATCCTTAATTTGTACGGTATCCATAAGGGTGATTATTTAAAAGTTGGCACAAAAATACATTTTTTATTCCACTCCATGCATCATCTTCTGCAATTTCTTTGTAAGCAGGAAGAGGATAAGTGAGGCTACAGCCGACATAATAACAAATATCATAAAGAAGTCATACATCGTCTCAATGCGGTATCCAAGGAATATTTTAGCTTTTCCGGCTTCGGGATATAACCCTCCTAGTATACCGGCGAATTTATTAGCTGTGGCTGTGGAAAGGAACCAAACGCCCATCATAAGTGATGCAAAGCGGACGGGAGTCAGCTTATTAACCATTGATAGTCCGATAGGTGACAATGCGAGTTCACCTAATGTATGAATAAAATAAAGTCCAGTTAACCAGATGAGGCTGACTTTTACTCCCGGTTGCATATCTTTTACACCAAAGCAGATAAGTAAATATCCCAATGAAAGCAATAGCAAACCAATGGCTTGTTTGGTGGGAGAAGCAGGTTCCATATGATGCTTGTTTAAGAAGCTCCACACTCCCGGCATAATACTCGCTAGAATAACTAAGAAAAAGGGATTGAATGATTGAATCCAAGAGGCCGGCATTTCCCAACCGAAAATAACACGGTCGGTTTGTTGAGAGGCGAAGAGAGTGAGTGAAGCCCCCGCTTGTTCATAAGCCGCCCAAAAGAAGATGACAAAAAATGCAATAATATAAATAACATAGATCCGGCTGCGTTCTATTTTCGTCAGACTACTATCCATAAGAATACTGATTGGAAAGATGATACAAGCTGTAAAAATTCCGATACTTATCCATTCATCTCCAAAGCAGTAGTAGAAGAAAGAACCCAAGGCGATGGTTAGCAGTGCCAGCAAGTAGTACTTTCTTTTTTCCTTGCGTTTAGCGGTTTGGGTATCTTGCTGTATATTAATCCCTTCTTGATAGTTTTTGATCCCTTCGGAAATATTTGCTTCTTTATTCATTTTATCCCTTTTTGCATCAGGAATAATGCCCAATTGTTCTCCATTGGGAGCTATGAGGTATTTGTTCTTTTGAGTTTGGAATAGAATTACAATAGCTACTGTAACCAGAGCGGCAACAAGGAAGCCCCATTTGAAGTCTTGAGGATTGCCTGTCTCACCAAAATATCCGCAGACCAGCGGTGCAAGGAATGCACCGACATTCACTCCCATATAATATATAGTATAAGCGGCGTCTAAACGTTTATCACCGGGTTCGTATAATTGTCCGACAAGAGATGCAACAGTCGGTTTGAAGCAACCATTGCCCATGATAAGAAAGGTGAGCCCACCAAACATTAATCCTTGTGAGAGTTGTACATTTCCTAATGTAGAAGCACTGAAAAACATTAAAAATTGTCCTACTGCCATCATCAAGGCTCCACGAATAACGGAAGTTCGTGCTCCCCAATATCGGTCCGCGATATATCCGCCTATAAGAGGGGTGAGATAAACCAATCCGGTATAACTTCCATAAATGGAGGCCGCCTTTTCGGTATCAAACATTAAAGCTTGCGTGAGAAAAAGGATAAAAATAGCGCGCATGCCATAATATCCGAATCGTTCTGCCGTACTTGTTGCAAAAATCAGATAAAGACCTTTGGGGTGTTTGGAATTATTCATCGTTATTTTTTGTTTGATTATTCATATTGATTTCCGATGTATAACATTATCTATAATCTCTTTTTACTTTGAATAAATAATAATGCTACTTTTTTTTGTATAACGCGTGCAAATGTATGCATTTACTTTTGATTTGAAGCATGTGGATATTTGATTTCTCTATAAGCCTCTCTTATTGACAATCTTAAAATAGCGATTGGCTCTTTAGTGACCGGATACCAATAAATGTTTTTATTCTTTCTCTTTTTTTGCAAGTTAGTTTCTCTTGTTTTCTTCAGGTCAAACGCTTAATTTTGTACGATAATAGCTTTTTTATTGATTTCTATATAATGAATTGTAAGAACAATTGACATGAAAATATTTCCGACTTCAACTCTTAAGGAACTGGATGCTTATACAATAGAGCATGAACCGATTACCTCAATAGATTTAATGGAACGTGCTTCTCAAGCTATCGCAGAGTCTATTGTGAAGCGTTGGAATGCCGAAACTCCGTTTACGGTTTTTGCGGGGCCGGGTAATAATGGTGGAGATGCTTTAGCTGTTTCCAGATTGCTAGCGGAAAGAGGGTACCGACTCGCTGTATATTTGTTTAATACAAAGAATAGTTTGTCGCCGGAATGTGATATAAATAAGGAGAAATTATCAGCACAGGGCAATGTGGATTTTCATGAGGTGACCACTCAGTTTGTCCCTCCTGTTCTTACGGACAAACATGTGGTGATTGATGGGCTGTTTGGCAGTGGACTTAACAAACCTTTAAGCGGTGGATTTGCCGCTGTGGTGAAATATATTAATTCTTCTTCCGCTAAAGTTGTTGCTTTAGATATTCCATCAGGTTTAATGGGGGAAGAAAACACATTTAATGTTCGTACTAATATTATTCGTGCAAATTTGACTCTGAGTTTGCAACTTCCCAAATTATCATTCCTTTTCTCAGAGAACCAAGAGTTTATCGGTGAGTGGGAGCTACTTGATATTGGATTGAATGAAGATGGAATTGAAGAACTGGAGACCTCTTTTTTCTTGCTGGAACGTGAGGATTTACAAGAACTTCTGAAGCCAAGGTTTAAATTTGCACATAAGGGCAATTTTGGGCATGCTTTACTTATCGCCGGCTGTCAGGGCATGGCGGGTGCTTCTATTTTATCGGCTAAAGCTTGTTTGCGTTCCGGAGTAGGCTTGCTAACCGTACATGTACCATCTGTTAATAATACAATCGTACAATCTGCTGTTCCGGAAGCAATGACTGAAGTTGATCGTGGAATAGAATGTTTTGCCTGTCCAACTGATACAGATGATTACCAGGCAGTAGGTGTCGGTCCGGGCTTGGGTAAGGCAGATGAGACAGAGGCTGCTTTATTGGCTCAGATAGATATTTGTCAAACACCTATGGTGATTGATGCGGATGCGTTAAATTTGTTGGCAGAACATCGCACTTATATCGGTAGATTGCCCAAAGGCAGCATACTCACTCCTCACCCGGGGGAGTTGGAACGTTTGGTAGGAAAATGCCAAGATTCATACGAGCGATTAATCAAAGCCTGTGATTTGGCCAAAACTGCCGGAGTATATATTGTGCTGAAAGGAGCGTATTCGACAATTATTACTCCTGAGGGAAAATGCTTTTTTAATACAACAGGCAATCCAGGTATGGCTACAGGAGGAAGCGGAGATGTCTTGACCGGTATTATACTTGCGTTATTGGCTCAAAATTTTAAAGCGGAAGATGCGGCTTGTCTTGGAGTGTACGTTCATGGTTTGGCGGGAGATATTGCAGCAAAGAAAAAAGGTATGATTGGTATGACGGCTGGTGATATCGTCAATTATTTACCAATGGCATGGCGCCTGATGGATGAGTCGTAAAAACATTTAAGCTTTTGATCTATTTTATTCCTTATCTCGATATGAAATAATTACTTGTGAGGCTTTTCTGTAATAATGCTTCTCCATACACGTATATATATAATGTACTGAAAACGGTTTCTTCTTTTCTTGATTTTTCTGTCACTCACAGCTTATTAAAAAACGAATTTCTTTTTTTTGATGTTTTTTTAATGTAAAATATCAGGAAAGAATAAATATGTCTATATTTGTAATATTGTATTGTGTAGATACAAATGATTATATGTTTAATATTTAACTGAATTTCAATGAAAAAGATTAATGTNTTTGTATTATTTACTTTNGGTTTTGGACTCTTATTGTCAAGTTGCGCAACTATTTTCACAAAAAGTACTTATCCTCTTTCTATTAACAGTAATCCTACAGCCAAGATTTCTGTGACAGATAAAAAAGGAAAGGAAATATATTTGGGAAATACTCCAGCTATTGTTCCTTTGAAAGCTGGCGCGGGTTTCTTTTCGAAGGCTGAGTATCAGGTGAAATTTACTGCACCCGGTTATGCAGAAAAAATAATTCCAGTGACTTTTAAAATAGAAGGATGGTATTTCGGTAACATCCTTTTTGGTGGAATTATAGGAATGTTAATTGTTGATCCTGCTACAGGAGCTATGTGGAAACTTGAAAACAAATTTGTGAATGAAACTTTGGATCCGCTGACTACTTCTACTCCTGAATTGAAAGTATATAATATTAATAATATTCCTGAAGATTGGAAATCACATTTAGTTGCAGTGAAATAACTTATTAATGATGACTAGTCCTAATAAACCTGTAACGGTTATTTAAGACTAGTCATTTTTCGCGTTGTGATATGGAAACAGCCTTGTTTTAATTCATATTTTACATAACACTTCTCGGATTTGCGCAAATCGCGTAAAACTTCCGAAAGTACAAGCTTTAGGGTGTCCGAATTTACATCTTGTAAAGGACGTCCATCTTCATCTTCTACTTTCTCAAAGCGTTTCCAACTCACATCAAAAGTCGTGCCGTAGAAGTGTGCCGAATTCTCTGATGCATTCATATTTCCACGGCGTAACCGTTTGACGTCATCTTGAGTACGTAAAACAGATGTTACTACCACTTTATTGGGGTTTAAGCCTTTTTTCTCCAATGAATCAAGAAAGTTATTACCGATTGTCTGTAATAAATTTGACGCAGAAGGAATGAGATAGGGTAGGGAATGCGTTAAGGAATCTACCGTGTAGTATTCGTTAGTTTCAATATGATCTAATTGGTTTTTCAACGATTCAGCTTCCTCGCGGCACGAAAGGGGCGAAATACCAATAGCTTGCGCCACTTTTAGTTGAGTCTCATTGAGATCTCCGAAAGAGCGTTTATAACTTATTACTCCTTTGATATTGTGAGGGTGATTAAGTTTCAGAGACATGTCTCTCTTCCGGCATAATGCAAAGCAAGTAATAAGTACTATACAGGACAAAAATAGCGGCAGGATTAAACGACGTTTACGTTGCATAGTTATTTATGTTCGATATTTTTCGAATCAGAGTATACCGCAAAATCTCATAGGGAATGATGATTGGCGGTTTACGTAAGTTACTTTGTATTTATAATTAGGATACAAAGATAATTTAATCTAATGAAACGACCGGAAAAGATTTCTCCTTTTTTGTACCTTTGTGCCTATAAAACCAAATGAAAAGAACATGCATCGATATTTTATTTATCTCTCGTATGACGGCACCGCTTATCATGGTTGGCAGATCCAACCGAATGGAGACAGTGTACAAGAGCGTCTGATGCAAGCACTCTCTACTGTCTTGCGGGGTGAAATTGAAGTTATAGGTGCGGGACGTACAGATGCTGGCGTTCATGCTTCTTTGATGGTCGCTCATTTTGATACGACTGAATTGTTGGATACCACGTTTTTTGTAGACAAATTGAACAGACTTTTGCCTCGGGATATTGCTGTACATAATCTTCGTTTGGTAAAGTCGGATGCACATGCACGTTTTGCTGCTATTTCGCGTACTTACAAATATTATATTACGACTATAAAGTCTCCATTCAATAGGCTATATTGCTGCCGTTTGTTTCAGACTCCGGATTTTATGAAGATGAATGAAGCTGCGCGTGTCTTGCTCGATTACTCTGATTTCACAAGCTTTAGTAAACTGCATACTGATGTGAAAACGAATAATTGTAAAGTGACGTATGCCCAATGGGAGCAGTTGGAAGATGCAACGTGGGTATTTACGATCAGTGCAGATCGCTTTCTCCGTAACATGGTACGTGCTATCGTCGGAACATTACTCGAAGTAGGCAGGGGTAAGCTTACAGTGGAAGGATTTAAGCAGATTATTGAGCAAAAGGATAGATGTCTTGCCGGAACTTCAGTCCCTGGAAATGCTTTGTTTCTGACGGATATTGTGTACCCTGAAGAGTTGTTCTTGGATTAAGTTAGTTTCTTAAATGCTTGAGAGTTACATTAATCCCGGAGTCTTTTTGCTGTATCAAGTTCGATTTGCCAATAAATGGATAATTCAATAGGTGAAAGTGTCATGCAAAGTTCTATTTGAGTTCATTGCTTGATCATAATAATTAAAATAGAATACTGATAAAATGTGGTTATTTCTTGCTTTTCTTTCAGCAGCTTTGCTGGGCTTCTACGATGCTTTTAAAAAACAGTCTTTGCGTGATAATGCCGTACTTCCTGTTTTGTTTTTAAACACTCTGTTTTCCAGCTTAATCTTTGTTCCTTTTATTCTTATCTCGGTTTTTATTCCGAGCGTGTTGGAAAAAACAATGTTTTATGTGCCTGTTGTGGGTTGGAATGTTCATCAATTTATTATTATAAAGTCCTTCATAGTGCTTTCTTCCTGGATATTTGGATATTTTGGAATGAAACATCTTCCACTTACAATAGTGGGCCCTATAAATGCTACGCGTCCTGTTATGGTTCTCGTTGGAGCAATGTTGATATTCAGTGAGCGTTTAAATTTGTACCAGTGGATAGGGGTAATGCTTGCCATACTCTCATTCTTTATGTTAAGCCGTTCAGGTAAAAAAGAAGGAATTGACTTTAAACACAATAAATGGATATTCTTTATTATACTTGCTGCTATAACAGGTGCTATAAGTGGGTTGTATGATAAATATCTGATGAAAGAATTTAATCCAATGGTGGTGCAATCATGGTATAACATTTATCAGGTTTTCATAATGTGTCCCATTATTGTTTTGCTTTGGTATCCTAAACGCAAAGAAAGCACTCCATTTCGCTGGGATTGGACGATAATATTAATATCTGTTTTCTTGACTGCTGCTGACTTTGTTTATTTCTATGCGTTGAGCTATGACGATTCTATGATTTCTATTGTGTCGATGATACGGCGTGGAAGTGTAGTCATCTCATTTTTGTTTGCTGCACTATTCTTTCGTGAGAAGAATTTGAAGAGTAAAGCAATAGATCTTATTTTAGTTTTGATAGGAATGTTCTTCTTATATTTAGGAAGCAAGTGATTCTATTTATCTGTGATATAAATAAAAAAGCCCGCCCCTTACTAAAGAGGCGGACTCTAAAATCAAATCAAATTGTTGTTAACTTCTTAAATCGTATTTTTATTTTGTTGTGGCAAAGAGATTGGGATCACCATCCATTCGATTGTGATTTACCATATTCCAACTTGACTTACTGCTGTTGACCTGCTTGTAAGTCGTATATGCTACGGGCATGTTCTCGTCATTCATCTCACAAACACTTTTTTCCTCATTGGCATCGTATACTTTGCGAGTATTATTCCACCGGGCGTAAAAGGTTGTTATTTTATTATCATTGTATTGATAAGTCAATTTAAAGTAAGGTGTCCATTCTTCTTTTGTAGAGTCCCATTTAGAGGCTATTTTTGTGGTCAGCCGGTTTCATACTTATATTCGTACATCATGTGTTTATATAAGTAAGCACCATCTTTCTTGAATATTGTTTTGGATACTACTTGTTCGCCTTTCATCACTTCATTTGTAATAAATCCATCTTGGGACTGTGCATTAGATTTAATAACACCTGCTACTAATAAAGCTATCACTGCAACTGCTTTTAAAAATCTTGTAGTTTTCATAATCTTAAGTATTTATTGTTTTTAATATTAATCTCTCAACGTTTATATTTATTAGACGGAACGAACTGGTCAAAAAGTGGCATCATTTCCTTCTTTTTTTCGTTGAATCTTTCATCTACTTATACTCAATAGCTGTGCCAAATGCATAATTGTCTGAAAAACAGATATATATCAGTTTTTGGGGTTGTGCGATATCGGACAGATGTACGCTCGTTTACGAACATATCTCTTTATTTTTCTAAAAGATGGAGAGGAAATAGTTACTAATCAATCACGCGATTAATTATCTTTAAACAAGACGGTTTCGTTGGTTTACTACATAAATTACTATCTTTGCGCTGAGGATGAACTAAGATTTTTTAGAGAATAGCGTGGATTTGATGCTATTACCGAGAAAATTCTTTTTTAATTTGGTAGCATCCGGTTTGGTTATAATCAATAGAATACTTAAGATGAAAAAGATAGCGATTGCATTGTGTTTGGCTTTTGGTACTGTTGTCGGTTTAAATGCCCAGCAAGCTAAAAATTATTTTATAAACATGCCCGACAGTATTCTTCCTTTGCTTACATCGGTAAATCGTGCCGATTGCATTGACTTTTTGGGGAGTAAGATGAAGGCCGAGGTAACTAATCGTTTTGGAGCGAAGTCGGAGATGACTACTCTTTCTCCGGATTATATTCGTATCCAAATGAGTGCTCAGAGCACTTGGCAAATGAAATTGCTCACACTTAATGATACTACAAAAGTAATATGTACTTTATCTACAGCTTGTGCTCCGGTATGTGATAGCAAGATTCGTTTTTATAGCCCAGATTGGAAAGAGTTACCTACTTCTAAATTCTTGGCGTTACCCGTTGCTTCAGATTTTCTGTCGATACCTGATACGTTGACTGACTATAGCGTACGTGATGCATTGGGTACTGTTGATCTTCTATTGATCAAAGCTGATTTATCTCCAAATGATAATAAATTGGCGTTCACTTTTACGACTCCCGAATATTTAGGTCAGGCAACTTCTGATAAAATAAGGCCTTATATCCATACTCCTCTGAGTTATATATGGATGAAGGGGAAGTTTCAACGAGAATAATTCCCGATAGTAATAACAAGGTTGTTTTTCTCTTTTCGGGTTGAAACGATATTTCTCGCTCAACTCCCATATTACAGCGCAGCAGTTGTTATTTCACTTTTATTCGGTCAAATCCTTCACCATATACTCCGATCACTGCACTTTGCGATACAAAAGCTTTAGGATCGATATCTCTGATCAGCCTAAATATGATGGTTGATTCTCTCTTCTTTGCCAAAACAAATAACATCTTTATTTCTTTGCCTGTATAAAAGCCTGACGCATCAATAACAGTAGCACCACGATGAGGGTATTCGTTAATGTGTTTTGCTATTTCCTGATACTTTTCGCTGATAATAAAGAACTGGACTGATTGACGGGCACTGTTTACGACTTGATCTAAGACAAAGCTACATATGCATAAAGTCACGTAACCATAGACTACTTTTTCCCAATTGTGAAGCGCAAAATAGCTGGATGAAATGATTATTAAGTCGCAAATTAACATCACTCTTCCCAGTGTGATATCTCTGTATTTATTGATAATTGCTGCTATTATATCAGTTCCGCCGGTACTTCCATTTGCCGAGAATGCAATGCCTATACCAGATCCACAGAAAGAAGCACCAATGACACATGCCATAAACGGTTGATCTTTTAGCAACACAATGTCTTTGGTGAAATGTTGGATGATATATAGGAAAAACGTCAATGTGCATACAGCATATACCGTTTTAATGCAGAACTTCCAACCAAGGATGCGGATGGATAAAACTAACAATAGGAAGTTTATGATGAAATAGGTGTACTGTACAGGAAAACCAGAAGCAAAATATATAATAGAAGCGATACCAGGCACTCCTCCTGTGGTAATGTTGTTAGGCAATAAGAAGACGGTCCAGCCAATCCCATAGAGAATCATCCCCAAGGCAATCATTACATAGTCGCGGGCTTCGCGCGTTAAGCTTGGTTTAAGTGGGGGAATCATAGCTTGCGCTTTCATTATTGGTGAATTAAGTTTCAATCTATTCAATGTATTATGCAATTTATTTTTGCGGCAAATATACTTCTTAATTTTGTATTTTCTCGAGAGTAAAGAAGATGAATTATGAACCAATTAATTAAAAAAAAGAGAGAATCTGATTTTCAGATTCTCTCTCCTGAGAGCGGAAGACGGGGCTCAAACCCGCGACCCTCAGCTTGGAAGGCTAATGCTCTATCAACTGAGCTACTTCCGCATGTTTTGTGGGCAAAGATGGATTCGAACCACCGAAGGCGTAAGCCAGCAGATTTACAGTCTGCCCCATTTGGCCACTCTGGTATTTGCCCGCATGCTTGTTAATTTTTAGGACTGTAATGTCTTTCTCTCTAACAGCGGTGCAAAGATACGACTATTTTTGTAAACTCCAAGCAAAATCGATCATTTTTATTGCAGTAATTGCACATTCATCGCCTTTGTTTCCTAGCTTTCCGCCGGCTCTGTCTTCTGCTTGATCCATTGTATCGGTGGTTATTAAACCGTAAATTACTGGTACATTACCAGTTGCGTTTAATTGGGCTACACCTTGTGTTGTTCCCATACATACGTAATCAAAATGGGGAGTGTCTCCGCGAACAACACAACCAATTACAATTATTGCATCAACCTCGGTATATTCGATAAATTGATTGGCTCCAAAAATCAATTCGAAACTACCCGGTACAGTTTTAACCATAATGTTTTCATCGGTTGCTCCATGTTTTTTAAGTGTTTTTAATGCACCTTCTAATAATTTTCCTGTAATATTATAATTCCATTCGGATACCACAATTCCAAATTTCATATCCTTTGCATTCGGAACGGAGTTGAAATCGTATTCTGATAGATTATGATAAGCTGTTGCCATGATTTATAGTTTTATTAGATTATATACTTTTATATAGAGTAGGATAGAAAAAATACACGGATTACACAAAATATAGCAGTATATTACTTACTATAAATAAGTGTAATCCGTGTATTAGTAATCGGTGTATATTATTTCTTCAGTAATTTAGCTTGTTCGATGTACTTGTCAATGTCCATTGCTTGGTATGAACGGAAGTATTTATCTTTAATCTTTGTATAAGCATTGATAGCATCATCGTATTTGCCTTGTTTAACCAATATTTCTCCAGCTTGTAACAAATAGATTGGACTTAATGAATTGTTGTCAGCTTCATCTGCGGCTTTCAACAGTAACGATGCGGCCTTGTCGAGTTGACCAAGCTCTGCATAGCAATTACCCATGGCTCCTTTCATTGCGGGAGCAACCATCTGATCGTCACCGCTAAATTTATCCAAAGCTTTCACAGCTTCATCGTACTTGCCAAGGTGAGCATAGCAGATACCTATATATGCTTCAGCTAAATTGGCAGCTTTTGTACCACTATATTCATCGGCGATTTTCTTGAAACCAATATATCCAATGCTATCTCCATTCAGTGCTTGCTCATAGGCATCGGATTCAAAATATTGCTGCCCTTTGAATAAAGCTGCTTGTGCTTTTTCTTCTCGGGGAGCTATATAGAAGTTTTTATAAAGAACTACTCCAGCAATGATAAGTATGATAGCCAATACTATACCAATAACCACGTTTTTGTGTTTAATAAGAAATGCTTCTGACTGCGTCAATGCTGCTTCCACATTCAAGGCCTCATGTTTTTTTTGTTCTGCCATTTTTAATATATATTTTTTGTTATTATTCTTATATAGCTAATTTGACCCGCAAAAGTAACTTTTTTATAGCTATCAACGAAATTTGCCGGCATCTTTTTTATACTGAATATCTGAAAACCACGAAAATCTTTCTACTTTTGTGATTGAATATAGGATGCACCATATGATTCTGAAACGAATTTCCATACTTAACTACAAGAATATTAAACAAGTAGATCTATCCTTTTCCAACAAACTGAATTGCTTTTTCGGGCAAAATGGAATGGGAAAAACCAACTTGTTGGATGCTGTTTATTTCCTTTCTTTTTGTAAGAGTTCAGGAAACCCCATTGATTCACAGAATATTTGTCACGGTGAGGATTTCTTTGTTATTCAGGGATTTTATGAGACATCGGATGAGACTCCCGAGGAAATCTATTGCGGCATGAAGCGTAAACAGAAAAAGCTGTTTAAACGAAATAAAAAGGAATATACCCGACTTTCCGATCATATTGGTTTCTTGCCTCTTGTAATGGTGTCCCCGGCAGATTCTGAGTTAATTCTTGGCGGAAGTGATGAGAGACGTCGCTTTATGGATGTGGTTATTTCGCAATATGATAAGGAGTATCTGAATGCTTTGATCCGTTATAATAAAGCATTGCAACAACGTAATACTTTGTTGAAAAGCGATCTGAAAGTAGATGAAGAGTTATTTCTTGTTTGGGAAGAAATGATGGCCCAAGCAGGAAGTGTGGTCTTTCAAAAAAGAGAAGCTTTTATTGAAGAGTTTATCCCGATTTTTCAATCTTTCTATTCCTATATATCGCAAGATAAAGAAATCGTATCTTTGTCCTATGACTCACATGCACGTAATTCTGATCTTGTTAGTCTTTTGAAGGAAAATAGACAACGTGATCTTATTATGGGGTATTCATTACGTGGCATTCATAAAGATGAATTGAACATGATGCTGGATAATTTCCCGATCAAGCGTGAGGGGTCACAAGGGCAAAATAAGACGTATCTTGTTGCCTTGAAACTGGCGCAATTCGATTTCTTGAAACGTAGAGGAAGTACAGTGCCACTCTTATTGCTTGATGACATCTTTGATAAATTGGATGCATTTCGAGTGGAGCAAATTATAAAACTGGTGGTCGGTGATAACTTCGGACAGATTTTTATTACCGATACAAATCGTGAACATCTTGATCGTATTCTTCAAAAAATAGGGGGTGATTATAAAATGTTTCTGGTAGATAATGGCGTAATAAGCGAAGGAAAGGAGTTAGACAGTGAAACGTAACAATGCCGAGCAGATAGGAATTCTAATCCGGAATTTTCTGAGACAGGAAAGCTTGGAGAGTCCGTTAAATGAGCAAAAATTACTTCGCTCATGGGCGGAAGTGTTAGGCCCTACAATTGCGTCTTATACCAAAGATTTATATATCAAGAATCAAGTCTTATATGTCCATCTTACATCGGCAGCTTTGCGCCAGGAACTAATGATGGGGAGAGAATTACTTGTCCGTAATCTGAACCGCCATGTCGGTGCAGATGTTATCCACAATATTATTTTCCGTTAAATACCCAATGTTAATACTTCATCCATTGAGATGTCTGATTGTTCGACCGGGACTTCTTCAACCAATTGAAATGGAAAGCAAATCCCTATTTTATAGGCAGACAACTTAGGTAATAATCTGTCGTAATAACCTTTTCCTCTGCCTAAACGATTCCCTTGAATATCAAAAGCTACTCCCGGTATTACTGCCAGATCTATTTCAGAATAATTGAGAAACGATTCGCCTGCCGGTTCTTGAATGCCGTATGCTCCTTTTTCCAGATTCTCCGGTCCGTCGTATTTCTTCAGATCCAGCTCGTTACCAATAACTTTTGGAAGAATGATATTTTTCAGCTTACACCATCTAGCGACAAAAGAATGAGTATCTATTTCGTCATCTAAAGAGTAATAAAGCAAAATTGTTTTAGCCTTTTGGAAAGCAGGATGCTTTTCCAAAAGGGCTAAAATTTCTTTAGACTCTGTAAGACGCGTAGTGGAAAGACTCTGACGGGTCCTTAATAAAGCCATACGCTTGCGCAATTCTTTTTTTCTTTCTTTCATTGCTCTTATTTGTGTCTTTTTTAGAGGGAGCTTTGGGGAATGCTTCGCCATTGTTCAATATATCCAATGCTCTTTTCACTGTAGGATCGTTTTGGTTGGCATAGCGTATGTACGCTTCTTTCCCTAAAACGTTATAGATGATATTACTATATAGATTCTTTTCAAGCAATTTGTATGATTTGTGAATTAGTATATTACGTCTTTTCACTCCTTTTTGTTCTGCATAATGTACCAGTTGCTCTACAATACCTTCGTGGCGGAGGTATTTAGCCAAATCGTTTTCATCTTTATACTTGCTTAATTTGTTTCGGTTACGGTCAGTATATTGGAAACAGAATTGCATAGCCAGACCTCTATTAAGAACTTCAATTAGATAAGAAGAAGTTCCGGTTGTATCTTGCGGAACAAAGATATCGGGCATGATGCCTCCACCTCCATATACAGGACGTCCCAAGCGGGTGTGATAACGAAGCTTTTGATTCAATTTAATGCTGTCTTTCGAGAAGAATTCTCCATGTTCGTAACGTGTCAGCCAATCCATTTCATACTTCGAATCTTTTCCACTCTCATAAGGACGCTGAATGCATCTTCCGGAAGGAGTGTAGTAACGGGCAATAGTTAGTCGGATAGCTGAACCATCGCTAAAGTCAATAGGTTGTTGTACCAAACCCTTTCCAAAAGATCGGCGTCCAACGATTGTCCCTCTATCATTATCTTGGATAGCTCCGGAGAAGATCTCACTTGCTGATGCAGAGCCTTCATCTACTAAGACAACCAAAGGCATCTTTTGACAACTACCTGTTCCGTTTGCAAAATCTTCTGTTCGCGGATATTTTCTACCTTGAGCATATACAATCAGTTGTCCCTCAGGTAAGAACTCGTTCACCATTCTTACAGCAGCTTCCATGTACCCACCGGTATTGCCTCGCAAATCGATGATCAAGCCTTTGCAATTTTGGTGGTTGAGTTGAGCTAAGGCATTTAACAATTCGACGTGGGAAGTTCTGCCAAATTTACTGATCTGTATATAGCCGAAATCGTTGTCGAGCATATATGCCGCATCAATGGTATTTTGTGGAATCTCTCCTCTGGTTATCGTAAACTTAAGTATTCCTTTTTCTGTAGCGCGGCTGACACCAATTTTTACTTGAGAGCCTTTTGGCCCTTTCAATGTGTGCATTGCTTTTTCATTTGTCAGCCATTTACCAACAAAAGTACTGTCGTTCACCGAAACAATGCGGTCTCCTGCCATTATGCCGACTTTTTCAGACGGACCACCTTGAATGACACTATTAACGTGAATGGTATCGTCCTGTATAGTAAACTGAATACCAATTCCGCTAAAACTACCCTCTAACTCAGAATTTACATCGTCAAGATCCTGTGCCGGAATATAAGTGGAGTGAGGATCCAATTCCGCTAGAATTTGCGGCATGGCTTTCTCTACCAAGTCCGTCATATTGACTGTATCCACATACTGATCATCTATGACCCGTAACAATGCATTTAATTTGTTGGAAGAGCTGTTTATAATGCCGAGCTTGTTCCCTGCAAAGTGTTGAGCATAAAAAGTCCCGATCAAGATGCCTACCACTATACTGATAGCAATAATGAGAGGGGTAAAACGTGAAGAGTTTCTGTTACTCATTTTATTTAATTTTATTGATTTTCGATGTAAACGACTTCGATTCCGGCTCGTTTCAACAGATTTATTCCATCTTCCAAGCGATATTTCTCGGAATATACCACTCTTTTGATACCAGCTTGTATAATCAATTTGGCACACTCAATGCAAGGGGCGGCGGTAACATACATTGTAGCTCCGTCACTACTATTGTTTGAACGTGCTATCTTAGTAATAGCATTTGCTTCTGCATGTAGAACGTATGGTTTAGTTACATTCTCTTCATCTTCACATACATTCTCAAATCCAGCCGGAGTACCGTTGTAGCCATCGGATATAATCATTTTCTCATTGACAATAAGCGCCCCTACCTGACGGCGTTTACAATATGAATTCTCCGCCCAAATAGTTGCCATTCTGATATATCTCCTGTCTAATGCTTCCTGTTTCTTATCTGAATCGCTCATTGTCTTTATATTTATTTAGGTTTGAATGCCAAGAAAAACGACCGTTGTCCATTCTTGTAATGAATATAAAGGTTGTTTTCGTCGCTTCCTTTGTAACTTATGGCATTAGTGATGCCTGTAATAAATGCCGCTCCTATATATTTATCGCCATCTGAATTGGCTTTGATATCCGAAGTTGTAAGTTCAGAGTTTTCTTTATTTGCATTCCACTTTCCAGAAATATTTGTTGTAGTAACATGCCCTGAAATTGAACCTCCAACCACTCCATTCAGATCGCTTCCTTCGAATACCAATGTATAAGTTTCGGCATTTCCTAAAGCATCCATACTTTTTTTGCGAGCAGTGTCATTACCTCCCCAGAAATCATACATCTTAGTAGGTGTACTTTCGTCTGCAATGTATGACAGCTTCCATGTCTTCCCGACTAGAATTTGAATAATATCATCTTCATTATTGCAACCGCCAATTAATGGAAATAGTAATACGATGAGTAAATATTTATAAATGGTCTTCATAATGCTTTCTTTTTATTTTTTTATTCCGTTTCTGATTAATAGAGCGTCGATAGTAGGCTCTTGTCCACGAAAACGCTTATATAAGATCATTGGATGCTCACTTCCTCCTTTTGAAAGGATATTTTCACGGAAAGAAGCTGCTACTTCAGGATTGAAGATGCCCTTTTCTTTGAATAGCGAGAAAGCATCGGCATCTAATACTTCAGCCCATTTGTAACTGTAATATCCTGCCGAATATCCTCCGGAAAATATATGTGAGAATTGAGTGCTCATACAAGTCTCCGGTACTACCGGCAATATTTGAGCATCTGCCCATGCTTGCTTTTCATACTCTTTCACATCTCCTTCAAAAGGAACTTCCCGGGTATACCATGCCATATCTAATAATCCGAAGCTCACCTGTCTCATGCAAGCATAGGCAGCATTAAAATTAGAGGAATCCTTGATTCGCTGTATCAGTTCATCCGGGATTTCTTCATTAGTCTGATAGTGCCGTGCAAATGTATGTAAAAACTCTTTCTCTGTTGCGAAATTCTCCATAAACTGAGATGGAAGCTCCACAAAATCCCAGTAGACATTTGTCCCGCTCAGTGATTCATAAGTCGAATTGGCAAACATGCCATGAAGGCTATGCCCGAATTCATGAAGGAATGTTTCCACTTCATCGAATGTCAGTAAAGCCGGTTTATCTTTAGTCGGCTTGGTGAAATTCATTACGATGGAAACATGCGGTCGACTATTTTCTCCGGTAGCAGGGTCAATCCATTGCCCTTTGTATTCAGTCATCCATGCACCCGATCTTTTCCCCGCTCTAGGATGGAAGTCGGTATATAAGACAGCTAAAAACTTTCCGTCTTTATCGAAAACATCATATGCTTCAACATCTTTGTGATAAACTGAAATTTTGGGATTAATCTTGAATGTGATTCCATAAAGACGGGTAGCCAAACCGAAAACGCCTTCCTTTACTTTGTCTAATTCGAAGTATGGGCGGAGCATCTCGTCATCTATATTGAATTTTTTGTCCTTCAGCTTTTGAGAATAATAGCTCCAGTCCCATGGCATTAATTGGAAATGTTCACCTTCACGTTCCTGGGCTATCTTCTGAACTTCTAAATATTCCTTTTGCGCAGCCGGCTTGTATGCATCCAGCAACTGGCGCAGCAACTTATAGACATTGCCGCTGTTTTGAGCCATTCGCTCTTCTAAATTATATTCAGCGAAGTTTTGATAACCAAGTAGTTGAGCAATCTGCATTTGGGCGTTCGCTATCTTTTTTACGATTTCAAGATTACTGCTTTGGTTGTCATGGGTGCATTTTGTGTTATAAGCCATATAAAGTTCGCGACGTAAGTCACGATTATCGGCATACATCATGAATGGACCGTAGCTTGGCGCTTGTAAGGTGATCACCCAACCTTTAATACCTTTCTCCTTGGCTATTTCTTCAGCGCTGTTTATAATACTTTCCGGAAGGCCTGTGAGTTGCTTAAAGTCTGTTATGACAAGTTTATATTCATTTGTTTCTTTCAAGCTATTCTCACTAAACTCCAGTTCCAACAGGCTGAGTTGTTTGCTTAACTCTCTATATATTTCTTTCTGTTCGTTGGATAAATTAGCTCCATTTCGTACAAAGTTCTTGTAGATTTTATCAAGGAGAGTCTTTTGTTCAGTAGTTAAAGCTTCCTGATTTTGGTGCTCATACACCTTTTTAATCCGGGAAAATAGTTTTTCGTTCAGCGATACATCATTGCTATGCTCGCTCAATAGCGGCATAATTGTTTTAGCCAGATTTTGAAGATCGCTATTGGTTTCTGCACTCAGCATATTATTGAATACCGCAGTCACCCGGTTCAAAAACTCACCCGATCTTTCATATGCAGCTACAGTATTTTCGAAAGTTGGAGCTTTGGTGTTGTCGGTTATCGCTTTTATTTCATCCAGATGAATTTTTATTCCTTCTCTTATTGCGGGTTCATAATGCTCCGTTTTTACTTTATCAAACGGGAATGTATGGTGAGGGGTGTTGTATTTTTCGAAAAAAGGATTCTGCGCCTGGAGCATATTCATAAAATAAATTAGTATTAATGTTAGTTCTACTCTTTTCATACTATAGTTTGGTCATAAATGATCTTAGTTGCAAAAATGCAAAAAAAATAGTTGATATGTTGAAGTTACAATGTTATTTTAACAAAGAATATTATACACTGTTAATAGGTTGTTTATATTAGATTACACCAATGAGTATTCTTGCTGTGAATAATAGAGGCGTGGATGTATTTTCTAACTCTAATAAGTGCGCTAAATGACATAATAATTCTTAGAAAATATATGTTTGTGTTTTCTCCGTAGATATAGTAAATAGTATGATTATAATTTTTAAGGATTAAAGTTAAATGAGTAGTTCGTTTAACAAACAATAAAAAAGATAAAAAGTAAGAGTCCCGACTTACAGTGAATAACGAATATATTTACTTTTGTTTAAAACTATAATATTACAGGTATGGAAACAATGTTTGATACTCTGCTCCAATTGCCTCTTTTTCAAGGGTTAGCTCAAGAGGATTTCACAAATATATTAGCCAAAGTAAAATTACATTTTATACAACATAAACCGGGCGATATTTTGGTGAAAAAAGGGGATATCTGCCGTCAGTTATTGTTTGTGCTAAAAGGTGAAATTACCACTGTAACTTCCGTAATCAATGGCTCATATTCGTTCACCGAATATATTCAAGCCCCTTTTCTTATTGAGCCCCAATCGTTATTTGGTATGAATACCAGCTACTTTTCGACATATATTGCCCATACGGAGGTACATACCGTTGAAATAAGTAAAGCTTTTGTACTTAGTAATTTGTTTAATTATGAAATATTCCGGTTGAATTATATGAATGTGATTAGTAACCGCGTTCAAATCCATGCTAACCGCTTATGGCTGGATGCTCCTGAAGGTTTGAAAAATCGTATTACCCATTTTATTCTTTCTCATTTAGAACGCCCTTATGGAGAGAAAAAATTGAAAACTAAAATGGAGGATATTGCTTTTATTATGAATGAGACCAGAGGTAATGTTTCGAAAGCGTTAAATGAAATGCAGGAGGATGGGCTTATAGAATTGCATCGTGGCGAGATTGTTATTCCTAAAGCCGAAAATCTGGTTGGTGAATAGCTCTTTTTCTTGAAATCGACTCTTCTGTTTTCCGCGATATTTATCAAGGTACTTCTGATTATGGTCGGACTTTTGAAAACTTGTGCGCATGATAAATATTTTACATGTGGTGAGGCTTCATCATTCATTCTTCTAAATGATAAGGATTCACTTCTAACTTGATCTATAATCAGTATACGAGTGATCATAGATCATTCGTATACTTAAGCCTATTCAGTCGTTACCTCATTGTATCCCCTCTTAAAAGATCTTCTGTACGTATTGATTTGCTGATGCCTAAAATCAATACGTTTTCATTGAATGATGGTAAAAATAGTGTTCAAACTATGGATGTCGTGTTGTTGCATCTGCGGGATGTATAGATGAATGATTGATGCTTCCAATAATAATTTCGACATTTCTAATAGCTTGTTCTAAAGAGGGGATGCCTTGCCCTTTTCGGGAGTGTATAAAAAACTAGCATACCCGGTCTATTCTTTGGATCTCAAAATAGAGGGTATGCAAGATATCATAAGCAGAAGACTGCTTTTAAGAAATATATTCCGTTTGATTATAAGCGACTAAATCGTATTATTCCCATTCAATGGTCGAAGGTGGCTTTGATGAGATATCGTACGTAACGCGGTTTACCCCTTTTACCTTATTAATGATGTCGTTGGACACTTTGCCCAAAAATTCATAAGGAAGATGAGCCCAATCAGCAGTCATTGCATCGGTGGAGGTCACGGCACGCAAGGCGACAGCACGTTCGTATGTACGTTCATCACCCATTACGCCGACAGATTGTACCGGTAGCAAGATTACGCCCGCTTGCCATACTTTATCGTACAATCCCCAATCTCTGAGTCCTTGAATAAATATATCGTCGGCATCCTGAAGTATTCGTACTTTTTCGGCAGTGATATCTCCCAAGATTCGAACAGCTAAACCTGGACCCGGGAAAGGATGACGGGTGATGAGATGTTCCGGCATTTTTAATTCACGGCCTACACGTCTTACTTCATCTTTGAATAATAGGCGCAGAGGTTCGCATAATTTTAAGTTCATCTTTTCGGGAAGTCCTCCTACATTATGGTGGCTTTTAATCACTGTTCCGGTGATGGAAAGAGATTCAATGCAGTCGGGATAGATTGTGCCTTGGGCAAGCCACTTCACATCTTGAATTTTATGTGCTTCTTCATCGAATACATCAATGAAGCCTTTGCCAATAATTTTACGTTTGCTTTCCGGTTCGCTAACTCCCTCCAATTCTTTGAAGAATTTTGCGCTGGCATCTACACCGATCACATTCAACCCAAGACATTCGTAGTCGTGCATTACGTTCTTGAATTCATTCTTACGTAACATTCCATGATCGACAAATATGCAAGTCAGGTTTTTACCGATCGCCCTATTTAACAGTACAGCCGCAACCGAAGAGTCCACACCTCCACTTAATCCTAAAACAACTTTGTCATTGCCCAACTGTTCTTTCAATTCGGCTACGGTAGTTTCTATGAAGGAAGCGGCACTCCAATCTTGTTTACATCCGCAAATGTCTACCACAAAGTTTTTAAGCATTTGAGTTCCATCTTCGGTATGAAATACTTCCGGATGAAATTGTACACCCCATATTTTTTTGTTTTCAACTTGATATGCAGCTATCTCCACTTTGTCGGTAGAGGCTATTTTCTTGAATTCTTGCGGGATTACAGTTATTGTGTCACCGTGACTCATCCAGACCTGAGTATGTTCTTTCACTCCTTTGAATAAAGGATTATTTTGTTCCACCCAGTCCAAGTGTGCACGTCCATACTCGCGACTTCCGGCCGGCTCTACTTTCCCGTTGTTTGAATAAGCTATGAATTGAGCTCCGTAGCATATTCCCAAAATCGGATACTTGTTGCTGATCTGATTTAGGTCTATTTTAAATGCATTTTTATCATACACAGAAAATGGACTACCTGATAAAATAACACCCTTTACAGTAGGGTCATTTTCAGGCATCTTGTTGTAAGGGACTATTTCGCAATAAGTGCTTAATTCTCTCACTCTTCTGCCAATGAGTTGAGTGGTTTGTGAACCAAAATCAAGAATAATAATCTTTTCTTGCATACAGCTGTATAGAGTTTAATGTAAATGATTTGCAAAGGTACAAAAATCCCGAGAAATAACTAGAAAATAAGAATTCCCGTGATTGTTTCTTATTTATGAAAAACCTCACATTTAGGTAGGAAACCTGAAATATGAGGCTGTATTTATGTGACACTTTAACGTGAAACTGCTATTCGCTTTGTTTCTTTAATAGATCGCGAATCTCCGTTAACAGTACTTCCTCTTTTGTTGGGGTAGGAGGTGCTTGTGGTTCAACATCTGCCTTTTCCTCTTTCTTAGTTGTCAATCTGATTATCAGTTTGATAAATAAAAAGATAGAAAAAGCGATGATTAAAAAATCGAAAGTTGCTTGGAGAAAATTCCCATAATTAAGGGTTACAGCAGCAATCTCTTTCCCATTCACGATTTCTGCCGGCTTCATGACCCATTTTAAATCCGTAAAGTTTACTCCACCAACCAGAAGTCCTATTGGCGGCATAATCACATCAGCCACAATGGAAGATACTATTTTACCGAATGCGCCACCAATAATTACACCGACAGCCATGTCTATTACATTGCCTTTCATGGCAAAAGCTTTGAATTCTTGCAAAAAGGCACTTTTTCCCATCTTTAATCTTATTTAATTGCTGTTAGAGATGCAAATATAAAAACATTTTCTTACTTTTGCAGCGCTTAAAAAAAATAAAAGCATTGTCTTAGAGAGATATTTGAACAAATATTATAAACCTTTAAAGTTTAAACAAGATGATTAAAGTAGGTATTAATGGATTCGGACGTATCGGACGTTTCGTATTCCGCGCTGCTCAGAAAAGAAACGATATCGAAATCGTTGGTATTAATGACCTTTGCCCGGTAGATTATTTAGCATACATGCTGAAATATGATACAATGCACGGCCAATTTGACGGAACAATCGAAGCTGACGTAGAAAACAGCAAATTAATTGTAAACGGTAAAACAATTCGTGTAACTGCAGAGAGAAATCCTGCTGATTTGAAATGGGATGCAATTGGTGCTGAGTATGTTGTTGAATCTACTGGTTTGTTCTTGAGTAAAGATAAGGCTCAAGCTCACCTTGAAGCTGGTGCAAAATATGTAGTAATGTCTGCTCCTTCTAAAGATGACACCCCGATGTTCGTTTGTGGTGTTAACGAAAAGACTTACGTAAAAGGTACTCAGTTCGTTTCTAACGCTTCTTGTACAACTAACTGTTTGGCTCCTATCGCTAAAGTATTGAATGACAAATGGGGTATCACAGATGGTTTGATGACTACTGTTCACTCTACAACTGCTACTCAAAAAACAGTTGACGGTCCTTCTTTGAAAGACTGGAGAGGTGGTCGTGCTGCTTCTGGCAACATCATTCCTTCTTCTACCGGTGCTGCTAAAGCTGTAGGTAAAGTTATTCCTTCTTTGAATGGCAAATTGACTGGTATGTCTATGCGTGTTCCTACCTTGGATGTATCTGTAGTTGACTTGACTGTTAACTTGGCTAAACCTGCAACTTACGCTGAAATCTGCGCTGCTATGAAAGAAGCTGCTGAAGGTGAATTGAAAGGTATCCTTGGTTACACTGAAGATGCAGTTGTTTCTTCTGATTTCTTGGGTGACGTTCGTACTTCTATCTTCGATGCTAAAGCTGGTATCGCTTTGACAGATACTTTCGTAAAAGTTGTATCTTGGTATGACAATGAAATCGGTTACTCTAACAAAGTTCTTGATTTAGTTGCTCACATGGCTTCTGTAAACGGCTAATCAACAATTATAGATAATAAAAAAGGATGATCATTGATCATCCTTTTTTTATGCTTGTTTATTACTTAATGCACGGCTTCGATCAGAAGTGTTACATTAGCCATAAATAACCTTACGGAGATGGCAAGAAGAATGATTCCAAAGAATTTCCGTATAATATAAATGCCTCCTTTTCCTAATAAACGTTCTACACGTCCAGTCATTCTCACCACGATGTAAACCCAAACCATGTTGAGGATGAGCGCTATAATTATGTTGATGCTGGCGTACTCTGCGCGTAGCGATAGTAATGTGGTAAAAGCGCCTGCGCCTGCCAGAAGGGGAAAGACCAATGGAACCAGAGTCGCTTCTTTGATAGGACCGGTGTTTTTAAAGATTTCTACGTCCAGGAGCATTTCCAAAGACATAAGAAAAATTACTAGTGAACCGGCAACAGCAAATGATTCAATATCGACATGGAATAGTTTTAGCATCATGTCCCCTGCATAAAAGAAACCTATCATCAAGGCAAAGGAAATGAGAGTTGCTTTCATCGCGTTAACATCTTTCCCTTTTTCTTTCAAGTTTATAATAATAGGTATTGAACCGATGATATCAATAACTGCAAACAATACAATGAACGCACTTATCATTTGCTGAAGATTAAAATCTGTGAACATCTTTCCCTCCTTTTTTTTGCAAAGATAGCATTTGGATTCCATATTTTTTAGCATTTCATCGTTTTATACTATTAGTGTTTGTGGTTATAAAATGAATATTTATTTAATAACAATGACGGAATGTCGCCGATAAGTGGGAATAACAGCTTAAGTGTTTGTTGTTATTGGTAAGATGGAGCATTTAGAAAGAAAGTGGATTATTCTTGCTTATCCGAAGAAGTTGTTATTATCCATTACTTCACTTGCATATAATTCTTATGTTAATCTCTTTTTTGTACCTTTGCCTGTCTAAAATAAAACTTGCTGATGATTGTTTGCATTGCTGAAAAGCCTTCCGTGGCACGTGATATAGCCGAAGTTTTAGGTGCTAAAGTAAAGAAAGACGGGTATATTGAAGGGAACGGGTATCAAGTGACCTGGACATTCGGGCATCTGTGTACACTGAAAGAACCTCAAGAATATACTCCTCTGTGGAAATCGTGGAGCTTGAGTAGCTTGCCCATGATTCCTCCACGCTTTGGGATAAAGCTTATCAGTAATCCGACTTATGAAAAACAGTTTCGGGTTATAGAGTATCTCATGCAACATGCCGATGAAATCATAAACTGTGGTGATGCCGGTCAGGAAGGAGAGTTAATTCAGCGCTGGGTTATGCAAAAGACCGGTGCACGATGTCCTGTAAAACGGTTATGGATATCCTCCTTGACGGAAGAAGCTATTCGTGAAGGCTTTGCCAAACTAAAAGATCAACAAGAATTTCAATCACTGTATGAAGCCGGGTTAAGTCGCGCTATTGGTGACTGGCTATTGGGAATGAATGCCACTCGTCTTTACACTATGAAATATGGGCAAAACAGGCAAGTGCTGTCCATAGGTAGGGTGCAGACTCCCACACTGGCTCTTATCGTTAACCGTCAGTTGGATATTGAAAATTTCACTCCCAAGCAATACTGGGAGTTGAAGACCGTATATAGAGATACCACTTTCTCCGCTCTGATCAAGAAGAGTGAAGAAGAATTGGTGTTGGAGGAAGAAACTAAAAAAACGACAAATGCGGATACTGTTCAAAAAAACATTGATAATCCAGGAATAGATCCGATAGAGAACAGGGAACAGGGCGAAGCATTGGTTGAATTGATAAAAGATGCTCTGTTTACTATCACACGTGTTGTAAAGAAGGAAGGTAAAGAATATGCTCCCCGTCTATTTGATTTAACATCATTGCAGGTTGAGTGCAATAAGAAGTTTGCTTATTCTGCAGATGATACGTTAAAGACTATACAGTCATTATATGAAAAGAAGGTCACCACTTATCCGCGTGTAGATACAACTTTTTTAAGTGAAGACATTTACCCCAAATGCCCTACGATACTGAAAGGCTTACGCGAATATGAAACATTAACTGCACCTCTTTCAGGTATTCCTTTGCCAAAGTCGAAAAAGGTGTTCGATAATTCAAAAGTCACCGATCACCATGCTATAATTCCTACAGGGCAGTCCTCTCAAAATCTAACGGATATGGAACGGCGGGTATTTGATCTTGTGGCACGCCGCTTTATTGCGGTGTTCTATCCCGATTGTAAAGTAGCTACAACTACAGTGCTGGGGGATGTTGAAAATATAAGTTTTAAGGCGACAGGAAAGCAAATCCTTAGTCCCGGATGGCGTGTGGTGTTTGGTGCTGTGGCGGATAAAGATGAAAAAGAAGAAGGAAGTGATGAAAATGTACTTCCTGCTTTCATAAAAGGTGAGTCTGGTCCTCACATTCCGGAATTGTTTGAGAAATGGACACAACCACCCCGCCCTTATACCGAAGCCACTTTGCTTCGTGCCATGGAGACTGCCGGGAAATTGGTTGATAATGACGAACTACGGGATGCTTTGAAAGAAAATGGAATAGGGCGTCCGTCTACACGCGCTGCAATTATCGAGACTTTATTTAAGCGAAACTATATCCGTAAGGAAAAGAAAAATCTAATAGCTACTCCTACGGGAGTGGAATTAATCCAGATGATTCATGAGGAACTCTTGAAATCAGCGGAACTGACCGGCTTATGGGAAAAGAAGCTGCGTGAGATAGAAAAAAGGACTTATGATGCTTCACGTTTTTTGGAAGAGCTAAAACAGATGGTCACTGAAATTGTGACCAGCGTTCTCTCGGATAATACCAATCGTCGTATCACGATTATATCTCCTGTTGATGCGGAAGAGAAAAGCAAGTCTTCAAAACGTGATAAGGCTTCGAATGATAAAGATGGTGTTGCTACAAAGGTTAAGAGGACACCCCGCTCTCGTAAAAAAGTAGACACTTCTGCTGCTGTGAACACAGAAGCTTCTAAAGAAGTAGCTGCAAAGCTTGAATTGACTGTACCTGTCAATCCTGCGATTGATGCACAATCTTTAGTCGGTCAGCCTTGTCCTTTGTGCGGTAAAGGGGTAATTATTAAAGGAAAAACAGCCTATGGTTGTTCTGAATGGCGTAATGGCTGTACTTTCCGTGAGCCTTTTGAAACAGTCTAAAAAAGTTTATTCTCGGCGATATATTTCCAAAGAGGAGCTGCCATTAGTGCTTGCTTTATTGCATCTCCTTGCAATAAATCCTTTACTTGTTGAAGGGTTAATAAGTGTACGGATAAGTCTTCTGTTGCTTCCAAATGCTGATCTGATAGTCTTTCCACATCTGTGGCAATGAAGCAATGTGTGAGATTGGTGTGAGTGCTGGGGTTGGGGGAGAGTACCATATATTCTTTCCATGTCCCGTTTCCGTAACCCGTTTCTTCAAGTAACTCCCGCTGTGCTGAAATTAGTGGTGAGGCATCTTCTTTCTCGCATACTCCGGCGCATAGTTCATAAGATACTTCTTGTATCCCGTGTCTGTATTGACGGATAAAAACAAAATGATCTTCGCGTGTGATGGCTATTACATTGACCCATTCCGGATATTCCAATATATAGTATGCCGGAATATGATTACCATTGGGCAACATTACATGGTCTTTGCGAACGGTAAGCCAAGGTTCATTATGTAGATATTCACTGGAAATGACTTTCCACTTTTCATTTTTTTCTTCCATATCGCTGACAATTGCTGTGCAAACGTTTTATATTTTAAATAGCATTCCGCCTATATTATCGATAGGAGAACCCGTCACAGAACTCAAGCAGCTTGGCTCTCCTGCCATATATAGTGCACCCAGAAAAGCAAAGATAAGTGCCTCTTTATACTCAATAATTTGTTTATCGGGTATCACTATCCGGCATGGAGATAAGTTCTCTATCCGTTTCACTAAGAATTTATTGAAAGCACCTCCTCCTGTTATGAGCATCTTGCTTTCGCCGTTCTTCGTCGGATTGGCAATAATGACTTGTGCTATTTGGTAGGCTGCATGTTCGTAAAAAGTCCTTAGCATATCTTCCAGGCTCAAACCATATTTTTCCAATAAAGGATATATTTGGGTTTCCACCCATTCTCGTCCGAGTGATTTAGGCCCTTCTTGATTATAATAATCCATGCCATTGAGTTCATCCAATAAAGCTTGGCAAACTTCACCTTTGCTTGCAATTATTCCGTCACGATCAAACTCCAGTCCTATACGCCGGCAGTAGTGATTAATCACGTAATTTACCGGGCTGATATCGAATGCGATGCGATGATTATTCTTCTCAAACGAAATATTTGAGAATCCCCCGATGTTGAGACAATAGTCATAATCACTGAAAAGTAATCGGTCGCCTATCGGAACAAGTGGTGCTCCTTGTCCGCCTAGCATAATATCCAATCTGCGAAAATCGGAAACAGTTGGTATGCGTGTTTCTGCTGCAATAGCGGCACCATCTCCAATTTGAAACATCACTTTCTTCTGTGGCTCGTGGAAGATGGTGTGTCCGTGGGAAGCTATAATATCAGGATGTACTTTGTATTGATGGATAAATTCATTTACACGTTCACCAAGGTGCTTGCCGTATGAGCTATGCAAGGAAATGAAATCCAATGCATTCATCCGTTGTGCCTCTATACCGAGATTTTGTTTTAGCTCATCCGGATACTCATAACCCTTTGCGCAATCTATCGCGAAAGTCCATTTACCTTTCTCAAAATGAAAGGTTGAACAACAAACGTCCAATCCATCTAATGAAGTGCCCGACATTAACCCGATTACTTGTATATGAAAATCTTTCATTCTATCTAACCTTTTAACGTTAACTTCTACTTATAATCAGAGGAAATATGTCCATATCATGAGGACGATCCCGTTGGAATAAGTAGGCTATTTATAGTTTATATGGAACTCTACGACAGCTTCAATCCCTTTTCTGAATAGATCAAGCGGAAAGTTCTCATTGGGTGAATGAATGGCATTCGATTCCAATCCGAATCCCATGAGTATGGTCTTTATACCCAATACTTTCTCAAAGGTAGAAATGATCGGTATGCTTCCTCCACGGCGTACTGCCAGAGGTTTTTTGCCGAAAGCTTTCTCAAAGCCTTTTTCTGCAGCTTGATAAGCCGGTAAGCTGATAGGGCAGACATAGCCTTGTCCACCATGCATGGGAGTCACTTTGACTTGTATGGATCTCGGAGCAATGCGCTCAATATAATCTATGAATAATTGCGAAATCTTATGATGATCCTGATTTGGAACTAAGCGGCAAGAGACTTTTGCTGTAGCTTTAGAAGGTAGTACCGTTTTAGAGCCTTCACCGGTGTACCCACCCCAAATACCACAAACATCAAAAGAAGGACGACAACTGTTCCTCTCAAGTGTACTATATCCCTTCTCGCCAAACAGTTCTTTGACTCCTATGGCAGATTTATATTTTTCTTCATTAAAAGGAATAGAGGCAATCATTTCACGCTCGGCATGGGGTACGTCTTCTACGTCATCATAAAATCCCGGTATTGTGATCCGCCCATCGGCATCGGTGACACGTGCAATCAGTTGGCATAGCATGTTGACGGGGTTGGCTACGGCACCACCAAAATGTCCGGAGTGTAAGTCACGATTAGGACCTGTTACTTCAATTTCCCAATATGCCAATCCGCGCAATCCGGTGGTTAATGAAGGTAGATCTGCTCCCAGCATACTTGTATCAGATACTAAGATAATGTCAGCTTTCAGCAGTTCTTTGTGATCTTCGCAAAAAGCTTCTAAGCTGGGAGACCCTATTTCTTCTTCTCCTTCAAAAATAAACTTAATATTATTTTTTAGTAATCCCTTTTTAACCAGGTATTCGAAAGCTTTAACCTGAATGAACGATTGTCCTTTATCATCATCGGCACCGCGTGCCCAAATATGTCCGTCTCGAACTTCCGGTTCGAAGGGCTCATTCTTCCAAAGTTCCAACGGTTCCGCCGGCATTACATCGTAATGGGCGTAGACAAGTATTGTCTTGGCGGTAGGGTCGATATTTTTTTGTGCAAATACAATCGGATTTCCTTTTGATGGCATCACAATGGCTTCGTCTGCACCTGCATCAAGTAATAATTGCGTCCAACGTTCGGCACAAGCTAGCATGTCGTCATGGTGTTCCGGTTTGGCACTGATACTGGGTATTCGGATCAAACTGAATAAATCTTCCAGCATCTCTTGTTCATTTTCTATAATATATTGCTTGATATCATTCATCTTATTTCACTCAATAAACTCAATATTATACAATTAATTTAGTTCCAGTAGCCTTAGCTTCTAGTTGTCGGGAAGGTCTTATCTCTTCGATATTTTATTCGTATGAAGATACCTTAAGTGTACTTCACTTTGAAATCCGATCTTGAGACGGATTCATTGCGACTTACAATTATTTAAATCTTTGTGGTTTTGCTAATCAGATAATAGTCTAAAATGGTGATTGCCGCCATTGACTCCACAATGGGAACTGCACGCGGTAATACACAAGGGTCATGTCTTCCACGAGCTTTTAATGTGGTATCTTCTCCTTCCGAATTCACAGTATGTTGCTCCATCAGGACAGTAGCTACCGGTTTGAATGCAACGCGGAAGTAAATATCCTGACCGTTACTTATTCCTCCCTGTATACCACCCGAATGGTTGGTATGCATCTCAATATTGCCATTATTGTTATAAAACACATCATTTTGTTGGGAACCTTTTGCTTCCACTCCTTTGAAGCCTTCGCCGTATTCAAACCCTTTCACTGCATTAATGCTGAGCATGGCATTGCCCAAAGCTGCATGGAGCTTGCCGAACACCGGTTGACCGAGTCCTACCGGACATCCTTTGATTACACAGGATATTACTCCGCCCACCGTGTCTCCTTCTGCTTTGATTTTCGAAATGAAGCTTTCCATCTCTTCCGCTTTTTGGCGATCGGGACATCTCACTGCATTTGTTTCAATCATATTCAAATCATAAGCAGTATAACTCTCTTCCAATCGGATGGAACCTACCTGTGATGTAAAAGCTGTAACTGTAATGCCCAATTGTTGAAGTGCCAGTTTGGCTAAAGCACCTACTACTACACGGGCAATTGTTTCACGTGCCGAAGAACGTCCGCCACCACGATGGTCACGGATACCATATTTCATCTTATAAGTATAATCAGCGTGTGAAGGGCGATATAGCTCTTTCATATTATCGTAATCATTGGAATGCTGGTCTTTGTTCCAAACAATGAAACCGATAGGAACTCCCGTCGATTTACCTTCGAAAATGCCAGAGAGAAATTCCACCTGATCAGCTTCTTTACGTTGCGTTGTGATGGCGGATTGTCCGGGGCGCCGCCGGTTTAATTCATTTTGAATAAAATCCAGGTCAATCTCAATACCTGCAGGAAATCCGTCTATAACTCCACCTATACCTTTACCGTGTGATTCTCCAAAACTGGTAAAACGAAGAATGTTACCAAATGAATTGAACATATTTGTATCTGTTTTAGGATTTATGTACTTTGAGTGCTTAAAGATAGCAAAAAGATTAAAACTATTGCTTACTTTTGCGCGTAAAGAATGTAATGTGATATGACAAGTGTTGAAAGACAACGTATTATCGATCTTGTAAAACAGGAGGTGATTCCGGCTATCGGATGTACTGAGCCGGTTGCTGTGGCTCTATGCGTGGCTAAGGCTACAGAGACTTTGGGTAAGCGTCCCCAAAAAATTACTGTATCTCTGAGTGCAAATATCTTAAAAAATGCAATGGGGGTAGGGATCCCTGGTACGGGAATGATAGGGCTTCCTATTGCTATCGCTTTGGGTGCGTTGGTGGGTAAGTCGGACTATCAACTGGAGGTCTTGCGCGATATCACCCCTGAGGCTGTTGAAGAAGGCAAATCATTCATTGAGGAGAAGCGTATAAATATTGCGTTGAAAGAGAATATAGATGAAAAACTATATATAGAAGTATATTGCGAGAATGGTGACGATAATGCTGTTGCTGTCATTGCAGGAGGTCATACCTCATTTGTTTATTTGAAACGTAACGCTGAAATACTTTTAGATAAAAAGTGCGAGCATATTGCCAGTTGCAGCTCTACACAACTCGATCTGACACTACGCAAGGTTTATGACTTTGCTGTGACTGCTCCGCTTGATGAAATCCGTTTTATTCTTGATACCGCCCGCTTGAATAAGGCTGCAGCGGAACGTTCCTTTAAAGGAGATTACGGGCATGGTTTGGGTAAAATGCTCAGAGGTACTTATGAACATCGAATCCTTGGTGACAGTATTTTCTCGCATATCTTATCTTATACTTCCGGAGCTTGCGATGCCCGTATGGCAGGAGCTATGATACCGGTAATGAGTAACTCCGGTAGTGGTAATCAGGGCATATCGGCTACTTTACCGGTTTTAGTCTACGCAGAGGAAAGTGGCAAATCGGAAGAAGCCTTGATTAGAGCCTTGATGATGAGTCATCTCACCGTCATCTATATTAAGCAAAGCTTGGGTCGGTTGTCGGCATTGTGTGGATGTGTCGTAGCTGCTACAGGTTCGAGTTGCGGAATCACCTATCTAATGGGTGGAACATATCAGCAAATTGCTTATGCCGTGAAAAATATGATTGCAAATCTTACGGGGATGATTTGTGACGGTGCAAAACCAAGTTGTGCACTGAAAGTCACAACGGGCGTTTCTACAGCTGTTCTTTCTGCAATCATGGCGATGGAGAATCGTTGCGTCACTTCAGTGGAAGGTATAATTGATGAGGATGTTGATCAGAGTATTCGGAATTTAACCCGTATAGGTTCCGAGGGTATGAATGAGACGGATAAGTTGGTACTTGATATTATGACTGGTAAAAAATGATCTGTCGGTAAGTATAAAAATAAAAAGGCTGTATCAAAAACACTTTCTAAGCAGATTCCTTATTATGAAATAACTTTTTCGGTATAAGGATATTGCAAAAAGGTTTTTCTGATACAGCCTTTGTTCTATTCTTTTAGATTAATGGCAGCCACATCCGCCGCTGTTTCCACATCCGCATTCGTCTTCACCGTCTTGGCTTCCGCATCCACCGCCACAACCGCAGCCGTCAGAGCCACAACTACATCCGTCGCCGCTCACGGACTTTACAATTTCTTCCAATTCTTCATTTGTAGCAGCACGATTTTCTACAATCTCGCCTACGAAATTAAGATCACATCCGGCAAGAGGATGATTCATATCCATAATTACAACATCTGTTTTCACTTCAGAAACAGTACCATTGATTCGTTGACCTTCGGCTGTCATTAAGGGAATAACATTACCCTCAACAATACGTTCACTGTCAAACTTCCCATCTATTTCGAAAATCTGCTTCGGTAGTTCAATTACATGATCATCATCATATTCACCATATGCATCGGTGCAAGCAATTGTGAAGTCAAATTTATCACCTTTCTGTAAATGTTGCACTTCCTTTTCGAACAACTCTAAAGTGAGCCCTAAACCGGAAATGAATTGAAAGGGATGCTCAGGGCTGGCTTCTTCCTCAAAATCTCTTTCTCCGTTTTCTATAGAGTACAGCTTGTAAGCTACGGTAATGTACTTGTTTTCTAATGTTCCCATTTTTGTCTTTCTAGTTAATAATCAATAGTGTTTCTCTTTGGAGAGCCGCAAAGATAGATAATTCATCCTTTATTAGTCGAATTATCGATTTTAAAACAACAATTAAAAACTTAAAATGTTCTTCGCCCTAGAGAGCCATATTGCAGCTGATTGAAGCCACGCATAAATAATGATTAGAATATAAGAAGCTGTTTTAGTGATAAAAACAGATTTTAAGGCCTTGTTTTCTTACGATTATTTATTTTTCTGTCTTTTTTTTATTCGATTTGTTTGGTGTTTATAAAAAAGCCCTTACCTTTGCGGCACGATTCAATGAAACAAAAAGATATTGATTAAGAGATTTTAATTATGAATTTACATACATCTATTAACCTAGCAGTCCTGCATATTATTCGCGTCGTGGTGGTGTCATCAAGAGTGTGAGAAAGGTTGTGTATGTATTCGTACGTTATGAAATAAATTTATGAGCCTTTCTCACATAGTGGGAAAGGTTTTTTTATTAAAAGACGCTTTGATATGAAACATCAGTTACGTAGTTCTTCCAGTACACAGGGGCGCCGTATGGCGGGAGCTCGTGCGTTATGGGTAGCAAACGGTATGAAAAAAGAACAGTTAGGAAAACCCATTATAGCCATAGTCAATTCATTCACTCAATTTGTTCCCGGACATGTGCATTTGCACGAGATCGGTCAACAGGTAAAGGCTGAAATTGAGAAAATGGGTTGTTTTGCTGCTGAATTTAATACGATAGCAATTGACGACGGAATAGCTATGGGGCATGATGGAATGCTTTACTCATTACCGTCTCGTGATATAATAGCTGACAGTGTGGAGTATATGGTTAATGCTCATAAGGCTGATGCCATGGTTTGCATTAGCAACTGCGACAAGATTACTCCGGGTATGTTGATGGCGGCTATGAGGCTTAATATTCCCACCGTTTTTGTATCGGGTGGTCCGATGGAAGCGGGTGAATGGAATGGTCAGCACCTCGATTTGATCGATGCCATGATAAAATCGGCGGATAGCAGCGTGAGCGATGAGGATGTAGCTAATATAGAACAACATGCATGTCCCACTTGCGGAAGCTGCTCCGGTATGTTTACCGCAAATTCCATGAACTGTCTCAATGAGGCTATCGGATTAGCTCTTCCCGGCAATGGAACAATCGTAGCAACTCATGCCAATCGGGCTCAATTGTTTAAAGACGCTGCACGATTGATCGTTGAAAATGCTTATAAATATTACCGCGATGGAGATGATCGGGTATTACCCCGTAACATAGCAACCCGTCAGGCTTTTCTTAATGCCATGACATTGGATATTGCAATGGGCGGATCGACCAATACCGTGCTTCATCTTTTAGCAGTGGCTCATGAAGCTGAGGCTGATTTTACCATGGATGATATAGACTTGTTATCCCGTAAAGCACCTTGCCTTTGTAAAGTCGCTCCTAATACACAGAAATACCATATCCAGGATGTAAATCGCGCAGGTGGTATCATTTCTATCATGAATGAACTGGCAAAAGGTGGCTTGGTCGATACTTCCGTCTATCGTGTGGATGGAATGACTCTAGCTGAAGCCATCGGCAAATACGCCGTTACTGAAACCGGCGTGTGTGATGAGGCTATTCAGAAATATAAAAGTGCTCCGGGCAGACGCTTCAACCTGGTACTCGGATCGCAGGATACATATTACAAAGAACTGGATACCGACCGTGCTGAAGGATGTATACGTGATCTGCAACATGCTTATAGTAAAGATGGCGGATTGGCTGTCTTAAAAGGCAACATTGCTCAGGACGGTTGCGTGGTGAAAACAGCCGGCGTGGATGAAAGTATTTGGAAATTTGTTGGTCCTGCTAAGGTCTTCGATTCCCAAGAAGCCGCTTGTGATGGAATACTTCGCGGAAAAGTGGTTAGCGGTGATGTGGTGGTTATTACCCATGAAGGACCTAAAGGTGGACCCGGTATGCAGGAAATGCTTTATCCTACCTCATATATTAAATCACGTCATTTGGGCAAAGAATGTGCGTTGATCACCGATGGGCGCTTTAGTGGCGGTACATCCGGACTGAGTATCGGTCATATATCGCCTGAGGCTGCAGCCGGAGGTAATATTGGTAAGATAGTAGATGGTGATATTATTGAAATTGATATACCGAACCGGTCGATAAATGTACGTCTGACCGATGAAGAACTCTCCAGCCGTCCTTTCACCCCGAAAACTCGCGTACGTGAGGTTTCAAAGAGTCTGAAAGCATACGCCAGCATGGTTAGTTCGGCTGATAAAGGAGCTGTCAGACTGATTGATTAGAAGTATGTAAAGATCTCACTAATAAAGAGAAAAGAATATGACACATAATATAAAGAAAAATATAGCCCCTTCTTTTCAAGATAGACTGGGAGTAAGACCGGATGGAAAAGATACTGCTTTGATAACCGGTGCCGAAGCCTTGATGCGCTCACTTGAACATGAAGGAGTAGAAACAATATTCGGTTATCCCGGAGGCGCTATTATGCCATCATACGATGCTTTATTTGATCATACTGGAACATTGAACCATATTTTGGTGCGTCATGAACAGGGTGCAGCTCATGCAGCTCAAGGTTATGCACGGGCTTCGGGCAGAGTAGGTGTCTGCTTGGTAACGAGTGGACCCGGTGCTACAAATACGGTGACCGGTATTGCGGATGCTATGATTGACAGTACTCCTATTGTCGTTATTGCAGGGCAGGTAGGCAAAGCTTTCTTAGGTACAGATGCTTTTCAGGAAGTCGATTTACTCGGTATAACCCAACCTATTACAAAATGGAGTTATCAGATTAGAAGAGCGGAAGATGTGGCATGGGCTGTGGCTCGTGCTTTCTATATCGCCAAGAGTGGACGTCCCGGACCTGTTGTTCTCGACTTTGCTAAGAATGCACAAGTCGAAAAGACAGACTACGTTCCGGTTGCCGTTGATTATATCCGCAGTTATATGCCGGTTCCCGAAGTGGATCAAGAAATTGTGGCTCAAGCGGCGGATCTTATCAATAAAGCCGAACGTCCGTTGGTACTGGTTGGACAGGGCGTGGAATTGGGCAATGCTCAAGAGGAACTTAAGACATTTCTTGAGAAAGCCGATATGCCTGCAGGCTGTACTTTATTGGGACTCTCCGCACTTCCCACCGAGCATCCTTTGAACAAGGGAATGTTGGGCATGCATGGCAATTTGGGACCGAATGTCAATACCAATAAATGCGATCTTTTAATTTCAGTGGGAATGCGCTTTGATGATCGTGTGACCGGGAAGCTTGATACTTATGCCAAACAAGCCAAGATTATTCATTTCGACATTGATCCGGCCGAAATCAATAAAAATGTGAAGGCGGATATTGCTGTACTTGGTGATTGCAAGGATACACTAAAAGCAGTGACTGAATTACTGAAACCTGCTAAGCATAAGGAATGGATTGACAGCTTTTTGACTTATGAGAAAGTTGAAGAAGAGAAAGTTATCCGTCCAGAATTGCATCCTTTGGGAAAAGAGTTGACTATGGGAGAAGTTGTACGTGCAGTGAGCGATGCAACGAACCATGAAGGTATATTGGTTACGGATGTGGGGCAGAATCAGATGATAGCCGCACGTTATTTTAAGTATAGCAAAGACCGCAGTATTATCACTTCCGGTGGTTTTGGAACAATGGGCTTTTGTCTTCCTGCAGCTATTGGAGCCGCTTTTGGTCGCCCTGACCGTACAGTATGTGCATTTATGGGTGATGGCGGATTGCAAATGTGTATTCAGGAACTCGGAACTATAATGGAACAGCGTGCTCCGGTTAAGATCATCGTATTAAATAATAACTATCTTGGTAATGTGCGTCAATGGCAGGCGATGTTTTTCAATGGTCGCTATTCGTTTACACCCATGGCTAATCCCGATTATCTGAAAGTTGCAGGTGCATACGATATCCCCTCATGTCGGGTAACCTCACGTGATCAGTTGCAAAGAGCGGTACAGGATATGATTGAAACGGACGGTCCATTCTTGCTCGAAGTTTGCGTGATGGAAGAAGGAAATGTATTGCCAATGACTCCTCCGGGAGGTTCTGTGAATCAGATGCTTTTGGAATGTTAGTACATTTGAATATTCATTACTCTTAATTTTATACATAGATATGGATAAGACATTATATACAATCATTGTTCACTCGGAAAACTTTGCCGGATTACTCAATCAGGTGACAGCTGTCTTTACAAGGCGGCAAATCAATATTGAGAGTTTGAACGTTTCGGCTTCTTCCATCAAAGGGGTACATAAGTACACCATTACGACGTGGACGGATAAAGACACCATAGAAAAAATAACCACACAAATTGCGAAGAAAATAGATGTGTTGCAAGCACACTATTTTACGGATGATGAAATCTATCAGCATGAAATAGCATTGTATAAGTTGGCTACTCCGGCTTTGGAACAAGCTCCCGAAGCTTCAAAAGTGATCAGAAAATATAATGCACGTATTGTCGAAGTAAATCCTGTTTTCGCTATAGTGGAAAAAAATGGAATTAGTGAAGATATTACCTCTTTATATGAAGAATTGCGTGAGATGGGTTGTGTGTTGCAGTTTGTCCGCTCCGGTCGGGTTGCAATAACCACCAGCTGCTTTGAGCGCGTTAATGAATATCTCGCCGACCGTGAAGCCAAATATTTTCAAAGTAAGCAGCAGGAAGAAGCATGAGTGAAGAAAACAAGATAGGAGTCTATAATTTTGTCGCAGAACCGTTTCATGTTGATTTTACGGGTCGGCTGACTATGGGAGTCTTAGGCAATCACTTGCTCAATTGTGCCGGGTTTCATGCCACCGAGCGTGGATTTGGTATCGCAACACTTAATGAGGATAATTATACCTGGGTGCTTTCGCGTTTGGCTATTGATTTGGATGAAATGCCTTATCAATATGAAGAATTCAACATTAGCACATGGGTGGAAAATGTCTATCGGTTGTTTACCGATCGTAACTTTGCCATTATGAGCAAAGACGGCAAAAATATAGGATACGCCCGTTCTGTTTGGGCAATGATCAATCTATCCACTCGTAAACCGGCTGATTTATTAGCTTTACATGGTGGGGGCATCACCGATTACATTTGCAAAGATGAGCCTTGTCCCATTGAAAAGCCATCGCGCATAAAAGTAAGCGCGACTGAACCTGTAGGTAAAATTGAAGCCAAATATAGTGATATAGACATTAACGGACATTTCAACAGTGTGCGTTATATTGAACATATACTCGATCTCTTTCCACTTTCATTTTATAAAGAAAAACGCATAAGCCGTTTTGAGATGGCTTATGTGGCTGAAAGCTATTATGGTGATGAGCTTGCATTCTATAGAGATGAAACGGGCGAGGGGATTTACGAGGTAGAGGTTAGAAAGAATGGCAATGAAGTGGTTTGTCGTTCGAAAGTGATATTTGAAAATAATATTTAGTAATAACAGGCTGTGTAAGGCAGCCAATTAAAAACAAAGTAAAAAATGGCACAGATGAATTTTGGCGGTGTTGTCGAGAATGTGGTAACCCGCGAAGAATTTCCTTTGGAGAAAGCTCGTGAAGTATTGAAAGACGAAGTTATTGCAGTAATTGGTTATGGCGTTCAAGGTCCTGGACAATCACTGAACTTACGTGACAATGGATTTAATGTAATCGTAGGTCAACGTCCGGGTAAGACTTTTGATAAAGCAGTGGCTGACGGCTGGGTTCCTGGCGAGACATTATTCGGCATAGAAGAAGCTTGTGAAAAAGCTACAATCATTCAGGTATTGCTTTCTGACGCTGCTCAGATTGAATGCTGGCCTGCAATAAAGAAACATCTCACTCCGGGTAAGGCATTATACTTCTCTCATGGTTTTGCTATTACTTATAAAGATCGTACAGGAATCGTTCCCCCTGCTGATGTGGATGTTATATTGATTGCTCCAAAAGGTTCAGGTACTTCATTGCGTACGATGTTTCTTGAAGGTCGCGGCTTGAATTCTTCATTTGCTATCTTCCAGGATGCTACCGGCAAAGCTTGGGATCGTGTTGTTGCTTTGGGTATTGGTGTAGGTTCCGGATATTTGTTTGAAACTACATTCAAGAAAGAGGTATATTCCGATTTGACAGGTGAACGCGGTACTTTGATGGGAGCTATTCAAGGCTTACTTTTAGCACAATACGAAACTTTACGCGAGAATGGTCACACTCCTTCTGAAGCATTCAATGAAACCGTTGAAGAATTAACTCAATCATTGATGCCGTTGTTTGCTAAGAATGGTATGGACTGGATGTATGCCAACTGTTCAACGACAGCTCAACGTGGTGCACTCGACTGGATGGGTCCGTTCCACGATGCTAGCAAACCGGTATTCGAGAAATTATATAGCGAAGTTAAACAAGGACATGAAGCTCAACGTTCCATTGACTCTAACTCTCAGCCTGATTATCGTGAAAAACTTAATGAAGAATTAAAAGCATTACGTGAAAGCGAAATGTGGCAGGCAGGTGCGGTAGTTCGTAAGCTCCGCCCTGAGAATAGCTAATAATTTTCTCTGTTAGTTTTTACAGAAACTGGATTAGGATATAAATTAGGGGTATTGTGTAATACCCCTAATTTTTTTCATACTGCCTTTATTTTATTATCACATATTTCTTTCGAGAATATTTCCGTTTTAGTTGTTTCCTTCATCATAATGTGATAATTCACACTCTCCCCCTAGAGTTTTTTTCCTGTTTTTAATTGCACTGCTTGCACCAATGATGCTAACAGCTTAATATATAGCATGATACACGGGTGCAATTGAGCGAAACAGTAGGGTGCAATTAAATTTAATTGCACCGCTTGGTTTTGAGGATAATATTCTGATATACAGATTTATATGTGTCTTTTTGTAGGTGTAAGTAAGAAATTACCGTGCGATTTTATCCTTAAAAACAGTCGTTTTTTCATTCAATTCTTTTCATTTTAGGCGTATATGGCAAGCATTCTTCTAGCTTAGTCTAATGGTAAATAAGTAAGTTGCAATAATTCCAGAGATATTCAATCTTAAACTATAAATAATTTATCCTTTTTCTTATTTATTCTGCTTACCTTTACAGATAGTTATAAAATAATACAAAATGGAGACTTTTGATTTCTCGGAAGTACCTTATAGTTTTGGTGTATGCGCAGCCAATACTTGTCCCAAGGCTTCCGTTTGTTTGCGTCATATTGCTTTAGAGCATGCTCCCGTAAAATATCCTTTTTTGCCCACTCTGACTCCCAACAAACTGGCTTCCATGAAGGATCGTTGTGAATATTTCCGTTCGGTGGAGAAAATACGCTATGCTAAAGGTTTTATACATACACTAAATGCTTTGACCGTTGGTGTTGCCGGAACATTCCGTTGGCGACTTATTTTGCATTTTGGGCGTAAGAATTACTATCTTGTTCGTAAAGGAGATTTGCTAATTAAACCTGCTGATCAGCAATTTATCGTCCGATTGGCCCAAGAATCGGGTCTTCAACTCGATGATTATTTTGACGATTATGTAGACGGTTATAATTGGGAAGATTAAGCTTATTCTCCCCTTAACAATAAGATTACACTTTCTTGTCTTACCTGACAATTCTTCTTCTCTTCTTATATTACAGTTTGTTCCTCTATTAGGAAATGCAAATTTCCTAATAGAGGAACATTAATTTCCTTAGCAGGAAACTACCATTTCTTAAGTGGGAAATAACAATCTCTCTATATCAGAATGCTCATTTCTAAACTTGGGAACGAATGTAACTTATAATGGGAATCAATTTATTACAATAATATTTGTGAAAGTTGAATTTATTTCTTTGATTTGTAAGTCTGTTATATACTTTTGTTGATTATGAAAAGGTGAGAAAAATACAGTTAAATCTTATATTGATCTTATTCAATATAATAAATGATTATGAATAAAATTATATTCCTTTTTTGCTGCTTATTCTTTTGTTCTATTCAGACAAAAGCAGATAATAGGCAGGTGAAATCAGAAATCACAATTAAGTTTGTAGAACAACCCTTAGATTCAGCCTTTGTTCAACTAGCAAAAGAAAGTGGATATCGTTTTGTTTTTCAAGACAGTCTTGTTAATAAGTCTACTAAGGTAAACCAATCTTTAGAGAATAAGACTATATCACAGATTCTTGATGTGTTACTTGAGAATACAAATTATAGCTATGCTATTTTTAGGGGTTGGGTGATTATTTATGAAAAAAAAATAGAGGAATCTTCAAAAGCTATCCAACATCAAGAATCTGAGTCACTTTTAATAAAAGGGAAAATTGTAGATAGAGCAAACGGAGATGAGGTATATGGAGGGGGCATCTTTATAAAAGGAGAAGAATCTGTAAAGACATGGGTAGAAGGGGATGGAACTTTTTCTTTTCTAACAACCAACCCTAATGCCCTTATCATAGTAATGTCTATAGGCTATCTCCCCCAAGTCGTATCTATTAAAAATGCCGGATTGATAAAGTTGGAACCGGATTGGGAACTATTGAATAAAGTTATTACAATTGGAGAAACTAAAGCTATAAAGAAGTAGAGTTAATAATAGCTCCAAAGTTTAGTTTTGTCGATAATGATGCAATAACATAAAATTATGAACCTGTTGGCGGAATTAAATTAGTGCATACTTAATTTGCCCAATAGGCTTGTTATTAATCTTGTTTATATACTGAAGGACTGTAAGTGCACTAATTTTTCCTGTAATCCTTGTAAAGAATCCTTCTGTTTGTTTTGCGTAATTTCTGATTATCATAAATTGATCGCATAATTGTGCAAAAAGGGTTCCAATCCTTTTCCTGGCTTTAGCAAATGGACTAAATACAGGTTTCCAATCTTTTTGATTCGACCGATATGGAACTTCCAACTTGATATTAGCTTTTTCAAATAAGTCCAATTGTATGGCTGCTCCAATATATCCACGATCACCAATGATCGTACAATTCTGAAAAGTTGTACTTTACATCTTTCAAATAATGAATGTCGTGAATACTTGCCTTTGTCAGTTCAGAAGAGTGTATAACACCACTTAGTCCACAGAGAGAATGCAATTTATATCCGTAATAATGTTCACTTTGTAAAGCACAATAGCCATAATTAGGAGCTTTATCATAATTCTTCTTCCCCATCTTACAACGTTTGAACCTTATGGGACGACATACTTCAATTGGCATAGAATCATCCTCTCCACCGTCAACATTAAATGCGATTCTTTCACGAGCCTGATTACATAAGCCGATAGTGAGCTTCCTGCGATCATTATATTGACGACGGGATATGAGAGAAGAAAAATCATCTTTGTATTCATTTAATTTAGAAAACAAAAAGCTTTCACTATCTATGCCTATTGATTCGGCAGCAAGGCTTAAACTGATCACTTCTAAGTCAGAGAACTTAGGGACGACTCCCCTGCGGGGTATATTACCTTTTTCATTTACTAAATCAGTAGAAAATATCTTGCACATGCCGAGAAATTTAGCGAATATTGCATATAAGTTGTGCATAATTGAGCTGTATATTAAAATACTAAAAATCAATAATATGCACAACTTGTTTTCTAACATACTTTACTATATTAATTCCGCCAACGGGTGAGGAAGTATGTTTATCGGATTCCGTTGTGATTACGACGGTTGAAAGGTTGAGCCGTGCGCCCATTGAAGAGGTGAGCACATTCTTCAATGCTGCGCTATCGGCTTGTGAATAATCGTTCACGATCACAATAGCCATTGAAGCAACCCTGGTCGTTTTACTGAATTTACGGGGTACGAACAATAGCACATCACGAATAGTGCGCCGATCCGTTCCGGAATAATGAAGCCTAGAATATTGGCAAACTGAAAAGCTTGTACAGGCGTTAATCTGTACCGGGTTTTCTCTTTTACGCCGGAAAACTTCAGTTTCTCGTAAAAGACCACATATTTTCTGACTTGCCTATGGCGGAAATCCTATTTATCCAGAAAGCAAAAGAAACGGGATATGGCAAGCAATTCATAAAGATTATGTTTGTCTGGCTCGGCAATACATGCATTAATATAATCGTTCAATCTCTTATAGGCTTTTCTCAACTTATAAGAAGCGAGGTTAATAGATTGCGGCTGATTAGCAGTCCGTGTCTTCAGCTTGATCAATAATTCTTTATCGTCCGGCTGCATTTACTCCGTTGATTTAATCATTTACTTCGTCATCTTCTGAACCTGCAAGCGTTGCAAACGTCAATCCCAGCTCACACAAGGCCTTACGTGTAGCTTCCTGCGCATCAACAAATATACGGACCGCCGGATTAACACTTTTCTTGTTGTTATCCTCGCGTGTCTTTTCCGTCAGCGTAATCCCCTCTTTTTTCAACTTATCGAAAGCGCCGTCATTACACAATAATAATAAGCACAAAGCGTGATATTCATTTCTAAAACCTCGGTATATGTTTGTTGTTCTTTAAGTGCCTTGTATATTTGTGTTTCTCTTCTCTTCGGTATTTGCATCTTTTAAGCGACTTTTTATATATCTCTTTAGTTCGCTTTTTGGTGTATCGGTTTAGGTCGAAGTATTTCAGAGCGGCATTTTCCACTTGAAAAGTGCTGCTCCCAAGAAAACCCTTACCGTACGAAAATTCTTTACTCGTGCAAATACTAGAGAGAGTGGGTTTAAAAGACATCGACCCGAAATAAAAATACCCTCTGTACTGTATAAAAATTAAAAAGAGCATGCGGATAATAAAAATATACTATACTTTTGCATACAATAACATAATACATTATACAAAATGAGCCTTACTAATATAATATTAGATTTTATCACTGAGCATTGGATAGAAATAATAGGAATAATAGGAATGCTAGGATTTCCATTTTCTATATATACTTATGTGAAAACAAAGAAGAATAAGAAACCAACATATATTGTCAGAACAATAAAGCTAATAGAGCCTAGAATAAAACAACTTAATAATGCTATAAACATATTATATCAAGACAATAAAATAGAAAACTTATCTATTAGCAAAATAGCATTATGGAATGAAGGAAAAGACACGATAGATAACACGGACATAGCCAAAAGCAACATGCCCAGAATTAAGATAGACCCTAGATATGACATATTAGATTGTAGTATTTTATATCAAAAAAATAAAGCTAATGCATTCACCACAGAAATTTCTAAAGATAAAAAAGAAGTAACGATTAATTTTGATTATTTTGATCACAATGAGGGCATAGTGATGCAATTATTTCACACAGGTAATTCAAGTGGAGATATTTCGATGATAGGAAACATCAAATCAGTAAATAAATTCAAAAGGAAAGGAAACCGAGCAGAATCAAGTGATACGACATTAGCTGCTAAAATATTTAAAACAATAGTCTATAATCTAAATACGACTCTAAAGTCAAGAGGATTTAGTATAATTAGTTACATAGCAGCGGTACTTTTTCTTTTTGCCTTTATTGGGAGTTTCTTTATAGATGATAGAACTTTTATATCAATAATGACTTCACCATCAGATATCAACAAGCCATTATTACAAACAATGTGCTTACTCGTCGCAGTTATGTACTATTTAACGGGATACAGATATAATATAAATAATACGCCAAAAGGTTTCGATATTTTTAATGAAGAATTCTTAGAAGAAAATAAAGGAGAAAATAAAGTTTAGAATATATATTATTCAAAACGGCACTGTCCATAATATTGTGTAAACTATATTCGGGTTCGAGCTTTAGTCGAGTGCTAAAGCTCGATTCTGTTTTCAAAGATAACTAAAAATTGATTCATCACCACACCCTAATTTCTGATAAGCATCGTCCATTTCTTTTGAATCTCACCTATAACCAACTAAACCGGCTTTCTCAGGGCATCATCAGTAGGAAAAGATAATTTTGTTTTGGTATATTTACGTATCTTGCCATTCAGGTTTTCAATTAAATTGGTTGTATAAATGATGGTACGTATAATTTAGAAAACAAAAAGCTTTCACTATCTATGCCTATTGATTCGGCAGCAAGGTTAAAACTAATCACTTTTAAATCAGTAAAATATCTTGTGTGTGTCGATAAATTTAGCGAATATTGCATATAATTTGTGTATAATTGAGCTTTATATTAATAGCTTGGTTTTCATTAAAGTACTAAAAAATAATAATATTTACAACTTATTTTTTAACATGCTTTACTATATTAATTCCGCCAACGGGTGATTATGAATAAAATTATATTCCTTTTTTGCTGCTTATTCTTTTGTTCTATTCAGACAAAAGCAAATGATAGGCAGGGAGAATCACAATTCACAATTAAGTTTGTAGAACAACCCTTGGATTCAGCCTTCGTTCAACTAGCAAAAGAAAGTGGATATCGTTTTGTTATTCAAGACAATATTACTAACAAGCATACAAAAGTAAACCAATCTTTTGAGAATAAGACTATATCACAGATTCTTAATGCATTACTTGCAAGCACAGATTATAGCTATGCCATTGTTTATTCTTCGGTGGTTATTTATGAAAAGAAGATAGAACAAAACTCAAGAGTGATTCAAAAGAAAGAATCTAAGCCATTTCTGATAAAAGGCAAAATCGTAGACCGAGAAAACGGAGATGAGCTATGGGGAACAACCGTCTATATAAAGGGGGACGAATCTGTAGGAACGGTGGCAAAGAAGGATGGAACTTTTTCCATTTCCACAACAAATCCTAATGCTCTTCTTATAGTAGTATCTATAGGTTATTATCCTCAAGTGATCTCTATTAAAGATGCCGGGTTGATAAAGCTGGAACAGACGGAAGAATCGAAAAAAGTTGTCATAATTGGGTGAGCTAAAGCTGTGAAAAAATAAGATCGGGATAGAGCGATAGAAAAAGAAAGGATTGAATCATTTTTCTTCGATTTATGAAAATAGGACTAGATTTGAAAGGTATTATATTTATGGTTTTACAGTCACATTTTGTTCATTAAAAACTTTATATTACTTTTAGCTGATCTTACTTAATAAAAATTCGAATAGATGAATACTGCCATAAAGGCTATTTCTTTGAGTGTCTGCCTACTTGTTTTAAACACAGCGGTTTGTAAAGCCGGAGGTCCCCAACAGCTCACTCGACTGAAAGAGAATTATAAGAACATGCTACTTACCTACGCGTATAAAAATGACACATTGTCGGAAGACTTAAGGCGAATTGAACCCGAAACGGAAGTTTCAGACAATGTGGTTGCAGATCTGCAGCAACGCTATCCATTTGATTTGGATAAAATGACGTTTTATCTCTCTGCGCTGAATGAAAAAGGCATGTGGACGGATATTAACTATCAAGATAACAAACGTTCGGGATGGGAGCCTACAAAGCATGCCGAACGTATATTGGAACTATCGAAACTATATTACACACGAGGTACACGTTACTATCATTCGGCTGAAGTAATGAATAGCATTCATAGGGCCTTGCACTATTGGTTTAGTGCCAAACTTCAATGTCGTAACTGGTGGTACAATCAGATAGGCATTCCCAAAATATTGGGAGCAGCTTTTATCCTTTTGGAAAATCAATTGACTCGGGAAGAAAAATTATCTGCTATTGGAGTGATGCAAGCCTCACGTTTTGGTATGACCGGGCAGAATAAAGTTTGGTTGGCGGGCAACGTTCTTATATGTGCCCTTCTGAAAAATGATGAACAACAAGTTAAGTCGGCTCGCGATACAATTGCATCTGAAATAGTGCTGGGACGTGAAGAAGGTATTAAAAATGACTGGAGTTATCATCAACATGGGGCGCAATTACAGTTTGGCAACTACGGACTGTCGTTCGTTACAAGTATGAGCTTCTTTTATAGTCTGTTTCAAGGTACGGTTTATGCGTTTGACCGTCAACAAATGAATATTCTTTCCTCACTTATCAACAAAGGTTATCGATGGACCATTTGGAATCGCTACATGGATATGAATGCATTGGGCAGACAACTATTCCATAATGCGCAACTGCACAAAGCGTACGGACTGGCCCTTGCAGCCGCCGAACTTGATATAAAAGAAAAATTTCCCAAAGATGCCAATACATTGGTTGGTCACAAGCATTTTGACAATTCCGACTATACGGTGCATCGTGCGGCTCATTGGATGGCTTCCGTAAGAATGTCATCGAATAGGGTGATAGGTACTGAACTGGTGAACGAGGACAATCTAAAGGGATATTATCTGGGAGATGGAGCTACGTATTATTATACGCAGGGCGATGAATATTTGAATATCTTTCCGTTTTGGGATTGGAGAAAAATACCGGGAGTTACAGCTTACGAAGACAAAGCCCCACTTCCTGATATCAGTCGCACCCATTCAGGAAACCACACTGACAAAGTCGGGGGACTAAGTGATGGATACCATGGAATGGCGGCTATGGAATTGAATCGCGATAGCTTAAAGGCTTACAAAGCATGGGTCTTTACAGACGACTTCGTCATTTGCATGGGAGCAGGCATCTCGACAAATAAGTCCCTTCCCGTAACCACTTCTATAGAGCAATGCCTCAAAAAAGGAGATCTTTTTTTATGGAACAAACGTGAGTGGTTACCTGTAAGCGAGGCCAAATTGCATGATAGTGATCTCCGCTTCTATCACAATCATATCGGCTATATTGTTTTGAATGCAGACACTTGCGTGGCTGAGGCAGGGGAGCGCACAGGGCAGTGGGCAGACTTCATGAAGATGTATACTCCTGCTGTTGTCACTGGAGAAACTGTTTCTATACATCTACGCCACGGTATACAGCCACAGCATAGGAGCTACCTATACATTGTACTTCCTGCTTCGAAGCGTGATAGTGTAAGCAGTTTTGACATAAAGAATGTGAGAGTTGTGCAGAATGACGATATAGCTCAAATCGTTTATCTTCCGCGTACCGAATGTTATTGGGCAGCAATATATCATCCTGGTAAAATGGTGATAGAAGGTGAGCCTTTTGTCGCAAATTTATCTGGTATTTATAAATTGACAAAATCTGTTGGAAAGCTAAAAATAGAGCAAAAACGGGCTTTCTAAAAGTAAAAGTGTTTCAAAAATCATTTACTCATCTTCAGGTTCTTCTTTCTTAATAAAGGTATACACAATCTTTTTGAAGAAGTACTTGCATACCCAAAAGTTAAGAACAATGGTAGCGGCAACAATCCAAAAGTCTATATCACCACGCCCATCTCCCAATGCTTTAATAAGGAAATACAATTGTATACCCAATGAACCACAAGCAATAATCAGGAAAGCGAATCTGGAAACAAGAAGCGGAATTTTTATCCAGAGTTTATTCTGACAGGCTTTAAAGATCGGAAGAGCAGGAAGGAGAGCTCTTACTTGTAATATGATGTAGTCCGAAAGAACAACGAAAGTAAAAAAGTGCAAAAGTACACGAAGCCGCCAATAACCCAAATCTTCACCTTCATGGGATGGTTGGGTTGTTCCATACAAAAAGACTAGTTGGAAACTTAATAACACTATTGCTAATAGAATCAGCAATATACCTGCTAATATTTTATCGTTTTTTTCATTCTTCCAGGGGGGTGTAAAATTCGACTTTACCGCATTTGGGACAAACATAAATGTCAAAACTCTCTCTGTTTACAAATGCTTCAAATATATTACCGAGGACACCAAGCCTGGTTCCTTCGTGAAATTTATAATTACCAGAGAATACCAGTTTTACGTGACAATGTGTACACTCTAAACTTCTGTTTCCAAATGGCATTTCTTCAGGCTCAATGACCCGGTTCTCGGTAAAGCTATAGTTGCAATTCCAGCAGATTTCAAAGCTATCTTCTACTTCTTCATTACATTGAGGACAAATCTTCATACTATTTCTTAAAAAAAAGATTATTCAATTATGACATTTGTTAGTTGATATGAAGTATAATAATGCTTTTTTATGAGTATGTATATATTCATACGCAGCATATTTTATATACATCGCAAATGTATAAAAATATCTGAATATGAATAGCTAATATGTTTATTTTTTTAGAAAAGTTTTCTAGAGTAATAATATTCTCTTTATTGATCAATATTCGTAATGTATTCCAACAATTTGCGATAGAAGGGATGTCGCCCCAGGGTCTTGGCATCACCGAGGATTACGAGCTTCATTCTGGCACGGGTTATGGCGACATTCATTCGTCGTAGATCGTGTAGAAATCCGATTTGCCCTTCATCATTTGCCCGGACGAGACTGATAAATATCACATCACGTTCTTGCCCTTGAAAACCGTCTACCGTATGGACGGTTAACAAGTTGCGATAAGGACGGAAGAATGATGCCGACTTTATTTTACTTCTAAGGTATTGCACTTGTGCTTTATAAGGAGAAATCAATCCAAAATCAATTTGCTCATCAAGTATACGCTTGGCTCCAATCCGCTCAATATATCGTTTAAGCTCTTCCAATAAGAGGTCGGCTTCTTCACGATTGATACGGCCGAATGACTCGCCGGTAAACTCTTCTTTGAAATCCATCTCTGAAGTGTCTATCCAGCGGATCGGTGTGTCCCAGTCGAGGATACCGCGATGGCTAACTTCGGGCGCTGCCTGAAGCTCGTTATTATAAAACCATTGTGAAGGAAACTTCATAATGGTTTCATTCATTCTGTATTGGAGTGTCAATAGCGATACCACAGAAGGCTTTGACTTCGCTACCTTTTCCATTAATGTCTGTTCCAATCCTCCTCGGGCAGCTTCGTAACATTTCACGGTTGCCGGTAGCTGGCAATGATCGCCTGCAAGAATCACCCGATTGGCTTTACGGATAGCCACCCAACAAGCCGCTTCCAATGCTTGTGCCGCTTCATCAATAAAGAGTGTGTTGAAATGCTTGCTATTGAGTAAATGGTGATTGCTACTCACCAATGTGGAAGCTATGATGTGTGCATTATCAAATAAGTCCGCATTGATTTGTATTTCCAGCTGGGTTGCACGTTCGCGTAAATTATTCAGTCGATTGCGTACTCCTTCGCGCTCTTCATATCTGGAATTTCGTAAACGTCCCTGTATGGCACGTATCTCTTTACGTAGCCCCCAAAGTTCGGTGTATGAAGGATGGTTCTCAAATCGACGCTCATAAGTGAAGGATAACATTTTGTCGTTTACTCTTGTCGGATTGCCGATGCGTAAAATATTAACCCCTCTGTCCACCAGCTTTTCACAAATCCAGTCGACTGCCGTATTACTTTGTGCGCAAACCATTACTTGCGGTTCGCGGTGAAGCGTTTCATAAATGGCTTCAACAAGAGTCGTTGTCTTTCCTGTTCCCGGAGGGCCATGGACTATTGCCACATCCTTAGCATAAAGAACTTTGTTGACAGCTTTTTCTTGTGCCGTATTCAGCCACGGGAAGCGTACGGGATAGAGTTCTCTAAACTCAGGTTTTAATGTACCCAATAGTATATCGCGCAGTTCGGCCAGCCTGTTTCCGGTTGCTTGCTCCACGTCAGCCAAAGCTTCGAACATGGTCCGATAAGAGGTTTCATCAAAATAAAGCTGTACGCCAATCTTTTCACCGGTTTGAAGTTCGGTTATGCTCTTGATGTCCGGCATGATGATTGCCATTCTTTGCTCATCGGCATAGCTCACTGTGGCTACGAAGTTATAATAAGTGATTTGTCCATTAGCCGCTTCACGGAAGAAACATATCGGTCGCCCGAATTCAAAATTATGTTCAATGTCAATATCTTCATTGCGGGTAATCTCGAGGGTGAGTTGATTGAGCGAATTATAAAAACTCCGTCCTACCTTGATGGGGTACCAACATATCCCCCGCTTGAGTTTACGGGCTATTCCCATTACTTCCGATTGACGCTTAAATTCTTCTTTCTCGTATTCATATTCCATACGCAGTAAAGTGAGTTGCTGCCGGATATGTATTGTAGGGTTGTTTTGTTCTGCTTCTATCATATCTGCAAAGGTAGTGAATCTTCCATTTTGAGAGAAGAAATCCGATAATATGTTAAACTAATAAGCTTTTTGCTTGTTTATAATATACTTTTGTTATCTTTTCAATCGTAAATATTTCAATATAAAAGTGGTATGATATACGATGTTTCAATGCTTAATGCATTTTATGCAAGTTACAAGGAGAAAATAGAACACGTTCGAACAGTATTACAGCGTCCGTTGACCTTGACGGAAAAAATATTGTATGTGCATCTGTACAATGGGGGTGAAATCAATGACTATAAACGCGGCGAAGATTATGTGAATTTCCGACCGGACAGGGTAGCCATGCAGGACGCTACAGCTCAAATGGCGTTACTTCAATTTATGAATTCGGGAAGAGACCGTGTAGCGGTTCCTTCAACGGTTCATTGTGATCATCTGATACAAGCTCATAGAGGGGCTGATGATGATATCGCAGTCGCTAATCAGACCAATGAAGAAGTTTATGGTTTCTTGCGTGATGTTTCTTCACGCTATGGCATCGGGTTCTGGCAACCGGGAGCGGGTATTATTCATCAAGTGGTATTGGAAAACTATGCTTTCCCGGGTGGAATGATGGTGGGCACTGATTCACATACTCCTAATGCAGGAGGTTTGGGAATGATTGCCATCGGTGTTGGCGGTGCGGATGCAGTCGATGTGATGACCGGAATGGAATGGGAACTTAAAATGCCTAAGATTATAGGTGTACGTCTTACCGGTAGTCTGAATAATTGGGCGGCACCTAAGGATGTGATTTTGAAATTGGCCGGTATACTTACCGTGAAAGGAGCAACAAACTCCATTATAGAATATTTTGGATCGGGAGTAGCTTCTTTATCGGCTACCGGAAAAGCCACTATCTGTAACATGGGAGCGGAAGTGGGAGCTACCACTTCTTTATTTCCTTTTGATGCTAAAATGGCTGCCTATCTAAATGTTACCGAAAGAGAAGAAATCGCTCTGCTGGCGGAATCTATTGCTACCGATCTTCGTGCTGATGATGAAGTGCTTGCAAGTCCTGAAAAATATTATGATAGAATTATAGAGATAGACTTATCGACTCTTGAACCTTATATAAACGGTCCTTTTACCCCCGATGCCGCTACGCCGATATCGGAGTTTGCCGCTAAAGTGAAAGCAAACGGCTATCCGAAAAAAATGGAAGTCGGGTTAATAGGTTCATGCACCAACTCCTCTTATCAAGATTTAAGTCGCGTTGCTTCTTTGGCGAAACAAGTAGCCGAAAAAGAACTCAAGGTTGCTTCTCCTTTGATAGTCAATCCGGGTTCTGAACGCATTCGGGCTACTGCCGAAAGGGATGGTATGATCAGTGTCTTTAAAAATATAGGTGCCGTAATTATGGCAAATGCCTGCGGTCCGTGTATCGGGCAATGGAAAAGGCATACCGACGACCCTATGCGTAAGAATTCAATTGTGACTTCATTCAACCGTAATTTTGCGAAGCGCGCGGATGGCAATCCGAATACCCATGCTTTTGTCGCTTCTCCCGAATTGACTATGGCTTTGACGATAGCTGGTGATCTCTGTTTTAATCCACTGACCGATACTTTGACAAACAAGAAAGGTGAGCAAGTCAGGCTTGATGCACCGGTGGGTGAAGAACTTCCATTAAAAGATTTCGTCGATGGAAAGCAAGGTTATATCGCCCCCAAGCAAGTAGAAGCTGAGATTATAGTCAATCCCGCTTCCCAGCGACTTCAATTGTTAAGCCCTTTTCCGGCATGGGATGGCAATGATTTGACCAAGATGCCTCTTCTCATTAAGACACAGGGCAAGTGCACTACCGACCACATTTCAATGGCAGGTTCATGGCTTCGTTTCCGTGGCCATCTGGAAAATATTTCAGATAATATGCTAATGGGAGCAATCAATGCTTTTAACGGAGAGTCTAATAACGTGTGGAATCGTCTGACCGGTAACTATGATACGGTGTCGGGTACTGCAAAACAGTATAAATCGGAGGGATTGGCTTCGATAGTAGTAGCCGAGGAAAACTATGGTGAGGGTTCCAGTCGCGAACATGCTGCTATGGAACCGCGCTTCCTTAATGTTCGCGTCATTTTGGCTAAAAGCTTTGCACGTATCCATGAAACAAATTTGAAGAAGCAGGGTATGCTTGCGTTGACTTTTGCCGATAAAAATGATTATGATAAAATAAGGGAACATGATTTGATTTCGGTTGTCGGGTTGAAGGAGTTTGCCCCGGAACGCAATATGGAGGTTATTCTTTATCATGAGGATGGTACAGAAGACCGTTTTAACGTACAACATACCTATAACAAACAGCAGATTGGTTGGTTTCGTGCCGGCTCTGCGTTAAATGCAAGATAAAAAGAAGATGAGCAAAATTACAAAACAAACCGATGGTACACTGTTAGTACCTGATGTGCCTACCGTACCTTTTATAACCGGCGACGGAGTGGGAGCTGAGGTGACCCCTTCAATGCAGGCTATTGTAGATGCGGCAGTCCGTAAAGCTTACGGAAGCGTGAGGCATATTGAGTGGAAAGAAGTCCTGGCAGGTGAGCGCGCCTTCAGGAAGACGGGGGCATGGTTGCCTGACGAGACAATGGCAGCTTTCAAAGAATATCTAGTCGGGATTAAAGGCCCGCTGACGACTCCTGTGGGGGGAGGAATTCGTTCTTTGAATGTTGCACTCCGACAGACACTCGACCTTTTTGTTTGCCTGCGTCCTGTCCGTTGGTATAGGGGTGTCCATTCGCCTGTTCGCGAACCGGAAAAAGTAAATATGTGTGTGTTTCGTGAGAATACCGAAGATATTTATGCCGGTATTGAATGGGAAGCCGGTACACCTGAAGCGGAAAAATTCTATCATTTCCTGGAAACAGAAATGAAAGTTACCAAGGTACGCTTTCCCGAAACTTCTTCGTTTGGAGTGAAACCGGTTTCCAAAGAAGGTACCGAACGTCTTGTTCGTGCAGCTTGCCAATATGCCCTTGATCATGGTCTGCCTTCCGTGACTCTAGTTCATAAGGGGAATATTATGAAATTTACTGAAGGTGGTTTTAAGAAGTGGGGATATGAATTGGCGCAACGCGAGTTTGCGGAGGAACTGGCAACAGGTAAGTTGGTGATAAAAGATTGTATTGCAGACGCTTTTCTTCAGAATACATTACTCACACCGGAAAAATATTCCGTGATAGCTACACTTAATTTAAATGGTGATTACGTCTCCGATCAGTTGGCTGCCATGGTAGGTGGAATCGGCATTGCTCCCGGAGCAAATATTAATTATCATTCGGGACATGCCATATTCGAAGCAACACATGGCACTGCCCCGGATATTGCAGGAAATGACATTGTGAACCCTTGCTCCATTATCCTTTCGGCAGTGATGATGCTTGAATATTTAGGGTGGAAAGAAGCTGCCGATCTGATAGATAGTGCTTTGGAAAAGAGTTTTCTAGAATCGCGCGCTACCGCTGATCTTGCCCGCTTTATGCCGGGAGGTGTATCTTTATCCACTTCTGCTTTTACGAGAGAAATCGTAAAGAGAATAGAATAACAAATTAATGATTAAAACGTAATGAATATGAAAAAGGAATACTTGGTTTATAAGTTATCGGAGTCGATGAAAGAGGCTGTAAGAATAGATACGGAGTTGTTTTCGAAATTCGATGTGAAGCGTGGCTTGAGAAATGAGGACGGAACCGGTGTATTAGTCGGACTTACCCGTATTGGTAATGTAGTGGGTTATGAACGGATTCCTGGTGGAGGTCTGAAACCTATTCCCGGAAAGTTATTTTATCGCGGATATGATGTTGAGGATATCGTACATGCCATGATTAAAGAAAAGCGATTTGGTTTTGAAGAAGTCGCTTACCTGTTACTTTCCGGTAACCTGCCTGATAAAGAAGAATTGGCTTCATTTTCCGAGCTTATTTATGACAATATGCCTTTGGAACAAAAAACAAAAATGAATATTATTGAGCTTGAAGGGAATGATATTATGAATATCTTGGCTCGAAGTGTGCTTGAGATGTATCGTTTTGATCCTGCTGCCGATGATACTTCGCGTGATAATCTTATGCGACAAAGTATTGATTTGATCTCGAAGTTCCCTACGATCATAGCTTATGCTTACAATATGCTTCGTCATGCCACATTTGGGCGTTCATTGCATATCCGTAATCCACAAGAAAAGCTTTCCATTGCCCAGAACTTCCTTCACATGTTGAAGCGCGACTATACCGAACTTGATGCCAGGACTCTCGACTTATTACTCGTATTGCAGGCAGAACACGGAGGTGGTAATAACTCAACGTTTACAGTCCGGGTCACTTCTTCTACAGGGACGGATACATACTCTTCCATAGCTGCCGGTATTGGTTCGTTGAAAGGTCCGTTACATGGAGGTGCCAATATTCAGGTTGCGGACATGTTCCATCATTTAAAGGAAAATATACAAGACTGGACAAGTGTAGAGGAAATCGATACTTATTTCACCCGTATGTTGAATAAGGAAGTCTATAATAAGAGTGGATTGATCTATGGTATCGGACACGCTGTATATACCATTTCCGATCCTCGTGCCGTTCTCTTGAAAGAGTTGGCTCGTGACTTGGCTAAAGAGAAAGACCGTAAGGAAGAGTTTGCATTCCTTGAATTGCTTGAAGAGAGAGCGATAGAGACTTTCGGTCGGATTAAGAATAACGGGAAAACCGTTTCGAGTAATGTGGACTTTTATTCCGGTTTTGTTTATGAAATGATTGGCTTGCCTCAAGAAATATACACTCCGTTATTTGCAATGGCACGTATTGTGGGATGGTGTGCCCATCGCAACGAGGAGTTGAATTTTGAAGGTAAACGTATAATCCGCCCTGCCTATAAAAATGTGTTGGATGAAGTTTCATATATCCCATTGAAAAAGAGATAATTCACTTATATATTGAGACAAGAAAGGCTACCCGTATGAGGATAGCCTTTTCTTTATATTTATTGTTCCGAGAATCCATTAGAAAGAATCTCTTTGAACAGGTCTGTTACCTATTAGATGGACAGTTCACGAAGAACATTAACCAGATCTAATTTGATTGGCTTATTGTTTTTGATTGCTTTAGTGAATGGTACATACACTACTTCGTCATTTTCAACTCCGATCATAACGTTGCGTTGTCCTTCCATTATGGCATCTATCGCAGCAGCACCAAGACGGCTTGCCAAGATACGATCGTGTGCTGTAGGGCTTCCTCCACGTTGCACATGCCCCAATATCGTGACACGTACATCATATTCCGGATATTCATTTTTCACACGTTCGGCATAATGCATCGCACCTCCGGTCAGACCACTTTCGGCTACTATAACGATACTACTGTTCTTTGATTTACGGAAGCCATTCTTAATGAATTCTTCCAATTGGTCTACTTCCGTATCCAATTCAGGAATGATAGCCGCTTCAGCACCGGAAGCAATAGCTCCATTTAAAGCCAAGAAACCGGCATCACGCCCCATAACTTCTACAAAGAATAAACGTTCGTGGGAAGTTGCCGTATCACGGATCTTATCAACAGCTTCAAGAATCGTATTCAGAGCTGTGTCATATCCAATGGTAGTGTCCGTCCCGTACAAGTCATTATCTATTGTTCCCGGCAAACCAATACAGGGTACATCAAATTCTTCAGCGAAGATACGGGCACCTGTCAACGAACCGTCTCCCCCTATAATAACTAAGGCGTCAATGCCTTCTTTCTTCATGTTATCGTATGCAATCTGACGTCCTTCCGGTGTCATGAACTCCTTGCAGCGGGCAGTTTTCAGAATAGTACCTCCCAATTGGATGATGTTACTTACATTTTGGCTTCTGAATTCACTGATTTCACCTGTAACCAATCCTTTATAACCTCGATATATCCCTTTTACTTCAAGTCCGTTGTAGATAGCTGCACGTGTTACCGCGCGGATGGCTGCATTCATTCCCGGTGCATCTCCTCCGGATGTTAAAATACCTATACACTTAATATTTGCCATAACAACCTATTGTTTTAGTCTTAATAATTGTCGCAAAGATAACAAATTTGTAAGGGGAGCTCTAATAATTAACGTTAATTTGGCGTTTCAAAGATGTGATTTTATCGAATCTGATATTTTTTCCATAAGCCATTTGGGAGTGGATGTAGCTCCACATATACCAATGGATGAAACCCCTTTTATCAGATTATAATCAATGTCTTCTTCACTGTAAATTAAGTATGAATTGGGATTAACGTTCTTGCATTCACCATAAAGCATTTTTCCGTTAGAGCTTTTCTTGCCACTAACAAAGAAGACCAAGTCATGCGATGCTGCAAACTCACGGATATGTGGGAATCGGTTGACCACCTGTCTGCATATAGTGTCGTGGTAGTCAAACGTAACATCCGGTGAAATATGCTCTTTGATATAGCTGACAATCTGCTGGAATTCATTCAATGACTTAGTGGTTTGCGAATACAGACGTATGCTTTTGTTTAAGTCAAGTTGTTTCGCTTCTTCCAAGCTCTCAATAACAATAGCATTTCCGGTAGTCTGTCCCACTAGTCCCAATACTTCAGCATGCCCGTTTTTTCCGTAGATTACAATTTGCTTCGACTCATCATCTTCGTGATTGTATTCTTGCTTAATCTTCTTTTGAATGCGAAGAACCACCGGGCAAGTTGCATCAATAATTTCAATGTTATTTCTGTGTGCAGTCTCATAGGTTTCAGGTGGTTCACCATGAGCGCGTAAAAGGACTTTTGCATTTTGGAGTCGATTAAAATCATCATGATTGATGGTGATCAGACCTAATTCTCTTAATCGCTCAACTTCACAACTGTTGTGTACTATATCTCCGAGGCAATATAATTTGCCTCCTTTTTTTAATTCTTCTTCCGCTTTCCGTATTGCGGTGACTACGCCAAAGCAAAAGCCTGAGTTTTTATCGATCTCTACTTTTACCATAATTCCGATTATTGTGTGATTTTACATTTCGGCTACTCGCCCGAACTGGGCTTTCAACCATTCTTTTTGTTCGGAAAGGGTCATTTGGCTATTATCCAGTAATATTGCATCATCTGCTTTACGTAGCGGACTAATCTCACGGTTTTGATCGATATAGTCGCGTTGCTTTACATTTTCTAGTATATCGTTATAACTGGCTTCTTCTCCTTTGGCTTTCAGTTCGTCGTAACGACGCTGGGCACGGATTTCTGCAGAAGCAGTTACAAATATTTTTAGTTCCGCATCAGGAAAAACAGTGGTGCCGATATCACGGCCATCCATTACAATGCCTTTCGCTTTCCCCATTTCTTGCTGTTGGGCAACCATCGCTTCGCGTACAAAACCCAGTGTAGCAATGGGGCTTACATGAGAAGAAACATCCATGGTACGGATTTTGTTCTCGACGTTGACTCCATTTAAGTAGGTATCCGGACGTCCGGTTTCAGGGTTGAGCTGAAATGAAATGTGTATTGCATCCATCTCTTTTTGTAGCTTTTCAGTATTAATATCATCCCCCTTGAATATCCCATTTTCCAGACTATATAGAGTTACAGCACGATACATGGCGCCGCTGTCAATGTAGATATAACCTATCTCACGCGCAAGATCTTTCGCCATTGTACTTTTCCCACAGGAAGAAAAACCATCTATTGCAATAACTACCTTTTTCATTGTTATCGTTATTTTTTTGTTCTTAATTGTATCGGTTAGCGGTTGTCACAGCATTACCCATTTTATATTGATAATAAACGAAACTTTATTATGCCGATTCAATGGTTCCACTGAAAACTTGTTCAAAGATACTGCATTTTTTTTGCTCGCTAAAAAACATTATTGTCGAAATCATATTGGTTACTTCGTTTTTGAACACAGTTAATAGGCTTTACTTCAGTTTATCAGTCGATCTTTCTTAATTGTAACTATCTTCTCTTTTTCTATATTGTCTTTCGGTTTTTATCCTTATATTTGTCCGAAATGAGATGGATATGAGTGTACTGCCCATATCATTAAAAGATTGATTATGATGTTTACAGCTTCCGAAGTTTTAGAGAAAATAAATATATATATTGCAGAACTACAGCTTACGCGTACTCCTCAGAATTTATATGAACCGGTAAAATACGTGTTATCGTTGGGTGGTAAAAGAATTCGTCCGGTGCTGATGCTGCTGGCTTATAATTTATATGAAGATGATGTGGAATCAATATTACCCGTCGCTTCAGGTATAGAGACGTACCATAATTATACACTTCTGCATGATGATTTGATGGATCGTGCCGATTTGAGAAGAGGAAAGAAGACTGTTCATAAAATCTGGAATGATAATACGGCAATTCTTTCGGGAGATGCAATGTTGGTACTTGCTTACCAATACATTGCTCAATGTAATCCCAAGTACTTAAAGGAAGTGCTCGATCTGTTTAGTCTGACTGCTCTTGAAATATGTGAGGGACAGCAGCTTGATATGGATTTTGAAGAAAGAGATGATGTCACCCAAGAAGAGTATTTGGAGATGATTCGTTTGAAGACATCCGTACTGCTTGCATGTAGCTTGAAAATAGGAGGACTATTAGGAGGAGCAACCATTGAGGATGCATCCAATCTTTATGATTTCGGAATGCAGATGGGACTTGCGTTTCAGTTAAAAGATGATTTACTGGATGTTTATGGAGATGCTTCGGTATTCGGGAAGAACATTGGTGGGGATATCTTGTCCAATAAAAAAACGTTTTTGCTGATTAAAGCATTGGAACATGCTGACTCGGATCAAAAGAAAGAATTAAATTATTGGCTGACGTCGGTAGATTTTGTCCCTGCTGAGAAGATTGCTGCCGTAACGGACTTGTATAACCGCATTGGAGTGCGAAAATGGTGCGAAGATAAGATTGCTGATTATACGGTTAAGGCAATAGAAAGCTTGAAGCTTGTGAATGTTGAAATGGAGAAGAAGAAGGAATTGCAGCGGTTAATAGAGAATTTAATGTCACGTGAAATATAAATAATAGCTTATGCCATATAGGAGATTGCCAAATACCGATCAAGCAAGAATAAGAGCCCTGAAAGCTGTAATAGCGAAAGCTGATACTCAGGGTGTGTATGATATGGCTATCTCCTTAAAGATACTGACCGATGCACGCAACTATTTGGTTCGTTTCGAAGCCGCTCATTTATATTATGTGGAATGCTTTGATAATCAATCTGCTGCCGGAAGAAAGCATCAAGCTAATGTGAAGATGGCTCGGTTGTATCTTTCTCATTTCCTTCAGGTTTTGAATTTGGCGGTTCTTCGTTCGGAGGTACGCTTAGCCCACAAATCGTTTTATGGATTGCCATCGGATAGTACGAGTTTGCCTGATTTGACTTCTGAGGCTTCAATGGTGGAGTGGGGAAGAAAAATTATTGATGGAGAAAATAAGAGAATATCCCAAGGAGGAATTCCCATTTACAACCCTACAGTGGCCAAAGTAAGAGTTCATTATGATATCTTTGCAGAAAGTTATGAGAAACAAAAGAATCTGCAAGCGTTGACATCTCGCAGTCTTGAAGATGTTTCCTCAATGCGTTCAGGAGTGGATGCTTTGATTTTAGATATCTGGAATCAGGTGGAAGCTAAGTTTGCAAATATCTTACCCAATGAAAAACGGTTGAATTTATGTCGTGATTACGGTTTGGTATATTATTATCGTACCGGTGAAAAAGAAATAGAATAGCTTAAAAAATGAGACTGATAGATACCCACTCGCATTTATTTTTAGAAGAATTTGCGGATGATTTGGAACAGGTGATGGATCGTGCTAAATCTGTCGGGATTGAGCGCATATATATGCCTAATATTGATAGTACTACGCTTGAATCTTTATTGTCGGTATGTGGCAAGTACAAAGGATATTGTTTTCCTATGGTTGGATTGCACCCTACATCGGTCAATGAAGGATATAGGAAGGAACTCCAAATAGTAAAGAAAGAGTTGGCTGCTCCGGGCAAGTATGTCGCTGTGGGTGAGATTGGCATGGATCTTTATTGGGATAAGACTTTTCTTAAAGAACAACAGATTGTTTTCGACCAACAAGTCTGTTGGGCTTTGGAATATAATCTTCCTATTGTTATTCATTGCCGTGATGCGTTTAATGAAATCTATGAATTGTTATCTCCCTATAAAGAAACTTCTTTAAAAGGCATTTTTCATAGTTTCACGGGTACTGTTGATGAGGCTTTTCGTTTTATGGAATTCAGTAATTTCCTTTTTGGAATAAATGGAGTAGTCACTTTTAAGAAATCAACTTTACCCGAAGTATTAAAAGAAGCACTTCCTTTACAGCGCCTGGTTATGGAAACCGATTCACCTTATCTTGCTCCGGTCCCTAATCGGGGAAAAAGGAACGAAAGTGCATTTATGATAAATACAATACAAAAAGTAGCCGAAATATATCAAACAGAGTTAGAAGAAGTAGGAGAGATTACTTCGAATAACGCTTTAAACTTGTTTGGGCTATAGTAGCGATATAGAAGCATGCCCCGTTAATGCACGGAATTATAAAAAGAAGAAGGTGTGTCAAAAGGCAAAAAAATAGCAGAACGCCCTTGCTACAACATGTTGTAACAAGGGCGTTTTTATGAAATAGGGGCTTTTGACACACCCCCTATTATTCAGTTGAAACCGTATCGGTTTTTTCTTTTATTTACGGTAGCTGACCAATTCTTCTGCTTTAAACTTGCGAATGAAGTTGAAGTGCTTTTCTACTTCCGCTTCAGCATAGTTCAAATAAACGACAGCTGATTTGGCAAATAGATCGGGAGCACTTGTTGCATCTTGAATCAACAGGTGTGACATGATACAGTTTGCAGCCATTTCCATAAGACGGCGAGCTACAAAATCGAGTAATTCCTGATCTTGTGACTCTTTTACTGCGTGTGTACATGCCTCATATTTATTTGTCATTTCTTTCAAACGATCCATCAACGGTTGCATTTCTTCACTGCATGGAATTGCTTCGTATTCATGAAGAGTTGTTGTATATGAGCCGTTTGTAACATAACGGATGGCAGCTACAGTCTGTAACTGGGTTGTTCCTTCATAAATACTGGTGATACGTGCATCACGATAAATACGTTGACAAGCATATTCCAACATAAATCCTGAACCACCATGTATCTGAATGGAATCGTATGCATTCTGATTAGCATATTCAGAGTTCATACCTTTAGCCAGCGGAGTGAAAGAGTCTGCAAGCTTGGCATAAGTCTTTTGCTCCTGACGCTCTTCGGGAGTCAATTTACGTTCGCGTGAAATATCATCAAGAGCTTTATAAATGTCTACGTAGCGTGATGTTTGATATAACAACGCACGACCAGCGTCAAGTTTAGCTTTCATAATGGCGAGCATATCATATACAGCAGGGAATTCTATAATAGCTTTACCAAACTGTCTACGATCTTTGGCGTAGGCTAATCCTTCGTTGTATGCAGCTTGTGACAAACCTACTGACTGAGCAGCTATACCCAGACGTGCACCGTTCATTAATGCCATTACGTACTTAATCAAACCAAGCTTACGATCTCCGCAAAGTTCAGCTTTTGCATTTTTGTAAACCAATTCGCAGGTGGGAGAGCCATGGATACCTAATTTATTTTCAATACGACGTACGTCTACTCCACCTTCCTGCTTGTCATAAATGAACATGGACAGACCACGTCCGTCTTTTGTCCCTTCCTCAGAACGAGCCAATACTAAGTGCAGATCGGCATCACCGTTTGTAATGAAGCGTTTCACGCCATTCAGTCTCCAACAATTTTCTTTCTCGTCAAAAGTAGCTTTTAGCATCACGCTCTGTAAATCGGAACCTGCATCAGGTTCTGTCAAGTCCATTGACATTGTTTCTCCGGCACAAATACGTGGAATGAAACGACCATGTTGCTCTTCGTTACCAAATTCATAGAGAGTCTCAATACAATCTTGTAAAGACCAGATATTACCAAAACCGGCATCTGCTGCGGCAACAATTTCAGCACACATTGTATAAGGAGTGATTGGGAAGTTCAGACCACCAAAGCGGCGTGGCATGGTCATACCGTTCAATCCGGCTTTAACCATCGCATCCAGGTTTTGTTTGGTGCCACTGGCATATTCCACTCTGCCGTTAGCACAGTGGGGACCTTCTTCGTCCACGCCTTCAGCATTAGGAGCGATTACTTCTCCGGTAATCTCTCCGGTGATTTCAAGTACTTTATCGTAAGAGTCCATAGCATCCGTATAGTCCTGCGGCGCATAGTCAAACTCATCTTTATCTTTGTATCCGCGTTCTTTCAATTCGCAGATACGCTCCATCATGGAGTTATTCAAATGGAACTTAAGTTCCGGTATTTCAGTATAAAAATTTGCCATAGTTTACTTACTATTCTGTTTATAGTATTTAATCATCTTTGGTATCACCTCTTCTATTGTACCATTGATTACATAGTCTGCAATAGTATTGATAGGCGCATTCTCATCATTGTTGATGGAAATGATAATTCCACTTTCCTGCATACCGGCAATATGTTGGATCTGTCCTGAGATACCGCATGCAATGTAAAGCTTAGGGCGAACAGTTACACCTGTCTGTCCGATCTGACGGTCATGATCGCAGAAACCTGCGTCGACAGCTGCACGACTGGCTCCTACTTCAGCGTGAAGCTCTTTGGCCAACTCGAATAACATGTCGAATCCATCTCTGCTTCCCATGCCGTAGCCGCCGGCTATTACAATAGGAGCACCTTTCAGATTGTGTTTTGCTTTTTCTACATGGCGTTCAATAACTTTCACTACATAGTCTGTCGTTGGTATATATTTTGCTACATCGTGTCTGGTTACTTCCCCAGGATAGAGCGGGTCAAGTATCTCTTTCTTCATGACACCTTCTCTTACAGTCGCCATTTGTGGGCGATGATCGGGATTGATAATTGTAGCTACGATATTCCCTCCAAATGCAGGTCGAATCTGGTATAGAAGGTCTTCATATACTTTACCTTCTTTTTTATCCTCGTGCTCGCCGATTTCAAGTGCAGTACAGTCTGCTGTTAAACCACTCGTTAGAGCTGAGGATACACGGGGGCCAAGATCACGTCCGATGACGGTAGCTCCCATCAAGCAGATTTGCGGTTTCTCTTCTTTAAACAAGTTAATTAAGACAGAAGAGTGTGGAAGTGATGTATAAGGGAATAATCCCGGTCCATCAAAAATATGTAAATGATCTACTCCGTATGGTAAGATCTGTTTTTCAACTCCTTCGAGGTTGGTTCCTACTGCTACCGCTTCAAGTTGACATCCTAGTTGGTTAGCTAACTTGCGTCCTTTAGTAAGTAGTTCGAGACTGACATCGGCAACAGTTACGCCTTCAATCTCGCAATATACAAATACATTATTCATAATATTATCCGATGGTATGGTTAGCTAACAATTCAACAATCAAATCTTCAACATCCTTGTCACTTCCACTGAGTGTACGGCTCTCTTTGGCCTGAAAAGAAATGTTCTGTATGGTTTTAACTTTAGTAGGTGATCCACTGAGACCACATTGTGCTATTTCACCGTTTACATCGGCTACACTCCATTCTTTAATATTCAGGTATGAATACTTTTCGTAAAGATCAGCGTAAAGGAGTGGCTCGTTCTCTTTTACAATGGCAGCTTTTTCTTGGGCACCTAAAGCGCGTTTGTATTTTTGTACCAGCTTTGCATTGCGAGGGCGACATGATGCTGCACTTCCGTTAACCGTTATTACGATAGGAAGAGGTCCTTCTACGGTTTCTACACCACCATCAATGTGTCGTTTAACAGTAATTTTCCCGGTGCTTTTTTCTACATTCAAAATTTCTTCTGCGTAGGTGATTTGCGTTAACCCTAATTTCTCGGCAACTTGCGGTCCTACTTGTGCTGTGTCTCCATCAATGGCTTGTCTTCCCCCAAGAATGATATCATACTCACCGATCTTACGGATAGCTGTCGCTAATGCATAGCTTGTAGCTAATGTATCTGCTCCTGCAAAAGCACGGTCGGTTAGTAAATACCCATCATCAGCGCCACGGAAAAGTCCTTCGCGAATAACTTCAGCAGCCCGACCCGGTCCCATGGTTAAAATAGTAACAGTAGATCCCGGATAAGTATCTTTCAATCTGAGGGCTTGTTCAAGAGCGTTCAAGTCTTCGGGATTGAAAATAGCGGGCAGTGCCGAACGATTGATAGTTCCGTCGGCTTTCATGGCATCTTTTCCCACGTTACGTGTGTCGGGGACTTGTTTTGCCAATACAACAATTTTCAAACTCATGCTATTAATTTTAGTATTAGTATTTATTTGAGCCAGTAATAGGGAAACAGAAGTGATAATATTCCTTATACTGAAAACTTTAAGTTGATAATTAGGTTGCAAATTTACGCAAAGAGTTGAGTTTGGCAAGCAAAGGCGAGATAAAAAGCATCCTTTAAAACTCTTTGAGCTAGAGGATATTCCGTTTGTCGAGAAAAATAGGACGTTGGTACTAAAATCATATTTAGACGATGCAATAAGGCTGTTCATCTATTTTGTTTTATCATTTACTCTGGTCTGCTTACTTTTGTTTAAAGGAATAGACTGATATAATGATAGATATGAGATTTTATAATAAGCACGAGTTACCGGAAATAGTAATCTATGTTGTTGTTTGGGTGACTGTGATTCTGATTCCGGTAGTTACAGCTTTTTGGGGTACCTTATCAGGTAATATTGATGTGATACATTGGCAAAGGATTGTTGGATTTTGGACTGAAGCATTACCCTTCTTTATCCTTTTTATACTCAACAATCGGCTTCTATTGCCATATCTTTTTTTTCGTCAGAAAATAGCTCTTTATGTTGTCTCCGCTATATGCCTGTCTGTATTAGTCTTTTTTATAGCGGGACTTGTTCTACGTGATGCTGATGCTGAACGATTTCTTAAATTTAAGCATGACAGGATAGAATCTTTTCAAGAAGGAAAAGATGGTAATAGAGATTTCTGTTTCCCCCAAAAAACGGATAAACGCTTTTGGTCAAATCAGAATGTGAGAGGGAATGAAGGAGTGGAACGTATGAATGCTGATGACCGAATACAGCCCGCCAACTCTCATGAAATTATACCTTTGCAGCGTTTTCCGCATCCACCTCGCGAAGGGATGCCCTTGTTTCTGCCTATGTTTAGGGGGCCTTTCTTCGGGCGTATGCTGATTGCTCTTTTGATGTTTTGCTTTAGTCTTGCGGTTAAGCTTTTCTTTAAATCTTTGCGCGATAGAGAAGCGATGAAAGAGCTTGAGCGTAATAAGCTTCAAACAGAGTTGGACTATCTAAAATATCAGATCAATCCTCACTTTTTTATGAACACGTTAAATAATATACATGCATTGGTCGACATAAATACGGAAAAGGCCAAGCAAACCATTGTTGTATTATCAAAATTGATGCGTTATGTTCTTTATGAATCGAATAAGCGCACTGTATCTTTATCTAAAGAAGTGGAATTCCTTCAACATTATGTTGAACTTATGCGAATCCGTTATACTGATAATGTGAAAATAAAACTTTCGGTACCTGATGAAGTGAGCGATATAAAAGTTCCTCCTTTACTGTTTGTTACTTTTGTTGAAAACGCTTTTAAACACGGTATTAGCTATAGATATCCGTCCTTTGTTTCTATTGACCTGATGATTGATAATCATGAAATACTATTCCATTGCGAGAATAGTAATTTTAGTAATTCAAAGGATCAATATCATGGTATTGGACTGGATAATGTCCGTAAGCGCCTGTTATTATTATATGGTGAACGACATAGTTTTGTTATTGAGGAAAACGCAAGCTCTTTCGATGTACACTTGCGTATACCTATGAATATTTAAATGCCCCAGTATGATAAATTGTATTGCTATAGATGATGAGCCTTTGGCTCTAACACAGCTAGAAGGATATATATCCCGCGTATCTTTTCTTAATCTTGTCGCATCATACAAAGATGCTTTTGAAGCTATGAAATTGCTTGCGACACAGAAGATAGACTTACTTTTTGTCGATGTGAATATGCCGGATCTGAGTGGTCTGGACTTTGTTCGTTCGTTAGTGGACAAACCGTTGATTATCTTTACAACAGCATATCCGGAATATGCTGTGGAAGGCTTTAAGGTGGATGCAGTTGATTATCTGCTCAAACCTTTTGGGTTCCAGGAATTTTTAAAGGCGGCTGACAAGGTTAGGAGAACATTTGAATCAACTCTTCTTGATGAAGAAACAATATTTGTAAAGTGCGACTCAAAAGTAACTTTGGTAAGACTAAGTAATATTAAGTATGTGGAGGGCATGAGTGAATATGTTCGCATCTTCTTGGAAGGAGAAGACAAACCTTTGATGCCGTTAATTTCTATGAAAAGACTCGAGGAAACATTACCGACTTCTCAATTTATGCGTGTGCATCGTTCTTACATAGTCAATCTTCGTAAGATAACTGAAGTCTCGCGTCTGCGTATTATTTTTGGCAATGCCTACATTCCAGTAGGGGATAATTATAAAGAAAAGTTTATGGAATATATTAATAGTCGTATGATGAAATGAATAGCCTATGGCAAGCTGAAAAAAAATAGCTCTTAGAAACATTAGTTTATAAGAGCTACTTTAATGAATGTCGGGGATATCTTATTTGATGCCCAATTTCTTTGCTATTTCTTTTGGAATAGCATTTTTGTTCACAAGGATATTCATCGTTTTGTAGGCAACAAAAGCTTTGGAAGCATACCATACACCTTTGTATTTACCTGATTTGCCCCATGAATTCTTTACCATGAAATATTCTTTTCCATTCTGATCTTTTGCCAAACCATAAATTACCATGCCATGATCATCTGTTGTCTCCCAATTGTCAAAGCCTTCTTGACGTAATTCTTGAGTGACATTAATTTCTGGTAAAGGTTTGGATGTCAGTTCTTTTCTCTTTTCTTCTGCGGGCATCCCTGTCCAATGTGCCATATCAGAACCAGTAATCTCGGCACCACGGTTTGCATCTGGAACTACGGCAACCCCGTCACGGGTAAATCCTTGTTCGCTTACATCACTTCCCCATGCGATCGTATATCCTTGTTTGATAGCATTATCCATTACAGCCATAAACTCATCAAGTGGTATATTCCAAGAAGAAGCATTACGCCAGTTATCTTGGATTTCAAGAGAGAATTGTTTGTAGAATGGATGATGAGTATATGAAGTCAGTGATACATAGTCATCCGGATTTAACCCAAGTGATTCTGCAAAAGACTTGGGAGTATACTCTTTCCCGTTATAAATAAACTTTTCAGGATACTTACCAAGATAGGTATCGTAAATAGAAACTAATCCATTTTTCCATACCGGTGTTAATTTCTTCAGCTTACCTTTTGCGATGGCATCTACATAAGCACCTGCTGTAGCATCTAATTCATTGTGTACAGGTAATGTGTCTCCATACATAATACCAGGCATTGCGCTTTGTGGAGCAAGACCATAATTTTTCATGCAATAGAGTACATCATAAAAACTTCCACCGGGAGAAAAAGAACTGTCACCGTGATAACGCACATAATTTACAGCGCGATCTATCATTGTATGGTGTACTACAAACATTTCAGAGAGATCGTACTCGCCTTTACCCGTGCGTAGTAACTCAGATTCTAGAAATCCCAAACCTGAAAAACTCCAGCAAGTACTTGAGCGGTTCTGGTTTTTAATAGATGTAATCGGGTTCTCTTTAATTGTTGTGAAGACGAAACCTTCTCCTTTCTCTTTTTTAGGAGCATCTTGCGCTACCATGTGCAAGCTTAAAAATGCCAGAGCAGCAATAAGTACTGACTTTTTCATCGTGATAAGTGAATTTATATGAATTATAGTGGTTGCAAATATAAATATAATATCGAAAAGAAAGGTTATATTTGTGGATAAAATCAGATTGATATGGAGAAATTAGCTTGCATTGATTCTCAGACCGGATTGGTACTTGAAGGTGGCGGTATGCGGGGAGTATTTACTTGCGGGGTTTTGGACAATTTTATGGATAGGGGGATACGCTTTCCATACGTTATCGGCGTAAGTGCGGGTGCTTGTAATGGTCTCTCCTATATGTCCGGCCAACGTGGACGTGCCAAGTTCAGTAATATAGATATGCTTGCTAAATATAAATATATTGGGCTGAAACATCTTCTGAAGAAACGCAATATCATGGACTTTGACTTATTGTTTCATGAGTTTCCTGAGCATATCTTACCATACGATTACACTGCATATTTTAATAATCCCGAACGATTTGTAATGACTACTACTAATTGTGAAACAGGAGGTGCAGCTTATTATGAGGAAAAACGGGATAAAAATCGCTTACTTGATATTGTTCGTGCATCCAGCAGCCTTCCTTTCGTTTGTCCGATAACCTATGTCGATGGAGTTCCTATGCTTGATGGAGGAATTGTAGACAGCATTCCTTTATTGCGAGCACGGGCCGATGGATTTATAAACAATGTTGTGGTTCTCACTCGTAACCGGGGCTATAGGAAAGATAATAGAGAGCTATCCGTACCTGCCTTTTTATATCGAAAATATCCTCGTATGCGCGAAGCATTAAAATTACGCAGTCGCATATACAATGAGCAGTTGGAGCTGGTTGAAAGGATGGAGGATGAGAAACTAATTACTGTCATTCGTCCTGAAAGGCCGGTTATGGTAGATAGGATAGAACGAAATATTGAAAAGCTAACCGACTTATATGAGGAAGGGTATGCTTGTGCTGCTTCTTTTAGCTTTGAATAGATTATAGTTTATTTTCGTTTACCTCATAAAAAAACAGGTGGAGACCTGAGAATCAGTCCTCCACCTGAATAATTATTTAATCAAAAACTTTCTTATTCTGCAGAACCCCAGCTTTCTTGAGCTAAGCGTTTGTAAGAATTGTAACGCCATTTAGCGTTGGCTTCAGCTGCTTTGAACAATTCTGTAGCTTCTTCCGGATACTGTTTCAATAAAGATGAGTAACGAACTTCACCTTTCAAGAAATCTTGGAATGCATCCCAATTCGGTTCTTTGCTGTCAAGGCTGAACGGATTCTTACCTTCTTCTTCCAAAGCCGGATTGTAGCGCCATAGGTGCCAGTAACCACATTTTACAGCATCTTCCTGTTCTGCCTGACTCTTACCCATGCCACTCTTCAATCCATGGTTAATACATGGTGAATAAGCAATGATCAAAGATGGACCTGGATATGCTTCCGCTTCACGAATTGCTTTTAATGTTTGAGCTTGATCTGCACCCATTGCGATTTGAGCAACGTATACATAACCGTAAGTCGTAGCCATTAATCCGAGGTCTTTCTTGCGTACTTTCTTTCCTGATGCTGCAAATTTAGCAATTGCTCCAACAGGAGTTGATTTAGAAGACTGACCACCGGTATTTGAGTATACTTCAGTATCAAGAACCATAATGTTTACGTCTTTGCCTGATGCAATTACGTGGTCAAGACCACCGAAACCAATATCGTATGAAGCACCGTCACCACCAATAATCCATTGGCTACGTTTTACAAGATATTGTTTCAGGTCTGCAATTTGTTTGCAGTAGTCACATTTATCTTGAGCTGCTTCTACCATTGGAACGATCTTCTCTGCCAATTCCTTAGTTTTCTCAGAATCGAGCATGTTTTCAATCCATTCCTTGAATACAGCTTTGTAATCCTCCGGTACATTTTCATCAGCGATAGCTTCATTCATCAATTTAGCTATACGGCTACGCATCTTTTCGTTAGCGAGCTCCATACCTAAACCAAATTCACAGAAATCTTCGAATAAGGAATTAGCCCATGCTGGACCTTGTCCTTTATCGTTCGTAGTATATGGGGTAGATGGTACAGAACCTGAGTAGATGGAAGAACATCCTGTTGCGTTAGCTACCATTTCTCTATCACCGAACAACTGAGTAATCAATTTTACATAAGGTGTTTCACCACAACCAGAACATGCTCCCGAGAACTCGAATAAAGGAGTAGCGAACTGGGAATTCTTCACGTTAGCCTTAGTATCAACCAAATGTTGTTTAGTCTTTACATTATCTGCGCAATATGTCCAGTTCTCAACTTGACCGAGCTGGCTTTCGAGGTGCTTCATTGTTAATGCTTTTCCACCTTTCTTAGGATTACCCGGACATACGTCGGCACAGTTTCCACAACCAAGACAGTCGAGTACATCCACTTGAATGCGGAATGTCATACCATCGAACACTTTACCTACCGCTTTCAACATGTCAAACTGAGCTTCTTTTTGTTCGGTTTCGTCAAGAACGAACGGACGGATAGAAGCGTGAGGACAAACGTATGCACATTTGTTACACTGAATACAGTTTTCAGGATTCCACTCCGGTACAAACGCAGCTACACCGCGCTTTTCATATTGAGCGGTTCCTTGGTGCCATGTACCATCTTCAATACCTTTGAATGCGGAAACAGGAAGTAAATCGCCATCCTGAGCATTGATCGGACGAACAACTTCGTTGATAAATGCAGGATCGTTGTTTTCTACTTTTGCGTCATCCGACAAGTTTACCCAAGAAGGATCAACTGTCAACTGTTGGTATTCGCCACCACGGTCAACTGCAGCGTAGTTCTTGTTTACAACATCTTCACCTTTCTTTCCGTATGACTTCACGATGAATTTCTTCATTTGTTCTACAGCCAAATCTACAGGAATAACTCCTGTTATACGGAAGAATGCTGATTGTAGGATTGTGTTGGTACGGTTACCCAAACCTATTTCCTGAGCAATCTGTGTTGCATTGATATAATAAACGGTTATATTGTTTTTAGCAAAGTATTTCTTTACTCGGGTTGGTAAATTCTTAGCCAACTCTTCGCCTTGCCAAATTGTGTTCAACAGGAATGTACCGTTTTTACGTAAACCGCGGGTTACGTCATAAAGGTGCAAGTAAGCCTGAACATGACAAGCCACAAAATTAGGAGTGTTTACTAAATAAGTAGAACGGATCGGATGATTACCGAAACGCAAATGTGAGCAGGTGAAACCTCCGGATTTTTTTGAGTCGTATGCAAAATATGCCTGGCAGTATTTATCGGTGTTGTCGCCGATAATCTTTACGGAGTTTTTGTTTGCACCGACTGTACCGTCAGCGCCGAGTCCGTAGAATTTAGCCTCGAACATACCATCGCCACCCATTGAAACTTCTTCTTCTTGTGGAAGTGAAGTGAATGTGATATCATCAACAATACCAAGTGTAAACTGGTTTTTAGGCATTGCCAGTGCAAGATTCTTATATACTGCAAGAACTTGTGCAGGAGTAGTGTCTTTTGAACCCAAGCCGTAACGACCACCAACAATCACAGGTGCATTTTCTACACCATAATAGCAGTCTTTTACGTCAAGATACAATGGTTCNCCNNNAGCTCCNGGNTCNTTNGTACGGTCNANNACNGCAATNCGNTTNNCANTNNNAGGNAGTNNCTNCTNAAGNAATGTTNNNCAGAGAANGGACGATACAAATGAACAGAAAGTAAACCCACTTTTTCACCTTGTGCAGTTAAGTGGTCAATTGTTTCACGGATAGCCTCTGTTACAGAACCCATAGCGATAATTACGCGTTCTGCTTCGGGATCACCGTAGTAATCGAACAATCCATATTTACGACCTGTAAGTTTGTAGATTTCATTCATGTATTCTTCTACAACCTCAGGTACACTTTCGTAAAATTGATTTCCTGACTCACGGTGTTGGAAGAAATGGTCAGGATTCTCTGCCATACCACGAGCTACAGGTTTTGAAGGATTTAGTGCGCGTTTACGGAACTCAGCCAAAGCTTCCTGATCAATAAGCGGAGCTAGATCTTCATTTTCTAATAACTCAATTTTCTGAATTTCATGGGAAGTACGGAATCCATCGAAGAAGTTAACGAATGGAACGCGACTTTTTATAGTGGCTAGATGTGATACTCCCGATAGATCCATAACTTCCTGTACAGATCCTTCAGCCAACATGGCAAAACCTGTTTGGCGTGCAGCCATTACATCTTGATGATCACCAAAAATACATAATGCGTGTGAAGCAAGAGTACGAGCTGAAACATGGAAAACGCATGGCAAAAATTCGCCGGCTATCTTATACATGTTCGGGATCATCAATAATAAACCTTGGGATGCAGTATAAGTGGTGGTTAGTGCTCCAGCTTGCAAAGAACCGTGTAAAGCGCCTGCAGCGCCTGCTTCTGATTGCATTTCCTCTACTAATACCGTCTCGCCGAAGATGTTCTTACGACCTTTGGCAGCCCATTCGTCTACATACTCAGCCATTGTAGAAGAGGGAGTGATGGGATAGATCGCAGCTACCTCTGAAAACATATATGAGATATGTGCTGCTGCTTGGTTACCATCACAAGTGATAAATTTCTTCTGTTTAGTCATAACCAAATGAATTATTAAGTAAAAAATATTTTAATATAAAAAACCAAACAACCAAATGGGGATTTGATTTCCTCTTCCTATTTCCATTTTATCAATAGCATAGGTGAATCCCGGGTTGTTTTTTATTTTGGTGCCTTCACTACATATTTTGAAAGGCATTACTTCATCTACCATAAAAGATATTCCTTTCTCTCCTTTATTCACTTTGTGGTCTTTCCACATCATGTTTACAAAAAAAGTGTCCAGTAAATCCTGCTCTTCTACCTTTACCGGAAAAAAAGAATACATCAGATTGGTGTTGTGCATCATGATTTTAGATGGTTTTTTGGGGAAATCTTCTCCGTTCGGATAAACCATATTGATGAGACGCGCGTCAGCCAAATACTTGATGTAGTTCATTACCGTAGCTCGTGATGTCTGTATATCATTAGCCAATTGGCTGACATTCGGAGCTTTCGGGCCGTCTACAGCTAGTAAGTATAGAAGCTTCTTTATTTTAGATAAATATTTCAATTCGATCTGCTTGATCAATAAAATGTCTACCTCAACCATCATGTTCATGGTTTTAAGTAAATTTTCCGAGAAATTACGCTTTTCTAAGAAAAACGGATAAAACCCATGATGTATATAGTCTTGTAGATAATCTAACGGGCGAACTTTGGATAAGATACCTTTTGCTATTTGTTCATGGTTACTTAGTATCTCTTCCAATGAATATGCACGGAATTTCATATCGGTTTGTAGGTTGAGATATTCCCGAAAAGAAAATCCACGTAAATTATAACTCTTTACGATATCACGTAATTCTTGATTTTCCTCTTTTAAACGCATTACCGAAGAACCGGTGAATACGATTTTTAGATTAGGAAAACGATCATAACAGAGTCGTAGTTCTCTACTCCAATCAGGGTGTTTAAAGACCTGATCAATGAGCAAAACTTTACCTCCTTTGCGTTGGAAGTCATAAGCAAAATCGACTATACTATGATTCGAAAAATAGAAATTATTCATGTTAATAAAGAGACACGAGCGGTCGGTGCCAAACTTTTCTTTGGCATACTGAAGCAGAAATGTGGTCTTTCCCACGCCACGTGTTCCTTTGATACCTATGAGTCTGTCGTTCCAATCGATCTCATCCATGAGATCCCGGCGGACTGGGGCATTAGTATGCTCAACTAGATAAGCGTGTGTGCGATAAAATGCTTCCATGCTCTTTATATATCAATTTTTTATGGGCTACAAATATACTTTTTATTTATATAATTGCAAAGTAGAGATAGCAAAAAAGTTTTTTTATTAGTGAAGTTTATCTATTTGCCTGCTTAGGTTTTTCTCTGTAAGTTTGTAGCCTAAAAATCTTACTGATAATAATTTATGAAACTATATATTTTTAATCCGGATTCCGATATAGCTCTTGCCAATAATGATGAAAATTATATGCCTCCCATATCTGCTCGCCGAATGGCGGAAGATCTGGCTCTACTACCTATTTGGTATGCGGAAGCAGGGAGTGTCGTCTTGGCTTCATCTGCTTATAATCTTGTTTATCTTGGCGAATTGAAGCATCGGTTTCCACTTTCAGTAGAAATATTGACAAAACCGGAGCTGGCTAATTATAATGATTTGGAAGTTATTCCGTGGGGATGGAATCGTGCGTTACGCAAAGATTTATTTATCTCGGGAGTTCCACTATCCAATATCCCATCGGTTAAAGAGTTGGAAACAATTCGTAGTCTGTCTTCCCGCTTATTTGCCAACGACATATTGAGTCGGTTTGCCAATGAGGAATATTGTTGTGGAGAGTCTGTCGTTTTATCGGACTTATCTTCATGTCAGACGTTCGTTGAGGGCAATGCCCAGTGTGTGTTGAAGGCTCCTTGGTCGGGAAGCGGTAAGGGATTGAGTTGGTGTAGCGGGAGTTTTACGCAATCAATATCCGGATGGTGTAACCGTATGTTGAAGGAGCAGGGGAGTGTTATGGGAGAACCACTATTCGATAAAGTAGAGGATTTTGCAATGGAGTTTTGGGCAGATGGACAAGGAAAGGTTCTTTTTGTGGGATATTCACTGTTTTCCACTACTTCCAAGGGAGCCTATGCCGGTAATATTTTGAGCTCGTCCGGACAAATAGAGGCATTGTTGGGACAGTATATCCCTGTCGAAAGGCTAATGCTGATTCGCGAGAAACTCAAACAAACTTTGGCAGAGACTTTATCACATTCTTATTGCGGTTATTTGGGTGTGGATATGATGATTTGCAAAACGAATGCTGGCTATTATATTCATCCGTGTTTGGAAATAAATGTACGGATGAATATGGGTATAGTTGCCCACAACCTTCACAAAAACTTTGTGGTTGCCGGGAAAGGAGGCCGTTTCGTAATAGAATATTATAAAAGTAACGATACGCTGCAGGAAGCACACCGCGAAGCTCAAAAGTTGTTTCCTTTATCTATCGAACACGGAAGGATCGTCTCGGGGTATTTGTCTTTAGTTCCCGTTACTCCTAAAAGCCTGTATCGTGCCTATATTCAGATTGAATAATCTGAAACTGACCTTTCCGGAATAATGAAAGAAATAATTTATTGTTTTATTTAGCTTTCTTTAACTCTTGTTGCAAAGCTTTGCTTTCATTTCCACATCTGTCGGTCGCTGTAACGGCAAAATACTTTTTTTCCATCCACGGAGATATAGATACGTAAGTGAATTCCGTATTTTTTATGTTCTGTGCCAAAATGTTCTCCGGATTTGAAATATCAACCGGGTAAGTGTTTGAGCCGTAAATGACGTAAGCCGGTTTATTCTTTGTATCATTATCTTTTGCTGCTTCCCAGCTCAGGTGGACATAGCCGTCTTCTTGTCGCGATACATTGAGATGAGCCGGAACTGTTGGAGCGATGTTGTCTATCCAGGGCATTGCAGGAACTAAAGCCGGTGATGTATAATAGGTATCAATGAGTGCATCATATAATCCTTGAGTGTTGTCCACCAGATATTTCACCCGATAGTGTCCTTCACCTGCCAACTTATGCGCACGGACAAAGTTTATTTGTCGTTCAACTTCATCAATGGTCCAGTTTCCTTCGCTTGGGTGTAGAAAATAGATGCCTAGCCCCGGAATAACCTGCCGTCCATTGCTTTGTTCCTGCCAATCGAGAGCAAAAGGGTAGAAACTGTTTCCCCGGAAGTACATCATCGGATAAATTTGATCTTGAATTCCTTCGCCAAGCCATCCCTGTACATCTTGATTTACAGTATAGAAGGCATTCCATCCACGTGAGGAATAGCGTGACGTATCTTTATACTTCCCTACAGGACACGTGCTTACCTTTACCCAGGGTTTATCCGCTTTTACTTCCTTATAAATGTAACGAATGATTTCGGTGAGGTTATCCCTTCTCCATTGAGCCAGACTTCTCCCATTGCTATACTTGCGATAGTCATAAGAGTCGGGGAAGTTGGGGGCGTATTCGGGATAACGCAGATAATCGAAATGTACCCCATCCACATCATATTTGTCGATAATCTCCCTGACTATACTCATCAGATATTCTTTAGTCTTGGGGTTTCCGGGGTTTAAAAAATATTCTTTTTTGTATGGTGTGCAGATATCTGGGTTACGTCTGGTTAAGGCATATTTACCTAGTGAGGCCACATGCTTCTTGTTTCCAAGTGGCATGGTCACTATCCACGCATGACATTCCATTCCTCTCTTGTGACATTCATCCACTACGAAAGCAAGGGGGTCATAGCCGGGATCTCCTGCTACGTCTCCTGTCAGAATAGCGTTAAATGGCTCTATCTGAGATCGGTAAAAAATATCTCCGCGTGTGCGTGCCTGGAATAACACAGTATTGAAATTGGCTGCTTTCAGCTTATCCAATATATTAATCAGATCTTCCTGTTGCTTCCGTATACTCGATGGAGAAGTGGCTTTATTGTGGGGCCAGTCAAGTCCATAGGCAGTTGTGACCCATGCAGCCCTGACTTCATATTTGGGGTTTTGGGCAGCTAGTGAGGTATGGATAATGAATAAATAGATATAGAGTAATAATATGCGGAGTCTTCTCATGCTCATGATCTTTAATTTTGGGGACGAAGTTAATCAAAAGCCTTGAAAATTTTGTCTTCGTTTTGTAAACAATTACATTTGTGCTCGGTTTTATACATAGACTTACTAATAAGGAATTGATGCATTATGAAGAAAATAAGGAAGTCGACGGCGATAGCAACCGCTTTATTTATTTACATCACTCTGACAGCTATGTATTCCTTGCCGGAAAATACGGCTATCAGTAATATGGAGAAATATCTGACTGTTATAGTTTCTTATGTCATAGTATTACTGCTTTGGTTGGTACTTCATAAAAAAGAGAATAGGCAAAAGAAGCGACACGAAGAAGAAAATTATAACAACCCCAAAACATAACATTATGAAAAGAGTATTATTAGTTGTTTGCCTGCTTGCGTTTGCAGCTTTGTCCAAGGCACAGTTTGAAAAGGGTAAATGGTTTGTAAGCCCTTCCCTTACAGGATTTGAACTTTCTCATGATACTGATTTGGGAAAGACAAGTTTAGGTCTTCAAGCTAAAGGCGGTACTTTTGTGATGGATAATCTTGCTCTGCTTATTAATGCCGGGGTGAATTGGAATTACGAAGGTAGTGATCTCGACACTTATTCATTGGGAGTGGGTGGACGTTATTACTTTGACCAGGTCGGCGTCTTTACCGGAGCTAATCTTAATATGGATCGTTGGTATTGGGCGAAAGACAATCATAGTACCAAAGTTTCTTTCGGACTCGAAGCAGGCTATGCTTTCTTTCTTTCACGTACGGTGACAATTGAACCGTCCGTATATTGGAATATCAATGATGACCGTTCTAAATTAGGCTTAACAGTTGGTTTCGGTTTCTACTTCTGAGTTCAGGAAAGCTATGCTAAAGGAAGCAGGTTACCATCTATTATCCGTTTATTCGGTTGAAAAATAGAAGTATAATCTTAATATAAAATTCCCCTTGTTACAGCATTGTAGTGAGGGGAATTTTGTAAAGTAAGAGCTTTGGTTTGCTCTTAAAAAGGCTTTATCCTAACGGATCATCGTCTTTACCTGTTCCGTCACCGGTATTTCCATCGTCTCCAGTGTTTCCACCTTCTTCGCTTTGGGCTTCCGAAAGATATATACTGTTGGCAGACGCTTTTCCATCAACCGATATCATTCCCAGATAAATCTGTAAGGTGTCTCCCGCCCAATTAACCGGAATACTCAGCTCCGCTTTACCACTGGATCGTAAGTTGTCCTGCGTGTTGAATATCACAATTTTCTTGGTGGTGTTATATACTAACGGCATAGCTATATCCGTGGCAAGCGCATCACCCTGTCCGCTGTTGTCCATCCACTTAAACCCTACTTTCCCGTTGTTCAACGAAGCCGATGCATCCGCTACCGGAATCAAAGAACCCCTCGAAACAAGGACTTTGGCATAGTCAATTTTTAACTCAGGATACTTGCCATCGACAGCTATCCTTACTACGTATGACAGTGCTGCGTTGAACGTGCTACATCGATGGGCTTCACCCTTATAACCTTCCCGCAAATACGCTTTCATCGGTCTTAAGAAATCCATGCCAAGTGTAAATTTAGCACGCTGATTTAACTGTTTCTCCGTGTGTGCATCTTTAGTGCTTACAGCTCGTGTGCGCATATAGTTTATGCCTTTCCATGACGCACCTATTACGCTACCTACTTTCCCGGAGAAACCTCCTAAAATACCTTGATTAATTGTTCCCATAATCTTTAAATTTTAAATTAGTTCATTGCTGTCCCATTAAAATCGCAAAACGCTCTTTGAAATATTTGAAATTTAGTTAGTTACAGAGTTTTTTCAAAAAAACGGATTTCAATTCTGACCTTTGCAAATTCTAATCAATTTGCAATGCATAAGAATAAATTCGTTTTCGCTCAGCTAACAGCCTTTCTTGATAGAAACAGGTTCAATCGAATCGTAGCCAAGTATAACGGTGACAAGTATGTGAAGCACTTCACTTGCTGGAATCAATTGCTTGCACTCATGTTCGGTCAACTATCCAATAGGGAAAGTTTGCGTGATTTGATTATTGCTCTGGGGGCTCATCGCTCTAAGTGTTATCACTTAGGAATGGGTAAGAACGTGTCAAAATCATCTTTGGCTCGGACGAATCAGGATAGAGACTATCGAATCTTTGAAGAGTTCGCTTACTCCTTGGTAAATGAAGCGCAGAAGAAACGTAAGACAGATATCTTCAAGTTGGGAGGAAACGTATATGCTTTTGATTCCACAACAATCGACTTATGTCTTGCTGTATTCTGGTGGGCGAAGTTCCGAAAAAAGAAAGGAGGAATTAAGGTTCACACCTTGTATGATGTAGAGACTCAAATTCCGACATTCTTTCATATTACACCAGCCTCAGTTCATGATTCAAAAGCGATGGATAAAATCCCCTGCGAATCAGGTTCCTATTATATCTTTGACCGAGGTTACAACAACTTCAAAATGTTGTATCGCATTCATCAAATAGAAGCCTGCTTCGTTGTCAGAGCCAAAAAGAATCTTCAATATAAAGCCATCAAATGGAAACGGAGAATGCCGAAGAATGTGCTTTCAGACATGATGATCGAATTGACTGGATTTTATCCAAAGCAATATTATCCTGATAGACTTCGATTTGTCCGCTATTGGGATGAAGAACAAAAACGAGAATTTGTATTCTTAACCAATGCCATGGATATCTCAGCTCTTCAAGTAGCGGAGTTGTATAAAAACCGATGGCAGGTGGAGTTGTTCTTTAAATGGCTTAAGCAGCATCTCAAAATCAAGAAGTTCTGGGGTACCACACAAAATGCTGTAAGAATACAAATCTACACTGCTATATGCACTTACTGTTTGGTTGCAATCATTCAACATGAGATGAAACTTGATAGAAGCACATACGAAGTTCTCCAAATCCTAAGCATATCTCTAACGGATAAAACTCACTTAAAAGACCTCTTTAACAAAACTAATTTTCAATACGACAAAGAACGAGACGACTCTAATGAGCCAAGTTTATTTTAATTTTAATAACGTCCCAATTTTAATGGGACACTAGTGAGCCTTGATAACTACTAATAATATAAGATTAACAAAATCTGATAATAATATGGATAACAAATTATGTTTTGTAATTCAGCCTTTCGATAAGGAGTACAATCAACTTTACCAAGAGATTTACAAACCTGCCATTGAAGATGAAACAGGAATATCAGCGTACAGAGTAGATGAGGATCCAGAAGTTACTATTCTTATTGACTCAATAGAACAACATATTAAAAACAGTGTTATCTGTTTTGCTGATATAACGGAAAATAATCCTAACGTATGGTATGAATTGGGATACGCTAGAGCATGTGGTAAAAATGTTGTTATAGTATGTAATCGAAAAAGGGATAAACTGCCATTCGATATATCTCATCTAGCGACTATATTTTATCAAAATAATTCGCCAAGTGATTTCTCAGAACTCAAAAAGAAAATAACAGAAAAGATAAAAGCTCTATACAAGAAAGGAGACACAAGAACAGAGAAATCAATTGCTCCCCAACCTGTAATGACACTTAAAACAGATACCTTTTTTAATTCCGAGAAAAATTACAGAGCCATATTGACACAAAGCTATCAATCAGTACATTCCTACTTTGAATACATTTGTACGTTAGATGCTAGTATATGCAAGCAACTGCCTAATCCCATCCCCATAAATGCCCAAAATAGGGAAATTGAGGCAGCATGGAGAATTGGTTATAAATCTATCAGTCAATTAAATATCATCATCGAAAGAAAGGATGAATCACCTTTTGACTGTACTAAGTATATAAGTACGGCAAGAGTGCTACGCGCTGTTTTGTACCTTGACATGACTCAACATTGGGGAGACATTCCTTTTATAATGATGCCTCCAACAGCAGAGATGCTTTTCCCGCGAGAGCAGAAAGAAAAAATCTGGGATAGGTTGATAGATGATTTAAAGAGCTCTATGCATGGACTAAAACAGAGTAATAACGAAAATGATGAATTGTTTGTGGCTCCTTTTTTGGCTCAATATGTAATGGCTATCATCCATCTAGAAAAAAAAGAGGTACACATTGCTACAAAGCTATTGAAAGAAATTATTGATTCAAATACATATCAGTTAGTCACTGGATCAACCATTTATAATGAGAGGAATAAGGATTCTCTGTTCTCTTTGTCTTATTCAGCTGACGAAAAAAGTAACTTCCCTTTATTTATGCAAATAAAAAAGGGATTCAGACATCCACTCTATAGGTATGCAGGTATATGCATAAACTATATTGAGGCCCTGTACAGAATAGGACACAAAGAGGAAACTGTGGATAGTATTAATTCAATCAGACAACAAATTGGCATAGAAGCTCTTTCTCCTACAAACGATATAGCAAGGGAAATAGCTTTCTTATGGAATAAAATTATAGGTATGGATTATGGATATTACTCACTATTGAAACGCTTGGAGTTAGCCATTCCTATTTTAAATATAGACAATCATTTATTACTTCTCCCTATCCCAGAAAGTGAATTACAGACCAATCCCCGTATAATACAAAACCCTGGCTACTAAAACAATGATTTAGATTGAAGAAGGGACGAAAATACGAGACATTCGCTACATTCGGAACATTGTCGTTCAACGGTAACAAGATGATTACGACATCGGGCGGTGGTGCATTGGTGGTGAAGGATGAAGCGGCCAAGAAGCTAACGATGTTTTATGCCATACAGGCCCGTGAGGCTTTCTCCTACTATCAGCATGAAAAGATAGGCTGCAATTACAGGATGAGTAACATCTGTGCAGGCATCGGCACATCGGAAAAGCTCTTCAACATGGGCTTATGCATTCCTGTCGGTCCCATGGTAACGGATGAGGACGTGGCGTATATTGTGGAGAAAATAAAGGGGTGCTGCAAGTAATGAGATAGAGCAGGCACTACTTTCTTAAAAAACTATCAACGACCGCAAAGTTAAGAAATATTTCTTAACTTTGCAGTCGTTTTTTTATATCAATCAAAACTAACTATATAACACAAAATCAATGCTATGGGAGACCGAATTGTATTATATAAAATACAATGTATTTCATAACCATATAATATTGTGTAGACATATTATTTTGTAATAATTCAAGATATAAAAACAACACATTTGCAGCCAAACATATATCGTATGAATTTTAAGAAAACAGCAACAACAATAGAACAACAGCTGGAAAAGCTTCAGACCAGAGGAATGATATTTGAAAACGGAGAAAAAGCTATGGAGAATCTTCTGGACATAGGCTATTTCAGATTGGGCTTTTATTGGTTCCCATTTGAATGTACCTATCCTCGTAAGGATAATAGAAACCATAAGCTAAAACCGGATACGAAATTTGAATTTATTATTCAGCTTTATTATTTTGACTTTGACTTGCGAAATATCTTGTTGCGATATATCAGTCGTATTGAAATCAACTTCCGTACACAACTAATATATATGGTTTCCAACAAGTATTGTGATAACCCTTTTTGGTATGTTGACAAAGCGATAATTGACGAGTCTTATATCAATGACAAAAAATACAAAGCAGCCTTGACCGATACAAAAAAGGAAGAAGTCATAAAAAGAGATCTGAGAAATCATCATGATCATGAGTACGCTCCTGCATGGAAAACCATTGAGTATTTGTCTTTTGGTAATGTCATCCAACTATACGACAACTTAAAGGATGGAGGTCTCAAAGCCAAAATTGCAAAATCCTATGGCATCCAGTCACCAAATCAGTTTTCAAATTATATAAATACAATAAGACGACTCAGAAATTATTGCGCTCATGGAAAAGTTCTTTTTGATATAAATTTTCCAGAGGCTATCAGCACAAGTGGACCTGCCGGGAATTTAGGAGCAAGAAAAACAATGCTTTCCGGTGCCTATATGGTATTGCAATATATATTGGGAAGAATTTCTCTTAATAGGACTACAGATATGGACAGAGCTCTTTATAGAGCCTTTGAAATCATTGAGTATGAAGAAGTAAAAGCTATCATTAGAGATAACTCAGGTATTGATTTCAGTAATCTCAAAAAATAATTGAGGAAATAGCTTCCATTTAATTTAAATATTGTACTTTTGCAGTGGTTTTAACCAAGTGCACTCTTAAGCTATATGCTTTTTTACTGCACGCTAAAAGGAAATGATAAGCCTATTCTTTGCGCAAAGAATAGGCTTTTCCTTATTTTTGACATATAATGAAACCGCTTAAATGCGGCTTTCACTATAAGACACTCCAAAATTGGATGCTAACCAAATACTTCAATGTTCTTGTTTTATTGTAAGCCACCAGATTTGTTCCTATCGTTAATCAAATCTACAATGTCAGTCAACGTTTTTACTTAATCTTCGATAGCAGATATTTCTCCACCAATTCCATTAGAATTTCCTTAGGCAAATTGGTAATACCATTCTCCTTAACTCGCCCATACTCTTCTGTGCCTTGACGGAAAACATATTTTAACTCTCTCCCATCAATGGATGCCAACAAATGTAGATTACCTCTATAGGCCTGCTCTATGCTGGCATTGGCAATCTTGTGCCCATCTAATTCAAATGATACATCTTCGGAGGTAGAAGCAAATTCCCAATCAGCCAAGTGAACTGACAGACACGCCTCGATACGGGTTGTCCATTCTTCCTTTACATTGTACTTAATAGCAAGCTCACGGAAAGAAGCAACAGCCCTTGCAACTTCATTGATAATAGAATCCGGACGACGGATGCCATTGTCTTTGGCAAAATCAAGAACATCCTGCTTGGTGATATTTATCAACTTACCTCTGATCATAAAACAACGTTCTTCTTGTGGTTGGAATCCTCCCTTATTGAATACAAACGTCATATCGTAGGCGGGTGAAAGCCTCCAATTTCCCTTTTCGTCCATTATAAACGAAAAGTTCTTGTTGTGGTCATCCGTGTTATGGGCCAGCAAATTGAAGACCAGACGTCTGAAAACCTCTTCACAATCTTTTTCCGATAGACGCATCTTGCGGCAAACCCAAAGCAGCTTTTCATAACTGTCGGTTTCGGGGTAGAGTGCAGCCAGTGTCTGGGTATGAAGTCTCTTCGTCTCATCACGGTCAAATCGTTTAGTAAGGAAATGCTTGAGACCTTCAACATCCATCAAACGTGATTCCATCATTTGGATACCGGCCAAACGAGACATTTCATAATATACCATTTCGAGTTCTGCTGACGAACGCTCGGGATCACCAAACTTCAAGATGCAATAGTCATATCCTTCGAGACCTGCAATCTGTCCCGAACGAATCTCACCAGTCTCATGGTTGATAGCAATAATCGCTTTGGGTTGCCGGCCACCTGCTGATGTGCCTACCGCTATCAAAGACTGCAATGTTAATGACTCTTCGGGTAGGATACATACATTCTCACGTTCTGCAAAAATGCGTTGTGCCAGGTTAATCAATGACTCTACATCAATCTTATCTCTTGAGTTGAAACGTGAAACTTCAGGTTCAAATTCCAAAGCCCCCATACCGCGCTTGCCGATGAATGATAGCTTTTCAAGTGGAGTTACATCCGCATTGGCTATTTTGTTTTCCGTTCGCCAACATTCGAACAAACGGTTTCCCCAATCATCGGGCAACGAATCGGCCAAAAAAGAAGGGAGCTTCTGAAATACACTATCGTCCTCGCCATAGATAGGCAATCTACTCCGAACGCCTTTTATTGGGGCAACCAACGGAGCAATATCCAATCCACCTTCCAAGAAAACCGGATTATATGTAAAGTATGTACGATTCCTGCGTTTATCCCACGCAAGACGACCTATTTCATTATTCCATAGCATAACTTTCAATGATTCCTTCATGGCTTCTTATGGCGGATACGTTGAACTTTCTTTTCTTCTTTATACAAATAAGGCGATTCTGGTAAATTGGGCAACAATTCATCAAGACCATCAATTTGTCCAATAGTCTTTAACAAAAGTAAGAATGTACCCAACGAAACATTACCTGCCGTACCGCTCTCAAACTTTTGAACAGTATAAACAGTAAGACCTGCTTGTTCGGCAACCTCTTTCTGTGTCATATTAGCTCTCATTCGGTACTCCTTAAAACGAGAACCTAGAAGTCGAACTAATTCCGGTACCGAATACTCATAATAATCCACCATACATCTATTTTTAATATAAATTAAAATTGAATTTAAGTCTATATTTAGACAATAAAATAAAACATAATTGGTTTTATGAAAGCAAAAATATATCTATTTTCTGAAATAAAAGAAGAAATCAAGGGAAATCTTTAAAAAGGCAATGAAATATTCTACTTTGTCATTACCCTGTCGCTACCCAGTCGTTCTTGTTTCGATAGAGTAATGCGAAATCAGATCTTTTTGATAGATAATACTCCAATACAATATGTACAATATGGCTTATCACTATGAAAAGTATTGGACTGAAGAATATCCTCAAAGGATAGGCAGCGGTTTGCGCTTAGTACATAAGAAATGTAAAGGCTAAACATCGCTGTAGTTGAACTTGGCCTCGGCAACCAGGTGTTGGAAGAGCATGTAGGACATCACATTAAAGTAGAATCTTCTCATTACAAAGCGGACTGAAACTTACTGAAACTTAAATAACACGCAAAAACGTTACTGAAACTTACTAAAACTGACTAAGCACGATTTCACCTCTTCTCCCCGCTGTAACTTCGCCACCGTAATCGATTACAAAAAGTATTATTTATTAATTAACTAATTTCATTAGTGTCCCATTAAAATCAGAAGATGCCCTTTCAATCTATTGAAATATAGTTTATTACGCAGTGATTTGGATTAAACGGATTTCAATTTTCAGCTCGTTAACAAAACTAGTTTTCAATGTAGCAAAGTACAATATGGCTCTTGTGAGTCAGGTTTGTTTGACTAAATTTTAATCGTCTCATTTTAATGGGACACTAGTGCTATAACAAAACTAACGAATGCAACTTAGCATATAATCTTATCAAAAACCATAATCTCTCGCGCACAGCCCAGAGATAAATCCTTTTAGAAATACTCAAGGCATGTTGATGTGAGTTATGACACCAATACGCATATTGTTTTTCAAAATCTGACACGAGTCCACATAATACAGAGTTTTCATTATTTCCTTTAACAGCCATTAATGTTGAATCGTACAATATTATTTTTATACCAAGGAATTCTATACATTTATCTAAAGACTCATCATCATTCGAAACTCCATTACGAATATATGCGTAGGCTTTAAGCATGTTTATGTAGGCATCACGATTTACTTTACCCATAGATACTGACGAACCACGCATAATATAGTTATACATCGGTTTGTCAAGATGAGTGATAATATTTGATTTCATAATTATAGATGGAACAAGCGCCAAGTCTTCGCCATGTCGAATGTCAATAGGTTGAACAGAAAGAAATATCGTTTTACGCACTACCATATTACACAACGACTCTCCGCAGTATGCCAAATATGATGATTTATCGCCATAAACAAACTTAGAAGTCACACGTTTTACTATCGTTTTCCCTCTGAGTATATAAGACATATCAAAAATAACCAGATCTGCTGCACTCTTATCAATCTCTTCCCTTAATTCATCTAGGCAGTTGGCCGAATACCAATCGTCGCTATCACAAAAACACAAAAATTCTCCGCTTGCAACCTCAGCTCCTTTCCTACGAGACAAACTAGGACCTAAGTTATTAGCATTTTGTAATACTATTACGTTGAAATCAGCACTTTCTTTAAACTTATTTAATTTTTGTACTGTATCGTCAGAAGAGCAGTCATCGATGAATAATATCTCAAAAAAATTAGGGTCTATAGTTTGTTTTCGTAAGCCTGTGAAACAACTCTCTATGTATTCAGTCGAATTGTAACATGGGACAATTATACTAAATAATGGTGAATCTATTATATTCATAAATTGTCTATTTCTTGATTTTTGCTGTAACATAATCTTTTAGGTATAAATAAGAGTCATTTTTGGTTATTATTGACATGATCCAATAGCTTATTACCCCAACAAGCATTTGGATACATAAAATCATATAATCAGAAATAGACAAATACAAAGTACCGGTACACAAAAGAGCCATTATCAATGTACAAATGGTCGCAGGATAAAGGTCTAATATTTGTTCTCGAAAACTATAGTATATTAGCTTCTTCAAAGTATTTGCATTTACAAATGTTGCGTAAAAACTATAAATTAATCCTGTGACAGCTACTGCCAGAACAGATATCTTCATGCCAATGATTAATAAGATTATGAATATAGGTTTTTTGATAATCTCAATTTTAAGCAGTATGTCACTTCTACCTATTGCTTTAATTGATTGGATTGATGTAGCGCCAATCATTGACACCGCTTGTGATACACAAAGGACTTGGATAAAAGGAATACATTCTTCCCATTTTTTAGTAAGTAACATATGTACCAAGGGTTTTGCAACTATCGCACAACCACCTAAAAGGGGAAATACGACAAACGAAATTATTCTGACAGCTCTTCTTACCATTTGCTTTACAACATCCACGTTATCTGAATGATTGGATAAAGCAGGAAACAATACAGCCATTATTGATGTTGTAACATTATCAGAGAACATTGAAGGAAATGACTGCCCTCTATTGTAATATGCAAGCTGAGAAGCATTGTAGGTCTTACCAATTAATAGCGTTCGCAATTGCTCAAAAAATGTACCCATCAAATCTGCAGCCAACACTTTCCATCCGTAAGCTACCAGCTTCTTGGCGGCACTAACGGAAAAGACGCATTGGGGTCTCCAAGAAATAGTAAATAACAAAACTATAGAATCTACAATCGCACATGATATATATTGTGCAACTAATGCCCAAGCTCCACCACTATTATATGCAATTGCAACACCTATAATACCAGATACAAAAGTTCCGGATAATGTAGAATAAAAGAATCGCCTAAATAGCATATGTCTTGATGCATATGCGTGCTGTATGGAATTAAAGGCACTTACCGGAACTTTTAGCGCAAATACTCTTAGCAAAGGTGCTAATATTGGCTGATTATAAAAGGAGGCAATAAAAGGCGCTGCGAAATAGAATAATACGTAAATTAAAAGTGAGACTCCTAAGCTACACCAGAATATTGTTGAAAAATCAATATCATCAGCATCTTTCTTTTGAATCAAAGCGGTGGAGAATCCACTGACTACAAACACATCTGATATTAATATTAATACCATTAGAATAGCAACAACCCCAAAATCTTCCGGTAATAATATACGTGCCAAAACAATAGAGATTATGAAAGACGCCAATTGTGTTGACACCCTTTCGCTAAATTTCCAAAACAGATTGGATATTACAGTATCCCTTGATGGCATAAAATTAAAATTAGAAGACGTAGCCTTCACAAATTTTGTTTATTCTTTCAGCAATGATTTGTGAGGAGTTACCGTTGAAAACGACACCTAATTGCTCAAAGTATTGCAATCTCTTATTTTCATATACATGAGCATCAAAATTCGAAATAGCTCTCTTTAAATTATTTATAGAATAAGCGACATCAAACGGAGTGTCTTCAAGATTTATATATACGTTTCTCTCGTTTTTATATGTATCGAAATCGACCGCGAATATAAATCCTGGTTTTCCTGTTAATGCAAATTCAAACAAACATGAGGAATAATCAGATATACAAATGTCTGAAATCATCAACAAGTCTTGTATATCATAATATTGTGTAACATCAATAACAGAATTTGGGAGACTTAAATACTGAGCTATCGAAGATATATTGGGATGCAGCCTAATTAGTCCAATCCAATCTCCACCAAATTTCTCTTTAAGTGATTCTAATATCTTATTCCAGCCAATTTCATATACATTTAAGGTTTCTTTGGTAAGATTATCCCGGAATGTAGGGGCATAAAATACAATTTTACAAGAAACTGGAATTCCTAATTTATTTTTAATAAATTTGATATAATCTTCGTTGCTATTATAGAGAATGTCGTCTCTAGGAATTCCTATCTCTGCAATTTCACCATTATACCAACAAGAATTTTTATACAAAGAACTCATAAAATAGCTTCCTGATATAAATAGATCAGCTATTTTACTATCTTTTTTTGCATTTAAAATGTATTCTTTTGATAAGTTGCTTATAGTGTCCGCTTCGATTTTCTTTATTGGCATATCTCCATGCCATGTTTGGATATAGTATTGTCCCTTCCTTTTTTTTACGGTAAATGGCTTTCTACAATTATCTATCCATACTTTTGCGGTTGCCAATTCGTATAGATATTTTAATGTGAAAATCTTCACGCCTCGTATCTCTGTTGGTAAGGGTGTTGAACAATCATTTAACAACCATACTATATCATATCTCCCTTTGTTTTTTAGGAGTTCTTCGCAAATATATTTGCAATTATCTCCATATCCTTTCCCTAAAAAATTAGATATTACAACTTTATTTCTTTTTATAGGAAAAAGCCATAGAATATGGTATAGCAAATCATTTTTTAAAATTGAGATTTTCAATTTTAAGTTATTAGTCATAGCTTTAGCTATATTCTTATAATTACTAATTTTGTCTATCAACATTGATAAATAGATTTTGCTTAAAATTGTTGATTAATAGTCAGTTAAGCAGATATATTCCTCAAGACGCCGCATTAACCATTTCTGATTACCTGTGTATTTTGATTTATCAATACTTTTCTTGGAGATAGGATGCTTGAGCCTTTCCAATCCTTGAAGTAAGCATCAATAGGATGAGGTATAGGATTCTTCTCAGGTAAAGGCAAAGTTGGATACCTCATTTTATATAACTTTTGCACTAGGTAGTAACCATCCACTTCTCTGCAGAGGACCAAAAGATACTATAGAATCAGTGTTCATGATTCAAATTATATATATATTTAAAAACAAGTTTAACTTTAGAGTTCATAATAACAGGGAAAAAGTGTAGTCCTGTCCACTGCCTTATCCGACAATTTATCCAGAAGAAAACCGATATATTGTATCGGTGAGATGTTATTTGACCGACAGCTTTGAACAAGCGGATGGCTACACCTTAGTCAGCAAACATTTCCGGCTGAATCTGTTCTGCAACTTTTTCGCACCAATCTTTCACTAGAAAGGATATGCAGTAAAGCCATCCGTCACTTCCGAATGGGTAAGCTTTACTTTGGTCTTCCATGATACCGGCAATTTTATCCGCCAGCTTCCAATCCATAGGACAGGCGTTGCCTTGCTTGATTATTTCGTATAGTTGTCCCAGCGTTTGCAGGCGTTCTTTGCTTATGAATGTTTCCTTTCCTCTGCGTGTGGAAATATGCGTGCGATAATAGTCGTATGCTTGCCGAGTCTTTTCGTCCAAACGGCTGTCGAGGAAAGAATAGGAATAACTGTTCATTACTTCTATGCGTTTCAAGGCTACGGTGGAAGAGATTTCTTCCCAACTACCGTTTGATGATTGTGCTTTTGCCCAATCTGCCATGGTACTACGTAGGAGGATAAACCATTCGTCGTCTTCTACGGCTTCGGGGGCGAAGAAAGGGATGAGGCTCCGGCAAAGGTATGCCTGTGTCCGGGTATCAATGCTGTCGGTTTGCTCATACTGCTTCATCAATCCAATTACTGCATTGTAGCAACTGTTCATCCTTTTTTCATCACGAATAATGGAAGTTCCTTCCGTCAAGGTGAAAAGCGCGGAAACGAGTTCGCTTCTTGTGGCAATATCGTTTGTCCGGTTTGCCTTATCGAGCAAGATGTGAAACAGCTTGTCTGCTTTGTGGGCATATTCCTCTCTGTCGCTAAATTCTTCATCGGAATTATCAATTATAATCATCTGGTAGAGGGCGGCATAGATACGTGCCAGTGACAGCAGCCGCATGGTGCTGTCCGATGCCAGAGGTATGATAGCCTGCAAGGAAGGCAGTAAAGCTTTTAATAGGTTTTCTTCATTCATGGAATGTTGCTTTATTTCTTCTTCTCGGGAATCACTTCTATCAGGTCGGGATGGATGGTTGCCATGGCTACGGCAATGACACCTTGAATGGCTATGACTACGCGTCTGTCCCGTGCTCCTTTGACTTTGACGAATATCCCTTCCTGTCCTTCCAGTTCTCCGCCGGTGATACGAACTTTAGTCCCTTTGGTCAGATTCACTTCTCCGGGTTGGAAATAGAGCAATTGGTCATTGTAGGTTCCGGATACGGCGATAAAGCTCCGCATCTGATCGTTGGGCACGATAATCTTCTGTTTCTCCCTTGAATCAGTGATGTATTGAAGGTAGGGTATTTTCTCTTTAGCTTCTTTGATCTCCGAAGAAGTGGCATGGACAAAGAGCAGATTGCGAACGGCTGGAACAAGCTCACGTATTTTCCTGTTTCTTACTGTTCTTATTTCATAACGCATGGGAATAAAATTTCCGATAGATTTCTTGTCGAGAAGTTGCTTTACATATAACTCTCTACGATAAGTAGCTCGCATGGCATACCAAACTGCTTCTTCCGTTTTATCCATGTCCTTTATTTATTCGATTACTTTTTTAGCCTTTTTTGAATAAAAGACATATTTTTGGGGCTTTGAAATAGCTATATATTACTGTATTTCAATTAGTTATGCTCTTGCTCGTATAGATATCAGAGGCTATATATGTGGTCTCTATGTAAGAGACGACAATGACATATAATAAACTAAAAATCAGTTGTATACATAAGGTATACAACTGATTTATTTAAGAGTTACAAAGTGCTTTTATAAGCTCTCCAATTTATAAAATCCGGTTAGTTTTAGATTTGATTTTTCGTATAGCTTAAATATTTATTTCTCTATGTATGGAAAATATGGCATAATCCATTTACTATTAATACTTTGTATATTTCCGTATAATTTAAAGCTATAAATATTTATTAATTTACTTGCTTGTATTCTCAATTATTCATATTTTTGCTGCGAAGTTAGAACGTCTCTTACATAGAGAGTGGTACAATAGAAATGAAGAGCAGCAGATGGCAGAAGTCCAACTGTGTGTTTATATTTTCGTGCAAATATCAGTTGTTTTTCCATTTATATTCTTTCACTTTTGTACTCTTCGTACTCCTCTACCCATTCTTTTAGTTTCGCTTGTAATAATCGTTTATCTGGTAAATAGAGAGCATATTCCGTTGCATAAATGTTAGCATCTTTAGGTAGGGTTAGCTTTACCAACGCATCGTTTTTCTCTTGGCAGAGTAATATACCAATAGTAGGCTTTTCGTATTCTTGTTTCACATATCGGTCAAAGTAATTGACATACATCTGCATCTGTCCCAAATCTTGATGAGTAAGCTTGTCTACTTTCAAATCAATAAGAACATAGCACTGTAAAAGACGATTATAGAAAACTAAATCGACAAAGAAGTGCTGTTCATTGAATGTAAACCGCTTTTGTCTGGATTCAAACAGAAAACCTTTTCCTAATTCGAGTAGAAAGTCCTGTAGCTTGCTGATTATGGCATTTTCCAATTTGTTTTCCAAATAGACTGATTCTGGCTTTAGACCCAAGAATTCTAAAGTAAGTGGATTCTTAATGATATCCGAAGCTTTTTCAAGTGTTTGTCCATCTCGCGTCAAACGTATGACTTCATTTTTATTCCTGCTTAATGCTAGTCGTTCATATAAACTTGAACCTACTTGACGGCTGAGTTGTCTGACACTCCATTGCTGTTGGGCACATTCTATTTCGTAAAAATTTCGTTCGTCCAGATTATCGATGCGCATCAGTACAAGGTAATGAGACCAACTGAGTGTAAAATCCGGTTCCGAAATCCGGGACAGTGTTTCGGATTTTCCTGCAATCTTATTGGAGACATTATTTCCGATACCAATTTGTTCTATTTTAAAATTCCGAGACGCTGTTTCGGATTTTGAGTAAATGAGATAAAAATTTCTCATATTTTCGAGATTATCAACAGAATAACCTCTTCCGAACCTTATGGATAATTTGTTGGATAGCTTTTTGAGGACAGATTTTCCATATTCAGCCCTATAAAGACCCAATTGTTCATCTTCTATGATATACCTTCCGGTTTCATAATTAGCATATACCATAGCAGTATTCACGGTAGAAACTACTCTTTTGCGGATAGTCTCTACTAGTGACGATATTTTGTCGAACAGGATTTCTATCTGTTCGTCAATTTTCTTCTCTATATCACGATTCATATCTATAATATTTCGATAATACGTATTATAAGAAATTACAAAAGTACTAAAAATATTGGCATTCTGTCAAAAAAGTTACTGTCAGTACTTAATGACGATAAAGTGAACAGATTAGTGATCGGATAACTTATTTATGTAATATGAGAACTCAAAGATTCAATCCCGCTAAAAGACTTTGATTGGCCTGATCTATAACCGAATTTTCGAGTGATGCCAGATAGATTTGTGTCGTCTTTTCTGAAGTATGTCCCATCCCTGCACTAATTATTGATAACGGTACGTTATGATTGCGTGCTGTGGTTGCCCACGTATGCCGGGAGGTATATGAAGTAAGTGCTGTCTGTACCCCTAACATTTTGGCCAGCTGTTTCAACCGGCGGTTGTAGTAGCCCAGTGCCGTTTGATATTGCATAAAGGCCCGGGAAGGATCTATGGATTTGAGGATAGGGAATATATACGGTGAATTCCGGTTTTTTGCGGTATAACGTTGCAGGATTTTGCTAATACACGGCTCAATGTGTATAATCAGTCGCTGTCCGGTCTTGCGGCGGATGTAGGTGATCATATCCCCGTCAATGCTTTGTCTTTGCAGAAATGCAATGTCTACAAAAGCCATCCCGCGTGTGCAATAGCTGAAGATGAAAATGTCACGGACCAGAGATAGGGAAGGGGAGAAGCTCAGATCCAGTTTTAAAAGATCCATGATTACCTCTTCGTCGACAGCACGCTTGCGGGTACGCTCCACGCCGGTATATACATTTTGGAAGGGAAAGGTCTGGTTGACAAGATGTTGATGCACCGCTTTATTATAGATAGCCCGCAGTATCCTCATGTAGAAGGAACTGGTGTTGCGCACCACTTGTCTGATGCGGAGCCAGTCATTATATTTCAAGATAACTTGTTCGTTAAATAAAGAGAGGGGAATATCATGATCGTTTAGAAAGGCTGAAAAGCTGCTTAAGGCCCGGCGGTAGTTGCGTGCGGTACCCAGCTTGCCGGCGGTTTTGAGGTGAGCTATCTGCTCTTCAATGTAGGTGAACAGGCTGATCCGCCTGTCGGGCGAACGGAATGCCTTGATGATGTCTGTAAGGGAATATGCTTTACCGAGGCAATCCAAATTGGATATGATGGTATGCAAGAGAATGATGTCGTTGTCTATCCGTTGTTGGCAGGCCTGCAAATCGCTTTGCACTCCCGGATCGGAAATGATGACTGCTGTCTTGTCTGTGTCCCACTGGTGGGGAAATAAACGGATGTTCGTGGTGAGCTGTGCTATTTTTTGTTTGTGGCATAGCTGATAATAGATTACTCCGGTTTTCCCGTTTACTGTTGATTTGCGAAATTTTACTTTTACTGTGGCCATAATGTTTGTTCTTCGATTTTTGTAATTGATTATGGCGGTGAAGTTACAACAGGGGGAAAAGGCAAAATCGTGTTTAGTAAGTTTCAGTAAGTTTCAGTAACGTTTTTGCGCGTTATTTACGTTTATTTCCGTTTTAGTAAGTTTCCGTCGGTTTTAGGGGACAGATTTTCCGGGCGGTCCGGGTAGGGAACAAGATCGTACTCCATTCGTATTTTCTTCGGTTTATACAGACGGAGTTGGCAGCCGGATGAAACGGCTTTGCTTCGAACAGGGTACGAACTTGGTACGAATGAAGTACGAATATGAATGTTAGGGTCGAGCGGTTTATTCTTCCCGCAGTTTCTCTTGCAGAAACTGTCCCGTATAGCTTGCCGCACATTTAGCAACTTCTTCAGGAGTTCCAGTCACAACAATATTGCCGCCTTTATCTCCACCTTCCGGACCGAGATCAATCACATGATCCGCGCATTTAATAACATCCATGTTGTGCTCTATAATAACGATGGAATGCCCGCGTCGTATTAAAGCATCGAATGCTTCGAGTAACTTGCGGATATCATGGAAATGCAAACCGGTGGTCGGCTCGTCGAAGATGAATAAGGTTGGTTCCGCTTTCTCCTGACTGAGATAATATGCCAGTTTCACACGTTGATTCTCACCTCCCGATAGAGTGGATGATGACTGTCCCAGTCTGATATATCCCAATCCCACATCTTGCAATGGCGTGAGTTTCTTCACAATCTTCTTTTGACCATGCTCGGTGAAAAAGTCGATTGCCTGGTTCACAGTCATGCCTAATAATTCATAGATGTTGATGCCTTGGTATCTGACTTCCAGTATGTCCGATTTGAAACGTTTGCCATGGCACGATTCACATTCCAGTACCAAATCAGCCATAAACTGCATTTCGACAGTAATCACTCCTTCGCCTTTACATTCCTCGCATCTTCCTCCTTCACTATTGAAGCTGAAGTGTCCTGCAGTATAACCCATCTGTTTAGCCAAAGGCTGATCGGACCATAGCTTCCTTATTTCATCATAGGCTTTTATGTAGGTTACAGGGTTCGAACGTGATGATTTACCAATGGGGTTTTGATCAACAAATTCAATGTTCTTCAAGCTCTTTATGTCGCCTCCAATTGATCCGAATTCTCCCGGTGATTCATTGCATTCATCCAATTCACGTTTAAGTGCCCTGTAGAAAATGTCTCTGACCAAGGTACTCTTACCCGAACCGCTAACGCCGGTGACAACCGTCATGATGTTGAGCGGAAAACGCACATCCACACCCTTCAAATTGTTTTCGCGCGCACTTTTTATTTCGATATAATTGTTCCATGAACGGCGGTGCTCGGGAATGGGTATTCTATCTTCCCCTAATAAATACCGGACAGTATAACTTTCGCTACCTTTTTGCAAATTGCGCATATCACCCGCGTAAATCACCTGTCCACCCAGCCTTCCTGCTTTCGGACCGATATCTATAATATAATCGGCGGCACGGATTATTTCTTCATCATGCTCCACTACTACAACGGTATTGCCCAACTGTTGCAATTGGCGTAGCACTTTAATGAGGCGATCGGTGTCACGGCTGTGTAAGCCGATACTTGGCTCGTCCAATATATACAACGAACCTACCAAACTACTTCCCAGAGAAGTTGCCAGATTAATACGTTGACTTTCACCACCCGATAACGAGTTGCTGAGGCGGTTTAATGTCAGATAACCCAAGCCTACATCGATCAAAAAACGAATTCGACTATTGATTTCGGTAAGTATTCGGTTGGCTACCTCACTGTCATGCTTATTTAACTTCAGATTATCAAAGAATCGCTTTAGCTCTGTTATCGGTAAATCGACCAATTGTGAGATACTTTTTCCGCCTACGCGTACATAGCCGGCTTCCGGTTTCAAACGTGTACCATGACATTTAGGACAAAGAGTTTTTCCTCTGTATCGAGCCAGCATGACGCGGTATTGTATTTTATATTGATTCTCCTCCAGCATTCTGAAGAAGCCGTTGATACCTTCAAAGTAAGGAGTGCCCTCCCATAGCATCCGGCGTTGTTCGTCGGTTAATTCAAAATAAGGAGTAAAAAGAGGGAATCCGGCTTGTTCGGCATGGTGAATGATCTGCTCCCTCCATTCTCCCATTTTCTCGCCTCGCCAACACACTACGGCTCCGTCGTATATTGATAATGAACGATTAGGGATCACAAGGCGTTCATCTATCCCTATCACTTTACCGAATCCTTCACATTCGGGGCAAGCACCGATAGGAGAGTTGAATGAGAACATCTGATCATTCGGTTCTTCGAATGTCATACCATCAGCTTCAAACTTCTTGCTGAAACGATGTAGATGATTGGTACCACCTTCCGGGTAAAAGCGCAAAAGACAGTTGCCATCGCCTTCATACATTGCAGTTTCAGCGGAGTCAGTCAACCGGCTGATTGCATCTTTTGTTGAAGCAACCGTCATACGGTCAATCATTAGGTAGACCGTATCATTCTTCTTGGGCGAATATTCTTCTATGCGTACCATTTCGCCGTTTACTTCCAAGCGGTTGAACCCTTGTTTCATATCCACTTCCAGTTGTTGCTCCATTGTACGTCCCTCCTGCAATAATACGGGAGTAAGAATGGTATACCTTGTCCCCTCGGGATGCCCGCACACGCATGCTACAATATCTTCTACCGAATGCTTTTTCACTTCATTCCCGCTTATGGGGCTGAAAGTCCGTCCTATGCGGGCGTATAGCAACCGGAGATATTCATATATTTCAGTGGATGTTCCCACTGTGGAGCGTGGATTGCGACTGTTAACCTTCTGCTCTATGGCAATAGCGGGGGGTATTCCTTTAATAAAGTCACACTCCGGCTTGCTCATTCTTCCGAGAAACTGACGGGCATAACTACTTAAGCTCTCCACATAACGCCTTTGCCCTTCGGCATATAGCGTATCGAAAGCTAAGGATGATTTTCCCGATCCTGATAGCCCGGTTATAACGACAAGCTTATTTCGAGGTATTTCTACGTCTATATTCTTCAGGTTATTGACGCGTGCCCCTTTGATGATTATAGAGTTTTCTTCTGACATGTTCAGGAATGGATATATAAATTGAAGCTACAAAGATAGTTACTATAGCTTAAATATGACACATGAAGCCTTGGTTAAGATTTGTTATACTTTTAAATATGATCGGAGTTTCCAATGCAAAATATTGTATTTTTATCCGCGGCAAATGCCTAAAGAAGCCCTTTTAGAAGGTAAAATGAAAAAATTACAGAATCAAAAAAATAATTGATGGAGAAAATGAGAAGTAAATTCCTTGCATGTTTATTCTGCATGCTTTTTGTTGGGATGGGGCTGTTACGTGCTCAGTCCGAGAGATATCCGAAAAGAGAGTTCCGTGGCGCCTGGATACAGACCGTGAACGGACAATTTAAAGGTATTCCTACCGAGAAGTTAAAACAGATGCTGATTGATCAGCTGAACTCCCTGCAAGGTGCCGGCATTAATGCTATTATTTTTCAGGTTCGTCCTGAGGCTGATGCGTTATACGCATCACAATTGGAACCATGGAGCCGTTTCCTGACTGGCGTTCAGGGTAAAGCTCCCGATCCTTACTGGGATCCTATGGCTTTTATGATTGAAGAATGCCATAAGCGTGGCATGGAGTTCCATGCCTGGATAAATCCTTATCGGGTGAAAACGACTTTGAAAAGCGAGTTGTCTCCTATTCATCTTTACAATATCCATCCCGACTGGTTCGTGACTTACGGTGACCAGTTATATTTTGATCCGGCTCTTCCCGAGAGTCGCCGCCATATCTGTATGGTGATCAGTGATATCGTGTCTCGATATGATGTTGATGCCATTCACATGGATGATTATTTTTATCCCTATCCGGCTAAAGGCAAAGATTTCCCGGATGATGCAAGTTTTGCCCGTTATGGGGGAGGTTTCTCCAACAGGGGAGATTGGCGTCGTAGTAATGTGAACATTTTGATTAAGAAAATTCACGAGACTATTCACGAATTAAAGCCATGGGTGAAATTCGGCGTTTCTCCTTTTGGTATCTATCGTAACCAGTCGAGTGATCCGTTAGGCAGCAAGACTAATGGTTTGCAAAATTATGATGATTTGTATGCCGACGTGTTACTTTGGGCTCGTAACGGTTGGATTGACTATAATATTCCGCAGATATATTGGCAGATCGGGCATCCTGTAGCCGATTATGATACCTTAGTGAGATGGTGGGCTAAGAATACCGAGAACCGTCCTTTATTTATCGGACAATCGGTGATGAATACCGTACAGAATGCTGATCCACAGAATCCGTCTATCAACCAGTTACCTCGTAAGATGGCATTACAGCGTGCATTCCAGACCATTGAAGGCAGTTGCCAGTGGCCTGCAAGTGCAGTGGTGGAAAATGCCGGTAACTATCGTGACGCGCTTATAACCGAGTATCATAAATATCCGGCTTTACCTCCGGTATTCGACTTTATGGACAACGTTGCTCCCGATAAAGTAAAGAAAATGAAGCCGGTTTGGACGGCAGATGGTTATATTCTATTCTGGACAGCTCCTAAATACAAAGATGAGATGAACCGTGCCGTTCAATATGTCGTTTATCGTTTTGATTCGAAAGAAAAAGTAAATATTGACGATCCTTCGCATATTGTTGCCATAACCAGAGACAGCTTCTATAAGTTGCCTTATAATGACGGTAAAACCAAATATCGTTATGTGGTTACTGCGCTTGACAGAATACACAATGAATCAAAGTCGAAATCAAAGAAAGTGAAGCTTTAAAGCTTCACTTTTATTCGGAAGCAGAGTCTCCTTTCTTGGCATATTGGCTTGGGCTGACTTTGAAATGCTTTTTGAATACTTCGCGGAAGTATTTCGCATCACTAAATCCTGTCTTTTCTGCTATTTCCGTGACGCTGTACTGTTGTTCTTTAAGCAGGCATGCGGCACGCTTCAATCGGATCAGTCTGATATAATCTGCGGGTGCCTGATCGGTTAGAGCTTTTATTTTATTATAGAAACTCGTACGGCTCATATTCAGCATACCACATAATACATCCACATTAAAGTCCGGATTATCAAGATTGTCTTCCACATTTTTCTTCACATTGGCAATAAAATTCCATTCTATATCGGTGGAACAGTTGATGCAGTCTGGCCCATTCTGATCCTCGGTCAGTTCCAAATTGCCATATTTTTGTCGCAGCAGTGCGCGATTGATCAATAGATTGGATATCGTCATCCGGAGAATGCTGATATTGAAAGGCTTGACAATATATTCATCGGCACCAGTGCTCATACCTTCAATAATGCTCTTGTCATTATCCATGGAAGTGATGAGAATAATGGGGATATGGGATGTTTCGATATTATTCTTCAGCGTAGTACACAACTCGCTTCCAGAGACTTCGGGCATCATCATGTCTGCAATAACCAAATCGGGTGAATAACTTTCAACCAGATCTTGTGCTTCCTTACCGTTGGAACATGTCTTAACCGTATAATTGTCCGATAATGTATGTTGCAAATACTCCCGTAGTTCATCATTATCCTCAGCTATCAGTAGTCTGGGAGAGTTACTCTTCGGCTCGATTTGTTTAGCAGGAATGCTTTCGGCAGACACATTTTGGGGTACTCCCGACTTTGAATAAACCACTTGCTCATTCTCCGGTTTTGTAGTATGCGTAGCCTCTTTATAATGGGTTTCGCTCTTTGGAAATGTCATTCTAAAGTACGTTCCTTCATTTTCTGTACTGTTGAATGTTATTTTTCCTTTATGTAACTGTACTAACTTCCATACTAATAGCAGACCAATTCCACTCCCGGCAGTCTGGGTGTTGATCACATTGCTTCCCCTGAAATGAGCTTTGAATATTTTCTTTTGCTCGGCTATCGGTATTCCAATGCCGGTATCTCTCACCTCGATACTCCATGCACTATCGGTCTCGATAGAGATGATATGCACATCTTTGCCTTCGGGGGTATATTTCAAGGCATTCGAGATCACATTCTTCAGTATGGAATCCATTTTCTCCTTATCAATCCATGTGTTGAGGAACTTGAAGTTACTTTCGTAAGTTAGGTTTATGCGCTTCATCTCGGCAAGAGAATGAAAAGAATCAATCGTCTTTTGTAAATACGAGCCTAGTTCATATTCCGCTACATACAACGACGCCGAGCCTGATTCAGCCCGTTCGAGATTAATAAAGTTAGAAGTAAGGCGAAGTAGCGATTCCACATTCCTCAATGCGGTATTCACGTTTCTCGACCCACTTTCGCTCAATGCTTCCTTATCCAGAAGATCTTCGAGCGGAGCTTTGATGAGGGTTAATGGAGTCCGTATATCGTGCGCTGTATTGATATAAAACTTTATTCTGTCATCCAGCGTCTTACGTTGCTTCCATTTTGTGAAGAAATATTGTGTATACCACCCGATCGTAATAAAAAAGACTGCTGCAATAATAAACATCCACGTCTCCGCTGTAGTCGTGTTCATCTCATTATAATTCTGTGGTTGTGCATAACAAATATTGGAAATACACAGGAGGCAAGAGATATGAAGTAGCTTATTCATCACAGTCAGAGTTTATTAATTGCTATTATGCCATCTTATGAAAGTCTCACAAATCTAAGTAAATAAGTTGATAAATACAAAATGATGCACCTGGAAAGTCTCGGTTTCTTTTGGGTCTTGTGCAGTGAACGCTGATTTATTGCGTAATAGCTAGCACTTTTGAATATTTGGAATAAAGCTGTGAGAACAGCTTGTAAAATAAAAAAATAGAACCGCGGTGAAGCAGTTCTATTTTTTTTATTTTACAGCATTGTCTATCACTTTTATTTCTTCTTTTCCTCTATCCATTTACGGGCATTGACAAATGCTTCAATCCATGGGGTAACCTGATCGTTATTTATCCGGTCGTTAGGATAATAAGCATTCTGCCATGGGAAGATAGCACGCTCCAAGTGAGGCATCATGGCCAGATGACGCCCATCGGCACTAGCGAGTGCAGCTACGCTATAGTCGGAACCGTTAGGATTACCCGGATATTCATCGTAACTGTATTTAGCTACCACATTATACTGATCTTCATCATAAGGCAAAGAGAATTTACCTTCTCCATGAGCCACCCAAATCCCCAGTTTGCTACCGCTTAATGAACCGAACATTACGCTGCGGTTGGTCGGTATGGTAACTCCAAGGAAAGTCGACTCAAATTTATGAGAATCATTATGTAGCATTTTGCCTTTCTTCTTATGTTCCGGATTAATCAATCCAAGCTCCATCATCAATTGGCAACCGTTGCATATACCCAAAGAAAGAGTGTCCTGACGTGCGTAGAACTTATCCAAAGCCTCCTTGGCTTTCTCGTTGAATAAGAATCCGCCTGCCCATCCTTTGGCAGAGCCCAATACGTCGGAGTTGGAGAAACCACCACAGTAGACAATCATGTTGATATCTTCCAATGTTTCCCTTCCACTGATCAGGTCGGTCATCGTCACATCTTTTACGTCGAATCCGGCTAAGTAGAGTGAATAAGCCATTTCGCGTTCGCCATTAGTTCCTTTTTCGCGGATGATAGCGGCACGGATACCATTAGGGGTACGACGGTCGGGACTAATGCCATATTGTGAGAATTTGCCTTTGAATTCAGGTAAGAATGCGAATTCCATCGGTTGCATCTTATAATTTTCAAAACGCTTCTTGGCACAACCATTCATCGATTGCTTACGGTCGAGCAAATAAGAACTGGAGTACCATACATCACGCATATAGTCAATTCCGAACTGGTAGACTGCTCCATCCTTACTTACCAAAATGTGGCGTTCGTCCGTCGGCTTACCTATCTTGACATAACCTACGCCGGCTTCGTCCAAAATCTTCTTGAATTCTTCCTTATGACGATCACTAACCTGTATCACGATACCCGGATTTTCGGCAAACAAAATCTTCACAAGATTTCTTTCACTCATTTTGTCGAGGTTGATTTCCAAGCCACCGTCCACATTAGCGAAACACATCTCCAATAAAGTCGTGATCAAACCTCCTGCCGAAATATCGTGTCCGGCGAGGATTAATTTCTTTTCGATCAATTCCTGTACAGCAAGGAAAGCATCGCGGAAATACTCGGCATCTTGTACGCAAGGGACTTCGTCGCCCACTTTACCCAGAGACTGGGCAAATGCCGACCCTCCCAATTTAAGCGAATCGAAGCTGAAATCAATATGATATAAAGACGATTTGGCATCGTTGACAAGTACCGGAGATACCACTTTCTTCACGTCGGATACTTCACCACCGGCAGAAACAATAACAGTTCCCGGAGAGATCACTTTGCTGCCATCGGGGTACTTTTGAGTCATGGACAACGAGTCCTTGCCTGTCGGAACATTGATTTGCAATGCGCAGCAGAAGTCGCTGAGCGCTTTTACGGCGGTGTACAGACGTGCGTCTTCTCCTTCCTGAGAGCGGCAAGGCCACATCCAGTTAGCAGATAACGATACACTATCGAGACCTTCGGCTAGAGGAGCCCAAACCAAGTTGGTCAGCGCTTCGCTCACTGCAAGAATAGAACCCGCAGCCGGATCGGCAAGAGCAGCCTGAGGGGCATGACCGATAGAAGTCGCAATACCTTTCACTCCACGATAGTCGAGCGCTACTACGCCACAGTCGCTTAACGGCAACTGAATCTCACCCTGACATTGCTGACGGGCTATCTTACCGGTAACCGAGCGGTCCACTTTATTTGTTAACCAGTCCTTACATGCCACAGCTTCGAGCTGCAATACATTTGTAAGATACTCGTGTAATTTTCCGTGTTCAAGTTTCGGCATTTCATAATGGCGTTCCACCGTTTTGTCCACCATGTAAGTCTTTGGTGAAGAACCGAACATTTGATCGACAGCCAAATCGAACGGACGTATACCGTCTGCCTGCTCGAAAGCAAAACGATGATCTCCGGTGGTTTCACCAACCACATACATCGGAGCACGCTCACGTTCGGCGACTTTACGTACATGTTCGATGGCTTCTTCGCGAACCAAGAGACCCATACGTTCCTGACTTTCGTTCGCTATAATTTCTTTAGCCGAGAGAGTTTTGTCTCCTATCGGCAATTTGCTCATATCAATAACTCCACCGCATTCTTCAACCAATTCCGACAGACAGTTGACATGTCCTGCCGAACCATGGTCGTGAATAGAAACGATCGGATTGGATTCTTCTTCACAGAGTGCACGTACCACATTGTATGCACGTTTCTGCATTTCGGCATTGGCACGTTGCACGGCGTTCAGCTCAATACCGCTGCTGTAACGACCGGTATCCACCGAAGATACCGAACCGCCTCCAAGGCCGATACGATAATTGTCACCACCGATGAGCACAACCTTGTTGCCTTTTTCGGGACTACCTTTCAGGCAGTCGCGCTGAGTACCATAACCCACACCACCGGCAAGCATGATTACTTTATCATATCCGTAAGTCTCTTCGTTTTCCTTATGCTCAAAAGTCAGTACCGAACCACAGATCAGCGGTTGCCCGAACTTGTTACCAAAGTCGCTTGCTCCATTTGATGCTTTGATTAAGATTTGCTCCGGAGTCTGGTACAACCATTTGCGAATGGGCAAAAGATCTTCCCAACCACGTCTCTCGTCGGTGCGTGGATACGAAGTCATGTATACCGCCGTACCGGCAATAGGCCAAGAACCTTTACCACCACCCATACGGTCGCGAATTTCACCACCGGTTCCGGTCGAAGCACCATTGAAAGGCTCCACGGTAGTAGGGAAGTTGTGAGTTTCCGCTTTTAGTGAAATTACACTCTTGATGTCTTTGACTTGGAAATAATCCGATTTGGATTGATCTGCCGGTGCAAATTGTTCAATGACCGGTCCTTCGGCAAAAGCTACATTATCTTTATACGCCGAGATTATTTTATTGGGATTCTCTTGAGTGGTTTTCTTAATCATCTGGAACAATGATGACTCTTGTTCCACGCCATCAATCACGAATGTACCCCCGAATATTTTATGGCGGCAATGTTCCGAATTGATTTGCGCAAAGCCGAATACTTCAGAGTCGGTAAGAGGACGACCGAGGTCTTTCTCCACTTTTTTGAGGTATTCCATTTCTTCCTGTGAAAGGGCTAATCCTTCTTGTTCATTATAAGCTTCCAGATCCTTGATATGTACGATGGGCTCCGGCTGACGGTTGGTCGTAAAAACCAACTGGTCGAGACCTTTGTACATTCTTTGCAACATCGGATCATGATCTGCCTTCTCATCCTTCACCGGGAAGTACTCTTCAATACGCGAAATGCCGTTCAATCCCATGTTTTGAGTGATTTCTACGGCATTTGTACTCCATGGAGTAATCATTTCACGACGTGGCCCGACGAAATAACCACTAAGGTCATCTTCACTTTCAGGCTTGGCTTCTCCGAAGAGCCAGCAGAGTTTATCACTGTCTTGTTGAGAAAGTGCGCAATCACATTCTACGGCAATTACGCTTTTGGATAGGGTTCTGAAAAAAAGAATCATAGTTCTATATCGATTTGACGATTTACTGTTTAGACCTCCGGATATGATGTTCCGGTAAAACAAGAAAACTGTTTGCGGAGGCTCCCGCCTAATTTTCGGCAAAGATAAATAAAAAAATGTTGGGGCGACCGAAACTCTGTTGTAAATATTGGCATAAACTTACGAAAGCTGTCGAAAAAACGTTAACGCTATTGCTCTGTCTCATAAAAAAGTACGATATTTGCGCCATGGTACAAATTGAAACCGTGTTAAGCATAATATGGAAAGGGTTCATTATTGGCGTGGTTGTGTCTGCTCCATTGGGCCCTGTAGGGGTATTATGTATTCAACGTACATTGAACAAAGGCCGCTGGTATGGCTTTGTGACAGGGCTTGGAGCTGCTCTCAGCGACATTGCCTATGCTTTACTTACCGGTTACGGAATGAGCTTTGTGTTCGATTATGTGAATAAGAATATCTTCTATCTTCAGCTATTTGGCAGTATTATGCTGCTAGGGTTTGGTATATATACTTTCCGGAGTAATCCGGTCCATTCCATCCGTCCCATATCTACAAATAAGGGGACTTATTTCCATAATTTTATCACGGCCTTTGCCGTGACACTATCCAATCCGTTGATTATATTCCTATATATCGGTCTTTTCGCCCGCTTTGCTTTCGTCAGTGAAGGTGTGTTGGTATTTGAGGCGGTAACCGGATATATAGCCATTGCGCTGGGAGCTTTGCTGTGGTGGCTTGGCATTACGTACTTTGTGAATAAAGTACGTCGTCAGTTCAATTTGCGTGGCATTTGGATGTTGAATCGTATCATTGGAACGATCGTTATTATTGTTTCCATTTTAGGGTTCATTTTTACTTTAATGGGCGAGTCTCTATATTGAGAATAAAAGCTTGGTTATGATGAAAATTGCACGGCAACTGAAAGAAAATAACATTGCGGAATACCTTATATACATGTGGCAGATAGAAGATCTGATCCGTGCCAATGGGTGTGATTCTGATAAAATAAATGATAATATTGTGTCCCGCTATCCCGAAGAGGAACGCGCTGAATTGACCGAATGGTATGCCAATCTTATTGAGATGATGCGCATCGAAGGGGTGATGGAAAGCGGACATCTACAGATCAACCGGAATGTGATTTTGTCGATGACCGACCTGCATGTACAGCTGCTTGCCTCGCCAAAGTTCCCTTACTATAGTGCAGCATATTATAAAGCCCTGCCTTTTATAGTGGAATTGCGCCAGAAGAACGGTAAGAAAGAAGAACCCGAGCTTGAAACATGCTTTGAGGCTTTGTATGGATTACTCTTGCTGCGTTTGCAGAAAAAAGAGATCACTCCGGGTACGGAAAAAGCAATGGAGGCCATTAGTGCTTTTGTTTCTTTGCTGGCCAACTATTACGATAAAGATAAAAAAGGGGAATTAAAGCTTGAAGATTGATTGTAAGCAGTCTTTAAAAATACAGTAAACTTAAGATAATTCGATGAGAATTTTGATAACCGGTGCCGGCGGTCAACTCGGCAATGAGCTGCAAGTCCTTGCTAAAGAGAACCCGCAACATACCTATTATATTACGGATGTCAACGAACTGGACATTTGTGACAGTAACGCCGTTTCGGCTTATGTAGCAGACAATCGCATTGATATTATTGTAAACTGCGCGGCTTATACGGCTGTAGATAAAGCAGAAGATAATGAAGAACTTTGCCGTAAGCTCAATTCGGATGCTCCCGGTATATTGGCGCGTGCTGCCGAAGCTAATCACGCGGCACTGATTCAGATATCCACTGATTATGTGTTCGACGGGACTGCTCATATCCCTTATACGGAAGAATGTACTCCGTGTCCTAACTCCGTGTATGGCTCTACCAAGCTTGACGGTGAATTGCAAGTTATGCAATATTGTAAGAAGGCGATGATTATCCGTACGGCATGGCTGTACTCCACCTTTGGGAATAACTTCGTCAAAACCATGATTCGTTTGGGTGGCGACCGTGATACATTGGGAGTGGTATTCGACCAGATTGGTACGCCGACTTATGCTAATGATTTAGGTCGGGCGGTCTTTGCCGCAATCAATCAAGGTATAGTGCCCGGTATCTATCATTTCAGTAATGAAGGGGTCTGTTCTTGGTACGATTTCACCATTGCCATCCACCGTGCAGCCGGTATAACCACTTGCAAGGTAAAGCCTTTGCATACCAGTGAGTATCCCGCAAAAGCAGCACGCCCGCAATATTCCGTGCTCGATAAGAGTAAAATCAAAAATACATTCGGAATAGAAATTCCTCATTGGGAAGAAAGCTTGAGAAATTGTGTTTCTCAGTTGATAGTTGTTGATAAATGATAGTTGAAAATAAAGTATGAACGAAATAGAAAGAAGACGCACCTTTGCGATTATTGCGCATCCTGATGCCGGTAAAACATCACTGACCGAAAAATTATTGTTGTTTGGAGGTCAGATACAAGTTGCCGGTGCAGTAAAGAGTAATAAAATAAAAAAGACTGCTACGTCCGACTGGATGGATATTGAAAAACAACGTGGTATCTCTGTAACGACCTCTGTGATGGAGTTCGACTACAAAGACTACAAAATCAATATTCTTGATACTCCCGGCCACCAGGACTTTGCCGAAGATACCTATCGTACGCTGACTGCCGTGGACAGTGTAATCATAGTGGTTGACGGAGCAAAAGGTGTGGAATCTCAAACCCGTAAGTTGATGGAGGTCTGCCGTATGCGCAACACTCCGGTTATCATTTTTGTCAATAAGATGGACCGTGAGGGTAAAGACCCTTTTGATTTGCTCGATGAACTTGAAGAAGAACTAAGTATAGCCGTACGTCCTCTATCGTGGCCTATCGAACAAGGTGCACGCTTTAAAGGAGTATATAACATCTACGAACAAAAGCTCGATCTTTATCAGCCTTCCAAACAGGTGGTTACCGAAAAGGTCGAAGTCGACATCCATTCTTCCGAGTTAGATAACCATATTGGCGTTACTCTAGCCGATAAATTACGTTCCGATCTTGAGCTAATAGCCGGAGTATATCCTGAGTTCTCTGCCGAAAATTATCTGAATGGTGAACTTGCACCGGTGTTTTTCGGCTCGGCATTGAATAATTTCGGAGTACATGAATTGCTCGACTGCTTTGTAGAGATTGCACCCAGTCCACGCTCAGTGCATACCGAAGAACGCGAAGTGAAACCCGAAGAATCGAAGTTTACCGGTTTCATCTTCAAGATAACCGCTAATATTGACCCGAATCACCGTTCATGCGTAGCTTTCTGTAAGATATGCTCTGGGAAATTTGTTCGTAATGCACCCTATTACCATGTTCGCCATGGAAAGACTGTGCGCTTTTCATCTCCCACACAGTTTATGGCACAGCGTAAGACTACCATCGATGAGGCTTGGGCAGGTGATATTGTCGGACTACCCGATAACGGAACATTTAAGATCGGTGACACCCTTACCGAAGGTGAAGCGCTGCATTTCCGCGGAATACCGAGCTTCTCTCCCGAGATGTTTAAATACATTGAGAATGCCGACCCGATGAAGCAAAAACAATTGGCAAAGGGGATAGACCAACTTATGGACGAAGGTGTAGCCCAGTTGTTTGTCAATCAGTTTAACGGGCGTAAAATTATCGGTACGGTGGGGCAGTTGCAGTTCGAAGTTATCCAGTACCGTTTACTGAACGAGTACAACGCTTCCTGTCGTTGGGAACCGCTCAGTCTTTATAAAGCTTGCTGGGTGGAAAGTGATGATGCCGCCGAGCTTGAAGCATTTATGAAGCGGAAATACCAATACATGGCCAAAGATCGCGAAGGACGGAATGTCTTCCTGGCCGACAGTTCCTACGTACTGCAAATGGCGCAGATCGATTTTAAACACATCAAGTTCCACTTTACCAGCGAATTTTGATGATATAATAAGAGAAATAATAAAAACGGGGATCATCTGAGAGTCTCAGTTTTAAGAAACCACCCTCGCTACAAATACTGTAATAAGGGTGGTTTCTTGCTTTAAATACTTTTGGAGCAAGCCCCTAAAACAATGATGAAATATACAATCTTTCTCTCTTTTCTTTTTCTCCTTTCCGTATTGGGCGCCTGCTCATCTCCCGCCGATAAAAACATGCTTGACTACGAACACTCGCTAAGCCGTACGGACTCGCTCCTGCAAGCCGGTGGTGTCGATAGTGCCGATATGCCGCGTCTGGTAGCTGACCTGCATCACCAATATGACCATGCAAAACAACTTTCCGGTGGTAAACGCGTACGCCTAATGCCTGCCGGTGGCTTGAAACACTCCCTGTTGTGGATATTTTCTGTTGCGATGCTTGCCTTGAACGTGTGGCTCTCCATAAGAGACATCAAATTTGTGGACGACCGCAAACATCGCCGCTACCTCGTAGATTTAAGCAAGAATGAACAGCGTTTGCGTAACAACGAACGTGAGCGGGTTGATTTGGAAGAATGCCTGAATGAAATGTCACTGACTGATGAAGAACGTGAAGAAGTGCGCCAGTCATTGATCAATCTTATTGCTCATGGCGAGACTTTGCGCAATGAAAATGAATCCCTTCGTACCCGCCTCAAAAACTATGAAAAGCGTGCCTTGTCCGGCGAACTGACCCTATTGAAAGAGCAAAGCGAACGTGCCCGTGTACTCGATGACAAAGTGCAAACACTTACCTCCGTGCTGATAGACCGTGACGAGATGGTGTCACATCTGCGTGTCGAGCCCAAGTTCCTTTCCGATGCCCAGTGGAATCATCTCCATCAATTGGTGGATAAAGTCTACGATGAATTCACCCGTACACTTACCGACCGCTTTCCACTTCTTACCACCGCCGACATGCAGCTTTGTCTGTTAATCCGCTTGCGTTTCTCCAATGCCCAGATTGCGACGCTTACCGCAGTCTCTCCGGCTTCGGTCTCACAACAGAAATTCCGGTTGAAGAAACGGCTTCTGCAAATGGACGACACCCTCTTTAAAGAGGGTGAAACGGTAGATATGTTGATTTGGAGTTATTAAAGAAAAAAGAATCATTATAACCTTACATTTTCTTTACTTCAGAGGAGCTCTTTGTGATGCTTCTCCGAAAGGGGCTGGATAAGTTGATATACTGATTTTACATTAGTCGTATACAGATCCTATATCACTCCTATATTTATCATAGATCAGTCCTATACTGATGATAGCAGCTTGTGGAAAATCGTATGAACGAAATGCGAAGATATGTGAGAAATAAAGCCTCTTGCTTATATCATAATTTTATATTGTCAAACAACTCGTTTGATATTTTATAATATTCGTCAAAATCATCTTTTTTCTTATTCAGTAATCCCAAGATCTGAATCCTGGTATTCAAATTATAGAGAAGATGGTTGTTGGCAGAATCTAAAGCCATTACTTTATCACTTAATAATAAAGCATGATTTAAAGAAATAGAATCTTTATTTTGTTCAAAGGTTAGAATCATTTGAACAATGGAATCACTTAACAGCTTTATATCCATTTCATTCTCCGATTTCTTACTGTTCTCAGAGTGATTGCATGCACTCATTAATAATGCAATACAAAATAGTACGATGTTTTTCATTTTTATATGTTGAATCCTTGAACATTAAAATAAATGCTCTTTTCTACAGATATATAATTAATCCGCTGTTGTATTTCGGCAGCCTATTTATTTTTATTGTGAATAGATGAGAGGTATGGTTAATCTTAGAAAGAATTTTTCTTATAAGCGTATGTGTAGAGCTTATATAAATACTCTTTCCTTATAATCAGCGATTTATATTTCACGCTTGTAGAGATTATAAAAGTATAGCCTTATTTATTGTCTGTCGTTATTGAATCCTGTGTTACTAATTGTAGAGATATGTAATTGATAATATCTTGTTTATTAGTATGTTATCTGACTGGGCTGTAGATGCCAATTTCTTGCATTCCCTATCATCCCACCTTAACTTTGCAACATCGCATTTGAGAAAAGTAAATGACTTTATCGTTGAGGCCTCACGATAGATAAATTCACTTCCCGAGTGTGATAATGAAAATTAATCACATATTATTAATCATTTAAAAAATTAAGAAAATGAGTTTTTATAAAAAGATTCAAAAGAAGGTAAACAACTTATGGTATCCTCAATCTATAACAGTCGGCAAACCCATAAGTACTCGTGAAGTAGCCGATCAGTTATCTGCGATTTCTACTGTCACGCGTGGTGATACGTATGCAGTAATGGAAAACCTTGGACAGGTATTGAGCAGCTATATGGGGCAAGGACGTACGGTAAAAATTGATGGAGTAGGAACCTTTTATTACACGGCTTCCGCCAATAAATGTGGGGTGGCGAAGGCTGAGGATGTAACAGCTTCGTTGATTAAGGGTGTTCGTGTTCGCTTTATCCCTGAAGTGGGGCGTAATAGCGGAGGAAAAGTTGCTACTCGCTCCATGGTAGATACTAATATTATTTGGGAAGAGTGGGGTAAGACGACTGCTTCTCCCGATAATGGAGGTAATGGTAATACGGGCGGTAATGGCTCCGGTAGCGGTGATGGAAAAGATGATGATCCGCTGGGCTAATAGTTGCTTTGTAGGTTAGTGAATGAGACTGTGCTATTGAAGTACAGTCTCATTTGTTTTATGGAGTTATCTATTGGTTTCTACTCTGCTTTCTCGGAATTGATATAGCGGCGGCTTGTGTCAGATTATAGGTGTCTTGATATACTTTTATACTCAGTCCGTTGCCGGATGCGAGTGATATCTCGATTTTCTCACCAACCGATATGCGCAGCGTATTACCTTGATAATTCGTTTTAAATGAATAGCTTTTCCACTTTTGGGGTAAGACGGGTGAGAAGCATAATGTGCTTCTGTCTTGTATCTGCATTCCGGCAAATCCTTTCACTATGGTAAGCCAGCTTCCCGGCATACTGGTGATGTGTAGGCCTTGTTCCGTCTCGTTATTATAATCATCCAAATCCAGTCTGGTGGCGTGTATAAACAGGTCGTAGGCTTTCTCTACATAGCCTATTCGTGAAGCCAGAATAGAATGGATATGGGGGGATAGAGAGGACTCGTGCACTGTCATGGGTTCATAAAAATCGAAATTACGCTGTACGGTTGCATCGTCGAAATTGTAATAGTACAGGTATAGTCCTAAGAGTACGTCGCTTTGTTTGATGTAGCAGGAGCGCAGTATCCTGTCCCACGACCAATGTTGATTGATGGGGAGTTCTTCTTTGGGGATGGCAGTAGTGGCTTCCAAGACCTTATCCATATAACCGTCATTTTGTACAAAAACGCCATGTTCCTGATCTTCGGGCAGATACATGCGGTCAATGATCTCTTCCCATCGCGCCGTCTCTTCGGCATATTTAAAGTTGGTAATCCGACGGATATGGGCGTAGGCATCGGGATATTTCTCTGCTACTATTTTTAGATATTCCAATGATGTTTTGAGGCATTGTACGCAGGAATAGTTGGTGTACCAGTTATTGTCGACATTGTTCTCGTATTCGTTTGGGCCGGTCACGCCAAGTATGACATACTTTTGTTTGGGCTGTGAGAAAGAGACCCGTTGACTCCAGAATCGGCAGATGGCAATCATCACTTCCAATCCGTACTTCGCAATGTACTTGAGGCTTCCACTCAATATGGCATGTTGTGAAATGGCATATATGATGATATTGTTACGATGTATCTCTTCAAATGTGATTTCCCATTCGCTGTGACACTCTTCACCACTACTGGTGACTTGCGGAAATAGTGCGGCTCCATCTTTGAATCCTAGTTTACGGGCATTCTCTATGGCCTTGGGCAGCTGTCGGTAGCGATACATCAGCAGGTTTTCTGCTATCTTTTTAGAAGTGGACAGCATAAAGAAAGGTACGCAACACAGCTCTGTGTTCCAATAGGTATTCCCTCCATACTTTTCTCCGGTAAAGCCTTTCGGGCCGATATTCAGGCGGGAGTCATCCCCCCGGTAAGTCTGATACAGTTGGAAGATATTATAGCGGATACCTTGTTGTGCCTCCGGATCACCTTCAATAATCACATCGGTCTCTTTCCATATCTCTTTCCATGCATTACGATGTTCTTCCACCAGGGCATCCCAGCCTTGCGCTTTTGCGCGTCGTGCCAGATCCATGGATATGTCCACCAACTCTTGACGCTCATAATAGAGTGAGGAGGCAATAGTGACATATTTAATCAGAGTGACGGTCTCACCGGGTCTGATATCGGCACCAACGCTGAATCCGGTTTGTTGCTTTTTCTCAATACGTATGGGATTGGTTGCGGTCTCCTTATTGTTCTTGAAGAACTGATAAGTCATGGCGTAGCATACCTGACCGTCTTCTTTGCGAGTCTGCGTCCACATATACGCACAATCGTGGGTAACGCCCGAGCGAAGGATATTCCAGACCTTCTCATCAGTTTCGTCTTCCTTATTCCCGGACTCAAGGTTGATGTTGGGGACAAATGAGACTTTCCCGCTATAATCTACTGAGGTGATGGCGTAACGGATTAGGCAAAGATCGGGGTGGGACATGCTGTTGAGATGCTCCACACGTAGAGTGAGGTGATTGCCTTTGGGCGAAGTGACTTCAACATCACGATAGGATATTCCTTCTTTCATATCGAGACGTCTGCGGAAACTGTTTACATCCCACTGCGACAAGTCCAGTTCTTCATCAATGAGGCGTATGTTTATGGAATTCCAATCGGCTGCATTAGGCACACGCGAATAAAAGCGTGGAAAACCGTTCTTCCACCATCCAACACGTGTCTTATCCAGAAAAGTGATACCTGCAACAAAAGAGCCGCGGTAGCTGTCGCTGCGATAAGGTTCTTGGAAATAGCCTCTTTGTCCAAAATGACCGTTACCGAGACTGAAAATACTTTCTGACATTCTCAAGTTGTCTGCCTGAAAGTTCTCTTCAATAATATTCCATTCATCCGTTTTAAGGTATCTTCTCATGGCGTATATTCGTGTGATAGTTACGTTCGTAAAGATATATAAATCTTTAGATAAGTAATCTAAAGATTATACAAGAAAAGAATAAAAATGAAGAATGAGAGGCCATGTCCGGTCATATCATGCATTACATTGAATAAATATGCGGATATAATTATTATTCTCCTTTTGTTTCTTTTACTAAGAATACGCAAATTGCTCCGATAATCAGCATGATACCGGCTATCACCAGCATGTTTATCTCGGGAGGAAACATGCCTTTTGTTGTGAATATTCCCAGTATGCTTCCACCTAAAGATGCAGCCACTATTTGCGGGATGCAAATGGTACCGTTAAACAGTCCCAGATAGGTGCCCATGTGGCTACCGGAGAGTGCATTGGTTAATATGGTGAAAGGTAATGCCAACATGGCTGCCCATGCACAACCTATCAGTATGAATGATGCAAAAAGTAAATATTGGTCGTGAATGAAATAGGTGGATATAAAACCGATTCCACCTAATACCAAACTAAGGGCATAGATAAATTTGCGGTTCTTGAACACCGGGATGAATATAGCCCACACAACAGAGCCTATGGCTTGTACCGCAAACAGTACACCAACCCAGTCCGCTGCACTTTGGTATTGTACACTCTTTGTGTCAAGCACAACTCTACTGACACCATTTACTACATTTTCTATCGCCGGAGTGCCGAATACATTGGCTGCTACACTTCCGTTGGTATAGGTCCACATAAACATGAAGGCAAACCAACAGAAGAATTGTACAAGACCGACTGTCCAAAATGCTTTTGGCGCTTTAATCAGCAGTTGTATCATGTTGCTTTTCTCTGTCTTTTCCTTTTCGGTGATGCCATGGTATTCTGCATATTCTGCCGGAGGCATCTCTTTTACTTTAAATGAAGTGTAAATGACACAAAGGATAAGTATTGCCGCTCCAATATAGAATGAGTAAATGACGGAGTCGGGGACAACTCCTTTTGGAGCTATGTTACTGATTCCTATCCAAGTGAAAACGAATGGGAACAGGTAACCGACCAGACTTCCGGCATTGCACAAGAAACTTTGAATGGAGTAGGCGAGTCCTTTTTGCTTTTCGTTGACCATGTCTCCCACCATCATCTTAAAGGGTTGCATAGCCATATTGATAGAGGTATCGAGGAGCATCAATGAAAATAAACCGAATATCATGGCTGTGCTTACCACCATCCCGAAGCTGCCGGCGTTGGGTAGCAGGCACATAACTAATACGGCAATCAATGATCCGACAAATAAATATGGTATTCGTCTTCCGAAGCGAGTCCATGTTTTGTCACTGGCTGCTCCTACAATGGGTTGGACAATGATACCTGCCAGTGGGGGGAGTATCCAGAAGTAACTTAAATTATGTGGGTCGGCACCTAGAGTGGAGAATATTCTACTGATGTTTGCACTTTGCAAGGCATAAGCAATCTGTACGCCGAAGAAACCGAAACTGATGTTCCACAATTTCCAGAAGTTCAGATCGGGACGATGTTTGAGCTTCTGAGATTCTTGAGAGGTTTGTGCTTTTTCTCCCTGTCCCTCCTCTGTGGGAAGAGAAGTTAAGTTACTACTATTATCCATTTTGCTCTTTATTTTTGTTTCTTACTATTCTTTTATCTCTCTTTGTTCCTTGTTCTATTTTGTCGTTCCTCTTACTACAAGATTAGTACGGACAATCTTATTGCTGGCACGTTCTTCACTCTTTTCTACTTTTTCGAGTAATATACTGAATGCACATTTGCCGACTTCTTCACCGTGTTGTTCCACAGTAGTCAGCTTAGGGTCGGTATTCTGCGCAATATCTCCGTCGGTAAATCCACAGATTGATACTTCTTCGGGTACTTTGACTCCTACTAGTTTACATGCATACAATATTCCCGAAGCTGTTTCATCATTGATGGCAAAGAAGCCGTCTGGTTTATCATCACTTTCCAGAATATCGGGAGTAATGGCAATGGCGCGTTCGCGGGTGTCGCATAACTTTATCATGCTGTCGTCTACCGGTATTTTATACTTCTTCATAGCGTCTAGATAGCCGTTACGACGATTCTTGGTAATCTCTAGGTGTGGGTCGGCACCATAGAAATAGATACGTTTACAGCCCGTCTGTATCATATATTCTACGGCGGCAAAAGAGCCTGCATAGTCGTCAACGACTACACGTTCAGTCTGCAATCCCGTACAAATACGGTCGTAGAATACAATGGGTATATTATTGTTCAGGAGTTCCTGATAGTGTTCGTAATGCGATGTTTCCTTGGCCAAAGAGGCAATGACTCCACATACACGGGCGGCGAGAAATGAATGTACAATGTTTACTTCCTGCTCGTAAGACTCATTACTTTGGGCGAGAAGAATGTTATATCCGGCTTTGGTTGCTGCTGTTTCAATGCCGCTTAATACGCATGAGAAGAAATGATGTACCAACTGGGGAACAATTACTCCGATAGTGTTGCTACGGCTGGCGCGCAAGTTGACGGCTAAAACATTAGGCTTATAACTGTGTTCGCGGGCGTAAGCATGGATCAAATCGCGGGTCTCCTGACTGATATCCGGATTGTCTTTCAGTGCTCTCGACACAGTGGATGGGGAAACATTCAGTGCCCGGGCAATATCCTTTATCGTTATCTGCGGTTTGTTCATAATATGGTATTAGTTTCAGCCAAAGGTAATTGAATTCAATTTCCTTGCAAAATAAACAGAGATTTCTCCATGTTTGTTCTTTGCAAAAATAAGATAATCCGGAACAAACAATACTGAATCATTTTCATATTGGGACAGATGCTTATGCAAACGATTGCGTATAAAGCAGGTTATAGGTTTCTTGAGATTGGTAGTGCATTATTATCACATAAGATTTATATTTGTTTTATGTTAAAGAAATTATATTCTGCCATGAAATCTATTTATCTTATTTGCAGCTTCATCCTCTGTTCTGTTATGGCATGCGGTCATAATGATAATCAGCCGGAACTTACCCCATCGGTAGTAACTTTTGCTAAAGGTGCCGATGTGAGCTGGCTGACGGAAATGGAAAAGTCGGGAGTGAAGTTTTATAATTCATCCGGGCATGAGACTGAATGTATGACCTTATTACGCAATCTTGGAATGAACTCCGTTCGCCTGCGTGTCTGGGTGAATCCATCCGACGGCTGGTGCAACAAGAATGATTTGTTGGTTAAAGCTAAACGTGCCAAACAATTGGGTATGCGCATTATGATTGATTTTCATTATAGTGACTCATGGGCGGACCCTTCACAACAAATGAAGCCTGCTGCATGGCTTTCTTATTCTATTGATCAATTGAAATCAGCCTTGACCAATCATACGGAAGAAGTATTGAATGCGCTAAAGCTGGAAGGAATTACTCCCGAGTGGGTACAGGTCGGTAATGAGATTGCCCCGGGTATGTTATGGGATACGGATGCTGCGGTGAGTGGTGCGACTTATAATGTAGAGAAGGATGGTAAAACTTATGCAAAGAATGAAACGAATTTTGCAATGTTTATCGCTACCGGTGCCAAGGCCGTAAAAAAGGTGTTTCCTTCTGCTAAAGTCATCGTGCACTTACATGGTGGAAATGATAATGCCATGTATCGCTGGATATTTGATATTCTAAAAGTTAATAATGTAGACTATGACGTGATAGGGATGTCTCTTTATCCATCGGTAGAGAACTGGAACGGTATGGTGGTTGATTGTGTCTCTAACATGAAAGATATGATAAGTCGCTATGGCAAGGAAGTGATGATTTGCGAGGTGGGTATGCCGTGGAATGAAGCGGATACGGCAAAGAGTTTTCTCACGGAATTGATGACGCAATCCAAAGCCATAGATAAATGCTTGGGTATATTCTATTGGGAACCGGAGGCTTATGCCGGTTGGAAAGGATATACGCTGGGAGCCTTCAGTGCCGAAGGTAGACCTACGGTGGCATTGGATGCTTTTAAGTAGGATTTTATTAAAAGGAAACTTTAAATACTTAATGAAATGAAGCGAACATTGCTTATATTCTTTTCTTTATTGCTGGCGATTGCCGTTGCAAAGGCACAGCGTAGCGAATACAAGCTTGAAAAGAATTGGAAATTTACAAAAGGAGATATTGAAGGAGCGGAGAGTTCCGGTTATGATGATAGCAAGTGGCAAACTGTGACTGTTCCTCATGATTGGGCCATATACGGACCATTTGACCGCTCTTATGATTTGCAGAACGTTGCCGTTACACAAAACTTTGAAAAGGTTGCTTCAGTGAAAACCGGTCGTACGGGAGGCTTGCCTTATGTGGGTGTAGGATGGTATCGTACTTCATTCAATGTGCCTGTTGGGAAACAGACCACTCTCGTCTTTGATGGGGCAATGAGTGAGGCGCGGGTGTATGTGAATGGAAATGAAGCCTGTTTTTGGCCTTATGGCTACAATTCGTTTCATTGCGATGTGACTCCTTTCGTGAATAAAGATGGGAAAGATAATGTGTTAGCCGTTCGCCTGGAGAACAAACCTGAATCTTCGCGTTGGTATCCCGGTGCGGGGTTATATCGTAATGTACATGTCCTCACCACCGATTCGGTGCATGTGGGGGTATGGGGTACACAGCTGACTACGCCTCATGTCTCTGCCGAATATGCTTCTGTACGTCTGCTTACTACGGTCGAAAATACGGGTTCGAAAGACCTCAGGATACAAACTGAAATTATTGCTCCGGATGGTAGGGTGGTGGCAAGCAAGGATAATATCCGCCGTATTAATCACGCACAACCGTTTGAACAGAACTTTATTGTGGATTCTCCGAAATTATGGTCTCCCGAGAGCCCATCGCTATATAAGGCTGTTTCAACGCTTTATCTTGATGGCAAAGAGGTTGACCGTTATACAACTCGTTTCGGTATACGTAGCATTGAGATTATAGCGGATAAAGGTTTCTTTCTGAATGGAAAGCAGCGTAAATTTCAGGGGGTATGCAATCATCATGATCTTGGGCCGTTGGGAGCTGCTGTAAACGTGGCTGCTTTGCGCCGTCAGCTTACCTTGCTTAAGGATATGGGTTGCGATGCCATACGAACCTCCCATAATATGCCTGCTCCCGAGCTTGTGGAACTTTGTGACGAGATGGGATTCATGGTAATGATAGAGCCTTTTGATGAGTGGGATATTGCAAAATGTAAGAATGGCTATCATCGTTACTTCGGCGAATGGGCCGAAAGGGATATGGTGAATATGGTGCATCAATACCGCAATAATCCATCTGTGGTGATGTGGAGTATTGGCAATGAAGTTCCTACGCAGTGCAGCCCCGAAGGTTACAAAGTGGCTACTTTCTTGCAGAATATCTGTCATCGTGAAGATCCTACCCGCCCGGTGACCTGTGGCATGGATCAGGTGAGTTGTGTATTGGCTAACGGATTTGCCGCTATGCTTGATATACCCGGATTCAATTATCGTGCTCATCGCTATCTTGAAGGATATGACAAACTTCCCCAGAATATCCTATTGGGGTCCGAGACATCTTCTACCGTTAGTTCGAGAGGAGTTTATAAGCTGCCGGCTGTTCTAAAGGCGGATGCCACATATCCTGATCATCAATCGTCTTCGTACGATTTGGAATATTGTTCGTGGTCTAATGTCCCTGATGTGGACTTTGCACTTGCCGATGATTATAACTGGACTATAGGGCAGTTTGTATGGACAGGTTTTGACTATCTGGGAGAACCGTCTCCTTATGACACCGATGCGTGGCCCAATCACAGTTCAATGTTTGGTATCATCGATTTGGCAAGTATTCCTAAGGACAGGTATTATCTTTATCGTAGTATATGGAATAAACAGGTTAATACGCTCCATATTCTTCCGCATTGGAATTGGAAGGGCAGGGAAGGGAAGAACGTTCCGGTCTTTGTGTATAGCAATTACCCTTCAGTCGAATTATTTGTCAATGGTAAGAGTTATGGCAAACAACGCAGACTGATGGCGCAAGAAAGCCAAGCTTTGCAGGGTAAAGATTCTCTGGCATTGCAACGACGTTATCGACTTATTTGGACTGATGTGGCTTATGAGCCCGGAGAGTTGAGAGCCGTGGCGTATGACGCTTCGGGTAAGGAGGTGGAAGTAAAGACCATTCATACTGCCGGAGCACCTCACCACTTGGAACTGACGACGGATCGTATGCATCTTGCCGGTGACGGTAAGGACTTGGCATATATTACGGTACGTGCTGTCGATAAGGACGGTAATATTTGTCCTTTAGAGGGTCGTCTTGTTTCTTTCTCTGTGAAAGGAGCCGGTGCTTATCGTGCTTCTGCTAATGGAGACCCGACATCTCTTGACCTTTTCCATTTGCCTAAAATGCATCTGTTCAACGGTCAGCTAACAGCTATTGTACAGAGCAGTGAGAATGCAGGTGAATTAACTTTTGAAGCAAAAGCTAAAGGGATGAAATCAGGTAAATTGGTTATTCGTGTATCAAAGTAACTTTTTAGTGTGAGGTGTTATAGCATAAAGGTTGATTAATAAGCCATTCTAATATTCGGTAATATAGATAAAAGGCAAAGGCGATACCATGTTGATATCGCCTTTGCCTTTTATCTATATATCATCCTCTTTTGCAATGCAATTACGGCTTAATATTGGTATAGAGCACGAATCCGTATGCAGGTACACTGATATTTTTCGAGGTTGATGAAACGGCTACTGTCTCTCCCGTAATGTAGTTGTACCATGTCCCAGTGAACGGGAATGTGACGGTGTAATTACCGGTATCACTGGTGAAATTGCCGGCTACTACCAAAGCTTTGCCGGCGTGTTGTAGCGATAAAAAGCGACCGTTAATCCAATTGGACGTACCGACTTGCCAGCTAAATGTTGCAGAAGTATCGAATAAGTCTTCGTTGCCATTGCGAAGCTGCATTATTTTGGCATAAGTGTCATACAATGCTTTTCTGTCTTTATCACTATAATAATCCCACTTAAGAGGTTTCTTGCCTGTTCTTCCATTTTCATCAATGGAGTAGTCGTAACCCAGTTCACCAAACTGCCAGATCATTTTAGGTCCCGGCACGGTAAGGAAGAATGCTGTGTTGACTTCCAATTCTTTCATCCGGTCGCTAAGGCTGGTCTTGAAGGTGTAATTACCCCACGTCTTTTGTTTGTAACTCATACGTTCTTCGTCATGGCTTTCCATAAAGCTTACCAGTGAGCCGGCAGGCATGGTGCTGCCAAAATATAATCCGGAGAAATCACTGCTATCTACATATCCCATTGCCGACTGACAATACGCATTATTCATGTTTCGCCACAGATACATACCGTCATTTGCCAATTCAGCTTCTTCTCTTGTCTCGCAGAAGTGCTCCAAAATAACCATGGCATTCGGATTGGTTGCTTTTACTGCACTATTATAATCCTTTAATATGGCAATACGGCTTGCATCGTAATTGGATGCTGTGGCTTCGGTGCTTGAGTTTTGAGTGAATCCTTTGGTAAGGTCAAAACGGAATCCGTCTATTTTATATTCGCTCAGTAAGAACTGTAGGTTACGTTTTACGAATGCACGTACCAGCGGTGATTCGTGGTTAAAATCACAGAATACGCTGTAAGGGTGGGGAGCATCGGTGTTGAACCAAGGATTGTTGGATGCAGGTTTACTGTTGGTGCTATCCCAATATAGCTTGGCAAAAGGTTGGTTTCCTGTAGCCTGGTTGTATACCACATCGAAAATGACGGCAATACCTTGTGCATGACATTCATCAATGAAGTCTTTATACATCTTGTCCGTTCCGTAGGCTTTATCCAAAGCAAAGTAGAAGGAGGGGTTATATCCCCAGCTATCGTTACCGTCGAATTCCTGTACAGGCATCAACTCAATGGCATTTATTCCTAATGATTTCAGGTAACTGAGCTTCTCTTTTGCTCCGTTGATATCACCCGTGGCGGTAAAGTCGCGCAATAACATTTCGTAGATGACCAGGTTATCTTTATCAGCAACTTTGAAAGATGAGTTTTTCCAATTATATGTATCTTGCTGTATTTTAAAGGTGGATACAATACCTACTCCTCCGGTAGGGTATGTCTTATTGTCAGTGTAAGTGGAGGCAGGTATGCTGGCATCATTATCTGGATCGAGTATCTTTCGCGTATAAGCGTCGGCCAGGCGTAAAGAGCCGCCGGCAGTGGTTCCCACATAATATTGGAAAGCATATTCTTTGGTTGCTGTCAGCCCCGTTAAGGTAATCCACCAACATCCGCTTGCATCGTCACGATACATTTGTGAAGTCTCATCATTAGCAAGCTTCCAGTTGTTAAAATCACCAACTGCATAAGCATAATCTTTGTGATTGCCGCTCTTATCTTTATCATAAAGGACTAAAGTTACTGTAGAGTTATCTATCACGTTTATACCTTCTTTTACCCCCGTTGGGAGGGTTTTGTTCTTAATTGCCGAAGGAGTGAAAGGCTTATACTTTGAATCGGTAACGGTTACGTATGAGTCCGAGTCTATCCCTTTCTTCGTACCATCGGAGCTACGGATGACAATGCCTAGCTTCTGTATCGAGGTTTCACCCGATGCAAACCATTGGCGAATAGAAGGTGAGAGTGTAATATTCCAAGTATTAGTATCACTATTCACCATCTTGCATTTGCTGATGTTTTCATCCCAAGCAGCAGGGACGTACTTCCATGTACCGTCTTCCACAATTCCTATATGTATATATACATCGCCTGTATAATTATATAATTGAGATGAGGAAGCTGCTTTGAATGTAATAGTTAACTCTTTGTCTGCATCCGGTGACGTCAGAGAGTAGTTTAACCCCGGTTTGATTTCAACTGGAGGAGTAACAAGGGGATCTTCATTTTTGCTACATGATACAAAAAAGAATGGAATTGTAAACAACAATAAACGTAGGTAGATTGTTTTTTTCATGGTAAGGGTGCTTTATTAATTTTACTCAATACAAAAATATGAAAAGCATAACTTGTTACCCTTTAGGTTGTTGGAAAAGACTGCTTATATTCGATGCAATCGTTTGCACTCTTGCTAGTGTATATTTTCCTTATTGCATGTCTCCCTCTAGCTTGATTAATTCTATTTTTGCCTCATCGGGATAGATATATGCTCTATCTATATTTAGATACAGAGTATAACTCTTGAAAATAATATAACGAATCATATTGTTAACTTTAATTTTTAAATGCATGAAGCAAGTTAATCTTAGAATCTATCGAAAGGTTCTTTCCCTATTACTAGGGTTGTTCTTGTCAATGGGCGCTTATGCACAGCAAATTACCGTGAAAGGGCATGTCAAAGATGCTCTGGGTGAACCTGTGATTGGTGCTAATGTCGTAGAAAAATCAAGTACTACGAATGGAACGATTACCGACATGGATGGTAACTTCACTTTAAAAGTTGCAAATAATGCGACCCTCACAATTTCATTTATCGGATATAAAACTGTGGATGCTAAAGCCACTCTTTCAATGAATATAACTTTGCAGGATGATGCGGTTATGCTTCAGGAAGCCGTGGTTATTGGTTATGGTACAGTGAAGAAAAACGACTTAACAGGTTCTGTTATGGCTATTAAGCCGGATGAAATGAGTAAGGGTATCACTACCAATCCACAGGATATGTTGTCTGGTAAAATGGCCGGTGTGAGTGTGATATCCAATGATGGTACTCCGGGTGCCGGTGCACAAATCCGTATTCGTGGAGGATCGTCTTTGAATGCCAGCAATGACCCGTTGATCGTTATTGATGGTCTTGCTATTGACAACCAAGGTATCAAGGGTATGGCAAATGGTCTTTCCATGGTGAACCCGGCTGATATTGAGACTATGACTGTATTGAAAGATGCTTCCGCGACAGCTATCTATGGTTCACGCGCTTCTAATGGTGTCATTATTATCACCACTAAGAAAGGTAAATCCGGACAGGCTCCGAAGGTAAGCTATAATGGCTATGTGTCTTTTTCTACCACTCAAAAACGTTATGATGTATTGAGTGGTAATGATTTTCGTGCTTATGCCACACAACTGTGGGGGGATAAGCTACCCGGCGAACTGGGTACGGCAAATACGAATTGGCAAGATGAAATATTCCGCACTTCTGCAAGTATGGACCATAATGTATCTATTAATGGTGGATTAAAAAACTTGCCCTATCGTCTTTCTGTAGGCTACACCGATAATAACGGTATTGTCAAAACGTCTAATTTCCAACGTGTCACTGCATCTATTAATTTGGCTCCTTCATTCTTTGATGATCATTTGAAATTTAACATCAATGCCAAATACATGAATGGTAAGAATCGTTATGCCGATACGGGTGCTTCTATTGGTAGTGCTTTGTCTATCGATCCTACTCATTCGGTTTATGACAGTGGTGATCCCTACAAATTTACAGGTGGATATTGGCAGAATGTAGCTGCTACAACCGGTTTCAGTGATCCTGCATGGAATTATACGGTAAACCCTAACTCGGCCCAGAATCCTTTGGCTGCACTTAATTTGAAGAATGATAAAGCCAATAGCAATGACTTTGTGGGAAATGTGGATGTAGACTATAAAGTGCATTTCCTGCCTGATCTTCACATACATGCAAGTATGGGTGGTGAATATGCTGAGGGTACTCAAACCACAATAATTTCTCCTTATTCTTTTAGTAATAACTATTATGGTTGGAATGGTATTGCAACTCAGTACAAATACAACCTTTCTTATAATGTATATGCTCAATATCTTAAATCCTTAGGAGTTCATGATTTTGATGTGATGGTCGGTGGTGAGGAACAGCATTTCCATCGCAATGGATTTGACGAAGGACAAGGCTGGGATTCATACGCACAGGTGGCTCATGATGCTACTTTACGTGCGCAGACCGCTTATGCGACCCGTAATACATTGGTTTCATATTTCGGCCGTTTGAATTATTCTTTGTTGAGCCGCTATTTGTTTACCTTCACTATGCGTTGGGATGGTTCTTCTCGTTTCTCTAAAAACAATCGTTGGGGTGCATTCCCATCACTGGCATTGGGTTGGAAAATGAAAGAAGAAAGCTTATTTAAAGACATTAATTATCTCTCTGATTTGAAATTGCGTTTGGGTTGGGGTATCACTGGTCAGCAAGATATCGGTGATGACTTTGCTTACCTGCCTTTGTATGTGGCAAATAATGACTATGCGCAATATCCTTTAGGAGATACATATTATTCCACTTCACGTCCGAAAGCTTTCAATGAAGAGTTGAAATGGGAAAAAACGACTACTTGGAATGCCGGTTTGGACTTCGGTTTCTTGAATGGAAGAATTAATGGTGCCATTGATGGTTACTATCGTAAGACGGATGATTTGTTGAACAGTGTGAAGATCCCTGTTGGAACGAATTTCAATGCACAAATGATGCAGAATATCGGTTCTTTGAAAAATTATGGTATTGAATACTCTGTTAATGTGAAGCCTATTGTAAAAAAAGACTTTAGCTGGGATTTGAGTTATAATGTGACTTGGAATCATAATGAAATTACCAAGCTGACCGGTGGTGATGATAAAAATTATTATGTAGAGACCGGCGATAAGATTTCCAGAGGTAATAATACTAAAATAGAGGTGAATAAAGTAGGCTATGCCGCAAACTCTTTCTACGTTTACCAACAAGTATATGATAAAGATGGAAAGCCTATCGAAAATATGTTTGTTGACCGCAATGGAGATGGCATCATCAACAGCTCCGATAAGTACGTCTATAAAAAACCGGCGGGTGATGTTTTAATGGGACTTACTTCGAAGATTTTGTACAAGGACTTCGATTTCAGTTTCTCTTTGCGTGCCAGTTTAAATAACTATGTATACTATGATTTCTTAAGCAACAAAGCTAATGTGAGCACTTCCGGTTTATATTCCAATAATGCGTACTCCAATACGACTCCTGAAGCTGTAGCTCTTGGATTTGCAGGAAAAGGTGATTACTACATGAGTGATTATTTTGTACGTAATGCATCATTCTTGCGTTGTGATAATGTTACGTTGGGATATTCATTCCAGAATTTATGGAAGACTCCAACCTATAAAGGCTTTGACGGACGTATCTATGCTACTGTACAAAATCCGTTTATCATAAGTAAATACAAAGGTTTGGATCCTGAAGTAAAAGGTGGTATCGACAGAAATCTATATCCTAGAGCTGTGACTTTCTTGCTGGGTTTGAGCTTGCAATTCTAACTAATAAAACGTATTTATCATGAAAACAAGAACTATAAAACATATATTTTCTGCCGCACTGATTGCTACCGCCGCTTTGGGGGTAACCTCGTGTGTGAACGATTTGAATATTAGTCCGATTGACCCTCAAACAAGTCCGTCATTCAATCAGGATGAAGTCTTTGTAAAAGGATATGCTATGCTTGGAGTTACCGGACAGAAGGGGGCTGCAGGTTCTCCCGACTTGGATGGACAGGATGAAGGAGAATCTGGATTTTATCGTACTACTTTTAACTGCAACGAACTCCCTACAGATGAATGTGTATGGGCATGGCAGGATAATGTGGATATTCCTCAGTTTACCAAGATTGGTTGGAATTCTTCCAGCCAACGTACAGAATGGACTTATGTCCGTTTAGGTTACGATATTACACAATATAATTTCTTCCTGGATCAAACGGAAGGTAAGACTGATACGGAAACTTTACATCAGCGTGCTGAAATACGTTTTTTGCGTGCTTTGCATTACTGGTATTTCCTTGATTTATTCGGTAAGGCCCCGTTTAAGGAACACTTCAATAATGAACTTCCGGTTGAAAAGAAAGGTACCGAACTCTACACGTATATTCAGAGTGAGTTGGCTGCAATTGAAAATGATATGTATGATCCTCGTCAAGCTCCTTTCGGACGTGCAGACAAGGCTGCAAACTGGTTGCTTCGCGCACGTTTATATCTGAATGCTGCGGTTTATACGGGAACATCTGATTATGTAAATGCCGAGACTTACGCTACCAAAGTGATTAATTCGGGTTATGTATTGTGTCCTGATTACAAGTTATTATTCATGGCGGATAATGACGAAAATGCCAATGCTATGCAGGAGATTATTCTTCCTATCCGTCAGGACGGTGTGAAGACACGTAACTATGGTGGTTCTACTTATTTGATTTGCGGAACTCGTACTAGTGGTATGCCTCGTATGGGAACCACAAACGGCTGGTCTTGTATCTTTGCTCGTGCTTCGATGTTGCAAATGTTTTTCTCGGATCTGTCTAAAGTACCTATGCTCCCTTCGGATGTGACTGTACCTGCTAAATCAGATATTGACACCGACGCTAAGATCGATGCTTTCGATGCACAATATGGCGTTAGAACATCCGATTTGATTAAGGCTGCTGCAGATGACCGTGCCATGTTCTATTCCGGTATTGGTGGTGGCAAGCGGAAATTACAAACTGATGCCATCACAGGATTTAATGATGGACTGTCTATTGTAAAATGGCAGAATATCCGTTCTGACGGGAAAGCAACCAATCATACCGAATATCCTGATACGGATATACCTTTGTTCCGTATGGCTGAGGCTTATCTGACCCGCGCTGAGGCTCTCTTCCGTCAAGGGAAGGATGCAACCGGTGATATCAATGAACTTCGCAAGCGTGCTCATTGCACAAGAATGGTGCAGACGGTTACCGAACAGGAACTTATTAATGAGTGGGGACGTGAATTTTATTTGGAAGGACGTCGTCGTTCCGATTTGGTTCGCTTTGGTATGTTCACTACCAGCAAATATCTCTGGGACTGGAAAGGCGGAGTGGCAAACGGAACAAGTGTTGCATCGTTCTATAATGTTTATCCTATCCCTGTATCGGATTTGAACAATAATAAGAATATGTCACAGAATAAAGACTATTAATCAGTCGCTAACCATCTTATAAAAGAATATTGTTATGAAAAATATATTCAATATATTATTTGCTGTCCTTTTTGCACTGCCAGTCTTTACTGCTTGCAATACCGATAACGGCAGCAATCCTGTTTTGAATGAGCCTGACACATTTGTACTTAATACGCCTGTGTATGCTGCTAATAATGTGTATGACTTGAAGAATGCTTCGACGCTGGAGCTGGCTTGTTCACAGCCTGATTACGGTTTTCCTGCGTCTACTACTTATACGGTGCAGGTTTCTTTGGAAGCTAATTTCAAGGATGCTACAGCTGATGCTAAAGCTAATTATGTAGCGCTTGAAAGTACTTATACTACGGCTAAGATGAATGTGGTTGCCTCCGAGTTGAACAGTGCACTTTTGGATTTGTGGACTGCTGCAAAAGGTGAGGCTACTGCTTTTCCTACCGACCCGATCAGTGTATATGTGCGCTTGAAGGCGGCTATAACTGATAGTGGTAGAGGGGTATGCTACTCTAATGTGATTAATTTGCCAAAAGTTTTGGGTACTAAAGAGGCTAGCTCTCTAGCTCCTCCTAAGACATTGTTCGTTGTGGGATCGATGCTCAACAATTGGGGATTATGGAAACCAATGGTTGCAGTTACCGGTTTGGATGGACAGTTCTGGACAATGATTTACTTTGATGCAAATTCCGAGTTCAAGTTTGGAACCAAACAAAATGAATATATTGGTGTAACAGACAAGAGACTTTCCATTACCGATAAGGCTAATGCCGGAGTAGCTGGCGACGACAATATTAAAGTGACCACTGCCGGTTGGTATATTGTCTATGTTAAGGCAACCGTTAAAAATAATGATTATGCATTTGCCATGACATTCTATCCGGGTGAAGTTTACTTGTTTGGTAATTCAACCGGTGGATCATGGGCTTATACGGATACTTGGAAATTTACGGCTCCTAATGCCAAAGACGGTAACTTCGTATCTCCGGCTATGACGGCAAGCGGTGAAGTTCGTATGTGTGTGAAGACGGAAGTTGATTGGTGGAGAACGGAATTTACACTCTATAAAGGTGAAATTTTCTATCGTGAAAATCAAGCTATTAATGATAGCTGGAATGCAGATAAAGGTTCCGACTATTCTATACAAGGAGCAGCAGGTAAAGTAATGCAATTGAACTTTACTGCAGGAACGGGCGAAATTAAGTAATTAACCTTTAAAAGAAGATTCATTATGAGAAAACATTTAATATATGCAGGGCTATTTCTGGCGGCGATCGGATTCTCTGCTTGTGATGAAGATTTTAAGGACTGGGCTGATCCCCAGTCCAATGCTCAGCAGGATGCGCTGGGGCAATTGACTGCTACTTATGCGGCGGGAAAGGATGCCAATATTGTAATGGATGCGGCTACAACCGATTCTGTGGAGATTGTAAAAATGGCTTCAACTACGGCAGAAGCGGGTAGCTTGATTAAAATTAATTCTCTGACATTGAACGGAACTTATACTGTGCCCTACGCAGTTAAAAGTGGAAACATAGTAAAGGTTTCATTGGCTCAGTTGGATAGTGTAACTCAGTTGGCTTATAAAAGTCGCGCTAGTGTTAGCCGTGAGTTGAAGATTGCAGTCAAAGCATCTGCAACTACTGCTGCCGGACAAGGCATTCAACTTTCTGGAAATGAAGTAACAATCAATTTAAAGCCGGGTGCAACACCTGCTGTTGATCCCGCGGGTTATTATGTAGTGGGAGACTTTAAGGGCTGGAATGCAAGTGGTGCAATTGCAATGACTAAAGATCCTAATAATGAGAACCTTTATACATTGGAGTTGGATAATACCGGTAATTCGTACTTCAAATTTTTCCCCGCTTCTGCTATTGATGGAAGTAATTTGAATTGGGATAAAGCATTAGGTAGTGCTGTGGATGGTGATACTTCTGGTGATAATTTTATAGTATGGGCTAATACGCAAGCTATTAAAGCTGAGTTGGTCGGTAAGATAAAGATCACATTGGATGTTACCAATTATCGTTTCACCGTGAAAGATAACAGTGCTCCAACCGAGCTCTACATGACCGGTAGCGCTTATGCGTGGGGAGGCACATGGAATCAATTTATTCCTGTGAATAGTACAAAGGGTGCATTCTGGGGAATATACTATTTTACGGCTAATGATGAGGTAAAATTTGCTCCGCAAGCCGGATGGGGAAATGACTTTGGTTTTGCTGCTACAATTTCCGATGCATCTGTTCAACTAGCAGGTTTGTCCGATTCGGGTGGTAATATAAAAGTCGGTAAATCAGGTTGGTACTTGGTTTATGTATCTGTTGTCGGCAACGATAGAGTAGTGGCATTCGAGAAGCCAAATATCTACTTAATGGGTGATACTTCTTATGACGGGTGGAATTCGCAATTGGTTGATCAGGATCTATTTACTATTCCGACAGCCGCCGATGGTGAATTTGTCTCTCCTGCATTTGTAAAGAGTGGTGAAGTACGCATCTGCGTTCATCCTGAAACCGCAGCTACCGATTGGTGGAAAACCGAGTTCATTGTTCTTTCGGGTAAGATAGCTTATCGTGGAAATGGAGGTGATCAAGAACGCGTTCAAGGCCAAACAGGACAAAAAGTTCATTTGAACTTTACGAATAATACGGGAAGGGTAGAATAAAAATCTCATAATAGATCATAGTTAATATTGAAGCAAGCTGTTCTAATTTTTAGAGCAGCTTGTTTCTGTTTTGATGCTGCAATCGTTTACCGCTGCTAGTAGTGGTTTCTTTTTTTATTCGTACATCCGGTTCATTAATTTATTCAGCCATTCCCAACGGACATGAAACCATCGACGGGTACTGCTTTGCTTTCCTCCGAACCGTAATACGAACTCACGATAACCATGCTTTCGGAAAGGCAATCCTACATCTATGAATTCCAAATGGCGATATCCACGTTGCTTGGCATCTATTAAAGCGTGCCATACGGCTAATATCCCCGGATATTGGAGAGCGTATGTTTTTCTCATTCCTCCCGAAAACCAGAGATATGCGTTTTCACCTGAGTAAATGCAGACACTTCCACCTATAATCTTGTTTTTATGGGTCACAATGAAAATCCTGCTTCTTTTGCTGCTTTGCATTTGCTGCTCCATGTAAAGGAAGAAATCTTTGTTAGGAAAATGGCGACGTATTTTTGAAGAATAGATATGATGTAGCATTTGAGCAAAAGATTGAATCTCTTCGGTAGAATGCGTTTCCCGGACTTCTGCTCCATTTATCAGCCCCTTTCTTATCTGACGTCTTCTCGAAGGACTAAAACGTTCTTCTACTTTACGGGCGCTATGTAGCGAGTTACGGACACGCAGCCAATTAATAGCAAAATAATGATTCTCTCTGAAAGCTCTATAGCCAAATAGCGCATTATCCAAATTGCGGAATTCAATCAGAAAAGATTTCTTAATTGCTATTCTTGTTAGCTCACTGAGCATGAGGTTGAAAAGCACTTCGCGATCAGTATGTTCGTTGAAATATTCTCCTTCACCATATATAACACACTTCTTGAAGAACGGGAGTCTGAAAGGGAGTGTTTTGTGTATCACAGCCAATACCTTTGCTACGGGCTTTTCATCTTCGTATGCCACAATAAGCATAGGCGTGTATCCCCGTGTTGCTTCATATATGTGAAACAACTCAGTGGAATGAAATGTGCCGTTTTCCGGCAATATAGGTATTTCGCTCCCGTGATGGTATGTGGTGAGTTTCAAAGGCATTGCTGCAAATTTAGAAAATAATCTCTTATCTTTGTCTGCTATAATAATGATAAAAGACTGAATGTGATACATTCTCTTTTATCATTTTGTTCATTATTGATTGTATTACTTTATAATTTTGCAATATGGAAAGTTTTGGCGAGTTACTGAAGAAACGTCGCAGTATGCGTAAATTTACGAATGAGGAGTTGTCACAGGATGAGGTAGTGACCTTATTGAAAGCCGCTTTAATGGCTCCTAGTTCCAAACGTTCCAACAGTTGGCAATTTGTTGTGGTGGATGAGAAAGAAAAGCTGGAGAAATTGTCACATTGCAAGGCACAAGGGGGACAATTTTTAGCAGAAGCTCCTCTTGCCATTGTTGTCCTTGGGGATCCTTTGGCAAGTGATGTGTGGATAGAAGATGCTTCAATCGCTTCAATTCTTTTACAATTGCAAGCGGAAGATATAGGACTCGGAAGTTGTTGGATACAAGTTCGTGAACGTTTTGCAGCTTCGGGCGTGCCTGCGGATGAGGTGGTGCGTGATATATTGGATATTCCTCTTCAAATGCAAGTGCTCAGTATTATTGCTATCGGGCACAAGGGTATGGAACGCAAACCATTTGATGAGGAGCATTTGTTATGGGAAAAAATTCATGTCAATAAGTTTGGAGGACAATAGTTGTGAGTGCATCAAGGGTAAATAATAATAGAGATACTTATAAAGCTGCAGCTATTGCATTAATAGTATTTGGTATACTTTATTTGATTGATAAATTAGCTTCCTTTTCTGCTCTTGGTTTGCCTTGGGTAATGAATAAAGATAATTTTCTATTGTATACAGCCTTGATTTTTCTGATTCTTAAACGTGATAAATCGGTTGGCATTATATTAGTCGGCTTATGGCTGGTTCTTAATTTTGGGTTGATTACTGCTTTGCTTGGGAGTCTGTCTGCTTATTTATTGCCTTTGGGTTTACTGCTTGTCGGATTACTCTTATATTGGCTGTCCGGAAGATAGATAAGCGGAAAGCTTTGTCTTTCGAAAGAACGAACTTTGCTGTTTTAGGAATTTTATATAAAGATGGATACATTTATTCAAGATACACCGATTGTTTTTATCGGGGCGGGTAATCTTGCTACGAACTTGGCAAAAGCTTTCTATCGTAGTGGATTCCGTATTATACAAGTCTATAGTCGTACTCAAGCTTCCGCTGCGGCATTAGCTGGTGCTGTTGAGGCTACATACACTACCGAAATTTCAGAGGTCAGAGATGACGCTGCACTTTATGTGGTGTCAGTTAAAGATGATGCATTGATTGAATTGTTGCCGGATATTGTCAGGGGCAGAAAACGTGGATTGCTCGTACATACAGCCGGGAGTATTCCAATGAATATATTGAAGGACAAGACTGAACGGTACGGGGTATTTTATCCTATGCAGACTTTTAGCAAACAGAGAGAGGTGGATTTCAAATCAATACCTATTTTCGTAGAAAGTAATTCTGCAGAAGATACTTGTTTATTGAGGGCTGTAGCTTCTATTCTTTCTGAAAAAGTTTATGAAGCTACTTCGGAACAACGGAGATATTTGCATCTTGCAGCTGTTTTTACTTGTAACTTTGCAAATCACATGTACGCTCTTGCTGCGGAACTGCTCAATAAACATAATCTTCCTTTCGAAGTGATGCTTCCTCTCATCGACGAGACTGCTGAAAAAGTACATCAGTTGACTCCTGCCCAAGCGCAAACCGGCCCTGCAATTCGGTTTGATCGTAACGTGATGGATAAACATTCAGATATGTTGTCCGATGAGCCGCGATTCAAGGAGGTATACAAATTACTAAGTGAGAGTATTTATGAATTGGCGAATAAGAATTCTTCTGCCAACAGTACAACTAAATAAAATCAAAATTGTGAGTACCATTAATTATGATTTAAAGAAGATAAAAGCACTTTTATTTGATGTTGACGGAGTCTTAAGTGCGAACGTAATTCCTATGAGTACCGAAGGGGAACCTATGCGTACGGTAAATATAAAAGATGGTTATGCTCTTCATCTTGCAGCCAAACAAGGACTGTTGTTGGGTATTATAACCGGTGGTCGTACATCTGCCGTACGTAAGCGTTTTTTGGCATTGGGCATTCCGGAAGAAGATATTTATATGGCTTCTTCGATCAAAATCCACGATTATCATGACTTTCGTGAACGTCATGCTTTATCCGATGAAGAAATTCTTTATATGGGTGACGATATCCCGGATATAGAAGTGATGCGTGAATGTGGTTTGCCTTGCTGTCCCAAGGATGCTGCGAATGAAGTTAAATCTGTTTCCCGATATATCTCGCATGTGGAAGGAGGATACGGATGTGGTCGTGATGTAGTGGAGCAAGTACTCAAAACGCAGGGGCGTTGGATGGTCGATGATGCTTTTGGATGGTAAGTTTTATATAGACAAAAATAGAATGTTGAAAAATTTAAATAAATACAAGGTAATCCTGGCATCCAATTCACCTCGAAGAAAAGAATTGTTGAGTGGCCTCGGAGTTGATTATGAAGTGAGGACTCTTCCTGATATTGAAGAAACATACCCCGGTGATTTGAAAGCCGGTAATATCCCTTTATACATCGCTCGTGAAAAAGCTGAAGCTTATCGCGGAATTATAAATCCTGATGAGCTCATTATAACAGCTGATACAATTGTCTGGCTGGATGGAGAAGTGTTGGGCAAACCGATAGACAGAGAAGATGCTTTACGTATGTTACGTTCTCTATCCGGCCGTACTCATCAAGTGTTTACGGGAGTTTGCCTGACTACGACGGGATGGCAGCGCAGCTTTATTGCTGCGACTGAAGTCCGATTTGCAGAACTAAGTGAAGAAGAAATCACTTATTATGTTGACCGCTACCTACCTATGGATAAAGCCGGTTCCTATGGCGTTCAGGAGTGGATTGGCTACATTGCCGTAGAGAATATATCCGGCAGCTATTTTAATATCATGGGTCTACCCATACAGCGGCTGTATCAGGAACTGAAAAAGATATAGCAGTATATACCTAAATCATGTCAAGCATCAATGGAATATCTTCTTCCTTGATGCCTTGGCGGATAAGGCTACTACGGTCTCTATTAAATATTTCCAGGAATATGTCTTTACCTCCACATTCCAAAATGGCTTTACTATACAATGTAACGGCATATTCAATATCTCCGCCTCCCCATGCCACATGTCCTGCGTTAAGATAATCTATTGTAAGTGGCTTGGCATTTAGTATCTTGTCATAATACTTCATGGCCTGCTCATATTTTCCGCAGATAAATGAACACCATCCTATACCACGCCATGCCTTTACGCAATCATTTTCCAGATAATCCAGTTTGAAGAAGTATTTTAATGCTTCTTCGTAATTACCTTGTTCTGCCAAGCAACTACCTGTATAGAAAAGGATATTATGATTATCCGGTTCAATAGACTCTACACGTTGATAGTATTTTAAGGCGGAATTAAAATCTTTTATTTGCCTGAAGCATGTAGCTAAATGACGTAATGTCCACAAATGATCCGGCTTCAATACATCTGCTTTCTGATAAGCATTGGTTGCTTCAAAATATCGTTTTTCCTTCTGTAAGCAATATCCGATTTTTTGAAAAATATCTGCATCGGCACTTTTTCGATCAATCAGAATCTGATAAAGTTCGATTGCTTCAACGAAGCGTTCTTTCTTAAAATGAAAGTCTGCAACAGCATTCAGTAATGCCGAATCTTTCAAAATTTCTTTTAATACAGGGTTTCGATGCAGAGCAATCTCTTCTTGGAAAATATTCCGGAATTCCGATTTGCGCTGACTCAATTTAAAGAATCGGTATAAGTCGTGTATATATTGATTGCTTATATTTTCAGGTCTTGCGGCATATTCTTGTAAGCTCGCATTGTTTTCCTTATCTTTCATATCCTCGCGATCTTGTGCGCTAAACTGTCCAAGCATCATATCACGTTGCTTCTGAGGTAATTCGGCAATAGTAAAGCAAAATGAATATTTATCGCTATTGCAGAAAAAACCGGAGCTTAGAAGTATTGAAAGTACAGCATTTTCTCCTGTGGGATTTATACCTACCTGATGTATTACGCTGGAATGTTGTGGGTCGAAAGGATAGAACCAGTTATGTGGCTCTTTGAAGAAGGGGAAGCGCTTTAATTGAGAAAACGTACTCATATATACGTCGGCTCCTTCAAGTTGGAGTTCATTCATTTCCCTTATTTTGCTATCTAAACCCGATTTTTCGAATACTGCCTCCCAATCGGGATTTATATCATTCTCTTCCGATTCTTCAAATCCGAATCTGATATTCCTCATGATAGTGGAGTTTCTCATCATTTCGGGAATGATCTCATCGCGCATTTTTTTGTCTATCTTTTCTGTTTCCTGACTGCGAAGCAGTTGGATGTAGACCCGGTTGATTTGTTTGACAAAAGCCGGGTCCTCGCCATTAAGTGAAATACGGGCTTTTAATGCTGGATATAACTCAATGCGTTGCGGATGAATATGTAGTGTGAATATCAATCCTATCAGAGCTCTTTGGCTGGCTTGCACACTCTTATGCTGGATACCATCCAAGAGAAAATTCAATTTTTGATCGTCAAATACTTCCATTAGACTGAGGGTTACTGCACTGATGAAAAGGCATAAGTCATTTTCCGGCAAAAGATCCGATTTTAAAAAAGCCTGTGCCTGTTTAGTTTCTTCAGCGGTCCAGTGTGAATTGCTCCATGTCATAAGAAATAAAAAACGGTGTGTATCTTCGTGACGTGATAGTATTCCATTCAAACCTTGAAACCCCGGTGTCAGTCGGCATACTGCCATTTCGTCGGAGAATCCTTCGAGGACTCTTAGCAGAGTGTCCATTCCATATCCTTCAGGCGCTGAATTCTGATTATTACGAAGTATATGATAATAACTACCGGACACTTTGTCAAGCATTAGCACGCGAGCCTGATCGGCTATTTTCCAAGTATCTGCCAAAAGCTTTTTATGCAGATCATATCTGTTAGGGTCTGTCATTCCTTGCCGCATATACTGCAGCATATAACGATAAGCTGTCTGTGTCTGTTCCAGACGGTTTGTTAAGGCCCAATTATTACAGTCGCGCACAAATGATTCCAATTGGGTACAAGCTTCATTTAGCCGACGTTCACTTAATAATTCTGTGATTTGCTGATATTGTCTCAGTATTAGTTGTTCGTTCATTATCTATCCTTTCTTTAGCTTATCGCTAACTTAAACTACAAAAAAAGTGCCAAAATGTTCAATATTAGAACCTCACTTGCAATTGTGCTTGCAGTTGATTGGAATTTTTCCCTATGCGAGGGTTACAGTGCGTATATTGTGCCTGTATACGGCAACGGGGATAGAACCAATATTGCAATCCACCGGTATAGTTGGTTTGATTATCGTCCATATCCTTGTTCTTGTTGAAATAGTCGTAAGATGCGATTGCGTCCAGCTTGGGCAAGATATGGGCACACGCTGTAGCGTAGTATCCATTGCTTTCGACTTTACCGTCTTTACCGGTTAGATATTCGGTGCGGATATCAATCGGTTGGGTTTTAATTATTGCCCCGATTGACCATCGGTCGCGCGTATAGTTGTCACCCACCTTTATGTCGGAATTGGCTGCTGATGTTGCGATGGCATTTCCTTTCCCTTTAATAAATGAACTCCCTACCGATAGCCATTTCAACGGGTTGATCATGAGGTTCCCTACAATATCTTTATTTTTGTTTCTATCTTTGACATTGATACCTTGTCCATTCATTATGGAAAAATCATAATGAAGAAATTTATTAAAGAAATCTCCATAGATAAGAAGCCCCATATCGCGTCCGCTATGCGATCCGTATAGCGGATCACTACCATTTATCCCGGCTAAATAGTTGACTGATTGTGAAGCACAATTAATTAATTCAACGGTTGAAGGCGAGAGGGGATTTTCAATACTGAATACCGTCTTGAATTGCCCCAGTCTGGCATTGAGTTGGGGAATAAAGTGATATTCTGTATAAACTTCAAGCAGGTTTCCACCACTATTGAAGTTATACATAAAGTAGCATGACCATTTATCTGTGATCTTGCCTTCGGCCATGAAAATGATGCGTTTTATATCAAAGCTACTGCTACCACCTTCGGCGTCGTCATAGGTGAAACCGGTCTGTGCATATCCCGATAAGTTGATTCGTTCTTTCAGCGTGTTTATCGTTTTGTTGAGATTGGCTTCCTGCGCCATAATTGTGCATGTAGTGAGCAGAGATACGAATACTGGTAAAAGTCTTTTCATTGAATGGAATAAAAGCATAATACTAGATTCTTTAGATTGTGTTGTGCAGGTTAATATTAAAAAGGCAACCCTTCGTGAAAAGAGTTGCCTTTCATGCTATCTTTGTCTTTTTTATTCTTGTATTGCAGCGATACCCGGAAGAACTTTTCCTTCAATTGCTTCAAGCAATGCGCCACCTCCGGTAGATACATAAGATACGCCATCGGCTAAACCAAATTTGTTAACGCATGCAACGGAATCACCACCTCCAACTAGAGAGAAGGCACCGTTTTTGGTTGCTTCGACAATAGCTTCACCTACTACGCGCGAACCTTGAGAAAAGTTATCGAATTCGAATACACCTGTAGGTCCGTTCCAAAGAATAGTCTTTGATTTTTTAATCACATCAGCGAAGATTTTTTCAGTCTCTTCAGCAATGTCCAAACCTTGCCAGCCGTCAGGTATTTCGTCTACTTTGCAAACAGCAGTGTTAGCATCGTTAGAGAAAGCATCTGCTATTTTGGCATCAACAGCCAAAACTAGGTTTACGCCTTTAGCTTTTGCTTTTTCAATCAATTCCAAAGCCAAATCCAATTTGTCTGCTTCGCAAATAGAGTTTCCAATCTTTCCACCTTCAGCTTTGGTGAAGGTGAAAGTCATACCACCGGTAATAATGAGGTTGTCTACCTTGCCCAGTAGATTTTCTATAATGTCTATTTTGGAAGAAACTTTTGAACCACCCATGATAGCTGTGAACGGACGTTGGATATTATTCAAAACTTTATCTACGGCTTTAACCTCTTTTTCCATCAAGTAGCCGAACATTTTGTGGTCTTTGTCGAAATATTTAGCAATAAGAGCTGTAGAAGCATGTGCGCGGTGTGCTGTACCAAAAGCATCGTTTACATAGCAATCTGAATAAGAAGCCAATTTCTTGGTGAATTCTTTTTGGCTCTCTTTCACAACTTTTTTGGCTGCAGCTTTTTCTTCGTCGGTTGCATCATCTGCCAAACCACGGGGTTTACCTTCTTCTTCTGCATAAAAACGAAGATTCTCGAGCAATAAAGCTTCTCCCGGTTTCAAGGCGGCAGATTTAGCAACAGCTTCTTCACCCATACAGTCATTGGCAAATTGTACTTCAACACCCAATAACTCGGATATGTGTTTTAGGATATGCTTTAAAGAGAACTTGTCAGCAGGACCTTTTGGACGTCCGAGGTGTGAACCTATAATGACGCTTCCACCATCAGCCAAAATTTTCTTCAATGTGGGGAGTGCTGCACGGATACGAGTATCATCTGTAACGTTAAAGTTTTCGTCCAAAGGTACGTTGAAATCTACACGGACGAATGCCTTTTTGCCGGCAAAATTGAATTGATCGATCGTCATAATATTCAGTTTATTTAAAAGTGTTATTAAATCTTTTTCGTGACTGCAAAGTTAGCATTATTTTCTTTTCACGACTACGAAATCGTTATTTATTCTTGCTTTTCAGGGGCTATTTTGCCCACTTTATATTTCGTGCAATAATACCTGCACATCATTTGCAATCCGCAGGTATCACACTGTGGTGTACGTGCTTGACAAATGTATCGTCCGTGCAGGATGAGCCAATGGTGGGCTATCGGAATGATGTCGGCGGGTATGTTTTTTACCAATTCTTTTTCCACGCTAAAAGGGGTAGTGCAACTGTCAGAAACCAGTCCGATACGGTGGCTTACTCGGAATACATGAGTGTCTACTGCCATGGTTGCTTTATTGAATACGACAGACTGTATTACATTCGCTGTTTTCCGCCCTACTCCGGGTAGTTTTATCAATTCTTCAAGAGTGTCGGGGACCTGACTATTGAAGTCTTTTACCAACATGCGAGCCATTCCAACTAAATGTTTCGATTTGTTATTCGGGTAGGATACGCTACGGATGTACTCGAAAATAACTTCGGGGGCGCTTGCCGCCAAGGCTTCGGGAGTAGGAAAATCACGATATAAAGCAGGGGTGATCATGTTTACCCGTTTGTCTGTACATTGAGCCGATAGAATAACGGCTATCAATAACTCGAACGGACTACCGTAGTGCAGTTCGGTTTCGGCTATCGGACGATTCTCTCGGAACCATGCGATTACTTTCTCATATCGTTCCTTTTTTCTCATCGCAACTTATATTTTTCGTAATGTGGTGCTACTTTTTTGTTAAAATAGACTGCTGATATAATGGTCAGGCATGCGCCTAATAAGTATGCCTTGTCAAAAGTGCTGATTTCTGCAATATACCCACCGGAAAGCATGCCTATGCCTATTCCAATATCCCAGGAAGTCAGATAAGTGGAGGTAGCTGTTCCACGCTGACTGTTGGGGGCGAGATTGACAAAAATGGTGTTGTAGGCTGGAAACATGACTCCAAATCCTACCCCTAGCAGCAGGGCAATCGTGAAAAATATGACGGTACATACAGTGCTGTTCCAGTGTATGATGTATACGCAGGCTGAAAGTAAAAAAAAGCTGAGAATTACAAGGTATAATCCGGCGGAAATCACTTGGGTTACTTTTCCACGATCGACAATCTTTCCTGAAAAGATACGTGAGATTGCCATACCGACTGCCATAAAAGTGAAGAAAAAACCTGTAGTGGCATTGACCCCGATTTGTTTGGCATACATTGCTACATAATTGGTAGTCATGCCGTAGGGTATCGAAAGAAGTAGTAGACTTACACCTGCCGGGATGCCTTTAAGAAGAATAAACCGGTCCATTGAGATTGGTTCTCGCTTTATCGGAGGCTTATAGGGCGTTTTTACCAACGAAGCACATAATAGACCTACAAAGCAGGATGCCAGGGAAGTGCAAAAAATGATAGGATAAGTTACTCCTGCATCGTGTAGGAAGAGTCCGGACATCGGACCTAAGGCCATTGCGATGTTATTGGACAGCCCATAATATCCTAATCCTTCCCCCCTTCGTGAAGAAGGCATAATGTCAATTACCACCGTATTTCCGCTTACGGTAACCATGCCAAAAGATAGGCCGTGAATGATTCTAAAAATAATGAATAGTGTCAGTGACCCTGCAATGATGTATCCTCCAAACATGGAAGTGAAAATAAAATACGCCAATAAATAGAGTGGTTTACGTGCAAACGTATCTAGAAAATATCCTGAAAAAGGACGGATGCATAATGCTGCTATAGTGTAACAGGAGAGAATAATGCCGATGGTGGAATTTCCGGCACGGAATATTTCCGAAAGATAGAAAGGAAGTACGGGGATAAGCAACCAAAAGCCAAAATAAAGCAAGAAATTAGCTGCCAATATAAAACAATAGCCGGGAGTGATTAGTCTATCTTTCATATTTATATGAAGCTTAAGGAATTAAAAAAAGTGGAAAACCGAATATGAACATTGTCGACTTAAAGACAAAGCTCGTATTTAGCTTTCCACCTGTATTTTGTCTGAACTAATATGCGGCTTCGAATTCTTTCAAGAAACGCGTATCGTTTTCGGAAAACATACGAAGGTCTTTTACCTGATATTTCAGATTTGTGATACGTTCTATACCCATACCAAGGGCATATCCACTGTATACTTTACTGTCTATGCCGTTGCTCTCAAGCACATTCGGATCTACCATTCCGCATCCTAAAATTTCCACCCATCCGGTGTGCTTACAGAACGGGCATCCTTTTCCACCGCAAATGTTGCAGCTAATATCCATCTCGGCACTTGGTTCTGTGAATGGGAAGTATGAGGGGCGCAAACGGATTTTAGTATCTGCACCAAACATCTCTTTTGCGAAAAGCAATAATACTTGCTTCAGGTCAGTAAAGGATACGTTTTTGTCTACATACAAAGCCTCCACTTGATGAAAGAAGCAGTGTGCGCGATAGCTTATTGCCTCATTACGGTATACGCGTCCCGGACAAATGATGCGGATAGGAGGTTCTGAGACTTCCATTACACGACTTTGCACAGATGAAGTGTGGGTACGCAACAGAATGTCGGGATGTGATTCAATAAAAAACGTATCTTGCATATCACGTGCCGGATGATCTTCTGCGAAATTCAATGCAGAGAATACATGCCAGTCGTCTTCTACTTCAGGACCTTCGGCAATGCTGAATCCAAGGCGTGCGAAAATATCTATGATTTCATTCTTAACAATGGAAAGCGGGTGGCGGGTACCCAGTTTTATGGGGTATGCCGAACGGGTCAAATCCAAATCGTCACAACCGGAGTCTTGTGATTCAAACTGTTCTTTAAGTGCCGCTATTCTTTCCTGTGCTTTATTTTTGAGTTCGTTTAGTCTCATTCCTACCTCTTTTTTCTGCTCCACAGCCACATTACGGAAATCAGTCATCAGTTCGTTAATGGCTCCCTTTTTGCTGAGGTATTTAATACGGAGCGCCTCCAATTCGTCGGCGTTGGCAGCTTTCAGTGCTTCCACTTCTTGCAAAAGCTCATTGATTTTAGCTATCATATCATTGATTTTTATATTTCTGCGAAATGTATAAAACGCAGCAAAGATACAATTTTCTTGCGATACCGTCTTCTCTCTTTCTTTGAATTTTGCTTTATTGTAAAGAAAATGCCAATAGTTATAATGCTCGTTTACATTACTTGTTTTGGTATATAACAATAGTTGTTATAGTGTGGTATATTACATGTTAGCACAGTGAATGGTATTCATATCGTCAAAAATCTCTTTTTGGCCCTTTTTCATTGCGTGCATCCCCTAATATTTTAAATTTCTTATAAAACTTTTCGCCGTACGCGCGCGCCGCGTACTCATGTTTTTTACCCTAAAAACATAAGTGTATATATGTACGGCGAAAAAGTCTTTTAAAATAAAACATAATACGCATGCGCGTAATATAATATAGTGTAGAAGAGTTAATGGCTAGTATTAGCGGACTTTTTATCTTGATATTTTTGGTATAAATTGTTGATTGTTAAGTGTTTGGTCTATTTTTTTTCTTGTTTATGCAACTAACTATTTCTTTTCCTTATGATGAAAAATGTACAAATAGTATATATCTCTATTTATCGAATTATTACAGATATCTGTTTAAATAAAAAAGTAAACTTTTAATTTTTCATCCTAAATTTCTGGAAAATAGTTTTTTTTTTATTTTTAATGGATAAAATAATAAAGTAATGGATAATATATACAACAAAATAACTAAATTTGCGAACATATTTATGATATCGTTGTTTATATATCTATTAATTATTTTATTTTATATCAATTAATTTTTTTATGATGAAAAAGTTTTTATTTGTTGCTGTATTAGGCATTGTATCAGTTGCAGGTTCTGCACAGAATCTTTTATTAGGGAATAAAGTGAAAGACAACTGGTCTATTGGGCTTAATTTCGGTGGAGTTACCCCTCTTAAACATAGTGCTTTTTTCCCGAACATACGTCCTACTATGGGATTGGAGTTGAATAAGCAATTAACGCCGGTGGTTGGTTTTGGTCTCGAAGGATTATGGTCGGTCAATACCGGTGCAAGTCGTACTGCATTTGACAACTCCAATGTGAGCCTTCTGAGTAAATTCAATTTGAATAATTTATTTGGAAGCTATCTTGGTGCTCCTCGTCCGTTTGAAGTTGAAGCAGTAGCCGGTTTTGGTTGGTTGCATGGATATGTAAATGGAAACGGTGACCAGAACGATTTATCTTCTAAGTTGGGATTGAATTTCAATTTCAATCTTGGTCAGGAAAAAGCATGGACACTTGCTGTGAAGCCCGCTTTAGTTTACAATCTGCAGGGAGATAAACCAGAGCATGGTGTTCGTTTTAATGCTAATAATGCAGCGGTAGAAATTACGGCGGGATTGATTTATCATTTTAAGAACTCAAATGGTAAGCATTATATGACTCTGGGTAAGGCTTACGATCAGGTGGAAGTAGATGGACTGAATTCCAAAGTAAACGATTTGCGTTCTGAACTTCAAGACCAGCAAAATCAGTCACAAACTGCTCAGCAAGCTGCTAATCAGAAGATAAATGAGTTGCAAAATGCATTAAATGCTTGCCGTAGCCAAAAACCGACTGTTGTGACAAACACCAATGCCACTATGGAATCTTATGTAAGCTTCCGTCAGGGAAAGGCTACAGTTGATACTGCTCAATTGCCTAATGTGGAACGTATCGCGACTTATTTGAAAAATCATTCCAATGCAACAGTCGTAATTAAAGGTTATGCTTCGCCCGAAGGTGGTGCCGAGATTAACACTAAGATTGCAAATCAACGGGCAGAAGCTGTGAAAGATCTGTTGGTTAGCAAATATAAGATAGCTTCTACAAGAATTTCTGCTGAAGGACAAGGCGTAGGTAATATGTTTTCTGAACCGGATTGGAACAGAGTAAGTATTTGTACGCTTGAAAATTCAAAATAAGCTTTGATATTTTATTTATCACTTTAAAGTTAGAGATTTTAGATCTATAAAAACAAGAGGGTGTGTCAAAACAGACATATCCTCTTTTTTTATGCGCAAAGCCCAGACTTTCACAAGCCTGGGTTTTGTTATTACCTAAAGTTTTTGTATCTTTAGGCATAAAGTTTTTCGTTATGGCAAAGTTACATTTTCGTCCTTACACTCCCAACCAAACAGTTCTTTTTCCGCAAAGAATCGATGAAGATATTTCGGATAATGCTCCTGTTCGCATAATCAATGTGATTGTCGATAGCCTTAACCTTGATAATTTCAAGAAACTCTACAAGGAAACAGGTCGTTGTCCTTATCATCCTAAAATGATGCTTAAGGTGATTCTCTATGCTTATATGAATAATATCTACTCCTGTCGTAAAATAGAGCAGCTATTGTTGCGTGATATTCATTACATCTGGCTGGCCGGTTATGAGAACCCCGATTTTATTACCATCAACCGTTTTCGCAATCGTGTAAAAGAAGAGATTAATAATGTCTTCACTCAGTTGGTTCTTATCCTTGCAGACAAAGGCTTTATCAGCCTTGAAGTAGAGTATATCGATGGTACCAAGATAGAGTCTAAGGCCAACAAATATACTTTTATCTGGCGCAAGAGCATTGAAAGAAACCGGACAAAACTGATGAACAAGATTCGTGTTCTTTTAGAACAAGTAGATGAGACCATTGCACAAGAAAACACTCCAAAAGAGGCATCAGTAGAATTTACTCCGGCTATGCTTTCTCAGATAGTGGATGAACTCAAAGATGCCTTGGAACATGAATCTCAACCCAGAGACAAGGAGCAGAAAAAAGCTCATCGTGAAAAGAAGAAACAAATAAAGGAACTTGAAGCTCATCGTGACAAACTGGCTGAATACGAAAAACATCTGGAGATATTAGGGGATCGCAACTCCTATTCCAAGACAGACCCTGATGCCACATTCATGCGCATGAAGGAAGACGCCATGAACAATGGTCAGACCAAGCCCGGATACAATTTGCAGATAGGAACAGAGAATCAGTTTATTTCCGACTTCGCTTTCTTCCCCAATCCAACGGATACACTCACGCTCATTCCTTTCTTTAATTCATTTCGAGAGCGCTACAACAGACTTCCCGGTACCGGTGTGGCAGATGCCGGTTATGGTTCGGAAGAAAACTATCGGTTTATGCAGGAGAACGGGATAGAGGCCTTTGTCAAATACAACTTCTTTCATAAAGAGCAGCGTTCCCGTTATGTTCCCAACCCATTTCATCCAGAAAGCTTGTATTACAACATTGAGCAGGATTATTACGTTTGCCCCATGGGACAACACATGAATCGTATAGGAACCAAACGGGAGAAAACCGCCAGTGGATATGTTACTCAAAGTGCCCGTTATAAAGCCCAAAGATGCGAAGGATGCCCTCTGCGCAGCAGTTGCTTTAAAGCACGCGGAAATCGCATAATCGAAGTGAATCATCGATTAAATGAATATAAACAGCAGGCACGTGAGAGGTTAACTTCAGAAGAAGGGATTAAACATAGAGGGAGGCGGTGTATAGAGCCCGAAGCCGTATTTGGCCAAATGAAATATAATATGGCATACCGTCGCTTCCGACATATTGGAAAAGAAAAAGTTACAATGGACTTTGCCTTCTTTGCCATTGCCTTTAATATAAAAAAAATGTGCACTAAAATTGCCAAGGAAGCTTCTAAACTACTTCTTGAACTAATTTTCCCACTGTACAGACACTTAAGAGCGATTGATGGGATGAATGGGGCGACTTTGCAGTCGCCTGTTCAGAAAATTGCTGTATAGACAAACTCCCAAGCAACTATGATATGAAAAGAGGATGTGTCTGTTTTGACACACCCTCTTATTTTTGGATATGTATGTTCTTTTTGGGGAGTTAGCAGATCTCTTTTTTTAATGCTTCGTGCATTGAAAAAGCTGCTTTACGCCCATCTCCCATAGCTAATATTACGGTAGCGCCTCCTCGTACAATGTCTCCACCCGCATAAATCATTGGGATTGATGATTGCATCTGATCATCTACGTTAATTGTTCCTTTGCGACCTAGATCAAGTCCCTTAATGGAGTGGGGGACTATTGGATTGGGTGATACGCCAATGCTGACAATTGCCAAGTCTATATCTATGGTTTCAATTGCACCCTCAATAGGAACCGGACTTCTTCGCCCTGAAGCATCAGGCTCTCCCAATTTCATCTTCTGAAGCACGATTTGTTTTACTCGTCCTTGTTCGTCGGGGATATATTCTATCGGATTGTGCAATGTAAGAAATTCTACACCCTCTTCTTTGGCGTGCTTTACTTCTTCAATACGCGCCGGCATCTCTTCTTCCGAACGGCGATAAATAATCATTGCTCTATCTGCGCCCAATCTGCGGGCTGTACGTACCGAGTCCATTGCGGTATTTCCTCCTCCGATTACAGCGACACGTTTTCCAAAAGGTACTGGGGTGTCGGAATCTTCACTTGCCGCATCCATTAGATTTACGCGGGTGAGATATTCATTTGAAGATAGAATGTTAATCGAATTTTCGCCTGGAATATTCATGAAGTTGGGTAACCCTGCTCCTGATCCAATGAAGAATCCTTTGAAGCCTTCTTCTTTTAATTCTTCAATACCGATTGTTTTTCCTACAATGCAGTCTTTTACAAAGCTGACTCCCATTTGTGCCAAGTTATCAATCTCAACGTCTACAATCTTATTCGGCAGTCGGAACTCTGGGATACCATATTTTAATACGCCTCCAATTTCATGCAGGGCCTCGAAGACTGTTACATCATATCCATATTTAGCCATATCACCGGCAAAAGCAAGACCGGCTGGTCCTGAACCAATCACGGCTATTTTCATCCCATTTTTCTCTTTGATTTCGGGCACTGATATCTGTCCACTTTCGCGCTCATAGTCTGCGGCAAATCTTTCCAGATAACCTACTGCAACAGGTTCCCCATTCATTTTTAGGTGAATACATCGCGATTCACATTGCTTTTCTTGTGGGCATACGCGTCCGCATACAGCAGGTAAAGCACTGGTCTCTTTTAAAGTCTTAGCTGCTTCAAGAAATTCCCCTTTCTCCATAAATTTGATAAAGCGTGGAATATCAATGCCAACAGGACAACCCTCGGTACATCCTGGATTGGCGCAATCTAAGCAGCGTTTAGCTTCTGTAATGGCCTGTTCTCCCGTCAATCCCAAATTGACCTCTTCTTTGCGGCTGTGTGAACGATATTCTGCATCAAGTTCTTTCATGTGAACGCGTGGTATTGCCGTACGTTCTTTGGGCTTCATTTCTTTGCGTAATTCCTGCCGCCAAGATGCATTTCTTGTTTTATCTTCTGTAGGAGTAATATTTTCAAGTGCTATTTTGCAGGAATCTGCATCTTCCAATTTGTGCATTTCTTCGCGCTCAATGCTTTTAAACGCTCCCATTCTTTTGAGCATTTCATCAAAGTCAACCTGATGTCCATCAAATTCGGGACCGTCTACGCAAACAAATTTCGTTTTTCCACCGATGGTCACACGGCAGGCTCCACACATACCTGTACCATCTACCATGATTGTATTTAACGATACTTCAGTAGGTACATCATATTTTTTTGTTAGCAAGCATACAAATTTCATCATCACTGCTGGTCCTATAGCGAAGCATTTATCGACTTTTTCGCGTTTTATAATGTCTTCAATGCCATTGGTTACAAGTCCTTTGGAACCATAAGATCCGTCATCGGTCATAACAATAACTTCATCGGAGCTGTTCCTTATCTCTTCTTCAAGAATGATTAACTCTTTGGTACGTCCTGCTAGTATGCTGATCACCCGATTCCCCGCAGCTTTTAGAGCTTGTACTATAGGTAGTAACGGTGCGATACCAACTCCACCTCCGGCACAAATTACCGTTCCGAAGTTTTCGATATGGGTAGCTTGCCCCAAAGGACCTACGACATCAGTAATATAATCCCCTTCATTTAATTCACATAGGCGGGTAGAAGAAAGACCAACTTCTTGTATGACTAGAGTAATAGTCCCACGTGCAGGATCTGATCCTGCTATAGTCAATGGCATCCGTTCACCCTTTTCACCCACGCGCACTATTACGAAATGACCAGCCTTGCGTGACTTGGCTATTAATGGTGCTTCGATAATAAACTTGAAGACTTTTTCAGAAAAATGTTCTTTGCTAACAATCTTATTCATTATAGTATGATTTTGTAGGTATAATTACGTAATATCTTCCGGAGTGATAATGTTATGCAAATATACATGATGTTTTCTTCATGGCTAAAGCTATTAAGCTAAAAAGTTGGCTATCTGTGGGTAATGAGTCTTAAAAAAAACAAACATGAGGCTTTGCTGTATTGTTGATGGAGGCTGGCACCCTATCTATAATCAAAATAGCTTGCTCAATTTAGTATTGGCAGTGTATAGTTGTTTGGTAATGCTAATGGGAAAATAATTTTCCAGACTTTACGCTGTTGATTATCTTTCGTCTTCCTTGAAATAGATTTTGCATAAACAAACTGCACCCCAATAAATATGATCTATTGGAGTGCAGTCATTTTGTAGTATATAATTATTGTCTGCGACTTTAGCGTGTTATAATCTTAACAATCAATCAATGATCTCAAAGCCTGTGTATGGGACCAATGCCTTAGGAATATGAATACCTTCCGGGGTCTGATTGTTCTCCAATAATGCAGCAACGATACGTGGCAATGCTAATGCAGAACCATTGAGAGTGTGGCAAAGTTCCGTTTTCTTTTCTCCCGTACGATATCTACATTTTAGCCGGTTGGCTTGATAAGTGTCGAAATTGGATACAGAGCTAACTTCCAGCCAACGCTTTTGTGCTTCCGAATAGACTTCAAAATCAAAGCATAGAGCTGCTGTAAAGCTCATATCCCCTCCACACAGTCTCAATATACGGTAAGGTAATTCTAATTTTTGTAGTAGGCCTTCTACGTGGTTGAGCATTTCTTGATGTGACTCTTTAGAGTGTTCCGGTTTATCGATGCGTACCAGTTCCACTTTAGAGAATTCGTGCAAACGATTTAATCCGCGCACATCTTTACCATATGATCCGGCTTCACGACGGAAACATTGGGTATAAGCACAATTTTTGATAGGTAGGTCTTTCTCGTCCAAGATGACGTCACGATAAATGTTGGTCACTGGAACTTCTGCTGTGGGGATGAGATAGAGATCATCCACTTCGCAATGATACATTTGCCCTTCTTTATCGGGTAACTGCCCTGTACCATATCCTGATGCTGCATTTACTACAGTTGGAGGCATTATTTCCGTGTATCCTGACTTGCGGGCTTCATCGAGGAAGAAATTAATAAGCGCACGTTGTAGTTGAGCACCTTTACCTTTATATACAGGGAATCCTGCTCCTGTGATTTTTACACCCAAGTCGAAATCAATAAGATCGTATTTTTTTGCTAATTCCCAATGTGGTAGTGCATCTTTAGGGAGTTCTGTCTCCATTCCACCCATTTTTTCCACTTTATTATCTTCAGCACTTATACCTTCGGGAACACTATCGTATGGTAAGTTGGGTATTGTGTAGAGTACCGCTTGCATCTCTTCCGTAGCTTGATCCATAGCTAATTGTACCTCTTTGCTAGCCTCTTTTAGTTCAGCTACGCGAGCTTTAGCTTTTTCCGCTTCATCCTTTTTGCCCTCTTTCATTAGTGAGCCAATGGATTTGGATAGGGAATTGATTTCAGCAAGATTGTTGTCTAATGAATTTTGAGATGTTTTGCGTTTGTTATTCGCCTCTATTACAGTCTCTATGGCTTCTTTTGCCTGTTTAAAGTGCTTCTTTTCCAGCCCACGGATAACCGCTTCCGTGTTTTCTGTGATTTGTTTTATTGTAAGCATGTCTTTATACTTATTTTGATATATTTTTCATTTAAACCACAAATATACATGATAATTCCTGAATGGTCATAAAGATCAGGGAAAATATAGATTGATGGCTTTTGAGCAGAATGACTTATTCTCTCTATGTCTCCGGGTTGTGAGAGATATTATAAAAAAGAGGATGTAACCATAAAGGTTACATCCTCTTCGTTTTATTCATTTGGAATATTTATGCTTCTGCACTTTCAGCAGGAACAACAGATACATATCTTCTGTCTTCTCTACCTACTTTAAATTCTACTGTTCCATCAACCAAAGCGAAAAGAGTGTGGTCTTTTCCCATACCGATGTTTTTACCCGGATGGAATTCTGTACCTCTCTGACGAATGATGATATTACCTGCTTTGCAAGCTTCACCACCGAATATCTTTACGCCTAATCTTTTACTTGCTGATTCGCGGCCGTTCTTTGAACTACCGACACCTTTTTTATGTGCCATTTCTTCTAACTGTTTTAAAATTGATTAAGCTACTACTTCTGTAATTGTTAACTCAGTGAATTGTTGACGGTGACCGTTCAACTTACGATGACCTTTTCTTTTCTTCTTGTGGAAGATCAATACTTTGTCACCTTTTACTAAACTTGATACAACTTGGCAAACAACTTTAGCACCATCTATAACAGGAGCACCTACGGTTACTGTACCGTCTTTGTCTACTAAAAGAACTTTGTCAAACTCAACTGTTGTACCGTTTTCAGCATTCTGAATGTGGTGTACATACAGTTTTTTACCAGCTTCAGCTTTAAATTGCTGACCATTGATTTCTACGATTGCGTACATCTCTTATAATAATGTATAAGTTAGCTCCGTCGGGTGGCTCCTAATCACTTAGAAATCTCTTTGTTAAACCCGTTTCGGAATAATTGGGCACAAAGATATCTTTTTTGTTCCGAATGAGCAAATGTCTTTTCGTTTTTTTACTAGAATCCAAATGCTTTTAATAAAAACAGTCCGCCAATGATAATTGCAATTAAGACGGTGGCAAGTAAGATAATGATGAGTAAACTATACCAAAACATCAAGATTGTACGGATAAAACTTTTTGTCCATGTGCTTCGGAAAAGCTGCTTATAATCCCACCAAAAAATAATGAATATCAACCAATAAGGTATATCGTACAGCTCATTTAGTTGGGCTTTTCCGTTAAAGGGGAAATAAATGCAGCTTATTAATAATATTTGCGAAGCAATATAGGCTTGTATGAACAGGTGCTCTGTGGTATTCAAATTGGGCAGATATACCCGTTTACGAAATGCCATTCGTGTAGCTAATGCAAATAGAGGCAATGTTACAATGATGCTTGCAGCTTTATTTCCATGTGCCCAGTGGTGTAATAGATCCCATACTTTTTGAAAGAATGGAATATGACTCAATTTCTGGCTAATGCGCTCGTAAACTTTGCCTTGGTTTTCGGCAAGATCTTCTATTGTATTTCCACTTTTAACTTCTACCGTGTCTTTTTTATCAATACTCTTTGAGCTGGACTCAGTTGTATTCAAGTATTTTTGGAGCTGCATAATTGCGGCTTTTTGTTGTACATTCTTGGTGGTGTCCAGTCGTTGTTGTAGTTGATTGCGTACAGTTGTTATTTGTTCTGTCTGATTTTCATTTGCATCTTCGTGAGCCAGTGCATTCGGATCAACGAATTTAACTAATAAAATATAGATTGCAGCAAGAAGGAATAAAGCGTGGAAGGGACCGAGATGGTGTACTCTTTTCCCTTTAATGAAGTCATTTATCATGTATCCGGGGCGATATAGCAACTCCATTAATGTACCCCAAAAGCCATGCTCCATGTGGCTTAATCCTCCGGCGATGTTTTTAAGTCCATGGCGGAATGAAAGTCTGGTGACCTCTTTGCCTTGTCCGCACTTATTGCAATAATTTCCTGTATAGGTGTTATTACAATTTAAACAGGTAATCACTTCTTGTCCTATCGAGTGTGTGGAATGTCCCCTTATCTGTTTGAAGTGAAAAAGTCGTATATAACTTTCGATTGTGTTGATTGATCCGGGAGTGAATCTTTTTAGGAATATTGAAACGTCAGATGGTCGTACATTAAATAATAGTATGAGCAAGAAGATTATAAGAAAAGCACATGTTCCTGATACGATGAGTTCTGATACGCCAAGTAGTCCGGTCAAGGCCAATGCTATTGTTTTTAATAATCGCTTCCTTGCTTTTTGGGGAGTTGGAGAGTCTTTTGTCTTTTTATCTTTATGCTTATCTTCGAGCGTGGCAGGGTTTTGATAATCAAATAGATCCTCCAAGGTATTCATTATTTTCACATGGGGATACTCTCGAAGTTGCTCTGCTGTTGTAACACCATGTAAGACTCCTGCAAAATCAACTCCTGCAGCTTCAGCAGTTTCCGCATCTATTGTGCTGTCTCCAATGTACAAAACTTCTTCTTTCGGGATATCTAACTGTTTTATAGCTAATAATAGTCCTTCGGGTGAAGGTTTGGCTTCCAATACATCTTCTCCTCCAATAATGATGTTGAAATAATCACTCGGTAGATGCTGGTCGAGAAGCTCCTTTATTCTATATCTATATTTAGTCGAAATAATGCCTATATAAGCACCTGCATCTTTCAAAGCCCGCAATACAGATTTTGTTTCGAGAAACAAAATGGTATTTGCGGTCATGTATGTATCAGCTTCTTTAACGTACTCTTTTCGGAATATTTCCAATTGATCTTTGTCAGATACCCCTGTAAGGATGCTAAATGAGTCTTGTAAAGTTTTGCCTATAGTGCGCTTAATGTCTTCGTCGCTGACATCTATAAATCCATTGCGAGTAAGTACATTCCTAAAACACGTCAATATACCTTTTGAAGAATCGGCTAAAGTATAATCAAAGTCGAAGAGATAAGCAGAATAACCACGCATAGCATTTTTTGTGGCAAAGATATAAAAAATGCTTATATTTATTGATTATCCAAGGTTTTCCTCTATTTAGAATCTTAATTAATCAAATAATAGATTAGGATGTTTAAAGTCTCTTTGCAGTTTTAAAAATGTACTTCTGCTTTTATAGATTATTTGAGTTTTATATTGTTATTAAAATGTTTTTAATGTTTATTCGTCTTACTTTATGATATTTTATTGCTTGCTTTTAGATTTATCAAATTCTATTTTTTTATTAATAAATTTGATCTTTAAATGAGCTTCATCTGTCTCTTTTTCTATTTTTAAAATAGCAGATAGATTTTGAGCCAATTCATAGATATTAATTAATGCATGAATATCTTCTGACTGCATTTTTATGGAGTATTTTCTGTCACCTATAAAGTCAATAAGGATGCTTTTTTCTTTGTTTAAATAGATAAAATCTATAACTCCACCATCTTCTCCTTTTTTATAGTCGGCTTTTTCTACTTTCTCACCAAGGTTGCTAGTCTCGTAAATGTCCTTTGATGAAGGTGTTTGAGCAAAGCTCCCGTCTGTAGTAGTCACTTTTATAGCTACATGATGAATGTTACGACCACCGCAGTAAATAGAAGTCATACTCATAATGCCTTTCTCGCTGACTTGGAATCTGAGAAAAGAACGATGCAAATTTCTCTCGACAGTTTGAGTGGGATAGAAGTAATTTCCGAGACTTTGGTATTCTGCATTTTTTTCGAATGCAAATGATTTGGATATTTGCTCGAATTCTTTCTTTTTCTGCTGTAATATACTGTCTAGGTAAACTAAGCTCTTTTCCTGTTCTTTCAATTCAACTTGCTGCAATAGTTTTATACCTTCCTTGCGGGCTTTAAATGCCTTGGGATAGAGTATTTTGATGCTATCTATCTGCAACTTTGCTTCGTTGTAGTCTCCTTTTTTAAAGGCGTATTGAGCCATCCCAAGTCTTTCATTCCCTTTCTTTTCTACATCATCGCAACTCATGAATAAGCTGCAAAAACAAACCATAAAAAGTATTTTTCTCATAACATCTCTTTTATATAACCACGCAAAATTATAAATAATATCTATATCTTTGCACCCTCATTTTTTTAAGTAAATGAAAAAAGTACTGATTCCGTTGACTTTGCGTAGTTTGAAATCTTTGCATCCGGACTTCCTTTTATTACTTATTTCTTTGTATTTTTGTATATGGTAGAATTGACAACTGCGGAATTAAAGCAGCATTTAAAAGCTGATATCTTTAAGCAAATTTCTGAAACAGCAGATATGCTTGGAGTGGAATGTTATATTGTAGGAGGGTATGTGCGGGATATATTTCTTCAACGGCCTTCTAACGATATTGACGTTGTAGTTGTCGGCAGTGGAATTCAGATGGCTCAGGCATTAGCCAATCGGTTGGGAAAAGGAACACATATTTCTATTTTTAAGAATTTTGGTACAGCCCAACTTAAATATCATGATCTTGAAGTCGAATTTGTTGGTGCGCGTAAAGAGTCGTATCAACATGACTCACGCAAACCGGCTGTTGAGGATGGAACTTTGGAGGATGATCAAAACAGACGCGACTTCACAATAAATGCACTTGCGATATGCCTCAATAAGAAACGTTTTGGGGAATTAGTCGACCCGTTCAATGGGATACAGGATTTAAAGGATAAAATAATTCGTACTCCTCTTGATCCGGATATAACGTTTAGCGATGATCCTTTAAGGATGATGCGCTGCATTCGCTTTGCTGCACAACTGAATTTTTATATTGATGATGATACGTTTGAGTCTTTGTGTAGGAATAAAGAACGTATATCTATCATTTCTAAAGAACGCATTGCGGATGAATTAAATAAAATATTATTGTCCCCCATTCCTTCGAAAGGTTTTATTGATTTAGATCGCTCCGGACTCTTGGTTTTGATCTTTCCCGAGCTTGTGGCATTGCAAGGAGTTGAGACTAAAAATGGCAAAGCCCATAAAGATAATTTCTATCACACCCTTCAGGTGTTGGATAATATAAGTAAGGTTACCGATAATTTATGGTTGCGATGGGCTGCACTTTTGCACGATATAGCTAAGCCGGTCACCAAGCGTTGGGAGCCACGCATCGGTTGGACATTTCACAATCATAATTTTGTAGGAGAGAAGATGGTGGGTGATATGTTTCGCAAAATGAAGTTACCGATGAATGAAAAGATGAAATATGTGCAAAAGTTGGTGAGCTTACACATGCGTCCCATTGTCATAGCGGATGATGTGGTTACAGATTCTGCTGTACGGCGCCTTCTCTTTGAAGCCGGTGATTGTATTGACGATCTTATGATACTTTGTGAGGCTGATATTACTTCCAAAAACTTAGAGCGCAAACAACGGTTCCTGCAAAACTTCCAATTAGTTCGCCAGAAATTGAAAGATTTGGAAGAACGTGACCGTATTCGTAACTTTCAGCCTCCCGTTAGTGGGGAGGAAATAATGAAGACGTTTAATCTTCAGCCTTGTCAGAAAGTTGGAGCATTGAAGAGTGCTATAAAGGATGCGATACTTGATGGCATTATTCCCAATGAATATGAGGCTGCGTATGCTTTTATGATTGAGCGTGCAAAAAAAATGGGACTTTCGAAAGCTTAATTCGAAGTCTGGTGATTCAGCATGTAGGTATTATGGCTCGTTCTTTCTTTTGAGGTAATCATAAAAGGCATATTGAGCGCGTATTTTCTCTTTTTGGGGTGTAGGAGATTTCCAACAATTCCGTAGTTGATCATCTACAAAACATGCTTTCCGTTTATCAGAGAGTTGGATGTGAAGCATATCAATAAGCTCTTGCTTTAAGTCGTGATCGAGTACCGGTGTTATGGCTTCTATACGCCGATAAAGGTTCCGACGCATCCAATCTGGCGAGCCTAGAAACAGTAACGGATTTTCATTGTTTCCAAAATACCAGATTCTGGCATGTTCCAAGTAAGAATCTACTATGCGTGTAATTCGAATGTTCCGACTATAATTTTGTCCCGGAATGAGGCAGCAAATACCCCGCACTATTAAGTCAATCTCTACACCTGCCTCGGATGCTTCGTATAAATGGGCGATCATTTCGGTATCTTGAAGGGCATTCATTTTAAGAATAATCCGACCCTTTTTCCCTTCTTTTGCCAGTTCTATTTCATTATCAATAAGTTTGTTCAATTCGGGGATCAGATTAAATCGGGCAACTAAAAGACGCTTAAATTTGGTTTCTGTTTTTTCTTGTAAAGTTAAAAATAAATTATGTAAGTCGCTGACGATTTCTGTATTGCAAGTAAACAGCCCACAGTCGGCATAGAGTGTGGCTGTCTCCTCGTTGAAATTACCCGTACTAATGTAGGCATACCCTTTTTCTACTTCGTCATGTAAATCGTTACGCAAGATGAGAGCAACTTTAGCATGCACTTTTAGTTTAGGAATACTATATATGATATTAATGCCCGAGGACTCCATCATAGTGGCTGTGGAAAGATTGTTTTCCTCATCAAAACGTGCTTTTAGTTCAACGAATACCGTAACCTTTTTCCCGTTTTGAGCTGCTGCTATAAGCGTATTAATTACAGCTGAATTTTCTGCCACCCGATATTGCGTAATCATAATTTCCGATACGTCGGGATCGTGTACGGCTTCATATAAGAAATGGATAAAATGTTCAAAAGAATGATAAGGGTAATGTAAGAGTAAATCCTTCTTTTCTACATATTGGAAAATAGATTCCTGTTCATCAAGGAAAGACAGTTTCATTGGTTTCATCTCTTTTACAGGCAGTGTCTCTTTGATCAATTCGGGTAATTTTCGAAGATCTTCGAGATTGAGATGTCTGTCGCCGGGGACTAATTCATTTTCTTCAATATGAAAAGCATCCATTAAATATTTAAAAAAATCCATCGGCATAAACCGGTCATATACGAAGCGGCAGACGGCTCCTATCTTTCTTTTTTTTATTTTAGTTTTTACTTGTTCTATAATTTCGGATGTATTGGCCGAATCATCAATTAAGATATCGGCATCTCTGGATATTTTAATGCAATAACTGCAATCGATATCGTATCCTGGAAAGATGTTTTCGAGGTTTGCCTTGATAATATCTTCGATATACATGATATATCGGTTGTCACCAATTTGAGGAAGCTCAATAAAGCGCGGAACTTTACTATAAGGTAGCTTTATTACAAAATGTTGTATACTATCGGGTGAAGATGGTGCTGTGACGTTTTTTAAATAAAGGCGTACTGCCAGATATAACCGGTTATCCCTAAGAAATGAAACTATCCGGTCTTTTGCAACGGGAACGGGTTGCAAGAATGGAAAAATTTCTTCTCGAAAAAAACGTCTTACAAAATCGAAATGTTCCGGAATGACTTTCTCATCCTGATAGAAAATNATATGTTGCTTTCGGAGTGCAGGTATAATGCTTTGTTCATATATTCTAATACGTTCTCCAAGTTGTCTGTTTACTTCCCGGTTTATCTCGTCGAGTAATTCNGTGGCGGAGATNAGTGTTTCGTCATCNTTGCGTGCNGCTCCATTTACGATGGCTTTATGATCGGCCACACGTATTTTGTAGAACTCTTCAAGATTTGATGAGTAAATAGACATAAAATTAATACGCTCACATAGTGGCAACGTATCATCTTCCGATTCCATCAATACCCGGTAGTTGAACGATAACCAACTTATGTCTCGCTTAAAATATCGATATTGGTTTTCCATGCCGTATTAAGATTTTCCCAAATATACTTACCTTTGCGTAGATAAACAAAAGAAAATGACGAAAATAGGTTTGTTGTCGGATACTCATGGCTATTGGGATGAAAAATATCTTCATTATTTCGAATCTTGCGATGAAATATGGCATGCCGGAGACATCGGTTCTTTGGAGGTAGCTGCTAAACTTGCGGAATTCCGTACTTTTAGGGCTGTGTATGGGAATATTGACGGGCAAAATATCCGTCAACTGTATCCCCAAATCAACAGATTCACGGTTGATGGAGCCGAGGTGCTAATCAAACATATCGGAGGATATCCCGGCAATTATGACTCTTCCATTCGTGGGAGCATAATGGTTAATCCTCCTAAATTATTTATTAGTGGGCATTCTCATATTTTGAAAGTAAAATATGACAAGACGCTTGGCATGCTCCATATTAATCCCGGGGCTGCCGGCATTTCGGGTTTTCACAAAACACGGACATTGGTGCGCTTTGTTATTGACAATGGAACTTTTAAAGATCTTGAAGTTATTGAATTAGCTGGCTGATTTTTACTTTATAATTTTGTAATGTCATAATTCTTTTCGAAATTTGCGTCCGGAGAAATTTAGGAGACCTTATATTTTGCAAAAGGAAAACTCACTTTTAACCAGATTAAACGAGTTATTAAACCACTCTTTTTGGTTAATCATATAGCATAAATTATGAAAGGAATTATTCTTGCGGGAGGTAGTGCAACGCGGCTTTATCCCTTATCCAAAGCCATTTCCAAACAAATAATGCCTGTATATGACAAGCCGATGATTTATTATCCGCTTTCCACGCTTATGTTGGCAGGCATACGTGAAGTCTTGATTATCTCTACTCCACGTGATTTGCCGATGTTTCGTGAATTATTGGGTGATGGGACGGACTTGGGGATGTCTTTTTCTTATAAAATACAGGAGGTCCCTAATGGTTTGGCTCAGGCTTTTGTGTTGGGAGCTGATTTCCTGAATGGAGAGCCGGCATGCTTAATACTGGGTGATAATATGTTTTATGGTCAAGGATTCTCGGCGATGCTTCGTCGTGCCGCTTCCATAAAAAAAGGTGCTTGTATTTTCGGCTATTATGTAAAAGATCCCCGTGCTTATGGGGTTGTGGAGTTTGACGACTCGGGAAAAGTTATTTCTCTTGAAGAAAAGCCGGCACAGCCGAAAAGCAATTATGCGGTTCCGGGATTGTATTTTTATGATGAAACGGTGACGGCAAAAGCGCAAAGTTTAAAACCTTCCAGTCGTGGAGAATATGAAATAACAGATTTAAATCGGTTATATCTCGAAGAGAATACTTTGCAGGTGGAACTCTTTGGACGTGGCTTTGCATGGCTTGATACCGGTAATTGTGACAGTTTGCTTGAAGCTTCGAACTTTGTGGCAACGATACAGAACCGTCAAGGCTTCTATGTTTCTTGTATTGAAGAAATAGCTTGGCGTAACGGATGGATCGATAGCAATCAGCTCCATTTGCTTGGTGAAAAGTTAGGAAAGACAGAATATGGTAAGTATCTTATGGAACTTGCCACCCCTCGATGTTGAATTAATTATTATAGAATGAAGACATATCTTGTGACCGGTGCTGCCGGATTTATTGGAGCCAACTATATAAAATATATTTTGGCAAAACATGATGACATTAAAGTAGTGGTATTGGATGCGTTGACTTATGCCGGAAATTTAGGTACCATTGCAAAGAACATAGATGATGATCGTTGTTTCTTTGTAAAAGGTGATATTTGTGACCGCATACTTGCCGATGAACTTTTCGCTAAATTTAAGTTTGATTATGTAGTAAATTTTGCAGCAGAAAGCCACGTTGACCGTAGCATTGAAAATCCTCAACTCTTCTTACAGACCAATATCCTCGGTACGCAGAATTTGCTTGATGCTGCTCGCCGTGCATGGGTGACGGGAAAGGATGAATTTGGTTATCCCACTTGGCGTAAAGGTGTGCGTTATCATCAGGTTTCAACGGATGAGGTATATGGCTCATTGGGCTCGGAAGGCTTTTTCAAGGAAGAGACTCCGCTTGCTCCTCACAGTCCGTATAGTGCATCGAAAGCCAGTGCCGATTTTGTGGTAATGGCTTATCACGATACATATAAGATGCCGGTGACAATAACCCGTTGCTCAAATAACTATGGCCCTTATCATTTTCCGGAAAAACTGATTCCACTCATTATTAAGAATATCCTTGAGGGTAAGAAACTGCCGGTCTATGGTGATGGTACTAATGTGCGTGACTGGTTGTATGTGGAAGATCATTGCAAAGCAATCGACCTTGTTGTACGCAAAGGTAATGAAGGCGAAGTTTACAATGTAGGCGGACACAATGAAAAGACTAATATTGAAATTGTTAAGCTGACGATTGCAACAATCCATCAATTGATGACTTCGGAACCGCATTACCGTGAAGTGCTCAAGAAGAAAACGAAAGATGCTAATGGCGAAATAGCCATTGACTGGATAAACGAAGACTTAATCACCTTTGTGAAAGATCGTTTAGGTCATGACCAACGTTACGCTATTGATCCGGAGAAAATAACCAAAGCTCTTGGCTGGTATCCTGAAACTAAGTTTGAAGATGGAATCGTGAAGACAATTATATGGTACCTCAATAACCAGGAATGGGTAGAAGAAGTGACCAGTGGAGATTACCAACATTATTACGAAAAGATGTATGGCAAGAGAGGATAAGCCTTTCTTATAGAATATATTAATGAGGGATCAATAAAACAAAAGAGTAAGTTACTTTTATAAAGTACTCAATATTAACCCTATACTTAATAGAAATCCCATAAGCAGCATATTACGTGAAGTTTCACCTAATATGCTGTTTAATTTTTTGCCATTCTTTATCTTTACCATCCGCTGCCACGTAATGATGTGCGGGAGCAGATATATTTGTGGTAGAATTGCCGCAGCAAGCCTATTTTCAATTATAAAGTATAAGCATGAGATTGAAGCTATAATGCCAAGACAGAGATAAAAGTATTCTCCAAACTTACCTCCAAAGCGGACAATCAGAGTCAGCTTACCGCTGATAGCATCTTGTTCGCGATCTCTATAGTTATTGACAACTAGAAGAGTATTGATAATCAGCCCGCAGACTAATGATGCAATGAGCACGTCGATGGTTATGGCATGCGTCTGTACATAATAAGTGCCACTCACAGGAACAAACCCAAAAAAGATTAAGACCAGAATATCTCCCAATCCTTGATAAGAAAGGAAAAAAGTATAGAGAAAGGCGAAGACGACACAAAATGCTCCTAGAATAACAAGTTCCCAGCCTCCCCAAAAAAGCAGGCCACATCCGAAGATGCACGATAAAGCTACGGTAAAAGCTATTCCTGTTTTCATTGCTTTGGCGCTTATCCATCCCTGCGCACATGCACGTTCCGGCCCGAGACGATCTTCGCGGTCGGTTCCCTTTAAATAGTCGTATAAATCATTAATAAAATTTGCAGCAATTTGCATACCACATGCAAAGCAGGCACATAGGAGAGCTGGAATCAGGTGAAAGCTATAATCGGCAAAAGCCAGTGCGCTGCCCACCAATACGGGGATTACTGCTCCGGTTAATGTCTTGGGGCGTGCTGCCAAAAACCATGCATGGATAGAGTTTTGCTTGATATTCTCCATTATTACCTGTTTTAATTGTGGGACAAATGTACATGAAAATGCGTGATTACAAGATTATCTTCATACTTTTGTCGGTGATGAAAAAACAGTTCTACTTACTTTTATTGCTTTTAATGCTGTTCGCTTCCTGTCAGTCGAAGCGGGCATTAGTGGCTTCCGATCTGCAAAACCGGACGGGAAGCGTATTGCAGTTGAAGAAATCGGACGGTCGGGTGAAGCTGTACTTGCCGGATACTTTGTTGGTGACTTCTTTTAAAAAAGGAGTCTCATCACGTTATAAAGGCATCAGCCGTATCCGCAATTACCACTTTTATCATCGGGATGTCCCAAAAGAATTTGATGGATTCCGTATCGCTTTCATCTCCGATCTGCATTACAAAAGTTTGTTTAAGGAGAAAGGACTGAATAGCCTGGTGCGTCTACTAAATGATGAGCACGTAGATGCCTTACTGATGGGTGGCGATTATCAGGAGGGTTGTGAGTATGTCCGCCCGTTGATCTCCGCGCTTGCTAAAGTGAACACAACAAAGGGGATATATGCGGTGATGGGAAACAATGACTATGAGCGATGTCATGAACTGATTATCGATGAAATGCAACGCAACGGTATCCACGTGCTGGAGCATAAAGTCGATACGTTGAGACGTAACGGGCAGCAGATAATAATAGCAGGTGTTCGTAACCCCTTCGACTTAAAAGAGAATGGTAAGTCTCCAACCTTGGGGCTCTCACCGACTGACTTTGTCATTTTATTGACGCATACTCCTGATTATGCCGAAGATGTTCCCATTACGTATACCGACTTGGTATTGGCAGGGCATACACATGGCGGTCAAATTACTTTATTCGGTTATGCACCGGTACTACCGTCCCATTACGGGCAACGGTTCCGTACGGGACTAAAGACTAACTCGAGTCACATACCTGTGATCATAACTAACGGTATCGGTACTTCCCGGAAGAACATGCGGTTGTTTGCCCCCAGTGAAGTCGTTATTATCGAATTGCACAATTCAAGACTACCTTGATTCTTCATTAAAGTAGGGTTTCTTGTACGAAACAAACTTTGCAAAACGCTTTTGCTACATCACAACAAAACTGTTTATTCGGGTATGAATACGACTCCCTCTTTCTTTCTTCCATCCATTTTAACTATAATCGGTCGATCAAAATGTACATGCCTTAAATATTCCGTTTCATGAACTGCCGGTTGTGCATTGAGAAACTCCTGATTGTATATCCCATCATTCATAAAAGCATTAATGGTGAAATAGCCTACTCCGAATGAGGTTAAGTTCTGGAAAAAGTGAGTGCCTTGACTCGGATCGACACGATAATTGGTTAAGCCCGCTTCAACAATCACACGGGCGGCCGAGATATGAGGCCACTTTACAGGTATACCCAACCAGGTATCATTACTACCCCAACGACCTGGCCCTACAAGTACATAATTCTTTTTATTGTTGAGAAACTTCGTGTTCAGCTTCTCTATCTCCCACGCAATTTCCTGATTGTGTGCGGCACTATAATTATCGGTTTTTACATATACAATATCATAAATATCGCTCATGATGCCATGTCCCAACGAATTCTTCGAACGAAGCAGAAGCTTGTTGTCGGGGACAACTGATAAATCTTCATCCAGAATTTCCTTACTGTCCACTATCGGGCGGATCTGCAAGAGGTAGAATGTTCCGCTTTTATCAACTTCCCGATTCATATTGACAGCAAACTCTATTTCCACCGGCCGCTTCATCTCTTGCTGGCTATATTTTAAAACCATTTGAAGAATACGTGCCAAAGGGAATACATCATGTTGAAGGATGTTAGCGAACGTGATCACTTTCCGTCCTCCCGGATATAATCCATCCCGGATAATCTGGTCATAAGGATCGTATGTGGAAGCAAGATACATTAGCGAGCCATCTTTTTCGGCCTCTTTTACATGTAATTTTAAGAGATTGAAGCCATCATCAATGGAAAAATCCTGTCCTATATTTTTCAGGTCCAACGCATAAAAACGGGTCTGGGTCTCTTTTAATGCTATCTCCATTTCGCTGGTCTGCAATATCTGATGCGGGTGATACGGTGAAAACCGCAGCGTGACACCTCCATCGACAATGTATTTTCCCAATCCGAGAGCCAGGTTGACAATGCCTTCTTCCGCCAGTTCGTTTCCCAGAGGATAGTAATTTAGCGAACGTGCTACACCCGACATGGACGGATAGTAGCGATCATTGTATGAGTTTCCTACAACTTCTTGAAGAATAACCGCCATCTTTTCCTGATCGATGACGTTGCTGGTAGCCTGCATGTACGCCTTGCTATATTTGAAGTATACTGAGGCATATACTCCTTTAATGGCGTCGGAGAGCATACGGAGCATTTCGTATTTATCGTCAAGATAAGGAATCATGTAGGTGTTGTATATTCCGGCGAAAGGCTGATAATGCGAGTCTTCCAATAGCGAGGATGACCTGATGGCAATTGGTGACTTTACCACATCAAATAGCGTGAAGAAATCTTCCACTAGTCTGTCCGGTAATTTTGCCTTAAGAAAATAGCGTAAAATGGTGTCGTCGTCTGCATCCGAAAGTGCTATCTGGTACAAGTTGTTTGTATCCATAAACTCATCGAAGACATCCGTACAGAGTACAACTGTCTTGGGAATGGCGATATGTGCATTCTCAAACTCTTCAAAATCCGGATGATGTTTTACCATATTATCAATAAAGGCCAAACCACGTCCCTTACCACCTAAAGAGCCGTCGCCTATCCGTGCAAAATTTGAATAACGGTCGAAGCGGTCACGTTTGAACACTGCTACCACTCCTTGGTTTTTCATCTTGCGATACTTGACGATCGCCTCGAAGATAATCTTCCTGTGCGCATCGACGTCCTGCAGACTGTTCCAGGTAATCGGTTTTAGAAATTCCGCTACCGGAAACATAGCCCGCGAATATAACCAACGGCTAATATGGTTGCGACTGATGTGATAAAGAAAAGACTCCGCCGGTACTGCAAAGATGATGTTCTGCAATTCTTTGAGATTCTTTACGCGGGCAATCTCTTCCAGCGTATCCGGATTACGGAATACAAAATCTCCGAAGCCAAGATTCTCGGATACAGCTCTTCGCAAATCCACATCCATTTTCTTCGAGTTCTTGTCTATAAAGGCTGCTCCATACTTTGCCGCGTATGCCGTATTCTCTATTTCCGACGATTGAATAATAAGAGGGACGAAAGGATCCTGATTGCGTATCTCGGCACATAGCTTGATACCCGCAAGCGAGTCTTTCGATCCGTCTTTGGGGAAGCGGACATCTGTTATCACTCCCAGTACATTATTATTATATTGTTGATAGATTGTTATGGCCTCTTCATAGGTTCGTGCCAAAACAATCTTAGGGCGCCCGCGCATTCTTAGTGTTCGCTGGTGGGCGTTCAATGCTTCAGTCGAAAATTCCTGGCTTTGCTTTAAAACAAACTTATAGAGATTGGGTAAGATAGAAGAGTAAAAGCGTATGCCGTCTTCCACTAACAAGATTAGTTGGACGCCGACTTCATTCACATCATGCTCCAGGTTCATCTTGTCTTCTATCAATTTAATGATAGAGACTAATAAGTCGGTGTTGCCCAGCCAACAGAAAATATACTCAAACAGACTTAAATCCTCGTTTGCGATTCGTTTGGTAATGCCGTGACTGAAAGGAGTCAGAATAACCATCGGGATACTCTTATAAAGCCTTTTAATATATCTGGCTACATCAAAACTCTCGTTCTCTCCTGTGCCGGGCATATAAATGATGAGATCATAAGGGATGGTGGAAAGTTGAGTGATAGCCTCTTCACAAGTAGATACCTGATTAAAGCGCGGTGGATAGCGTAAGGAAAGTGAAGTATATTCATTGAATATTTTTTCGTCGATACGTCCGTCATCTTCAAGCATGAAAGCATCATACGGATTGGCAATCAACAGAATGTTGAAAATACGCCGTGTCATCAGATTGGCGAATTGGGTATCCCGGAAATAGAGTTGATTTAATTTAAGTTTACTGAGCATGGACTATTTCTTTTTGCAGTTCTAAAGACTAACTTTTATAATCGACTACTTACAAAGTTACATCTTTTTATCTGATAGCCTTTTCCTTTTCTTCTTTTTTCTTCTTCTGATATGAGTTTGAGTCACTCATTCCGGAAGCAAACTAATTCCCATAAGGAGGCATGCTGGTTCTCATTATTAGTTACAATCATTTCTATATAGAGGAACTGTGATTTCCTACGTTAGAAACCATCATTTCCTGATATTGGGAACAGCCATAACTTGCCCATATAGAGGAGCAGAATAGGTTAATAGTATAAATAAGACGGCTCTGTGTTGTGGGGTGAATTCGCTACATAGCATTAATTGGTCTACTGAAAAATGAAGAAATGATATTAAAAATCTGAATTTATACATATAAAAAGCTTGTTTTTCATGTATAAATTTAGCACCTAAAATCTTACTTACACTCAGCTTTTTGAGATGTATTATGTTATATATCAGTATAATACGTTCTGTTTTTTCTCTTTTATGTTGGGTGCAATTAAATTTAATTGCACCCTGCTGTTTCTCTTAATTGCACCCGTGTATCATGCTGTATATTAAAACATTAGCACCACTGGTGCAAGCAGTGCAATTAAAATACGCAAAAAAACTCTAGGAGGGGATGAATAGGAGAGTGCTTGGATTAGTAGACGTAAACTGCTCTATCTGCTCTCTTTTTTATCTTTTATGATCCATCTGTAGCGTACTATTTAGTATGGAAAATATTTACAAAAAGGTACGCCACAGATTGTCTTTTCTATTTTTTTATTATTATAGGTGAAGTGATTGGAACTCCTGGTTCTTTAGGTATGTGTGGCTTTAGTTCTTCTCTTGTCATAATCACATCCGTAGGTACCGAGAAACCGATAAGTTTGGAAACCCAACCTTCCTTAATCAGAATGCCTTGTTCTTCATTCAATACCCAGTGTAACTGGGTAGGGGAAATTAATTCCATTTTTCCTCCGCCAATGGGTGACTTGCCCTCGAAATGCTTTTTTCTCTGGTCGTAAAATGATATTGTGACTAATGACTTTCCTTCATCTACTCTACATTTGCCGAATATATAGATATCATTGTTTTGTGCCATGGTATTAGGTTTCCAGTTTGCTGGTGGATTTCCGATATAATTATCAGTAAGCACACCTTTTACTTTTAAAGAATATCCACCAACTATGAGTTCCTTTTCGTTTAAAACTGTTTTCTGAATTTTAATAGTAAATACAGTATCCTTAGATTGGTATACCCATGTGCCGAAATAGTCATTGCTGGTGTATTGTGCGTAAATCATGCAACTAGGCATAATCAACATTAGAATCATTATTAATCGTTTCATGTTTTTTTTTTATTTATTACAGTCACTGCTTGATTTGCTATGAACTCCAAAATTTTCCAAAGATGTGGACGAACTGTTTGAAGGAGCTACAATAAAACTCAATCCGGAACTCCAGCGGTTCATTATATCCACAAATCTGTTTGCCCATTTTTCGGCAGTATTTGCTTTTTCGGGGGCAAGCTGAGGATACAAATCAAAATCGGTATAGAGTTCGGATTGCTTATCATTATCATTTGCAATCTGAGCGAAGTTCTTAAATTTTGCTTCGTCACTGATTAACACGACAAAACAACCGGTTGAGGAAATAACGCCACAAGTAAAGTATTCTACATCTAGTTCTCCCTTATTATACATTTTCATCAAACTTATTACGTCGTCGTAGGATAGCGTTGGAATACCTCTCTTTGACGGATGGGAATGAAAATCTTCTGTTATCTGAGCTGTTTTTAAATCATTATTACTATAAATTAAGTGGTCGCTACTTGCTGATATTGGCTCAATTATTTCTCCTTTAGTATTTCTCATCCAGCCCTCTTCTTTAGTGGCATTTTTGAGCTTAGTGAATATTGAGTTGGCTCTTTGCTTAAAGTCTTTATTGTCTGAAAGTAGTTGTGCGGCAACACAGGGGTCGTTATCATCTCCTTTCGAATTATTATCATTTCCATTATTTCCATTGTATCCTCCTCCTCCGCCACCGGAAGTTGGAGGAGGAACTGATGTCGGTGGTTCAGGCCAGTAATTGTCAGGTTCATCTGTAGGCCATTGGAAGTCGGGTCCACCTCCACCACCTCCGTCGTAAATAACTACGACTTCTGGTAATTCAATCTCAGCAGCTACTTGTTCCTTTTTATCCATTGCCTTTGTTTGGGTAGCGATTTTTCTTTTAATATTTGATGCGCTAATAATTGCGGACATATCTTTTAGATCGGTTTGATAGCTTGCTTTTGTAGATTTAAACAAAGAAACGTTTTCATATTTTTCTCCATTATTGTATTTCTCAACAACAATTGTGTAATTTGTGCCTACAGTGGAATAAATAACCGTACCGCTAAAATGGGTATACAGGTCACCGCTATAAAACATTTTGTCTATTTTAAAGGCATCCATTGTAGCATTCTTCTTATCTGGAATCATAGTTGCAATATAACAACTTATTTTATTTTGAATTATATCTTTTACTACAATTAACCTTTGATAGAGAGCTGTATAATAAGTCTCTTTGGAAGATAGAAAATCAGTATTTCCTTCTTGTACAAAAAACGAACCTTCATACGTGATTTGTGCAATAAAAGGAACGTTTACACAGATGGTGCCGGATTGGGTTGTAACTTTTGCCTTATCCCATTCTGGTACAATATTACCCGGATGTAACCCAACAATTTCATCTTTCACTTGATTCATTTTGGAAATATAATTTTCAAAATATGAACGTGCTTCAAATACTATAGACTGGGAACTACAATCTCCAGAATCATTTTCATAGCTACTTTGACACGAAGATGCTAATAACGGAATACTGACAAATAAAATCCAAAATAAGTAATTTTTCATTTGAAATCACTAGTGTCCCATTAAAATTGGGACGTTATTAAAATTAAAATAAACTTGGCTCATTAGAGTCGTCTCGTTCTTTGTCGTATTGAAAATTAGTTTTGTTAAAGAGGTCTTTTAAGTGAGTTTTATCCGTTAGAGATATGCTTAGGATTTGGAGAACTTCGTATGTGCTTCTATCAAGTTTCATCTCATGTTGAATGATTGCAACCAAACAGTAAGTGCATATAGCAGTGTAGATTTGTATTCTTACAGCATTTTGTGTGGTACCCCAGAACTTCTTGATTTTGAGATGCTGCTTAAGCCATTTAAAGAACAACTCCACCTGCCATCGGTTTTTATACAACTCCGCTACTTGAAGAGCTGAGATATCCATG